>Ga0308164_10000107_pt1 | contig 235284 bp, 211 predicted proteins | sample PhyTR2_FD_201031 | JGI IMG/M metagenome (GOLD analysis project Ga0308164, IMG submission 201031) | Phyllosphere microbial communities from UC Gill Tract Community Farm, Albany, California, United States - DLSLT.R2 | ecosystem: Host-associated > Plants > Phyllosphere > Unclassified | place... | reverse complement strand
CGGCGGATATCGATCACGTCAACATTTATGACAACGGCGAGCTGGCGGGCACCGCAGCGGTGGACGAAAACGGCCAGTGGAGCTGGACGCCGGAGCAGGACCTGGCGGACGGTGAGCACGATCTGACTGTGACGGCGGTAGACGCGGCGGGCAACGAAGGTCCGCAGGCGGACGGCGGCTGGGGCTTTACCGTGGACACCACCACGGCGGTGCCGGAAATTACCGTGAACACCGAGGACGAGCTGGCGGGTAACGCCGAGCCGGGCGCGGTGATCGTGATCACCGATCCGACCAGCGACAGCGAAACCAGCGTGGTGGCGGACGAGGACGGGCACTGGAGCATCCAGCCGAACCCGCTCGCCCCGGGCGACGCGGCGGTGGTGGTTGAGGCAACCGATGAAGCGGGCAACAGCAGCAGCATCGTGATCGACGGCCCGGCCGACAGCACGGCGCCGGACAACGTCACTTCCGGCGTGGTGACCGACAGCATCACCCTGACCGACGACGTGGGACCGGTGACCGGCGCTATCGCGGACGGCGCGGTGACCGACGATGCGCGTCCGACCTTTGCGGGTCAGGCGACGGCGGATATCGATCACGTCAACATTTATGACAACGGCGAGCTGGCGGGCACCGCAGCGGTGGACGAAAACGGCCAGTGGAGCTGGACGCCGGAGCAGGACCTGGCGGACGGTGAGCACGATCTGACGGTCGCGGCGGTAGACGCGGCGGGCAACGAAGGTCCGCAGGCGGACGGCGGCTGGGGCTTTACCGTGGACACCACCACGGCGGTGCCGGAAATTACCGTGAACACCGAGGACGAGCTGGCGGGTAACGCCGAGCCGGGCGCGGTGATCGTGATCACCGATCCGACCAGCGACAGCGAAACCAGCGTGGTGGCGGACGAGGACGGGCACTGGAGCATCCAGCCGAACCCGCTCGCCCCGGGCGACGCGGCGGTGGTGGTTGAGGCAACCGATGAAGCGGGCAACAGCAGCAGCATCGTGATCGACGGCCCGGCCGACAGCACGGCGCCGGACAACGTCACTTCCGGCGTGGTGACCGACAGCATCACCCTGACCGACGACGTGGGACCGGTGACCGGCGCTATCGCGGACGGCGCGGTGACCGACGATGCGCGTCCGACCTTTGCGGGTCAGGCGACGGCGGATATCGATCACGTCAACATTTATGACAACGGCGAGCTGGCGGGCACCGCAGCGGTGGACGAAAACGGCCAGTGGAGCTGGACGCCGGAGCAGGACCTGGCGGACGGTGAGCACGATCTGACGGTCGCGGCGGTAGACGCGGCGGGCAACGAAGGTCCGCAGGCGGACGGCGGTTGGGGCTTTACCGTGGACACCACCACGGCGGTGCCGGAAATTACCGTGAACACCGAGGACGAGCTGGCGGGTAACGCCGAGCCGGGCGCGGTGATCGTGATCACCGATCCGACCAGCGACAGCGAAACCAGCGTGGTGGCGGACGAGGACGGGCACTGGAGCATCCAGCCGAACCCGCTCGCCCCGGGCGACGCGGCGGTGGTGGTTGAGGCAACCGATGAAGCGGGCAACAGCAGCAGCATCGTGATCGACGGCCCGGCCGACAGCACGGCGCCGGACAACGTCACTTCCGGCGTGGTGACCGACAGCATCACCCTGACCGACGACGTGGGCCCGGTGACCGGCGCTATCGAGGACGGCGCGGTGACCGACGATGCGCGTCCGACCTTTGCGGGTCAGGCGACGGCGGACATCGATCACGTCAACATTTATGACAACGGCGAGCTGGCGGGCACCGCAGCGGTGGACGAAAACGGCCAGTGGAGCTGGACGCCGGAGCAGGACCTGGCGTACGGTGAGCACGATCTGACGGTCGCAGCGGTAGACGCGGCGGGCAACGAAGGTCCGCAGGTGAGTGGCACCACGGACGGCGGTTGGGGCTTTACCGTGGATACTACTGCGCCTGGTGATGACGCGTTCGGTGAAGAAAGCATTACGCTGATGGATGATGTCGGACCTGTGCAGGGTGTAATTGCCGACGGTTCGACCACTGATGACGCACGTCCGATGTATAGCGGTAGCATAAGTGCGGAAGGCAAAGCAGCCGGTGTCGTCAGCGTCAACATCTACGACAACGGCGTATTCATTAGCAGTGCACCAGTGGATGCAGAGGGCAACTGGAGCTGGACAGCGGAAAGCGCGCTGGCAAGCGGGGCTCATGCCCTGACCGTTGCAGCAGTTGATGCGGCAGGCAACGAAGGTCCGCAGGTAAGTGGCACCACCGACGAAGCTTGGGACTTCAACGTTCTGACAAGTGCCCCGGCGCAGCCAGCGATTGAGAATGTCGTTGACGATTACAGTCAGGGTGAAGATGCGGATACTGGCTTCCTGCAAAAAGGACAATCCACCAACGACAGCACGCTGACCGTGAACGGCACAGCAGGTGCGGGTCTGACGGTAATAATCTGGGCGACCGACACTGCTGGCAATAAAGTGAAAGCAGGTGAGGGCGTGGCAGATGATGAAGGTCGCTGGAGCATCACCACGACAGAACTGGGCGAGGATGGCAATTACAACTTAACGGCTACTGCGGTCAACGCAGCAGGGGTATCTTCAGCCGAAACCGGGATGTTTAATGTCGTGCTCGACACTACGGCACCTGACGCGGCTACGGCTGCATTGATGGATGACCAGGGCGCCGTGCAGGGTGAAGTTACCGATGGAGGTGTTACCGATGACCGTTCACCGGTGCTGAATGGCATGGCTGAGGCCGGCGCAATTGTGGCTGTTTATCTCGATGATAGCGAAACACCTGCGGGTAGCACGGTAGCTGTTGATGACGGCAGCTGGACGTTGCCGCTGGGTACTCTGGCTGATGGCGAGCATCATTATCAGATTAAAGTCATAGATGCAGCGGGCAACGAAACGCGTGGTGATACCGTAAGCTTCACGCTGGACAGCAGCAACGTGGAACTGACCATTGATCTTGCGAACGATGACGCTGGCAGCATTACCGGTGTTGTACTGAACAACGGTCTGACCGATGACAATACGCCGGAATTGCAAGGTACTGCGTTGCCTGGCGCGGTGGTGACCATCCGCAACGCCGCGGGTGACATACTGGGTGAGAGTACAGCGGATGCGAATGGAACCTGGCTCTTTGCCGTGCCGTTACTTTCGGACGGTGAGCACAGCTTTACGGCGCAGGTGACTAATGCTGCGGGTAACAGCAGTGAAGCGACCTTCACCCTGACGGTCGATACCACACCGCCCGAGCCAGTGATTATCCAGTCACTGGAAGATGACGTGGGAACAATCCAGTTCACATCGCCTGTAGCAGGTAATGTGACCGACGATCCGGCACCGACCTTTACCGGTACGACGGAAGTGGGATCTCTGGTCACGCTGTATGACAACGGTATCTTGCTGGCAACACTCACCGCAGATGCACAAGGTAACTGGAGCTATACACCCACCACGAATCTGCTGGAAGGCACGCACAGCATCACTGCGACGGCAACTGACGCCGCTGGCAACGTGAGTGAACTCAGCAACAGCTGGAATTTCATTCTGGACATTACTGCCGCTAATGTAGGCATTTCGGGTAACTCTGAAGAGTCGCTTGGCGGTGTGACTGAGCCGGGTGTGGTGGTTGTCGTCGTTGATAAGAACGGAACCGAATATCGCACAGTGGCAGATCAGCAGGGTAACTGGATTATTGCCCCGAACCCGGTTGCCGCCGGTGAGTCTGGCGAGATCTATACCATAGATCCTGCAGGTAATCAGGGCACACCGGTTGCATTCCAGGGATCGGCGCTTGCCAGTTATAACCTGCTCAATGAAAGCGCGCAGGTGAACACCACCACCACCGGTGATCAGCTCAACCCGGCCACCACCCGTCTCGCCGACGGCCGTATCGTGGTGGTATGGCAGGGTGACGGTAATTCCGGTACTGAGGTCTACATGCAGCTTTTCGAGGCTGACGGTGTACACAAAATAGGTACCGAGCAGCAGGTAAACCAGCGCACCGCTAACAACCAGGACAGTGCGCAGGTTATCGCCCTGACCGACGGCGGTTTCCTGATTGTTTATGAGTCCAACAACAACGGGCTCGATAACAACGGCGATGGCGTGATGGCGCGCCGCTACGGCTCCGATGGCCAGGCGGTCACCGATGAGTTCCAGGTGAACACCACCTACAGTGGTGCTCAGAACCGCCCTGGCGCAATGGCGACCGACGACGGCGGCTACATTATCAGCTGGGAAAGCCAGGGCACCAGTATCGTTCAGCGCACCTATGATGCCGACAATACGTCCGCCGCCGGAGAAGTCGTTGTGGCAACCGGCAGCAGCATGGGCGCCTCGGGTGGTCCGGAAATGGCGGCCTTCACCGACGCGGCGCACAGCGGTATGTACATCACGGTGTGGAATGCGGGCAGCGGTCCGGGCGATACCAGTGGTACCGGTATCGTCGGGCAGATTTTTGCCGCTGACGGTACGCCGCTGGGCAGCAATGTTCAGATAAACACCACCACGGACAGTTCACAGAACTATCCGGACGTCATCACCCTGAGTGACGGCAGCGTAGTGGTTTACTGGGACTCCAGCGACAGCGGTGCGAACGGCTCTGACATCCGTGCGGTGCACTATCGTGTTGATGCAGAAACCGGCGCGCTGACGCTGGTCGGCAGTGGCGACTTTATCGTCAACACTTACACCAGTGGCAAGCAGTACAAGCCGGTGGGTGTGGCGCTTGAGGATGGCGGCTACCTGCTTATCTGGGGCTCAGAAGGCGGTGACGGAGATGGCTCGGCTATCTATGCGCAGCGCTTCGACGCGAACGATAACAGAGTAGGGCGTGAGTTCCTGGTCAATACCACTACCAGCGGTAACCAGGGCAGCGGCGGGGATTCGGTGGATGCTACGCACATCTTCGATGCGGTACTGACCGAAGACGGCAGCGTGTATGTCACCTGGCAGTCCGACAACGTGGACGGTGCGGGCACCGGTATCGAAGGTATCGTGATTGACGCCGATGCGGCGTTCTACTCCGAGTACACCATCAATACCACCACTGCTGGCAACCAGACGGTGTCATCAGTGGCCAGCCTGCCGGACGGCGGCGCAATCGTGGTGTGGCAGTCGGCAAACGGCGATGGTTCCGGTACCGGCATTAAAGGGCAGTTGCTGGATGCGAAGGGCCAGCCGGTCGGCGCAGAGTTTACTGTGAATACCACGACGGCAGGCGATCAGCTGACGCCGCAGGTCACGGTGCTTACCGACGGCAGCTTCCAGGTGGTCTGGAGCACCGGCTCGGGCGCAACCATCAAGGGTCAGGGCTTCGGCTACAGCTATGACAGCGAAGGCAACGTGAACGGCGTGGCGGCGGACGGCGCGGAGTACAGCGTCAACACCGGTACCACGGCAACCAAACAAACGGAACCGGCTATCACCGCGCTGGAGGATGGCGGTTATCTGGTGGTTTGGCAGGCGAACGTCAGTGGTAACTGGGTGATATACAGCCGGCAGTACGATGCCAGCGGCGTTCCGGTCACCGGCGAAACCGTGCTGATCACTACCACCCTGAGCGTGAATGGGGTACTGGGCGTCGGCGCCGACTGGCAACCGTTGCCGTCTGTTGCGGTACTGGAGAATGGCCAGGTCGCCATCACCTACACGGTGAAAGGCACCGGTTATGACGTGGGCGTGAGCATTTATGATCCGTCGAGCCATGCTGTGTCAACGAGTTTTGTGGCGAACCAGACGCTGACCAGCGATCAGGCCTCACCTGCGGTGAGCGCGCTGGACAACGGAAACTATGTCGTGACCTGGGATTCTAAAGACACCAGCGGGCCGGATCAGAATGGCCTTAGCGTCTGGGGCCGCATTTATGCGGCGGATGGCACCGCGGTTACCGATGAGTTCATTATCAACACCGCGACGGCCGGCGACCAGCATCTGGCACGCGTGGTGAGTCGCCCTGATGGCAGCTTCGTGGCGGTGTTCCTTTCGGCCACCGATACCCTGCCGGGTGCAGGTACCAACGGTATCTATGCGCAGTATTTTGATGCGGCGGGTAACAAGGTGGGGCAGCAGATGCAAATCCACCAGCTGACCTACGGCGCTCAGGTAGAGATTGATGCGACTTTCCTGGAAGGCGGTCAGCTGTATGTGACCTGGACCGATCAGGGCGTGGGTGACGGTGATGGCTCAGCAATCAAAGGACGCGTAGTCGACCTGGTGGAAACCCTGGGGCTTGAGCAGTTAACCCCGAACAATGACGATCCGACCAGCATTGACTATCAACCTGCGACGACGCCAATCTCCAATGATACGGATGTGTTGCCGCCAAATGTGGGTATCTCAACCAACACTAAAGAGACGCTGGGTGGCCAGACTGAAGCCGGCGCGACCGTCACAGTGACGGATGCAGACGGAAAGATCTATTCAACCGTAGCGGATGCTGATGGTGTATGGAAGATCGAACCTAACCCGCTGAGTGTAGGCGAAAATGGCACCATCACGGCGACGGATGCAGCGGGTAATGAGAGTCAGCCTGTTTTGATCTCCGGCGCTGCACTGAGTTCTTATGACCTGCTCAATGAAAGTGCGCAGGTGAACACCACCACCACCGGTGACCAGCTCAACCCGGCCACCACCCGTCTCGCCGACGGCCGTATCGTGGTGGTATGGCAGGGCGCAGGTACCTCCGGAACCGAAGTTTACATGCAGCTTTTCGAGGCTGACGGTGTACACAAAATCGGAACCGAGCAGCAGGTAAACCAGCGCACCGCTAATAACCAGGACAGTGCGCAGGTTATCGCCCTGACTGACGGCGGTTTCCTGATCGTCTATGAGTCCAACAACAACGGGCTGGATAACAACGGCGATGGCGTGATGGCGCGCCGCTACGGCTCCGATGGGCAGGCGGTCTCCGACGAGTTCCAGGTGAACACCACCTACAGTGGTGCCCAGAACCGTCCGGGCGCAATGGCGACCGACGACGGCGGCTACATTATCAGCTGGGAAAACCAGGGTACCAGCATCGTGCAACGTACCTATGATGCGGACAACGAGCCAACCACCGGTGAGGTGGTTGTGGCAACCGGCAGCAGCATGGGCGCCTCGGGTGGTCCGGAAATGGCGGCCTTCACCGACGCGGCACACAGCGGTATGTACATCACGGTGTGGAATGCGGGCAGTGGTCCGGGCGATACCAGTGGTACCGGTATCGTCGGGCAGATTTTTGCCGCTGACGGTACGCCGCTGGGCAGCAATGTTCAGATAAACACCACCACGGACAGTTCACAGAACTATCCAGACGTCATCACCCTGAGTGACGGCAGCGTAGTGGTTTACTGGGACTCCGGCGACAGCGGTGCGAACGGCTCTGACATCCGTGCGGTGCACTACCGTGTTGATGCAGAAACCGGCGCGCTGACGCTGGTCGGCAGTGGCGACTTTATCGTCAATACCTACACTACCGGCAAGCAGTACAAGCCGGTGGGTGTGACGCTTGAGGATGGCGGCTACCTGCTTATCTGGGGCTCAGAAGGCGGTGACGGAGATGGCTCGGCTATCTATGCGCAGCGCTTCGACGCGAACGATAACAGAGTAGGACGTGAATTCCTGGTGAACACCACCACCAGCGGTAACCAGGGCACCGGCGGCGACTCCATCGACGCCACGCACATCTTCGATGCGGTACTGACCGAAGACGGCAGCGTGTATGTCACCTGGCAGTCCGACAACGTGGACGGTGCGGGTACCGGTATCGAAGGTATCGTGATTAATGTGGATGCGGCTTTTTACTCCGAGTACACCGTTAACACGACCACTGCCGGCAATCAGACGGTCTCATCCGTTGTCGGTCTGCCAGACGGCGGCGCTATCGTGGTGTGGCAGTCGGCAAACGGTGATGGTTCCGGTACCGGCATTAAAGGGCAGTTGCTTGATGCGAAGGGCCAGCCGGTCGGCGCAGAGTTTACTGTGAATACCACGACGGCAGGCGATCAGCTGACGCCGCAGGTAGCGGTGCTGGCAGACGGCAGCTTCCAGGTGGTATGGAGCACGGATTCAGGCGGCCATATTAAAGGCCAGGGCTACACCTACAGCTACGACAGCAGCGGTAATGTCAGCGGCGTCGTTGCTGACGGCGCAGAGTACAATGTCGACTCCGGTACTGCCGCAAGCAAAATGCGTGTTCCGGCGATCACTGGCCTGGACGATGGCGGTTATCTGGTCGTCTGGGAAGCGAGCCTGAACGGTTCATGGGTGGTCTACGGCCGTCAGTATGACGCCAGCGGAACGCCGGTTACGGCCGAAACCGTACTGGTCAATACTGGTCTGAACCCGAACGCTATCATAGGTGAATGGGAGCCGCTGCCGTCGGTTGCGGTACTGGAGAATGGTCAGGTCGCCATCACCTACACGGTGAAAGGCACCGGTTATGACGTAGGCGTGTCGGTTTACGATCCGTCGAGCCACGTAGTGTTAACGAGCTTTGTGGCGAACCAGACGCTGACCAGCGATCAGGCTTCACCGGCTGTGAGCGCCCTGGACAACGGTAACTATGTCGTGACCTGGGATTCAAAAGATAACACCGGGCCGGACCAGAATGGCCAGAGCGTCTGGGGCCGCATTTATGCGGCGGACGGTACGGCGCTGACCGGTGAGTTCCTGATTAACACGACGACGGCCAGCGATCAGAGTATGGCGCGCGTGGTGAGCCAGACAGACGGCAGTTTTGTGGTTGTGTTCCTCTCGGATACCGATACGGCACCGGGCGCAGCTACCAGCGGTATCTACGCGCAGTACTTTGATGCGGCGGGTAACAAGGTGGGGCAGCAGATGCAGATCCATCAGCTGACCTACGGTGCTCAGGTGGAAGTTGATGCAACCTTCCTGGAAGGCGGTCAGCTGTATGTGACCTGGACCGATCAGGGCGTAGGTGACGGCGATGGCTCAGCAATCAAAGGCCGTTTAGTCGACCTTAATGAGACGTTGGGGCTGACTACTGAAACCGGCGCAACGCATATTGAGTATCAACCTGCGCAGTACGACCTCAATGGCACTGCAGACAGCGATGTGCTTGATGCTCGCGGCGCGAACTCAGTCGATGCGAAAGAGGGTGATGACACAATAGTCGTTAACAGCACTAACTTCACCAGTATCAAAGGTGGAGAAGGGCACGATACGTTAGTCTGGGATTCTAATAATGACTTAGAACTTGGCAGTGTCTCGAATAAAGTGAGTGGAATTGAAACTATCCACATGGGTAATAATACGGCGCAAACATTATTTATTAATGTTAATGATGTACTCGAGCTCACCAAAGAAAATGGTGATGAGGCGAATACGTTACGTATTACCGGTGATGTGGGTGATTCAAACTCTAATAATGCGAGTGATACTGTCAGTATTAATAAGTCGGAGTGGACAACGACAACGTCGCAAACTGAGAATGGTGTAAATTATGATGTATACACAAGCAATGATGACGCTACCGTCAAGCTGTTAATTCAGCATGGCTTAAACGTTATCTAATCTTAATGGCGGTAGCGAAGGCTACCGCCATTTCTTCATTCGTTGCTATTTTTCTTCCTGTTGCTGATACCTTCACCGATTTTTAACAGTTGGCGTATGTTCACATTTTTGGAACAAAAATGTAAATAAGAGCCCATTTTAAGGATTTAAAATCCATATGTGGACTTTTTGCAGAATTAACGTTGTAGGTGATGCTCGGGTCGTTACAAGATATGCCATCGCAGTATTTGTCTGGTGGCAGTGTAAATAGCCAGTTTCACTCACTAGTTATTTTTGAGTTAATTATGAATGCAATCTTCTTGGCACTAAAATCGAAATTACCTTTGCGCAGTCTGATAATAGTGGGTTTGTTTTTTAATCCTTTATTAAATGCCCGCGCTACTGACTTTATTGAATTGCTACGTATGACGGCTGAACATCCTTCTGTGCGGTCCGGGATATCAACCAGCGCAGGTGCATATTATGATATCGAGCAGGCTAAAGCAGCTGATGGTTTTCAAATAAGTACGGGTGTGAGTAGCGTAGGATATACAGGGCAACCGGGTTATGAAAGTAATCCACTGTCGCCCCATATTTCTATCAGTAAATTACTTTATGACCATGGGCGTACCGCTGCCAGTGTTGCCGGAAAACAGGCCGCCTATTCTATGCAACAGGCACAAGTCAATGTGACGCGTGAGAGCCTTAATCAACAAGTTCTCTCGTTGTTCACCTCTGCCGCGACGAATGCCAAAGTTGTCGCTGTGCTCGATAAAGAGATCGCAGCGCTACAAGATCTGTTGAACAGGGTGCAGGCAATTGCCAGAGTTGACAGTGGTCGTGGGTCTGAGATCAATCAGGTGGAAACGCGGCTCAATGCCGTGATAGCCAGTCGTGAAATGAATTTCACAACCTACATGCAGGCACAGCAACAGCTTAGTGCGCTGCTCAATAATGACATCGTACTTACCCGTGATCCTCCTGACCTGAAAAAGACAGGGCTGTTACCCGCGTCTTTGGAACAGGCGCAGCAAGTGTTGAAAGAAAATCCCAGCTGGATGGTCTCACGTCAACGTAAAGAAGAGGCTAAAGCCGCTGTTGAGCTGGCCTCAAAGTGGAACCGTCCGAAATGGAATGTGCAGCTTAGTTTGGATAGCCCAAAACGCAATGGAGAAATGGAACCCTTCAAGGCCGTGACGTTGCAGGTGAGCAGCGATATCAGCTTATGGGACGGGGGTGCCGGCCGTGCAAACGCAAATGCAGAAACGCAGCGCTTAATTGCCGCTGAAGCAGATCAGGATGCAACTTTCCGAAGCTTAAAACAGCAACTGGATCAGTTGTGGGTCTCATTGCCTTTGCGTGAGCGACAAATAAACGCGTTGCAACGGCAATCCGAAACCGCGCTAAAAACCTGGAAAGCAGGGGAAGTGCAGTTTTTCGCTGGCCAGCGCCCTTTAACCGATCTGATTTCCTTTGCCACGGATTACTACACCAGCCTGGCCAGTTATCAGGAGCAGCAAATGCAATACCTGGCAACGCAATGGCAGATTGTCGCCGCTTTGGGCAAAACAAGTGAACTGGCGCAAAAGGTGAACTCATTACCCGCCAACACTATTCAGCCTGTGCACTGAGCCTATTTTCAATAAAGGGTATGCATGCCGTGAGATCTTTCCGCTTGTCGCCATGCCACCCTGAATTCATTGTCCAGAGGACAACATCGTGACTGATATAACTACCGGGCCTGCGGGCTCTGAAATGAATGCTGACAGCGAGCAGAATACAGGAGCCAACACTCAGGAATCGCTGTTGCTCGCTTTGCAAAGTGCGTTACGCCTGTTTGACGTACGACTTACCTTAAATAACTTACGTGCTGATATGCCCGCTTTCTCATCGCGTGATGAGCTTGCCGATCAAAATCAGTGGGTACTGAATGCTTTACAGAGTCGCGGCATCAGTGCGGCCTGGCAAAAAATAGATCTGGCTGATGTAAAAAACTTTGTTCTGCCTGCGGTGATGCGTCTTGATACCGGCTACTGCGTTCTTACAAAATTCAGCGAAAAAAGCTGCGCCATTATCGACCCCTCACTGGGCAGCCAGCCTGTTGAGGTTGATTTTTCACGACTGGCTCAACATTACTGCGGCGAATTGCTGCTGCTTCGCCCTAAGTCCTATCTCGATCACCGTGCTGATGACATTGTCAGCGTAGGCGAAGGACATTGGTTCTGGCATACCTTGTGGGGTTTTAAGCGTTACATATATGAAGCCGCAGCCCTGTCAGTGGTGATTAATCTGCTGGTTCTGGCCATGTCGATTTTTACTATGACGGTCTATAACCGCGTATTGCCTAATCAGACCTATATCACGCTCTGGACCATGGCGATCGGTGTGACGCTGGCCTTATTGTTTGAACTGGCAGCGCGTTTAGGCCGTGCCTGGATCACCGACCGGGCCGGTAAAAAAATTGACCTGGTACTCGGTGCCCAGCTCTTCCGTCACGTTCTCAATGGCAAAATGTCGAACCGGACACAATCAAGCGGGGCGTTTGGCAATGTCATGCAAAGTTTCGACAGCGTTCGGGAACTGACGACCTCAGCGGCACTCACTACCGTGGCCGACCTGCCATTTGTCTTATTATTTCTGGTGGTGATCCATCTGGTGGCCGGGCCACTTGTATGGTGTGTCATCCTGATCCTGCTAATTATTGTGGCGATGGTTTTGCTGATGCAAATCCCTTTAAAGCGCCATGCTGAAGCCTCAATGAAAATCGGCAGTAACCGTTACGGTTTGGTAATTGAGTCGCTGGATAATCTCGAAACGATCAAAGTGCTGCGCGCTGAAAATCTGGTGGCATCAAAACATGACGTGGCAAGCGTCAAACTCTCCTATGTGAATATGAAGTCACGTTTTCTGGCCACTATGGGGTCGAGCATCATACAGACCACTCAGCAGTTCGGTACCGTTATTTTGCTGGTATGGGGGGCTTATCTGGTCGGTGATGGTGATATTTCAATGGGGGGGATTATTGCCGCCATGACCCTGATGGGGCGCGCCATTATGCCGATTGCAACCTTAGCCGCGCTCGGTCTGCGTATCCAGCAGGCGAAGACCTCACTGGCGATCCTTAATAAGGTCATGCAGGCGCCGACAGAACGTGAAAAAGACAAAGTGTATGTGCAACTGCCGCAGGGTAGCCAGACAGAAATCGACTGTAAGGGAATATCCTTCCATTACAAAGATGATTTACCGGCAGTCGTGGAGCAACTTGACGTCCGGTTCCGTCAGGGAGAGCGCGTAGCCATCCTTGGAAAAATGGGCAGCGGAAAATCATCACTCCTTCGCTTACTGGTCGGGCTCTATCCGCTCAGTACGGGCACCATTACTGTTGCCGGGGTGGATCTACGACAAATAGAGCCGGTGGAATTACGTACGCGTATTGCACTGGTCAACCAGGATCCCCGCTTTATGTATGGGACCTTACGCGACAACCTGGTGATGGGAGCCCCCTACGCCAGTGATGAAGAACTCATGGCTGCGGTTAAAATGACCGGCGTCAGCGACATTATAGCGGCACATCCGATGGGGTTCGGTATGCCGGTAAGTGAACGTGGTGAGAACTTCTCGGGTGGCCAAAAGCAGGCTATTGCATTGGCGCGCGCCATATTATCCAACCCTGACGTCTTGCTACTGGATGAGCCAACATCGGGTATGGATATGGGCTCTGAACGCATGATCCTGCAGGCGCTGATCCCTGCGATGGAAGGACGAACGGTCATTATTGTTACGCACCGTCCCGCTGTTTTGAAATATGTCGACCGGGTCATTGTCATGGATAACGGCATTAAGGTCGCTGATGGCCCCCGGGACGAAATTATCGACCTGTTGAACAGCGGGAAAATACCGGCTGCATCAGTACTGCGTTCTGCAGCCAAACCTGCTGGTGTCGAGATAAGTACAGATAATGCACGTCAGTCTGACGAGGTAACAGCATGAGTAAAATATCTAATAAAGCTAAAGGCCAAGGCAAAGACCTGGCGGATCGTACGGCCAGTGACATGGTACTGGCAGCCCGACAAGATCGTTGGGAAGGCTGGCTCTTTATCGCCTGGGGAGGCGTGACATTAATGGTACTGGCTGTGCTATGGGCGGCGAATTTTAACATTGAAGAGGTGACGACAGGATCTGCCAAAATCGTGCCGAGTTCCCATGAACAGGTGCTGCAAAGTCTTGAGGGCGGTATTTTGCAGGAACTGATGGTACATGAGGGGGACACTGTTGAGAAAGGGCAGCCGTTGGCCAAAATCGATCCTACCAGGGCACAAGCATCCTTTCGTGAAAGTGCTAACCGCTTGCTGGCCCTCCAGGCTCAGGCCGCACGTCTTGAAGCTGAGGCGTCGGGACACGATTTGATTTTTCCAGCGAAGGTGATGCAACAACCTGAGTTAGTGGCGCGGGAAACGGATGCATGGAATCTGCGCAAACGCGCGCTGGATGAGTCAATCGCAGGCTATCTGAGATCAAAGACGTTATTGCAAAAAGAACTGGTGATGGCCCGCGAGCTTTCAGCTAAATCATTGTTGTCGAAAACTGAAGTCTTGAAGCTTGAACGACAGGCGAATGATGCCGAATTGCAGATTACTGAGCGACAAAATCGTTATCACAACGAAGCGAATGATGAATTGTCGAAAGTAGAAGTCGAAATGACCAGTCTGCAAGAGACCGCTATGGGGCGACAAGATACTCTCGAACGAACTGAGGTGCGGTCACCGGTGCGCGGTATTGTGAATCGCATTAATATCAATACGATTGGCGGCGTTATTCAGCCAGGCTCATCGATTATGGAAGTGACACCGCTGGATGACCAGTTGCTTGTAGAGACACGGATCAGACCTTCTGATGTTGCTTTTCTGGCCCCGGGACAAGCGGCGGTAGTAAAAATTTCTGCCTACGATTACTCCATCTATGGCGGTCTGGAAGGGCATGTTCAGAGTATAAGTCCGGGAGCGCTTAAGGATGAAGAAAGCAAAACTGCAAGAAAACCGGGTGCAGACGATACTTATTATCGGGTCATGGTGCTGACGGAAAGCAACACTCTGACCAAGAGTGGAAGTCAGGAACTGCGTGTAATCCCCGGCATGACGGCCACAGTTGATATCCGTACGGGTGAAAAAAGTTTATTACAATATCTTCTGCGTCCTTTATTACGTGTTCAGGAGGCATTTCGCGAGAAGTAATGTCGAGAAGTTATATCAAGAACTAATTTCGAAAAGTCATATCCAGGCAATCGTCGATATTACTAAGGAATGCAACAGCAGGACGATTTGTAACGAAGATGAAAATGTTGATGACAGCGAAAGTCCACATTGACTTTGGGTTATTTAATAAACCCGGACAACCTGAATAACGTAGATGAAAAAAGCCAGCATATTTGCTGGCTTTTTCATAACCTGTTATGACGTTATTTTAAAATAATAATCCGACTAACATCAATTTCAACCTGGCGGTCATCGCGGTCAATTTCTCCATTAATCCGTACTTTTTTACCTATGAAGTAGCGGTCATCATCATCATCGTCTTCGTCTATATCAATCCTAATCTTGCCCGTTGGATCCTGAAGCCAGTAGTGGTCATCATCCGCGCGGCTACTGATGGTACCTGTCAGGGTAACATGTCGGTCATCACGCATGTTTTTTGCCTCGGCGATCGACACTTCCTGTTGCGCTAAAGCAGATGTGGAATACAGCGCTGCAAGAGTAAGTAATTGATATTTGTTCATTTATAGCTCCTTTGGTAAATATAAACAGCCTTGTCTGGTTGGGGCCTGATTAGAAACTGAAACGATAACCGGCATTGATTTGACGTTGGTTGAAGCGTTGACCGTCAAGAATATCTGCTTCAAGAAAAACGGTATGGTTGCTGAGTTGAGCGCTTACACCGGCACCATTATTCCAGCCATTTCCTTTAAAAGAGATTTTCTCTGTTGAGCCATTTAAGGCATAAGATGCATTGCCAGAGAATTCGCGCATCATCCCTGATTTGATATAGGTATTGAGTTTGTAATCATTTTGATTGATTTCATAACCGGCAACTAAGTCGGCGCGGCTCACCAGTGTTTTATAATTTGACAAGTCGATGTTCAGCCCGTTAGAGGCACGCACTGAGCTGCCATTCTGATGCCCCGCGGTGAACTGGAGTTGAGGTTCAAGATAAAAACCCGCACCGTTGCTGGAAAAACTTATTTTCTTTCCAGCTTCCAATGACACACTCATGCCAGAAGAAACGCCGTTGCCCGATACTGCATTATTCTGCGTATCGTTGACTGAAAACTGGTTTCTCATGCGATTGAACTTCATCACCCCATCAATGTAATAACCTGCATCATTCAGCCATGTTCCGTATAAACCAAAATGTTCAGACTTTGTGGTACCGCTGCCCCGGTTATAGTTCGGAGAGCCTTCGGTCATCCCCATAAACAGACCCAGATAGACCGGCAAATCTTCTGAAATACGTTTATCAACGCCAAACTGATAGCCGCTGTAATTCAAACTGAAATCACTTAACTTGCCATTGGCAAAGCCGCTAAAACGTCCGTCTACACCACGCAGCCAGACATTTCCTTCCGTTTTACCCTGACGCACATCCCCCATGCGTTGCATCAAAGTTTGCATTTCGGCATAACTCATCAGATATCCAATATTAAGGAACTGAGCCCCTGCATTGGCAGAACTGGTAATGACAGATTGACGCCCGGAGTCAGCCGCCGTACCCGGACTTGTTGTATCAGCAGTTGACGCCGGCGTTACATCTCCATTATTTACCGTTGTCGCATCAGTTGCCGCAGCGGTATCGCTTGCAGTATCCGTATCAGCGGGCAGGGGGGTAACAGCAGAGTTGCTATCTTCGGTTTTTGATGACGAAAGGACCCAGTTAGTGCCCTGCTGATTGACGGTATAGACATAGCCGCCCAGCTCAACTTCTGAATTGCCTTTGAAAGTGGCAATACCGTCAGGCGTTTCAACCACGGTCAGTACTTCATTACCTGTGGTGACGGCACTGCCTCTGTTTTCAATGGTCAGGCCGTGAACGCCAGCACTGCTTTCTGTTACTACAATCTTATCGCCAATGTTGTTGAGCCCCTCACCGTCACCCGCAAGATTTGTACGCAGCGCAAAATTACCTGTGCCACTGAGGTTGGCAACAGTCAGCGTCGAGTAGGTGTTGTCGTCAGTTGCGGCGGTCAGATCGACCAGAGAATTGCTTAATTGCAAATTATCTAGAGTGGAACTGCTCGCTATACGCCATTCGCTGTCGGTTAAATTGACGTTCAGGTGGCCGCCATTAACATTGTCACTGACAGCACTGCCGGACCATAGCGAGCCAGAGGTAAAGTTAAGATCGATTAACCCCCCAAGAGATTCAATACTGCCGTTAATATCCATCTTGCCATCGGCAGAAATGACGCTGGGTGAATAGCCATCATTATGCTGGGTGGCCATTGCGATACCTTCTGGCGAACCCATGTCAATGGTGAGACCATCCTGAAGATTTACGACACCGTCTGCCATCGCATATACGCCGATGGTATTGTCCGCAGAACCGGTAATCGTTAACCCACTACCGTTTATTGTGCCGCCAGTGGCCCAAAGACCCAGCCCCATGCTGTCTGCTGTGTTAATGGCAATGTCAGTGTTTTCGAGATTAATTGTCGAACCCGCCGACTGTGCTGAAACCGCATAGGAGCCTGCTGACTGAACGGTGTTGCGCTCCTCTTCACTACCAAAGAAATTGACTGTTGCGCTGTCCCCCAAGGCGACAATTCCGCCACTTTGAGCAGAGGAAACGACGCTACCAGCTCCGATAGTGGCCTCCCCGTTATCCCGGACGGACAAGCCTGCGGAAGTCGTGCCTGACGTGCTGATGGTCAAATGGTCAGCGGTTAAATTGCCTAAGTTCCATATGCCTGCAGAGGTATTACCGGTGGTAATGATAGTTGAATTACTGCCCAGATCGACTGAACTATTCTCCTGAATATTGATACCCTGAGAGCTATTACCCAGAGTGTTGATAGTCAGGTGATTTGCTGTGAGGGTTGAAGAACCCTCGCTGGCCAGGCCCGAAAGTGCGTCGATCTGAATGCCATGGCTACTGGTGCCATTTGTCTGAATAACGCTATTGTCTCCGAGATTGGCCTGACTTCCGTAACCGGAAATGTGCAATGCGACTCCGCTCGTTCCCTGAGTAGAGATTTGTAATTGGTCAGCAACCAGAGACGATGCATTGCTTATTGTTATTCCATCAGCGAATCCGTCGCCGGTGCCAACGATGCTTACTGAGGTGCCTGATCCTAAATCAGCGCTGGATTTATTGCCGTTAAGCTCAATACCGGTTGCTGTTTTTCCAGAGACATTGATAGTCAGTTTGTCCGCGGTGAGGCTGCTATTATCGCTATTTAAAATAATGCCTTGAGCAAAGTGATCGGCATCTGTGACCCGAACCGTGCTACCACTACCCACCGCAACTGTGCCCGTTGTCGCTTTAGGAACAAGGATACCGTAGCGTCCACCGCCGGATGACAGGTCAGCGATGAGTGTCGTGCCGTCCGATAAACTGATCGCACTCCCTGTCTGGCTGCCGGTCACCGCGGCGTAACCTGTACCCGTTATCGCACCTATTCCGCTAACCAGCATTAATGCTTTGGTTAGCCTGCTCACTTCAAACTTATTATTCATGTCTGTATCTCTTCCGTAAGACTCTTGATGATTTAACCTTGTCAGAACTGACCTAATGAATATGTTTACTGCATAAAAAACGGTACTTAACTAAAATCCCGTTAAGTTGATTTGCCTTTTGTTTGGTGTGAATTAACAGGATTATGCAGAGGGTTGCTGAATTATGTAAAGTTGCTTAAATGACAGGGTGATTTTATTTTGGTTGCGCTAGATGCAGTCTGATCTTTTCTTGTGATTGAAAAATAAGGGGATTTTAGGTGTAAAATAGAGTGTGTTTGTTAAATTTAATAACATGCATTGTCTTTTGACGATATATATTTACTTATGTGTTGAGCTGATGATGCTTAAATTAAAAATAATCTGAAGATGATTTTTAATCATGAGCCTGAATAGAAGGAGTAGGGGGGCGATAGCGGATGACCATTTTTACAAAGATGATCGCTGTTCTACCAGAGATGGGCTGTCCTGAAATAAACGGGAGTAAGTATATTTATGGAATATTTTGCAGAACTTCACCGATACTGAAACGAATGGCTATATTTTTCAGCCGTTTTTTTGTTGAGATATTGTGATATTTTTTAAATTATGGTGATGCAATGCTATGTAAGGGATATGTAATTTTTTATCTGGATAATTTACCGGGAGCATGGAATTTTAAATGAAATGTCAAAGAGGCAGAAAACCTTGCCTTTTCCAATCAAAAGTTTTATTAACTATACAAAGAAACTCTTTTCAGGATTCAAATTCACTGGCAATAAGGTTATTTATTTCATAGTCAATGGCTATTGCTTATTTTTGGAAACTTAAAGTCTTCACCTTAATTTAATTTATCCAACAATATTATAAACTGCATGGTATTTTGACTATATAAATTTTCTCTTACGAAACAAGGAAGTAGTTGTGTTCCATGACTGGGGTCAACTAAAATAATAAAGCCGCGCCAGGAAATATAAGTCGCAATGTTATTATTAACGTGAAGTTAGTATTTGCTTTTAAAAGTGATTAATTCACAAGGAGAATACATTGAAACATTTCGGTGTGACGGCTTTTATTTGCACGGCTTTTGTCTGTTCAAAATCTTATGCTGGAATTATGAGGCACGATGTTGATGTCCAGGACTATCGTGACTTTGCAGAAAACCTTGGTAAATTTTCTGCGGGAGTAACAAATCTGCCAATATATAAAACCGATGGCACGCTCGCCGGCTATCTGGATTTCTCTATGCCTGATTTCGGTATGGTGGCAACTTACGGATATAGCACGCTGGTGGCGTCATCCTATGTGGCAAGTGCCCGGCATAACACCGGCTATAAAACACTCAGTTTTGGTAATGGTGCGCAATATGCCTCAGTTTACACATTAATAAACCGTAATGAATCGGCGGATGCTGATGTTGACTTCCACCTGCCGCGTTTGAATAAAGTCGTTACTGAGGCAGCGCCGGTTGAGACTGTAGAAAAATCTGCTCTTCGTGATGCGGATGCTTCACGCTATTCCTGGTACACACGCGTTGGCGGTGGCACACAAAGCCAGGTGAGTGAAGATCAGACTGAACAAATTACGCTGAGTGGCGCCTATCAGTGGGTGAGTGGAGGAACTATCAATGCAGCGACAGTGACGACGCCTTCAAGCTCATTACGTGCAACGAGCTATGGCCCTGATAACCCGCTGACCTCCCCGCTTTCCATCGGGACGATGGCTGGTGATAGCGGCAGTCCAATCATGGTTTATGACGAGCTGGACAAAGTGTGGAAAATTGCCGGTGTTTTGCACGGTGCGTTTGTCACAGACCAGGTTTACGGTACGACCAGTATATGGGAGTACATGCCAGATAATTATATTCAGGATATTACTGCCGCCAACACGTCTGCGGATGTAGAGGACATCGCGGGTAAGGGGGCTGTTTACTGGAATAATGCAGCTATCACGCAGCAGGATACCGCATGGTCATGGAGCGGGCTGGCTCAGGCCTATGCGAGTGTTGCCCCAGCAAATGCGACGAATGATGAGCTGGATGCTACAAAAGATCTGCGCTTCAACGGAGCAGGGGGGCTGATTACCCTTAATGCTCCGATCAACATGGGTGCAGGGAAACTCCAGTTCTCCAATAACTACATTGTTGCGTCTGCTTCGGATGTAAATGCGACCTGGGCTGGCGGTGGGGTTGAAGTCGATGCTGGCAAAGAAGTGTTATGGAAGGTCAATGGCTTAGCCAACGATGCGCTTCACAAAATCGGAGCGGGTACGTTACATATCAATGCCAGGGGAAGTAACCCGGGCAGCCTCAATGTCGGCGAGGGTACGGTTATTCTCGATCAGATTGCTGATGAATCGGGAGATAAACAAGCATTCTCCTCCGTCACCCTGGTGAGCGGGCGCCCAACCGTTGTAATTGAAGACAGCCAGCAGGTTTCAACCAGTAATATCTATTTTGGTTATCGCGGCGGAAGGTTGGATTTGAATGGTAATGAATTAACTTTCAAAAAAATTAACCATACCGACAGTGGCGCCAAACTGGTTAATCACAGCGATGAACTGGCTACGCTTAACATCACGGGTTACACACCGGAGGATGTGTCGTTTAATACGTTTAATGGCAGCAATCCCAACGGAACGCCGGGATCTATTTATGTCTATAACAACCCGTATACCAAAGAGACTGAATACTTTCAGCTTAAGACCAGCAGTTATTGGTATTTCCCTACCGATAAGAGTTCAACCTCAACCTGGGCTTATCTTGGAACAGACGCCAATACTGCAGTTAACCATCGTTTAAACGAGTTAAATATTCAGGTTTTCCGGGGCTTTTTAGGTGAAACAGCAGAAGAGCTCACCAATGGCGGCATGAATGTTAATGTCACCCCGAATAACGACACGGCATTAACGGCTTTAACCGGTGGCATGAACCTGAATGGCACCCTCTATGCTGGCAAAGGTACCACGATACTTTCTGGCCAGCCTGTCGCACATGCCGGTAGTGTCGTCATCGAGGATGACTGGAGCACGTCGTTATTCAAGGCCAACAAGATTCATGTTGCTCAAGGCGCAAATTTCCAGATCGGAGAATATGCTGGCGTTCAGGCAGATATTGTCGCTGATGAATCTGCTCGCGTGGTATTTGGTTATAACGATAGTGAGCTTTCCGATGAGAAGACCTGGCGTTGTTATGCGGTTATCTATAAAGATGATGTTTCGTGTAGTCAGCCCGCTCGTGATGCCGCTTCGCTGTCTCTTCTTCCTGCCAGTGAAGTCATCGGTGACGTGCAGTTGGCAAATAATGCGTCTCTTTATCTTGGAAAAGTTAATTACCAGGGCGCAGTGACCTCCCCCGGTATGGCAGTGATGACACTAGATGCAAATGCAAACTGGATAATGACAGGTAACAGTAACCTCAATACCTTATATGCCAAAAGCGGAGCTAAATTGTCAACGGTGCAGCAAGGTGACTGGCGGGCAAAAAATCTTACGCTTAACTCCCTGGATGCCACAGGCCTGAATCTGATGCTGGGTGTAAAGCCTTCCACGTTGGAAAGCGACAAGCTCATCATTAAAGATTCTGCCACTGGCGGTAATAATCTGCTGGATGTGAGTTTGTTAGTTGACAGTACGGAGCCGGTCAAGCTGAAACAAGATTTAGTGATGATCGATGCACCAGCAGGTACTTCGCACAGTTATTTTGGCTTCGCCAATAGCTATAGCGGGTTCAGTGTGTATACGCCGAACTATCAGGTAAAAGATGAAAATGACCGCGTATTATGGGTTCTTGAACATAATGATGAGGGATCTGAAGCTATTGTCGATCCTGAAACAGATGCGCCGATAACGCCTCCTGCTGCAGATCCTACGCCGGATAAGGGAAGTGAAACGCCGGAGCAGGCAGATCCTACACCGGATACGGGGAGTGAAACGCCTGAGCAGGCAGATCCTACGCCGGATACGGGAAGTGAAACGCCGGAGCAGGCAGATCCTACGCCGGATACGGGCAGTGAAACGCCTGAGAAGGCAGATACCACGCCAGATACGGGTAGTGAAATACCAGCTCAGGCTGGTGAGGAAGTCCCGGAAGAGGCAACGAGTACATCAGAGGCAGGGAAGGATAAAGATGAGGAAACGACTGCAGTTATTGAAAAGGAGCCAACATTTAGCGCTGATGACTGGTTTAGTATCTACGACAATCAGGCTTTAATTCAGAACTCGCGTGCATTGATGGCATCTCGCCAATATATCTTTAGTGAAGCTGTTAATCAGTTGCACCAGCGTACAGATAGCTTGCGCACATCGTCGGAAAGAAGCGGTTCCTGGGCAACGTTTCAGCAGGGTAAAGGCAGTTTTCTCGGGCTGAATGCCAGCCAGCAGACGCTGACGGTGGGGTGGGATAAGCAAAGCAACGGCCAAATCTTTGGGCTCAGCGCCAGTTACACCCAGGGCCAGGTCGGAAATAAAGGTAAAGAAAACCACCGTATGACCACTGCGGGAGTTTATTACTCCCTGCTGTCTGACTCTGGATGGTTTTTGGATGCGGCGAGCCGTTATATGTACCTGAACCAGGAGTTATCCTTAGATTCTTCTCTGGGGATTATTGCGCAAAAACGTGACAGCCACATGCTGGCCGGTAGTCTGCGGACGGGTTATCAATTGGGCCTGGCCCATGACACTATTTTCATCTCACCTTTTGTTGGTGTGAGTGCAGGAGCACTTTCCGGATACTCTCTCAAGGGACAGGATGCTGAAGTAGGTCTGAGTTCAGGAAATCCTTATTTCGCGACCAGTGGTGTTATGGTGCAAAAACGCGGACTTGGAGCCGAGCTTCAAAATATTAATATCTTCGCGAGTATTGAGTATCAATATTCTCCCGGAAAAAACGGTTCTAAAACGACCCTTACAGACCGTCAATCTACCCGTGAGTATGATGCCTGGTCAGATAACCGCTACCGAAGCAGCATTGGCCTGGAGGGTAATATTAATCGTAATCTTTCGTTAAATGCGAAAGTCGATAAGAGTTTTGGAGGAGAGTTTAAAACTGACTATAGCGGTCAGGTTGGTTTTTCATATAATTTTTAACATTTCTCAGAGCGTCACCACTTTATTGTGGTGACGCTCTGAATCCGGTATCAAAGTAATAATGCGAGGCGCTATGGATATTTTTTTAATATTCATGGATTTATTGTTTCCTTGACTGTATTTAAATGACAGAAGGTGGATTTTGAAAGTCTTTGAAGGTTTTTATCAATGAGTGAAAATAGAGGTCTATATGTTTAAGAAGTTATCTGCAGAGTTTATTGGTACTTTTGTATTAGTTTTTGGGGGATGTGGTAGTGCTATTTTTGCTGCCGGATATCCGGGCTTAGGTATTGGGTTTGCAGGCGTTGCGCTGGCATTTGGCCTTACCGTATTAATGATGGCTTTTGCAGTGGGCCATATTTCTGGTGGGCACTTTAACCCCGCCGTGACATTAGGATTGTTCGCCGGTGGTCGTATTCACGCCAGCACTATCCTCCCTTACATTATCACGCAAGTTCTGGGCGGGATCGCTGCGGCGGCAGTGCTATATGGGATAGCCAACGGCCATCCCGGTTTTGATGCAACAGTGAGCGGTTTTGCGGCAAACGGCTATGGTCAGCACTCCCCGGCGGGCTATAGTCTTTATGCAGCAATGATCTGTGAGGGTGTCCTGACGGCTATCTTCCTGATCGTTATTCATGGTGCTACTGACAAACGTGCTCCTGCGGGCTTTGCGCCAATTGCTATTGGTCTGGCGTTGACCCTGATCCACCTTGTCAGTATTCCTGTGACGAATACATCAGTTAACCCGGCTCGTAGTACAGCGGTTGCGCTCTTCCAGGGTTCATGGGCAATACAACAGTTATGGGTATTTTGGCTGATGCCGATTGTGGGTGGAATTATCGGTGGTTTGGTTTATCGCTTTGTTTTAGCATCAAAAGACTAAACTTGTCGGTCCATCACTGATGCTCTAAAATTGCCCGCTGTTTATATGTTAAATGGTCAGCGGGCAATTAATTTTCCATTCTTAGGATTCATTCGTAAATCATCCATGCTTTGTAAAGTTAACGATAATAATTTTGTAAGTCTATGCTAACTCTATATGCTAAGTTTCTTATGGGTTTTTATAATGGAATGAGACATGAAATGGATTATCATCAATAGTTGCTCATGTAAAAATACTGGCACTGTATTTTCTCTAATAGTCACGGAGAGAAATAATAGACTCATCCTCTGGTCTGACAATAACGTACAAATCAAACGAGGTGATATATTGAAATACGGACTAAGTTCTATATATCTGAATAATGACAGGGTCAGCTTGCACATTTTAAAAATAATGCCGTATAACACACAACTCTGGCAAACTATATTGAGGTCAACAGGAACAACCCTCCCATGAATCTCGTTATAAGGTGGCTTTTCAATGCACCAAGATGATCACATAGCATCCCACATGGTGTTGCGAAAATTGATGAAAATGTCTGAGAAAAGAAGAGGCTGAGCATCCCTATGCATGTCTGCAATGCAAATGGCACAATGAAACCGGCAGTCTGATTCGATTTCATTCCTCTCCCGATACCGAAATTAACGCTCGATTTTCAGCGCTTCCATTACGAGTGAAAATGCCGGCGAATGTTGTTTCCTGCTGGGATAATAGAGGTAATAACCCGGGAACGGCAGACAGTAGGATTCCAGAAAGCGTATCAGACGTCCTTCCTCAATATGGGGAGCAAACTCCTCCTCGGGTAAAAAAGCCACACCCAGCCCGGCTAAGGCTGCGTCGACCATGTGGGCCGACGTGTTAAACGTCAGTTGCCCGTCAACACGCACGTTGACCGGTCCCTCATCGTTATCGAACTCCCAGATATACAGCCCGCCCGACGTCGCCATCCGCATATTCATGCAGCTATGTTGCAGCAAATCTTGCGGAGTCAGGGGGATGGGGTGTGAGCGCAAATACTCAGGTGAGGCTACCGCGGCCATGCGCAGCTGAGGGGTTAGCGGCATGGCAATCATATCTTTATCGATGGTGTCACCCAGCCGCACACCCGCGTCAAACCTGTCAGCGACAATGTTGCGAAAACCGTGGTTGGCATCGAATTCCAGTTTTATCTCGGGATATTCGCGCAGCAATGCGGATAATTTCGGTAACAGAATGGTTTTGAGAACGTGCGGGCCGCAGGTGATACGCACCGTACCCGCAGGCTTGTCACGCATCTCTGTCAGCATGTCCAGTTCCGCTTCAATCTCATCAAAACGGGTGCCGATAGCCTGCAATAAACGCTCGCCTGCTGCCGTCGGCGACACATTGCGCGTGGTCCGCGTCAGTAACCGGATATCCATGCGATTTTCAAGCGCGGTGATGGTCTGACTAAGTGCGGGTTGTGTCACCCCCAGCTGCGCTGCGGCGCGGGTGAAACTGCCTTCGCGAGCCACAGTCACAAACGCAATGAGATCATTAAAATTACGTTTCATCGCACCTTCTTCACTTTCGATTTATAAGCAGAGCTTATAGCCCCATTAAGAATTTATTAGCTGGTAAGACTATACCCGTCGTGTAGAATTTTTAGCAAGCCGGAATACGAAAGAATCGGGATAAAAACCCCTTCGTCTGATTCGATTAATCACATGAAATTACTGTTTTTATTCTCACGAATAAGACGCGGCACCGGCTTGCCAAAAATTCATCCTGCAGAAAGAAAAAAGGATCACAAGTGACGACAGCAGCAGAGAAAGATTTTGTGAACCAGACTCCGGCCGCGCACTGGAACGGGGTCTGGGCGATAACGATGTGCGTATTTGCGCTGGTGGCATCCGAGTTTATGCCGGTGAGTTTGCTGTCACCGGTTGCCCGCGATTTGGGCGTCAGCGAAGGGCTGGCCGGGCAGGGGATTGCCATCTCCGGTGGACTGGCGGTGATAACCAGTCTGTCGATCTCCCGGCTGGCCGGTAACGTCAACCGCAAGGCGCTGCTTTTAGGGCTGACGCTTCTGATGGCCTTTTCCGGCGGGCTGATTGCTTTAGCGCCCGGCTATACGACTTACATGATCGGGCGAGCCCTGATCGGCGTAGCCATTGGCGGATTCTGGTCCATGTCGGCCGCTGTCGCAATGCGGCTGGTTCCTCAGGATCAGGTTCCCCGCGCACTGGCTATTTTCAACGGCGGTAATGCGCTGGCAACTGTGGTCGCCGCACCGCTGGGCAGTTATCTGGGGGGCGTCATTGGCTGGCGCGGTGCCTTTTTGTGTCTCGTGCCTGTCGCACTGATCGCCTTTATCTGGCAGTGGATCAGCCTGCCGTCTATGGCACCGGAAAGCAGGAAAAATTCTGCAGGGAACGTCTTCCGTTTATTCAAAAATCCTTTAGTGCTGGCGGGTATGGCTGCGTGCGGGATTTTCTTTATGGGGCAGTTCGCGCTGTTTACCTATATCCGCCCGTTCCTGGAAACCGTCACACGGGTCAGTGCAGAGATGCTGTCCCTCATTTTGCTGGCGATTGGCGTCGCGGGTTTTGCCGGGACATTACTGATCGGCACGTTTCTGAAAAAGCGTTTCTATCTCACGCTCATGGTGATCCCGCTGCTGATGGCCTTCATCGCCGTCATGCTGATGGTTCTTGGCCATTCGTCCGGGATCGTGATCATTCTGCTGGCGTTATGGGGGCTGGTGGCAACGGCGGCACCGGTCGGCTGGTGGTCCTGGGTGGCAAGAACTTTCCCTGATAATGCCGAAGCCGGGGGCGGGCTGATGGTCGCGGTGGTGCAACTGTCGATTGCGCTGGGCTCGACCTTAGGCGGCGTCGCCTTTGACCATATCGGCTGGCAGAGCACATTTATTGTCAGCGCCGCGTTGCTGGTACTGGCGTCCGGCCTGACGTTTATCACTTCCCGCAATGACCATTAATCACACAAGTATTTTTAACCGGACGAACTGATGTCCATTCACCGCAATACCTGATTAAGGATAATTCCATGAGAGTGTTAACGATGTTGTTAGGGCTGTTTGTCAGCTCATTTGCTGCAACAGCCGCCGATATGTCCAACGGCGCAGATAACTTTTATAAAAGCGATAAAGTGACTCAGCAAAAGGTGACGTTTAAAAACCAGTATCAGATGAATGTGACCGGCAATCTTTTCATGCCAAAAGGCATGAATGAAAGCGCGAAAAACCCGGCCATTGTTATTGGTCATCCTATGGGGGCGGTGAAAGAACAGAGTTCCAATCTGTATGCGCAAAAGCTTGCCGAGCAGGGATTTGTGACGCTGGCGATAGACATCTCTTTCTGGGGCGAAAGTGAAGGTAAACCGCGCAATGCTGTCGCGCCGGATATCTACGCAGAGGATTTCAGCGCTGCTGTGGATTACCTCGGCACGCGCCCGTACATCGACAGAAACCGCATCGGAGTACTGGGGATTTGCGGCAGCGGCAGTTTCGTTATCAGTGCGGCGAAAATTGATCCGCGTATGAAAGCGATTGCGACGGTCAGCATGTATGACATGGGGTCGGCAAATCGTCACGCGCTCAATAATTCGTTAACCCTTGCGCAGCGTAAACAGATCATTGCCGAGGCGGCAGAGCAACGTTACAGCGAGTTCACCGGCGGCGAAACGAAATACACCAGCGGCACGCCGCATAAAATTGACGAAAACTCCCCCCCTGTTGCCAAAGAGTTCTACGACTTTTATCGCACTCCGCGCGGTGAGTTTACGCCAAAAGATTCTTCACCGGCGCTGACCACGCACCCGACGCTGACCAGCAATGTGAAATTCATGAACTTCTATCCGTTCAACGACATTGAGACCATTTCACCGCGTCCGATGCTGTTTATCACCGGCGATCAGGCGCATTCAAAAGAATTCAGCGAAGATGCCTATAAACGTGCAGGCCAGCCGAAAGAGTTGTACATCGTTCCGGGTGCCGGTCACGTTGATCTTTACGACCGTACCGATCTGATCCCTTTTGCGAAACTGACCGCGTTCTTTAAAGAAAACCTGAAATAACCCGCGGATTATTAACAGTCCGGGCCTTTGCCCGGACTACACTTTTGCCCGCACCAGCTCATTAAACCGCGTCGTGTACGCCGGTGACAGCATTTCGCGTTTCATCGCCCAGCCGCGCTGGATCCCCTGACCGGCAAACCAGACTTTGCCGACCCCGTCCTTGTGGATCTTGTCCAGCGTGGCCATCAGCTGATCGCTGTTTTTCTTTGGCTGATATTCATCAAACAGATTGAGCTGGGCGACGCCCTGACTGAAAAAGTCACCCAGCATCACACCGCCTTTCTGATAGCGATATCCGGGTTTCCAGATCTGATCGAGACAACGCACGGCGGCGGCAAGAATATCGCGGCTGTCATGTGTCGGCGTCATCAGTTTGATGCCGGCATGATTGCCGTAATAGGGGACTTTCGGGTCATGCGGACTGGTTTTCACAAACGCTGACACGTAGCGGCAATACTGATGTTCTCCGCGCAGTTTTTCCGCCGCGCGTACGGCGTAATTGCAGATGGCTTCGCGCATATCCTGATACTCCGTAATGCGTTCGCCGAAAGAGCGCGAACAGATAATCTGCTGCTTGGTCGGCACCGATTCTTCAAGCGCCAGACAGGACTCGCCGCGCAGTTCGCGCACGGTACGCTCCAGCACCACGCTGAAATGTTTGCGGATCAGCGCCGAAGGGCAGTCGGCAAGCTGCAGCGCCGTGGTGATCCCCAGCATATTGAGCTTTTTACTGATGCGCCGCCCCACGCCCCAGACTTCTTCCACCGGCACCAGAGCCATCAGTTTCCGCTGACGCACGGTCTGCGATAAATCCAGCACGCCACCGGTACCTTTCCAGGTTTTCGCCGCAAAGTTCGCCAGTTTGGCCAGCGTTTTGGTGGGGGCAATCCCCACCCCAACGGCCAGATGCGTCTCCTTCCAGAGGGTCTTCTGCACCTGTTTCCCGAAATCATGCAGCGAGATGCAGTTTTCGATATTAGTGATATCCAGAAAGGCCTCATCAATGGAGTAGATATCCACCGCAGGCGCCAGCCGTTCGAGCGTTTCCATCACGCGGTTCGACATGTCGGCATACAGCGCGTAGTTGGATGAAAACACTGCCACGTTGTGCTGGCGGATCGCGTCACGCGCCTTGAAAAAAGGCGCACCCATCGGGATCTGCGCCTTTTTGGCCAGCGCATTGCGGGCAATCACGCAGCCGTCGTTGTTGGACAACACAATCACCGGCCGCCCGCGAAGGTCTGGCCGGAACACGGTTTCGCAGCTCGCGTAAAAGGAGTTCACATCAACGAGGGCAAACATGGTCTGGCTGCCGCTTGTCAGGGTTCATTTTCCACATCTGTTTCCACATCCATAAAATACTGGTTATACATACAGTATAATCATAAGTATGGGAAATGGAAAACGCTTAATAGGTGAGTCGTCAATCAGCCGGGCAATACAAATCAGCTGCTGATCACCGAGTGTCTTACCCAGATTGAAAGGTGTCGCCAGCATTCGCTCAAGTTTTGCTCTCAGGCAGGTGAAGCACACCACCGCCTTGCCGACGCGGCATTTAAGAAGGTGAGAAGTGAAGATGTGTTCCCGTATTTCCCCCAACCGCACAAGGTTATCCACAAAATCTGGGGATAACCTTGTGCAAAGTCAGCCTGAAAATCAGTCGTAAATTCCTTCAGACCAGTCGGTATAACCTTTTGCGCCACCGCCGTAACAGGTTTCTTTTGCGGCGATAGTCAATCCAGCACCATAACGCAGACGTTTGGGTTGTCTGCCATACTGATTTCTTAATGGTTGACCGGTCGGCTAGTTTTGTGGTTGCATTTTGTGCGATCCATTTTTACCGGGTGTCGCTGCAAAGAATAATGGCGACACACATTTTGAGAAGGAGGCATTAATGACCACGATTTTCATTATCGGCGCGGCGGGTAATATAGGGCGCCGTCTGTCAAAGACGCTTGCAGATAAAGGACATGCTGTTCGTGCGCTTTACCGTAAACCTGAACAGGAACAGACGTTACGTCAGGCAGGGGCCGAACCGGTCAGCGGGAACCTGACAGAACTGGATGCCACTACTTTGGCAGCGTACATGAAAGGCAGCGACGTGGTGGTTTTCACCGCCGGGGCCGGTGGCAAAGGCGGACCGGAAATGACCAATGCGGTCGATGGCGAAGGGCTGAAAACCGCGGTCGCGGCGGCGACTCAGGCTGGCGTTTCGCGCTTTTTGCTGGTGTCTGCATTCCCGGAAGCTGGGCGCGGTAAAACCATTTCTGATACGTTTGAAAACTACATGCGCGTCAAAAAAGAAGCCGATGTGGCGCTGGCGCAAAGCGAACTGGACTGGGTGATCTTAAGACCGGGAACATTAGTGGATGACAGCGGTACCGGACTGATTCAGGCCGGACCCGCCATTCCTTACGGCGATATCCCCCGTGATGACGTGGCAGCCACGCTTGCTGAAATCATTGAGCAGCCTGATGTCAGCCGCGTCATCATTGAACTGACTGCGGGAGATGTGCCGGTTCGTCAGGCTGTAGAAAAGATAGCGAAACGCTAAAAGTTTTTGCCACTCCCAGGCGGGCAGAAGAACGTTTGCCCGTCAGGAGAGTGCCGGATCGGAAAGGGGAGCCGGCAGCCTGAATGAAAAGTTTTTTAAATTACCTGTAGACGACCGGTCTAATTGTTGTTAGTGTAGCGACAAGGTTAAGGCGAACGGGCGATATCACACTGCTTTGTTCAGACCGGATCCAAAGGCTTTTCGTAATGGGTTCACAGGTTTTTTTTATCTGACATCTAGACGACTGGTCTACTTAAATCACAATTCACTACGCCGGAGATTTATTATGAAGATTCTTATGGTTCTCACCTCACACGATAAACTGGGTAACACAGGCCGTAAAACAGGTTTCTGGCTGGAAGAGCTGGCCGCACCTTACTATGCATTTAAAGATGCCGGAGCGGAAATTACGCTGGCTTCTCCAGAAGGTGGCAACCCGCCGTTAGATCCAAAAAGCAATGAGCCTGATTTCCAGACTGAACAGACTCACCGCTTCGAGGCCGACGAGCAGGCAACCGCTCAGCTGGCTTCAACGGTTCGTCTCGACAGCGTATCGCAAGCTGATTTCGACGCCGTTTTCTATCCTGGCGGTCACGGTCCGTTGTGGGATCTGGCAGAAGATAAAAATTCTGTCGCCCTGATCGAAGCGTTTCTGGCGGCCGGTAAGCACGTGGCGCTGGTCTGTCATGCACCGGGCGTACTGCGTCATGTTAAAACTTCTGAAGGAAAACCACTGGTTGAAGGTAAAAAAGTGACCGGTTTTACCAACACCGAAGAAGAAGCGGTAGGGCTGACTGACGTGGTGCCTTTCCTGGTGGAAGACGAACTGATAGCCAAAGGCGGTATCTATTCCAAAGGACCAGACTGGGGTTCCTATGTGGTTATCGACGGTCTGCTGATCACCGGTCAAAACCCGGGCTCTTCTGCTGAAGCGGCTGAACTGCTGATTAAGCAACTGGGCGCATAGTCGTTCCTCACGCGGGGTGGCAGGCATGAATGTCGCCCCGCTTAGCAGATGTCGACCTGTTGTTATTGCGGGGTGGGCGGGTGTATTGTCGTGCGTGAATATGTTGTCCTTTCATTCGCTCATAGACGACTGGTCTAGTTTCTGGTAAATTTGCCCTATGACTACTGCAACTCAACACCATAACAATGACGTCCGCGAGCATATCCTTGCGACAGGCCAGCGTATTATGGCCGGCAAGGGTTTTTCTGCTGTCGGACTGAATGAAATCCTCAAAGACGCGGGCGTGCCCAAAGGGTCTTTCTATCACTATTTTGGCTCGAAAGAGGCTTTTGGTGTGGGAATGCTTGAGCGCTATTTTGAAGACTATCTGGCCGACCTCGACAGGACGCTGAGCCAGCCCGGCCTTAATATGGCGCAGCGACTGATGAATTACTGGCAGCTATGGCGGGAATCTCAGTCATTCTCCGACTGTCAGGGCAAATGCCTCGCCGTGAAACTGGGCGCGGAAGTTGCAGATCTGTCGGATACCATGCGTTTAACGCTGCTTTCCGGCACGGCGGGAATTATCTCGCGTCTGGCGGAAGCATTAGAAACGGGTGTGGCTGAGGGATCTCTGACGATTGATGACACACCACGCACTGTGGCGGAAAGTTTGTATCAGCTCTGGCTGGGTGCCAGCGTGATGGTCAAGATTGTCCGCAACATGAGCCCGTTTGATTCCGCGATGGCGACGACGCAAAAAATTATTCACATCATCTGAAAATAATGCCAGCCATATTAAATGACTGGCATTCGCTTGCGAAAATGATTATTCCGGCAGTTGTGCTAACGCGTTTTTCACTGCATCAGGCATCGAAGGGCGTCCGTTAGTCAGACAGGTTGCCACAAAAGTGGCTTCGGCAAACACCACGCCATCCACTTTGATCTGCTGAACGAAGTTGACGCGGTTACGTTTCTCATTTCTCGCCAGTTCACAGGTTACTTCAACCTGATCGCCTTTTTGCAGGCTTTTACGAAAGCGCAGTGAATACTCCAGCACCATGTACATGTTGCCCTGAGCAAACTCTGCCTCGATATCAATACCCAGCGCTTCGCGCATGTAGGCATGGCGCGTCCATTCCATATAGAAGGGATAATACAAACCATCCACGACACCCTGAAAATCGATATGTTTTTCATCTACTTCATAATGCTTACTAAACATTTGCTGCTCCGTAGCCAGTCCATTTTTTTAAACAGGGCATCATATATACAACAGTAAGTTCTTTTGGTAAAAACCAACGTGTTTCAGAATATAAGATCTCTTGTATCAGGATAAAAAAATCCCTTTGCGGGAGCCGGTGACTATAGGAAAGAACCCATGCTGAAAGAAAACTTCAACGAACTGCAGATTTTTCTGGTCGTTGCGAGAGAACGAAGTTTTACCAAAGCAGCAGGAAAGCTGGGGGTTTCGCAGTCGGCACTCAGTCATGCCGTTAAGGCGCTGGAAGAACGTTTAAACATCCGCCTTTTGACCCGCACCACCCGAAGTGTAGCGCCCACTGAAATCGGCGAGAAGATTATTGCCTGCCTGGAACCACGACTTGCGGATCTCGAGCAGGAGCTGGAAACACTTGTTCAGCTTAACGGCCCGACATCCGGGAATATCCGCATATCGGCGGGGGAACATTCCGCGAGAAAATTATTGTGGCCAAAGCTGAAGCCGTTTTTACAAGAATATCCTGAAATCAATGTCGAACTGCATGTGGATAACGGTTTCGTCGATATCGTCGATGGTCGCTACGATGCCGGAGTGCGTCTGGGCGAGAGCGTAGATAAAGATATGATTGCCGTACGCATCGGTCCGGATTTCCGTATGGTGGTCGTCGGTTCGCCGGACTATTTTGTTGAAAAGGGTATTCCGCAAACTCCGCATGAGCTGCAATACCACAAGTGCATCAATATGCGTCTGCCAACCGCCGGTGGGTTGTACCACTGGGAATTCGAGAAAGAGGGAAAGCCGTTGCGGGTGCGCGTGGAAGGGCAACTGACGTTTAATTTGCTGTCAGAACGAATCGATGCGGTGCTGTCAGGATTTGGACTTGCCTGTGTGCCGGAGGACATGGTTGAGGACCGGGTGAAATCTGGTGAACTGATTCAGGTGCTGGATGCGTGGTGTCCGTCGTTTCCGGGCTATTACCTTTACTACCCGAGCAGAAAACAACATCCGCCAGCTTTTGCGCTGATGATTGATATGCTGCGCTACAACGGATAATACGTCAGCGGCACGAATTTTATCCTTCACAGGCTATGGTTCAGTCCCGCAATACTTTCGAGAAACATACAGCCTCATCCCGGCCGATATAGGGTCCGTAATTCTCTATGAGTACGTATCCATTATTCTTATAAAAATTTACCGCCTTATGGTTAACGTGTCGGGTTTCAAGCCATATCTCTGTATATCCCATGTTTTTCGCGGATGTTTCGAGAAAATTGAGTAAGGCTTTTCCTACCCCAGGGGCGCTTCGGTCTGAGAACATTCTTTTAAGTTCGGCGATATTTTCTGTTAACGGTCGGATAGCCCCGCATCCTGTTGCATCGCCTTTTTCGTTTCGTGCCAGCACCCAAAGCGATCTGTCACCATCCATTGAATCTATTGTGAAATTACTTTTTCCACTATCACCCGTTATCGCTGCAAGCTCCGCTGACAATTTTTCTACTAAAGAACAAGAATCTGGCGAAAATGGGTCTGATTTCTCTACTGTTATCATTCGATACCCTCATAAAGTTCTTAGTCAGAATAGAAGATGTTTAAGGTAAATTCCTCATGTTTTATTTGATGATGTTAAATGCCGGATTTCTACAGCTCCACCTGTGATGTTTTCCGTTTTTCTGGCCGATCACTTAAACTGCCCCACACAGGACGGAACATAGGGAAAGTAAGATGCTTTTGCCAGCGACAAGCTTTATAAAAAACGTGTATCAATCGTCATCTGAAGAATGAGTCATCAATTGTTTGTTTCTCTGGATGGGCCCAAGGGTGCCGGTAAAACCACATTACTGGAAGCCATTACGAAAGTATTAAGGGCAGACAACAAGAAGGTGGTCCGCCTTTGCGAGAAAAAAAGCGATCCATACAGGGGCGAAACAATGGCTCTTGTTAACAAGTTCGCCCGAAATCCCACTCTGGATTTGGAATTAGAGGTTTGTAAGCGCCTTGCTGATAGCCGTGCCTGGATTTCTGAACATGTGCTGACTAAGCAGCCAGCGGACTGCATTATCCTGATGGATCGCTGGTATCCGTCGGATGCCGCATTTCGCCGGATGATCCCTTTTGCAGAGATTTTACAGCTTAACATTGAACGAAAGGTGAGAACGCCAGACCTGCATGTCGGGGTGGTGACTGCGCCTGAAATTTCCTGGGCAAGGGCCGCGTCGCGGTCGCGCGGGCTGGGCAGTACGGTGATTTCTAAGCTGGAAGAGCATGTCGCTTGTACCACGGCGTTCGAGCGAGAAGTTGCACATCATGACTGGGTTTTATGCCGCAATGAAGGAACGATCGAAGACGCAACGATGCAGGTCATTTCAGAGATCTACAGGGTGTCCGAGCCCTTACATCCCCGTTTCTAAAAACTCAATAAAGGCTCTGACTTTTGAATTCAGTGCCGAGCGTTCGTTGACGCAGGCATAGATATTCATCGGCAGAGACTCTGCATCGCTGTCGCAGAACAAAGGCGTGAGCCGTCCGCTATCAATCAACGGCTGGGCGATAAAGCTTGCAAGACGCGCAATGCCGCCGCCGTTTTCTGCTATTTTGGCAATAATATCAATGTCATCGCTGATGAATTGCGGATTGAGTTTCGCGTTAACAGATTGCCCGTTAATCTTAAATGTCCAGGGCAGAAAACGTCCGTCGGTGGGATAACGAAAAACCAGGCAGGCGTGCCGGCTCAGTTCCTCGGGAGTCTGCGGGATGCCTGCGCGCGCCAGATAAGCGGGGGCGGCGCAGAATATAAACGGCAAAGAGGCGATTTTTCTGGCAATCAGTTGATCGTTTAGTTGTGCCTCGATGCGGATACTGACGTCTATGCCTTCCAGCCGGTGGTCAACGTTGCGATCTGTGCTGATCAGTTCGACATCAATATCGGGAAATGACGCTTTGAACGCTGGCATCAGTGGTGCGATGACATACCGGCCAAAGGCGGCAGTCGTGGCGATGCACAGCGTCCCTTGTGGTTTGGTTTCAAGCGCAGCAGCCTGCGAAGCGAGATCAATATCATGGGGAATATGACGGACTTTCTCGAAATAGCGTTTACCACTTTCGGTTAATGTCATGCTCCGGGTGGTGCGCGATATCAGGCGTACGCCCAGATGTGTCTCAAGTCGCGACAGGCTCTGGCTCACCGCCGCCGGACTCATCCCTTTACCACGTGCTGCCGCGGCGATACTGCCGTGTTCCACTACGCGGATAAAATTGCTGATCAGCCCTAACACATCCATAGTCTCTCCCGTGTCCGATTCGTCACTTTTTATTAATAATGATTAAAGCACAACCGCTCTACTACCGTCATGGCTAGCTTGTTAGTTTATCCGCTGTTTCGCAAACCTCCGTTAAACAGGATAACCCGATGACTGACGCAGTGACTAAAAATATCCCACGTATTCGCTTTCCTAAACGTACTTCCCCCTACATTTTTGCGCTGTACATGGCGACCATTATGGCGTTTCTGATGAGTCTGGTGATCACTCTGGCTGAATTTGGCATGGGGCCTCATTACATGGAAAATGTGATGAATGCTTATCAGGTTGCTATGCCCGCGGCCTTTGTCTGCATACTCGTTGTCCGTCCGGTGGTTATCCGGCTGGTGGGATTAACGGTTCACGGTCACTGAGTCATTCAACAGGCTGCCTGGAGATATGTAGAAAAGGGCGGGCGTCTCATCTACGCTGTATGAGCTTTGCCCTTTATGCATTTACAGGAACTGGAAAGATGAAAGTCGACTGGCACAGCGCCTTACTGACACGAACCACGCTTGTGGATAAGCATTACAGAAACACCCAGAATGTTCGTCGTTTCCTGACTGAACAGTGCGGGGAGGATTTTCGCTTCGATCGTGATTTTATGGCCTGGATACGCAATGGAGTGCCAAAAACGCTGGGCGATGTGGCCGATGAGTGGAAGCGCAGGCAGTCACCGTAACGCTGATATTTTAAATTCTGAGTCCCCGATGCTGAGGACTCAGTTCACAAGATCCTCAGTTCATTCCGTTCAGTTTATCCATCACCTCATCAGATAAATTCAGCCGTGCGCTGGCCAGGTTTTCCTGCAAATGTTCCGGTGATGACGTGCCGGGGATCAGCAAAATATTCGGTGAACGTCTGAGCAACCAGGCCAGCGCGACCTGCATCGGTGTGGCCTGTAAGTCAGCGGCGACTTCATCGAGTTGCGTTGACTGCAGCGGGGAAAATCCGCCGAGCGGGAAGAAAGGCACGTAGGCGATGCCCTGATCCGCCAGCCGGTCCACCAGCGCATCGTCATGGCGGTTGGCCAGGTTATACATATTCTGCACGCAGACAATCGGCGTCAGTTTCTGCGCGTCCTCGACCTGTTTTGCCGTGACATTGCTCAGGCCAATATGACGAACCAGTCCGCGTTCTTTCAGCTTAATCATCGCCTCCAGCTGCGGTTCGAGCGATCCTTCTTTCGGCTGATGGGTATCCAGCATACTGCGCAGATTCACCACTTCCATTGCCTCAAGCCCCAGATTGCGCAGGTTATCTTCCACCGCACTGACCAGTTCCTGTGGCGTAAATGCCGTTAACCAGCCGCCTTTCTCATCCCGGCGCGCACCGACTTTGGTGACGATACACAGATTGTCAGCATAAGGATGCAGGGCTTTTTTGATCAGCTTATTGGTTTCATGCGGACCGTAGAAATCACTGGTATCGATATGATTCACACCGCTCGCCACCGCATCGCGCAATACCTGAATGGCGCGGGCTTCATCTTTTACCGGACCAAAAACACCCGGACCTGCCAGCTGCATGGCACCGTAACCTAAACGTGCCACTTCGCGGTCGCCGAGACGATAAGTCATTGAGGGTTGTGACATGGGACTCTCCTTTATGTGTGTTCAATGATTGTAGCGCTGCGCTGGCTGTGCAACTATCCGGTGAAATCAGGACAAACTGTACGAGGCTACGCACAATGTCGATGGATATCGCCCTGCTGCACGCAGTGGTTGAGGTGGCAAAAGCCGGAGGATTTCGCGAGGCGGCACGGGTCACCGGCAGTAATGCATCACGGCTCAGCGATGCGGTACGCCGCGCCGAACAACAACTGGGCATCCGGTTATTTCACCGCACCACACGCACGGTGGTTCTGACCGAAGCTGGCAGGGCGCTGATTGAACGACTGCTGCCCGCTATGAATGAAGTGAATGCCGCGCTGGATGCGCTCAACCGTTACCGCCACACGCCCGGCGGCATATTGCGTCTGAATGTGCCGGTCAGCGCTACGCGGCTGGTTTTACCTGCCTTAGTGCCGGAGTTTTTACAGCGCTATCCCGATATCCAGCTGGAAATCATCGCCGAAAGTAATGTGCAGGATGTGTTTCGAGATGGCTGCGACGCCGGTATCCGCTATGACGAACGTCTGGAGCAGGACATGGTGGCGATCCCCATTGGTCCGCGTATTCAGCGCTACGCCGCTGCCGCATCACCGGCATATCTTGATGTCCATGGCAGGCCGTCGCATCCGCGGGATCTGATCCCGCATCGCTGTCTGCGCGGACGCTATGCCAGCGGCATCATGCCCGACTGGGAATTCGAGCGTGAAGGCGAAACCGTCAGCGTGCAGGTGAGCGGTCCGCTGGTGGTCAGCGTGGGTGGCGCGGTCGATCTGGCGGTGGAAGCAGCGATTGCAGGAACGGGGATCATTTATCTGTTTGAAGAATGGTTACGACCCTCCATCACCAGCGGAAAACTCGAGCCCCTGTTGCAGCCATGGTGGCTGTCTTTTTCCGGTCCGTGGCTTTATTACAACGATCGCCGTCTGATCCCCGCGCCTTTACAGGCATTCATTGATTTTGTGCGCGAAGACAATTTGCGCCGGGAAAACTCACTCTGAGCCTGGCGCTGCCTATGTGGTCGCCGCCGGATGATATGAAGAGGGCGGCTGCCCGGTCACGCGCCGGAACATGGTGGAAAACGACGAGCCGTTGTCGTATCACGGCGTCAGGTTCTTCTGGCATGCTCTTTACCCGCCGGTGTATTCCAGCCGTGCCCGACGTTCTGCATGCCCGGATTTATGTCATCTTGCTGCTGGCGGTGCTGATGGCGATGGCTATTTGAAAACACGAATAATTAACACAACCATAATATAATTCACGACTATTACCCATGAGGGATATATTTATCCAAAGCTCATAAATAACATTTACCTTAATAAAGGTATAGACCGGACTTGTTTAACTCTTATTTAGTTTTCCCACCTCAGAATAATAGTATTAAAAATATCCTTTATACACACTGAAGAGATATTAAATAAATTCAGTTCATCGGTAACAGGTACGAATTTTTCCGGTGGTTCAATACATTATCTGAGGCTGGAATAATCATCTTATGCGTAGAGTTAACCGGGTAAATCTTTTATGGCTTCTGGCCTTTACGGGGCCAGGGGCGGCTAAAAATGATGCCAGCGAACTGAGTTTGTACTCAATCAATACCGGTTCATTTGTTTACCATATGACGGGTAATGTCGGGGATTACAACGAAATTTTCAAGAATAAGTTCTTTTCCGTTGAGCGTAAATTATCTCAGGAGTCGAAGAACAGTATGCTCGTGGGCACGATGAAAAACAGTTTTAACGATCGCTGTTTGTCGATGGGTATGAGAAGGGATTTACACGAAATCAATTCCAGGTGGATGATAAAAGGGGTCTATGCCTACACCGGTGAGTTCTTTGCAAAAGCGTTCAGTGACTGCGGCAATCACGGGTCATATCATGATTTTAAAAAAGTCACCGGCATCGGTTTTTCGCCTTACATCTACCACGCTCTCCAGTACAATCCGACCACTTTCTTCGGCGTTGAAGCGGGGATTATTGCGCCTGACATTTTTGCAACCAGTATCCAGTGGAGCTTCCGATAAGGTTCTGACATAAATAGTTTTTTTCAATGCGATAACGCCTCCCTATATACCGAAAATACCTTTCGGTTCTCCTCCTGATATTCTTTTTATTCACTGCGTCTATACTCAAATTCAGGCTGATGCTGTTCGATTTTCAATACTGTTTTTTCATTAAGGCGGTGGCTGACGTGCTTAAGAAAACTTTCGGGCTTTCATGCCTGCCGTTATTAGTAGCCCTGCCTGCGAGCCAGGCAGATCAATTAAACTTATATTCGATTAACACCGGATCCTTCGTTTATCACCTGACCGGTAACCACGGGCAATATACCGAGAAATTTGATAACGATTTCTATTCGGTTGAGAGGAAATTCTCTGAAGATTCAAAGTATAGTGTGTTAGTCGGGACGATGAAAAACAGCTTTGATGACCGCTGTATCGCCATAGGGATGCGGCGCGACTGGGCGGAGAGCAACACGGGTTGGGTGTTCAAAGGCGTGTACGGTTACACCGGTGAGTTCTTTTTTGATGCCTTCAAACACTGCGGCGATGATGGATCTTATGCCGATTTCAAGAAAGTCACCGGCATTGGCTTTTCACCGTATATTTATCACGCCATTCAATACAACTTCACTGATTATTTCGGCGTTGAAAGCGGGATTATTATCCCTTCAGTTTTTGTGATCACCGTGCAATGGAGTTTTAGATAACGCCCCACGCTCAACCCAGCAATCCCAGATGTTCGACCAGAATCGATGTGCCGATGCCAATCAGTACCACGCCACCGAGGATTTCCGCCCATTTACCGATCGCCGCACCGAGAAAACGGCCCAGCAACATACCGGACGTTGCCATGATGGTGGTGGCCGCGCCAATAGTCAGCGCCATCACCAGAATATTCACCTGAAGGAACGCCAGCCCGACGCCGACGGCCATTGCATCCAGACTGGTCGCGACGGCGGTGGTGACCAGCAGCCAGAAGCCGTGGCGACGCGGTGCTTCTGTCTCTTCTGCGGTATCTTTTTTAAAGGCTTCCACAATCATACGGATACCGAGGATCAGCAGCAGGGTGAACGCCACCCAGTGATCCCAGCTCATAATAAACTGGCTGGCCGCCAGACCAATACCCCAGCCGATGACCGGCGTAATCGCTTCGATCACACCAAAAATGAGCCCGGTACGTAATGCCTCTTTAAAGGGCGGACGGTGCAGTGCTGCGCCTTTGCCGATTGCTGCTGCGAACGCATCCATGGACATGCCGAACGCCAGAATGAGGATTGTGTAAAGTTGCATAAAACAGACCAGTCAGGCCTTCATGAAGAAAAAAGGCTGTTTATTAAAAGATGCGCGCAGTTTGCCACAGAACTTAAAATAAAAAAACCATAACTTTCAATGTGTTATAGTATTGGTTAAGAATGTTAGCACAGGCTATATTTGGTTGAAATGCCCGCAAATTGCTGAAAATGGCATCGGCAGGAATGAAAAACATCAATCATCATAACGATTTATCGCGAGCCGGTTTTATTCACGGAATCTCACCTGCGAAGGCTCGCGCTTCCTCATCGTGCGGCGTAAACAATAAACGTCACTACGCCAAATATCTCCAGCGACTCTTCATCCTGGAAAGTGATCGGCTGATAATTCGGATTCATCGGTACCAGTTGCAGCACCGGATGAGTCCGCAATTTTTTTACTGTGAATTCCCCGTCCACCGCCGCCACTACGATATCGCCATCAACCGCTGTCAGGGCGCTGTCCACCACCAGCAAATCGCCTTCGTTGACGTTGGCATCGCTCATCGAGTGGCCGGAAACACGGATAAAATAGGTCGCGCTGGGATGGGCAATCAGCAGCTTGTTCAGATCGATACGCGACTCCACGTAATCCTGCGCCGGAGACGGAAAGCCGCAAGGCACGCGATCCAGGAATAACGGCAGGGTGATTTTTTGCAGATGTTCTGCGGGTGTGTACAACATCATACTCATTTCTCGAGACACTGGTTTTATATACAGTATTCACGCTGAAGGGGCACGGATCAAGCCTGTCAGATGAAGAAAATCCTATCTGCCTGTGCGGACAGAAAATTTAGTGTTCCGCCTATATCCTGTTTCACGACGTACAACGGCGTTCAGACCGGGAGACAATAAAATTATGAGGTTTGTAATTTATTCGAGCTATTTTTAGACAGTAAACAATTGCCCTGTGCAAACTGCACACAAAATAAAGTGTTAAAAGATATTATTTTTAGAAAATTAAAATTTCTACGTATTATGGTGTCACATGAAATTTTTAATTATTTAATAGAGGTAGAGAAGTTTCTATAAATGTGTGCTTTTCATAAGTAAATAAATGTAATGTATTTATAATGTCATGATTTAATTGATTTAATTTTAATTAAATAAAGTTAATATATTAGTAAGCAGAAAGATATTTAAAAAGAAAAAGCAATTGTCTATCCTTGCCACTGTATTTTAATTACCTCCCCTCTATTATGGTGATTTATCTGTGAGCAATACACAACATAAACTTAGCAAAGCTCGCCCTCCTCGCGTTCAAATAACCTATGACGTGGAAGTTGGCGGCGCTGAATCCAAAAAAGAATTGCCTTTAGTCATGGGCGTTATTGGTGATTTTGCCAAAGATGAAATGTCTCTGCGCGATCGTCGTTTCACACATATTGATAAAGACAACTTTAACAATGTGATGGAAGGCATGAGCCCGGCAATTGACATGTTGATCGAAAGCACATTACCGGAAAAAGAAGGTCAGATGGCCGTTTCGCTGGAATTTAACTGTATGGATGATTTCTCGCCTGAGAATGTGGCTATGCAAGTTGAGCCTCTGCGCAAACTGCTTGAATTACGTGAACAATTGAGCGATTTGCGTAACCGCACAGCCAGCAATGATCGCCTGAAAGAACAGTTGGTTGAATTGCTTGAGAGCCTGAATAAAGACGCAGAACCTGCAAAAGGAGATGCTGAATGAGTGATATTCAGGTCATGAATACCTCAGCGCCGGCTGAGCAATCAAATGATTATCTTGATCAGATCATCGATAATACTCAGGCTATTCGCCGGGAATCTGATCGGCATAAAGTAAAAACGCAGCTGGATAACTTCCTGTCTGAAGTGGCATCCGGTGCGGTCATTGTGTCTAATGATCTGGTGGGAAGCATTGAAGCCCGTATTGCCGCCATTGATGAATTGTTATCTTCCCAGGTCAGCAAAATTATCCAGGCGCCGGAATTTCAGCGTATGGAATCCTCCTGGCGCGGTCTGCACAAGCTTGTGCAAAGCAGCGTGACAGAAAATACCAAAGTGCGCGTTTTTAACTGCACGAAGAAAGAACTGCTGCGTGATTTTAAATCAGCCTCCGATTTTGATCAGTCTTCCTTATTTAAAAGCATTTATGAAAGCGAATACGGCACCTTTGGGGGCGATCCTTATTCTGCTTTTGTCGGTGATTTCGAATTTGACTCCATGCCGGAAGACTTGCAATTGCTGGAACAGATTTCTCATGTCGCTGCCGCAGCACATGCACCTTTCCTGAGTGCCGCGAATCCAGGCATGTTCGGTATGGGCTCGTATTCTGAGATGCCGCGTCCGCGTGATCTGGGCAAGTTATTTGATACCTCTGATTATGCTCGCTGGAAATCATTCCGCCAGAGCGACGACTCCCGTTATGTTGGCTTAACACTGCCGCGTGTTATCGGGCGCCTGCCTTATGGCGCTAAAACCGTGTCTGTAGAGGCCTTCAATTTCGAAGAAAAAATTGCAGAAAACAATGATGGTGCAAGCTACCTATGGGTGAATGCCGCGTATGAATTAGCGGGTCGTATGGTCGAAGCTTTCGAAGAACATGGCTGGTGCGCTGCGATCCGCGGTGTCGAAGGCGGTGGTCTGGTCAAATCCTTGCCGACCTATAACTATATTTCGCAAACTGGCGAAAAAGTCATGCAATGCCCGACTGAAGTGGCGATTTCCGATCGTCGCGAAAAAGAATTAGCCGATCTGGGCTTTATTCCGTTGGTTTATTGCAAAGGCACGGATTATGCGGCGTTCTTCGCTGTGCAATCAACAAATAAACCGCGCAAATATGATTCTGAACTGGCTAATGCGAATGCTAAATTGTCCAGTCAGTTGCAATATATTATGACAACGTCGCGCTTTGCTCATTATTTAAAATCCATCGTGCGCGATAAAGTGGGCAGTTTTATGTCCAAATCTGAATGCCAGCATTTCCTGCAGAATTGGATCAACCAATATGTGGTGGGTTCCGACAATGTAGGGCCAACAATTAAAGCCAGTCATCCATTGCGTGAGGCAGTTGTGGAAGTTGTTGATGTCCCAGGTTCACCAGGCAGTTATCGCGCCGTTGCGTATTTGAAACCGCATTTCCAGCTTGAAGGTCTCAGCATGTCGCTGCGTCTGGTAGCGGAACTCCCTGCATCAACCGGTGCATAAATATTTAATCAACACTATAAGGAAATACCATGGCTACTGAATCCCTTTTTATGCAAATTGAAGGCGTTAAAGGCACCGTAAGTAATAAAGGTTTTGAGGGTTGGATTGCTGTTGAGAATATGAACTTCGGTGTGTATTGCTCTGCAAAAATCGATAATGCCAGCGGTCAGGTAAACAGCGATGGCGTGAATTTTGATGCGATTTCATTCTCAAAAGTAATGGACACCACTTCAACGCAACTGGCTAACATGGTTGCTCAGGGCACCAATCTTAAACAAATCTCCATTGTTAAAGCATTGTTCCAGGGCGAAAAAATGGTTCAGGCGTTGAAACTGACCTACAAAAACTGTGTGCTGACCAGCTACAACTTTGCTGCTTACTCTGAAGGTGAAGTGCCGAGTGAAAATCTGAGCTTCGTCTTTGGTCAGATGACATTCGAAACCAATATGGTTGAGCCAGACGGTAAAACCAGCAAACAAGGTCCTGTGGGCTGGAATTTGGTTGAGAATACCAAGCTGTAATTTTTCAAATCATCAGTGCATGTTTCGACATGCACTGTTTCACGGTGTGTTAATGAAAAGTTTATTACAGCAATTATCTGATGATAATCCGAAAGACCAAAATTGTCCTGATGTGGCCGAAGACAAAAGCAGCATGTTAATTGAAGAGATATTGCTGCTTTTGTCTTCACGCCCCAGAAGTTATCGAATTGATAAAACACCATTAATTAATGAATCCATTCTTAATTATGGTGTGAGTGATGTATTTGCCAGCGATACACCTCGCCTTGAACGTAATGCCATTATGCAGTCCCGTATTGAAATTGCATTACAACGATTTGAGCCGAGGTTGAAAAATATCCGCGTTACGCCAGGAAATGAGCAAGGAAGTTTGTGTTCATTCATCATTGACGCTGAGACTTCTGCTGGTGAAGTTCGCTACCGGCTTATATGGGACGATGTTATCAGTCAATTTTCTCTGCGTGAATGACAGGTATTAATTATGTTAGCGAAAAAATTAATTTCTTATTATCAGAATGAACTCGCTTACCTGAAAACGCAGGGAAAGGCCTTCGCACGCCATTTTCCCAAGGTCGCCAGACGTTTAGGCATGTCAGAAGGAACATCAGAAGATCCGCATATTGAGCGAATGATCGAGTCTTTTGCCCTGGTGACTGCCCAAATTCAGCAGCGACTTGATGAGGATATGCCGGAAGTCACTGATGCATTACTGACGGTTCTGGCACCGCAGTTTCTGCGTCCTTTTCCTTCGGTGTGCATCGTGCAAATGTTGCCGGATAGTAAGGTGAGTGCGCTGACGGCCAGTAACCGTATCGACGCCGGTACCGCGTTATATTCCCGTCCGGTCAACGGGCAGATTTGTCGTTTCCGCACCACCTATCCGGTGACACTTCAGCCGGTCAGTCTTCACAAAGCCAGTCTGCATCTTGATGATGATGACATGAGCTGGAGTCTGAAAATGCAGCTGTCAGTCTGGCCTGGCGCTACGCTGACGGCGGAGACGCTGAGGATCCATCTGCGTGGTACCAGTACCATCGTTAACATCTTATATACCTTGCTGTGCAGTGAAGTGGAGAGTCTGTCTCTTTTTGCGCAAGACCACTGTCATACCTTGTCGCCGCAGGCGATACATGCCGTGGGCTTTGGCGAGGATGAAGGGTTGTTGTCCGGGGATTCACGGGTTTCGCCGACGCACAGTTTGTTGCAGGACTATTTTTTCTTCCCGCAAAAGTTTCATTTTATTGATATGCCGCTGCCCGCGGCAATGGTCGCTGGCGGACAGACAGAATTGTCACTGGTGGTGAAATTTAATCGCTGCGCGATGGCGCGCCAGCTAGAAAAGATAGCCGGTACGGTGGATGAAAATCTGTTCCTGCTCAATTGCACCCCTGCCATTAACCTGTTCGCGCACCGTGCTGAGCCGATTTCGCCTGACCATGAAACCGCTGAATATCCGGTGATCCCGGACATCCGTTATCAGGATGCGATGGAAGTCTGGTCTGTGGACAGCGTCAGTGCGATGCGTAAGCAGGGCAATGAAACACGCTCCCGTCCCATCTATCCGCTGTTTGGGCTGGATCATTCGGCCAGCGACGGTGAGTCCGGGCTTTTCTGGCAATGCATGCGTCGTGAAACCCTGCTCAATGAGGGCGTGGCGTCCACGTTGTTTATCGCTTTTTCTGACCGGGGAGAAAAACCGCTGGTGCCGGGCTGCGATATTGTCAGTCTGAGTCTGTCCTGTACCAACCGGGATGTGCCCGCCGCTATGCGTAATGGCGATCCTGACGGCGATTTTGAATCAGAACTGCCGATTGCGGGCATGAAAATTATCGCGCTGACACGCCCGACGTTGCCGGTCAGACCGCCAGTGAAACAGGCTACTCGCTGGCGTCTTATTTCTCAGCTTTCGCTCAATCATATGCTGATCAGTGGGCCGGAAGGCGCACGCGTCCTTAAAGAGTCGCTGGCGTTGTACAACTTTACGGATAACCCGGGCATTAGCCGTCTGATTAATCTGATTAAAAGCGTCAGTGCCAGCCCCGTTGTAGCCCGCCTGAATCCACAGGATCCCCGTTCAATGGCGCGCGGCATTGAAATTCGTATGACCTTTGCCGGTGAGGCTGCCGAAGAGGTTGAGTATTTTTTGTTGTGCCGTTTTATCGACTGCTTCCTGGCGCTGTATTCCCCAGTCAACAGCTTTACCCGCGTAGTGACCTGCATCGATGGCCGCGATGAAACAGCATGCACCTGGCCCGTTCGCGCGGGACGACTGTTATGGATCTGAATAAAATTCTCAGCCCACATAACTTTTTCCAGCAGGTGCGCACCATGTTGCGCAGGCTGACACGCGGGCAGGGGACTGACAGCAAGCAGGTGCTTGAAGAACAGCTTTATTTCGTTTCGCCGCTCTCTCTGGATGCGCCGAGAGGTGAAATTACCGCAGTGACACCGCTCGAAGATCAGCGCTGGCAGGTTGAAGTGTCAGGACACGGGCTGACGGGAACACTGGGCGCATTGCCGACGGTGTATACCGAATGGATGATTGAGCGTTACTACCGGCACGGGGATGTGACCGCCAAGGCTTTCCTCGATATTTTTAATCACCGGTTACATAGCCTGCGCTATCTCGCGTGGCAGAAATATCACTACTACGCGATGGCAGAATTCTGCGTAACACGGCCGCTAAGTTCGGCGCTGCGTGCGTTATCTGGCGTGACAAACAGCTCGCCTTCATTACAGCAGGAGCAATTTGCCGACCTTTTTTCGCATTCAGTCCGCTCCATGCTCAATTTTGAAACCTGGCTTAAGCACCGGTTCTCGGTCGGCGTGAAAGTCACGCCTTTTACCGGCGGATGGCAAGCGATGGAACCTGCGCTTTGTTGCTGCCTGGGGAATCCGGCTCAACCGCTGGCGGTCGCCCCGATGTTGGGCGGTGTCTATTGGGACCGGCAGGCACATTTTACGGTCACTCTGGGACCCGTGCCGATGCATAACGCGGGTCAGTATTTACCAAAGGGAAAGCATTACCAAAAGTTATGGTCGCATATTCGCGAATATGTCGGTGAGGGACTGGATTTCGACATCGACCTGCTTATTGAGAATAAATCAAACGTCGTTACGCCATTGGGGAACGGGCAACTCGGGCTGGATATTTGCCTTGGTGCTTCTCCGGCGGCTGAGCTGCATAAAATTCGTTTACCCGTCTGCCGGGAAGGAAAATAGAACATGTCAAACTTACTGGGGCAAGACAACCGGTTTATCCGCTTTGTTGGGAACGCTGCGGATCAACTAACGTTGATGCATATCGAAGGTGATGAGCAGTTTTCTGACACCTTCCGCTATCAGATTCAGTTTCGTACATCGTTAATTACCGGGCAGATGGGCCGTTTTCTGGGGCATGAAATTGCCTGCGAGATGGGTCGTGGCAATCAAAAACGCTACGTTCACGGCGTGCTGACGAACATCAAAGAAGACAACAATGCCGATGGCCTCAGCACTTTCACTGGCACGCTGGAGCCGCGTATGGCGCTGTTGCGTCTGGGGCGTAATTTGGCGGTTTTTCAAAATATTACCGTGCCGGATTTAGTGTGCAAGCTGCTTCGTCAGCAGAATATCAACCACATTGATTTACGCTTGCGCGGAACATATACGCCCCGTGAATATTGCATCCAGTATCGTGAATCCGATTTTGATTTCATCAGTCGGTTACTTGAGCAGGAAGGTATTTATTACTACTTCCAGCATGACGCCGGACAACACACATTGGTGCTGGCCGATCATCCTTCCAGCCACCAGACCGGCAAAACGGCAGAATTACCCTTTATGCCTCAGGCAGGGCGGGGTGATGGCGTCGGGATCCTGAGTTGGGTGGCGTGCTCTTCTCTGGCGGCATCGTCCGTATTGCTGAAGGGTTTTAACATGGTCCAGGCGGCCAGTGTTGAAGGTGGATCTCAGGCCGTGGTGGCTGAATATGCAGTGCCGGGTGTCAGCTATGTTGACACTGATGGCCATGAAAAACGTGAATTGCTGCAATCAGGTGCCCGGCTGAAAATGGAACAGCTTGAGTCAGACAACCAGCAGTTCTACGCAGAAGCCAGTATCTGGTGGCTAGGCTGTGGCGATAAATTCCATCTGAGCGCTCACCCTTCATGCCCGGGCGATTACCGTATTAAGTCTGTACATATGCGGGCTTCCAGCAGCATTGACCAGAGTGGTCCTGATTTCAGTTGCGAACTCACCGTGCTGAAAGACAGCCTCGCCTGGCGTCCCGCGTGTCTTACGAAACAGCCTGAAATCGCAGGTATCCTCACGGCGGTGGTAGTAGGCCCCAAATCAGAAGAAATCCATACAGACGAATACGGTCGCATCAAAATTCAGTTTCCGTGGGACGGGGAAAACAAACACGACGACGGCAGTTCCTGCTGGGTAAGGGTTTCACAACCCTGGGCTGGCGGGCGCTTTGGTGCCGTATTCCTGCCTCGCGTCAACAGCGAAGTCACGGTCAGTTTCGTGCAGGGCAACCCGGATTATCCACTGGTGACCGGTACGGTGTTTAACGGTCAAAACAAACCACCGCTGAGCTTGCCGGAGGAAAAAAATCACGCCGGATTCGTGTCACGCAGTTCGCTTAACGCCAGTGTTGAAGAAGGGCATGCGTTGCGCTTTGACGATAAAAAAGGCGCAGAACGGCTGATCATCACCTCGCAACGCGATCTGTTGCTGACGGTAAAAAACGATGTGATTTCTGACATTTCTAAAAATGTCACGGAAACCATCGGTGAAAACCGCACCACCGAAATAACAAAGGGCAACCAATCCCTGACGCTTAAACAGGGCGATTACAGCCTGGACATAAAAGGCAACCTGCAGGAAAGCCTGAGCGGTGGCGATCATCAGTTAAAAATCAGCGGGGGTGGGAGTTCCGTTAAAGCGGATAAAGCCTGCGTCATTGAATCCACCCAGACGATCGAATTCAAAGTTGGCAGCAGCAAAATCTCTATTTCTCCTTCCGGTATTACGCTCAGCGGAACCACGATCAAAATCGAGGGCAAGGGGACGGCAGAACTTAAAGGCGCAATGGTCACTGTTCAGGGTAGTGGTATGACCCAGATCAAGGGCGGCGTGACAATGATCGGCTGAGGACAAACATAACATGAAAGAAAAATTACTCTCGCCCGAGGCACTCGCAACGCACAACCCGCTGCAAAGTACCGCTGAAAATGCCGTGCGTCTGATGCAGGCAGGGCAATGGGAAGATGCATTGGCCTGCCTGGCGGCGGAAGAGCCACAAGAAAAACTGATGGCCTGGACATTGCAGCAGGTGCTAAAGCGCGCCGGGTCGCAGGACACAGCGGTAAAACACTGCACCAGCGACATCAGCCAGTGGCTAAGCGCACCCGATGACGCACTGCGTTTTAGTATTTTCCAGCAGGCTGAAGTGCTGGGGTTTGATACTCCGCCCGGTGCCCTCGGTTTATCACTGTTCTGGATGCAGGGCAGTATGACGGCCGCAGAGTTCGAAGCAGTCTATCCCGAACCCCATTTGTCACGGCTGATGCTGCTCTGCGCGTTGAAATTACTCAGTGTGGCGATAGCAACAGACACCCCGCCGCACACCGGCGCGCAAATCTTGCTGGCTGAATGGCTGGCTTCACGGAGCGTTAACTGATGGCCCAACCCGCTGCCCGAGTCGGCGATATGCATGTGTGCCCGATGGTTACGCCGGGTTTGCCGCCCATTCCGCACGTTGGCGGGCCGGTAACAACGCCGGGTACGCCAACTGTTCTGATCGGCGGGATGCCTGCCGCCACAATGGGATCGATGGCAGTCTGCGTCGGGCCACCGGATTCGGTGGTGATGGGCAGCAGCAAAGTGCTTATCGGCGGAAAACCTGCAGCGCGTATGGGCGACAGCACCGCGCATGGCGGAACCATCGTTGCGGGTTGTCCGACCGTCCTGATTTCTTAGAGCGTATAGACATGATAATGAACTTTGAGCCCCTGCTGGCGCCTCTCGATGCCGACCAGCCTGCCGGCCGTGATATGGAATATGAGCAGATCTTTGACGATATCCGCCAGGCGAGGGAAAGCGATCCTGACTATTTGCCACAGGGCGAATGGGCGACTGAATTGCGCAAGGCTGACTGGGGCAAAGTCGTCCGGTTGAGCACAAAGGTATTGCAGGAGAACAGTAAGGATTTCCAGGTCGCATGCTGGCTGACGGAAGGCCTGAGCCAGGTGCATGGGCTCAATGGTTTGCTCACCGGGATCGGTTTTCTTACACCCTTTATTCAACGCTACTGGCAGAACGGGTGGCCGGCACTGGATGACGATGGTGCGATTATCCGCCACGGCATGATCAATCGTTTGGATCGTCAGCTTGCGCAATTGCTGCAATGCCATCCTTTATTTGGTCAGGCGGAAAGCACGCTCGATCACTGGCGGAAAGTTCTCGCGTATGAACATCGCGTCACCATGAAGCCTGACAGCGCCGCAGTGCCGGGCAGTGATGACGACTTCTCGATGGAAACCTTTAACCGCTGGGCCGCTGCACTGGATCCGCAGAAAGTCGCTGCGAAAAGCGACATGTTGAATCAGATGGTCGCCACACTGGACGCGCTGGAAACGGCCTACGGTCAGCTCAATCCACAGGCAGATTCGGTGGCAATGGGGCAGACGCGCAGTGCGACCGTCGAAATGCAGGAATTCGTGAAGCGCCTGTTTGATCGTGCGGCACCCGCCTATGACGACGTGATGACACTTAACGTATTAACGCCGTATGACGATGAACAGGAAAGTGACGTTAATTCACTGATGAACACGACCCAGAAACAGACCATGTCGCGGGATCTGGCGATCAGCCAAATGCTGACCATCGCCCATTTCTTTCGCCAAACCGAGCCGTCCAGCCCGGTGCCTTTTTTGATGGAACGGGCCGCGCGCTGGGCAGGAATGACCCTGACCGAGTGGCTGGAGGAAATGTTGCAGGATGACAGCAGCATGCGCGATATCAACAATGTTCTTAAAGGGCACGGAAGAGAATGACGGGTAGAAAACGGGCGGGGCTGATGTTGGCCGCAATGCTTCTTGCAGGTTGCGTTTCAGACAATGACCAGGGACGTGAGCAAGCCATGGATGAGGCACCTGCGCCTTTTGCAAACGGTGCAATTACCCTGCAACTGCGGGCTGAACCGGGGCTGAACGCTGTCAATGAGATGCCTAACAGTTGCACGGTGTTGCTGTTGCAGGCGAAAGACAAACCGGCGCTGGAGAAATTGCTGGGTAATCCTGCCACGCTGAAAAGTTTGTTCGCCGGTGCGGGCAGTGAAGGTGAAGTTCTGCAGGTAGACCGTTACGTCATGATGCCAGGCCAGACCAATATCGTGCATGTCGATCGTGCAAGGGATACCCGCAATGTGGCACTGGTGGCGGGTTATTACCCCTTCCCGGTAAAAAAACACATGGTCAGCACAGCGGTGCCGGTTGAAGCCACCAGCACCGGCTGGTGGGAACCGGTCTGGCAGGCACATTTAACACCGCTCACCCTCTCTGTCACGCTGGGCAGTGAAAGTATCGTCAGCGCAGATGTTCCCGCCACTGACGGAGAAAAACGTTAATGTATCCGGAACAACAACAAATTTACTGGCACTCAGGGCTTTATCTTCAGCCTCAGCATTTTCAGTCACTTGACCTGCATTACGAATGGAGTCTGGCTGAACATCTGCGTCTTGCCCAACCCTATAATTACGGGCTGATTGAGCTGACAATAAATGAGGCAGCGCTAAGCGATTACGTCATCAGCGTTGAGCAGATCCGTTGTATTTTACCCGGCGGCACGTTGCTGTCGCAACCGGGTAACAGCCTGGTAGAAAAGCGCAATTTCCGCGATATGTGGAAACAGCGTGATCAGCCACTGACACTCTGGCTGGCGCTGCGCCGGTTCGATCCTTTACACAGTAATGTCACGACGCTGGAAAAAGAGCATGACCGTGCGGTCACCCGCTGGATAAATACCAGCGAAGAGCGGGTGATGAAAGATGTCTATGACCACGCCCCCGACGCGACGGTGGCGCGCCTTTGTTACAACGTAAGATTGCTGACCGATGTCGAAAAAGCCGATGCCGTTGACTGTGAGTGTATTCCGCTCACCCGGCTGCGTTATGAAAACGAAAGCGTGATTATTGATCCGGCATTTTCGGCGCCTGCGGTGACGCTCTTTGGATCGGGCAGCCTCGGTAAACTGATCGAAACACTCTATTTTGAACTGAGTGCCCGTGCCCGAAAACTTGAGGAATATAAGCGCTCTGAACGGCTGGTCAGTGACGCAGACCGTGGTGATCAGGTGACTCAACTGTTGGCTATGCGCTCGCTGAACCGTGTGCTACCCCAGCTGAAAAGCTTTTGTCAGGCCCGTCAGATCCATCCGTGGCAGGTATATAACGTATTGTGCCAGCTGATCGGTGAACTCTCCTCCTTCAACGACAGTTGTTCTTTCCTGGGTGAATGGCGTGATGGTGAAAATCCGCTACAGGCCTATAACCATAATGATCTGCTGAGCTGTTTTGACAGTGCGCGTAAGACATTGATTACTCTGCTTAACAGTCTGGTTCTCGAAGACAACACTTACATCACTCTAGAGAACGATCAGCAGGGTGTGTTCATCGGCGATTTCGACACTACACAAAGTAAAGATGCCGAAATGGTGTTGTTGCTTTTACGTTCAGCCAGCATGCCGATGGAAAATCGTCAGGTCAAAAATCCGGGTGGCATCAAACTGGCGTCGCCAAAAGTAATTGAACCGCTGATCCAGCATGCCTTGCCGGGGATCCCGGTGACGCGTTGTCCTCAACCGCCACGTGGTGTGCCTAACCGCAGCGACTCGCATTATTTCATGGTTGAGCAAGACAGCGATTTGTGGCGTAAAGCTAGTCAGCACAACAGCATTGCTTTTTACTGGCCGGATATGCCTGACGATCTTCAGGTACAGATTATTTTTGTGGTGCCGTCATGATGACTTTACTGAATTGTTATTTGCCGCTTTTCCGGCATGTCACCGCGTTCTTTATTAATCCACAGGATTATGCGGATTATGCCGGGTTTCGCGAAAAATGCATGACGTTATTACAGCAGGCATTAAATGAGTCTGAACGCCATCATGAACCTCAGGAATGTGAAGAGGCCTATTTCGCTGTCGTGCTTTGGATTGATGAGCGCGTATTACGTTCACAGGCGGCCTGGGTAAAAGACTGGCGTAGTCAGTTGCTGCAGAAATATTATTTTGATATTTCGGTCGGCGGTGAGGAGTTTTTTGTCAGGCTTGATGCAATTGATAAAGACAATATCCCGCTGAGAATGGTGTATTTATTCTGTCTGCTGATGGGTTTTCACGGTAAATATACTCATCAGGACGCTTCATTGTTGCAGCAACGTATCGATGATGAACGTCAGTGCCTGCCCGAAGCCTGGCGTCAGTGGCCAAATGATGCCTTGCTGGTAGAGCTGGACGGCGGAGGTATTGAAAAAAACAGTGCTGTGATAAAAAAATTCCGTCAACGAAAGTGGTTATTACTCTCATTGCCCCTGGTTATTTATGTGTTGATTATGTTCGCTGGCTTAGGGATGTTTATCGGATAATATTATGTTAAAAAAATTAACTTCCTTTGTCGCGTGGGCTTTGTTTCTGTGCGTGTTATTTATTGTCTGTCTGGTGATCTCATCAGTTCTAGGGCAAGAAATTATTTATGCATTTATGATGTGGTTTGTTGTGATCCTGACAATTTTAATTGCCCGCTTCATTTGGGGGTTTTCTTCAGGGATTACACAAGCGAAATATATTGCAGCCCTTAAAGCAAAATTTAAGCTGACCCGGCTGGAATATGTATTATCCGAGCACTGGAAAACGGGTGCGGCGGTAATTAAACGCATCAGAAGACGTAAACAGCCTATTCCCTGGTTTATTCTGACGGGCGGACGAAGCGGTAAAACAACCCTGATGGCGGGCGCCGGATTACCTCTGTTTTCTAATGAACCGGAAAGTTCGCTGGTGGTGCCGACGCGCACCCTGCGCTGGTGGTTTTTCCGTTCAGCAGGCTTTCTGGATCTTTCCAGCCATTTTCTGAGTAAAACGCCCGCCTTTGAACGTGGCTGGCTGCGGCTGGTGAACTGGTGCGGTCGTTTGCCTGCCCCGGCAGGAATAGTGGTGTGCGTTTCTGTCACCGAACTGCTCGAAAAAGATGAAGCTGCATTGCATCTGCATGCGCGACATATCCGCACGCAAATCGAACCGCTGGTCAATAAAGTCAGACGCCGTCTGCCGGTGTACCTGTTCATTACCTGCTGCGACCGCGTAGCCGGGTTCAGTCACTGGGCTAACAAACTCTCGCCAGCCCAGCGTCAGCAGCCTTTAGGTTATTACTGGCGCCATTCTCCGGTCGTAGATGGTAAAGATCCGGCGCTGCTGGATCCCCTTTTTACCTGCGTGAAAGATGGACTGGATAAAGTACGGGTCAGCCAGCTTTCCGGTGGCGAACCTGACGGCGAGACGCTGCCGCTGATGAACTTTCCGGAACAGTTGCCGCAGTTACAACCCGCGCTGCAACGCTATCTGGCGGCCTTGTGCGAACCGGATGCGTACTTTCAACCGGCGGAGTTAGGCGGGATCTGGTTTACCGCTACGGAGCCGGTCAGTAAAAACAGTGCCACGCGTCAGGCTGTCTTTGTCCATGATCTGATGACGCGGATTTTACCGATATTAAGCCGTCAGCGTGAAGTCGTGCCCGTCGGGTTTGGCCGGCGTTATCTGCAGCAATGGGGGATGCTGACTTTCAGCGCACTTGCGGTCTTATATGTGCTGGTGAGCGGCTATTTTGTCCACAATCTGACAGGTGTCTTACCCGAAAAAGCCGATGTAACGGCACAGGTTCAGCAACTGGAAAGCATCGAAGGCTGGAGCAAGACGCCTGTGCGTTACCTGCCTTTTGTGCCGGTGCTCAACCAGCGTCATGCGCAACTTGAGGCCAGTATCATGGCGGCAACGCCACACGATAACATTAACATCCGCCAGATTGCTAACCAGTACCGGGAACAATTTGAACAGGCCGATGCGCCGCAAAAAAGGACCATGATCCTGACGCTGGCACGTACGCTGATCACTAAACAGGCCATGTGGGAAAAGCAGCCGTTAAGTGAACTGATGAAGCAGGAGCCTGTTCCCGCTGAACTCAGCCTGACCGGGGCGACGCTTGCCTTGCCACAGTCGCAAGATGCGGTGTTGCAGCGAGCCTTGTTGCAACAGCCCGGTGGCGAAGAACAACTCACCGTGCTGCGTGAATTGCTGGGCCGCCTGGTGAACAGTGATCCGCAAACTGAGTGGTTAGTGGCACCGTCTGAAGATCTGACGCCGGTAAATCTGACCGATTTCCTGCCTGCTTCAGCCGATAAAACTTACCTCAGCGGTCTGTGGACGGTGCAGGGCACCGCTGAAATTCAGCACTGGCTGGATGAAATTCGCCTGGCGGGCGGCATTACCCCGATGCCGGAACTGGCCGCATTTGAGCAACGCTGGCCAATCCTGCGCCAGACACAATGGATGAAGATGATGCTGGCCATGAACCAGCAACCTGCCCCCGTGCTGGCTGATGAGCAGTGGCAAGCCACGCTGATCGCTCTTGATCAGGGGCACAGTCCGTCGATGAAATTTGCCGCGTATGCGAATGAGCAACTGGAAGATATCAGCGTAACGCAAGCGCAGTTCTGGCTGCGCGAGTTGCGCCGCCTGCATCAGTTGCAAACTATGCCGTTACCCGGCGCGCTGATGCCTCGCTTCAGCAGACTGCAGCAATCCATGCAACAGAAAATAGTGGCACTGTTGAAACTCGATAGCAAAACGCAGACGCCTGCAATTTCCGAACTCAACGTGAAGAACTGGAATGCCTGGGAGGCCGGTCTGCACGCGGCAGTCGCGGATGTTTTTGCCACGCCGAAAAACAGTGACCGGCTGACCCGCGGGTTGTTCCAGACCGGTGAGAAGGGCGACAGTAATCCTCTGCAACTGCTTGAAAGCCGCTTTAACGTGTTGCGTAAAAGCCTCTCGACGGAACGCCCTGATTTCGCAACTGACGCGGTGTGGGCACTGTATCAAAACGATTCCCGCTGGCTGGTGGCGCATGCCATGCAACGTTCCGGCTGCTGGCTGCAAAAGCAATGGCAGAGCCGCGTGCTGTGGCCGATGGAAAATAACGCCAGTCGTCTTGAGTATCAGGATCAGCAAGATCTGGCCTGGCAATATCTGTCTGACTTTATTCGCGGACCAGCGAAAAGCGTGCTGGTGGTTGATGACAGCGGGCCGAAAGCGGGTGAATTCAGCGGGCAAACGCCGGGTCTGACACCGGAATTCCTGCGGATGGTCAATCACGTGCTGCGCCCCGATGACGTACTGGCGATGCCGGAGCGTGAGAATACCCGCAGCGACGATGCACTGGCCGCTCTGAAAGAAGAACAAACTCAGCTCGAAGCACAAATGGCGGCACTGGAGACAAAAACGCTGGAACTGACCTTGAAAAGTCAGCCTGCCACCATTCCGGGCGGCGCGCGTCTGATGCCAACCGGCACCCGGCTGACGCTGTTTTGCGATGAACAGCAGTGGAAACTTAACAGCATGAACTTCAGCGAACAGGCGCCATTCCGCTGGCGGGCAGGGCACTGTAGCCGCGCATCTCTGGTGATTAATTTCCCGGGCTTTGACCTGACTTATGAATATTTTGGCGATGCCGCCTGGCCGGATTTCCTGGAAGATTTTGCCAATGGTCAGCACAGCTTTAAAGCCGATGACTTCCCGGATGACGCCGCGCAGCTGGCTTCACTGGGCATTAAAGAAGTGATGGTGCGCTATCAGGCTGGCGCGCAAAACCGGATCCAGGAAACCTGGCAGCAGTGGCAGGAGTTGCGTCAGGCACTGAATGACAATGCGGACGCGCAACAGGATGCCCGCAGCAAAAAAGCGGAAAAACAACGACCAGCGGCGCTGAACAGTGGGTTCTCGCAGTTACCGGTTCGTATCACCGATTGTCACTGAGTGTCTGCTTGAGACCCGGTTGAGAAAACTAAACAGGATGACTTATGGGTAGCTACCTGAAGAAAATTGTAGAAAAAATGAATGTCGGGGCTCGTGAATGCCTCGATGCGGCGATAAGTCTGGCGGTCAGCCGGACACACCATGAAGTGGAAATCGAGCACTTACTGCTGGCGGTGGTGACTCGCCAGCCAACCATGATTGAGCAACTCTGCCTGAATGCTGGGTTGCGCGGCGATGCGCTGGTCGATGCACTGAAAACCAGCCTGAATCAGCAGCGCAGCGGCAATACGCGCAGTCCGGTGTTATCGGAATTACTGGTGGAGCATCTTGAAAAATCCTGGCTTCATGCCAGCACCTGCTGGCAACAAATGCAGCTTCCGGTACAGGCGTTTCTCGGCAGTCTGATTGCCAATGAAAAAGACATTCAGACGCACCTTTGCCCCGCGCTACAGCAGGCATTGGTGTGTCAGGCGGATCGCGCCGATCAGTTACTGCGTGACGCTTGTGTGCACAATGCCAGTGTCAGCGCAGCCGCGCCGGTGGATCATAACGCGGATTCTGCGGTGATGAAATTCACCCGTAATCTGACCGAACAGGCGCGCAACGCGACGCTTGATCCGGCACTCGGACGCGAACAGGAAATTCGTCAGCTGATTGATGTGCTGTTGCGTCGCCGTCAGAACAATCCGGTACTGACCGGTGAGCCGGGGGTAGGGAAAACGGCGCTGGTCGAAGGACTGGCTCAGCGTATTACGCAAGGCAGCGTGCCGGAAGCCTTGAAGAATATGGAAATTTTATCGCTGGATATGGGGCTGTTACAGGCCGGTGCCAGCGTCAAAGGCGAATTTGAAAATCGTCTGCAAACGCTGTTACGTGAAATCAAAGAATATCCGTCTCCGGTGATCCTGTTTATCGATGAGGCTCACACGCTGATTGGTGCTGGTGGTCAGGCAGGGCAAAACGATGCCGCAAACCTGCTTAAACCTGCTCTGGCGCGGGGAGAAATGCGCGTGGTGGCAGCCACTACCTGGGCGGAATACAAAAAGTATTTTGAAAAAGACGCCGCACTGGCACGTCGTTTTCAGGTCATTAAAGTGGCGGAACCGGATGAAGAAACTGCCACCGCCATGCTGCGCTCGCTGAAACCGGCGCTGAGCCAGCATCACGGTGTGCAGATCCTCGAAAGTGCGCTGGTGGCCGCCGTTCGCTTGTCCAGCCGCTATATATCAGGCCGTCAGCTGCCGGACAAATCGATCAGCCTGCTGGATACTGCCTGCGCCCGTGTGGCGATCTCGCAATGCCATGAGCCTAAGGAAATCGAAGATCTCAACGCGCTGCTCAGCAACATTCATACCGAACGGGAAAGCCTGCTCGAAGAAGGAGATAACGCCACAAGGTTGAAATGGCTGGATCAGCGTGAAAGCGAACTTACCCTGAGCTTAGAGAAACTGCTGCCCGTCTGGCGGCAACAGCAAGATTTGGTGGTGCAGATCACCGCGTGTGAGGACGTGGCGCAGACCGCTGCACTGCGTACCCAGCTGGCGGAGATGCATAAAGATCATGCTTTGGTTTATGACTGTGTCGATGCGGTCTGTGTCGCAGATGTGATCGCCGGGTGGACAGGTATTCCGCTGGGCAGAATGGTGGAAAAAGAGCAGCAACAGCTCAGTGATCTGGTCGCGCGGCTGGAAAGCCGGGTGATCGGGCAATCCCATGCATTAGCGACAATTGCACAACAAATCCGCATCGGCCGCGCCAATCTTGCTGATCCGGTTAAGCCAACCGGCGTCTTTATGCTGGCCGGGCCTTCTGGCGTTGGTAAAACAGAAACGGCGCTGGCCTTGTCCGAACTGCTTTTCGGCGGGGAACAAAGTCTGATTACCATCAATATGTCTGAATATCAGGAAGCGCATTCGGTGTCCGGACTGAAAGGATCGCCGCCGGGGTATGTTGGCTATGGACAGGGTGGCGTGCTGACGGAGGCGGTGCGCCGTCGCCCTTACAGCGTAGTGCTGCTTGATGAAGTCGAGAAAGCGCACCCTGATGTGATGGAAATGTTCTACCAGGTGTTCGACAAAGGCGTGATGGAAGACGCCGAAGGTCAGCTGATTAACTTCCGTAATACGCTCATTATTCTGACCAGCAACCTGGCAAGCGATCTGGTGATGACTGCCTGCGCAGCCGGAAGTACCGATCAAAATGCGCTGACCCGGTTATTGCGCCCTGAATTCGACAAATTCTTCCGTCCTGCGCTGATGGGCCGTTTGCAACTGATCCCGTATCTGCCGGTTGTGGGCGAAACGCTGGCAAAAATCATCCGCCTCAAACTCGATAAAGTCTGCAAACGCTTTATCGCCGCGGGTGAAGGCAACTCAGATCTGACTTACAGCGAGAAAGTGGTGGAGTTTATGGCCAGCCGCTGTCAGGTGGAACAAAGCGGGGCGCGCGAAATTGATGCCGTGCTGAACCGGGAATTGCTGCCGCTGCTGACCGATCGCCTGCTGGCGGTAGAAAGCAAAGCTGATATCCGCCTGCAAATTGGTGTCAGTAAAGATCAGCTCACACTGACCAAACAGCCAGCAGTGAAATGCTCTGCTGCGAAACAACCCGCCTGAATGACAGGGAAAGAGTGACCATGAAAAACCGGGTGAATCTTCGGGCGCTAAAAATCAACGGGCACGATCCGCGCCTCAGCAAGTCGTTTTTGCTGCTGAGCAGCGAGCTCAGTCCGCTGACCGGCACCATCCCAGCGAGGCTGGACTGGAATGCGCTGGAGGAAAAGTGTTTTCAGCTGTTCCATGAATATGGCTATGACCTGCAAAGTGGCATGTGGTTTTGCCTGATCAACTTGCGGCTTAAAAGCTGGAAAGGGCTGGCGCTGGCACTTGATCTGCTGTCCACAGCATTTGCTCACAACAGCCAGCGTTGCTGGCCACCGGTCGCGGCGGTTCAGCAACGTCAGCAACTGATGGACTGGTTCAATGCAAATGTGGCGACGCATATCTATACGCTGGAATATGGCCCGGAAAACAGTGGCGAAATGCGTCTGGTTGAAAAAAGTATTGGTGTGCTGTGCGGACAGTCTAAAAACCTGCACTCACGAAGCCATGATTCTCTGAACAATCTGCATTATTTTCTTCAGGTTCGCTGCCGGTCGATCCCCTATCCGTTGCAGCCAAAACCAGTGAAAGCGTTGCAGCCTGTTCCGGAGCCAGCGCCTGAAATCATCAGCGAGAAAAAAGCGCCGGTGAACGAAATGCTGCCGGATGCAGATCCTACAGCAATCTGTCTGGAGTCTGCGCCATGTCGGCGTCAGCTTATGTGGGCGTTGGGCGGGATGGCGGCGGGTATCGCGATATGTGCTGTCGCAGCCGGTATCTGGTTCTCTGTGCAGTCGCAGAGTTTCGGTGAAAAACTCAGTGCTCCGTTACTGGCACTGCAACACAGTGAAGGTCAGCTGGATGAGGCCTGGCGTATGGCGCAGGAACCCGAATTGCGAGCACAGAAAACGGCGGTATTAACCCATGCTGCGCCCTTGCTGGGCTGGCTGAGCGCACAACCTTCCGATGTGCTGCTGCGGCAAGGAAAAATATTATCTGACCATCTGGAAAAAGCTTATCCGGGCAATGAATACAGTGCGCAATGGCAGCGCACAATGGATGAGAAGGCGGGAGATATCCCGGCGCTGGATGGTTTCGTTCTTGCTAATAAACATCTTGATGAGCTTGAAGCACGCTTACTGAATGCCGAAAAAAAACACAGCCAATATATGACTGTGTCGGAATTGAAAACAGCGGTATATCAGATACGCCAGGATTTGCAACGTAACGGAACCAGCGCGGAAACATTATTGTGGACGATTCAACAGGACAGGGAGAATAACCGTCAGGTTAACCCCGCCATGATAAAACAAATCTCACAGAGAATAGATGCCTTAAATGCTGCCAGTATCACACTGCATTAGCGAAAGGTAAAAAACTTAAAGTCCCGTTTATTGCTTAATCATCGCTGCCTGTGATGACTCTAAAACAATTAATTTTTTCATTAATAGTACATCTGTAGTCAAATATTCGAAAATCATTCATCAGGCTAATCGTTCAGGAGAGGTACGAAAAATATGCATTTTATAGAAAAGTATCCGCAAGGTAAAAAACCATTAATTATGACGTTGTCAGAGGATGTGGAATCACCACCGGATTATGACCACAATGCCATGAATTTTTCGCTGCTTACGCAAGCATATCAGGATGTCGCTGCGGGACGTTGTTCTGTGCAATGTGAACCAGGGGAAAAAGATTTTTTGTATATATCAGCAATATATGTTGATGGCAATACCAATACACCTACGAAAAAAAATCCTAATCAATTTGTTGGCTTAGGACAGATTTTGGTATTCGCGGCGATAAAATATGGGCGCGAATTGAAGATTGAACAAGCCTCACTGTTGCCGGTAAACCACAGTCAGGGATTTTATCTAAAAATGGGATTTCATCCGACGGTTGTAGGCGCGGTAAATCGAATGGATAAAGGTGGGGCTTCGCTCAAATCTGGTGATGGAAAATTAAATCCCCAGTGGCTCAATCGTTTTTCGCAGTCGTCCTTTCAGAACGCAAATTTCCGGGGAGCAAACTGGTCAGGGAATATTAATAATATTTATTTGAATCTCAGGAATAACATCATGAAAAATTGGGACATTGTCGGTTGAAGCGATAATACCGTTTTTTTGAAAGGACAGAGCACGTAATCATTTAATCAGGTAATCAAGAGAGGCTTTCGTTATGGGCTATAAAATTTTTCTTGTGGTCTTTTACTAAAGCTTTAACAAACAGAGCTGCGAGTTGAGTGCATTGAGAGATTCTGACTGCACGCCAGCACTTGTTGAATATTAATCATGTAATGGAGTTACATTATGTTCGGAAAAACACACTTAAAGTCCCCTGATGCAGATAAAGTTAAGGCATTAAAAAAATGGGATGCGCGTAATAAGAAAAGACAACTTCTTATTCATACCGTTTCGGCTGCCTATGGATCCTCGCCTTTGATGACTCAACCCGCCCGGGAGGTATTTAAAACCTGGGATATTATTTCAAGTTCATTCATTGATGTGGATGCAGTGCTGAGAGGTTTCCGGCTGGGAGTCGGACTCAATGTCAGATCGCAGTCAGGATTGTTTTTCGAAGCAGGCTTTATTCTCGATGTGCCGGTGCAAAATATCATGGGGACATTCAGTGGTGATGTCTGGTTCCCTAATCATGCGGGTGTAGATAACGGTATGGTTCATGACCGTTTTGCGCTGGCTGACAATATCTTCGCGGGCAGATCTAAAAAGAAAGAGATTATTGCTCCCGGTGGTTACAATCAAATTCAACCCCCAGAAAAGATACTCAAGAATACCAATTACCAATGGCATAACGAAATTCTGCTTATTGGTCGTCCGGATATTAATACTTATCAGGGATTGCCTCCGACACGTGAGATTAAAATAGCGGGGATTTTTGTAGCACCTAAGACGATACGTCCGACCCAGATAGCGACCAGAGAGATTAACGAGAAGTTGTACAGGTTAGTTGAGAGGATGAAAAGATGTAATCCTGGTGTTCCGGTTATTGACATTTCTCGTTAGAGACCCAATTCGTTGTGATGAGGATCATGTGTAAGGCCCCTCAAACCGGTTCGCTTTACGCATGACCTTCATGCCATTGATGACAAAAGTCAGCCTTGAATAATAAAGCGTTCATCTAACCCCGATGGCTGTCGAGTGTATCTATACTCTTTCTGTGGGGCGACACATGTCGTCCCGGGAAACTGTGAAGCCACTCATGAAGCATACAAAAAATAAATCATCGCTGCTGACTGTGACCGTGGCGTGTATTGGTGTCGTTTATGGTGATATCGGTACCAGCCCGCTGTATACCCTGCGTGAATGCCTGACCGGACAAGCGGGCATCGCCGTGACCCAAAGTGCATTATTCGGCTTTCTGTCGCTTATTTTCTGGCTCCTGATGCTGGTGGTGTCGGTGAAATACATCAGCTTCGTGATGCGTGCCGACAATGACGGCGAGGGCGGCATTCTGACGCTGATGTCGCTGGCGATCCGCAATCTTAATCCGCGGTGGATCCCGGCGATCATGTTTATCGGGCTGGTCGGCGGCAGCTTTTTCTATGGTGACGGCGTGATCACGCCTGCCATTTCGGTGCTTTCGGCGATGGAAGGGCTGGAGATCATTGAGCCGTCGCTCGACCGTTTTATTATTCCGTTTTCGATTGCCGTGCTGACGCTGCTTTTCTTTATTCAGAAAAATGGTACCGGCAGCGTGGGCAAAATCTTTGCGCCGGTGATGGTGCTGTGGTTTGTGACTATCGGCCTGCTGGGGATTGGCGGTATTGTGCGTAATCCCGATGTATTACAGGCGCTGAATCCTTACTGGGCGCTGCATTTCTTTGTGGAATTCAAAACCGTCTCGTTCTTTGCGCTCGGCATGGTGGTGCTGTCGGTGACCGGTGGTGAAGCGTTATATGCCGACATGGGGCATTTCGGTAAAAAACCGATCCGTATTGCCTGGTTTATTCTGGTCGGGCCTTCGCTGGTGATGAATTACTTCGGGCAGGGCGCATTGCTGCTCAGCAAACCCGACGCTATCGTGAATCCGTTTTTCCTGCTCGCGCCGGGCTGGGCGCTGATCCCGCTGCTGATACTGGCTACGCTGGCGACGGTGATTGCCTCGCAGGCGGTGATTTCCGGCGTGTTCTCCCTGACGCGTCAGGCCGTGCGTATGGGCTATCTGCCGCCGATGCGCATCATCTATACCTCAGATGAAGAATCTGGTCAGATTTACATTCCGGTCGTCAACTGGCTGTTGTATTTCGCGGTACTGATTGCCATCGTCAGCTTTAAACATTCCAGCAATCTGGCGTCGGCGTACGGGATTGTTGTCACCGGTACGATGGTCATTACGTCGGTATTGATTGGCATTGTTATGGTCAAAAACTGGGGATGGAAAACCTGGGCTGGTGGCCTGATGATGGCAGCGATGCTGATCATTGATGTGCCGTTGTTTGCCGCCAACCTGACCAAACTGTTCTCCGGCGGGTGGCTGCCGGTGGCCATCGGGCTGACCATTCTGTTGATTATGCTGACCTGGAAAACCGAGCGTTCACGCCTGCTGCGCCGCCTGAGGCAGGATCCGGAAGCGCTTGAGGCACTGATCGCCTCGCTGGAAAAAGCACCGCCGAAACGCGTACCGGGCACGGCAGTGGTGATGTCACGCGGGCAATATGAAGTGCCGCTGGTGCTCTTGCACAATCTCAAGCACAACAAAATTTTGCACGAGCGTGTGGTGCTGCTGACGGTGGTGACGGAAGACGTGCCTTATGTTCACAACGTGAAAAGGGTGACGATTGAACAGCTTTCACCGGCATTCTGGCGGGTGATTGCCAGTTATGGCTGGCGGGAAACGCCGAATGTCACGGATATTCTCTACCGCTGCGGGCTGGAAGGGCTGAAATGTACGATGAACGAGACGTCTTTCTTTATGTCGCGGGACACCTTTACGCTGGGCGAACCCCGTCCGTGGTATTTAAAAGCGCGCGGGAAACTGTTCCAGGTTTTGCAGCGCAACTCTCTGCGTGCGCCGGAGCATTATCATATTCCCCCGAACAGGGTGATTGAGCTGGGGGCGGTGGTGAAATTCTGAGGATTTGCCCGCCGGATCGTGAGAACCAGCGGGCAAAGCAGATTACGCTTGCGGTGCTGAAGTCAGGTCAGTGACTTCAGGCGTAGTCGAACTCTGCGTCGCCTGTGAGGTTTGCGACTGAGTGGTCGGCGTCAGGTCAGTAACGGCCGGTGTCTGCGGTGCTGGCGCGGGAGTTTGTGTCTGCTGAGTCGCAACTGGCGCTGGAGTAGCAGATGCTGAAGTTGTTGAAGTCGCAGACGTTGCAGAAGTCTGCTGAGTCACTACCGCAGTGGCTGCTGGTGCGTCAGCTGGCGTTGCTGAAGCCTGCGACTGTTCGGCGGCTGCCGGTGCTTCAATGTCTTTCGGCAGGGACGGAACCGGTTCTGCCGGAATCGATTCTGACTTCGGTTTCGGCACTGGCGTTGATGCGCGAACCAGGAACGTCGGTTTCAGATTCGCCACAGAATAAGTCACGTGGCTAACCGCATCACGCGATGTCGCGACTTCGACCGGCGCAATGGTGACGCGGCCAATCAGCGAACGGGCATAGCCGCCGACTTTGTGTTTACCTTCCGGAAGCTGGACTTCCATGCTCTCGCCAGTCCCCAGCGCACCCGCCTCTTTATCATCAATGGTCACATACAGTTTGGTGCCATCGTCGGTTTTCGTCGGGACGTGCGCTACGGTCAGGCGCGTCGAGCCAAAATCGAAAGCCGGTGCCTGGTCGGCGGTTTTCGTTTTTGCGCATCCTGTGAGTGCGATAACGGCTGCTGCGGCAGCAAGGGTGAAGCGATAACTCATAGTGCGACGTCTTCCTTTAAGGGATTTTTGTGATCTGGGTATCAATATACCTGATCCCACGGGAGAGATGAACGTTCTTACAGGGAACTCGGAGGAGTCTGCTATTCACTTCTAAATGTGTTCTTCATATCAGCCCGCTGTAACTTTCGGTTGAAGCGCTTCGTCAACTTGTGTATTTTTATGCAAATTAACTGCATAAAATAACAATCACACAGGAGTGACCATGCTTAAGTCATTAATTTTCACCGGGTGTCTGCTTTCTTCATTAATCACATCTGCTTATGCCGCACAGACCACATACGTGGTCGGTTCCGGCGGCACATACCGTCCGTTTGAATACGAAAACAGCCAGAAACAGCTGGAAGGTTTTGATATCGACATCATCAAGGCGATCGCTAAAGCCGAAGATTTTGACATCAAACTGGTTAATACGCCGTGGGAAGGAATTTTTGCGACACTGAATTCCGGTGATCGTGACATCATTATTTCTGGCATCACCATTACCGATAAACGTAAAGCGATGGTGGCTTTCTCTGCCCCGTATTTCCCGGCAGAACAGTCCATCGTGGTGCCTGAAGATTCTAAAGTGGATTCCGTGGCCGCCCTGAAAGGTCAGAAAGTGGGTGTGGTGAACTCCAGCACCGGCGACATCGTGGTGTCCAATGAACTGGGTAAAAACAGCACCGACATCAAACGTTTTGATAACACTCCGCTGATGTTGCAGGAGCTGGCGGAAGACGGTATCGGCGCGGCAGTGGGCGACGTGGGCGTGGTGAAGTACTACATCAAATCCCATCCTGAGAAAGCGCTGAAACTGGTACCGGATGCTAAATTCGAACGTCAGTATTTCGGTATTGCGGTCGCCAAAGACAACACCGAACTGCTGGGTAAAATCAACGCCGGTCTGAAGAAAATCGTGGCTGATGGCACGTACGCTAAAATCTACGAAACCTGGTTTGATAAGAACGTTCCAGTGCTTCCCGCTCAATAATATTCTCATCACGAACAACGTTAATCAGGGGCGGTAACACGCTCCTGAACAAGGACAGGTATGACCGGATTTCGCTGGGAGATAATCTCAGAATATGCGCCACTGTTTGTGCAGGGCGCGCTGATGACCATCAAATGCACCATTATTTGTGTGATTTTGGGTACCACCTGGGGTCTGCTGCTGGGGCTAGGACGGATGGCCCGTGCCGACGACGGCCCATGGAAACACGTTTTGCGTTTTGCCGTGCAATGGCCGGTGCGCATTTACGTCAGTGCTTTTCGCGGTACGCCGCTGTTTGTGCAGATTATGGTGGTTCACTTTGCTTTAGTGCCGCTGTTTATTAATCCCCGCGACGGCATTTTAGTGGCGAACGGTCTGATGTCTTCGGATTTCGCCCGTGCGCTGCGCTCAGATTACGGTGCATTCTTATCCTGCGTGGTGGCGATTACCCTCAACGCCGGAGCGTATGTCTCCGAGATTTTCCGTGCGGGTATTCAGTCTATCGACAACGGTCAGATGGAAGCTTCCCGCGCGCTGGGAATGGGCTGGGGCAAAACGATGCGCAAGGTTATCTTGCCGCAGGCGTTCCGTCGTATTCTTCCGCCGCTGGGCAATAACGCTATTGCGATTGTGAAAGATTCCTCGCTGGCCTCGGCGATTGGCCTGGCCGATCTGGCGTATGCCGCGCGTACTGTTTCCGGCGCTTACGCCACCTACTGGGAACCCTACCTGACTATTTCACTGGTTTACTGGGTTCTGACTTTCCTGCTCTCGCTACTCGTTCAACACATGGAAAAGAGGTTTGGCAAAAGTGATTCACGTTAAGGATTTACAGAAACAGTTTGGCGAAACCCACGTATTGCGCGGCATTTCCTGTGACATCGCAGAGAAAGAAGTGGTGTGCATCATCGGGCCTTCAGGTTCAGGTAAAAGTACCTTTCTGCGCTGCCTGAATGCGCTGGAAAAGCCTAATGGTGGCGAAGTGGTGGTGAACGGTTTTGCGGTGCATGATCCGAAAACCAATCTTAATACGCTGCGTGCCGGCGTCGGCATGGTGTTCCAGCGCTTTAATCTGTTCCCGCACATGACCGTGCTGGAAAACCTGATTATGGCGCCGATGTCGCTGAAGGGATTATCGAAAGCGGAAGCCGTAACGCGTGCCGAAAAATTGCTGCAAAAAGTTGGACTGATCGACAAAATCGACGCCTGGCCTTCCAGTTTGTCCGGTGGTCAGCAACAGCGCGTGGCGATTGCCCGTGCGCTGGCAATGGAACCGTCGATCATTCTTTTTGATGAACCGACGTCAGCGCTGGATCCGGAGCTGGTCGGTGAAGTGCTGGCGGTCATGAAACAGCTGGCGCTCGAAGGCATGACGATGGTGATTGTGACGCATGAAATGGGCTTTGCGCGTGAAGTCGCTGACCGCGTAGTGTTTATCGATCAGGGTGTGATTCAGGAGCAGGGGCCACCGGCGCAACTGTTTACCGCACCGGAAAATCCGCGAACCCGCGAATTTTTGAGTAAAGTATTATGATCCGACGGGCGCTCAAACAGCGCCCGTTTTCTTTAATGTGATGAGGTTTGCCATGCAGAGCTTCCATTCTTATTGTATTTCAGCCTCCGGCGAAGAAAGGGCAGGAGGCGATATGCAAGCTCGTTTTCCTTACTGGAGTTTCACGAAAACCGCGATCGCGATTTGTGCGCTGAAACTTAGTGAAAACGGGACTGTAAATTTGGATGGCTGTGTTGATGGCGAAGCTTACACCCTGCGGCAGCTGCTCAACCACACCGCCGGATTGCCGGATTACGGCGCACTGAAAGATTATCACGACGCTGTCGCTGCCGGAGGAGAACCCTGGTCGCGCGACAAATTGCTCAGTGCCGCGTTAGCCAGAGGCATGTTGTTTGCGCCGGGTGCGGGCTGGTCTTATTCCAATATTGGCTACATGCTGGCCCGCGAACACATAGAAGCCGCGTCAGGGCTGAGTTTCGCGCAACTGATGACTGACCTCATCTCGACACCGCTCGGACTGACCAGTGTCGCACTTGTCACCACGCGCGAGGAATTCGCACAACTGCACTGTGAAGCCGCCGGAAAATACGCTCCAGGCTGGGTATATCATGGTTGTCTGGCAGGCAATGTGCGGGATGCGGCCAGACTGCTGCACGGATTATTCAGCAGTAAACTGCTGAGTGCTGCGTCAATGGCTGAAATGCAGGTGACCATCCCGCTTGGCGGTGCTCTGGAAGGACGGCCGTGGACAGAATGCGGTTACGCGCTGGGGCTGATGAGCGGTGCAATGGGAGAGGGAGGGCGTTCAGCTGGTCATTCAGGCGGCGGCCCGTCGTGCGTGAACGCGGTCTATCACTTCCCGGATCTCCGCGAACCTGTGACCGGTGCCTGCTTTACTGACGGGCATTACGAAGGCGTGGCAGAAACTGAACTGGGCAGGCTGGTGCAAAACTTCGGGTAAAAGGGCAAAAATACGGCTCCCAGTCTCGGAAGCCGTGTGTTAACAAACTTTAAGGTGGTGGATACGCAAACAGTTCGATAGATGGGATATATTCGATCCCATCAGAGGTGTACAAAACTGAATTAGTAAAGTCGTAAATCCTTCCAGTTATTCTTACTGTTACAAGACGGCCAATTTTAGTAACTTTGGCCTCGCCGCTATCTGATGTAAGAAATGGGGACATTTCCCCCAGGGCTTTCACGGGATTCGCAGCTATCTTTCCGGACAAGTAGTAACGATAGACTTCGGAAACGGTCGCACCCCCGCCCTGATATTTCGTGACGTAGAGCCATGTGTTTTCGTTTAATTGCTGCGATTTGAATAGTGCATCATCATAGGGTGGCCCAGTGTAATGCTGATAAGCAACATAGCTTGCTACCAGCAGTAATAAAACGACGGTTACTATACGGTGCCCCCATTTAATAACCATGCTGTTTGGCATAATCAATACCTTGTTTAATCCATCTTTGATCAACCGGGTCATCTCCGTAAGGCGCTACGCCATACCAATTGCTCCATTCTTCTCTGGAAGTGCCCGCCATACTTTGTGCAAATCCACCGCCCATGAGTAAAATATCTGGCGGGATACCCGCAACATATCCGGTAGCCCCGAAATTAAAATTGCCAAAATTAGCCAGCTTCTTGTTCTGTTGTTTATAGTCCCATACTCCGCGATTTCTTACCTTATGATAAAACCAGTAATAAGTTGCCGGGGTTGCCATTCCCTTGCTCATGCCACGTGCTTTTGCCTCCATAATATTTTTATTCAGAAGACTAAACCCAGAGGCTGGCATTATAGGAATAATAGCCATAATGAGTTCCCTTAGGCTGTTTTACGTTCATTCCATGAGTCAGAAAAAATGAGATTTCCGTCGCAGTGTTTCCATGTGATTTTTTCGTAACGAAACTCTATCTGTTCTAAATGATTTTGGTGAAGGGTTGCAGGGTCTTTACAATCGTGCATCACGGGTGCAACTGATACCACACGAACATTTTCCAGAAGCATATTGAAGTATTCAACCTCCTGTCCTGCATCATTGATGTTGTACCATTTAAGTTCCGCAGATTTAAATGTCTGACCGGTTGCAACAGCCTTGTATAAATACGTCGAGGAACTATCAAATTCCTTTTCAATAATGAATGCACCATGAATACGGTTGCCTGTTATCTTTCCCGTATTATTATCTGTTGGAGTATATAGCCGATGACTAAATGCAATAACCTCCACGCTACCTTCGCGCCCTAACACATCCACAGACCCTTTAATACTTGCGCCACCATCATCTTTCAAAAATAAATAAGCTGGGATAGCCATTTTAGAAACATCCTTTTTCATTTAAAAAGCAGCAGTTATTTTATATCCAATGCTTGGGTTTTCAAATTATTTATTTTATAAGCAAATAGTGTGGTTTTTATTTTCAAAAACATCTTTAGAGTTGATTGCAACAACTTGATTTATATGTTAATTATCATTTTAAAAGATTAGTGGTGGAGCTTGGTTATTTCACGCCGTGCTGACTTTTGTCTTTCCAGGATCCTGGCTTTTTTAACTTTGTGCTAAATTACCCCCCATTCTTACCCGCATTCCCGAGGCAACATGATCATCCCTTCAAACCGTACCACCCGTGAAATGAAGATAAACAATGTCGTGCTGGTGACGAATGCATTGAAATCTCTGGGCTCGGCGACGAAGGCGGAACTGGCGGGTGTCACCGGTCTGAGTATCGCCACCTGCGGCGCAGTGCTGAATGACCTGAGCCAGCGGCACGAAGTGCTGGCGCTGGAACTCGAAGTCTCGCGTGGTGGCCGTCCGGCGCAGCGCTATGCGTATAACCCGAACTATTTCTCGGTACTTAGCCTGTACGCGCAAGGCAGCGACGCTGCCGCACAGATTGTCTGGTCGGTGAATTCAGCCACCGGTGAAAGTCTGGCGCAGGGTGAAATCCGCTTTTTACCGCTAACGCTGGCGACGTTTTATCAGCAAATTGGCAGCCTGCTGGCGGACTATCCCAATATTAAAGCGCTGGGCATTGGCCTGCCGGGCGTGGTGGTTAAAGGAACCGTCGCGACCTGTGATATCAGCGTGTTTGCCGGGGTGGCGGTTGAGCAGCAACTGCGTGAAAAGTTCGGGATTTATGTTCAGGCGGATAACGACATGAACTACACCGCGTGGGGTTTTTACCGCAGCAGTTGCGCAGGTATTACCGCGCCGGTAGCCTACCTCTTCAAGCCTGAAGTGCCTTGTCTGGGCTGTGGCATGGTGATTAACGGTCAGGTATTACAGGGTGCCAGCCAGTTTGCAGGGGAAGTGTCAAATCTGCCTTTTGAAGGATTGGATAAACTGCCGGTCGCAGAAGAAATGGCGAAGGTGATTGTCTCGCTGACCGCCATTATCAACCCGGCCACCATCGCGCTTTCCGGCCCGAAAATAAGTGAAGCACTGCTGCCTGAGCTGAAGATGCTTTGCCTGCAGCACATTCCCGCACAGCATATGCCGCAGCTGACTTACCGCCCGTCGATGCGTCAGGATTATCTTCAAGGCATCGCGGAACTGACGCTCAGCAACTACAATCTGCACATGGCTTTCGGTGAATAACGCCGGTTGACTTTGTTGTTCGCACCCTTATACTGCGGACTTATTAAAAGACTTTTAATAACTAACTTCGCCTCGCGGGAGAACCTGATGTCACTGTCATCTGAAATTGCGCACAACGGTATTCATGCCGGAAGTCCTGTCCGGCGTGTCGCGACGCGGGCGATATTTTTTGTCACCGGCATGGCGATGGGGCTGTGGGCGGCGCTGGTTCCCTATGCCCAATTGCGGACGCATTCAGAGGCGGGTGATCTCGGGTTATTGCTGCTGTGTCTTGGTGCCGGTTCGCTGCTGTCGATGCTTGGGTCGGGACGGATTATCGGCAAGTTTGGCTGTCGGGCAGTGATCGTCGCGGCGGTCATTTTGTACTGTCTGATGTTGCCGCTGCTGGCGGTGTTCAGTGACATCTGGCTGCTGGCGCTCAGCCTGTTTATTTTCGGCATGGGCATCGGGCTGGCGGATGTAGCCGTCAATGTGCAGGGCACGCTGGTGGAACAGGCCGCGGATAAACCACTGATGTCAGGGTTTCATTGCCTGTGGAGCGTGGGCGGGATCGCCGGAGCCGGTGGCGGTGCGTTGCTGCTCAGTGCCGGTATCACGCCGCTCGGCAGCACGTTTTTTGCCGTCGTGCTGGTTATCGCGCTGACGGCGTATTCTTATCGCGGAATGTTACCGTTTGGCGCGCATGAGGATCCTGAAGAAGGCCAGCCGAAAGCCAGACCGAATTTCCGTCTGGTGCTGATGGCGGTGATGGCGATGATTTGTTTTATGGCCGAAGGCGCGGTGCTGGACTGGGGTGGTGTCTTCCTGACCCAGGATCGCGGTCTGGCGCTGGAACATGCGGGCTGGGGCTTTGCGGTATTTGCCGTGGCGATGTCGCTGATGCGCCTGACCGGTGATGCGATTGTCAGTGCACTAGGGCGCAAACGGATCCTGATTATCGGCGGGATTTTGGGTATCGCCGGTTATCTGATGGTTGTGCTGTTGCCGGGCTGGATCCTGCCATTGTGCGGTTTTGCGCTGGTCGGGATAGGCGCAGCGAATATTGTTCCGGTGCTGATTACGCTGGCCGGTCAGGAAAAAGTGATGCCGGTAAATATGGCGGTGGCGATGGTGGCAACGCTCGGTTATCTCGGTGTGCTGGGCGGTCCGGCGCTGATCGGCTTTATTGCCCATCTTTCCAGTTTGTATGTCGCATTCTCGGCGGTCGCGGCGGCGTTTATGGTCATCACGTTTGGCGCATACAAACTGAAGTATTGATTGTTTTCAAAGACCAATGATTTATAACTGAGTGGCAAATTTGCCAGCTGGCGCGTAAAAACCGCCAGCCCTCTTTTAGCCTGATTGATTTAAAATCCGACTCTGTAAGGAGCAGTAATGGCCGTAAAACTTATCGCCGTAGACATGGATGGAACGTTTCTCAATCCGCAGCACGAATACAATAAAGCCCGCTTTGGCGAGCAATATCAGCAACTTTTGCAACGTGACATTAAGTTTGTGGTGGCGAGCGGCAACCAGTATTACCAGCTTAAATCGTTCTTTGATGATCTCGATACACAAATTGCTTACGTTGCGGAAGGCGGCGGGTATGTGGTCGATAAAGAACAGGAAATTTACTGCGGCAAACTTGAACCGGAACAGGTGACGCAGGTGCTGGAATGGATAAGTCGCACGCCGGGCATTGATACCATTGTGTGCGGTCGCAAAGGGGCTTATGTGCTCAGCGGCACCGATGAGGATTTCATCAGCCGTATGCGCCGTTACTATCACCGACTGACAAAAGTGCATCAATACAAAGAAATCGACGATACGATTTTCAAATTTGCACTGAGCTACGTGGAAGACGATGTCTATCCGCTGATGAGTGAAGTTAACGCCAACCTTGGCGGGATTGTTGCACCGGTGACCAGCGGACATGGCTCTGTTGATCTGATCATCAGCGGAAATCACAAAGCCTGCGGTCTGCAAAAAATCCAGCAGATTTACGGCATCCGTGATGACGAAGTGCTGGCGTTTGGCGACAGCGGCAACGATCTGGAAATGCTCAGCTATGCCGGTTACGGTTTTGCGATGGAAAATGCTTCGGTACCGGCAAAAGCCGCCGCGAAATACGTCGCGCCATCTAACCGAGATGAGGGTGTGCTGAAAGTGATTGATGACGTGCTGAACGGTCGCGCGCCATTCGCTTAAGCCGTTCAATGTGCATTAAAACGAAAAGGCTGCCGCGTAAAACGGCAGCCTTTTTAGCATTGTGTAATGAAGATTGTGTAATGAAGATTAAGGCACGTAGTCTGGCGGAACGCCGCTGTCACCAGGCTTTGCGGGGTAGTAATCCGGCGGAACCGGCGATTGCGGTGGTTGATTCGAACTGTAACCGTCGCTGGCGTCTACCGGCACCTTATTGCCTTTGGCGTACATACATTGCGTGTACACCGTATCGTACTGATCCTGCAAGTCGCCGCTGCTGGCACCCGCATTATTGCTGCCCATTGCGCTGCCAATCAGCAAACCACTGCCTGCGCCAATCAGCGCGCCCGGACCGGCCTGATGCGACGCTGCGCCAATCAGTGCTCCGGCTGCCGCGCCCACGACTGTCCCGGCAGCAGCGGTACCGGCGGCATTATTACTGGCAGTTTCTGCGCCGCCATTCACACTGCCATAGGCCGCGTTACGGCATGACATTTCATCCATCTGAAACTGTTGATAATCCTTTCCGGTACCTGGCAGCACCATCACATCTGGTCGGGTTGGGGGAGAAACGCAGCCGGATAAGGTCGCGGCTAAGGCGAGAACCGCCACCGGAGTAAACCTGTTCATGACTTTTACCGCCTGTTAACGTGGTCCTGCGACCACTTTCATCCAGCCGCGCGGGCAGGCCGGGACTCGCGGATAATATCCCGCCGGATTCTGACAGTAATACGCATAAGCCGGGGGTTTCTCGACATACGTTTGCGGCTGCGGTGGAGCAGCGTAAACGACGGCTGGCGGGCCGTAATAGACCGGCGGAGGAATGCCTATCACCACGTCCGGCCCATACCAGCCCCCGCGATAATAGCCGCCATGGTAATAACCATGGCCGTAATAGCCGTGACCGTAGTAACCATGACCGTAATAACCGTAGGCGAACGACGCAGAACTGGCCGACATCAGCGCGCCAGCCGTAAGCATCAATAACAACAGCCTTTTCATAACGACCTCGAAGTGCATTGAGCGGATGTCCGAAGTGATAAAACCTACCACTCCTGAGGATAACGATACGCCTGTTGCGGCTAAAAGGTTGGCGGGGGATTAGGGTGAATATGACAAGGCTGTGGCAGCAATTGTGACCAAAAAATTCAACAGCAAACGTTTGTTTACGTTCAGGGTTTGAGAGGCGGGGGATTCATATTTCAGACCCGGTTTTGCCACAGCAAATCCGGGCTGAGAATTAAAAAATTCGAATTTAAGGTGTTATTTCTTACTTGCTGTAAAACGTCTGAAGGCTTCCAGCGTTTCATCGCTGACGTGATGCTCCACCCCTTCAGCATCCAGACGCGCTGTCTCTGCGCTGATGCCGAGCGCGATGAAAAACGCTTCAACCACGTTATGACGTTCGCGGTTTTCCGCCGCCAGTTTCTCACCTTCCGGTGTAAGAAAGGTTCCGCGATAGGGTAGCTGGTGAACCAGTCCGGCATTGGCCAGGCGTTTCAGGGTTTTTGCCACTGTCGGCTGGGAAACACCCAGACGCGCGGCCAGATCTACCTGTCTCGCTTCGCCAAATTCGTGAATCAAATCTGAAATCAGCTCAACGTAATCATCCATTAATTCCCGGCGATGCGCCTCGCGCACCTGTAAGAAACCCTGCGCGTGTTCTTCCACATCCAGTAATGGATTCATTTTTTTATCTTTCACTACGCCTGCCTCTTTCTTGCTTAACGGTTTTTCACCGCAGCCGCGCTCACCGCAGCAACCCACGCATTGTAAACCAAGTCCACATATCTACCAATTTATGAAAACTTTGCATTGGCTATGGAGTATAGCCTGTGCTATACCTGAATAATAAACCGCCGTTTGATGCGCAGAATGACAGGAGAGATTTCATGGAAAATGGACGACACATCTTAAAATTATTCAGCCATTCGCCGTTTCGTTTACGGCTGATGCTGGTGGGCATGATTGTGGCGCTGATCACCGGCAACGCGCAGGCGGCAGACCAGGCAGCCAGCAAGGACAAAAAAAAGTTTAAAGTGGTGACCACTTTCACGGTGATCCAGGACATCGCGCAGAACGTCGCCGGCGATGCTGCCACCGTGGAGTCGATCACCAAACCGGGCGCTGAGATCCACGACTATCAGCCTACGCCGCGGGATATTGTGAAAACGCAATCCGCCGATCTGATCCTGTGGAACGGGTTTAATCTTGAACGCTGGTTCGGGCGCTTCTTCGCCAACATCAAACATGTGCCTTCGGTCACCGTGACGGACGGCATAACGCCGCTGCCGATTCAGGAAGGGCCGTATCTGGGCAATCCGAATCCGCACGCGTGGATGTCGGCTAAAAATGCGCTGGTGTATGTCGAAAATATCCGAGCGGCGCTTGTGAAATATGACCCCGAAAATGCCGCAACCTACGATCGTAACGCCAAAGATTATGCGCAAAAAATCAGCCAGCTGGATGCGCCGCTGCGTGAACGTCTGGCAAAAATTCCGGCAGGGCAGCGCTGGTTAGTGACCAGTGAAGGCGCGTTCAGTTATCTGGCGAAAGATTATGATTTGAAAGAGGCCTATCTGTGGCCAATCAATGCTGAAGAACAGGGCACGCCGCAGCAGGTGAAAAAAATCATCGATCTGGTGCGTCAGCAGAATATTCCGGTGGTGTTCAGTGAAAGCACGATTTCAGACAAACCGGCAAAACAGGTCAGCAAGGAAACCGGCGCGAAATACGGCGGCGTGCTGTATGTCGATTCGCTGTCAGCGACTGACGGCCCGGTTCCCACGTATATCGATCTGCTGAAAGTCACGGTCGGCACCATTGCAGAAGGGTTCGGACAATGAGAGAAGCCGCGCTGAATCTTAACGTTGATGACATTTCGGTGACCTATAACAACGGTCATACCGCGATTGAAAACGCCTCGTTTACCCTGCAAGGCGGTTCGATTTGCGCGCTGCTCGGCGTTAACGGCAGCGGTAAATCCACGCTGTTTAAAACCATCATGGGAATACTCCGTCCTACGAACGGCAGCGTGACGCTGGACGGCCTGAACGTGGCGAAAGCGCTGAAGAAAAACCTCATCGCCTACGTGCCCCAGTCGGAGGATGTGGACTGGAATTTTCCGGTACTGGTGCGTGATGTGGTGATGATGGGGCGCTACGGCAAAATGTCGTTTCTGCGGATCCCATCGGCGGAAGACAAAAAACAGGTGGCGTCGGCGCTGGCTCGCGTAGGCCTCACTGATCTGGCGCATCGGCAGATTGGTGAGCTTTCCGGCGGGCAAAAAAAACGCGTCTTTCTGGCGCGGGCGCTGGCACAGCAGGGGCGCGTCATGTTGCTCGATGAACCGTTTACCGGTGTGGATATCAAAACGGAAAACGCCATTATCGAACTCCTGCGCCAGCTGCGCGAAGAAGGGCATCTGATTTTGGTTTCGACGCACAACATCGCTAGTGTGCCGGATTTCTGCGACCGCCTAGTGCTGATCAACCGCACGGTCATCGCGGCTGGTGCGCTCGACACTACGTTTACCTCTCATAATCTCGAAAAGACCTTTGGCGGCGCGCTGAGGAATATCGGTTATTTAGTGCCACAGGAACCGGTGAGGCGGGCGGTATGATGGCGCTGCTGCTGGAGCCGTTTCAGTACAACTACATGGTGAAAGCCATCTGGGTGAGTGCCGGTGTCGGCGCGGTGTGCGCATTTTTATCGGCGTATCTGATGCTCAAAGGCTGGTCGCTGATGGGTGATGCGCTCTCGCATTCCGTCGTGCCGGGTGTGGCAGGCGCTTATGCACTGGGCTTTCCGTATGCCATCGGAGCCTTCGGTACCGGCATTCTGGCGGCACTTTCCATGACGCTGCTGCGCCATTTCACCAGGCTACGCGAAGACGCCATCATCGGCTTCGTCTTCTCGACCTTCTTTGCGCTCGGGCTGTTGCTGGTTTCCCTTAATCCGACATCCGTTAACGTGCAGTCGATCCTGTTCGGCAATATTTTAGGTATCGATGACGCTGATATTTTGCAGGTGCAGATTATCGTCGGCGTTTCCCTGCTGGTGCTGTGCGTGATCTGGCGCGACCTGCTGGCCGTATTTTTCGATGAGGCGCACGCGGTTTCGATCGGGCTTTCTCCGCTGCGACTCAAAATCATTTTCTTCACTATATTCAGCGCGTGCAGCGTGGCGGCGTTACAAACCGTCGGCGCAATTTTGGTGATTGCCATGGTGATCACGCCCGGTGCGACCGCCTATCTGCTTTCCGATCGTTTCTCCCATGTGTTGATTATTTCGGTGATTATCGGCGCAGTCACCAGCGCGGCAGGTGCCTGGTTGAGCTATTTCCTGGATGGCGCAACCGGCGGCGTCATTGTCTGCCTGCAAACCGCGGTCTTCCTGCTGGCGTTTTTATTCGCGCCAAAACACGGCTGGCTGGCCAGTCATTTGCGTATCAAACGCCGGAGCCGCGCATGATGTCCTGGTTTGATGTACTGATGGAGCCAATGAGCTTCGACTTTATGCAGCGCGCGCTGCTGACCGCTATGGCGACCAGCATTGTCTGCGCGATATTCTCTTGTTTTCTGGTGCTCAAAGGCTGGTCGCTGATGGGCGATGCGATTTCACATGCAGTGCTGCCCGGCGTGGTGCTGGCCTATCTGGCGGGTATTCCTCTGGTGATTGGCGCGTTTGGTTCCGGTCTGTTTTGCGCCGTGGCAACCGGCTTTATCAAAGAGCATTGCAGGGTCAAAGAAGACTCGGTGATGGGTATTGTCTTCTCGGGCATGTTTGCTGCCGGTCTGGTGCTGTTTTCCCGGGTGAATACGGAGCAGCATCTCAGCCATATTCTGTTCGGCAATGTGCTGGGCGTGACGGACAGTGAAATGCTGCAAACGCTGATTATCGCGCTGGTGGTGACGCTGGCGATCATCATCAAATTTAAAGATCTGATGCTATTTTGTTTCGACCCGGTGCAGGCGAAAGTGATCGGTCTGCCGGTACGTTTTTATCATTATGCGTTGCTGTGTTTGCTGGCGCTGACCATTGTGGCGGCGTTGCAGGCCGTTGGCGTTGTACTGGTGGTCGCAATGCTGATTACGCCAGGCATTACAGCATTCCTGCTGTGTAAGACACTGCCAAAAATGATAATCGTGGCTGTGACGGTGTCACTTATTGCCGCCATTTCCGGCACCTTTATCAGTTTTTATATCGATGCAGCCACCGGACCGGCAATAGTGCTGATTCAGGCTATGCTTTTCCTGCTGGCATTAGCTGTGCATCTTTTGCGTAAACCGTTCAAATCGCGCCAGTCAGCACCGAATGCATAGTGTCTGTAACACAGGTTTGGCATGCTTGCGTGCATATATTCCTTATTAAAAGAGATTCTGATGACCCAACAATTTGCTCCTGTCGAACTGGAAAAGCCTCCGCCTGATTAACCACGGCACGACGGCGCTGGCTACCTGTCGCATAAAGGCCTACCATCGACCGGCAACAAAAGGGTTTAATGAAGTTCAATGAAGTAAGCGTTAAGGATTGTTATGAGCGAAGTAGCAAGTTCCATCAGTGTTGGCGATAGCTTTACTGTCAAGAACGGCTCAACCCACGAAGTAACTGGCTTTGTGAAGAAGGGAGAGAGAATTTACCCGATGATCAAAACAGATCATGGTGATTCAAACTTCACCTTCATCAAAGAAATTGTTTCGGTAAATAAAGCTTAAACATTAACAACCTTCTCTGTTATCGCGGCCTGTTTGTATTACGTAAAGAACAGGCTGCGTGATGTCAGTTTCCCACCAATTTCCTCTTTTTTCCTCCGTCTTTGCCATATGCACATCTGCCGGACATTGCAGTTTGAATTAACGATATACCGGCAGTAAATTCGCGCTTGAAAGAATATGTACCACCGCATTGAGCACGCCGAAAAGCAGCACCAGTACGATCATTTTATTCCCACCCCACACGCGGTACAGCGGGCTGCCAAAACGCTGGCGTGATGCGCGTGCCATCAGCGCCGGAACAATTACCGCCCAGACCGTTGCCGCCAGTCCGGCAAAACCAATCGCATAAATGAAACCATCGGGATAAATCACACCACCGATAATCGGCGGAACGAACGTCACCAGCGCTGTTTTGAAGCGACCAGTCCGGCTGTCGTTGAATTTAAACAGATCCGCCAGATAATCAAACAGGCCGAGCGTCACCCCTAAGAATGAACAGGCGACGGCAAAGTTTGAGAAAATCGTCAGCAGCAAGTCCAGACCGGCGCTGTTAAGTATCTGGCTCAGCGACTGCACCAGCACATCAATATTGCCACCCCGTTCAGCGATGCTGATGAATTCAGGACGCGGAATGTTGCCCATCGTTCCCAGCATCCAGATGATGTACAGCCCGAGCGCCATCAGCGTACCCAGCAGCAGACACTTCTTGATAATTTGCGGATTTTTGCCGTAGTACTTCATCAGGCTCGGCACATTGCCGTGATAGCCAAATGACGCCAGACAGAACGGCAGCGTCGCCAGCACATAAGGCATGTAGCTCGGATTAATTTCGACGCTGTTAAGCAAATTCACCGGTTTCACATGCCACAGCAGGCTGCCGAAGGTTAGGAAGAAGGCAATGATTTTCGCGCCAAGCACAATGACCGTCATCCGGCTCACCGCTCGGGTACTCAGCCAGACGATAAAGGCCACGACCAGCGCCGTCAGCAGACCGCCGAGGCGGGGAGAAAAACTCACCGACATCTCACGCAAAGTATGCTGGATCACCGAGCCGCTGGCGGAAATATAGGCGTAGGTCAGAATATACAAAACGAACGCGATAGTGATGCCGTTCAGCCGGTTCCAGTGTTTACCCAGCAGATCGCCGGTCACCGTATTGAAACTCGATCCCACCGGATAGTTAAGATTTGCTTCAAGGATCATCAGTCCGGAATGCAGCATACAAAACCAGGTAAAAATCAGGGCAGCTACAGACCAGAAAAACCAGGCGCCGGACATCACCACCGGCAGGGAAAACATCCCTGCGCCGATGATCGTTCCACCAATAATCATTGCACCGCCCAGTACTGAACGTTGCGGGGCGGTCACAGAAAGCGTCGCCATAGTGCGTATCCTCGCGTGGCTTTTATCAGAATTCGTTGAAAGAATGGCTGAAAAAGAAAAGAGTTAAATAACGAACAGAAATCGCTGTTTTGTGCTGCGATTTTGGTCTTAAGCGCGGCAATATAGTGGAAATGAAGCGGTTTGTACACTGCTGAACTAGTTTGCTGATACAAAAACGCACATTCAGAAGCTGAACAGGGCAATCAGTAAGATGAGCAGGGAAATAACGCCGAAAATGTGTACAAAATATTAACGTTGTGCAATTTTGCGGTTAATAGGGTGCGGAGTATTCATGGCGCAGATCACAGATTTCATTACGATTTCTTATCTAAAAAAAATAAAAAACCCTGTTTGAAAATACAGGGTTGACACACAACATATAGCGAGTAAATTAGAACTCAGCACCAGAGAGAAGTGAAAAGAAATTTTTATTTCGCGGTGCAATTAGCAAGTTGATAAACTTGTCAGTAATGAGATGCGATAAAGGCCACGAAGTATTTTAGTATGGGTGATTCAACACCGGGCGTTATTTGAAAGTCCGTGAGATGATGCTTTAAGGCCACGCAGTAAAGCTGTGCAATCGCATGATGTGGACGAAAACGCGATGATGTAACGCCTTGTTAGTTAGAGTAATGTTCGCGATTGGGTACGTAAGTATGAAATCGAGAATGTCGCGACGAAAGTAAGGCCACGCATCAAAGAGTATATATCGCGAGGGTGATGTACTCATTTATCCCGAGACATATCAGAAGGGTAAATGAAACGCGCAGGATACTGATGTTATTCCACAAAATTATAGGAGGATAGCGTTACCAGGCAGTAAAAATATATCCTGTGATAATATGTACATCTTTAGCAGTTGCATTACCTAAGCAGTACACGTAATTAAGTTGATGAATGTTAAATATTAATTTGATAGTACCTTAAAAGCCCCGGTTTAACGACTGGGGCTTTTTCATTTGTACAGCCTGTTACTCTTTATTTCCCGCTGATAGTGCCTTCAAGAATCGCCTGCGCGCCCAGACACACCAGAAAACACACCAGCGTGGTGTCTTTACCTGCAGTCGCAGCAGTTAATGCGCTGTCCTCATCGCTGATCGCGTCGCCTTTTGACAGCGTGACATCGCCGATGCTGATTTCGCCGTCCATCACATACAGCCATTGAGCAAATCCCGCATGTGAGGGAACTTCCGTGGTGGTGTTTTCATCCATGCGAATGTCATAGACATATACCGCCTGCCTGATTTCAAGCGGAGACTCAATGCCTTCCGGCGCAGCCAGCAGCGTCCACTCATTGCTTTTTATACCGTCAGGGCGCGTCATAAACTGCACGCGGCCTTCCAGATTTGCCTGACGCGGACGGATAAATATCTGCAACATCTCCGCCGACACCAGCGGTGTGGATTCCTCATGCCAGAAACTTTCACCGGCGTTCATCATCATCAGCTGTTTCGGTGAAAGGGGAACGCGGTGACCAGCAGAATCTTCATGCACCATCGAACCCCGCCACATATAACTGAGGATTTCGTCGTTATTATGCTCGTGCATTTTCACCAGCGTGCCCTGTTCGAGAGTGGCATGATCGATAACACTCAAAGGGCCGAACGCGTCATCATTTTTCTCAGGCTGGATTTGCCCCGGCCGCATACGACGGATACGAAACGGGCCATATTCAAAGGTAGTTTTGGGTTCAGCACGTAAAACGTTAAACATAATCTCTCCGGCGGCAGACTGGAACGCAGGGTTCGGATGAAAATCGGATACCATTTTTTAACATACTATGTTCATTAAAGCGTACCCGCCGTGAATAAACTTTCCGTTTAGTCAGAAACAAAGGCCCCGTCCCTGAGGCCTTTAGATCCAAAATGAGCAGTTAACCAAGACTCAACAACGTACTCAGCTGCTCAATTTGCGATTGCCACTGACGTTGCAGCTCAGGTTTCTGGTGCTTAGGTTTGCGCGCCAGATCTTCTGCCAGAAGGTGTTCAACCTCCACCAGTCTCGCCAGCAGTTGCTCTTCTTCTGTTTCCTCAGTGTGGATTACGTCAGTCCCGCTTTCTGAAAGAAAGGGTTCCGCTGGCGGGGGAGAACCCGCCAGTACGGCGTAAACCGGCGTAAGGGTATGCCACTCTTCTAACCGTTGCTCATCCACCAGCCAGAACCGGTTACAACTTTGCTCGATGAGCGTCCGGTCATGTGACACCAAAAGCACCGCACCACGGAAGGTTTTCAGCGTTTCCGCCAGCTCTTCTTTGCCTTCCAGATCCAGATGGTTAGTCGGTTCATCAAGCAGCAAAAGCGAATAATTCGCCAGCGTCAGCCCGATAAACAGCAGCCGCGAACGTTCGCCGCCGCTGAGCGTACTCACTTTTTGCTGGTGACGGATAAACGGGAATCCTGCGCCAATCAGCGCCATTTTTCTCTGTTCTTCCGTCAGCGGGGCGAAGTTCGCCAGCGCATCACCAAGAGAATCATCGTCCTGCAACTGACGCTGATTCTGATCGTAATAGCCCACCCGCACGCGGGGATGGAAAGTCACACCCGTATGGGTTGTTTCCTGCTGACTGAAGGCGTGCCACAACGTCTGCAACAGCGAGGACTTGCCGCAACCGTTGCGCCCGACCAGTGCGATACGGTCACCGCTTTTGATGCGCATTTCATCCACTGTGAACAAAACCGGAGCATTGCGCGCAGGACGAACCTGCAAACCGGACAGCGCCAGAACCCGGTCCGCCGCCAGCGCTTCGCCTTTTAACTGCAGTTTCCACTGATTACCGGCGGTGACTTCTGTTTGATCCTCCTTCAGCCGGTCGACCTGCTTTTCCATTTGCTTTGCCTTGCGCGCCAGCTTTTCGTTGTCATACACGCTGCCCCACAGCGCCAGACGTTTGGCACTTTTAGTTACGCGGTCAATCTCCTTTTGTTCTGTTTCCCTGCGCACAGCGTCGGAGGCGTCTTTTTCTTGCAGCGCCAGACGTGCCTGCGTACAAGGGAGACGAATAAACTGCAGGGTTTTATCGCGCAGGATCCAGGTGCTGTTGGTCACGTTATCAAGCAGGCTGCGGTCGTGAGAAACCAGCACAAAACTGCCGTTCCAGTTTTTCAGAAACTGTTCCAGCCATAACAGCGTCGGCAGATCCAGATGGTTGCTCGGTTCATCGAGCAGCAGTAAATCGGGCTGGCGGATCAGCGCGCGGGCCAGCAGCAGGCGGGTATGCTGCCCGCCGCTGAGCGTTCCGGCCGTCAGCTGCCAGGCGGATTCATCGAAACCCAGCGTGGAAAGCAACACCTGCGCCTGCCAGAGCTCAGGCTGATGAAGGCCTGGCGGCAGATGGTTCAGAACAGATTCAAGCAGGGTATGGTGGTTCAGTTCTTCGGGCAGATGTTGTTCAACGCGGGCCATCAGGCACTGATTCGCCAGCGTGACACTGCCGGACGTTGCTGCCAGTTCACCGCTGAGGATTTTCAGCAGAGTACTTTTGCCACAGCCGTTGTGGCCGATAAGGCCGATGCGGTCGCCTTTTTTCAGGCCGAAGGAAATCTCAGCCAGCAAAGGGCCAAAAGAATTATCGAATGATACAGATTGTGCAGACAGTAAAGTCATGATGCTTACTCAGGTTTTCGGGCATAGGATGCCTCTCGTCAATAAAGCCGACGATAACCGGTAAGCCGGAGGGAAGAACTCAGATTGTCAGTTAGCTTCGCTCAGACAGGTTATCGCGGCAGGGAGCCGGAAACGCCTGAGCAGCGACGATCGCCAAAGACAGGTGAATATAAAAACCATTCACGGGTCAGCATGGGGATCCTCCTTATATATAAAATTGGTGAATGAATGAGCTGATTATATTAGGGAATTTTGAATTGTTCCAGTTTCAAAATTCCCCGACCCGCCGTTACGCCTCAACAACCTCATTTTCCAGTTTCTGCCGCTTACGCAAACCGGGGAACCAGGTCATCCACAATCCGACGACAATCAATGTACCGATGCCGCCAATGGCTGCCGCCGGGACTGCGCCCACCCAGGCGGCCATCAGACCGGATTCAAATTCACCGAGCTGGTTCGAGGTGTTGATGAAGATCGAATTAACCGCGCTGACGCGTCCGCGCATATCGTCTGGCGTGTCCAGTTGTACCAGTGCGCCGCGAATGACCATGCTTATCATGTCGAATCCGCCGAGCGCAAACAGTGCCAGCATGGATAACCACAGCGAGGTGGAGAACGCGAACACCAGCGTCGCCGCGCCGAAGCCTGCCACGGCGGCAAACATGGTCATACCCACGTTACGTTGCAGCGCGCGGTGGCTCAGCCAGAAACCGACAATCAGTCCACCCACGGCCGGAGCGCCGCGCAACAGACCCAATCCCCATGGGCCGGTATGCAGAATGTCGTGGGCAAAAATCGGCAGCAGGGCGGTCGCACCGCCGAGCAGAACCGCGAACAAATCCAGAGAGATCACACCCAGAACATCCGGACGGGCGCGGATGAAACTGATACCGGCGAACAGGGTTTTAAAGGTCGCCGGAACACGGCGCGGTGGCGCCTGTTCGTAACGCAAACAGCGGAAGTGGAAACTCATGTTTTTACTGAGTTTATTTTCTTCCCCAAAATCCCTCCAAAACATCTCCCCAAAATGGATTTTAAAAATTATCCCGTTTGTTGGGGAGTAATCCCGTAACTTTCACACAGCTAACGTTATCCAATCTGCTCCTCTGTCGTCATGGTACATCTCAGTCATAGCTGCCGTTTTGTGTCCGAGTAGAGTTTGCGTGTTGATCCCGTGCGCACTGAAGAGCCTTTCAGCCAGAGAACGTTGTTCGTGAAAAGTCGGGGGCGTAGTTCCTTCAGTAAATTTTAAACCACTTGCGATACGCGCCTGCTTAAACATACGAGTTACTCCGTTTCCCGTTACCGGGTCGCCAGGCTTTGAAGAACCATGAGCGCGAGAGTGGTGGATCATGTACTTGCTCATCACCCTGTCCCTGCATTGCCTGATCACATCATCAAGAGACAAATTAATTTCTGGAAGAAATAGGGTGAGAGGTAAAGCTAGCCGTGTTCCTGTCTTCGACTGTGTGATATGCAGGTGACCGTCCCAAACATCTGAGAATTTCATGTTCAGAATATCTGCACGTCGCTGACCAGTAATCAGGGCAAGAAGCATGGAGTTTTGCAGATAGGGCTGAAGGTCTGCCGCATTATCGAAAATCTTTTTCCATTGAGAAAAACTAAGCCTTCCCCTGGTAACTTTATTTCTTGGAACTCTGGTTGCCAAAGCTGGGTTGAATCCGGGTTCTATTTCGCCTGAGTGCTGGGCCTCTTTAAATATATCCCCCCACGTAGCCCTTAACATCTGAGCCATTCTGTTTTTGCCCTCTGATTTATACTCGTCAAGAATTGCGGCAATTGACTTTGTATCCAAATTATTAAGGCGCACATTCGGTAGCCTTTTTGAAAGAACCTGCGCACAGCTTTTACGTGTTTTGAACGTGGCCTTCTTTATTTCCCCTTCTATTAAACGCTCTTCAAGTAGAGATATATATTTACCAACCCAGTCCGAAACCCTTATTCCCGCCTCTTTATTTGTTGTTTTTTTCACAGTCATATCAACGAGAAAGTTTATCTGTTTTGATTGCTGCTCTGTGATCATGGTATTGGCTGCAATAGCCGCCTCACGAGCGGTATCTCCATCGGTTCCGAACCCTATAAATTTACCGGTGATCGGGTGACGATATTGCCAATACACCTTGCTGGTTCGACGGTCGAACTTGCAGTAAAGGTTGGGGATATTTACTTTATGTGTGCGTGGTCTGGCTGCCATTTATCGTTTTCTCCAGTAGTGCTTTTACAGAAGCGGGGAGATGATTCGGTATCTCCGCTTTTGCAATAACGCCGACATACTTCGCATCTTCATCAACGACCCATTTGCTGCCTTGTTTGATCGGAGCAGGGATGATCTGGCCGGTTTTTGCATACCGATGAAGTGTTGCTGGCGCTGGTGGATATTTAAACCCTTTCGGACTGGATGCCCATTCCATCAAAGGTACGAGTTGGCCCATACGCTTTTTCTCCACACGTTTAGTTATAGCCGGCTGCACACCGGTTTACAGACTGACCCGAAATCGGCCGTAATATTTTCCAGATCGCCACCAGAGCATTTTCTCCCCTGGCGGCATTGCTGGCGCAAACTCAACTGGAACAAACCACAAATTTAGCATTCGTTTCACAAGTAACCGTCTGACTAAATACGAACGGTTTGACTCAGTCATGCAACTTCCGGTTTGAAAGATGTCTGTTGAATCGCAATAGCCAGGCGCTGACCGGCTGCCTTTTGAGCCGGAATACTTGCAATTACTGTTGGCCGTTCTTTGTCTGTATTTGCACAAATGCCTCCCCAGTTCGAAATCTCGAAGAAGTTTTCCAGTTCAAGAGATGTGCTCTTGCTGGCTAACTCTTCGATCATCAACACAACACCCTGAACAGGCCGATGTTTAAGCAGCTCCTGAATTGCGTAGCCGAATGCATTGATCATCACGGCGTGGAACTGGATGTAATCCCGTTTGTATTCAGCCGGTGAAACAGAATGGTGAAGATCCTTGATAGCTGTAAGACTAAGCCACGCTTCCCAGATGTCGTAAATATCACCTTTTGAGACTTCTTTCCCCTTGCTGACAGAGAATTTAGTTGTTGCATCACTCAGTGCCTTAAAGCTGATCCACAACTCACTTTTGGCCGGAACAACATTGTGCTCAAAGTCAGTTATCACTGAGAAAAGTTCGTGAGTAGACAGGAAAGAAACCATGCTTTGGGCGACAGTATCTCTTCCGTTGTAAGCCATATTGATGGCGGCGGACGGTTTCGAGACGTTGTTATTTATGTCAGAGAAAAACTGCTGCCTTACTTTTAGCGGTAATTTCTGTGTCAACATCAGAGGAACTGAGACCGAGGTGCTGTGGTTCCGGCAAAAATCGCTGATCCCAGCGGCGCGGTGCTGACCATCAAATAATTTAATTTCTGCATCCATAGGAAATCTAACGATACCGACGTTCGTGTTGCCGAACGGTTCGAATTCAATATCACAATCACAGTTGCCAACCAGCGGCGGAATAATGAATGCCGTTTTGGTTTCAACTGAATTGACTAAATAGTCATGGAATTTTTTAACTCGCGTTTTGTTTACTTCACGCTGTGAACGGTCCAGAGCATGGCCGAAATTATCAGATGACAATACTCTGGTCAGCGTTCTGCCCGGAATAGTCATCAGCAAAACATAGGTGTCGCCCTGAAAGCCGTATGACGCAGGGAACTCGAAGTAATATTCCATCTGTGTTTTATCAGTCATGGCTGCTCTCCTGCTGGCGCTACACGTTCGAATTCAATCACCCAGACCCACGGGTTAACCTTGAAAGCGTTATCCGGATAGATTCCGTCCCAGAGGTCACGGAACCAAAGCCACGGATCGGTAGAACCGCCGTCAATTTCCCGCTCTGCCGGGTAACCCTCTGCTTTGGCATCGTCGTTCGTGATGCTGTTCAGACGCTCAACGCGAACGCCGGTGATCAGCAGGTTGATGCGTGATGCCCAGCGCGGCATGTGGATGGAGGGACGCCAGCGGCCTTCGGTGCCATTAATCAGGTCTGGATACCAGGTTGCAAACCAGTATTTTTCGAGGTTTGGATCGGCCTCTTCGCCATCTTCTTCACCAAGGTCTCGCACTTCACCATCTGCCCGGTAGGCGACAGAGGGGCAACCTGCATTATTCACATCAGACCAAGTCTCACGTACCCAAAGCTGATCGCCGGGCTTCCCCAGCGGGCAGTTGCTGTAATCACCAGCTTTAACCTCACCGGCCAATTCATTACCGGCAAGCTCACAACCCATATTCACATCGCGAAGCGGGAATTTAACCATCCGCCGCGTCTGCGTCTTTCGACCGCTGAGAATGGCCTTAACCATCTCAGCGTTGAATAAAATAGGGCGTTCTTTCATTATTCCACTCTCGTAGCTGTGCGCAGTACCTGATAAATCTGGTGTGCGATAGTGCGTTCATTACCCACAGGGCAGGCTTTGAAATATTCATAAGCAGCGGTGATCGCCACCTGGTGCTTTCCCAAAAAGTCGGTTTTAAGGCGCGCGATTTCCGCTTGTTCTTCAGTAGTGCGACGGAACCAAACGCTGTAAGGGCCATCTTCGGTATCGTGAACTGATGCGAGGAACCAACCTTCTCCTATTGGTGGAGTTGGCTCCCAAGCTGAAACATCGGCGCCGCCTTCTTCATAGGCTGCGTGAATATCATCAGCCGCCGGATCTGCATCAAGCGAAAGTGTATAAACCTCGACACCTTGAGCCTTTGCCCATGCTTCAAATTCTCCTGGCGCTGGGTATTCGTTACCGTTTGCCGGTTCGAAGAAATCAGGGTGAGTCCAAAAACCCAAGTTATCGGAGTTGCGTTCCGGTATAACCGGTTGAATAAGTTTCATGGCTGCATTCCTAAATAAGTGATTGCCATAACCACGCCGAGAGCCAGAAAAAAGGCGATATCAGTTTTCATGAAATAACCCCTATGCTGATTTCGGCGTGAACGAATCCCTTGCCAGTGATGGCAATTAATTTGCTCAGGCATAGATAAGAGCCGCTGGTTGAGCAATGGGTATACCGGTTTCGCTCCGGGGTTGTTTTTACGACCCTTATTTACTCTGGTTTCAGCGGTAAGAACACTCGCGACCAATGCGCTTACCTGCTGTACCGACTTATCAGTGATCTTTCTGCTGCACTAATCCGACGAAAATGGAGAAAGCTGCTACACTAAAATATGAATAGGAAAACTCTTAATAATTCCAATTAAGTCCCGCACCTATCGCCAGAGTTCTAAAAATGCCTGATATAAAACTCTCTTGTGAGAAATGTACTTCTGAACGTTTTGTAGCCTCTTCCAATTATCCAAGCTCTGACATGGTTTCCTCACTCGTCTGCGCTCTTTGCCACCACCCAGTAGATGTGAGCTCAGTAGTCACATTCAGGGACACTCCCTATATTGCCCTAGTTCCGCCTCTGCCAGACCACCTCTTTCACCATATTGAATCCAGCCGCCAGGGTTGAATTATTCAAACTGCCATTAAGCTGCAGTGTTCTTTCTGTTGTGTGCCTGGTCACTTCTCCACCTCAGACGGCGGTGGTATCTTGGGAGTCCTCACGCAACCAGGAAACGAAACTTATGTCCAACGTTACAGAATTTCATGCTGCACGCCTTGATGCTATTGAACTGGCAATTCAGAGGCTTGCAATCTCTATTTCTGAATCAGGTGGCTCTAAAGCAGAAGAGCTGACTGGGTCAGTCGATAAATTCAGAGAAAAAATTAGCGCCGCAGACGCTTCCGAATATGACAAAGATGTTTACATCAAAACAGTTCGGCTGCTTGACCCCCTTGGTGATGATCCAGTCAATCCCTTTTAGTCCGTTCCAGACGCTTTTGGTCCAGTAATTCTGCTACGTCCTTTCCGTATTGTCTGGATTCCTGAGCTGTATAGCTCAGCTCCAGAGCAGCGAGGCTGGTAAGCATTTCGATACGATCATTAACTTCTTCCAGCGCTTTCTGGTGATGATCTTTAAGTGAAAGCGCTTCTTTCAACTGCTGTGCAGACTGAATCTTGCCCTGCATCCATTGAAGCAACTCTTCGTTGCTCAGATCCCCTGCAATAATTTTCGGTTCCTGCTGTTGCATCCTGGTACCTCATTAAGCTGCTATGTTCTTGCCGTTGTGCTACCGATGAATTAAATATACAAAACGTATTTTAATAAGTAAATACAAATTGTATACAAAGCGCATCAATTTTGGGTAACGTAATGTATTTTAAGTTGTTTTAATTTTCTGGGGGCTGATCTGTGATGGGGGAACTCGGGGATGATTCAGGGGGAATAATGTTAGAAAGCCAGCCTCAAGACTGGCTTAAGATCAGAAGTGCTCTAAACAAGGCGCAATTTTGTTTCAACAGCAACGCCAATAATTCTGCAGTTGCCGTTGATAGGCACTAGCGGCCATTGGGGGTTCAACCCTTTCAAGTACTTCTGCCCGCCGTCAATAACAAGCTTTTTGAAAGTGGCTTCATTGGAGTCTGAAAGCTTGGCGATGACTAAACTTCCGTTGGTTGCATCTCGCCCAGTATCAAATAAGACATAAGTTCCCTCTGGAACGCTTAGGCCCACGGGAGCAGTCATTGAATCTCCATCAACCTTAAGCCAAAAGGCATCTCCCTGAATATGCGCATCAGACTCCAGCCATTGGTCTATGTCTTTCAAGGAGTAAGCTTCAACAGCCTCCCCCCACATACCAGCCTTTATACTGCTTACTACAGGATATTTTTTGCCAGGAGAATAAGGCCCAATGTAGGCAACGTCACCCTTAAGTTCTTCATCGAGAATTAACCCGCCAGCACCAACCGAAAAGTTTCGTTTTCCTAAAAAATGCAGGATTTTTGAAATGTCACTAAGGCTGGGCTCCCGCCTGGCATTTAGCCAATGGCTCACCGCACCTTTAGTAATACCAAGATGTTCTGCTAACTGCTCTTGATTGATGCCCTGATTTTTCATCAGAGACTTAGCGAGATCGTACCATTTCATAGTCATACCCAAATGATACAAGTTGTATACATACAATCGAGACACATAACGTATATCTTCTTGCGAGATATGAATACAATATGTATATTTAATGTGTTTACAGGAGAACTCAATGAACAACCTACGAGCCATACGAACCAAACTGGGCATTACTCAAGGGCACTTAGCTAATGCCCTAGGGATAACAAAGGGAGCGGTTTGTCATTACGAGAACGGCAAGAGAAACGTAAACATTGATCAATGTAGGACCATCGTTTCTGCGCTTAACAATTTTGGCGCGAATGTCAGCATTGATGATGTTTTCCCACCAACAAAGACTATCACTGCTGGCGCTCAGCCATAACTACCGAAGGAAAAATGAAATGGTAGACCTGAAATCAGTAGTTAAAGCGATGTGCAAAGCCTATCCCGGCGGAAGGTCTGCAATGGCTGGCGCTCTGGGCATGACTGAAACGCAGTTCAACAACAACCTATATGAAAAAAACGGCTGCCGGTTCTTTGAAATCGTTGAGCTGGAAGCTATGGAAGACATCAGCGGTACAAATCACATGGCGGATTACTTCGCCCAGCGCCGGGGCGGCTTTTTCGTAGAAATCCCAATTCGCGAGGAACTGGACCACGTTGACCTGTTTATCAAAGGGGTAAAGGTTGCCGCTAAGAGTGGAAAGGTCGATCAGCAGATAAATATTTCGATTGCAGACGACGGGGTGATTGATGAAGGCGAGAAGGCAGAAATTATGGCTCTTCATCGTAAGCATTTAGCTGCCCGCGATGAGTATGTGAAGTCAGTGGTGGCTTTGCATGAAAAGGTTGACGCCTCAGGAGTGCAGGCCCGAGGCGTCGGCGGTTTAACTAAACGTGTGGAGTAATTAAACGCATGAACAGTCTACTCGTAAAAGCTGGAGTTCCGCAAATGCGCTGTAAGTCAGTGACTGGCGGAGCCGCGTGCTCTTTCTCGTATGAAGTGATGATAGGTAACCGCTGGATGCCGTGCAACTACCAGTTCGCGGCGTGGTGGGTAGGTTACGTCCGCCAGAGCAGCCAGAAGGTGACGGCATGTCTGAAGAAATCCAAAAGCTGGACAGGCGTTACAAGGATTGGCGGGGCGTTGTGGTACACGTCGTGGGCTTCGACAGAGCAGGGGATCGCGTCATCTTCATGCGCGCCGGTTACCCGCATGAGTGCGCCCAACCTACTGAACAATTCCGGCGAAAGTTTAAGAGGGTCTTATGAGCGTTAAGTTATCCGCATACGTCTGGGATGGTTGCGCTGCTGCCGGTTTAAAAATATCGGCGGTTGCCATTATGGCGCGCCTCGCTGACTTCAGTTCTGACGAAGGCCTGTGCTGGCCGTCGATCACCACCATTGCCCGCCAGTTGGGTGCAGGTGAAAGCACTGTGCGCACCACGCTGGGCAAACTTGAGGCTGACGGCTGGATCACCAGTACCCAGCGCCGCAAGGGAAACCGCAATACGTCGAACATGTACCAGCTGAATATTGCGAAGCTTCGTGCTGCTGCTGAGCCGTCAGATTCTGACGCATCAAAATCTGACGCATCAAATTCTGACCGTTCAAAATTTGATGCATCAAAATCCACCACGAATACCGGTTTTCACCCGCCAGAATCTGGGGGGGATCCGTTAGTAAATTCAAAACAAGATCCATCAGATAATAAAACCTCTTGTCAGCCTGCTGCGCAGACCGACGCCGAAGTCGAAATTACTGATCAGGCTAAACAGGTTCTGAACTACCTGAACCAGATCACCGGCTCCCGCTATCAGGTCAGCAAATCCTCATTGGATAACATCCGCGCCAGACTGCGTGAAGGCTTCACCAGTGAAGAACATCAGCTGACGGTTGATTACATGCATGCCAAATGGGGCGGCGATCTGGAAATGGCCGAGTACCTGCGCCCGTCCACCCTGTTCCAGCCTTCCAAGTTCCCAGGCTACCTCGAAGGCGCTAACGCTTGGAGTCGTGCAGGCCGTCCAGCGCGCAAAAACGGGAAGTGGGAGCGGGAAGGTGACGTTGCAGTTGATGCAGCCGAGCGGGATGCGGCATACCGCCGGTTCATTAGCGGTGTAGCGGCAACCAAAGCACCGAGTGCGCTGGAAAAAACGGTTTGCGCCGAAGCCAGCAAAGCCAACATCCGCAGCATGCGCGCCGATTTCGCCATATCGCAGTGGGCCAAGATTTGGAAAGAGTGCGCCCAGCGCCAGCAGGGAGTGAAAGCAGAATGACTTCTGAATTCGCAAGCACCACACCGATCGAGCACAAAGACCGCTGGCAGACGCCGGTTGAAGTCTTCACTGCACTGGATCTGGAGTTTGGCTTCTATCTGGACGCCGCCGCCGACTACCAGAACGCGCTTTGCGCCCGGTACCTGACAGAAGCCGATGATGCGCTGGCCACCGAATGGGAGAGTTACGGCGCAATCTGGTGTAACCCGCCATACAGCGCTATCACCCCATGGGTTGAGAAGGCCGCCGAGCAATGCCGCGCCCAGCACCAGCATGTTGTGATGCTGCTGCCTGCCGACACCTCAACAGGTTGGTTCTCGCTGGCGCTGAGTACCGCCGACGAAATCCGCTTTATCACTGATGGTCGCCTGTCCTTCATCAATGCCGGTACCGGTAAGCCAGGAAAGAACGGCAACAGTAAGGGCAGCATGTTGGTTATCTGGCGCCCATTCATCAAGCCGCGCAGCCAGTTCACCACGGTTTCACGTGATGTCCTGATCACCGCTGGCGCTGACTATCTGCAGGAGGTGGCTGCGTGAGCTTACTAAAGCAAATTTGGATGAATGCATATTCAGGGTATCTGAAGGCAGTTTCTATCACCGGTGAATATTGCCCGGCTGATTACACCGCGGCGCGGGAACATGCTGATGCGGTGCTGAATAGCCTTATCAAGGCGGGGGAGGTTGCATGCAATTAAACCTGCCATTCCCGCCAAGCGTCAACGGTTACTGGCGCTCTACCAGAAAGGGCGTGCTGATCAGCGAGCGCGGGCGGATCTTCCGTTCCAATGCGCTGGCGTCAATTTATCAGCAGTTGCGCAGCCGCCCGACGGCACTACTTACCGAACTGGATGTGCATCTGGTTCTCTACCCGCCGACCAGGGCGAAACGCGATTTAGATAATTTCCAGAAGGCGCTGTTTGATGGCCTGACCCATGCGGGGATCTGGAAGGACGACAGCCAGGTGAAACGAATGACGGTCGAGTGGGGACCGGTTACCAAAGAAGGGAAGGCAGAAATAACGATTACTGATTTCAAACCCGCCGGTGTGCAGCCGGTTTAACGTGTGGAGTGATTATGCCGAACAGTTTGCTGTCAGGAAGTGTGGTAACGATGTCGAGCCGTGAGATTGCGGAGCTGGTGCAGAGTAAGCATAGCGATGTGAAGCGCTCGGCTGAACGGCTCGCAGTTGGTGGAATTTTAAGCGCGCCGTTGGCGCACACCCCCTATTTTCATGAGCAGAACGGGCAGGAGTATCAGGAGTATTGGTTCAATAAACGCGATTCGTTGGTGCTGGTTGCTCGTCTGTCGCCCGAGTTCACCGCCGTTGTTGTGGACCGCTGGCAGGAACTGGAATCTAAAAGCCAGTTACCCCAGTCATTGCCCGAGGCTCTCCGCATGGCTGCTGACCTTGCCGAAGAAAAACAGGTATTGGAATCTCAGCTGGCGCTGGCGGCCCCAAAAGTGGAATTCGTTGATCAGTACGTCATGGCTAAGGGCTCTATGGGATTCCGCGCGGTCTGCAAATTGCTGCATGCGAAAGAACCGGAATTCCGGTTGTTCCTTCTCGAGAAAGACATTGTTTACCGGCTGGAAGGCCAGTTGACGCCAAAGGCCAATCATTTAGAGGCAGGCCGGTTTGAGGTGAAAACCGGTACCAGCCAGCAGAATCAGCATGCGTTTCGCCAGGCCAGATTCACGGCAAAGGGCGTTGAATGGGTTGCTGGGCTGTGGGCTGGTTATCTGCGACAGAAACAGGAGAACGCGGCGTGAGAGCATTACTGAAACCATATCCCCAGCGAGAGTTAGGGATCGTGCAGTTCGCGCTGCCGGCAGACCTGGTGAAGTTCTTCAGCAATAAACGCCTGCTGATCACCAACGAGCCAGCCGAACTCCATAAATTGCCTGATGGTGTGGTACCGGCAGAAGCGCAGTCTCTATCACGTGACCCGCGCCTGTCTGGTTTCCTGTCATCACCAGCAGTAATCGCCAGAGTTGGCGGCATGGACGCGCTGACGCTGTGGGTTAAACGCCACCGTGTGTGCCAGTGTCCGGACTACAACGGGGAATTCCATCACCATGAGCTGGTGCAGGTGCCCCGAGGTCGTGGCGTTGTCTGCCTGTGCTGGGCGCATGATAACGAGTTTCGGGAAACAGAATCGCCAAAACTGGATGCTATCGCGCTGGCGAACGCCGCCGAGTTTGTGACTGAGGCAATCCGGTACCGGTATGGTCTGCCGGACGGGCGTCACCTTACTTTGCCTGAGCTGTGCTGGTGGGCAGTGACGAAAGGGCTGGCTCATTTGCTGCCGCCGGAAATAATTTGTGAAGCGCTGGGGATTAAATACAAACCGCCGGGCGGCCAGGGTAAAGAAGCGGACGTGAACCCGTGGGAGAGGCAACCACGTGAAGAACTGGCGAACAATGTCAAACCGGTGCTGGCGCTGGCAATCGATCCGGAGACGCCGGAATCATACCTCCGTATTCCGAAGCGCCGGCGGTACGAAAATGCAAAATACACCCAATGGGTAAAGCGCCAGCCATGCTGCGGCTGTGGCAACGGTTCTGATGATCCGCACCATATAACCGGCAATGGCTTTGGGGGTATGGCAACAAAAGCGCATGACCTGTTCGTGATCCCGCTGTGCAGACGGTGTCACGACTCACTTCATGCCAATACCCAGGCATGGGAAGAAGAACATGGTGATCAGGTGTATCTGGTCATGAAGACATTAGACCGCGCGCTGGCGATGGGTGTTATCGCCACCGGCAAGCAAAAATAAGTGTGGAGAGAATAATGCGTGATATTCAACTGGTATTAGAGCGTTGGGGTGCTTGGGCTGCTTGCGACGGCAGTGGGGTCGACTTCCCATCCATTGCTGCTGGGTTTAAAGGACTTATTCCGTCATCTAAGAAGTCGAGAGCATCCTGCTGTGATGATGATGGCTTGATCGTAAGCTCAGCGGTCAATTGCTTGAAAAAGAAAAATCCATACCTCTGCACACTAATAGAATGGCATTACGTGCTAGATATACCTGTTAGAATTATGGGGACAAAGCTGGGCATTTCGCATACCCAAGTCTTAAAGAGACTGCAATCGGCAGAAGGTTTTATAGACGGCTGTCTTGCCATGCTTGATGTGAGCCTTGAGATGGACCGATATACAAGTAAAGAACCGCAGTCTTTACCTAAGAGAATTCCCTTAACAGCATAAAACATGGAGCTTTTTATGATGAAAATCGACGATATTCGTTACCGGTTTGAATGTCATATGGATAAGTTTTACCCCGAACTCGACCTAGGTATGAAGGGGGATATGCTTACCATTATGAGCCCCAGTGGAAGGAATGATATTGAAATTGAATATTCCACTCCTGCCGTTCAGCTCATGTGGAAAATGTTCTGTTCGGGTGCTGAGTCAGAAAGAAAAAGCATGACAGTTTCATTACCTGCAATGCGCAGCAAACCAGAAGGTTACTATGATGCTGGCTATAACGAAGGGATTCAGGATAGTCGAAAAACATTGATAGCGGCTGGCGTCAAAGTACGCGAAAACTAATGTTGTGGAATTCCAAAAACGCTTTTAATCTGTTAAGAGTGGTCACGTAGTCACAAAACTTAGACAATCTGAGAACCTCGCTCCAGCGGGGTTTAGTTTTTGTAGACTTACAAAACGATGTCATAAATGGCTGCTATCCTTTTTTAAAAAGGAGATGTCAATGAAACTTCTAAAAAACGAATTCGATTACAAAATGTGGATGACCTACGATCTTCTGCGCCTTGATGATTCTTTAAGTCCTTTGTTTGATCATGATTTGCTTGATCGTGAGCTTTTATCCCAAATGCCTCGTGAGTTTCCTTGCATTGCATGCATCATTAGGGGGGAAGGCCCATTTGAGCCGGATGTAGCAAAGTTTCTTTACCGAGAAGAGGTTGAGGAAATTGCAAAAGGTATGGGAATCAGAGATATGCATATTGGTGCGGCTACAATCTCGTTCGTTAAATGAATGCCTGCTATCTTATGTAAAACATCACATAGAGTATTGGCATGAAGCTACTGAATAACGAATTTGAATATCGAGAATGGATAGTAAAAGGTTACCTTCATTTGGATGAAGAGTTCCCTTCGGTTTTCGAACCTGACGAGCTTGAAAGAGAGATTCTGCGTCAGGCACCCAAAGAATTCCCTTGCCTTGCACAAATTGTAGCAGGCGAGGGCGGTTACTCCCTGCAGTCTGTTCAATTCATATATCGATCCCAGATAGAAGAGTGGGCAAAGCTGTTCGGCATTATTAGTTAGAGAAATCAATTATTCCAATGGGCTGCCTCCGGGCGGACCTTTTTTATGCCCTCAATTCGGTTGTGAGGACACCTACAGCAATAAGGGGTTTATCAATGTTCGATCCCGTATTAGCTAGAGCGACTGCGGAAACTTTCTAAGAAGTCCCAGCTGGTTTTGTAGATTCAGTAATTATGATACGTTTAAGTTGTTGCGGTGAATCCTACCTATGCGGTAGGGCTAATCAGCTTACCCTCGTAGAGAAGACAGCGAACCGAGGTCGGCTGGCCAACGGTTCACCGGGAGGCACCCGGCACCGTAACGTTAAAAAAAACAAAGCTTTCCAGTCTGCGAAGATGGGATAACCCGGAGTGATTGGAAAGCACATTCGCATGAGCGTTGGCATTTCATCAACATCACGTTGTGACCGCACCGTTTCAGCGCTCAGCCGAATGTAAACCCAAGCCCGCCTCATGCGGGTTTTCTCGTATTAAGGGCCGCCAATTGGCGGCCTTTTTTATTCCAAAAAGCCCCAGCATCTGCCAAGGCTTATTTGTTTGTGGAATGGGCGGCGTACATAATGCTGATAACATCGTGTACGCCATTCGCCCGTTAGTTGGTCACGAGCGAACCGAGGCCCATTGCTGATGTGCACACAGCAAATGGAGCCTATCAAAAAGGGCGTCTCTGATCTATGAAAAATACTGTGAATTTAAACAGTATAAATATTATTTGTGCTGACTCACTCCAATACATCAAAACCTTACCTGATAACTGCATTGACCTGATAGCTACGGATCCTCCGTACTTCAGGGTTAAATCATGTAAATGGGACAATCAATGGCCTGACGAGTCAGCTTATCTGGCATGGCTTGACGAGATGTTTGCGGAGTTCTGGCGCGTACTAAAACCATCTGGCAGCCTGTACGTCTTTTGCGGTTCGCGTTTGGCTGCTGACACTGAGTTACTGATGCGTGAGCGGTTCAAGATTCTGAACCACATCATCTGGGCCAAACCTTCTGGGCCGTGGAACAGGCAGCACAAAGAAGACTTGAGGTCGTATTTCCCAGCCACTGAGCGGATCCTCTTCGCTGAGCATTACAGCGGTCCTTATAGAGGTAAGGCATCAAGTTATTCCGCGCAGTGCAAGGAGCAGCGCAAAAATACGCTCAAGCCTCTGGTGGATTATTTTAGTGATGCCCGCAAAGCCTTGGGGATAAGTGCTAAAGAAATTCATCAGGCAACTGGTAAGCAAATGGCTTCGCATTGGTTCAGTGAGAGCCAGTGGCAATTACCCAGTGAGAAAGACTATCTGGCGCTTCAAAGCTTATTTGATCGCGTAGCCCGCGAAAAGCATGCCCGGCAAGAGCTGGAACTTCCTCATCATCAGTTGGTAGTTGAATATCATTCATTATCCCGACGTTATGCGGATCTGGTGGATGAGCTAAAGCGATTGCGGCGGCCTTTCACTGTGACGAGTCTTGTACCATTTACTGACGTGTGGATGTATAAGTCAGTTCCGTATTATCCCGGTAAACATCCGTGCGAAAAGCCGGCGGAGATGATGAGAGACATCATCAACGCCAGCAGCCGACCGGGTGATGTAGTTGCTGATTTTTTCATGGGATCAGGTTCCACGATAAAAGAAGCAATCAAGCTGGGCCGTTTCGCGCTGGGCGTGGAACTTGAAGAGGAACGGTATAAACAGACATTGGGAGAAATATTTCCGAATGATGGCTATAAAAACTCATAATCTTTTGGCTAATACGTGGCAAAAAAAACCTCACCTCTGCTCCGAACAGTAGGTGAGGTAGCCAATTTTCGGCCAACACCAGGGAAGCAAAAACCATACAACTTTAGTGGATAATAGTTAAATATTTTTTAAGTGAAATTAAGGGCTGCCAATTGGTGGCCCTTTCAGCATTTAGCGGCCAGTCAATCAGCTTCCCATTCAACTTTCGCAAAGTGACTGAGCCGCTAATTCCTTCTTTTATCACGACTGCGCACCCAACCGGCTGACCGGAGGGGGAGACTATGAAAATGGACAAATTGACTACAGGCATTGCGTACGGAGCATCCGCCGGTAGCGTCCTGAACGGCCTGTTAAATGCATTTAGTCCGGATCAGTGGAACGCTATAGGTGTGCTGGCAGGTATATCGGTCGCGCTCCTCACATACCTGACGAATCTGTATTTCAAAATCAAAGAAGACCGCCGCAAAGCACTCAGGGGTGAATGATGGCATCTCAGCCGGGAGTTAAAAGCAAACTCAGCAAAGCTGTAATCGCTCTGATCATTTCTGGCGCTGGCGCATCGGCTATCCTCGGACAATTTCTTGATGAAAAGGAAGGTAATAGTCTGACGGCTTATCAGGATGGCGTGGGGATCTGGACAATTTGCCGCGGCGTTACCCGCATTGATGGGCGCCCTGTTTACAAAGGCATGACATTGACTGCGGCGAAGTGCGCAGATGTGAACAAATTGGAATCCAATAAGGCGATAGAGTGGGTTAAAACTAATGTCACTGTCACGCTGACTCAGCCGCAAATTGCCGGTATCGCATCATTTTGCCCCTACAACATTGGACCGGCGAAATGCTTCACTTCAACGTTCTACAAAAAACTAAATGCCGGAGATAAACGTGGTGCCTGTGCTGAGATAAAGCGGTGGGTGCGCGATGGCGGGAAAGACTGCAATGTCCGGGCAAATAATTGTCTTGGGCAAGTGATACGCCGGGATCAGGAAGGCGAGTTGACGTGTTGGGGGCTGGATGAATAACAATTTACCGATTGTAATGGCCTTCGTGGCTGGCGCTGCTCTTGCCTGGTGGGTTGAAGGTCTGCGCTGGGATGCTGACGCTTCCAAACTGAATGAATCCCACACCGCCGCGCTGAAGAAACAAAGCGATCAGGCCGTAATTGACCTGACCAACCAGCAGAAGCGCACCGAAGCGGCACAGTCCGCCCTGGCGGCGCTGGATGCTAAGCACACGAAGGAAATGGTAGATGAACAGGCCAAGAATGATAAGTTGCGCGCTGATGTTGCTGCTGGTACTCGCCGGGTGCGAATCGCCGCGGCAAACCTTGCAACCTGTCAGCTCGTCGGGAACAGCACTTCCGGCACCGGCGGCGTGGGCGATGCAGCACAAGTCGAACTCTCTGGCTCTGGTGGACGGGCTGTTCTCGATCTCCGAGCCAGCGCCATCAAAGACGATCAAGTGATCCGATATTTTCAAGACTACATCCGTAAAATTTCCAAATGAAGGATGATCTTTAAGACTTTTTGCAACCTCAAATATATCACCTCCTACTAAACTTAAAGCGTTAACTTTGTTTAGGGAGGAACATATGGCAGAGAAAGATGCATATACCATCTTATTGGAAGCCTCACAGGGGAAGTTGAATTCGAGTGATCTATATAAAGGAAAGCCGGTCAACTCAGTGATTGAAGTTGCCCTAGATGCGATAAATGAGCTTGAAATGGAGATTCAAAGGCTGAATTACATTATCCGACAAAAAAACAAGCAACGTTAACCGCCTCTAGGCGGTTTTTTTATAACAGCAATTAGGTGCAGCTAAATGACTAACAAAATTCACTTGAGCTATAACCGTCTTTACACGTTGAAAGATGGCGATTATCACGGTGCAACGCTGGCCAAGCCATTATCACAGGCATTCACAGAGTGCCTGTGATAATGCTTTAGTTTAAAATGAGTCCATTAACCTCAGGGGAAAATTAATGGACGATAATTATATTGCTTACCAGTCATTGGTGGCTGCAAGAGAGTCAGCAACTTGGGCGTTCTGGTCAATGGTTGGAACTTTCTCCGGGGTTTTAGTAGGGTTGTTTACAATTTTTTATGCTGCTAGAGCCCTATCAACCTGGAGAGAGCAGGAAAAAACAAAATTAAAAATGGATTTTAAGAAATCAATTCTTGCTTTGAATTATGCTGTGAGAGCTTTTCCTGAGGAATGGTCTTCTACCAAGGTGCTTGCCGCACAAATCGCCGGACCTAATCACTTCAATGCCATTGAAAATGAAGTATTAGTCGCTATGGATGGTTTTAAGAATGCATGGCGAGATGCTTCAGATAGCTGGGTGATGTGTGAATCGCTCTTCGTGAAGTCAGTGATACCTGCAAAATGGTGTGAGTTAGAAGAATTAGCTATAAAAATTCAAACAGGTTTTAACGTCAAAGTGCAGTTATTAAAAGTAACGGAAGCTATATATACAGAACATTTTATTTTTTAAAAACAATTACATTCGGTAATTCTTACGGCTTGAAAATGAATAGCACAGCCAAAAATTTAATATCGAGCCACTGGCACTTGCTGGTGGCTTTTGTATTGGAAAATTTATGCAGATCACTGGCGATGGTATCCCGTATGTGCCTACGTGCAAATCTGGTTCACGGATTGGCGATTGGCTTGATGGTAGTTTTAAAAAGAAATGATAGAAGTGAAAGGTACTCCCGGAAGGGGACCTTTCCACGGGGCGGCGCGCTCGCGGAAAACGGCTAGTTTTTCGGATCCTAGGTCATCATCATCATCTGTGCAGGTTATTGATTTTTATAATACCCATTTTGCAAAGATGTCGATTCGTTTAAAAAGTGTTCACCATCATGGACCAAGAAATCGCCTCACTTAAACTCAACATCAATCAGCTTGCAGGTATCACCGGTGTGCATCGTCAGACCGTCGCGGCGCGCCTGAAGAATGTCGATCCCGCTCCAGGCAGTAACGCGAAACTTAAATTATTTTCAGTCACAGATGTGCTGACTGAGTTGATGATCCCCACGGTTTCAGGGGATGTCGCTGAGATGACGCCATCCGATCGCCTGGCGCACTGGAAGGCCGAGAATGAGAGACTGAGTTTTGAGCAGAGTATGGGGCAACTTATCCCTGCGGAAGACGTGGCAAGAGAATTTTCGGTTATGGCGAAAGCAGTCGTTCAGGTTCTGGAGACGCTACCTGATGTACTGGAGCGAGATTGTGCTCTGCCGCCGTCTGCCGTGATGCGGATACAAAATATTATTGATGACCTGCGTGACCAGATTGCGCAGAAGGTCATTGACGCAGAACCGGAGGAGGAGACGTCTGAGGAGGACTGATGGCAAAGCGGGCTTCAGCGCGTGGCATCCGGAGAGATGTACCAGGAATACTTCGCGCACCGCGGCGTATGCGTGTTGCCGATGCTGTCAGTCAATATATGCGCGTACCGATGGGGGCCGGTAACTCCGTTCCCTGGGATCCGAATCTGGCGCCGTATGTTATTGAGCCTATGAACTGTCTGGCATCCCGTGAATACGATGCCGTAATTTTCGTCGGGCCGTCCCGAACAGGCAAAACAATCGGCCTGATTGATGGCTGGATAGTCTACAACGTTGTCTGCGACCCCTCCGATATGCTGCTTATCCAGATGACGGAAGAGAAGGCGCGCGAACACAGTAAAAAGCGTCTCGATCGAACTTTCCGAAGTAGCCCAGAAGTAGCTAAACGCCTGAGTCCGCGGCGTAATGACAACAACGTCTACGATAGAACATTCCGTGCCGGTAACTACCTTAAAATAGGTTGGCCATCGATCAACATTATGTCGTCATCCGATTATAAGTGTGTGGCACTGACGGACTATGACCGCTTTCCCGAGGATATCGACGGAGAAGGGGACGGCTTCACACTGGCCTCAAAACGTACCACGACATTTATGTCATCGGGTATGACGCTGGTGGAAAGTTCACCTGGTCGCGATATTCGGGATACCAAGTGGCGACGTAGCTCTCTGCACGAGGCCCCGCCAACAACTGGCATTCTGTCATTGTATAACCGTGGTGATCGCCGCCGCTGGTATTGGCCCTGCCCGCACTGCGGTGAATATTTTCAGCCATCGAAAGATGTGGTTCAGGGATATCAGAATATTATCGATCCCGTGGTTGCCAGCGAGTCTGCATTCATTGAATGTCCGCATTGCCGTGAGAAAATCACGGCTGACCAAAAGCGCGCACTCAACCAGGAAGGGATCTGGCTGCGCGACGGCGAACGTGCTGACCGTAACGGTATAATTACGGGTACAGCAAGACGTTCCCGCATTGCTTCTTTTTGGATGGAAGGCCCCGCAGCGGCATATCAGACCCTATCCCAACTGGTCTATAAGCTGCTTTCTGCCCAGAAGGATTATGAGGTCAACGGCAGTGAAGAAACCCTGAAAGCGGTGATCAACACTGACTGGGGCCTGCCTTATATTCCTCAGTCCAGCGCTGAGCAGCGGAAATCCGAAACCCTTATGGCACGTGCCGCTACCGTCACTAAGCGCACCGTGCCAGACGGCGTGCGTTTTCTGGTGGCGACCGTAGACGTGCAGGGCGGCCGTAACCGGCGATTTGTTGTTCAGGTCACCGGCTATGGCGCGCACGGCGAGCGGTGGATTGTCGACCGGTATAACATCAAACAGTCGATGCGCACGGGGCCGAACGGCGAAAGCCTTCCAATTGACCCGGCTGGCTATCTGGAAGACTGGAACCTTCTGCGCACCGACGTGCTGGATAAACAGTGGCCACTCAACAGCAATCCGGATGTTTCTCTGCCCGTGCTGGCGATGGCCGTCGACTCCGGCGGTGAGGACGGTGTCACCGGCAATGCCTATGAGTTCTGGCGCCAGTGTCGCCGCGATGGCTTGCACAAACGCGTTTATCTCTTCAAAGGCGACAGCACCACCCGCAGCAAGCTGATCACCAAGTCACTGCCGGACAATACCGACCGCCCAAACCGCCGGGCGGAGGCCCGCGGTGACGTGCCCCTCTATCTTCTGCAAACCAATATGCTTAAAGACCGGATCAGTAACGCGCTTCAGCGCGATACGCCGGGGGCGAACTACGTTCACTTTCCTGACTGGCTGGGGGAGTGGTTTTACGACGAACTGACCTATGAAGAACGAGGCGCTGACGGCAAATGGACGAAACCAGGGAAGGGGGCGAACGAAGCCTTTGACCTGATGGTATATGCCCATGCGCTGGTGATTTTGCGAGGGTACGAACGGATAAACTGGGAAAAACCGCCTGATTGGGCGCAACCCATTCAACAATCCGCTCCCCTTGCACCTTCTGAAGCATCCGTTCCGAAACCTCGCAGCAACCATCAAAAAACGAAAACAACCCGCGTCAAGAAAGAGGATAAACCCTCTGCCTGGGCGCCATCGACATCAGGAGGCTGGGTATGAATCAGGCCGATATTGAAGACATGATCCAGCAGTATATGACCGCTGAACGCGCCGTCCTGCAGGGGAAATCCATCACCTTCAACGGGCAGTCCATGACGATGGAGAACTTAAGCGAGATACAAACGGGTCGCGAGAAATGGGAGCGCCGGCTCAGCACGTTACTGGCAGCACAGCGCGGGCGACCGCAGTACCGCCTGGCGAGGTTTGTGTGATGAGCCTGATTGATGATGCCATTGGCATATTTTCGCCGGGTTGGAAAGCCTCGCGCCTGCGGTCCCGTGTGGCTATCAATGCCTACGAGGCAGCATTGCCGACGCGCACGCACCGGGCGAAGCGGGAAAACCGCAACGCAAACCAGCTCACGCAGTTTGCTGGCCGGTCGATCAGGGAGCAGGCGCGCTGGCTGGACAATAATCACGATCTGGTGATTGGCCTGCTGGACAAACTCGAAGAGCGCATCGTCGGCGCGCGCGGAATTGTGGTTGACCCGCAACCCATCCTGAAAACGGGGCTGGTGGCCGATGAGCTCTCGAAACAAATACGGGCAGCCTGGGCGGAGTGGTCAGTTTCCCCCGATGTGACAGGGCAGTTTACCCGTCCTGTTCTTGAGCGGCTGATGGCAAGAACCTGGCTGCGCGACGGAGAGGTTTTCGGCCAGATGGTACGGGGTTCAGCACCCGGACTTACCCCGACGGCGAAAATTCCATTCTGGGTTGAGGCGCTGGAGCCGGACTACATCCCTTTGGAGATGAACGATACCGGGAAGGGAGTTTGTCAGGGGATCTATCTCAACAACTGGGGCCGCCCGACAAAGTATGTCGTCTATAAAAATCTGGTGACTTCAGGTGTGGCGCTCGGTAACACAAAAGAAATCCCCGCAGACGGCATGATGCACCTGAAATTCATGCGCCGGCTTCATCAGGTTAGAGGGAACAGTCTGCTGTCCGGCATTCTGATCCGACTGAGCGCGCTGAAAGAGTACGAAGATTCTGAACTGACCGCCGCCCGTATTGCCGCCGCGCTGGGTATGTACGTCAAAAAAGGAGACGGGCAATCCTATGAAAGCGCGGAGGGTAATAGTAAGGACTCCCGCGAGCTCAATATTGAGCCCGGCATGCTCTTTGATGACCTCGAGCCCGGCGAAGAAATCGGGATGATTAAATCGGACCGGCCTAATCCTAACCTAGAAACGTTCCGAAACGGACAGCTCAGGGCGGTGGCCGCCGGCAGCCGCAGCAGCTTTTCCAGCATCTCACGTAACTACAACGGCACTTACAGCTCTCAGCGACAAGAACTGGTGGAGTCCTTTGAAGGCTATGGAATTCTTCAGGATGCCTTTATCGCAGCGGTGACCCGCCCGATGTACCGCGGCTGGTTGCAAATGGCGATCACGGCGGGCGTGATCAACGTCCCGCCCGATGTGGATATGGCGACGTTGTTTAATGCGGTCTACAGCGGGCCGGTGATGCCGTGGATTGACCCGATGAAAGAGGCTAATTCCTGGCGCGTGCTGTTGCGCGGTGGCGCTGCGACGGAAGGGGATTGGGTCAGGGCGCGCGGTGCAAATCCGGGTGATGTGAAACGCCGCCGCAAAGCGGAAGTTGATGAAAACAAAACGTTAGGTCTGGTCTTCGACACGGATCCGGCAAACGATAAAGGGGAAGCCAGTGCGAAAGAATCAAAGAAATAAACTGGGTGGTTCACCCAAAGCCTCGGCGGGGGACAAAAGCTGGTTCCGCATGAAAGCCAGCGGCGATAAGACGGCTGATATTTATATTTATGACGAGATTGGTTACTGGGGCGTCACTGCCCGCCAGTTTGCCAGCAGCATGAAGGCGCTGGGCGATCTGGACCATATCAACTTACATATCCACTCGCCGGGCGGAGACGTCTTTGACGGCATTGCCATTTACAACCTGCTAAACAGTCATTCGGCAAGCAAAACCGTGTACATCGATGGCCTTGCCGCTTCAATGGCCTCGGTGATTGCCATGGTGGGTAATCCCATCATCATGCCTGAAAACGCGATGATGATGATCCACAAGCCCTGGGGGATAACCGGCGGTGATGCCAACGACATGCGCGACTATGCCGACCTGCTGGATAAGGTCGAAGCCGTGCTGATCCCGTCCTATGCCAAAAAAACCGGTAAATCTTCTGACGAACTTGCCCTGTTGCTGGGTGAGGAAACGTGGATGACCGCTCAGGAGTGTCTTGAGCACGGTTTTGCTGACCAGATTTCTACCGCGGTGCAGGCAATGGCCCGCATTAATTCAAAACGTATCGAGGAATTCGACGCTATGCCAAACGCACTAAAAAACATGATCACCAAGCCGAAAGCGACCACTCAGGCACCGGCTAATCCGCAACCAGCCCCGGCGCCTGCGGCGGTTCCTGTCCCCGCTGCACTGGATGAAAATACCATCCGCAATCAGGTCATCGCCGCGCAGAAACAGCGCGTCACGGGGATCAAAGACCTGTTCGCCATGTTTGGGGGCCGCCATCTGGAATTACAGGCGTCATGCATTGAAGATATCGACTGTACGGTCGATCAGGCCAAGGACAAACTGCTGGTCATGCTGGGGAAAGATGCCAGCCCGTCCAATAAAAACGGCAACAATGCGCACATTCATGCCGGCAACGGGAATTTCACCGGCGATGGGATCCGTCAGGCGCTGATGGCGCGCGCAGGCTACGAAGACCGCCAGAACGACAACGTGTATAACGGCATGACCCTGCGCGAATATGCGCGCATGTCGCTGACCGAGCGCGGGGTGGGCGTTGCGGCTTATAACCCGATGCAGATGGTGGGACTGGCGATGACGCACACCACCTCTGATTTTGGCAATATTCTGCTGGATGTGGCGAACAAATCTCTGCTGCAAGGCTGGGAAGAGTCACAGGAGACATTTGAAGCCTGGACGAAGAAAGGGCAACTCTCTGACTTTAAAACGGCGCACCGCGTCGGGCTGGGCGGCTTCCCGTCACTGCGTAAGGTACGCGAAGGGGCGGAATACAAATACGTCACGACGACAGATAATAGCGAAACCATTGCGCTGGCCACCTACGGTGAAATTTTCTCCATTACCCGTCAGGCCATTATCAACGACGATCTGAACCAGCTGACCGATGTCCCGATGAAGATGGGCCGCGCCGCAAAAGCCACCATCGGCGATCTGGTGTATGCCGTGCTGACCGGTAACCCGAAATTATCAGACGGCAAGGCGTTGTTCAGTAGCGATCATAAAAACCTGGCAACCGGTGCCATTGACGTCACGAACCTTGATGCGGGCCGCCAGCTGATGCGTGTTCAGAAAGAGCCAACCACCGGTCGCACCCTGAATATCCGTCCGGCATTCCTGCTGGTGCCAACCGCCCTCGAAACCGTGGCAAACCAGACCATCAAATCTGCCAGCGTGAAAGGTGCCGACGTTAATGCCGGTATTATCAACCCGATCCAGAACTTTGCGACGGTGATCGGTGAACCGCGTCTGGATGACAACAGTACCAAATCCTGGTACCTGGCCGCTGCACAGGGTATGGACACCATTGAAGTAGCTTATCTCAACGGCGTCGAATTGCCTTACATCGATCAGCAGGAAGGATTCAGTTCTGACGGTATTGCAACGAAAGTGCGCATTGATGCTGGCGTTGCGCCGCTCGATTACCGCGGTCTGGTGAAATCCTCCGGACAGTAATCATACTTCCGCTTTCTCCGAATGCCCGTAAGGGCTTTTTTTATACCTAAAATTCGCCCCTTCCGGGGCGTCTGGAGTTTTCCAATGGCTAAGAATTTTGTGCAGGAAGGTCAGACGATTTCCATTACTAATACCGGCTCAGCCGCAATCGTCAGCGGCGACCCCGTAGTAATGGGTTCCCTGCTGGTTGTATCACTGGTGGACATTGCGCCAAATGAAACCGGCGAGGGTATGGCTGAAGGGGTGTTCCTGCTGCCGAAAGTTTCCTCCGATGTCATTCCCGCAGGCACAAAAGTGTTTATCGCGGACGGCGAAATTCAGCTGGCCTCTGCGGATGCGGTCGCTGCGGGTATTGCCTGGGAAGCCGCCGGTGCGGGCAGCACTTTTGTTGAAGTGAAAATCAATGGCTAACGCCTTTGATGCGTTGGCAGCGCGGATGGATGCGGTAACGACCGCGCGGTTTGGGAGGGAGGTGGTAATCAACAGCGCCGTGTTTATCGGTGTTGAAAGCCATTTTCTGCCTGAAATGGGGCCGGTGAGCGGGGACGGCTTGTCTCTCGTGGTTTTCTCACCCGATTACCGTCCGCACCGTAACGATCAGGTGGTTTATCAGGGAGAAAGTTACATCGTCACCCGTCATCAGTTGTTTAACGGTAAACCGCAAATCTGGCTGGAGTAGGAGGGCGAGCAATGTCGGTAAAAGGGTTAGAAAAAGCGATTGAAAACCTGAACAGCCTGAGCCGATGGATTGTACCGGACGCGACGGCTAAGGCTCTGAATCGTGTAGCGGGCCGAACGATAAGTCACGGGAGTCGCAAAGTAGCGAAAGAGGCGACGGTAGATGATAACCGTAAGAAAGGTTTGCCGGTTCGCCTGGTGCGACAACGGGCAAAGCTCAGGAAAGCCAAACCTGATCGCCTGATCGCCTCGATTAAAATCAACCGTGGCAACCTTCCTGCTATCAAACTGGGCGCCGCCCGGACACGGTTATCACGGCGTAAGGGCGCAAAAAACGGGCATGGAAGCGTCCTAAAAGTGGGTCCCTACACCTTCCGAAACGCTTTTATTCAGCAACTCGCGAATGGCCGTTGGCAGGTCATGCGCCGTGTGGGACAGGCTCGTTATCCCATTGACGTGGTGAAAGTGCCTCTGGATGTCCCGCTGACGGAGGCGTTCACCACGATATCCAAGGGACTGATTGAGAGTGATATGCCGAAAGAGCTGTCTTCTGCCCTGAAAAATCAACTAAGGATCCACCTGAAGCGATGAATAAACACAGCGCTATCCGAGCGGCCGTGCTGGCGAAGCTGCGAGGCGATATTACTGATCCAGTGACCTGGTTCGACGGGCGGCCCGTATTTCTTGAAGAGCAAGATTTGCCGGCCGTTGCAGTGTATCTGTCGGATGCCGAGTACACCGGCGACACGCTGGATGAAGACAGCTGGCAGGCCGTGTTGCACGTTGAAGTTTTTCTGAAAGCAGTAAACCCAGACAGCGCACTTGATGCCTGGATGGAGGAAAAAGTCTATCCCTCGATGGCGTCTATACCTGCCTTGGCTGACTTAATCGAAACCATTACACCGCAGGGCTATGACTATCAGCGTGATGATGAAATGGCCACGTGGGGTTCGGTAGATCTGTCCTATTCCCTCACTTATTCAATGTAAGGATTTTTTATGCCTACTCCAAATCCACTGGCGCCGGTTAAAGGTGCAGGGACAACGCTCTGGCTGTATACGGGTTCTGGTGATCCTTATGCCAATCCTCTCAGTGATACTGACTGGACCCGCCTTGCGAAAATTAAGGACCTCACTCCGGGTGAGATGACCGCAGAGTCCTATGATGATACTTATCTGGACGATGAAAATGCCGACTGGAGCTCAACCGCTCAGGGTGAGAAATCAGCCGGTGATACCAGTTTTTCTTTAGCGTGGAAACCGGGCGAATCAGGCCAGCAAGGCTTAGTCGAATGGTTCACACTCGGCGATGTGCGCGGGTACAAAATTAAATACCCAAATGATGCTGTTGATGTTTTCCGCGGCTGGTTGAGTAGCCTGGGTAAAGCTGTACCTGCAAAAGAGGTTATTACCCGCACCGTTAAGGTCACTAATTCTGGCAAACCTTCCCTTGCCGAAGAGGACCGGTCAGTCGTTGTCCCTGTAACCGGTTTAACCGTCACGCCAAAAACGGCAAGCGTTGCGGTAGGGAATACCACGACCGTCACATTCAACGTGGCTCCAGCTGGAGCCACAGACACATCGCTGCGCATCGTTTCGTCAGATAAAACTATCGCAACCGTGACCGTCGTCGATAACGTCGTGACTGTCAAAGGTGTTAAGGCGGGTGCAATGCAAGTGATCGGTATGACCCCGGACGGCAGTTTTGTGGCGACCGCTGACATTACCGTTTCCTAACTTTCTTTTTGCTCACTTTAAAGGCCCCACTCACGGGCCTTTTCTATAGGTATCAATTATGTTTCTAAAGAAAGACACGCTGACAATAGGCGACCAGAAGGTAACACTGCACGAATTATCTGCGCTCCAGCGCGCCGAGTATTTTGATTTTCTGGCGGATAAAGAGGCCAGTATCGCCGAAGGCGGGAACGAGTTTAAAAATAATGCCCGCCTAATGAAATTCAACATCGAAGTGAATGCCTGGTTGGTGTCGCGATCCCTCTGGCATTCGGAAACCGAGCCTAAGCGAGAAGAAGGCGAAATTCAGCAGCAGGTCATGCGCTCATGGGGTACCCACGGGTTGAACCAGGCCGTCGAAATGGTTCTGGATCTGAGCGGTATGACACCTCCAAAAACCGAGATGCCTGAAGGTAATACTGATCCTGCTCAGGTTGAAGATGCATCGGTAGGGACCCGACCACTGGCAAAATAGCCGCCCGTGAACGCGAGTTTGCATACCGCCTTGCAAGGGAGTTTCAACGTCCTGACTGGCGCAGGATGTTGAGTGAAATGAGTGCGTCCGAGTTTTCTGGCTGGTCAACATTTTTTGCCCAGACCCCCTTCAGCGATCAGTTGCTTGATGCTGAGTTCGCGACGATGAAGGAACTCATTGCAGCAATGTTCACGGGCAACAACGACCTTTCAGCAATTAACTTTAGCCTCCTTTCACAGTCGGAAGATGAACCTGACAAAACGGATGAAGAGCTGATGTTAGCGGGTGAAGGGCTTTTTGGGGGGAGCAGATATGTCCCAGCAAATTAGTGACCTGGTCATTAATCTAGATCTAGATAATGCCTCTTTTACCGAGCAGGTTGCCCGTATTAAAGGGCAGCTTCGTACTATGGCTGATGATTCGGATAAGTCATTGGCTAAGGTTGGGCAGGCAGCCGATCGCCAGGCAAACGCACTGAAGCAAATGAGTGATGCGGGAGCCAGTGCCGCGAATGATATTCAGGCCAAGCAAGCCGCAGCCGCGGACGCAATGAGTAAAGACTGGAAGAAAACGGCGGCGGCCGTGGATGAAACCCACCGCAGGGTTGCTGAGTTTAGCCAACAACTCCAGGATAGTGCTGCACGTGCATCCGCAACGGGAAAGCAGCAGGATGAATTAGCTGAGGCATTTTTCCGCCAGATTGATGGCGTTAAACAGCTTAACGGCGAAACACAATCGCTGACGAGAATTCAGGGACAATTAAGAAGTGCCCGGGATCAGGGGAAAATATCTCAACAAGACTATCTTTCACTGATTTCAGCGACAACAGCGCGTCAGAAGGAATTAACCTCCGCCGAGGAGAATGCATCGCGCTCCCGCACCCGATTCCTTCAACAATTGAAATCTCAGGTTGTCGCGCAAAGCCTGTCCAAAGAAGAGCTTCTGCGCGTCAAGGCTGCTCAACTTGGTGCTGGCGATGCCGCGGAAATCTATATCAGGAAGTTAGAGGCTGCGAAAAAATCAACGCATGGACTTGGCCTTGAAAGCGCGGCCGCTCGCCGAGAAATTGGCATTTTAGTCGGTGAGGTGGCACGTGGAAACTTTGGCGCGCTCCGCGGTTCAGGCATTACGTTAGCAAACCGTGCAGGCTGGATAGAGCAACTGATGACGCTGCGCGGCCTGGGTATCGCCGGTGTTGTCGGTGGTATTGCCACCGCGGTATATGGACTAGGTAAGGCCTGGTATGAAGGGAATCAGGAGTCGATTGAATTCAATAAACAGCTCATTCTCACGGGCAATTATGCGGGAAAAACATCAGGCCAGTTGGCAGAGCTCGCTAAATCTCTGGGAGGTTCACAGGCAACAAACGCCGCTGCGCTGGCGCAGGTTGTTGGTAGTGGCAGTTTTAAAGGTTCGCAAATTGAGAGCATAACCCGCGCTGCGGTGGCTATGCAGGAAGCCACAGGCAAGTCAGTCGATGAGACGATTAAAAACTTCGAAAAGCTTTATGATTCACCCACAAAAGCTTCTTCTGAGCTCAATAAGCAACTTCATTATCTAACAGCGGGACAGTTCGAATACATTTCTCAACTGGAGCGTCGGGGGGATAAAGAGTCAGCTGGGCAGGTTGCAGCAGATGCCTACAGTCGTGCTGAGCAACAAAGAAGTCAGCAGATTTTAGATAATCTGGGGCTGGTGGAGCGTGCAGCCCTTGCGACGCGCAACGCGTTTAAGAGCATGTGGGATGAACTGTTGAATGTAGGGCGCGGTGGCAACGACGCTGCTACGCTTCAGACCATGAAAGATACGCTGGCTGAAATTCAGGCAAACAGTACTCAGGGTATTTGGGGGCGATTTAAAAACAACTCCATGGGCGTGGATAAAACCCAGCTCGAAGCTGATATCCGTAACCTTGAGTTTGTCGTGAAATCGCAGGAAGGGTATAACCGGTCAAAAGCAGAATTTAATAAAATCAACAATGATGGTGTTGAGGCTCAAATAGCGTTCAACAAATATCTTGATGCCGGCACCACGCAGGCTGAAAAACGTGCATTGGCACAGAAGGACCTCAATAAAGCCATCGCAGATAATGCTCAGGCTGCAAAGGCAACTCAGGGTCTCTCACCTGATAAGCGCGTAAGCCTCTGGAATGATACTGATATAGCGAAGGCGCGGGCAGGTATTGAGAAGCTTTATAAAGATCCTAAAACGGCAAAGGCTAAAGGCTATGTAACGCCGGCGGGCGACCGTGCCGAAGATTCAGCGCAGAAAAACCTGCTGGCCTTACAGTCCCAGCTTAAAGTCCTACAAGAACACAAAAGCATCACTGATACCATCAGCCAGCAACGTAAAGAGCTCTGGAATACCGAGGCTCAATTTGCCGTTCTTGAAGATGCTTCACGCACTCGCCAGTTATCCAAACAAGAGAAGTCGCTGTTATCTAACAAAGAACAGGTGATTCAGCTCGCCCGTCAGAAGGCACTTTTGGGCGATCAGATTGTGGCCCAGGAACAACTGAATAAGCGAATGGACTCCTCACAAAAGTATGTCACTCAAATGGCAGAGAAACAGTCTGCCCTGGTGGGAAGTGCAACGCTCAGTGACAGAATGGCCGGCCGGGAATCCACCTTTGCACAACTGCGTAGCGGTTGGAAAAATGCCGGTGGTGATCTGGGAGATGCTGGCTATCAGAGAGAGCTTGCCGCTGCACAGCAATATTACGCTGAAGAGGATAAGTTACGCGGCGACTGGCAGGCAGGCATCCAAAAAAGCTGGGCAGATTACGCTGATTCTGCGACGAATTCTTATGAGCAGATTAAGAACGTAAGCGGCAGCGTACTTAATGGTGCAAGCTCTCAACTTTCTACTTTTCTGACAACAGGAAAAGCCAGTTTTAAGGATTTTACGAAATCCATACTGAGTATGCTGACTGAAATTCTGGTCAAAATGACACTGGTCAACGGGGTAAACAGTGCGGCAAGTGCTTTCGGCTGGGGTGGCCTGAAGGCCAATGCGAATGGCGGTGTTTACACTTCGCCGGGGCTAAGTGTTTTCAGCGGCAGCGTCGTCGATAAGCCAACGTTCTTTGCGTTTGCCAGCGGCGGGGGATTGATGGGGGAAGCCGGCCCGGAAGCTATTTTGCCTCTGCGGCGTGGTGCTAACGGTAAGTTAGGTGTCGTAGCGGGAAATGCCGGAGGCGGAAGCCCCGTTTTCCACAACACGATCATTCTCCAAAGTGATGGTAATGCCAGCGCCAAGACATCGGGCGAAAATGATGCTCTGAGCAAAACGATGATGAATATGTTGGATCAGTTCTGTCAGAAAAATATTACTAATGCTTTGCGCCCCGGCGGCCAACTCTTCAACGCAATGAAAACCCGTTAAGCCCTTCAAAGGTATCCCATGACAATCGATATTTTCACCTGGCCTACGCAGGTCGCAAGCCAGCCTTTGACTGAATATAACCGGACGGTGAGAAAGGCTCAGTTTGGGGATGGTTATGCACAGATCTCTGAAGAGGGCATAAATTCGGAAATGATTAAATTTCCTTATTCTTACCGTGGCCCTCTTGCTACCTCGCTGGCCATTAGAGATTTTTGCCGCAAACACTGCACCAAGGCCTTTATCTGGTCTCCACCCCATGGGGACAAGGGGTTGTATCGTGTGGCTGCTGATTCTATTCGCATGCAGCCAAATGGAAAGTTACAGGCAACCATTACAGCAACATTTGAGCAGGCCTATTCTGCAGCGGGGGGATAATGTCATTAAACAATGATTATCAAAAACTCGAGCCGGGGAACTCTGTCCGGCTTTTTGAAGTTGACGGCACAGCTTTTGGCACCGGAGAAGTGCTCAGATTTCATAATTACAATCTGGCTTATACCGAGGCAGAAATCGTGGCCGCCGGTGGCGATGAATCGAAACTGCCAGCGAAATCCATCTGGTGGCAGGGTAACGAATATTCAGCCTGGCCGGTTCAGATAGAAGGTATTGAGGCTTCAACAAGCGGCAGCGGCGCACAGCCGAAACTGACTGTGGCCAATCTTGATGGGTCGATCACCGCATTGTGCCTGGCTTACGATGACATGCTTCAGGCCGTGGTGACGATTCACGATACGCTGGCGCAATATCTCGACGCCCGAAACTTTGCGGGCGGGAATGCCACGGCGGACGCCACGCAGGAAAAGTTGCAGGTTTTCTACGTCGACAGCAAGAGCATGGAAACCAACATCTCTGTTGAGTTCACGCTGAGCAGCCCGATGGATTTGCAGGGATTGATGATCCCGACGCGGCAACTTCATTCTCTTTGCACCTGGTGCATTCGTGGAAAATACCGTTCAGGGGATGGATGTGATTACGCCGGTACCAACTATTTCGATAAGCATGGTAATCCGGTTAGCGATCCCTCGCTCGACGTATGCAACGGCACGCTGAACTCTGGTTGCAAGCCCCGCTTCGGGGCAAACAACGAATTGCCGTTCGGCGGCTTCCCGGGCACCTCTCTGATTAAGAGCTGAATATGCGAGATAAAACCCTGCAGGCTATTTTTGAACATGCCCGGCAGAGCTACCCGTACGAATGCTGTGGCGTGGTTGCACAGAAAAGCCGGGTAGAACGTTACTTTCCATGTGCAAATCTGGCAGCCAACCCTACAGAAGATTTTCATCTTGATCCTGTGGGATACGCTGATGCTGAGGATTGGGGAACAGTTATTTCTATCGTTCACAGCCATCCTGATGCAACGACGCAGCCCAGCGAACTAGATAAGGTGCAGTGCGATGCAACCGAATTACCCTGGCACATTGTGAGCTGGCCGGAAGGAGATTTTCGTACCATCCAGCCGCGCGGTGAACTCCCTTTGCTCGAGCGACCGTTTGTACTCGGGCATTCGGATTGTTGGGGGTTAGTCATGAGTTATTACCGGCAAACGCACGGCATCGAACTGACCGATTACCGCGTGGATTATCCGTGGTGGGAAGATGACTATCCGGATAACTTTTATCAGGACTGCTGGTATGAATGCGGGTTCCGAGAATTTAGCGGACCAGCAATGCCAGGGGATTTGGTGATCATGCAGATTCAGTCCAATAAGTGGAATCACGCGGGGATCCTGCTCGAAGGCAGCATGCTATTGCATCATATGTACGGCATGCTCAGTAACCGTGTACCTTACGGCGGGTACTGGCAGGAACGGACAATGAAAATTGTCAGGCACAAAGATCTGATGTAGGCGCGTTGCCTTGCTGAGTGGTGCTGCTATCATTCTTCCATTAACTCAGAGGGGTGAAGATGAAAAAACTACACATAGTAGTGCTGGCGCTCGGGCTGGCGGGGTGTGCTTCTATAAGTGAGATGCGGCAGGGAGAGCCTGCATTTTCTGCATCTACCAACAAATCTTCGCAACAAGTTTCGCAGTGTATTCTTTCTGGTTGGCAAGAGAAAAGCGCGAGATACGGCGATGTATATTTGCAGCCTTTTGGCGAAGGTTTCTCTGTATTGTCGGCTGGTAGTGTTGAAGTTGCTGATATAACACCTATCGCTTCGGGTACGGATATCAAGTTCTACCATAAGTCAGGGATTTTTTCGTACCGAACGGATGCAAGAGTTGATGTCATAAAACACTGCATCTAATCTCAAACTAATATTCTCAAGGCCGCTTAATTGCGGCTTTTTTCATTGGTGGAGAAATAAATGTCTAACTCTCTTAATACAACACCACTCCGCAATGTTCGATTAGGCGGGGCTTTAGGAAAGCTTTATGGAAAGAAGCACCGCTTTGCATTGCAGCATCCAATTGAAGCGATTAAGGCTTTAAGAGCGAATTATGATGGCTTTGAGAAATACATGAATAGCAGTAGCCGCCGAGGCATAACGTACGCTGTTTTTAGTGGAAAAAGAAACTTACAGCTTGATGAACTGGAAATGGATAAAGGGACTGAAGACATTTACATCATGCCTGTTGTTATTGGCAGTAAGCAGGCGGGTTTATTTCAAACAATTTTGGGTGTCGCGCTCATAGCAGCAGCAACGTTTTTCACTGGTGGGATCGCAGGAATTGCAGCCGGCGGTGCCTGGGGAATGGTTGGTGCGGTTGGTATTTCAATGACCCTGGGCGGCGTCATCCAAATGCTTTCCCCGCAGACAACCGGCCTCGCCAGTAAACAGGATTCGGATAACAAGGCTTCTTATGCCTTCGGCGGCGTTACGAATACGGCTGCTCAGGGATATCCGGTACCGCTTCTTTATGGAAAACGCCTGATCGGCGGCGCGATTATCTCCGCCGGTATTTATGTAGAAGATCAGCAATAACCTCATCACCTAATCCTTACCTCTAAGGTCGCTCCGGCGGCCTTTTTTTATGGGCGCAATATGGCAACCGTAACCAAAATAAAAGGCCGTAAAGGCGACAGTTCTTCATCCCGTACGCCTGTAGAACAGCCCGATGATCTTCAGTCCATCGCGAAAGCAAAACTGCTTATTGCTTTGGGTGAGGGGGAATTTGGCGGCGGCCTGACTGGGCAATCAATTTTTCTGGATGGAACGCCGCTTCTGAACAGTGACGGTTCGAGCAATTTCAGCGGGGTAGCGTGGGAGTTCCGCGCCGGTACACAGGCTCAAACCTACATTCAGGGATTGCCGGGCACCGAAAATGAAATCAATGTAGGTGCTGAGGTTAAAAGTGCCGTTGCCTGGACCCACACTTTCACTAATACCCAACTCTCAGCTATTCGCTTGCGTCTTAAATGGCCGTCTTTATTTAAGCAAGAAGATGACGGTGATCTGGTTGGGTATTCGATCAACTACATTATTGAACTGCAGACCGACGGCGGCGCATTTCAGACAGTTGTTAATACAGCTGTTACTGGGAAAACTACCTCGGGGTATGAACGTAGCCATCGCATAGATTTACCGCCGGCCGGTACCACGTGGACAATTCGTCTCCGCAAAATTACGACAGATGCGAACAGCGCCAAGATTGGCGATGCAATGACGATTCAGAGTTATACAGAAGTCATCGATGCAAAACTGAGATATCCGAACACTGCGCTGCTGTATATCGAATTCGATTCCAGTCAGTTCAATGGCTCCATTCCGCAAATTTCATGCGAGCCACAGGGCCGCGTTATTCGTGTGCCTGACAATTATGATCCGGTAACACGCACGTACAGCGGTACATGGACCGGCGTTTTCAAATGGGCATGGTCAGATAACCCTGCGTGGGTTTTCTATGACCTTGTGGTCACTGACCGCTTTGGATTAGGCAACCGTCTCACTGCGGCTAACATCGACAAATGGGAACTTTACCAGGTCGCACAATATTGCGATCAGATGGTTCCAGATGGTAAAGGCGGCAGCGGCACAGAGCCGCGTTATATCTGCAATGTTTACGTACAAAGCCGAAACGACGCCTATACGGTTTTGAGAGACTTTGCGGCGATCTTCCGTGGCATGACGTACTGGGGCGGGAATCAGATTGTTGCACTGGCCGACATGCCGCGCGATATCGATTACAGCTATACGCGCGCGAACGTTATCGACGGCCAGTTCAGCTACTCAAGCAGCACCACCAAGACCCGATACACGACGGCCCTTGTGTCATGGTCTGATCCGGACAATGCCTACGCTGACGCAATGGAACCCGTTTTTGAACAAGATCTGGTTACTCGTTACGGATTTAACCAGTTAGAACTGACGGCTATTGGCTGCACGCGGCAATCAGAGGCTAACAGGAAAGGGCGCTGGGGGATCCTGACCAATAACAAAGACAGAGTGATAACTTTCGCTGTCGGTCTGGATGGCATGATCCCTCAGCCGGGTTACATCATTGGGGTCGCCGATGAAATGCTGTCGGGTAAAGTTATGGGCGGTCGCATAAGTTCAGTGAATGGCAGGGCCATAACGCTGGACCGCGCGCCGGATGTTGTCGCCGGCGGCCGGCTTATTTTAAACCTTCCCTCAGGTGCAGCTCAGTCACGCACAATTCAGTCGGTGTCGGGGAAGGTTGTCACTGTCACCACGGCTTACAGTGAAACCCCGGAGTCGGAAAGCGTCTGGGTGGTTGAAACAGACGAGCTGTATGCGCAGCAATACCGCGTACTCAGCGTGGCTGACAACAACGATAATACCTTCACCATTTCTGCGGCGTATCACGATCCGGATAAATATGCGCACATCGATACCGGCGCAATTATCGATGAACGCCCGATCAGTGTTATCCCTCCGGGCAGCCAGTCTGCCCCTGCAAATATTCAGATCGGCTCATACTCTGTGGTCAATCAGGGGATCAGCGTTCAGACCATGCGGGCGACGTGGGACGCAACGACGAATGCTATCGCCTATGAGGCTCAGTGGCGCCGTAACGATGGAAACTGGGTAAACGTACCTCGCAGCTCTACCACGTCATTCGAAGTGCCAGGCATCTACGCTGGCCGCTATCTGGTGCGCGTGCGTGCAATTAACGCTGCGGAAATATCAAGCGGGTGGGGTTATTCCGTAGAAGTGACTCTGACCGGCAAAGAAGGTAACCCGCCGAAACCGGTAGGTTTCACGGCCACTGGCATCAACTGGGGTATTCAACTGAACTGGGGCTTCCCGGAAAACACTTCGGACACGCTGAAAACAGAGATTCAGTACACGCCTAATTCTGATCAGTCTAACCCGTTGTTGCTGTCTGATGTCCCCTATCCGCAGGCAATTTATACGCAGCTGGGATTAAGGGCAGGTCAGGTTTTCTGGTATCGCGCGCAGCTGGTTGATAAAACCGGGAATGAGTCAGGATATACCGACTGGATCAGAGGGATGGTGAACGATAATGCCGATGATTATCTGGGCGATATCGCTGATGACTTCCTGAACTCAGCCGACGGTGACCGACTGACGAGTGACATTGAAACTAACATAGATGCCATTCTGCAAAATGCTCTGAACCTCAACTCAACCGTTGATCACCAGTTCGCCCAGAACGGTGAGGTGCGCGCTGATATTTTAACGGTGAAAACGACTATCGCTGATGTCGATCAGGCGATGGCGGATCTGACGACTCAGGTGCAGGCGCAGATTGGTGACGTGACTGCGGCGCTCGAGGACAAACTAACGGCCGTGGTTGATGCCAGTGGTGCTTCAGCTATTTACACCCTGAAAACAGGCGTGCGGATCGGTGGCGTCATGTACAACGCCGGTATGTCGATTGCCGTGCTGGCGCAGGCTGGTCAGCCGGTGGTGACGCGTGTTGGCTTTAATGCGAATCAGTTTGTGCTGATGTCAGGTTCTGGGGATACGCAGTATTCACCCTTCGCCGTGATTAACGGGCAGGTGTTTATCAGCGATGCCTTTATCCAGGACGGGACGATTACCAATGCCAAGATCGGTAATTATATCCAGTCGAATAATTACGCGACCTCGGGTACTGGATGGAATCTCGATAAGAACACCGGCTTTACGTTTAAATCGGCCACTGCGGGACAGGGCAGCATCACGCTGGATGGTCGTGGATTACGTGTTTATGACAGCGTCGGGAACTGGAAAGTTAAGGTGGGGGATTTAAGCTGATGCCTTTCGGAATAGCAGTCGCTGGTGCCAAAAGTTACGACATGTCAGTCAGCCGGCCATTAACGTGGATCGGCAGTCTTTCGATTGGTGCCAGTATTGGTAACGTAAACACCTCATCAGCAGATTTTTCGGCGAAATGCCCGGCGGGTTCACAACTGGTCGCCATTCCGGATAACGTGGTCGCGATATTAAAAACATCGATATCTGCGGCCATGCAGTTCAAATCACTGGCAATCAGCGTGGACAACAATGCAAGGACGGTGACAGCCTCTCTGGATTTAACCACCAACTTGCAAAGCCCGAGTTTTGCCAGTAGTTCGGCTGATCGTCCAAAACTGGTCAATGTGTACTGTGTTTACCCGGGCGAGATAAATCAGGGCGGTTTTGGTTTCGCTGTGGCCGCCGGCGGTTCCTTCCCTTATGTCGTGGACAGCAATTCAGGCTTATTTCTGACGTATTCATACAACGGCGGGTTCACGGGAAACCTTACTCTTCCAGTGGGCGCAAATTCCACCGTGTTCTGTTATTGGGATGACCCCAATATTGGAATGATATACGACGAGGCAAGCCGTACGCTTAAAGGCTACAGCAGTGCCAATAGTCAGGCGGGGATCAATATCGCTATCAAAATTTGCGTATTCACCATTAAAACGCCTGTGGTACCAGCCTGGGGTATTGCGGTCCGTGGGATTGATGGCGGGATCAGTTTTACGAGCGCCGAAACACCGATGATGTACCGGGGAAACATAAATACTCCAGCATCAAATGGAACGGCCACCGCATTCGGTGCTGGGGATCAGGCACAGCAGCCAATGGTGCCGATTATGAAAATTGGCGGCCAGCTCGCAGCGCAGAGTTGGTGCCATCTCGGCATGGCCAGAAGTGGAGCGTCATTTTTCGGACGGCCCACAAGCTTTATCAACGGTGGTGATTCAACGAATCCTAATCAGCAGGTGGTCGGTTACGCCAGTAAGCCACTGCCGTTTCTATGGGCGACAGATTATTTCTAACGCCATACTTCCTCAAAATTTTAAGCATTCTCATCAACCCGCTACGGCGGGTTTTTTAATGCCCGGAGAAAAACATGTCAGCAGGCACAATCGCATTAACCAATAATTCAGCAAACGTCACCGGTACCGGAACTGCCTTCACCGCCGATTTAAAAGCGGGTGACTTCGTTGTCGCTATTGTCGGCGGGGTGACCTATACGCTAGGTGTCAAAACAATTACTTCGTCCACGGCATTAACTCTGGTTACAGCTTATGGTGGACCTACCGCGACAGGTAATGCATGGACTGCGGTACCGAATGCAACATTGGTAGGTATCACCGCGCAGGTGGCCGCTGACACTGCAAGGGCTATCCGCGGTTTAAATCTGGACAAAGCTAACTGGCAACAGGTCTACAGTGGCACAGGCAACATCACTGTAACGCTTCCTGACGGTTCCACTTTTACCGGCCCATCATGGAACTACCTGGTAACGAACATGGCTACTAAAGTCGGTGGCGCTGTTCCGGTAAATCAAGGGGGCACTGGCGCTACCACAGCCGCGGCGGCTCGCAGTTCTTTAGGAGCAGCCCCCACATCTGCTCCCGTTATAACCGATGGAGCAACATTAAACGGTACGATTGCTATCGAAGGAACTCAGTTAAATCTCAGGGCATCGGCATCTGGCGGTGGTTGGCCATTTTTTATCACTTTCATGGCAGGGCAGGGAAACAATCTTCCTTACTCACGGATATATGCCGAAAACTCTGGTGATATAACGATGGCCACCGGCGTAAACGCCACCGTGAAATATTTCCAACATACGGCAAGTGGTGACTTAATCGTCCCGAGGAATATTCAATGTACAACACTTATTCAGACGTCGGACCGGGACAAGAAAGACTTCATTACGCCGATCGCCAATGCTCTGGATAAAATTAATGCCATTGACGGTGTAACTTTCGCATGGAAAACGGACGGCACTCCATCAGCGGGAGTGATTGCCCAAGATCTGATGAAAGTGTTACCGGAAGCCGTTGGTTCTATATTCGATGAGAATGACGAATACGGTACTGAGGAACAGCAGGTAGAAAGAGAAGTTGTGGACGATGAAGGCAACACTACCACCGTGACGGAGACTGTCAGTGTTACCAAGCTGACCAGCAAGCGTGACGAATCGAAACGGTCGTACACTGTGGAATACAACGGTGTTATTGCGCTGGCAGTGCAGGCTATCAAAGAGCTTTCAGAAAAGGTTGCGGCAATGGAAGCTTACATCGGCCCCGAAAATCTGACCGCCATGTCAAAAGAACCCACTTCATAACTTTCTCTCCATGCCGAACATTCACACCAATTTGCCCTATTTCAAGTCATCCTATGCTAGGCTCACGAAAACTATTTCGAGGTGCTTATGCTTACAGATGAAGAATATTCACAAATACGGCAGGAAATTGGTGAGGCAGTTATAACGGTACTTGAGGAAGGTAAGATAGTAAGCGTTGAAACAATCATTACTCAGTTGGAGCAAAAGCACCAAAAGGTAGTTCATCTGCACCACAAGGATAGATTTTGGAAAGCTATTGACCTGCTAATAGGTAAATCTTAAAGAAAGCTTAGCGGGGAAGGTTAGTGGATCTGGATAAAAATTTAGTCCGGAACAATCTAAAAACTCTATCGTAAACAAAATATTAGGAGTTTAATTTGCATTTAGAAACATAATGTAAAAAAAATTACAATCTTCTGACATTTCTTTGCAGTGTATTTAGGAGTACTCTTAATTCACATACTGCTTTGGAGTTGTTGAAAGTGAAAAAAAGGAACGCAGCTTTGTATGGATTGCCACTGTTGTTAGTGGGTGGCATTGCCTTCGCTAGCTATAGCGGTGGGAATAACCCGGTCTATGTTCAAGAAGCTATTACAGCTGTGAGTAGCAAAATGTCGTATAGTTACGGCCCTACCAACTGTAAAGCCATTGAGAAAGATGCATCTCATTGGGATATGACCTGCAGCTCTTCCATTACCCCTTCAGCATTAACGTTTACCATCCAATCGGCCGACAAAGCTCCCTACGATTTGGCGACTTCGTTTTACCTGATTGCCAGCAATGACCCGGCTAGAAAGGCATCTGATGAAGGTTTGCTTCGATATTTGATGATTAACGACGGTTCAAAAATTTAGTCGACTGTATGCTTTAAAATAACCCGCTTCGGCGGGCTTTTTTTTCGCTCAATAATCATCATTCGTATCATCGGCACCCGATTTCATAACCCACCAAATCAGCCCAGCAACAATCGCCAGAACGATGAGTATAAGCAGTATGATTTTCACAATGTTCGTAGTCCTCAGAAATTTATGCAATCTTCCGCTGAATACCCTTAGGACTCCAATGGTAATTACCGATCGAAACGCAACTATTGATCGTTATTACCGATCGAAAAACCAATCGTTCTTTATTTTCTATCTGTGCCATATAGTTATTGTGGTTGGAGTTTGAATAACAACCTTCATGAGTTCCGGCTTAGGTAACCTACAAGGGTGTTCACTCAGGTACAGTAAAAAAGCCCTCGCGAAGAGGGCCAGTGAATCATCACAAAAAATTTAGTTCGGAACAGGAGTGTTACTCCTTTGTTAACAATAGCTGATAAATAAAATTTGGGTTAAGTAACATTAGTTTTGTAGTTAAAAAAAAGCCCGCGTTAACGGCGGGCAAATATCAAGGTTATCAACATTACTTAGTACTGGTAGGTAGTCACTCCATCCATTTTCAATTTTAGTCCAGGGCGAAGAAAAAGCTATCTATGGGTAAAAAAGAACCCACGTATAAGGTGGGTTATCAGAAGATAGGCATGCATAGCCTTGGCAGGCTTGCTGTTCTACGTCAGCTGATATGAGAATAGTGCAGGGCGGTGATTTTGCCAGATTACAGGCACAAAAAACCCGGCTCGGTGGCCGGTTGCTGTCATGACGGAGAAAATATAATTTTGGTTTTTTTATGGCGTCAATATTGGCCTCAAATTTCATGAACCAGGCTGATACCAGCCCTCCGCGCTTTCCCACGTATTCTGCAGCATCACGTCGATCACTTCTTTATCCCGCGCCGTACCTCCCATCACAGAAAGCCCATCGCTATGAACACGCCGAACTGCGAACGTCGCGCCCGTGTAATGATCATCAAGCCTTTTCTGGAATTCTTCTTTCAATGCCTCGACGGCACCGGCGCTTTTTATTGCTTTGCAGATCAGCCCTCTAAGAATTTACCCGCAGTCTACCCTTCACAATCACAAGATCACGTGATTATACTGTATGCATAAACAGTATTTTGTGAGGTTATTATATGAACATCTTTTACCCAATACCAGACCCATTGAAGCTTCTAATACCTTTCTTCCAAGACAAAGTGCAGGCAGGTTTCCCCTCACCAGCACAGGACTACATTGAGAAAGGTATTGATTTAAATGAGCTTTGTGTAAATCATCCCGCAGCTACATACTTCGTGATGGCGACAGGCATGTCGATGGTCGATGCTGGAATCTACGAAGGGTCTTTACTTGTTGTTGACCGAAGCCTGCAGGCTAAGCATGGAGACATCATCATTGCATCATTGGCTGGTGAGTACACCGTGAAGCGTCTCTGCACTCATCCAGTTGTTCAGCTTGTGCCAATGAATCCAGATTTCCCGCCGATCGTTCTTCATGACGGTGGCGATGAACTTGAAGTGTTTGGAGTCGTCACTTTCAGTATTAATGGGTTCCAGTAATGTTTGCCCTTGCCGATGTGAACAGCTTCTATGCCAGCTGCGAGACTGTGTTTCGTCCTGATTTGAAAGGGCGGCCAGTGGTTGTTCTTAGCAACAATGACGGTTGCGTAATTGCTCGCAGTACAGAAGCGAAGAAACTAGGAATTAAGATGGGGGACCCGTTCTTTAAGATGCGTGATCTCTTTGAACGTCACAAGATAGTGACCTTTAGCAGCAATTACGCGCTGTATGCAGACATGAGCTCGAGGGTGATGACGGTGTTGGAAGAAATGTCGCCAGCCGTGGAGGTTTACTCAATTGATGAGGCATTTATGAACCTGCAAGGGGTTAGTAATTGCCAGAATCTGGAAGAGTTTGGACGCGAGGTGAGGGCTAAGGTTCTTCGGTGGACTGGTTTGACCGTAGGTGTTGGAATTGCACCGACTAAGACCCTAGCCAAACTAGCTAACCATGCTGCAAAGAAATGGACAAAGACCGGCGGTGTGGTTGATCTGTCTCTACTTGCCAGGCAGCGTAAGCTGATGGCATTGGTGGAAGTTGGGGATGTGTGGGGAGTTGGCAGGCGCATTTCCAAAAAACTTAATGATATGGGCATTAAAACTGCGTTGCAGTTGGCAGACACTCCGACGCCGCTGATACGAAAACACTTTAATATTGTATTAGAACGAACCGTGAGGGAATTACGTGGGGAGCCATGTTTAGAACTCGAAGAATTTGCGCCAACCAAACAGCAGATCGTCTGCTCTCGTTCATTTGGTGACCGCGTTAGCGAATATGACCTGATGCGTGAAGCTATCTGCAGCCATGCAGTGCGGGCAGCAGAGAAGCTTCGCGGTGAGCATCAGTACTGTCGCCATATTTCAGCATTCGTCAAAACCAGCCCGTTCGCTATGAATGAACTGTATTACGGCAAAACTGCAGGTACAAAACTGCAGATACCTACTCAAGACAGTCGCGATATAGTAGCCGCTGCCACGCAGTGCCTGGATGCAATCTGGCAAGATGGCCACCGGTTTCAAAAATGTGGAGTGATGCTGGGTGACTTCTATAGCCAAGGGGTGGCACAACTGGGCCTATTCGATGAGTACAAGCCACGTACAAATAGTGAGCAGCTCATGGCTGTTCTCGATGGTATCAACCACAGTGGAAAAGGACGAGTCTGGTTTGCGGGGCAAGGTATTCAAAAGAGTTGGGAGATGAAACGTCAGATGCTCTCACCCGCCTATACCACGCGCTTCAGTGATTTGATGCGCGTGAAAGTCTAACCAGTGGGTCATTTATCGGTTTTATCAGCTCAGGCCCGTTGTTCCGAATGCTGCCGACCTTTTGCATAACTGGATGCCAGGTGAATTTTGAAGACGGCACGGACTCCTTCTCGGCTATTTCCAATGCGCGTTCTGGAAGAGTGTCACCATCCAGCCACTCCAGCGCCTGTGTGCGGTCAAGAACGAGCGGGCGTCTGTCATGGATATCGAGCAGTCCCTCATCACTAGCAGCGGTCACGATTACAAAGCCATCATCCTCCGGCGTTTCGGCTGCGTCAGGGTGATACTGGCTTATGGCCGCAAAGAACAGCGGGACATGTGATTTATGGTAGATGAAGTACGGCTGTTTGATCTTAGCGTTAGATTGGTCTTTCTTCCATTCGTACCAGCCATCCGCCATTACTAATGCACGCCCATGCTCGAATAGCGGTTTAAACATCCTGCTCGTTGCCACCGTTTCAACACGCGCATTGATCATCGGTGGCCGCTTTGATTCTTTCGCCCAGCCAGGTTGATATCCCCAGTTAACAGGATCGAGAAACATTTTATCGTCGCGCTGATTGAGCAAAAGGACGCGTGAACCGGGTGCGACGTTGTAACGGTCGAGCGGTATATCATCGATGCTGCTGGCGAACTCTTTATCAGGCGAGAGAACTTCAATGTAATGAGATCGGGGTTCGTACTGAGTGAAGCGTCCGCACATATAAAATCCTCCATTGGTGGATCATAAGTATAGACCTTGAAGATAACTTGATGGGGTAGTCAGTCCTTCTGCACAACTAATTATATTATTCGTAAATTCATGCAGTTATAAACACCACCTTTCACAAGTTAAAAATTGCAGAAACAGATGTATTTGCTTTGCTAATCAGAAAGTTAAAATATTTCTTCGCGCTGCTGCTGCGTCATATGGAATGCGCGGAAAAGAGAGATAGAGGGAAAAACCTTCCCCAAAACGAAATGTAAGTGGTTGATCTAAATAGCATGAGATATACACTGCGTGCGACTGAAAAAGCGCAAGAAAAACACACTTAATACACTGTTTTTTATAAACAAAGTAAATATTTTAAGCATGTACTCGTAACGTAAACGACTGACCATCACAATCGATAACAGATAAAGACAGGCGCACACCGAGTAAGCGACGCCGGCTCCGGCGACATACATAAAACCGCCGAGCGCCGGGCCGACCATAGACGCCGCCTGACCTGAAACACTGTTAGCGGCCATCGCCCGCGCCAGTAAATGCGGCGGCACCAGTGCCGGAAGCATCGACTGTAAAGACGGCGCTTCCATGGCTTTGGCGGTCGAAATGATAAAAATCAGGCTGAGGATAATGACTTCGTTGACGTGATGCGTCAGTGACAAATACGCCAGGGCGGCAATCGCCACCCATTCTGCGATTTGTCCGAGCAAGACCACGCGGCGGCGGTCAAACTGATCCGCCACGTGTCCGGCGACCAGCGCCAGCGCGACAGAGGGGAAAAACTGCACCAGCCCGATCAGCCCCAGATCAAACGCCCTTCCGGTAATCGAGTAGATTTGCCAGCTCACCACAATGGAAAGCATCTGGAAACCAAAACTGGAGGCCGCACGGGCTATCCAGAACGCCACAAACGAGCGGTGCTGTAACAGTGAATCCGGATTACCGGAAGAAGATGACATGACAAATCCCTGAAAAATGAAAGATGCCGTGTCTGCTGGTCGCATGCGACAAGTTAGCCCGGCAATTATTGTGGATACAAATAATTAACAAACAATCTTACCGGCCGTTTTACCATAAAAAATTCAACAAATCTTCCTATCACATTGTGAAGAAAGTGTGCAGTTCGTGTGCAAGTGCCGCTGGTTGCTCCTCGGGAATAAAATGCCCGCTGTTGGCGATAATAATTCCGGTGACGTTTTCTGCGAAATCTCGCAACGGTACGGCCATATCCGGGATAGAACCCTGATCGGCGCTCACCGCCAGCAGCGGTATCTGCAATTTTCCCTGACGGTTAAGCTCACGGTTCTGCTCAGCAGAAACCGTGAGCTTAACCGTAATACGCCAGCCCGGCGCGCAACCCGCCGCTTTTAAGGAGAACGCGCAAATATTCGCTGATATCTTCGTCCGTAAAGGCATCAGGCGCTGCCGTTTTTCTGCGTAAAAACCAGTCCAGATAGATCCGTTCATTTCCGGTAATCAATGCTTCAGGTAAATCGGGAAGGGTATGAAACGCAAAGTGCCAGGTTTTCCATGATTTATCCGGCGTGACCGGCAGCGCATCCGGTAAGGTAATTCCGGGGATCCCGGCATCGAGCAGCGCCAGCCGTTTCACTTCATTCGGGTAGAGCGCGGCATACGCATAAGCCACCCAGGCTCCGACATCATGGGCTACCAGAAAATAGCGTGTATGTCCAAGAGACTGCATCAGCCCGTGGGTATTCTGCGCCAGACTCTGTGTGTCGTAGCCGGTTTCTGGCCGGTCGGAATCGCCCTGACCCGGCAGATCAGGGGCTACCAGCCAGAAAGTATCCTTCAGATCCTGCATAACGTGACGCCATGCAAACCAGCTCTGCGGGAAACCGGCCAGCAGCAGTAAAACCTCGCCGTCAGGATTTCCGCCACAAACGTAATGCATTCGCACGCCGTCCACTGTGGCGTAATGGTGATGAAATCCTTTCAGTGTTGGATCGGGTGTACCGAAAGGCGCGGTGGCAACGGAAGTGGAAGGCATATTCTGAGTCATGATATTTCTCCTGTTAAAGTTTATTAGGAAATGTTTATTTCCTAAATGGCAAAAAATTTTTAATCGAGGATTTTTAGAGCCAGCTCAAGCGTGGAGTCAGCGTCCGGATTGTTTTCAACCTTGCCGGCAACACGCATTCCCAGCACGATATAAAGCATCAGGGTTGATGCGGCTTGTGCATCAATGGCCGTTGAGACTGAACCGTCACGTTGCCCCAGTTCGATCAGCGAAATCAGGAACGCTTTATTGCGGGTAATCGCCTGGCGAACCAGCCCGGCAACTTCATCATCGAAGGTCAGTAACTCAACAGTGCCGGCGACAACCAGACAACCGCGGCGGCCTTCAATTTCATGGGAGGATTTGAGATAAAAGCGCATCACCTGGGCAATACGTTCGCGCCCGGTCGTGACGCCCTCAATCTGCTGGCGCAGCTGAGCATTGCGCAGTGAGGTATAGCGCTCAAAAACGTTGAGAAACAGATTTCGTTTATCAGTGAAAGCCTTGTAGATGCTGCCCGCTGTCAGGTTCATCGCCCGACTCAGGTCGCTGACTGATGCTGCATGAAAGCCTTTCTCACGAAATACCGTCATGGCGTTATCCAGCGCCAGACCGGTGTCGAACTCACGCGGGCGTCCGCGTTCTCTGGAAGGGGAAGATTGCACAGGAGTCGCCACCATTAGGAAACGTTAATTTCCTAATGGTGGCACTGCGTCGAGGAACCGGCAAGCTATTTTTCTAAAGCTGGCAGAATTGACGCAAAACGGGTGTTTATTTGTGACTGTTCGCCAGCAAAAGTTACCAGCGTAACTTACGACCAGAATATTCCACGAAATGATGGCCGCCCTTACCGGATAAGGCTTCAAACTGATCGACAATACCGGTGGTACTTTCTTCAATTGTCAGGGTGGCATTTTCACCGCCCATATCAGTTTGTACCCAGCCCGGATGGACGGAAAGCAGCGTCACTTCCTGTTTTTCTGTCTGTTCCTGCAAACCACGGGTCAGCATATTCAGCGCGGCTTTGCTGGCAGAATAAAGCGGATAGGTTGCCACTTCGTTCTCGTTGAGACTGGAAAGCTCAGACGTCATCAGCGCCAGCACGCCAGTGCGGTGGTTTAGCAGCGGCAACAATTCGGCAGCGCAGCGGACAGGGGAAATGGCGTTGGTCAAAAACAGCTGAAGAATTTCGTCATCGCTGGCCTGATGAATATCCTGATGATCCGGACCGAACACGCCTGCATTCACAAAAATCAGATCAAAATGGCTGGCGGAAAGCGCGTCTTTTACCGCCTCCCTCGCTTCGGATTTATTGATGTCCAGTTTTACCCATTCAACCGACGCGGGGCTTTTATCAGGTACGGCATCACGCGTGGTAGCGGTCACCTGCCAGCCGCGCTTTGTGAGTACGTCCACCACACCTAAACCGATACCGCGCGATGCGCCGATGATCAATGCTTTCTTAGAGTCAGTCATATTCATCCTTATGTAATCAATGCGTTAACATCAGTTTATTGTTTTCATTAAATCCGTAAATCTGCTTCGTATTAATTGCAGTATGAGCCTGTAACGTTTGGGCAACAATGGGCTGGAGTCTGATTTTCCTTGTCGGCAGAGCGCCTGATGATGGACTTTGGTTATATGGCTAGCGCTAGTGAATGAGGCGGTAAGTCTTTATTATAGGAGCGGATGAAGTATTCATGTTGTTTCCAACAGACAGGCAAAGGTGAATAAAAGCATGATCGCCATAAAATGGTTTAGCCTCGTATTTGTCCTCGTTTTACTGCTGTCTTTTGGATACAGCTATGCAAAAGCCTCGCAAACCCGTGAAGAACCCGCAGGGCAGAGCTGGTCTACGGCGCGGCGGGATTCCGCCGGAATTGCGCCGGATCCGGCCAAACTCAAAAGTACCGCCATTGTGCAGATTTATGCTGCACCGACCTATGGCTGGCGCGGACTGGTTGCTGTGCATCCGTGGATCATATTCAAGCGGGAAGGGGAAACACAGTTTACCCGTTATGACGTCATCAGCTGGGGCAGTACCAATGTGGTTCGCCGTAATTACGCTATTCCGGATGGCTACTGGTTTGGTTCGCAGCCACGTTTGCTGGTGGATCACCGTGGCGCGCAGGCGCAATTGATGATCCCAAAAATTGAAGCCGCCATTAAAAGTTACCCGTATCCGCACACTTATCACGCCTGGCCGGGACCAAACAGCAACACGTTTATGGCGCATATTGGCCGTGAAGTGCCGGAACTTGAACTGGATATGCCGTCTAACGCCATCGGTAAGGATTATCGCGGAATCACTAATCCGATTGGGTTGCCGCCTTCCGGGCGTGGTGTTCAGGTATCGTTGCTTGGGCTTCTGGGCGTTACGCTGGGCGTGGAAGAAGGTCTTGAAGTTAATGTGCTGGGGCTGAACCTGGGTGTCGATGTCAAAAATCCGGCGTTGCGTTTGCCGTTTGTCGGGCGTGTCGGATTTGATAATCCGGGAAAAGCAGAGCTTTAATCAAGACTTAACCGGCATTTCAACAAAAAAAGGCCCGCCATTTCTGGCAGGCCTTTTGTCTTTCAGGAGGCGCTTACTTCACGCACTTCGCGCAGGTGCTTGCGTGGATTTGCTGGAAGAAATCGTTGCCTTTGTCATCCACCAGAATGAACGCCGGGAAGTCTTCGACTTCGATTTTCCAGATGGCTTCCATACCCAGTTCAGGATATTCCACACATTCCAGGCTCTTGATACTTTGCTGAGCCAGAACTGCTGCCGGTCCGCCGATGCTGCCGAGATAGAAACCGCCGTGTTTATGGCACGCGTCGGTCACCTGCTGGCTACGGTTACCTTTTGCCAGCATGATCATGCTGCCGCCGTTGGATTGCAGAAGATCCACGTAGGAATCCATGCGGCCAGCGGTGGTCGGGCCGAGAGAGCCGGAAGCGTAACCTTCAGGGGTTTTCGCCGGGCCTGCGTAGTAAATCGGATGATCTTTAATGTACTGCGGCAAACCTTCGCCGTTATCCAGGCGCTCTTTCAGTTTGGCGTGCGCAATATCACGACCAACGATAATCGTACCGCTCAGGGAAAGGCGGGTTGATACCGGATATTCAGAAAGCTGCGCGAGGATTTCTTTCATCGGACGGTTCAGGTCAACCTTCACCACACCGGCTTCGCCTTGCTGACGCAACGCTTCAGGAATGTACTTGCCCGGATTTTCTTCCAGTTTTTCGATCCAGATACCGTCGCGGTTGATTTTGGCTTTGATGTTACGGTCTGCTGAGCAGGAGACGCCCATACCGACCGGACACGACGCGCCGTGACGTGGCAGACGTACTACGCGGATATCGTGGGCAAAGTATTTTCCGCCGAACTGTGCGCCCAGGCCAAGATTGTTGGCTTCAGCCAGCAGTTCCTGTTCCAGATTCACGTCGCGGAATGCCTGACCGTGTTCGTTACCTTCAGTTGGCAGACCGTCGTAGTAATGGGTGGACGCCAGTTTCACCGTTTTCAGCGTCGCTTCAGCTGAAGTTCCGCCAATCACGAAAGCGATATGGTACGGCGGACACGCTGCTGTACCCAGCGTGCGCATTTTCTCAACCAGATAATCTTTCAGCTTAGCTGGCGTTATCAGCGCCTTGGTTTCCTGGTACAGATAGGTCTTGTTCGCTGAACCACCGCCTTTGGCGATGCACAGGAATTTGTACTCGTCGCCATCGACACTGTAGAGATCGATTTGCGCAGGCAAATTGGTGCCGGTGTTCACTTCTTTGTACATATCCAGCGCAGCGTTTTGGGAATAGCGCAGGTTATCTTCAATGAACGTGTTGTACACGCCCTGAGACAGGCTGGCTTCGTCGCCGCCACCGGTCCAGACGCGCTGGCCTTTTTTACCCATGATGATGGCGGTACCGGTGTCCTGACAGGTTGGCAGAATACCTTTGGCCGCGATTTCAGAGTTACGCAGGAATTGCAGCGCGACATATTTGTCGTTTTCGCTTGATTCCGGGTCATGCAGAATAGAGGCCACTTGTTGCTGATGCGCAGGGCGCAGCATGAAAGAGGCATCGTGGAACGCCTGCTGGGCCAAAAGTGTCAGCGCCTGCGGTTCCACTTTTAACACTTCTTCGCCATCGAAGGTGCTGACAGATACGTGATCTTTGGTCAGCAGGTAGTATTCGGTGTCATCTTTAGAAACGGGGAAGGGATTTTGATAATAGAACGGTTTGTTCGACATTGTTTTCTCACTTTTTCCGTTTTTGCCGCCACGGATGGGACTGTTGACTCGGTATAGCAGAGGTATTCGGGGCGACGTTTATATTCGTTCTGTATGTTGCCAGCCAAGTACACAGGCTGGCAACGGGGTTTATATGTTTTCTTTCAGTAAATGCTCTGTTAATGCTTTGTGGGTGATTTTATCGCCACAATCAGAACATCATCACCATCCACGGATAACCGATTACCAGTAAAGCAATCAGGAAGATGGCACCAAAGATCGTCCCGAGACGCCAGTAATCTTTGGTTGGCAGATAACCGCTGCCGTAATAAATCGGGCTTGGACCGGTACCGTAAGGTGTGATGATCCCCATAACACCCAGAGACGTCACCATCAGCAGACAGAATACCTGCATATTAATACCCGGAATGGCGGCACCAATAGTCAGCATAGCCGGTAACAGCGCGGTGGTGTGCGCCGTGGTGCTGGCGAACAGGTAATGCAGCAAATAAAACGCCAGCAGCAGGGCAATCGTCGCCGCACCCGGGGAGATACCGCCCATCAGCGCTGCGCCTTCTTTACCCAGCCAGGCGATGAAACCGGTGCGGGATAAGCCGTCGGCTAGTGCCACCAGTGTGGCGAACCAGGCAAAGGTGTTCCAGGCGGGTTTGTTGCTGGTGATGTCGTTCCAGTTCAGCACACCGGTCCACAGCATCAGTACCACGACCAGCAGTGCGGCCATTGCCGGTTCAATGAAGCTGGCTGCGAAAATCCACATTGCCAGCGCACAGCACACGAATACCAGCAGCAGGATTTCATGACGGGACATTTTGCCCAGTTTCGCCAGTTCAGCGGTCGCCCAGCGAGGTACTTCGTCATTGATTTTCACTTCTGGCGGGTAGAACCAGTACGCCAGCAGCGGCATGGTCAGCAGAAGCAACAGACCGACCGGCAGGAAGGCGATGAACCAGGTGCCCCAGGAAATGTTGATACCGGTTACGCTGTTCACTATGCCCAGCGCCAGCAGGTTTGGTGCCAGTGCAGACAGGAACATGGAACTGGTGATACAGGCTGCGGTAATCGCCACCCACATCAGGTAAGAACCAATTTTACGTGCGCTCGGGTCATTCGGTTTTGAACCGTACAACGGCGGCAGGTTGGCAATGATCGGGTAGATTGTGCCGCCGCTGCGCGCGGTGTTGGAAGGCGTAAACGGTGCCAGTAATAAGTCAGCGAAGGTGATGGCGTAACCGAGCGTCAGGCTGCGGCGACCCAGATATTTCACCAGGATCAGCGCCAGACGGCGGCCAAACTGGGTTTTATCGTAGCCGGCAGCAAACATGAACGCGCCGAAGATCAACCAGACCGTGGAGTTACCAAAACCACTGACGGCCCATTTGAAGGACTGTGCTGCGGTTTTGAATTTAGGATCCGCCAGTTCAGCCGGGCTGAACAACAACCACTGGCTGAAGAGGGCGATGACCACTACACCGGTTAAGCCGATAACGGCACCCGGCAATGGTTCGAAGATCAGGCCAACAATGACGCCCACGAAGATGGCGAAGAAATGCCATGCATAAGGTTCAAGCCCAGCAGGCACCGGAACCAGCAGCAACAACACCGACACCAGCACGGGAAGTATCATAAAGATCCAGCGATTTTTTTTGCCGGGTTCGGCTTTTTTCGCTGGCTCTTTCACCGCAGTTTTTGTTATTTCGCTCATAATATTTATCTTAGGTAGTTAGGAATATTGTGATGATGCATAGGTAAGATGTAGTCTGGTTTTTTTAGTTACTTAATATTTTCTTTAGTTATTCAATAGTGGCATGTTCATTGCTTCATTATTGTTATTTTTGTCTGATAACTCTTATTCCCCGTAAGAGGGAGGAAATGTTTATATAATGCGATTTCCCTATTTTTAACTGTTGATCTTGATCAAGAAAATACGGGGCTGAATTGTTTTTTAAATCGAATAAAACAAAAGAACAGGCTTTATCTGATTAATTATGGCGAGACAGGAGGGCGACATCGTTTGCGGGCAGTATTCTGGAAGTGTTCGGGGAGTAGATCAGCAAAAACGGAGTAGGGCAAATGAGAGGCATTCACAGTGTTGAGCTACATCCGCAGGTTGTCTTCAGGCTTTCATGCGCCACTTGTCAGCGGCTGAACTTCATGATCTGCCGGAGGATAAGGGCGGCAGGATGTAATAATATTCTCATCAGTTAAATACAATTACGCCCGTAGTTTACAGGAATGTGATTATTTAATTTGTTAGTTAACATATTTTTAATATAACAGGCATTAAGTTAATAGATAAATAGTTAATTAACTAATGTTAGCGGTTTAGAAAGTAAAAATAAAACTATATTAATAAGCATGATTCCGGCTTTGAAATAATACAACGAATAATAAATAAACATTTCAACACGCTTCACAAAAATAGCGCGCCGGTGACGAATTCAGATTTAAAACCTTAAAGTTTGGAGTCACTATTATGAGCAACAACGATCTGCTATTGAGCCCGTTTACTTTACCGAATGGCACTGTGCTGAAAAATCGCATTCTGATGGCACCAATGACCACCTGCACCGGCTTTTATGACGGCACCGTCACCAGCGAACTGGTCGAATACTACCGTGCCCGCGCCGGCAGCATCGGTACGGTGATTGTTGAATGCTGTTTTGTAGATGACAAAGGTCTGGCATTCCCGGGCGCCATCGGTATCGACAACGACGCTAAAATCGACGGACTGGCGAAAATCGCTGCCGCAGTGAAATCTCAGGGTTCAAAAGCCGTTCTGCAGATTTATCACGGCGGCCGCATGAGTGAGCCAAAACTGATCGGCGGCCAGCAGCCTGTCGCGCCAAGTGCATTAGCAGCACCGCGTGAAGGCGCAGCCACACCTGTCGCGCTGACTGCAGAAGAAGTCGACGGCATGATCGCCAAATTTGGTGAAGGCGTGCGTCGTGCCATCGAAGCCGGTTTCGACGGCGTAGAAATGCACGGTGCCAATACCTATCTTATCCAGCAATTCTTCTCTCCGAATTCCAACCAGCGTGACGACAAATGGGGCGGCAGCCGTGAAAATCGCGCACGCTTCCCGCTGGCAGTGCTGGACATTACGCATGAGATGGCGAAGAAATACGCCGACGACTCTTTCATTATTGGTTACCGTTTCTCTCCGGAAGAGCTGGAAGAACCGGGTATCCGTTTTGCTGACACCATGTACCTGCTGGAACAACTGGCGGCGCGCGGTCTGGATTATCTGCATTTCTCCCTCGGTTACTCGCTGCGTCCTTCCATTGTCGATACCACGGACCCGACACCGCTGATCGACAAATACGTCGCAATGCGTTCCGACACACTGGCAAAAATTCCGGTGATGGGCGTGGGCGGCATCGTCAACAAATCCGATGCGGATATGGCGCTGGAACACGGCTACGACATGATTGCTATCGGTAAAGCGTGTATCGCTTATCCGGACTGGACTGACCGTATCGCCGCCGATCAGAAACTCGATCTGTTCATCGACAGCACACAACGCGAAGCGCTGACCATTCCTGAGCCGCTGTGGCGGTTCTCGCTGGTGGACGCGATGATCCGCGACATGAGCATGACGTCGAAGAAATTCAAAGCCGGTGTGTTCCAGGAAAAAGTGCAGGCCCCTGCACATGAACTGGCGATCAGCGTGAGTCTTGAAACCGACCGCATTGCGGATATCGCGCTGGAAGCGGGTGCGGATCTGGATGTGGAATTCACCACCAGTTTTGAAATTATCCGTACCCGTATTCTGGACGCCAACAGCCCGCACGTTGATGCGGTGACTGGCGCGACCGAACAGAGCGAAGCGGTGAAAAAAGCGGTATCCAAAGCGATCGCTAAATCGTGCAAGGCGCAATTACTGGAAGAGGGCGGCAGTCTGAATGAGCCTCAAAACTACGACGTTGTGGTGGTGGGCAGCGGCGGCGCAGGTCTGGCAGCGGCAATTCAGGCGTGTGACGAAGGGGCGAAAGTCCTGATTGTTGAGAAAATGTCTACCATTGGCGGTAACACCATTAAAGCGTCGGTTGGTATGAACGCCGCAGAAACCCGCTACCAGAAACTGAAAGGCATCGAAGACAGCAAAGAGCTGTTCTATCAGGAAACCCTGAAAGGCGGCCAGTTCAAGAACAATACTGTGTTGCTGAAAGAGTTCATCGAACGTGCGCCGCAGGCGGTGGAATGGCTGGCGGAGCACAATATTGAACTGAGCGACATCACCATTACCGGCGGGATGAGCATCGACCGTACGCACCGTCCGGCGGATCGCAGCGCAGTTGGCGGCTTCCTGATCAGCGGCCTGGTGAAGAATCTCAACAAACGCAACATCGACGTCATGCTCGACACTTCTGTCACTGAAATCCGTTATGCCGATGGCGCGGTGCAGGGCGTGAATCTGCTCAATGATGAAAACGAAGTGCTGGTGGTTAATGCGAAAAGCGTCATTGTCGCTACAGGTGGTTTCAGCGCCAACCGCGACATGGTCGTGAAATACCGCCCAGAGCTGGACGGTTTCGTCACCACCAACCACAAAGGCGCGACCGGCAGCGGTATCGCTATTTTGCAAGATATCGGCGCAGGCACAGTTGATATGGGTGAAATCCAGATCCACCCGACCGTGGAACAAACGACGTCTTATCTGATTTCAGAAGCCATTCGCGGCGGCGGTGCGATTCTGGTCAGCCAGGCAGGCAAACGCTTCTTCAATGAAATGGAAACCCGCGACAAAGTCTCGGCGAACATTATCGCGCTGCCGGAGAAATTTGCTTACGTGGTGTTTGATGAGCAGGTGCGTCTGAATAATAAAGCGGCTGACGAATACATCGCCAAAGGCTTTGTGATCAGCGGAAATTCGCCACGCGAACTGGCGGCAAAACTGGAGATGAACTCAGACGCCTTCCTGGCGACGCTGGAAAGCTATAACGTGGCCGTTGATAAGCAGGATGACGTGGAGTTTGGTCGCCGCACCGCGCTGCGCCACCCAATCAACCAGGGGCCATTCTATGCAATCCGTATCGCGCCGGGCGTGCATCACACCATGGGCGGCGTGACCATCAACACCGACACCTGCGTGCTCGATGCGCAGCAACAGGTACTCGGCGGCGCATTTGCGGCGGGTGAAGTGGTCGGCGGCATTCACGGCGGTAACCGTATCGGCGGTAACGCCGTTGCAGATATCATTATCTTCGGTATCCTTGCAGGACAAAACGCCGCGAAATTCGCGATGCGGTAACCGTTATCACGCAAGGTAATACAATGACGCCAGACGATCGTGTTTATGCTTATTCCGCTGTTTTAATGGGTTCGCCCATTCTTCTCAAGCTGTTTGAACATAACGAGAGTCTGGCGTCTGGCGTTTTCAGGCTGATTAAACATCAGGAAAACACCTTCACGGTGAATCGCCCGCATTCCGATATCATGGCGATCAATCATGCCGCCGGACGTGACCCTGTCACTGTCAGCGCGCCGGTCTTTGATTTGATCCGCCGCGCTAAAGCCATCAGTTGTCTGCCAGACAGCAGTTTCAATTTCACTATCGGCCCGCTGGTTAAACGCTGGAAAATCGGTTTTAGCGGTCACAGCATTCCGGCGGCTCAGGATCTCCAGACGCTGCTGGCGCTGACAAATCCCGAAGATGTGATCCTCGATGAACAAACCCGTTCGGTGTTTCTGCAACAGGCAGGAATGGAAATTGACCTCGGCGCGATTGCTAAAGGTTATATCGCCGATGTGGTGCGTGATTATCTGCGTGAACAGCAGGTTGAGAACGCGTTAATCAATCTGGGCGGGAACGTACAGACGTTAGGTGCCGGTGCAGAAGGGGCGTGGGCAATTGGCCTGAAAAAACCGTTTTCCGAGCCGGACACGCTGATTGGGGTAATCAACGTTATCGGTAAATCGGTCGTGACATCTGGTATTTACGAACGTTATTTCGAGCTGGAGGGTCACTGTTATCACCATATTCTCGATCCGAAAACCGGCTATCCGCTGGATAACGAACTGCTCAGCGTAACCATCATTTCAGAAGATTCGATAGACGGGGATATCTGGACAACGTTGCTGTATGGAATGGGCGTGGAGAAAAGTCTGGCGTATCTGAAGCAGATCCCGCACATCGAGGCGATTTTTGTCACCCGCGAAGGGCAGATTATTTTGTCATCTCAGCGGCAGTTTACCTTCACGCCGCTGGATGACAGTTACCGGATCACGACTTACTGACAATACTGTTTTAACAGCGAATAGTGATCTGCCTGCAAACGGTAGCGGTAAACCGGGCGGCCGGTGACACCGTAGTGAATGCTGGTAAACAGAATGTTCATCTGCGCCAGCCAGATCAGGTATTTACGGCACGATACCCGCGAAATATTCACCGAACTGGCCAGTTCATCCGTGGAGAATTCCATAGTCGGATGAGCATCAATCCACTGACACAACGTGCGCAATGTCTGCGGCGTTAAACCTTTCGGCAGCTTTTTGGTGTCCGCAGCGGCAGGATTACTGCCGTGGATCAGCCGGTCAACGTCAGACTGCTCGTAATACTGCTGATTATCCATCAGCGTTTTTTTCTGCTGCCAGCCGGTCAGCGCTTCCTCAAAGCGGGAAAACTGGAACGGTTTGATCAGATAATCCACCACGCCATAATTGAGCGACTTCTTGATGGTTTCTGCATCGGCGGCAGAGGAAATCACAATCACGTCGATTGGCCGGCGGGCGTTGCGCAGTTCAGGCAGTAAATCCAGCCCGTTGTCCTGCTGCATATACACGTCGAGCAGAATCAGGTCGATAGAAAGCTCTGAATTCAGAACCAGATCTTTCGCCTGTTGCAGCGTCGATGCCGTACCGCAGCACGTAAAACCTTCTATCTGGCCAACATAACAGCGGTTCAGCTCTGCTACCATGGCGTCGTCGTCAACTATCAGCACATTGATCAAGAACTTGTCCTCTCCGCATCCCAGGGAAGTTGTACAAAAAATTGGGTGTAAACGTCAGGCTCTGATTCGACATTAATCGAACCGCCCAGGCTTTCGACCTGCTGTTTAGCCAGGAACAGGCCCATACCGCGTTGATCGCCTTTTGACGACACCCCTTTTTCAAAAATGGTTTCAATATTTTCCGGCTGAATGCCCGGACCATCGTCACTCACGATGCACGCCAGCTGTCCGTTCTGATAGTGCAGTAAGACGCTGACTTCACCATCAGGCTGCTCGCCGAGCGCATCCAGCGCGTTTTCAATCAGATTGCCGAGCACGGTGATCAGCGCAGCCACCTGATCTTCATTATTGTTGTCCGGCAACAGGCTGTCATCGCTGAGCGTCAGCAAATGCCGGGTATCAGACGCGCGGTTAATTTTGCTCAGCAGGAAACCGGCAATCACCGGAGATTTAATTTTCAGCAGCAGGGAACCGATTTCCGCCTGATAATTATTGGCCGTTTTGAGGATGTAATCCTCAAGTTGCGCGTAACTTTTCATATGCAGCAATCCGAGGATCACGTGCAGCTTGTTCATAAATTCATGCGATCTTTCACGCAACGAATCGGCATAGTTTACCATGCCGCTCAGACGCTGCATTAACTGGCTGACCTCGGTTTTATCCCTGAAGGTACAGATAGCGCCAATAATGACGCCATTATTGCGTACCGGCACCGTGTTGCTGAGCAGTAAACGGCCTTTGAAATTGATCTCTTCGTCACGTCGCGGCACACCGGTATTCACCACGTCCCGCAGATTGGCGATCAGCGGCAGAGTGCTTTCATCCGGTGTCACGTCTTTAGCGGTTTCCTGAAATATTTGCCGGGCAGTCTGGTTAATCAAAGTGACATGCGCCAGATCGTCTACGGCGATTACGCCTTCTTTGATCGACTGCAACATCGCCTGACGCTGTTCGAACAGCGTCGAAATTTCATAAGGTTCCAGCCCGAACAGGATGCGTTTGAGCATTCGCACCAGACAATACGTGCCAAGTGCGCCGACAATGATGCCGAACAGCACCGTCCACAAAATACTCCAGCGGCTCTTATTGATTTGCTCGGTGACTTTGACCAGCGAAATCCCGATAGCAACCACGCCGATTTGTTTGTGATTATTGTCGTAGACCGGCGTGAAAACCCGCAGCGCTTCATCGAGCGTGCCTTTATTGATTGAGACGTTCTCTTTGCCGAGCAGTGCCGGATTGATGTCATCGCCGATAAAATGATGACTGATCACATCCGCATTCGGATGCGAATAACGGATGCCGTCCATATTGGTGACTACGATAAACAGCAGATCGTTACGTTTTTGGACGGAGCTGGCGATCGGCTGAATGATATTGCTGTCAGGCGGCAGAAGCAGGGCGCGTTTGGTTTCCGGCAGATCCGCCATGGTGCGGGCCACGGCCAGCGCTTTATCTTTCACACCGTCGCGGGTGGTATCGCTGACTTGCACAAAATACAGCATATGCACAACCAGTAACACGGAAGCAATCACCGCGCTGACCATCAGAATGACCGATGTGCTGAGTTTCATGGGGTGCTTGCGCACGGGATGGCGTTGCTGCGAGTCGCTCATGGGATGGGAGCCCCGGAAAAAGAGCCAAATGCTCATTGATGATTTTGACAGTTCGCGTTGTTCGTCCGGCGGTCTGGCGTTGAACACTGCGTGAACCATCCCTGTTCACGCATAATGATATGACTATTTGTCTGATATTTCCGCTATTTAATACTTTCAAAAGTGGGATTCACGGGGAATCGTCATCAGAACCAGATCTCAGTTTGCACCCCGAAGTTCCAGTTTCCGCCTGCGGTGAAGCCTGCACTGCCAAAATCATCGTTCACCGCATAACGATCCAATTCTTTATCCCAGTTCATGTAGGTGACAAAGAAACGAATTTCAGGGCGCGCTTTGATATCGAACACGTCGCCGACCTTGAATGTCGGAGCAAAGGTCAGTTTGTAGAAATCTCCTTTTACAGCCTGATACGCATCAATATCTCCGTCATTGTTGTAGGTTCTGCCGTTAGGATTGAGATCCATATATTGCCACGAGGCTTCGTAAAGCAGCGCGAAGTTCTGCGTGATGGCCTGGGAGGCACGAAGGTTGAATGTTGCCCAGTCATAACGGTCGCCATTGCGGTAACGATCCTCACTGTGTTGTGCAATTACTGACGGCGCGATTTCCCAGTTTTTCGACACCGGCAGAATACCGTAAGACGCGAACCTGACTGACATGGCATCACGGGTCAGATCTCCATCGCTGCCCGGTTGCCGTGCTTCTGCACCAAGACCGTGACCGAACTGTAATGCACTTTCTGAGCTGCCCGGCAATACACCATAGAACCGCTCTTTATCATGATAAGCCAGCATCGCGTAATACCCATGTTGCGCGGTGTTGTCACTGCGCAGCGCGTAACTGCCGGTGGTGGAGGTGTTGTCTTTCAGCTCATCGTTACCCTGCGCCGCCATGCCGGTCAGCATCAGTTGCCAGTTATCATAGAAACTGTTAGCGGTAAGCATGACGTTTTGCACATCGTTGTCGTTATAGCGGTCACTGCCAAGATCGCCAAAATTGCGGGCATAAAGGGAGAAATCGTTTTTGAAGTGCGGTGTCCATTGCACGTCATTAATCCCGCCACCGGTGCCGCCGAGGAACATGATGTCGCTGTCGGTGAAGTGGATATCAAAATTATCCCGGTCGAACCTTTTGCCTGCCCAGAGAGTGGCGTTTTTAACCGGCCCGCCAAAACTGGGTAAATCCGCCATTTCGACATAAAGCTGACGCACATTCAGATGATGGCTGTCGTTATCCTGAACCCACGGATCGGGATTGTTTGCCCCGTCGGCCAACATGGTTTTAAACCGTGCTTTCGAGCCATCATCAAACTGAAGATGTTTGATAAAACTTAATTCTACGTAATTATCTTTTTCATTACCCAGACGCCCGACATGGGCATCGCCGCCAATAGAGCTGGCCGGAGACACGCCCGGTCCACCGCGGGCACCCCGTCCGTTACTGTTGATTAACATGCCCGACCGCGCGTAACCGGAGAATTCAAATCCATTTTCTGCGGGGTTGGTCTTTGCGGACACCAGAGCGGTATCGTCGATTTTTTTGCCCGTTTCCGCCGTTTGTGCCTCAACGGCTGACGTGCGGTTTTCCAGTTGTTGCACCCGGTTTTCCGCCATCCTGGCACGGGCATCGGCATCACGGGTTTGCTGTTCAGCCTGTGTGGCGCGTAACTTCGCCTGTCTGGCATCATTTTCAGCCTGATTTAATCGTTGCTCCAGCAAAGCCAGACGCTGTTCTACCGTTAACGTATTTCCGGCTGCGAAACTGATTGCCGGCGATGCCATGCCGATAAAAAGACATGACATTCCTGCGTAAATTGTCGTTAAACGCATAGCGAACCTTTATTGTTATTTGAGGTTATTGTTGAAAGGGCAGTTTATTTTGATTTTAAAGGTTATTAACTGTTTGTGGTGCTACCTTTCGTCCGGAATTATTGTCGTTTTCAGTTTTTCTTTTATCCAGTTCGGATTTAATTTTCTCATAATTATCATCGAGCCGGTAATAACACCCTATCCAGAACATTGAGCAGAGAATAAGGGCAGCAGGGATATACAGATAACAGGCTTTGATGGCCAAAAGTGCCTGCGGGTTTTGCGCATGGTTAGCTACATACCCGCCCGCAGAGAGCAGGATGCCGCTGATTGCGCCTGCGCCAGCCATAGCCACCTTACCGAGGAATCCATTAATGGAGGTCAATATGCCTGCGGTGTTAATACCGGTTTTCCATTCGCCATAATCGACAGGATCAGCCTGCATTGAAAAATAGATCGCCGTGCGTTGCCCCGCACCAATTGATAATATTGTTGCCCCTGCAAGTAAGCCTGTAATGGCGCTGCCGGAAAATATCATAACTATCATGCCGGCTAAGTTAATCGCGCAGGATAATAAATAAACGTGCCGCTTTTTCATTCTCGCTGCCATAAAGGGCACGGTTAATGTGCCTAATAACGGAACAAAGGTTGAAATACCTGCAGCAATAGCAGTGATATTTGGATCACCGACATAATAATTAAAGAAATAGACCAGCGCGCCAGTCTGGAAAAAGAAAGCGCCCCACATCAGGAAAATATTAACGGCAAAAACAAACCACGGACGGTTATGTCGCAGACTGGTCCACGCCCGGCTAAGGGTCATTCTTTCGTTATGCACGTTGATGCTTTCTTTGACGTTGGCAAAGCTCAGTAGCAGGAAAAAGATGGCAATCCCGCCGAAGATCATCGCGGTATACAGGAAGCCGGACTGCTGATTGCCGTTACCGAGCGAATGAACCAGCGGCAGGGTGGCGACGGCCACAATGGTTGAGCCAAGCGATCCCATGACAATACGCACCGCTGAAAGTGTGGTGCGTTCTCTCGAATCATTGGTGATAAAAGGCAGCATGGCGCAGAAGGGGATATTCACCAGCGTGTAAAGGAATGAGAGGCACAGATAGGTCAGGAATGCATACCAGAGTTTGCCTGTCAGACCGAAATCCGGGACATAAAATGCCATCATGCATAACAACCCAAAGGGCACTGCGCCAATCAGCAGATAAGGACGGCAGCGTCCCCAGCGGGTATAAGTGTTGTCGATCACCAGTCCCATCAGGACATCGGCGACACCATCCACCAGCCGCGTGACTAAAAACATCAGTCCGGCGTAGTAGGCGGGCAATCCCATAATGTCGGTATAGAAGAACATCAGATAGAGCGAGATCATTTGCCAGACGAGGTTACAGGACAAATCTGCGATCCCATATCCCAGGCGTTGCCGCCACAGGGAAAATGTTGTGTTTTGCATGGTTTATTCTCTTCAGGGTGGAGGTTATTGTTATTTTTTAAAACGTTATAACCCGTATTTGCGAATGAAATAAGCGGGGGTACAGCTCCATGCATGACAGTAGCTGTTAATCAGTTTGCTGCCATACGGAGAAAAGTCAGGGCGTTTCGGGTCATATAATTCCCAGAACGTATCCGCACCGGCCTGAACCATGCCGCCCCAATATTTTTTTATTTCCTGCACTGCGCGGCTTGTCTGCCCTACGCTTATCAGTGCATCAATGAAATGGTGCATCATGTAGGGGGTATTCATGCCGGTCTCCGGTGGTGTGGTCAGCAGATTCGCCATGATGCGGGCACGAAATTCCTCTTCCCCCACACCAGCCAGCACCAGCCAGACCTGAGAGGCACAGGAGATTTGCGCCTGAGTGCCGCTGACAAAAAAGCCTTTTTCTTCGTCCCACAGTTCATTTCTGGCCGCCGCATCCAGACGTCCGATTTGCTGATCCAACCAGGCGACACGGGGGTGATCACATCGCTTCGCCAGTTCCCGCCCTTTTTTAAGGCAGTAAATCAGCACGCCCTGTGCAGGCGCTTGTTTATTCAGTGATTCATGCCAGTCGATAAATGCCCACCATTCTTCGCTGTCGTGCAGAATGCCATTTTTGCCGACACGTTCAAGAGCGAGTTCCATCTGCCGTACTGCGGTTGGCCAGAGGTCATTCTGGGTCGTCAGGTCGTCCGTTGCCTCTATGTAGTCGGCGAGCGTTGCGACAAAAAAGAGGGCGTAATCAAGTAAAAAAGTATCGTCTGCGATGATCTCGGGTTTCATAAACAAGTTCGATGAAACCATGCCATCTTCACGGGTCACTCCTGCGAACAAATACAGGCAGCGCCTGACCAGATCGTTCTGGCCGTAGGTCTGGTAATTGACCAGCGCCTGCAACCGTAAATCACCCAGCCATAACCTGCGGTCACGTTTTGGGCCGTCTTCAAACACCTCCTGCATACAATTACGTAAGGTAAGTACGCTGACCTGATCGATCTGACCCAGCAGGGCATCCGGATGGTTCAGATTTTCAAGTGCGGAGGGATCTGCTGACGTCACCGTCATGAGATGAATGTCGCTAAGGAGCAGCGAAAATTTAGCAGAGGTCGATATCACTTTAATTTTGACGTAGCGGCAGCAATAGCGGCGGGGCAAACGGACATGCGCGGGCAACACATCCAGATAGAGATCTTCCTGTTGCAACCAGCTACTGCTAAGCCAGCCATCATAGTCACTGAAGGGTTCGGCGATTTCCGCAGGTGTTTCACCAAAAATGAATTGCAGATGGGCCGGGGCGTCAGGCGGGCTTCCGGCGGCCTCACAGCGCAGGCTGAAGTAACCGACGCAATGCGTTCCGAAATCGACAACGATTTCTTCCCCCGGACCGAATTCCCGGTTTGCCAGTCCGGCCGGCGTACCGCAGGAATCGGTGCGCCAGCCGTGGATCTGCGAGGCATCGGGGACAGCATTTACCAGACTTAACGCCGGACAGCGATGCTGTTGCAACGCAGGTACGAGGCTGGCTGCGGTAGAAAGAAAGTGGGTGTTGCGCTGAAAAATCACTTCGCTGTTTTTTTGAATTCCCTGGGACATGCCTGATTCCTGATCGATATTGTGGTGGCAATCAGTGTGCACCCGGCGGGAGCGGCCAGCTATTCTGAGATTGCCAGCCAGAGGGCAGGGATGGCAGCCAGAGTGGGGTAGTTAAGGTAATGATCACAAATTCCGAAAACAGATTCGCCGCCCTGAAGGCAATAATTTATGTTGGCTGCCTGCCCGGATATGTTAACGAAAAGAGATAACGTGCCCTATGGAGAAGCTCAGAGCTGAAGCCTATTTTCCGTCTGCTGATGAGAAACTTTCGGTCTATTCCAGTGACCCGGAAGATAATAACAGTGAGCATTGTCATGATTTCAACGAACTGGTGATCGTGGATAGCGGGCACGGCCTGCACGTGATCAATGGCAAACCTATTTTTATTCAGGAAGGGGACGTTTTTTTTGTCAGGGACAATGACTACCATTTCTATGATGAGCTGGGCACGCTGAAACTGATTAATGTGCTTATCAACCCGCAAACTCAGTTCAATTATCTGACCAATACGGAAAGTTTATTGTCCCGCTTTTCAGCCAGCGAAGGCAGCCATTACGGCTGGCTGTTGCCTGACGTCAAAAATCATTGTCGCGGTCTTGTCGGTCAAATGTTTGCCCATAACCGGGAACAGGATCCTCAGGCGTTACAACAAGAGGGCCTTTTTTTTCAACTGATCATGAATCTGGTGAATCAGCAGGAAACCGGGGATCGCAATCATACCCAATACAAACTGCACCGTATGCTTGGTTATCTGCAGGAACACTGTTTCACCGAGATTAACTGGACAGATGTGGCGGATGAATTTTTGCTGACCCAACGAACGCTGTTCCGGCGCATTAAGGAAACCACGGGCATGACACCGGAAAATTACCTGAAAAGATTACGGTTGGTTTCTGCAAGGGTGAAAATTAAAAATACCGAAACGTCCATTACAGATATCGCTTTTATGTGTGGGTTCTCCAACAGTAATCATTTCACCACATCCTATAAGCAGGTCTTTGGCCTGACGCCTTCGCAGGAAAGAAAAAAGGCCTGAATCTCTTCAGGCCCTTATCTTTGCAATTCGCAGAGTCGTTTACTTGCGGATCACTGGAAGTAAATATCACCATTTTCGGCTTTGAGGATTTTGCCGTCGGTATCGGTGATCAGCGCGTAGCTGCCGCCGATATAAGTCCAGTGGCTGCCTGCATCCGGGGCAGGTAAGTGACGTTCCTGCCAGCCGACGATTTCGTAAGGCTTGGTGCGGTACAGCGCCGGAACCTGGTCACCGATCGCATACAGTTTGGAATCATCGTAGAACGATTTGATTTCATGCGAGTTTGATGCGGCAAACGCCGTATTGGCCAGAGGTAACATTGAAGAAACAACCAGAGCAGATAACATAACAATTTTAAAATGACGCATAGATTATCCCGTTTAAAACCATCAACTTAATGCGTGCCTCGGTGATATGCTGCCAGTCCGTTGTATGAGCCATAAAGCCAAAGCCTGTGCTTTTTCTGTAGGACAGGATAATAACGAGAAAGTGTCCGGATGACGGGACGTTTTTTTGTGTCGAAATGCAAATGATTTCAGAACTGTCCGTTAGTGCAAACGCCCGTCGAAATTTCTTCTAGCCTTATAGTTCACTCATTTTTCAAATAAGGAATGTTGATGAGCAATCAAAAAACGATTCCCGACTCACTCAATGCGCCACATGTGGACGCTTTCCCGACACCGCCGTTCGAACGCCAGAAACAACCGTTTCCCGGACTCGCCAGCAAAATGAAGCCGGTTCCCGATCACGGCGAGAAGACCTATAAAGGCAGCGGGCGGCTGAAAGGGCGTAAAGCGCTGATCACCGGCGGTGATTCCGGCATAGGCCGCGCAGTGGCGATTGCGTTCGCCAGAGAAGGGGCCCAGGTGGCGATCAATTATCTGCCTGACGAAGAACCTGATGCGAAAGAAGTAGTTGAATTGCTTGCAGGTGAAGGGCTGAAAGTGGTGACGCTTCCCGGCGATATCCGTGATGAAAAATTCTGTCAGCAACTGGTGAATGACGCTGCAGAAAAACTCGGCGGCCTGGATTTGCTGGTCAATAATGCCGGTCGCCAGCAGTTCTGCGATTCTATTAAAGATCTGACGACCGAAGCGTTTGATGCCACCTTTAAAACCAACGTATATGCCATGTTCTGGATAACCAAAGCAGCGCTGGAATTTATCCCTCGCGGCGGTTCGATTATCAATACCTCCTCGGTTCAGGCATTTTTACCAAGCGATAATCTGCTCGATTATTCTCAGACCAAGGCGTCTATCGTGGCGTTCACTAAAGGTCTGGCTAAACAACTGGCGCCTGAGGGCATCCGCGTGAATTCAGTTGCGCCGGGCCCGTACTGGACGGCGTTGCAGGTTTGCGGCGGTCAGCCTCAGGAAAAGGTCGAATCGTTCGGTGAACAGGCTCCGCTGAAGCGTCCGGGACAACCGGCGGAAATCGCGGGAATGTATGTGACGCTGGCTTCGCAGGAAAGCAGCTATGCCTCGGGGCAGGTCTGGTGCTCTGACGGCGGCACCGGTACGTTGTAGTTTTCATTCGCTGCGATGACAGAAAAAGTCACCGGCGTCTGCCGGTGACGTCGTGGTTTGAAGGGAGCAATCTGCGGATTATTCCTATTTTTCATCACGCAAGCAAAGTCGCCTCGCGGACAATGTAAAGGAAGCTATGATTGATTCATCTGTACCACGCTACAGATAACCACTGCATTTAATCCTTGTGTCTGTCTGTGATTGCCCGCCGTCGTGCGGGCTTTTTTTTTGTGGGATTTCTGACCAGTTAACGAAAAAAAGCCACTTTCCGTTTGAAAACCCTGAGTTTTACTATGGACAATGAGAATTATCTAATTATGCTATATTTAACTTAAATATTTATTCTTATTGCCGGACCCGTCACATGCCAGATATCAGGATTGTCTGCGAACAATGCGGCTCAGACCGCTTCGTCGCCAGCGCAAATACACCTTTCGCTGAACAGGTGAATGCTATTATCTGCGCAGTCTGTTCGCATCCGGTCAGGGTGGATGAAGTTGTCATTTTCAGAGAAGGGACCTATATCAGCGGGATCTACGACAACTTCCCCGCTGGCATACCACGAATGAATGATTTCGATATCTGACGTTATAATCCCCGTGCGGCCCATTCCTCCGGCGTCAGCGTTTTGACATCAAACTGGTCACGTGTGCGGGTGTAAGTGTGACCGCCCATTCTTCCGATAGCATCCATTATCTGCTGGTCGATGTGCAGATTCGACGGGTCAACCGCATCGCTGCGGACGTACACACCAAGCACTTCACCGAGAATAATTTCACGCGCCGGTCCCACCTGAAGTGTGGTGTGACGACGGCATTCCAGCGCCGCCGGTGCCGCGAGAATACGGGGACTTCTGACCATCAGCCCCGGCGTGGTATCCAGCCCCGCTTCTTTAAGCTCGTCCACCTCCGGTCCGAATTTAATGGCACAGATTTCCATCTGACTGACCAGCGCATCATCGATGATATGAACCGTAAATTCGCCGGTTTCACGGATATTGCGCGCGGTATCTTTAAAACGCATATCGGCATAATTTTCTACGCCTATCGCCACAATCGCAGGGTCATGCGTCAGGACATTGAAAAAGCTAAAGGGCCCGGCATTCGGCACGCCGTCCTGACTGACGGTCGTAACCAGCGCGACAGGACGTGGGATCACCGTGCCGATCAGGATTTTGTACCGCTCACGTTCCGTCAGCTGTGCAAAATCAAAATGAGTGTGCGAAGAAGGTCGGGTCATATCAGTTTCCTGCCGTAACGCGATGGGTTTCAAGTGGCGTGTGACGGCTCAGATTTTCAAAACCGTCTTTGGTGACAACGTAACAATCACCGATATTACAACCTGCGGACAGCGGCTCAAGCCACTGAGTATGCAGGACAAACACCATGCCTTCTTCCAGTGTGTCGTAATTATGCGACGAAATATTAAAGCTGTTCTGCGCACCGGCCATGCCGACGGAATGCCCGAGATTGGGATTGTGCGGGCCATGCGTCGCCGGATAAACATGCATCAGCTTGCGCCCCTGCGCTTCCCAGTCGATATCCTGCACATACTGATGCGGTATCAGCCGCGCGTCGCCGTCCGGCATCGGTGCCCAGTTATACGGCATCGTTCGCGCCTCCGGTGAGGTCAGCATGCCGCGCTCAATCATCGGAACGAAGGCGGCATTGTTGATATCACGCATTAATGCACCCGGACGGATCAGCTTTTCTGCCCGTTTCACACCTTCGGTACAGGCGGCGAGTACGTCTTCCTGATGCGGTGTGATGTCGCCGACCGCAATCATTCTGGCCGTTTGCGCGGTATAACCCCGGCATGTCACGTTGGAAATGTACAGATTAATCAGATCGCCCGGACGGACCACATGCCCGTAGGGTTTGCCGCAATGCGTGCCAAATTCGTTGATACCAATCTGATAACCATCGCCGGTTTCGCCTCCGGCTGCCAGCTGAGCAAAAGAAAACGCCGCGTAAATTTCATGATCTGTCACCCCCGGTCTGGCGACATGGTAGGCGGCCTGTGTCCCGAGGCTGATCATCTGCGCTGCGCCACGGAATAACGCAATCTCACGCGGAGAACGGACTTTTTGCAGACGATCCAGAATAGCGTTATCGGCCACGTATTTGCATTTTGGCGTCAGCGATCCGAGTGCCGCCCAGAAGGTCAGGGATGTACGGTCACCGATTATGCCAATCTGCGCGGCGGTCAGTGCGAAACGGGCAAGTACCTGCGCACATTTTTCCGCTGTTTTAATCACGGAATCACCCGGACGGTCGGCGTATTCGCGCCCGATGGGCCCGATTTGCCATATTTCATCCACCAGCACCGGTTCGCCACCCGGCGGCAGCAGCACGGATTGCGTGAAGAAAGAGAGCAATACCAGCGGCTGATGCGAATCCGTGGGAATGATCAGCACACCTTCGCGCATCCAGTCGCAGATATAACGCAGATACGCATTCGACGCATGGAACCAGCCGACGCTGCCAGCGTGAACCACGATAGCGTCGTGTCCGGCTTCGACCGCCTGACGGCGGATTTTACGCAGACGTTCTTCGAACTCTTCCACCGGCAGAGGAAGCGGGGCGGTGAAATCGAAATCTGGCTGGAAATCCGCCAGCAACTGTCCGATGCGGGAGCCGTTGGCCATCGTCGCATGAGTGTTCATAGGGTCTTCCTTACGTCAAAAAAAGAGTCAGTGAGTTATGAGTTTTCAGGTATGGGACGCGGGGCGAGAACCCGCCGGGCAACCAGCAGACCGAGCAACGTCACCGCAATCAGGATCCCGGAAATAGCCGCCACGCGGACATCCAGCGATTCTTCAATCAGCGCGAACATGCGCAGAGGCAGCACCGTGGTTTTGGCGTCTGCAAGGAACAGTGAAATCGACACGTTGTCGAGCGACTGGATAAACACCAGGAACGCGCCGGCCAGGATCCCCGGTAGCAACAGCGGTAACGTGACGCGGCGCAGCGTCATAAACCAGCTGGCACCCATGGTGGTAGAGGCTTCTGCCAGCGAAGGGTTGATCCCCTGCGCAACTACCGACGCCGCGCGGTACATCAGCGGGCCAAATACCACTACATGCCCGATCACCGTGAGCCACAGCGATGGCTGAAAGCCGATGAAGTTAGCCACAATCAGCGCCGCCAGCCCGTAAACCAGGCTCGGCAATACCAGTGGCGCGAGCAGCAGCGGCTCGATAGTGCTGACGCTGCGGCGCTTCATACGGGTCATGCCGATAGTGGCGGGAACCGCGAACAGCAAGGCACCAAGCACGGCCAGACCGGCGATTTTCAGCGAGTTCCACGCTGCGGTCTGCTCCGTGGCAGAACGCACCGGATCCAGCAACGCTTCGTACCAGCGCAATGAAAAGCCCTGCGGCGGGTATTTCAGCGTCTGACCGGAGGTAAACGACATCATCAGGGCGATGACAATCGGTGCCACCAGATAAATGACGCACAGCGTGCCGAAGCCATACACGAACAGTTTGTAGAGCAGCGCCGGAAGCGGATTTTCTCGTTTTTTAAGCATGACCGACCAGTCTCCTGTGGCGTGAAATCATGGTGAGCGCCACCAGCAGGCAGCCCGTGGAGAGCAACAGAACCACGGCGATGGCCGAGGCCAGCGGCCAGTCGAACAGCGTACCGACTTCACGGTAAATCAGCTGCGGGACGTATACATTTCGCGCGCCGCCGATCACTGCCTGAGTGACGAAAGAGCTGCTGGTGCTGGCAAAAACCAGGATCCATCCCGCCAGCAGACCTGGCAACATCAGCGGCAGCAGCACGGTCACCAGAATGCGCCACGGCCCGGCGCCTGAAACCTGCGCCGCTTCGGTAAGCTGATACGGCGTGCGGGAGAGAATGGCAATCAGCGGCAAAATGATCAGCGGCAGATCAATCTGACACATCGCCATTACCAGCCCGAGTTCGGTAAACATCAGGCTGACCGGCATCCCGGTAATGCCCATCGCCATCAGTGCCTCGCTGATCGGCCCCTGACGCCCGAGGATCACAATCCAGGCAAACGTGCGCACCACGTTGCTGGTCAGCATCGGAATGAGGGTCAGGAAAATCAGGATCTGTCGCAGATTGCGTCCGCCATGCCAGTAAAGCAGGGCAATCGGAATGCCCAGCAGAGTGGTGCCGATAACCGTTTCGATACCGAGCCGCGCAGTGTTGACCAGTACGCGGAAATTAAACGCATCCCCGAAGAAACGGGCGTAATGATCCAGCGTCATTCCGCCGTTGCCGGTAAAGCTGAAACCGACCAGCACGGCGAGTGGCGTCGCAAAAAATGCCACGGAAAGCAATAACATCGGTACGACGTAAGGGAAGCCGCTCTGCTTCATCATTCCACCTCAGCCTGCAACCAGTGTGTCGAACTGGCGGATCCAGTCATCACGGTTTTTGTTAATTTCTGCCCAGTCCGGATAGACCAGGGTTTTAAGCTGTTCGCGGGTGACATAGGCGGAAATTGCCGGGGTCAGTGCCACGTTTTTGTTGGTCGGGAACATCTCGGTCGGCGGCTGTTCCAGTTGCTGCTGTGCAGACTGGGAAATGGCGGCATCCATATAGGCGTAGGCGGCGTCGAGATTTTTGCTGCCTTTGGTCAGATGAATATTGACCGGCGCGGCCGGAGAGCCGGTTTCCGGATGCACGAATTCTGCATTCAGCCCGAGGCTTTTCAGGCGCGCCACGTTGCTGGTGCTGCACATGAACACCGCGATTTCGCCCTGCTGGAACAGCGTCATCTGATGGTTGGTGCTGTCCACCACGCCTTTGAGTTGCTCAGGATGTTCCTTGAAAAGCTTAAACACGGCGGCCATATCCGCAGGCCCTTTGCCGTAAATTTTGGCGATTTCGGTATACGCCATCACGGCGGTATTCGAGGCAAAACCGGTCCAGGACACCAGCCCTTTGTAAGCCGGATTTTCAAACAAATCGCGATACCCTTTTGGTCGCGGCACCAGATCCGGGTTATAGGCGATACCGTTCACTTCCACGGTCACGGTCGGGCCGTATTCGCCCTGGAATGACGGGTCGAGCAGGCTCCAGTTTTTCAGTCTGGACGGGTCAATTTTCTGGATAAGATCGTTCTCAACCGCAATCGTCATTTGCCCCGGCGACATCAGCAAGGTGTCATAAGGCGGATTCCCTGGGCTGGCCATGATTTTAGCCAGCTGATCCTGCGCCATGGCAGGTGCGATGGTCAGGTCAAAGCCTTGTTTTTTCAGCACCGGTGTAAGAACGTTGCGATAGGCATCTTCCCAGTTGCCGGGGAAGGTGGCCGCAACCGCACTGCCGCCGGTAGCTGCACTCGCAGCGCGTAACGGAAAAGGCAGCATTGTGGAGGCCGCAACGCCTGCCATGAGATAACCGAACCGGCGACGACTGATTTCAAAGTCTTTCATAAAGCTCACCTCTGTTTATTCACTGATGAATTCCGGTTCAGCCGGAAAGGCATGACACCTTGCGGTATCGATTTCTGCGAAAAGTTGTGACCCTGGTTCAGGGATGAACGTCGAAGGACCTCTGACTTCGGATGCGCGCAGGCTGGTTCCGTCTTCCAGAATCAGGTCGTGAACCAGCGACGGTCCGAGCGGCACCGAGACGGTCATCCGTGCGGGTTGGGTGTTTTCGCCCGGCAGTGCGGATAAACGCACTTCTTCCGGACGGAAGGTGATGGTGACCCGAGAACCCAGAGTGAAATTCAGACGGCGTGGCAGGCGAAGCTGCCGGTTATCTGCCAGGCCGATCACGGTGGTGTCGAGTTCAAAACGCAGCACCGTACCGTGCAGCAAATTGGCCTGCCCGATGAAAGTGTTCACGAACAGCGTCTTCGGACGGTCATACACGGTCATCGGCGTATCAATTTGTTCGACGTTGCCTTTGTTCATCAGCACCAGACGGTTTGCCAGACTTTGCGCTTCTTCCTGATCGTGAGTGACGATCAACGTGGTGATGCCGAGCGTTTTTTGCAAATGCAAAAGCTCCACCTGAAGATCGAAACGCAATGCACGATCCAGCGCGCCAAAAGGCTCATCGAGCAGCAGAAGTGAAGGACGACCGGCGATAGCACGGGCGACGGCGACACGCTGTTGCTGTCCGCCGGATAGTTCGCGCGGCAGCCGGTTGCCGAAATCATTCAGCCTGACCAGGGACAGCATTTCTTCCACACGCTGCTTACGGGCGGCACGGGAAATCCGCTGACAGGCCAGCGGATAGGCGATGTTCTCGGCAACAGTCAGGTGCGGGAATAACGCATAGTTCTGGAACACCATGCCGATCCCACGGCCTCTGGCTGACACATCGGCCAGATCCTGATCACCGAGCACGATCTTCCCGTTCTTCGGCTGGATCAGACCGGCGATAGCACGCAGTACGGTGGATTTGCCACAGCCGCTCGGCCCCAGCAACGCCACAATCTCGCCTTCTTCTATTGAAAATGACACATCACTGATGGCGTTCTTTCCACCGTAACTGTGAGTCAGGCCGTGAACGTTCAGGCGTTTGCTTTCAGTGGTGTTTTGCATGTCTGGCATAAGGCTTCCCGGATCTGAGTCGTGTGCTTGAAAAAGAAATAGCAAACGGCGTGCCAGAATCGAATATGCCCGGCAGGTTAAAATTCAACCCGTTGAAAAACAGACGTTAAATAGAAATTTCGAGTTGCGCATGCAGATGTTTATGAAAATAAAGCATGATATTCGTATGTTTAAACACCCTGCTGTTACGCCATGATGGTGCATTGTGTTAACCATTTTAGTGCGAATGTTGTTATTTTTATACGAAATAACTTTCGAAAATGTTTTCGAATATAGTGCGTTATTTATAACGGACTGATAACTAGATTTATTTATGGTGTTCTCAGCTTATTTCTCTGTCATGGCATGTGATTTGCACTGTTTACGATGAATCTTTAATTCCTCTTTTTGGCAGTCACAGGCTGCGGAGTCATTTATGAAATTAGGCATCGACGGACAGAAACTCCCTGAAGTTAAGAAACGCGGACCGCTGGGCAGCCTCGACCATGTCAGGGAACTGGGTCTGAAAGGGATATTTTTCAGTACCGTACTGGATATGAGCCCGACACTGGATGCGGGAATGCTGCGGGAAATCCGGGCTAAAGCGGACGAATTAGGTCTTTATCTGGAAAGTGGTCTGGGCAAAATCAATCCTTATTGCAGCGCAGAAGCCCCGGAATTACGGGCGATTGGCGATGGCGACATTATTGTGGGTTTCACACGAATGATCGAAGCCAGCGCAGCGATAGGTTGCCGCGAGATGTGGGTGTCACCCGGTAATTTTAAAGGCGAGTATCGCGGACGTCTGGCCGTCGATCGTTTTCGAACCGATGTTACCTGGGACGAACAATTGCAGGCTATGGGCAACGTGCTGCAAAAGCTGGCGCCGGTGGCGCGGGCGCATGGCGTACATATGAATATTGAGACGCATGACGAAATCACCTCTTTTGAAATCCTGCGCCTGATTGAAAGAGTGGGCGAAGACTGTGTCGGCGCGGTGCTGGATACTGCCAATATGTTGCAGCGCGGCGAGCATCCGGTGATGGCGGCGCAGCGGCTGGCGCCTTATATACGGCAGACGCACATTAAAGATGCCTGGGTCGGTCGTGCGCCCGGCGGTCTGGATTTCCAGCCACGTGCCTGCGGCCAGGGTGTGGTGGATTTTGCGGTGATTTTACCGATACTCGCTAAGGCTAATCCCGACCTGAATTTGTCGCTGGAAATTAATCAGTCAACCGACGACAAACGCCGCCAGCCTAATCCGCGCCAGTGTATTCAGATTGATGATCCGGTCTGGCGTGCCGGTCATCCGGATCTGAATACGACGGAGCTTGAACTCTATTTTGCCATGCTTAATGAGGGCGAAAAGCGCGTTGCTTCAGGTGAAATCCCGGACTGGGAAGGATTTGAAAGTGCGCAGTACGGTTATCCGACCTATGAAAATCAGTCTTACGGCTTTGATGCAGCGACGCGGTTTATTCAGGATTCTGCACGCCATATCCGCGCTATCTGCGAACAGAAAGGCATAATATTAGCCTGAAGCCGGGGGGATTAAGGGGTTCTGTGCAAATATTGCCACAAGCTTATTCAGCATTTGCGCAGAAACATTCTTAACGAGATACTTAAACCCGCAATGACCGGAGCGCCTTTGTCCGGCATAAGGTATGACTGAGCGTAAATCTGGAGACAACAATGAAGAAAACGCGCGCGCAAAGCGCCAGGACAGCGCCGGTCGCGGCCAGTACGGCCGATAATAACGACGATGTTTCCGAGCGGATCCGTGCCACGCTGGCGGCGGCGATTGGTGAAGGGGCGTTAAAACCGGGCACCAAAATTCTCGAAGAGGCGATTGCCGAACATTTTGGTGTCAGCCGCACGGTGGTCCGTGGGGCGCTGGGCGTGCTGGAGAGCGATCATCTGCTCGAACGCAAAAGAAATCGTGGCACGTTTGTCGCAGAACCCGGCATTGAGCAGGCCAGAAACCTGTTTGAAGCACGGCGTAAAATCGAAGCCCTGCTGCTGGAGCTGGTGGTGGAAAGGGCGACGAGCGAACAGCTCGAAGCGCTGGAAAAGCTGGCAGACGAGGAAGAGCACATTCATCATCATGGCGATGAAAAATCGAAAACCGTGCTTTCCGGCAAATTCCACATCGTGCTGGCGGAAATCGCCGGGAATCCTGTGCTGACCGAAATGCTTGCGAAGATTGTCGCGCGGCTCTCACTGGTGATGTCTTTGTATGAAGAAGAGCATAAGGACGATTGCGGCGCGGATCATCACCGAATGATTGTGGCGGCCATCAAAGAGAAAGACCTGACCAAAGCGCAGCAGCTGATGGACCACCATCTTGCCGACATCGAAGGGCGCGTGCGCTTAACCGAAGGCCACGGCGACCGGCATACGTTTCTGTCTGTTCTGGAAAATTTCTCGTGATGAAACCTTCCGCTTAGCGGCATTTATTCCGGCAGCATTCTTCAACTTTACTAATCTATTACAGGTAACCCTGTCGGCTGTCGCGCCATTTCTGGCGCTGACAGCTTTGGATTAGTCAAAGGAGAAGGACATGCAAACGCATTCGAATTCGACGCGCCGTGGCATTGCCACGGCGTTGTACGAACTGTTAAACCCCATTCCTCTTGGTTTTTTTGTCGCCGCCTGGATTTTCGACATTCTCTATATGAAAACCTTTATCACCATGTGGACCGATGCGGCGAACTGGTTGATTGTACTGGGGCTTTTCATCGCTGTTATTCCTCGTCTTATCAATCTGGTCCAGGTCTGGACAGGTCCTGAATCTATCGCTGACAGCGCGCGTAAACTGAACTTTTGGCTGAACCTGCTGGCAATCGTGCTGGCGATCTTCAATGCCTTTATTCACAGCCGTGATGCTTATGCGGTTGTCCCGGCGGGCGTCATTCTTTCGACGCTGGTGGTGGTGCTTCTGCTTCTGGCCAATGTCCAGCTGGCATTACGCCTTCCGGTTGCAGGAGGGGCGACACGATGAAAAATTATCAACGTTTATTGTCCGCCTGTGTGCTTGCCGGGCTGCTCAGCAGCTGTGATAACAGCTCGCAAATTGATCCGAAAAAACAAACCGGGGCAGATCCTGAACTGCCAAAAGCGCAGAACTTCCTGATGCCGCCAATGAAAGTGCCGGAAGGTATTCCCTGGAAAAGCGGCGAAATGCCGAAAGTGGCCGACGGACTGAAAATCGAGAAAATCGCTGAAGGTTTGAAACATCCCCGTCAGGTTTATGTGCTGCCTAATAACGATGTGCTGGTAGCGGAATCGAATGGTCCGGCCAAAAAACTCATCTTCCGCCCGAAAGAGCTGATTATGGGCATGGTGCAGAAGTCGTCAGGTAAAGGCGGCGAGGGCGGCAACCGCATTACGTTGCTGCGTAATACCGGCGGCAAATGGGAGAAACATACGTTTATTGCGCAGGTAAACTCACCTTTCGGCATTCAGCTGACCGGAAATACGCTGTGGATAGCGAGTGCCGACAGCCTGATAAAATATCCCTATCAGACAGGTGAAACAGAAATTACCGCTCCTGGTGAAGTGGTGACGCAATTGCCGGGCGGTCCGATTAACCATCACTGGACGAAATCCCTGCTGGCCAGTCCGGATGGCAGCAAACTGTACGTCGGCGTCGGTTCCAATAGTAATATCACCGAGAATGGCATCGGGGCAGAAGACCGTCGTGCAGCGATACTGGAAGTGGATGCTGCAACCGGAGCCAGCCGCATTTTTGCCAGCGGATTACGCAATCCGACCGGCCTGCAATGGGAACCGCAGAGTGGAAAACTCTGGGCGGTGGTGAATGAGCGCGATGAAATTGGCTCTGATCTGGTACCGGATTACATGACGTCGGTACAGGAACACGGTTTCTATGGCTGGCCGTACAGCTATTATGGCCAGCACGTTGATGAACGGGTCAAACCGCCGCGTCCGGATCTGGTAGAGAAAGCGATCAAGCCTGATTATGCCATCAGCTCACACGTCGCGCCCCTCGGACTGCTGTTCTATACCGGCGAAAACATGCCGCAATATCGTGACGGCGCGTTCGTCAGCGAGCACGGCAGCTGGAACCGTAAACCGCTGAACGGATATCAGGTGATGTGGGTGAAATTCGAAAACGGTAAGCCGGTTGGGTTGCCGCAACCTGTGGTGACGGGTTTCCTGACTGACGATCAGAAACAGGTTCGTGGTCTTCCTGTCGGGCTGGCGATGGATAAAAAGGGCGGCGTACTGATCGCCGACGATGCGGGCAACGTCGTCTGGCGGGTAAGTAAGGCGCAGTAACATCCTGCTCAGGAATGCGGGCAGGAAGCCTGCATTCCTTCATCAAAACTTCCCATTCTCCCTAAACTCAAATTAATAATTTGTTACGCAATAAAAATGAACCTTCTCGCGACAATACCAATGCTAATAATTACTATTCCCGTTCTCATTGTGATCTGTTCTTGTAAAAATAAAAAATAGAAACAGCGTCGCGTCATCAAAAAATTCTACGAGAATGTGTTATGTCCTTTACTGGCAGGGGAAAAGTCGCGGAGTTTTGCGCACCGGATATAAGAAAAGTCTTTACCGTTTCATCACTGGCGCTGGCTATTGTTGTGGCGATCAATCCCGTCTGGGCGGCTGAAACCAGCAGCACGGCAAATGCCGCAACGTCTGGCGACTCGCAGGATATGGTGATCGAAGGCTCACCGACCGTCGCCGGCAGTGACGCGCAGGATTATGCGGTGAAAACGACGACCGCAGGCACCAAGATGAACCTGACCCCGCGCGATATTCCGCAGTCGGTCAGCGTGATCACCCGTCAGCGTATGCAGGATCAGAACCTGCAATCGGTCGGCGATGTGCTCGACAACACCACGGGCATCTCCACGGAAGTGATCGACAGCGAACGCGTATCCTATTTCTCCCGTGGCTTTTACATCAACAATTACACCTATGACGATATTCCTTCGTCCGTCAGCGACACCTGGAACTTTGGCGATGCAGCTGAAGACACGGCGATTTATGACCGTATCGAAGTGGTGCGTGGTGCAACCGGCCTGATGACCGGCGCAGGTAATCCGGCAGCGTCGGTGAACATGGTGCGTAAGCACGCCGACAGCAAAGAATTTACCGGCGATATCAGCGCCAGTTATGGAAGCTGGAACAAGCAACGTTATGTGCTGGATGCTTCCAGCCCGCTGAATCAGGAAGGTTCAGTGCGCGGACGGGTCGTTGCGGGCTATCAGGATCAGGACAGCTGGCTGGATCGTTATCACAAGCGTAAAAAATTCCTCTACGGCGTGATCGATGCCGATGTCACTGACAACACCACGGTATCGCTCGGTTACGATTATCAGGAAACCAACACCGGCAATCCGACCTGGGGCGGCCTGCCGACCTGGTATACGGACGGTTCGCGTACGCATTACGACCGCAGCACCAATACTTCCGCTGACTGGACAAATTACGCCATTCAGTCGCGTAAAGTGTTCGCCAACGTGAAACACGATTTTGATAACGGCTGGACATGGCGGGTTAACGGCACGCATGGCGAGCAAACCTTCAATGATAAACTGCTGTATCTGATGGATTTCCCGGATCACACCACTGGCGAAGGGCTGAGCGGTTTTGGCAGTAAAGACCGTGGCACGCGCAAAGTGGATTCGGTAGATACCTATGCCACCGGGCCGTTTGAACTGTTTGGTCGTCAGCATCAGATGGTTGCCGGTCTCAGCTACAGCCGCCAGCATAACCAGACTTACAGTGCGGATGGATCCATTGACAGCGACGCCATTGGCAGCTTTGGCAACAGCTGGGATGGCAGCGTCAGCGAGCCGGAGTGGGGCGACTGGTACCTGAACGCCGACGATGTGGTTCGTCAGAAAGCGGGCTATTTCGCCACACGCTTCTCGCTGGCTGATCCGCTTTCGCTGATCGTCGGTGCGCGTTACACCGAATGGACCAGCAATGGCAGCAGCGGCAATATGCAGAAGAACAACATAACGCCATACGGCGGGCTGGTGTATGACATCAACGACACCTGGTCGGCCTACGCCAGCTATACCTCAATCTTCCAGCCGCAGACAGACCGCGATATCAACGGCCATTATCTGTCACCGACTACAGGTAAAAACTACGAAACTGGCCTGAAATCGGCATGGATGGACGGTCGTCTTAACGCCTCGCTGGCGGTGTTCCGCATTGAACAGGATAATGTCGCGCAGGCCGATGGCAGCAATTACGTCAACGGTTCAAGCGAGCAGGCGTACGTCGCAGCAAATGGCACAGTGAGCAAAGGGGCAGAGTTTGAGCTGAGTGGCGCTGTCACCGACAATCTGCAAATGACCTTCGGTGCGACGCGTTATGTCGCGAAAGACGATACCGGCAGCCGCCTGAACAGTAACATGCCACAGACACAGCTGAAACTTTTCAGCCGTTACCAGTTGCCGATGTTGCCGGATCTGACGGTCGGCGGCGGCGTAAACTGGCAAAACCGCACCTTCCAGGATGCAACCGGGCCAGACGGTGAGACCCACCGCGTATCACAGGGCAGCACGGCGATTGTCGATCTGTTCACCCGTTATCAGGTGACAAAACAGTTGTCGGTTCAGGCCAACATCAACAACCTGTTTGACCGCACCTATTACTCGTGGCTCAGTGATTACGCTGTTTACGGCGAACCGCGCAGTGTCTCGGTCAGCGCGAATTATGCGTTCTGATGTGATGCGATAAAGACTATCAGGGCAGCATCGGGATTTCCGGCGCTGCCATTTTTTATGCATGGTTCAGGTAATGCGTCGGATTTTTGTACAGGGGATGTGAAGGGTGCGAGACTTATTACAGCTCAGTCAGACGCTGAACGTTCAGGCTCTCCAGTTTACCGTTCAGGATATCGAGAAAATCATCGTGGTAGGACATTGCCACGTGTTTTTTCAAATCTTCTTCAGACTTCCAGCGTTCAATAAAGACGAATGAAACTTTACCTTTATTTTCGAGGTTACGCACATCGGGAACAGCATGACTTTCATGCAGATCATATTGCAGGCATCCTGCTTCTTGATGAGTTGGAGAAACCATTGCCAATGCGGCATCTCTTACAGTTTCGATGAATTCGGGCAAAGGGGTTAATGTGGCAACAATTTTTACTTCGCTCATAGGGAGGCCTTTGGTTATCAGTTATTTATTCTGGATTTATACAATCCGGGTACGAATTTTTCAGGGTAGTTGTGAATTGATCATTGTGCCAGCCAATATGACAGAATCAATACTGAAAGAGTCAACATGCGACGTGGGGGATGGGGTATGAATGAAGAACTCATTGATTGATGCATTCAATTTAACATAATCATGATTATGCGCACCGAATGTGTAAGTCCCATTTGATAATGTCACTTTTTAGCTAGTTTATAATGTCACCCAGATACGGCGCATTTTTCCACCTTTCTGGGAGATCTCTTCTGATGCTGGTAACCATGTCCAATAAAGAACTTCACCGCTTGCCGGTGATCCAGGCCGTTGTTGAAAAGCGCCTGCGTCGCCGTGATGCCGCCTCTCAGCTGGATCTCACTGAACGTCAGGTACAGCGTCTGATGAACCGCTTCCGGGAGTCCGGTGCTGCCGGGCTGACGAACACTCGTCGCGGTATGCCCGGAACGCATCGCGTTGATGTTGCACTGCGCCATCGGATACTGACGCTGCTACGTGAAAATTACGTCGGTTTTGGCCCCACACTTGCCGCAGAAAAGCTTCAGGAGCGCCATGGGATTTCCGTTTCTGTCGAAACGTTGCGCTGCTGGATGACTGCCGACGCTCTCTGGGTGCCGCATGCCCATCGGCGACCGCGAGTTTATCAGCCCCGTTATCGACGCGACTGTTTGGGTGAACTCATTCAAATCGACGGTTCACACCACGACTGGTTTGAAGGACGTGCCTCCAAGTGCTGCCTGTTGGTTTACCTCGATGATGCCACCGGTCGCCTGATGCATCTGCGGTTTTGTCAGAGCGAATCAGCCTTCGACTACATGCTGGCAACGCGCGAGTACGTGGATAAACACGGCAAGCCGGTGGCGTTTTACAGCGACAAGCATGCTGTGTTCAGAGTCAGCCAGGCTGAGACTCGTCGGACCGGCATGACTCAGTTCGGACGTGCGCTGCATGATCTCAATATTGAACTGATATGTGCTAACAGCAGCCAGGCTAAGGGGCGCGTCGAGCGTGCCAACCTGACGCTGCAGGATCGGCTGATTAAGGAGATGCGGCTGGAAAACATCAGTGGCATTGACGCGGCCAATGCGTGGCTGGACGTTTTTATTCGCGACTTTAATTGTCGATTCGCCAGACCCGCAACCTACCCGAAAGACCTCCATCGACCCGTCAGCGAGAACCGCTCAGAGCTGGATGATATTTTTGCCTGGCAGACGCTGCGCACGCTCTCAAAATCGTTGACCTTTCAATATGATAAGATGCTTTATCTTGTTGAACCCTCGGAGGAAAATGCGCATATTGCGGGTGAGAAAATCCTGGCTTTTGACTATCCGGACGGCACGCTGGCGTTCCGCTATGGCAACAGAACGCTGAAGTATCAGGTATTCGACAAGCTGGCCTGTATCGACCAGGGCCGCATTTTGGACAATAAGCGACTGGGGGCAGTTCTGAAATTGGCGCAGGAAAAGCAGGACGAACTCGAGACAGCGGGGAAAAGAAATCGCAGCCAACATATGCCTAAAAGGCGTGCTTAGGTTCAGGAACAACTGAGGGCAATGAACCCGGTACTTGCCGACCCGACCCTGTTCAAACCTAGTCTGAAAAGATGACCTGACTGCCCTTTTCTCTTCAGAATTTGGATAAAAAGTGACATTCAAAAATGGGAAATCAGGGTGACATTTTAAACTGGGATAGACAGAGTGTGTAGTAGCTAAATTGAGATGTTCGCTTAGGAGATGCAGATGCTTTATGCCACTGCCGTCTGATGCATTTGCATTTTTGCGAGACTGAATCAGCCTTCAACTACAAAAGCCGACATTGGGAGATCATCGAATTTATCGCAGCCGTTATCTCAGGTGCATGCGGAGCATAGTAAAAATTAGCACTGGTTTTTCTCCTGCCGCCAGAAGATAAATCAATCCATGCGACATCCTCATCATTCCCGTCTTTTAAGTTATATCGTTGTAAACCACCGGCACCTGTTTCATCTTCCAGTAACGTCAGGCGTTGTTTTTGTGCGGCTAAGAATAGGCAATCCGACACGTCTTGTGGCTTACCGTCAAAGTAAGCAGTCTTTAGGGTCGGGTGCGTCCCTACCCGGCCGAGGTCAATACAGCCAGATATGGCGATAATAATCAGCAAAAATCCAAGCTTGTACATTTAATTCGCCTCTTAAAGATTGTTGTTAAGTATATTGTTCTGCACTCATTTGTATGAATATATCACCGATAAGTCCGGTACACCTTTCCTTAAACCTTGATTCGAACACTTTCGAATGGGTATCCGGCGCATCATCCGGCAAAGGCAACCGGAAGGATTAAAGTTTTCCACTTCTGCTCCCATTTCTGCCAGCAATCGCCCCATCAAAGCAATCTGGTTCAATTGCCGGTAACTGCGTTATAAAATTTCCCCGTGTCGTAAGTTATGCTTTAAAACTCAACACATATGAAATATCATATATGTAAATTATTCAAACCGAGGTTTTCCATGCTTCAGCCTGTCCAGCTTTTTAAACTGCTCTCCGATGAAACCCGCTCGGCCATTGTGATGCTTCTGCGCGAATCCGGTGAGCTGTGTGTCTGTGATATCTGCGCAGCAACGGCGGAATCTCAGCCGAAAATCTCCCGTCACATGGCGATGTTGCGAGAGTCCGGGATGGTTATCGATCGCCGGGAAGGAAAATGGGTGCATTACCGGTTGTCCCCCCATATGCCTGCCTGGGCTGCAGCCATTATTGATTCAGCGTGGAATTGTGAAAGAGAGAATGTGCGCAAAAAGCTCGACAACACATCGCCCACTTCTTGTTAAAACATGTATTCACATTCACCATAGTGAATGTGTCAGGGGTTTCTGATGTTACTGGCTGGTGCTATTTTTGTATTCACCCTCATTCTGGTTATCTGGCAACCACGGGGACTGGGAATTGGCTGGAGCGCTGCGCTGGGCGCCGGTCTGGCATTGCTGACAGGTGTCGTTCACCCTGCCGATATTCCGGTGGTATGGCAGATTGTCTGGAATGCGACCGCAACCTTTATTGCCGTGATCATCATCAGTCTGTTGCTCGATGAGTCAGGTTTTTTTGAGTGGGCCGCACTGCATGTCGCCCGCTGGGGCAATGGCCGGGGACGGGTGCTCTTTACCTGGATTGTCCTGCTGGGCGCGATGGTTGCTGCACTGTTCGCTAACGATGGTGCCGCGCTTATTCTCACACCCATCGTCATTGCGATGCTGCTGGCACTGGGATTCAGTCAGCGGGCAACGTTAGCGTTTGTCATGGCCGCAGGGTTTATTGCCGATAGTGCCAGCTTGCCGCTGATTGTCTCGAATCTGGTCAATATCGTCTCGGCGGATTTCTTTAAACTGGGATTTTCTGAATATGCCGCCGTAATGGTGCCGGTCAATCTGGCGGCTGTCGCGACAACGCTGGGCATGCTGCATCTGTTTTTCCGCAAAGACATTCCGGCTGTTTACGATGTCGCTCTGTTAAAGGAGCCGAAAGCCGCTATCCGTGATGCCGGAACCTTTAAAACCGGCTGGCTGGTTCTGGTTTTGCTTCTGGTGGGATTCTTTGCCCTGGAGCCGCTGGGGGTGCCAGTCAGCCTGGTCGCTGCCGCGGGTGCCCTGCTTCTGCTGGCTGTTGCGAAGAGAGGTCATGCCATTAACACTGGCAAAGTGTTGCGTGGCGCGCCGTGGCAAATCGTGGTTTTCTCGCTGGGCATGTATCTGGTGGTCTACGGATTACGCAACGCCGGGCTGACCCACTATCTTTCCTCCCTGTTAAATCATCTCTCAGATCAGGGTTTATGGGTCGCCACGCTGGGAACGGGTTTCCTGACGGCTTTCCTGTCATCCGTGATGAACAACATGCCCACCGTTCTTATCGGCGCGCTGTCTGTTGATGGCAGTACCGCGACCGGTGTGATCAGAGAAGCGCTGATATACGCCAATGTGATCGGCAGCGATCTTGGGCCAAAAATCACGCCCATTGGCAGTCTGGCAACGTTGCTGTGGCTGCACGTTTTGTCGCAGAAAAATATCAAAATCACCTGGGGATATTACTTTCGGGTGGGCATGGTCATGACTATTCCGGTGCTGTTCGTTACGCTTGCCGCGCTGGCGTTGCGGCTCTCTGTCACTTTCTAATGAGATACCCTATGAGCAAAATTACTATCTATCACAATCCGGCCTGCGGCACGTCCCGCAACACACTGGAAATGATCCGCAACAGCGGCACTGAGCCAGCGGTTATCCTGTATCTGGAAACGCCGCCAGCTCGCGAGGAACTGGCGAAGCTTATTGCAGATATGGGGATTACCGCACGGGCGTTGCTGCGTAAGAACGTTGAGCCTTATGAACAACTGGGACTGGCTGAGGATATCTTCACCGACGAGCAACTAATGAGTTTCATGTCGCAGCATCCCATTCTGATTAACCGCCCGATTGTCGTGACACCGCTGGGAACCCGACTGTGCCGTCCGTCTGAAGTGGTGCTGGACATTTTGCCTGATACTCAACGTGGCGCGTTTACCAAAGAAGACGGTGAACAGGTTGTGGATGGTCAGGGTAAAAAGATTAAATAACCGGTTACGGCAATGGCTCAGCTTTTCATGTTTGCCATCATTTTGAAGGGAGGCACATTGCCTCCCCTTTCTTTTATGCCTTCACCAGCGCACGTGTTTTATCGAGCAGGAACGGGCGCAGATAACCCACGGTATTCGACAGGACAATCACGTCGTCAGAAAGGCGAATTTTCAGCACTTCCGCCAGGTATTTTTTGCGTGCCACCATCCTTTGCCACACCTGCGGATACTGACTTTCCAGCTCCCGGCGCAACGTTTCATCCGCCAATGCCACCGTATCTTCAATGCTGCTGCCACCGTAACCGGGCAGCGAGGGAATTATGTCTATCTGGAACAGCATTCCGCTCGCCAGTGGCACGGTGGAATCCGGATAAACCGGTGAACAAAGCCATTCCTCATCGGCCACCAGATGCCCCGGATTGAGATGCCAGTTCCAGGTTTTCTGCTCAAGGGTGTCTTGCACCAGACGGTATAAATCGCCGCCGCGCATGCCGATATGCAAATTCTCCAGCCACGTGACGACCGTATGATAATAAGGGATCGCCAGACGCGGCAGCCAGTCAGCGACGTCCTGCGGCAACTCTTCCTCACTGGCAACGACGTACGCGGCGCGACTCGATAACCCCCCTTTATAACCGACGGTCAGTGAAAATTTATCCCCGTGACGGATGACTTTGTCCGAGGGATAAAGACTGGCGTGAGCAAACCGGTCACCGGTCGCGGCAATCATAATGACATTGTTCTGCTGACCATCGCCTGCCAGCAACTGACCGACTTCTTTCTCGGATTTACCGGGAGCAATAGCGTCGAGTGCGCCCAGCAAACAGGACGATGCCAGATTCGCGCCGTATTCATAAAACGCGACTTCATTGGCGTTATTAATGCACCGCACGCCATTTTCCGGTGCGATAAACAGGCCGGTGGCGTTCACCACGTTTTCTTTGCCTGCGGCTGCACTGCGCACGGCATCCAGAATAAAAGCCGGAACATCAAAGCTGTATTGATCGCTTTGCGGATCGATACGGAACAATTTCCAGCCCGCGACGCCGGTTTTTTGTGACGCTGTCACGCCCGCCATTGCCAGCAGATTTTGCAGCGGCTGATGATGTTTCATCGGCTGATTGGGCAGGGAAAACACCGGCGCGTGCAGACAAGCTCCTGCGTTGCGGGCATGCGGTACCAGTTTGAGATTCTCGTTACCCATTATGTAGGTCAGTTCGCCGTTACTGCTTACCACCAGCAAAGCTTCTTCAAAACGCGGGATAAAACCAGAAAGGTATTCGAAATTGCCGCCGTGTTCTTTATCGGCGTAAATCACCAGCGACGATAAGCCTTGTTGCTGCATGGCGCTCAGAACGCTGTCCAGCCGGGCTTTCATGGTTTCATCCGACAACACCGGCGTGGGCACCTGAGGGTAAGTGACCGGTGCCGGGACAGTGGCCAGTGTGTAGGCAGTATCAGAATTCATTGCGTTTCCTTATGCGTCAGAAATCATTATCAGGAGTCAGATTCAGAAATGTTGGGTTCATAAATAACGTAGCCCGCCACGCCGCCCTTCCCGCCGTCTTTCGGATGGTTGATGCCATCACTGACCGGGATCGGAGAGAAATCGAAGGGCGATACGCCTTCGATGCAGGCGACATTGACGCCATAAAATTCGGGATTGGAGCGACGTTGATGGAAGGTATAAATACCGCAAACCGAACAGAAGAAATGCGCGGCCTCACCGCTGTTAAAGCGATATTCCGTCAGCTTATCCTTGCCTTGCGTGATGTCAATTTCACCGGCAGTGGCGACGACCGCGCCGCGCATACGGCAAAATGAACAGTTGCAGCGCAGCACGCCGTTAAAACCGTCGGTCAGTGCGACCTTGAACGTGACGGCACCACAATGGCATTGAGCGGACAATTTATCTGGCATAGCAATCTCCCTGTGTCGGATGAACAGACGGATAGGTGGAGAAAATGTTGTACCAAATTTCGCCGCGCATTACAGCTTTACCTTAAAAAGCCCATTTTTTAGCCGTAAAACATTCATGCCCGCTATCAATTTCTCGTTTTGAGATCTCATACCAACTTTCTGTCATCTATTTTGTTTTACTACCCAATGTTAGGAAATGTTACGGAAATGATTCCGTAATGAAAATAAAATAGCTGCACGTAAGGAAGCTAACATGAAAAGACTCACCACTTTTTGCCTCGCGGGACTTGTTTCATTTAATGCGTTTGCCCTGACCGGCAACGATGCCACCACCAAACCGGATCTCTACTATTTAAAGAATGACCAGGCCATCAACAGCCTGACTTTACTGCCACCGCCACCGGCTGTGGGCAGCATTGCGTTCCTCAATGACCAGGCGATGTATGAGCAAGGCCGTCTGCTGCGTTCAACCGAGCGCGGCAAGCAGGCTGCTGAAGATGCAAACCTGAGTGGAGGCGGTGTGGCGAATGCCTTCTCCGGTGCGTTTGGATCACCGATTACCGCCAAAGACACGCCGGAACTGCACAAACTGCTGACCAATATGATTGAAGATGCCGGGGATCTGGCGACGCGTGGCGCGAAAGAGAAGTACATGCGTATCCGTCCGTTTGCCTTCTACGGCGTCCCGACGTGTAACACCACCGAACAGGATAAGCTTTCGAAGAACGGCTCTTATCCTTCAGGTCATACGTCTATTGGCTGGGCAACGGCGTTAGTGCTGACTGAAATCAACCCGCAACGTCAGGATCAGATCCTGCAGCGCGGTTATGATTTAGGCCAGAGCCGTGTGATTTGCGGATACCACTGGCAGAGTGATGTTGATGCAGCGCGTATCGTCGGTTCTGCGGTTGTAGCAACGCTGCACACCAACGACGCTTTCCAGCAACAACTGAAGAAAGCTAAAGAAGAGTTCGCGAAACAGCATAAATAAGCGTTTTTGCTTCTTGCAGGACAAAAAAAACCGGCCTGATAAGCCGGTTTTTTTACGGAGAGCAGAAAGCGATTCAGGCCGCTTTAGCAGCACGCGTCTTTTTAGGGGCTGGCGCTGCTGCGGTTTCTTCAGTCGTTTCTTCCGCTGCTTCTTCTGTTTCAGCTTCAGTCACTGCCGGTTCTTCAGTCTGCGCGACAGGTTCTTTTGCAGCTTCTTCTTCCGGCAGCTTGCTGGTGCGCAGGATGTGCTGAACGGTATCTTTTTGCTCAGCCAGGCGAAGGGCAATGTTTTCTGCCAGCGATTCATCGATCTCCAGTTCGCTCTGCAACAACCAGTCAGTAAAAGCATCTGCCATATCGAGCATTTTGTCGTAAGCGTCCGCTTCTTTCTTATTGGCAAATGTCATTTTTTCTTCACCTTTTCTGACGACAACAAACTTTGTTTCAACAGCCATGATTCGCTCCTTATACTGTAATTATATACAGCATACCAATAATCAATGCAGGATACATCATCCAGCCTGTTTTTTATAGTGCGGCGCAGGCGTGAATTTCTTCCAGATAACCGCTAAGGTAGAAAATAACCCGTTTTATAACGTACTTGTGAGGATTCCGTGACAAACGTGAAAGAAGTCTGCAACTGGAGCAAAGACGCCTACCGGATAACCACCGACATCAGCCAGCTGGATATTCCTGCCGTCCACGCCTATCTGACCCGCTCCAGCTGGGCGCAGGGAATTGACGAGCAGACGGTGCGCGATGGCGCGGAAAACAGCCTCAATTTCAGCTTGTTCGACGATGAAAAACAAATCGGTTACGCACGTTTCATTACTGATTACGCCACCTTTGCCTATCTGTGCGATGTGTATGTGTTAGAGGAATATCAGGGGAAAAATCTGGGAGCATGGCTGATTGAATGTGTTCAGTCGCATCCGGTTACCGCCCGATTGCGCAGGATGGCATTGTTTACCTCAACGGCACCCTGGCTGTATGAAAAGTTTGGCTATACGCCGGTGAACGAGCCCAATTACACCTGGGTGATCACCCGTCCGGGGCTTTATCTGAAGAAAGACTGATCACGCTTTCTGAGTTTTTTTTCTGAATATTTCGGCTGTTTTCAGTCAGCGCTGGACGTCATTTCAGTCACCATCCGCACAAAATTATCGCGGATTAAATCCTCTTTGCGCGGATCCCATGCAATCCCGACCTGCCAGCGGGTGGCTTTGCCACTCAGCGGCAGCGTCTTCAGTCCTGGCGGCGCAATATGCATGACACTTTTGGGCAGCAGCGCGACACCGACACCGGCGGCGACCAGCGCGACAATCGTCTGGATATCCTCGGACTGCTGCACGGAAGCTGTGTACAGCTGGTTTTCATCCAGAAAGCGGTCGGTTTGCGCGTTCAGCCCGCGCCCGCGATCGGGATATAAACGCAGCAGCGGTTTCTGTTTCAGCCACCCAGCCACCGTCGTTCCATCGTCAGCGGGCACCACACACACCAGTTCATCTTCAAACAAGGTGTGATAACTCAACGGAGCACCCGGTGGCACGCGCACAAATCCAATCTGTAATTCCCCGCTTTGCAGCATGTCGTATTGCACGGCAGAAGGCAGATCTTCCAGCGTGATATCCACACCGGGATATGCTGCCCTGAACCTGGCGATGCATTGCGGCGCAAAGGTAAAACTCGACAGGCCAAATCCCGCCGCCAGTAACCCTTCTCCGCCCTTTTCCACCTGACTGGCGTGCTGCATAAAGGCCGTCATTTGGCGCAGCACTTTCTCCGCTTCGGGTAAAAGCCGTCGCCCTCCCGGCGTGAGCGTGGTGCCATGGCGTCCGCGATCAAACAGCGTCACATTAAGCCGGGATTCCAGCAAACTGATCTGCTTGGTCAGTGCCGGTTGCGAGATGGAAAGAGTATCAGCCGCCGCCGCATAATTCCCTGCCTGCGCGAGCGTGACGAAAGCTTTAAGCAAACGCGTATTCATTTTGCATTCCGTTTGGTTATCAGAAACAGAAAATACTTCATTATAAAGTTATCAGTCGCATTGCTTTAATACCAGCGTGAACCCTAAACATTAACGCTTACGGAGAATGACAATGTCGGCATCGATTAAAACGGCGGTAGTTCAGTTTCAGCATCAGGCGGGAAACAAAAAATATAATCTGATGATGATGGAGGGTTTTATCCAGCAGGCGGCGATTAACGGCGTACAAATTCTGGCGTTCCCGGAAATGTGTATCACCGGCTACTGGCATGTGCCGAAACTGGATAACGACGGTGTGGCGGCGCTGGCCGAATCCGTCGAAACTGGTTCGTCTGTGCGCCTTATCCGCAAACTGGCCGTTAAACATCAGATGCTGATTGGTGCCGGTTTTATTGAACGCGGAGATGACGGTCGTCTGTATAACGCCTATGCCGCCTGTATGCCGGACGGTTCAGTGCATACGCACCGCAAAATGCACGCCTTTGAACATCCTTCCATCAGTTGCGGCGATACCTATACCGTGTTTGATACGCCGTGGGGCGTGAAGGTCGGTATCCTTATCTGCTGGGATAACAATCTGGTGGAAAACGTCCGTGCAACGGCACTGCTGGGGGCAGATATTTTACTGGCACCGCATCAGACCGGTGGCACAAATTCCCGCAGCCCGTACGGCATGAAGCCCATTGCGCTGGAATTATGGCAGCAGCGCGCCACACGACCGGAGGAAATTACCGCAGCTTTCAAAGGTGCCAGTGGCCGTGAGTGGCTGATGCGCTGGCTGCCGTCGCGGGCGCACGATAACGGCATGTTTATTTTGTTCAGCAATGGCGTGGGTGCAGACGATGATGAAGTCCGCACAGGAAACGCGATGATTATTGACCCGTACGGCCGCATCGTCGAAGAAACCTGGGCGGCGGCAGACGCGATGGTGAGTGCAGAACTGGATCTTTCGCTTATTCCGATGAGTACTGGCAGGCGCTGGATGGCAGGCCGTCGCCCCGATCTCTACCGCATTCTGACGGAGCGTCAGGGCTACGAGCGTGATGCCATTACGGCGCGTTTTTCCGAAGAATTGCCGGGGTTGAAAACGCGCTAAAACAGTGTCCGACGCACATAATACCCTGCTCCACCAGGCCTTCGAAAACTGGCTGGTGAAGCAGGGTCAGAGTGGTGATGTGGTTGCGGATCAGTCGTAGTTTTCGCCGTACAAACCAATCAGGCGGCGGACGACGCCGTTGGTCCAGCCGAAGCCGTCCTGAAGCGGGTATTCCCCGCCGCCACCTTCGCGCGACGCATTGCCGGAAATGTGATATTTCTCGATAAGTTTATGATGCTGCTGGTAAAACTGATTTACCGTTTTCAGCCAGCTGCGGGCAATCTGGTCGCCGAGTGCGTCATTGCCATACAGTTTGAAGCCCTGAATTGCCATCCATTGCAGCGGCGCCCAGCCGTTAGGTTTATCCCACTGTTCGCCGGTTTCGTATTCGGTGGTCATCAGTCCGCCGGAGGTCAGCAGGCGCGTCTGCACGGCGTCAGCAATACGAACGGCCTGATGATGCGTGGCCAGACCGACGTATAAAGGCACTACGCTGGCGGCCGAGAACAGTGCCAGCTGCTGACGGTGCCAGTCGTAATCGCGGAAACACCCTTCTGTCTCATCCCACAAATAGCGGTTGATGGCTTCGCGGCGGGTTTCAGCTTTCTGGCGGAACTCCGCTTCGGTCGCCCGGTCACTGTTGAGGCTGGAAATATTGGCGATGGCGCTTTCCAGTTTGAATAAAAAAGCGTTCAGATCGATTGGAATAAACTGCGTGGTGCGGATACTGGCCAGCCGGTGACCATCACGCAACCAGCGCGAGGAATAATCCCAGCCTGATTCCGCACCGGCACGCAGATCGCGGTAAACTTCGTTAGCGGGACGACTGGAGAGTTTCGCGGTTTCCACATCTTCGCGCCAGGATTCATCACGCGGCGTGTCCCTGTCATCCCAGTATCGGTTGAGCAAGGTGCCATCCGGCAAACAAACCACGTGACGATAAGCCTGATTGGGTGCCAGCGAATCCGCGCCATCCATCCAGAATTCATATTCCATTTTGAGATGATCAAGATAACGACGCGCACCGCGCACACCATCCTCTTCAAACAGTTCGACCATCAGCGCAAAGACCGGCGGCTGCGAACGGCTGAGATAATAGGTGCGGTTGCCGTTAGGGATATGCCCGTAAATCTCGATCAGCCACGCAAAGTTATCGGCCATGGTGCGCAGCAAATCGTTGCGCCCGCTTTCCGCCAGCCCCAGCATGGTGAAATACGAATCCCAGTAGTAGGTTTCGCCAAAACGCCCGCCGGGCACCACGTAAGCCTGTGGCAGGGGCAGCAGTGACGACCAGGAAACATGGTCTTCCGGCTGGCGCGTCAGCACCGGCCAGAGTTTATCGATGTGCTCTTTCAGCGAATCACCCGGATCAGACACGTATTCGTCACCGTGCGGTTCCGGCAGCCAGAAATGCGCCTCAACAAAGCGTTTCAGATTAAAGCCCGGATGGTTTTTTATCCGGCGGTAGCGCAGCAGGATATCCAGCGGATCCATTTTTGGCGGACAGTCAGGAAACGTTTTGCTGTCGGCAAAAAGCGATGAGGACTGGACGCTGGTGAACAGTTCCATATATCGGTCGGCAGGCGTCAATGCATCGGAAGGCGGCAGGCCTTCGATCATCTCCGGTTCCGGCTCGGCGTCCATCATCCGGTCAAGGATCAGCTCAATTGGCTCGAGTTCGCTCAGACGAAACTCTTCGCCTTCCAGTGCTGCGATCTCCTTCGTCTGATGTTTCTCATTTAGCATAAGCGAGCCTTTTGGTTAGAGGACTTGGGTTTTGAGAACGATTGCAACGGCGTTTTATTTGCCGCCGTGCAATGTCAGATTGTTCAGATCCCGCAAATAGGTGTCACCCCAGTTTGCGATATCATTTTTAGTCAGCACAGCCATCATGTCGTTATACCGCGCCTGACGTTCGGCCAGCGGCATGGTCAGGGCTTTATCCAGCGCCGCCGCCACGTCATCACGGTCATAAGGATTGACAATCAGCGCCGAGGTGAGTTCATTCGCCGCGCCGGCGAATTGCGAAAGTACCAGTACCCCGGGGTCAGCCGGATCCTGCGCCGCGACATACTCTTTCGCCACCAGATTCATGCCGTCTCGCAGCGGCGTCACCAGCCCGACGTCGGTCAGACGGAACAATTTCATCAGCAGACTGCGCTGGAAATGCTGGTTGAGATAGAACAGCGGCGTCTGATTCATGCTGCCGTATTTACCGTTGATGCGTCCGACTTCGGTTTCCAGCTGATGACGCAGTTCCTGATAGGCCTGCACATCGCCACGTGACGTCGGGGCAATCTGGGTATAACGCACTTTGCCGCGATGCTGCGGGAATTTTTCCAGCAACGCTTCAAAGGCCAGAAAACGCTCCGGCAGCCCTTTGGTGTAATCGAGGCGCTCGCAGGAAATAATATTCTGCGCTTCACGCAGTTCGCGTTCAATGGCGGCCATTTTCGGCGGCAGCGGCCCTTCCGCCATCTCTTTAATACTTTCTGGCGCAATACTGATCGGATACACGCCGGTGGCAAAAGTATTGCCGAAAGCCTGGTGTGTGCCGGAACCGGTTTGTTCCAGCGCGGTAAGCTGGCTCAGATTGTCGAGAAACGCCTGACGATCGCTTTCGGTCTGGAAACCGAGCAGGTCGTATTCGCTCATCATTTTGATCAGCTCATCATGCGTCGGCACCGCATTGAAAATTTCCGGCGTCGGGAACGGAATATGCAGGAAGAAACCGATGCGATTTTTCACGCCCAGCTTGCGTAATGCGGCAGCAAACGGCAGCAGGTGGTAGTCGTGGATCCACAGAATGTCGTCTTCTTTAATCAGCGGCTGCAATCTTCTCGCCAGCAGGTCGTTAACGCGGCAGTAGCCGTCCCAGGCTTCACGCTGGAAATCGACTAAGTCAATGCGGTAATGAAGCGCGGGCCAGAGGACTGCATTGGAGAACTGGCAGTAATAAAGGTCGTAATCGTTCTGATCCAGCGGAACAGAAGCGTACGTGATGCCGTCATCTTCAACCAGACTCAGCTCATCTTCGTCATCTTCGCCGGAAATCTCGCTGATTTCGCCATTCCAGCCAAACCACAGACCTGAGGTGTTTTTCAGTGCGTCAAGGATCCCAACGGCCAGCCCGCCTGCGGACTTCGACCCGTCAGGAATAGCGATACGGTTAGATACAACAACCAGGCGGCTCATGAGTGTGACTCCTTTGTATGTGTGTTTGTATGAGTAGTAGATGAAGATAATGTAGCGTGACGTTGTAACGTCTCCAGCCATTGATAAACGTCGCGAACGTGTTTAACACGGTATTTCGCCAGACTTGAACCTTCGCCAACTTTTACGGATATTCCGTTCAGCGCGTTGACGACTTCAAACCCTTTCTCATCGGTCAGATCGTCACCGACAAATACCGGCAGGCGTCCGGCAAACGGCGGTTGTTGCATAAAATCATAAATCGCCGCGCCTTTGTCTTTGCCGCGGGGCTTAATTTCAATTACGCATTTCCCCGGCTGAAGAACCAGCTCCGGGTGTTTTGCTACCACAGATTCTGCCAGTTCGAGCACGTGCTGCTGATGAAGCATGGCCTGACGGTAATGCAGTGCGAAGGCCATCCCTTTCACTTCCAGTAAGGTGCCTGGCAGCTTTTCCATACCGGCAGCGAGCGTCTGTTCAACGTCTTTCGCCATCTGCGCCGGTAACGTCACGCGGTGAAACTGCCCTTCGCCGTCACGCATTTCTGCACCGTGAACACCGGCTGCTGGCAGAATTAACGGTGCAACCAGCTGGTCCAGTTGTTCAACCGGACGGCCTGAAATCAGCGCCAGTGCGCCGGAGGAAGCGGTAAACAACGCCTGTAAATGCTGGCGGACTTCGGGCGGAATTGACACGGCATCGGGCTCATCGCGGATTTCGGCGAGCGTGCCATCGACATCGAAAAAGAAGGCGTATTGTTGACTGTCCGGGTGCGGAAGTAGCGGTGTTTCGGTGGTATTTTCCTGAATTTCTGAGGTCAAGGTCATTCTCCTGCTGATAAGTTACGACACAACGCGTCATTGCGCTGAAAACCCTCGGGCGTTTTCTTATTTTGTAATAGTTGTATCTGATACCTTGTTCACGATTAACTATTAATCGATGAACTATTTCGCTCTGAACTATTTCATCACAAGCTATTTCGCGATGAACAATTTCGAATTAACAAATATAGTCTCTTATCAGCGCACCGCCGGGATAATCAGATTTATCCACAAGCCCGCCGGTGCAGGGTATTCTCAGAAAATCCCGATAAACGTGACAATGTCACTCATGCGTTTGCCCGGCTTTCATCAGTTACGATTTCGTCATCGCTCAGACGGTCAATCACCGGATAGGCGACGGCGGCAATGTGATGATGCACACGCCGGTAATCACGCAGCACGCGCTGGAAAATATCACCCGATTCCGCCCAGGCATTTTTATCGTCACGCAGCTTTCTGAAGTGCTCGCGGCTGGCAGTCGCCTCTATCTGACGTACCACCTCTTTACGCGCCACCAGCTGATGCGCTGCCGCCAGATCCTCGCCAAGAAATGCGGTGATGGCCAGACGCAGACTCACCAGGATTTCCGCGTGCAGCAGGCCGATATTGTGCAGCTCGAATGCGCTGAACTGCTCGCCACGGCGTCCGCGACGGGTTGCCAGCTGCGTCAGGCTGCTGGACAGAATGTCGCCAGCGTGCTCGATATTAATGACAAACATCAGGATTTCCTGCGCCCGGTCGGCATCTGAATCGCTCAGCCCTTCCTGCCCGATATCCGCCAGATAGGCGCGGATCGCCGCACTCAGCCCGTCGAGTGACTGATCGGCCTGCCGGATTTCGCCTGCTTTCAGCGGATCGGGAGCGGCAAACAGCGCACGCAGGCGATCGAGCATAACGTTCAGCATGTCCGCAACCCGCAGTGATTCGCGCACGGAATTCGACAACCCGATGTAGGCGATATCCAGCCCGGCCTCATCGAGATACATCGGCATACCCGGATCCGCCGGACGCGGTTCTTCCGGGAAAAACCGCTCCAGTGCGCGCGCCAGCGGACCGGTCAGCCCGATAAAGATAATGGCCAGCACGGCGCTGAACGCGGTATGAAACATCACCACCAGCTGCGGCGTGGTCAGTTCGAAAGCGACGGCCAGTTTGCCGAGCAGCGGCATCAGCGCCAGAGCCACCACGCATCCCGCACCGCGCACCAGCAAATTACCAGCTGGCAGACGACGAGCCACGGCCGAACCCGCGTTCAGTAACGGCGGCAGCGCCCCGCCGATATTTGCACCCAGAACCAGCACCATCGCGGTAACAGGTGTCATCACGCCAGTGGCAGCAAGCGAGGCAATCAGCAAAATCACCGCCACGCTGGAGTGACAAACCAGCGTGAGAATAATGGCAACCATCAGCGCAATCAGCGTGTCGCCTTCCAGCCCCTGCATCACCGCATGAAATACCGGCGTGGTTTCGATATGTCCCAGCGTGGCGCTGAGCATCCCGAGCGCCAGCAACATCTGGCCGAGGCCTATCAGCGCGCAGCCCGCACTTTCAAAACCCGAATGGTCACGAAGTTTAAACACCACAAATCCGCTCAGAATCAGCAAGGGAACGGCAATTTCGGTGTTGAAACTCATCAGTTGAACCACCAGCGTCGACCCGACATTCGCGCCGAGCATAACCGCCAGCGCCGGTGCCAGACTCAGCGTTCCGGCGGCGGTAAATGAAGTCGCCATCAGGCTCACTGCTGTGCTGCTTTGCAACAGGCCGGTAATCCCGACGCCAGCAAGCAGCGCCATCCAGCGGTTAGTGAGATGCAGCCCCATCCAGTGACGCAGCGGCGTACCAAATCCGCGTTGCAGCGCGGTTGAAATCATGTGAGAACCCCACAGCAGCAGCGCGATGGCGCCTGCCAGATGGACAAGCAGTGTGGTTCCGGATTGAGTTGTCATAATCATTGTCATTCCCCTTTTTCAGGGTTGTTTTTGTGGTGTGAAAACCGTTACGAAAAGCAAGGTCACGATAAAAGCCGGTACAGCCATGGTGATGCTCCTGTCACCGGATAACGCGCAGATGAAACCGCAGTCTGTTATTTTCAGACAGCAGAAACCCTTCACCTTATTTCAGTGATCGGTATTTAATTATTTTCGCGCAGAATTCCCCGCCGTTTATTTTCCTTTAATTAAAAAGTTAATAAACAGAGTGAAATCGATTATGTGTCTTTTATTGATGCATAACTGACGCTGGAATTTTATTAAAGAAACAATAAAACGACCAAAGCCGTCAGACATGTGTCAAGACGATGTTCAGCGCAGCGAAATGCTGACGTTGAATCAGTGAAAGGAAATCCGACTATGTGGATCTTCGCTGTCAGAAACGATACAGCGTTGTTCCAGCTGACCGGTGACAGGACTGACCCGCCACGTGGTAACGCGGTGATTAAGTCTGTTGATTTTAGAGGAAAAAATAGATGATGCATCTTTCTTGCGGGCAGCCAACATCCTGTCACGAGACGGGCGGACACGCAAAGTGGATGTCATTGTTTTGCCATCAGAAAAAAGGGTAGATTTGAAATTCATAATACACCTCGGGACCGTGACATTCAGGTTGAGGCGGGATTACACGAGAGCATCAGGCTCTGGCGAGGCACACCCAAACGATGAAATGATCACAATCGATTTTATGTTTACTGTTCCGGCACGCTATATCAGCGTCATCCGTCAAGCTACTGGTTACAGTGTCCATTAGTCTCTTATGTAAAGTTAATAAAGGCCGCTACTTGCGGCTCGTGCAATTTACCCATGCGCTATATTATTGTCAACCCGAAAACATTTATTGATATGTTTCGTTTATATTTCAGTGAAGAAATAGCCGGACAGCATTCGCTGACCGGCTGACAGATCTCTCACCCGAATGTGATAACATCAGAAGTTATATTGTATCCCTAACCTGAAACGCGTTTGTCTTTCGTCAGTGGTTTTCCGCACAGACACATTACCGATTTGCGCATAAGGCGTCCATTGCTTATTAATATTGTAAGCGACTTTCAGATCCTGCTCATAATCCCATTTATCATTGTCGTAAAGAATTTGGTCGCTGTTTTTATATATATAATTATATTCAAATCGCCAGTCAGCAATCCGATAACCTAACCAGATTTCACCACGATTAGTTTTACGGTCTTCGGTATTCTCTTTGGTATAACGGGTATATTCATAACGATAACGGGCATTAAAATAGATCCCGCTGTCGAACGTATATCCTGCGGTTAAAAAAGGTTTATAGATGCTGCTGTCAGAACTGGATTCCAGCGTAAAGCCAGGCTGGATAAACACCTTAGGGGTGATCTTATACTGATAGCTTATGGTGCTTTCAGTGCCGTTATCCACCAGATTATTAAAGGGTTTGTTCGGATTGTCACCGCCGGACTTCCATTTGGCTTCCAGCGAGAAACCAAACCCGTTAGCGAAACGGTGCGATACCATCGCGCGGTCTTTATGCTGTTTACTGTCATCCAGCCATTCATGGCGAAGATCAATCGTCACGGCATGACTGCTGGCGCTGGCCAGCAGTAAGCCGCAGAGTATCAGTCTGCACTTTTTCATTATTTATAAATCCCAGAGATATTGAGTAATATTATTTTATTTAAAATGGGTATTGCTTTTTAACTGCGCTGCAATCACTTTTTCTTCAGAAAGTCAGCGTAATTAAATCCGCCGTCAGAAAGACGGGTTATCGGATCCGGTAGCCGCAAAGAAATAAAATCTCCGGGCTGAATTTCTTTATTCTGTTTATTCACCGTTTTGTGGCCCGTATAAAAATAATTGCCGTCGTCCACATTGCCGGTCACGGCATCGTCATATTTACCGGGCGAGGTGCGCAGGGAAAAATTGTCTTTGAAGGTGCCCTGCTTGTCCGTCGTGGTGTAAGGCGACGGGCGGAACAGGAAGTTGAAGCGTTTGTTGTCCAGCGCGCGGTTGTTTTCGACCACCAGCGCACCGGGGTTGAAATTATCGGTGAAACCGTCCATGCCGTTTTCGACCGCCACGCTGTTACGGATGATGTGTGCGACAGGCAATCCTTCACCGCCCAGTTTAAAACCGTTGCTGCCGTTGTGAACCGACAGACTGTTTTCAATCGTCACGCTGCCGTTCGGGCCGTCCTCAATTTTGTTGAACAGGTCAAAGCCATCGTCAACATTGTCATGCGAATAGCAGTTCACCAGCCGGTTACCCTCTCCGACGCGCATTTTAACCGCGAAGCCGTCAGCATTTTTGCGTCCCGGATCCTGATTCCCCCAGGATTCTGAATTACTGATCAGGTTATGGCTTGCCCACAGCGCACGGCCAATGCCGTCCGGCGAGGCGACCCAGATGCCGGTATCATCTGCATGATGGGCTTTCACGCGGTCAATATGATTGTAGCTGCCGGCAATGTGGAAGCTTTTCTGCGTGACGGTAATGTCCCGTATATTCCAGAAGCTCGCATCGAGCTTCAGCCCGTTAAACACCACGTTGTTGCCCTGCGCTCGCAGCGTTTTGCGATTCTGTTCCGTGCCGCTGGCCGTTGCCGGTATCACGCCCGCCGGATATTCCCCCTCTGCCAGCCACAAGGTGCCGCCTGGCGCTAACAGATTAACAGCACTGGCGAAATCCAGCGGATGTTGCGAGGAACCGTCGTTACCGGCCTCGCCCTGCGGGGACACGTGCAATTCATCAGGGTTGCTGACCAGTGCCATTTTGAGCGGGAATTCCAGCGTGACCGGTGTGCCGTCATCCGGCGTAAAAATTATCTGTAATGGCGTGACAGGCTGCTGTGCGTGGAATGGCGCGGTCACCACTTCGCCGCCTCGAACGGTGGTCTGGCGCAGTAAAGGTTTGCGATCCTGATTAATCTGCAACTGACCGTCACCGTTGGTACGCAACTGAATCATGCTGTCACGCCGGGTGATCAGTGGCGATGACATGACTTCGATACGCGCGTTAAGTGACGGCGTCACATACGGCGCGGAGGCTTGGGTATGCGCTTCATCAAGGGTCAGTTTCGCGTGATTCACTGTGATGCTGGCATTGCGGGAAGCAAAAAAACCGACGTAATAGCCTGTTTTATCCAGCTGCGTCACACGGTCAGCGCCTGCAACGGACTGGCTGATCCACTGGTCGCTGCCCTGTGGCGCGTAAGCGACATCAAAACTGTTATCCGTGCGGGTCAGGCGTAATGAGAAATGCGCAGGGGTGGTCAGCGGGTGATAACTCTCACGCACGATGCTGATCCCGGTATTTCCCCACGGTTGCTGCACGCCCTGACGGGCAATCAGCGCCAGAACCGGCGGTTTATCGCCGGTAGCCATTACGCTGTTCATCACCATATTTGATGCAGCCGGTAATTCTTCAATGCCGGGTTTGGTCACGGGTTCACGAGGCGTACCCAGAATATCGCGCACCAGTAATCCTGCCCCTTCCTGCCCTGCCGGTTTTGCGCCGTTTTCCGGCCCGAACTGGTTGAGGGTAAAATCGGCCTCAAGACGGAAATTCACGTCAGCCGGTAATTTCGTATAGAAGTAGGTTAAGCCGTCATGACTGTTACCGACCTTGCCGCCGCGACTTTCCAGCGTAAACGGCGTGCTGAGCAACGTGCCGGCAGCCGGCACTGGCTTACCGTCAGCAAGCCGGGTTTCGTTCATGCCGATTTTTTGTGGCAAAACGTTGGTGGCAAAATTGACGTCAGTAGACTGACCAAACGTGATGCTGTGCCAGACCAGTTTGCTGGCGTCAGGCAATGCAGCGGCGAGGCTTTGTGCGCACATCCCGAGGGACAGCGCGGCAATAACAAATTTTGATGCCCGCATAATCGTTCTTATCCTAAAAACGTGAGGGGTCGCTGGCCGGTTTCCCGGCCAGTCGGTGAAGTAAGAAATGCAGAGTTAAATCAGGGTTTACGGTTTTTGCGTGGCGCTGACCATCGGTTTGGCCGCGTCCAGTTCAACGGCGGGAGTGTCGAAGATTTTGCGGCAGACTTTGCTGTTGCCCCAGCATTCTTCATACGGATAGCCGATCAGTTCTTCCATCACTGCGCGAACTTCCGGCTGAACATCGGTGATCGCGCCGCCGGCTTTGATACGCGCCACTTCACCCAGAACCACTAAGTGTGTTTTGCGGTTAAGTTTCATCTGGTGGCTGAATACCATCGCCATCAGTGCCAGTGCTATCACGCCGATGCAGAACACCAGCGCAATCGCCGTTACCGCGCTTTCAGGCTGCGTATGTGATTTAGACTGGAAGCCGTAGAAGCTTAAAATCGCGCCCATCACGAAGACGATCACCGAGCGCATCAGCTTACCGGAGAAGGTCATCGCACCGGCGTAAATCCCTTCACGGCGGCGGCCGGTAAAGGCTTCATCAATATCAGCCAGGAAGGTGTAAACGGTCCACGGAATGTAATACACACCACCGGTGCCGATCCCAAACACCACGGTGATCGTCAGCATCGCCACGGTCGCGTACTGTTGCGGCAGATGCAGTAAGTGCAGCAGGCTGTAGCATACAACCGAGAATACAACGATGCCGAGCGCCAGAATATAAGGTTTGCTGAAGCCGTGCTTCACGCAAATTCCGATGAAAATGGCGGTGGAGAACAACTGCAAAATTGAGTTCAGACTGCTCAGCCCGGCCACCATCGTCGGATCATATTGCAGCACAAAGATGATGAAATACGTGAACACCGAGGCGAACAGCCATTCCGCGCCGAACCCGCACAAATACATGCCCAGATGCTTGCGGAACACGCGCAGGTGAAACGTGGATTTCATGTCCCGCACCAGCGTCAACATGGTTTTGCCCAGCGTCATTTTCTTCTCATCCACCGGCGTGGTTTCTTCCACCGGACGTTCCCACGAAGATAAATATAAGAGGCCGATGGCGATAAACAGAATGACGCCGTAAGTCAGTGCGGTGAAGAAGAACGGCTCAGCGGAATCTTTGCCGTAAATCAGGATGAACTGACCCGGAATAAAGGCCGCCAGGAAGTTCGCCACTTTGCCGAAAATCGCTTTGTAGCCGGTCAGTTTAGAGCGGGCTGAGAAATCAGTGGTCATTTCGGTGGCCAGTGTTTCGTAAGGCACCATCACCGAAGTGTAAATCAGTTCGAACAGCACATAGGTGGAAAGGTAATACCAGAAACCGAAGCCTTCGACCCATAACAACGGGTAGAACATCATCAGCGGTACGCCGAGCAGAATAAAGAAACGACGACGCCCGAAGCGTTTGCCAAGGCGCGTTTTGCCAAAGTTATCAGAAAGATAACCCATCAGCGGATTACTGATAGCATCAATGATACTGGCGACAGAGAAGATTGCTGAAGCCTGCAACAACGTCAGGCCGCAAAACGTGGTGTAGAAGTACAGCAACCAGATACCGGCGATTGCCAGCGCCCCGCTGCCCAGTAAGTTCCCGCCGCCATAGGCCAGCTGGTGTCTGAAAAGAATTGGTTTTTCTGCGTTCATAGTCGTCCCGCCCGGAGAGTGATTATAAAATTGAACCGCTGTTTCGATTTTATGGATATGGCGTTTTATATAGGCGAGGCGAATGAATAGATGTGAATTAGTTCACATTTGACACAGGAGTGTACGAATGAGCGGTCAGTTTTGAGATACGTGTAACAATATCATTCATAATTAATACACAATTTGCGCGACTATTGGGAATGAATTGGTTTTAATTCGAATGATTAGATAACTATGACTTATGAAACCGTGGCTTAAGCAAAGTGCAGATAAGAATTTCTTAAGGGAATTTTCCGTGAAGGTCGTGCATCTGGCGGGCGTTATCGGGGCTATGGCGTGCAAAATCAGGCAGAAAGGCCATTCCCTGGCCCTGTTGCCTGCTACAGCGAGTCATAATTCTGAGGACGTTGCTGTCAGCTTTTCAGCAGCGACGCGGTGCTTTCATGCAGATCATCGAGCAGCGTGTAACGTTTGCGGTATTCGGAACGTTTCTTACTGGCAATCTCTTCCATCGGTTTGCGCGGCAATTCCAGCGGTACGTCATACAGTGCCGAGGAATACGGCGTCGCGCTGATGGAATCCCAGAATTCGTTATAACTGGCGACAAACACGTTTTTCTTGCGGTGACGGTAGCGCAGGCTGCGGAAAACGTGGCCAGTATCGCTCACGGCCAGAATGCGCTGTACGCCGGTCTCCGCCGCGACGCGTTGCAGGCTTTCCAGCAGCAGGCGTTTTGGGAAAAGCCCGTAACAGGATTTCGTCGCCTGTTTAATGACTTCATGTGGCGTCGAGCGGTGTGCGCCCTGGAATCCCCCGACGATCATCTTCGGCCCTTCCGAGCGCTGCACAATGCTGAAGGTCAGCGCCGCCAGCAAGGTGTCTTCCATATACAGGAACATATTGGCTTCGCCTTCGCGCTCGGATTTACCGATGGAACCCAGTACCACGCGAAAAGCTTCCCCATCTTTACCGGTGAACTGCGTAACCGTATTCCCCTTTTCGCTGAGGAAAGTGTTACGCATCTGCACGCTTTCGAGGTTTTTGACGAACTCGTAGTGATCCACCAGCGCATCAGCACGACCGGCAGAAGGCAGGCCAAGATGCAGATAGGGTTTGTGGATTTTGCTCGGCAGTTTGGTTTGAATGCTGAATGCTTCCTGCCAGACGGGTTCACTGGCCATTTTATTGAGCACTTTCAGGGTATCAAGCGGGTGCAGCAAGGTACGCACAGCGTATTTCACACGGAACATCCGGTCACGCCACAGATTATCAGGCACGCACGCGCCGCTCAGCAGATCCATAAACAAGCTGAATCCGCTGCTTTTTTTGATTGTTTCTTCAACGCCGATTTGTCCGGAGGAAAATGTGCCGTTGAGGGATTCGGTTTCGTTAAGGGGTGAGTGTTCCATGATCGGTTTCCGCTGCCTGAAAAAATCACGGTATCACCCGATTTTTAAACATCTTTACAACGTAGAATTAAAGAGAACGCAATGCAGGTGGGAAAATGAAGCGCGTTTAGCTGTTGTTTACATATTCCTGACATTAACCTCTTTCTGCCTCCTGATTGTGCGAAGCGTCGGAGAGTACATAAGGCTTTCCGCGGATAGATACTAAATGTCTGAAAATTGTCTTTTTTACAGGGACTGCTAATTGTCAGACCTCTTGCACAGGCATAACGTATACCCCTCAATACATAAAGGGATTTGATTATGTCCGTACCAGCTTATTTATGGTTATACGATTCAAACGGTGTATTAATCCAGGGAGGTTCTGAGATTTTAGGTCGTGAAGGCGCGATTGAAATACAGAGTTTCACACACGGTCTTTCCGTTCCTTTCGATGGGAATACCGGGCGGTTAATGTCTACTCGTGTCCATCAAACGATGGGGCTTGTCAAAGAGTTTGATAAATCTACGCCTTATCTTTACCGCGCAGTAGCTACCAGCGAGAAGCTACAAAAAGCAGTCGTTAAATGGTATCGGATTAACGCGGCCGGAATGGAAGAGGAATATTTAAATATGACAATGGAAGGTGTTCGTCTTCTTAATATCAATCCGCATATGCATAATTTTAAACATGCTGAGGGACAGGCCAGCATTCCTACCGAGTCCATTGGTCTCGGGTATCATAAAATCACCTGGTTGTACCTCGATGGACATATCAGTTTTACCGATGAATGGAATTCCAGCTTGTACGCATAACAGGGAACACAGGGATGATTTCGTGCAAAGTGGATTTCAATCGTCTTTATGAAGGCGGAAAAATCGCAAAACTTTATTGTGCTGGTGTGGGGGTCTTTCCTGTATTTTCAGGCTTATTCCCGCACACAAACAGAATAGGTTGTGGAGGTAATGAAAATGGGCCAATTCCGACGGGTAAATACTGGATTGTTAACCGCCCCAGAGGGGGAGTGAGGTCGAGATTAAAGGAGTACGAAAAGCATATTCGCACCGGTAATGATTACTCATCTTGGTTTGCCCTGTATCGACAAGATGGCTTGATAGATGATTCAACTTATATCGGTGAGACCTTGCGCAGAAGTTTCCGTTTGCATCCATTGCGTCCGGATGGTACCGGCGTATCAGATGGGTGTTTAACATTCATGCATCATGCCGATTTTGACACGCTCAGAAGCGCGTTGTTGAATTCGCACACTATAGACATTCCAATCATACATCTGAAGGCATATGGAGAAATCGAAGTTACGGGGGATATGAATGCGCCATGCCTTATTCTGTAAGATAGCGGTGCGGCTGGCGCTTTTTATTTTTATAGATTACTACCTGTTGTCGCCCTTTCCCGGCTGGCTGATTGATTATGAATACATCAAATCGATAGCCATCGCGGATTATTTTGATCAACTGATGAAGCCAGATTACGGAGAGCCGCCGTGGCCTGGATTGCAGGATGATATTTTTGTCGTGCTCTTGTCTGTTACTGGATTGATCCCTACCCTGTTAATAATGGTTATTATTGAAGCAATAGTGAAAGCAGTTCAGAGGAGTATTAAACGTAAAAAGTTAAATTAAACCCGGTCAATGCCGGGTTATTTATTTATGAATACAAAACATGAATAGAATAAATTAGCGCATGACTATTTATTCTCTACAAATTCAAATGCCAGCCGCAGCTGTTCCGCATTCGGATTTCCAGGCAGCAGATGAATGGATTCTCCGGCCTGTAATGTGCGTTCAATCAGGCGCGACATCTGCCGTTCATCGTGAATATCCACCTGCAATTGCGCCAGACTGACCGGCAAATCCAGCACTTTGTACAGTGCGGTTAACTGCTGCACCACTTGCGGCTGATTGAGCAACGCGCTTTGCACCAGAATGCCATACGCCACTTTCGTGCCGTGCAGAAACGCATCGGTTTGCGGCAATGCGGTCAGGCCGTTGTGGACCGAATGCGCCGCCGCGATACGCGTATAACGGTCGCCAAGCCCGCCGACTAATCCCCCGCCCGCGATAATCGCGTCCAGAACGTTAAGGAACGACTGCGTCAGCTGATTATCATCCTGCGCCTGCAACGCCGCTTCGCTTTCATTGAGCAACACATCCCGAATGGTCAGCGCAGTATTCAGGCCGAGCTGAACGGTTAAGGGCAGTTTTTCCGGCTGCGGGCTGAGCACCACGGCTTCGTACCATTTCGCCAGCGTATCGCCGATACCGGCCAGCAGATATTCCTTGGGCGCACGCAGAATAATGCGTGGCTCGACCAAAACCAGATGGTTAGCGTCGTTAAAGATTTCATAACGCAGCGCCTGCCCCTCATCGTTGTACCAGACAGAAAGCGGCGTCCAGGCGGCACAGGTCGCGGCAATGGTCGGGATAGCGACAACCGGCAATCCCAGACGTCGCGCCACGACTTTCGCAGTATCCAGCACTGCACCGCCGCCAATGCCGATCACTACCTGACGGTCATTCCCGCCAATATCCGCAATACGCTGCACTTCGGTTTCGCTGCAATGCGCTTTAAACAGAACCCGTCTGGCCTGCGAAGCGGTAAAGGCTTCCGGCAGGAAATCCTGTGCAGCCACTAAGGCACGCTCGCCGTAAATCCACAGCGCGTTATCCAGTTGCGCCGGTGTGTAGAAGTCGCTCAGCCGTTCGATAGCGCCGGGGAACGAAAAATAACTGGCGGGGCCGGTGACCACGCGGATATCTGTCTCACTCATGGGGAAATCCTTAATTTAGAAGCTGTTATCATCCTACGCCCGGACATCCGGATGGCTAATAATCTTTGGCATTAACTTATGCCTTTTCGTTCGTTGCCATTCATTCGCGGGTCATCAAAACTCGGGCAATCAATTCATTAACTCAATATAAGAGCCTGTACAAGGCCTGTCATGAATTGTCCTCCCGTTAAAATGATGATTAACCACACAGGGTAATAACCATGAAACTGTTTTCCTCGTCGTTACTGGCGTTAAGTTTGCTCTCCATTTTCCCTTCTTTTGCCGCCGGCACGGCGCCTGTACCGAAAGCCATCAGCGATCATAAAGGGCCGGTACGCATTGCGGTGATCCGCAATCTGGGCTCAGACGACAACACTACGCAGTTTGTCTCCGGCGCAATTCAGGAAGGCCGCAAGCTGGGCTTTCAGGTGAATACATTTCTCAGTAACGGCGATGACGCCAAATTCCAGGACTTTGTGAATCAGGCGATCAGCCAGAAATACGATGGCATTATTTTGTCGCAAGGGCGCGATCCCTATTCAACCGAACTGCTCAAACGCATCACCGCCAGCGGCATTGCCGTTTCAGTGTTTGATACGGCGGTCAACGGCGACATTCCCGGTGTGACCGTCACCCAGCAGGACGATGCGTCGCTCACCGATCTTTCCGTCGGTCAGCTGATCAAGGATTTCAACGGCAAAGCCAATATCGTCAAACTTTGGGTCGCCGGTTTCCCGCCAATGGAACGTCGTCAGGACGCGTATAAAAAAATCTTAGCCGCCAATCCGGGCATTCATGAGCTGGAATCCGTCGGCGCGGTGTCTTCTGACGTTCAGGGGGATACCGCAAACAAAGTCGGCGCGCTGCTGGCGAAATACCCGAAAGGCAAAATCGATGCTATCTGGGGAACCTGGGATGCGTTCAGTCAGGGCGCGTACAAAGCCTTGCAGGAGAATGGCCGTACCGAAATCAAACTCTACAGCATTGATATTTCCAATCAGGATATTGGTTTGATGCGCGAAGCCAACAGCCCGTGGAAAGTCAGCGTGGCGGTCGATCCGAAACTGATTGGGGCGATCAACCTGCGTCTGGTTGCTAATAAAATTGCCGGTGAGAAAACGCCTGCCAGCTATGAATTCAAAGCCGCAGCCATTCCGCAGGCGCTGCTGGTCAGCAATCCTGACGCGGTAAATGTCGCGTCGCTGGCGAAGGTGATCCCGGGCTGGGGTAAATCCGATGATTTTATTGCGCCGTGGTTCGCCACGCTTGAAGCGCAGCACAAAAAATAAGGCCTGAAGATGACTACACATTCTCTCCCCACGCCGGAATACAGCCGCAATATGCGGCTGATCGGCCACAGCGATCAGGGCGGAAAACCTGACGGCGTGCAGGTCATGGTTCACCGTGGTTATGCCTATATCGGTCATATGGTGTCGCAGGGCTTTTCCATTGTGGATGTCCGCGACCCTAAAAATCCGCGCCCTGCCGGTTTTGTCGCTGCGCCTCCGGGTACCTGGAACGTGCATTTACAGGCGCACGACGATTTACTGCTGGTGATCAACGCGCGGGATTTGTTCGCCGACGTGCGTTTTGCCGATGAAAAAGTCTATTACACCCGCTCCGTCAGCGAGACAGTGCAAGGCACGCAACAGCGTGGCTGGAGTGCCGGTGTGCGTATCTTTGATATTTCGCTGCCCGATCAGCCAAAAGAGATCGGCTTTCTCGGGCTGGAAGGGATCGGTGTGCATCGTATCTGGTACGTCGGCGGGCGCTGGGCGTATGTGTCCGCGCTGATTGACGGCTACAGCGATTACATTTTCCTGACCATTGATCTGGCCGACCCGCGCAATCCTCAGGTTGCCGGTCGCTGGTGGTTGCCCGGAATGCACACCGCTGGCGGTGAAACGCCGGACTGGCCGGAAGGTAAACGCTACGCGTTGCATCACGCGATCATCAGCGGTGATACCGCCTATGCCAGCTGGCGCGATGGCGGCCTGACACTGCTGGATATCAAAGACCGCAGCGCGCCGCAGCTCATTTCACACCGTAACTGGAGCCCGCCATTTGGCGGCGGCACGCATACCGCGCTGCCGTTGCCGGACCGGGATCTGCTGGTCGTGCTCGATGAAGCGGTGCTGGATAATCAGGAAGATGGCGAGAAGCTGATCTGGGTATTTGATGTGCGCGAGCCGTCGAATCCGGTGAGTATTTCGACTTTCCCGCAACCGGAGGAACGGGATTACGTCAGCAAGGGCGCGCATTTCGGGCCGCATAATCTGCATGAAAACAGGCCCGGTAGCTTTGTCAGTTCGACGCTGATTTTCGCCACCTATCAGAATGCCGGAGTGCGTGCGTACGACATCAGCAATCCGTATCAGCCAAAAGAAACCGGTGCGCTGGTGCCCGCGGCACCAGCAAGCATGATGGATAAACGTCCGGGCAGGCCGCAGGTGATTCAATCCTGCGACGTGTTTGTCGATGCTCAAGGCATTATCTACAGCACCGACTACAACGGTGGTTTATCAATCATCGAATATCTTGGCTGACGCCCTGCCCGCGCCTGGCTTAGTGGATTGAATCTATTTCGCTTCAGGTGCGGGCGTTTTTGCTTTTGCCGCCAGCTTTTTTCCCGGACTGAGTACCAGCCACACCGCCACGCAGATCAGTATTCCGCCCGCAAAGAACCCTTCAGACAGCGTTTCATTCAGCAGCAGATACCCCCAGAGGATGCCGAACGGCGGGATCAGAAATGTCACGGTCATGCTGCGCAGCGGGCCGATATCGGCAATGAGCCGGAAATACAGGATATACGCCCACGCGGTACAGATAAGGCCGACCGCCAGCACGCACAGCCAGACCAGCGGCTGCGCCCAATGGACCGGCGCTTCGGTCGCAGATGCGTAAAGGAAGAACGGCAACAGGAACAGCGTGGCACCCAGCTGGCTGCCAGAGGCGACCAGTTTTGGATCTAATCCGCCGCGTTCTGTTATCCAGCGACGGGTCAGGAAACCGGCTACTGCATAGCAACCGGTCGCCACCAGACACGCGATCACGCCCGCCAGCAGTTGCGGTACCGACTCTGCGCTGCCAGTTGTCGTCAGCAAGGTGATGCCGAATAAACCTGTCAGCACGCCGAGCGCCTTTTTAAGCGTCACTGCCTCGTTGAAGAACAATCCGCCCATCACCACGCCCATCAGCGGCGTGGTCGCGTTGAGGATCGCCGAATAACCCGCCGGTAACCAGCGTGCCGCCAGACAATACATCAGGAACGGCAAACCGGAGTTGATCACCCCGAGCAGCAGCGAACTGCCAAATTTTTGCTGGTAATCACGCGGCGTTCGCATTACGGCAAGGATAACGACCAGTCCGATAAACCCAAACAGTACGCGCAAAAACGCAGTATTGATGGCACCGAATGCCGGTGCCGCCACCCGCATAAACAGAAAACTACCCCCCCAGATCGCCGCCAGCAGTAACAGACGGCAAAAATCACCCGCTTTCATTCACGTCCCCTATTGAATATTGGCTATTGGCTTGTTTTAGTAATGGAATTATCAACGTTAAAATCGTGTTAATCAGTGTAGTGAATACGCTGGCGAATGAATCCGCTTTTTCTTGCTTTTATATTCTGAACAGGACGCTTTCATGACTGATTTTTCGCAGGCTGATTTTGATGTTCGTGTGGAATGGGGCGCGCCAGCCATGGAGCATCTGGCGGCAGAAGCGGACTGTATTGTCATTATCGACGTGATGTCGTTTTCCACCTGCGTGAGTGTGGCCGGTGAACGCGGCGGCATGATCTTCCCGTATCCCTGGAAAGACGCCAGTGCGCAGCAATTTGCCGCAGATAATAATGCCGAATGTGCGCAGTTTGACCGGTGTTTTCAGGGGCAGGGTTTCACCCTTTCTCCCTGCTCCTTGCTGAACATGACAGCGGGAACGCGGCTGGTGCTGCCTTCGCCGAACGGATCCGCGCTGACTTTTAAAGCCAAAGCGCACAAGGCGGCGATTTTCACCGCCTGTTTTCGCAATCTGACCGCGACCGCCCGCGCGTGTGAAAAGTATCGCCAGATTTTGATCGTACCCGCCGGTGAAAAGTGGCCGGACAACTCACTGCGTCCGGCACTTGAAGATTTTGCCGCCGCTGGCGGGCTGGTTTCGCGCCTTTCGCACCGTCGTTTATCTGCTGAAGCCCGCGCTGCCTGTGCTGTTTATCAACATCTGACACGGGCAGAACTTGAAGGCTGTGGTTCAGCGCGTGAGCTGAACCGTCGTGGATTTGCCGCCGATATCGCACTTTGTCTGGAGGAAGATGTCAGCGATTTTGCCTGCCAGTTGCAGGGCGAGTTCTTCACTGCGCTCCGATGACAGGAAATCGCTCTTTTTGATCCTCATGCGATCTATAACCCAGCCAAAGGTGTGTGATAGGTTTAATACTTATCATCTATCTTTTGCTGCGTTCTGCAGCGATGCTGTTTTTCCGGGACAGAAGACAATGAGCCACACTAAATCGGATGCGTCAGAACATCCGCAGGGAGAAACCGCTGCCAGTAACGGGATCTCCGTTATTGCTTTATTGGTTGCTGCTGCTTTCTTTATGGAGTTTATCGACGGTACGGTGATTGCCACCGCGCTGCCGCAAATGGCGATTTCTTTCGGCGTATCAGCGGTCGATCTTAATGCCGGGATGAGTGCGTATATGCTGACGCTGGCGGTACTTATCCCCGCCAGTGGCTGGGCGGCAGAACGTTTTGGTGCCCGCAACGTATTCACCTTTGCCCTCGCGGTCTTTACGCTGGCTTCGCTGTTTTGTGCCATGGCGACCAGCGTCAGTGAATTTATCATTCTGCGTATTATTCAGGGTATTGGCGGTGCGCTGATGGTGCCGGTCGGGCGTCTCACGGTGCTGAAAACTACGCCAAAACCACAGTTAATCAAAGCCATCGCCACGCTGACCTGGCCTGCGCTGGTGGCGCCGATCCTCGGGCCGCCGCTCGGTGGATTCATTACCCATTACGCCTCATGGCACTGGATTTTCTATATCAATGTGCCGCTCGGGATTATTGCGATGATGCTGGCGTGGCGTCTGTTTCCTCAGGCACCTTCCGATGAACCCAAACATTTCGACAAACCGGGGTTCCTGCTCACCGGGCTGGCGATGCTTTCGCTGGTCACCGGTCTGGAGCTGATCAGTCAGGACCATATTTTGTGGACTACCGCCGGGCTGTTACTGGTCGCAGGTGTGGTGCTTTCGGTGCTGGCTGTCCGTCATCTTTACCGCGACCCCGCGCCGATGGTGCATCTGGGGGCGATGGTGATCCCGACATTTCGTATCAGTATGGGCGGCGGTTCGTTGTTTCGCGTGACCATCAGCGCGGTGCCGTTCCTGCTGCCGCTGATGTTACAGGTCGGATTTGGTATGGATCCGTTCCATGCCGGTTTACTGGTGCTGGCGGTGTTTGCCGGTAATCTGGCGATGAAACCGGCGACCACGCCGCTGATCCGCCGTTTCGGCTTCCGTCCTGTGCTGGTGGTGAATGGCCTGCTGAGCGTTTTCTCATTGCTGTTCTGCGCGTTTCTGACGCCGGGCACGCCGGACTGGCTGGTGATGTTATTGCTGTTTCTCGGCGGCCTTAGCCGTTCAATGCAGTTTACCGGCATCAGTACGCTGGCCTTTTCTGATGTGCCTGCAAAACAAATGGCCGATGCTAATACGCTGTTCAGCACGGTGCTGCAACTGTCGGTCGGGCTTGGGATCACGGTCGGTGCGCTCGGTACGCGCCTGGGTGAACAACTGGTGGATATGCTGCACTGGGAGTCTGTTCCCGGCATGAGTTTCAAAGTGGCCTTTATTGTTATCGCGGTGCTGACCCTGATTGGCTGGCTGGATATGTTGCGCCTGAAACCGGATGCCGGTTCATCGGTATCGGGCAAAAAGTAAATCGCTGCTCTATGCTGAGTCTTGTTAATTAACCCCTTTGGGAGTTCCCGATGTTCACAGGATTAAGTGCTTTTCCTCTCACCCCGCTGACGGATAAAGGCATTGATGAGAAATCTTTTGTCAGGCTAATGTCGCGTCTGGTGAGTGCGGGTGTGGATTCCATCGGCGCACTGGGCTCGACGGGCAGTTATGCTTATCTGAAACACAGTGAGCGTGACCGCGTTGCCCGGCTGGCGGTGGAACACGCTGAGGGTATTCCCGTCATGGTCAGTATCGGTTCAGTGCGTACCTCTGACGTGCTGCACCTTGCGGAAGATGCCCAGCGGGCGGGTGTGAGTGCTGTATTACTGGCACCTGTGTCGTATCAGAAACTCACCAGTGATGAAGTCTTCATGTTGTATGAAACGGTGACCCGTCATCTTTCGGTGCCGTTGTGCGTTTACGATAATCCGGCCACAACGCATTTTGATTTCACCGATGAACTTTACGGGCGTATCGCGCAACTGCCGCATGTTGCCAGTATCAAAATTCCCGGGTTATCTGCTGACCCTGTTGCCACGCAAAAACGTCTGGCGGCGCTTCGTCCGTTGGTTCCGGCGCATGTGACGCTCGGCGCGGCGGGTGATCTGGCTGCTGCCACGGTTCTGACACAGGGCGGCGATGTCTGGTATTCGGTTATTGCCGGATTGTTCCCGGAAATTCCGGTGGCCATCACACGTGCAGCACAAAACGGGGATACTCAGACTGCTCAGGCTTTATCGGCACAACTTGAACCGTTATGGGAAATGTTCCGCCAGCACGGAAGCCTGCGCGTTGTCGCTGCCGCAGCGGAAATTCTCGGCCTGGTTTCTGCCCCATGTCTGCCGTTACCGCTTCAGTCTGTTACCGGTGATCAACGCCAGCGACTGGAACGTGTTATTGAAGCGCTTAATTTGCGAGCCTGATAATATCGGCGGAAATATTTCCGCCGATATTTATTTCATCTGCGCAGCAGGTGAGAGTGATTTATTTTATAAATAGATGGCATTGCTATTATTCATCATGTTTATTAAGCTCTGCCACATAGAAAGTTCCTCTTTTTGCCTTTCACCCTGTGTTAGACTGGGTTGCCTAAAATTGAAGTCTCAACTTACGTCGATGTGATTATTTAAAAATAAGGATATTTATGCTGACACAGGTAAAAAATAGGCATCAGTCCAAAGATGACCTCTTTCTTCAAAGACTTAAAAACAAACAACTCGCGAAACTCACCCGGACAATAAAAAATACCAGCCATACGTACGAGTTTCAAAATAAGTTGGCGCACGATCGTAATTTCAATAACATAGAGAAAACCGTTCAGGAGTCCTGGGCTGCTGCTGTCATTCTGAGGAATGCCAATGTCTTCGGCGAAACGGTTTATAAACTCTGTGGTAAGTTAAAGAGCATATGGTCAGAAAGTAATAACTCTGAGGCGTTTGCTTTTTTTAAAAAGAAAGTTGAAGAAGATGTTGATATCGATGGTCAGTTTGCAAGGATATCCAGACAGGATATCACCTCTGTTCTGTTGTCTGCAGAATATTCAGCAGAAATGTTCGTCAGAAAAATACAGTTACTTAAATCGATGGGGACGTTTATCATTGATCATGCGATTCATGATGCGGATAAATATGCGTTTCTGTTTAAAAATAATGCCTCACCGGTGGAAAAAATAAAACAAAGGAACAGGCCGGACAGTCTGTTCACTGTCAGGGGGCGCAGCGGCGTGCTATCGAAAACTTATCGTGAAGACATCGGTATTCTTGATAAAGCCACCTTCGATCAGCTTGACCCAAAACTGCAAAAAATATTAACCATTAACGGACTGACGAAAATCCGGCCGCTTTTTCGTACCCGGATCAGTCACAAACTGGCTGATGGCAGTCGCGCATTTGTGGAACGTCAGTTTGACCGCGATAACCCTTTGCTCGCCTCTATCTCCGGCAGTACCGCAGACATATTTATTGCAGCAGAAATTCTTGACGATAAACTGAGCCAGTCTCAGCTTGATCAGCTAACCCTTTCCGCTATCGCCCTGATTGTCGGGGGCGGCTATCACGCTATGCACGAAGTCATTAATATCCGTTCACCACACCTTAATGTTATCGCCAGCATTGAAAGCCAGATGCGGCTAAAAAATTGTAGCGCAGAATTGCAGGAATATATCGCGGCTTTACATGATGCTTGTGACCGGCTCAGATAATTTATTCCCCCGCTTTTTTTGCCGGCAGCGTCCTGCTCTGTGAGGATGCTGCCGCTTTTACGTCATGGCTTCGACAGTCACCCTTTTTGTGGATTACCATCCCTTTGATTGCGCTGAAATTGCTCAGGATGGCAGCATCTTGACTTTTAATTCCAGCGCCTGTCGCCAAAGCAGAACCATTTATCTTATTAATAGATATTTCCCATTCCTATTATTCATTAAATTTATTAATAAACCTAAACTAACGATTAAATCCGTTTGGTTATTTCCTTGTGTTAGACTCCGCTGCCAAAAAATGAAGTATGATTTTTGCAGAAGTGATTCTTTTAATTAATAAGGAAATTTATGCTGTCACAGGCAAGAAATGGATCCCAGTCCAAAGATGATTTATTTATATACAGATTGAAAAACAAACAACTTGCTCAACTCACCAGCACGAAAAAAAAGTTAAGCCATACTTATGAGTTTCAGGGAAAGTTGGTACACGATCGCAATTTCAACAATATAGAGAAAACGGTTCAGGAATCCTGGGCTGCTGCCGTTATTCTCAGGAATGCCTCTGTTTTTGGTGAGACGATTTATATTCTTTGCGCTAAGTTTGCGAAGATCTGGTTAAAAAATAACGGCTCTGAAGCATTTAACTTTTTTGCAAAGGAAGTTGTAGAAAATGTAGATGCTACTGGCCAGTTTGCAAGGGTATTTAATAAGGATATTACTTCTATCCTTATGTCATCAGAATATTCAGCAGAAATTTTCGCCAAAAAAATACTGCTCGTTAAGGCTATGGGTGAATTTATCATCAATCATGCCATTAATGATGCGGGGAAATATGCATTTCTGTTTAAAGATAATGTTCCGCCGGTAGTAAAAATAGTGCAAAGAAACAGGCCTGACAGTCTGTTCACCGTGAGGGGACGCAGCGGCGTGATGTCGAATACCTATCGTGAAGATATCGGTATTCTTGACAAAGACGTCTTCAGCCAGCTTGATCCGAAACTGCAAAAAATATTAACCATTAACGGACTGACGAAAAACAGACCGCTTTTTCGTACCCGTATCAGTCATAAACTGGCAGACGGCAGTCCGGCATTTGTGGAACGCATGTTTGATCGTGATAATCCTTTGCTTGCTTCTATTTCGGGCAGCACCGCCTGTTTATTTACGGCGGCAGATGTTCTGGACGATAAACTGAGTCAGTCTCAGCTCGATCAGATAACCCTGTCCGCTATCGCCCTGTTCGTCGGGGGCGGCTATCATTCAGTGCACGAAATCATCAATATCCGTTCACCTCATCTTAATGTTATCGCCAGCATTGAGAGCCAGATGCGGCTCAAAAACCGTGGTGCGGAATTGCAGGAATATGTGGCGGCTTTACATGCCTCCCGCGATCTCCTGAGATAATTTGCCATTCCCCGCTATTTTAACGGCGACACCCTCCCGCGGAGGATGCCGCCGCTTTTATGTCACGCAACAAACAGCCACCCTTTTTGACCCTTATTCCCCCGTTTGATTTCGCTTAAATCGCTTAAGGTGGCAGCATCATGAACCTTTTCTGCCTGCGCGCTGGCGCGGTGCAAAACCACTAAAGGCTATTCAGGCGTGGCAAAATCATTTTTACGCAGTGGCAGTCTCAACGACATCCTTGCGCTGGGCGAAAACGGGCAGCCGGTATACGCATCAGCCCTGCAATTACGGGAAACCTTACGCCTGCGTAAACAACCTGCAATCGCGGATTGTCTGGCTATTCCTCAACTCAATGAGGCCGGTGACCGCCTCGACTGGTATTCCCCTCGCGAAGGCAAAGTGGTTTCCTGGGCAGCTGCAACTGACGCGGCGCGTGCCTCGGCCTTACGGCAGCTCGAAAACTGCCTCGATGTGGTATCGCAAATCAGTAAAGCCGCTAAATCCTCTGAAAAATCAGCCAGTCAGTTTTTTGGTGCGCTGCTGGAAAAAGCCTTTCGGTTTCCGGATCAGAACCACGTTTATCTGGTCGGCGGCCAGCCTGTTCTGACGTTCTGGGGCTTTGTCAGCCTCGACAGCACCGCCAGTGCCGAACCTTTTGCCGCCTTGCGCGACACGCTCAAAGCTGACGAACCGTTGCCTTCACTTTCTCTGGCTGCTGAAAAAGTCAAAACGCCTGAACCGGTTATCGCACCTGAAGCGCCTGTGCGTGTGATAAAAACCATTGAGGCGCACGCCGCAGAACAGGAGGCCGTCACGCCTGAACCGGTGGCTGCACCGCGCCGTAAAATATCGCCGCTGATCTGGGCACTGCCGGTGGCGGCGCTGGTCGTGGCCGGTTCTGCTGCGGGCTGGTTGTATTCCCGCACCCCTGCGCCGAAAGCAGAGACAGCTCAAACCGAAACCCGGAAACCTGCTCCGGCAGCTGAACCTGCGGTGATCGCCCCGCCACCAGTTGCTGAACCCGCGAAGGCACCGGAAGTGAAAACATCCGAAGTGATAGCCCCGGAAGTAAAAGCATCAGAAATGAAAGCCCCGGAAGCCGTGCCTGCTGCTGTAGTGGTGCCTGCGCCAGAGCCGGTCGCGGAAGTCGAGAAAACGCCGGTGGTAGCAGAACCTGCCCCAGCGCCAGTCAGCAAAAATGCGCTGGTACTTCCGCCGGATGCGGTAAAAATCGGTTCGACGAAATTCCTCAACGGTAACTGGAATGGCATCGTTGAAATCAAAGATCCGGTTACCGGCAAGCCGCCGGTGCTGCGTTATCAGTTCAAACAGGGTCAGGGCACGGTGAAAATTACCTATGGTGCCGGGGTTACCTGTCGCGCGCCGGTTAATGCCGGGCTGATGCAGTCAGGGAATCTGGTGATCAATACCCGTTACAGAGCGAAATGCAGTGACGGCTCCCGATATCAGATGCCGGAAATCAGTTGTACCCAGGGCGCGACTGGCGCTGCCGTGTGTCAGGGCCGTTATAACGGCGACACGGTTTACCCAATGACGATTAAGCGCGAAGGTAAATAAGACCATGCTGGCAACCATTACTGATTTTAAACAAAAGATTACTCTGATCCGGGACAGCGGCATCCAGTTCCTCGACTTCGCGCTTAAGCCGGTCTGGGACCTCGAACTGCCTGCCAAATTTGTGCGTAAAAGTGCCAACGGCCCTCTGTTGCGTCTGGATTATAATCCGCAAAATGGCCGACACTTTTTACCGGCAACCGACGGCGGCGCGCCGGAAGTCGTGCGTCCGGAGTTCAGTTTTCCGCTGGAACAGTCGCTTAAATTGCTCGATCAAATCTGGCTACCGCTGCCTTTCCTGCGCTTTAATCCTCCGCGCACCTTTATGGCAGGCCCGGATAACTGGGCGCGGGTGCAAATCCGTCAGCTGGATACGCCGGAAGCGGACGGCAGCACGCACCGCGTGGTGATTGCTTTTGATACCCGTGTGGTGGAAAGCGATGATGAACAAACTCAGCTCGCCCCGACGCCTGATGATGTGAAAAACGGCATCAGTTTTGCGCTGGCCTGGCATAACGACGAACTGCCGGAATTCCTTGACCAGACCTGGGTTGACGGCTGGCTGCGTGAAGTGTTTACCGAACAATCCGCTATTCGCGAACAGCGTGAGGCACGCAACATCAAAGTTGCCCTGCGCGAGTTTGAATATCAGGCGCACTACCTGAATTTACTGGAAATGCTCGGCAGTCAGCTGGGTATTCCTGAGCTTAAAATCAGCGGTGCCACCTTGCAGGAACCTTCCATCAACGTGGACCTGATTCTGGATGTTGGTAACTCGCATACCTGCGGCATTCTGGTTGAAGATCACGTCGGCGAAACTGACGGTCTGAAGCAGACCAGCGAACTGCAACTGCGCGACCTTTCTCAGCCACATTTTCTCTATAACGAACTGTTCGAAAGCCGCGTGGAATTTGCTCAGGCGCGCTTCGGCAAACCTAACTTTTCTGCCGAAAGTGGCCGGGATGATGCGTTTATCTGGCCGTCGATTTTGCGTGCCGGTCGCGAAGCCAGTCGTCTGGCTTTACTGCGCGAAGGCACCGAAGGATCAACCGGAATTTCCAGCCCGCGCCGCTATCTGTGGGATGAAGACAGTTATACGCCGGGCTGGCGTTTCAGTCAGGGCGGGCACGGCGCGATCGCTGAACCGGTCGCGGCGGCCATGCCGCTGACGTTTCTGATTAACGATGAAGGCCAGCCGCTGTCTGATTTGCCCGTTGACGATCGTCTTCCGGTGTTTTCGGCGCACTACAGTCGCAGTTCGGTGATGACGCTGATGTTGTCCGAACTTCTGGCACAGGCGCTGATGCAAATCAACAGCCCGGCTCAGCGAACCAAAATGCTGCGATCTTCCGCCCCGCGTCAGTTACGCAATATCATTCTTACTCTGCCTTCGGCGATGCCTAAACCGGAGCGCGAAATCTTCCGCCGCCGTATGCAGGAAGCGATTGGTCTGGTGTGGAAATCGATGGGCTGGCATCCGTCAGATGACGGTTTTAAACATCCGGCTGACAAGGCGAAAAGCCTGATGCCGGTGCCGGATGTGCAGATGGAATGGGACGAAGCCACCTGCGGCCAGATGGTGTATCTGTATAACGAAACGCAGGTGAACTTCGGCGGACATACCGGTGAATTTTTTGCCAGCATGGCGCGTCCTGACCGCGAACTGGCGGATGACGAACCGGTTGGCAAAACCCTGCGCATCGCCTCCATTGATATCGGTGGCGGCACTACCGATCTGGCGATTACCCAATACTGGCTGGATGACGGTATGGGGAATAACGTCAAAATTACCCCGCGCCTGCTGTTCCGCGAAGGCTTCAAAGTGGCGGGCGACGATATTCTGCTCGACGTCATTCAGCTCTACATTTTGCCAGCGCTTCATGCGGCACTGAAAAAGGCCGGTCTGGCGAATCCTGACGGGCTGATGACGCGTCTGTTCGGTAGCGAAGGTCGCATGGACGGGCACGCAACGCTGCGCCAGCAAAGCACGTTGCAAATTTTCATTCCGCTGGCCCATGCGGTGCTGGAAGTGTATGAACGTTTTGACCCGCTGGACACCCACGCGGAAATTGACGCACCGTTTGGTGAGTTGCTGGAACAGCCACCGACGCAAAAAGTGCTTGATTATCTTCACACGGAAATCCAGCGCGTGCTGCCTGCCGGTTCCCCGGTGTTTGATATTTTGCAGACACCGCTGGTGCTCAAGCTCAGCAAGCTGCACGGTGAATTTTTATCAAACCGGATGAGTATTACTCAGAATCTGCGTTCACTGTGTGAAGTGGTGTCGTTGCATGATTGCGATGTCCTGCTGCTGACCGGCCGCCCTTCGCGCTTCCCGGGGATTCAGGCATTGTTCCGTCACCTGCAACCGCTGCCAATCAACCGCATGTTATCGCTTGACGGTTATCACACCAGCGGCTGGTATCCGTTTAACAAACTCGGTCGTATCGACAACCCGAAATCTACCGCCGCAGTGGGCGCAATGCTGTGTCTGCTGGCGCTGGATCTGCGTCTGCCGGGCTTCTATTTCAAAGCCGGTGATTTCCAGCCTTATTCGACGGTACGTTATCTGGGCATGCTCGATGGCAATCAGGCGCTGACTGACGAGAACGTCTGTTACAGCGATATTGACCTCGATGCCCATGATTACAAACTCGACAGCGCGGCCAGTTTCCGTATTCGTGGTGCCATTTGTCTGGGCTTCCGTCAGCTGGAAAATGACCGCTGGCCTGCGTCACCGCTGTATACCCTGTCAATTGCCGAACCTGAACTGGCGCGTAAAGTGGCCGGTGACAGCGTGCTGCGGGTGAAACTAGCGGTGAAAAAAGGCGAAGATCACCCGACGCCTGAATTTTTTGATATTGCCAGCGCAGTGCTGGATAACGGCACCAAAGTGCCCGTTCATCACCTGCGTCTGCGGCTAAATACACTGGGCGAAAGCCATTACTGGATCGACAGTGGGAGCGTATTCGTCTCATGACAACCCGCACAACAGCAACAATCCCGGCACAGGCAGTGACTACAAATGTGCTGCAACGTCAGTTTGCCGCCGCGTCAGACACCATCGGTGACGCGCTGAACTGGGTGGAACACACCCGCGCTCAGGCACCGCGTTTAGATCTTGAAGCTGACCGGCTGAATTTGCAGTTAAAACGCTGCCGCGATAAAGCGCAGCGTCTGGCACTGGCCTGCGAACTGCCGCCCGCGCTGGGCTTTTACGGTCATTCTCAGGCGGGAAAATCCTATCTGATCTGCTCGCTGGCAGCGGGGAATTATGGCCGGCTGGAAACCCGTCTGGGCGGCGTCACGCTGGATTATCTGACGCAAATTAATCCGGGCAACCGCACTGCACGCCTTGCCACCCGCTTCACCCGTCAGTCTGATGTGCGCGACCGGGCTTTCCCGGTACGCGTGTTGTTACTCAATGAGCCAGATCTGGCCCGCATTGTTATCCGCGCCTTCCAGCCGGACAGTCATTATCACGTGCCGGATACGCAGCAGATCACCGAGCATCTGAATAAGCTGATGATGCATCGCCAGCCGGAGCCGGTTGAAGGCTTCAGCAGCGAGCAGATGATGGGATTATGGGATTCTATGATTCGGCTGGATGCCCGTCGTTTTCGCCACCTCAATGCGCACTTCTGGCCGGTCGCGGTAAATCTCGCGCCGTATCTGAATGTCGATGACCGTGCGCGTTTGTTTTCCATACTGTGGGACAACGTGCCCGCGCTGACCACGGCTTACCGTCATTACGCGCATACGCTGCAACATCTGGGCGGCGCAAAAAGTCTGCTGGCTCCGCTCAGCGTGCTGGTTGATGACGCGATGCAACCGGCTGATGGGATTTTCAGTCAGTCTCCGGCCTTTGACATTGAGATTTCCGTCTGCCCGGAAGTTGAAGGTACGAGCACAGCACCGGTGACGTTGTCACTTGAAGAGCTGACCTTGCTGGCCGCAGAAGTGCAAATCCCCCTGCTTTCGCCGCCACGCGAAGCCTTATTCGAACAGTTTGATTTGCTGGATTTACCGGGCTACGGCAGCGCTGAGGACAATGAAATGGACGATGATGGCGGTGATGATATCAGCCCGCTGTTTCGTGCCAAAGTCGCTTATCTGCCGGAACGTTACACCGACCGCCATGAGATGAATATGCTGATGGTTTGCACCGCTGCGGATAAACGCGATGATGTGGTCGCTGTGGGCCGGACGCTTGAGCACTGGGTGAAAGAGATGCACGGCGAAAACACACAGGTGCGCAGCCGCCGCAAACCGGGGCTGGTGTGGGTGCTGACCCCGTTCGACCGGCGGATGACGCAGTCTGTGCATTTCGACGAGGCCGTCCAGCGTCATGTCGGCAATCCGGGCGATGCCTGGGGCGCGCTGCTGGCGATGGACGAGCGGGGTCTGCAACGCATGGCGGATTATCTGGTGGCTGAAATTCGTCCTGATGTGCGTCTCAACCGTCTGAGTGAATTGCGTGATGAACTGCATCGTGAACTGGCGGATAACCTGCTGGGTCGCTGGTATCAGGAAGGCGAAGCGGCTGACCCGTTGCAGAAACAGCGCACGGTACAAACAGTGATTAAAGCGCTGCAAACCCGCACCGGTGTTCATGGCGAACTCCTGGAAAAGCTGTTGCCTGGCCGCGACGAGCTGCACCGTATTTATCTGGAACATACCGGCCAGCCAGTGGATTCCGGCGCTCAGGATCAAAACGGTGCAGAGAGTTTTGGTATTGGCATTGATATTGATCTGTTCGCTGAACAACAGGACGCGCCAGTCTGGCAGGCTAAACCGGATGACGGCACCGCCTTTGCCCGTCAGGTACAGCGTTACTGGATCAACCATCTGCGCAGCCTGCCGGAAAACGAACCCTTGATCGCCTTGCTTGGCGTGGCGAAACCGACGGTTGAATTGCTGATGGAAGAGCTGATCACCGCCAGTTTCCGACTTAATATGGGCGAAGCGCTGGTGCGGTCTCTGGGCAGCACATTACCGGCGGGCGCGCGTGAACATGATCATCATGCCGACCGGCAGGTTTCCCGTGCGCTGACCGTGCTGGGTGATTTTGTGGCGTGGCTGGGTTTTGAAAAACAACCGGAAGCTGAGCGTCCGGAAAGCCGTATTAACAAAGGCCACAAGATTTTCGCCAAACCGAAGAAAAGCGTCGCCAGCTGGAAGTCATCCCAGCGCCTGACAAAACTATCGGCTACCCCGACCAATTCCACCGCGTTTTATATCTACGACTGGCTGGTGGGTTTGCAGGAAAGCATCATGCGTAATGCAGGTTACGCAGCGGGCGGTGAAATCCCGGCAACGCAACGCGACAGTCTGGCGCGGTTGTTGAAGGTGTTGAGAGTCGCAAGCTGAAAAATACCGGGACACCAGCGTGGTGTTCCGGGTTTTGGTATGAATTCTCACCTTAAGTGGGCTGCCAGGCGTTCTTCTGGAAACCAACTGAAAGCACAAAATTCTATGACGAGGGAGTAAGCGCAGAGTGATCGACTGCTGCAAAAGCGCAATCTGAGTTACACAAAATGCCGGTAAGGCGACTATAAGTATGGGGTCAGGAAATTTCATTCACTGCTCTGAGCGTTCGCAAAGAGCCGAAAAGGAGTCCATATGACTGATATCGCTAAGTTACTCGGTAAAGAAGCTGATTCACTGCTGCAGCATCAATGTTCCACTATCACCGCCGATCAGCTTTATCTTCCCGGCAGCGATTTTGTTGACCGTGTAATGATCGACAATAACCGCTCTCCCCGCGTGCTTACCGCAATGCAAAACTTGTATAACACCGGACGCTTAGCCAAAACGGGTTATCTGTCCATTTTGCCGGTGGATCAGGGCGTCGAGCACTCCGCAGGCGCTTCCTTTGCCGCGAATCCCCTCTACTTCGATCCTAAAAATATTGTCGAACTGGCAATTGAAGCCGGCTGTAACTGTGTGGCATCCACATACGGTGTCTTAGCGTCAGTTTCACGCCGCTATGCCCACAAAATTCCGTTCCTGGTCAAGCTGAATCATAACGAAACCCTGAGCTATCCGACGCAATACGACCAGACGTTGTATGCCAGCGTGGAACAGGCATTTAATCTTGGTGCGCAGGCAGTCGGTGCGACGATTTATTTTGGCTCGGAACAATCTCGCCGCCAGATTGAAGAAATTTCAGCCGCTTTCGAGCGTGCGCATGAACTGGGAATGGTCACTGTTTTGTGGGCGTATCTGCGTAATCCGGCGTTTGTGAAAGACGGCAAGGATTATCATTCCAGCGCCGATTTGACCGGACAAGCCAACCATCTAGCTGCGACCATTGGCGCGGATATCGTGAAACAGAAAATGGCGGAAAATAACGGCGGCTATACAGCGGTGAAATTCGGTTATACCGATGAGCGCGTGTATTCGAAACTGACCACCGATCACCCCATCGATCTGGTACGTTATCAGCTGGCTAACTGTTATATGGGGCGTGCAGGTTTAATTAATTCCGGCGGTGCGGCCGGTGAAAATGATATCCAGGAATCGGTCCGTACGGCAGTTATCAATAAACGTGCGGGTGGCATGGGCCTGATTCTGGGGCGGAAGGCCTTTAAGAAATCTATGAAAGAAGGCGTTTCTCTGATAAACGCTGTACAGGATGTTTATCTGGATAAGAAAGTCACTATTGCCTGATGCTATTTTAGCAATGTAAGTTTAGAAGTATAAGGGTAGTAATATATGTATGTTGGCCGGAAGGTTTCTTCCGGCTTTTTTAGGCATCATCTCAGAATATTTTGTTTTTAATTAATTTCAGACAACTGAGTAATTCCGAATCCGATAGCAGATTGAATTTAGCCATGATTTTTCTTTTATGCACGCTGACGGACTTCTCTGCTATCTGCAATTTTTTGGCAATATGCCCCACATCATTACCCGCGTGGATCAGCGTTGCAACTCTGGCCTCTTTTGCAGACAACTCTGGTTGCTTGCAGTTGGCACAATCACGTGGCAACTGGTCAGGAATACCCGTCGTGTGGTTCGCCCAGCCGCTGATCACCCGTTTTCTTATGTGTTCAAGAGAGCTCTTACGGTTAATAAAAATAATGTTAGTAATACACAACGGCAGGTCTGTCACGAACGGCACTGTCCGGCAGTCGTACACGGCAATAATCAAACTGTGCGGAGTGCGTTGCTGAAATAGTGGCTGGCAAATAGTACTTTCGCCAGCGCTGAATCTTTTAACGATAATGTTCGCAGCAGGAATGTTTTCTTCAGTCAGATCAGATATCTGTACAGGAATTTTCTTTTCCAGCGAAAATATCTGCGTAAGGAAATTCTCCATACCATAACGATATGCTGCATTCGGATCATCAAAAATAATATTTAACATGACGGGCTTCAGCTTATTAAGATAATAAATAGCGCCTGTTATCCTCTTGCAGGCTTGCGGCTGATATTACTCAGTTACGGGCAGTGCTCAACATTTTTCGAGTCTACTTTTACACCATAAAAACTGTTGATTTTAAAATTCCCCTGTTCAATGAGTGAATTGTATCTTACGGATACTCCTTTTCTGTAATAACCTCGGATAAAGATAATCCCATGAGGGGTGGTTAATGACTCGCTTCGCCAGCCGCTTAATCTGATTAAACAAAATTCAAAAATTTTATCGGAACATCAAAGCAGTAACGCTAGAATGTTCACTATATTTTCTGCATTCAGCCGATCAAAATTCTCACGGTTGTTTCTCCGACTGTCTCAGGGGGCATACGGATGTTGATAGGGATAGATTTAGGTACTTCAAACTGTGCTGTTTCGATATGGCAGGACGGTCAGTCTCTGCTGGTTCCCAATGTCTATGGAAAAAATCTGACCCCTTCGGTGGTCGGGATAGACGATGACGGGCATATGCTGGTCGGGGCCCCCGCACATGCACGCTTATTTACTCATCCGGAACTTACCCTCGCCAGTTTCAAACGTTTCATGGGAACGGATCATTCATTCCGACTGGGTAACCAGCATTTTCGTGCTGAAGAACTGTCCGCCCTGCTTCTGCGTAGCCTGAAAGCAGACGTGGAACAGCACTGTGGCTGCAAGTGTGACCGCGCCATCATCACCGTCCCTGCTTACTTCAACGATGTACAACGTAACGCGGTCAGGGCTGCGGGTGAACTCGCAGGGTTGCATGTTGAACGTTTGCTCAACGAGCCGACCGCCGCATCGCTGGCTTACGGACTGGCAAATCAGCAGGAACATAAATTTCTGGTGTTTGACCTGGGCGGCGGCACTTTTGATGTCTCGATCATCGATATGTTTGAAGGCGTGATCGAAGTCCGCGCCAGCAGCGGCGATGTCTTCCTTGGCGGTGATGATTTCACGCGCAGTCTTGCCAGCTGGATGTTGAGCCAATATCCCCGTCTGGATAAAGAAAATACCGCATTGTTCGGACAATTACTGACACTGGCTGAAAAAGCCAAGTGCCAGCTGACGACTGAAGAGAGCACCACGCTGCAATACCAGTGGCAGGGTGAAACTCTTAGCTGGAACCTCACTACCGACATTCTGTTGCAGTGCTGCGAAAGCACGCTGGAGCGGATGAAAAAGCCGGTGATGCAGGCACTGCGTGATGCCAGATTCTCGGCCGATGAAATGGATCACATCGTGCTGGTTGGTGGTGCCACGAGGATGCCGCTGGTACGTCAGGCGGTAGCTCGTCTGTTCGGGCGCTTCCCACGCTGTGAGTTGCAACCCGATGAAGCCATTGCAATCGGGGCCGGTATTCAGGCCGGACTGGTGCTTCAGGATCAGGCACTCGACGATATTGTTCTCACTGACGTGATGCCATTTACACTCGGTATCGCTACTTCGCGTCGCAAGGGCGAAGGTTATGAAGATGGCCATTTCCTGCCGCTGATCGAGCGCAACAGTTTTGTGCCAGTGAGCCGGGTCGAAACCATCATGACGGTGTCTGACCAACAGAAACATCTGGATATCTGCGTTTATCAGGGAGAGTCCCGGCTTGTTTCCGATAACGTACTGCTCGGCATGCTCAGAGTTGATGTTCCTCCTCTCCCTGCCGGTGAGGCCAGCGCTGACGTCCGTTTCACTTACACTCTGGATGGTATTCTGGAGGTGGAGTGCAAGATCAACAGAACGGGCCTGAGCGAAAAACTGGTCATAGAAAAAGCGCCGGGCAGCCTGACACCCGAGCAAATTACTGAAAGCTTGCGAAAACTCGATGCCATCAAACAGCATCCGCGTGAACAACTGGTTAACCGGCAACTGGTGGCCGAAGCGAATGCGTATTATGAGCAGAGCCTTGGTGAACAGCGACAGTATATTGCCGATCACCTGTACCATTTTGAACGAATTCTTGATACGCAGGATGCCCGCCAGATAGCAGCAGCGCGCAAGGAAATCGAGGAACTGATCGCGTATCTGCGCAGGGAATGGGAGTAAACGGATGGGCATCTGGTCAGTCTTAGACATCGAACCTACTGATGATCTGAGCATCATCAAACGCGCTTACGCCAGGAAATTGAAAACCACGCGGCCAGATCAAGATCCGGTAGGCTATCAGCTGCTGAGGGAGGCGTTCGAGCAGGCGAAGGATATTTCCCATTCCGGGGATTTAAATCCTCCCCAAGACCATGCTTTCATCGACGTGGTGAAGGCTGAATACAATGAGCCGGTTTCACAACAGCAGGTCCTCAATCAGGTCGATGAAATTGTGACTTTGCTGCTAGCCGATGTCCCCGCCGGTTTTGAAAGGCTGTACACCTGTTTGTCTGACGGTCCGCTGGAAAATATTCACGCCCGCGAAATGTTCAGCCATTTTTTGGCAGAAGAATTGGGTAAAAGTAAAGGCGTTACCCGTTCAATGTTAATCAATGTGACTGCCATGATGGGATGGGAAATCGAGAATTTCAGACCTGAAGGGATTTCAGTGGACCAGTTATGGGCGATTTACGCGCAGACTGAGAACACAGAGGCTTCGCAATACTGGGACTCCCTCGTAAATAAACCCGAGAAGTCCATGCAGGAATATGAACGATTTGAGCTTTTGAGCGTTGAGGGCAAAAAGCTGCCTTTTATGGCAAGGTTAATTCCCGGTTATGTCGGCAAGCTACGCCAGACTGTAGAGGAAATCAGCGCGTACCATCCTGTCTTGCTGGAGCGGATAAATCCTCAGCTGCTTAAAACATTATCCGGACTGCGTTTAGAACTGGACTGGAGTACAGCATTTTTTATCGTGTTCTGGGGAATGGCGATCGCTATTGGAATTCGCCACGACGAACATCCGCTGCGCGATATGTCGATTATTATTTGCGTTCTCCTTGTCTGTACGTGGTGTAAAAGCGAGCTACAGCGCAAATTCAGACATTCTCAGCACGTTGTGGCGATATACGAAACTCTGCTTTCGCTTCTCATTTTGGGCGTGTTTGCTAAAATTTTCAGCGGCCTTTATGGGCAACTGCATTTTATGTACGACGACCCGGGCCGTGGTCCTGCACTTTTTGGCATGCTTACCGCTTTCGTACTTTTCCTCATATGGGCAATTTGTCCGCGATACTGGCGCTGGTACAACCTTATCAGCAATAGCCTGACCGCATTTGTCACATTCCCCTGGCAGCAGGCAAAAAAAACGGGGGTGATATGGCGCATTGTCATTTGTGCCGTGATGTTATTCCTCTATTCGTGGCTAGTGACCTGGGCGGTGGCATGAACAACCCACACCTCTGGTCAGTCTTAGACATCGAACCTACTGATGATCTGAGCATCATCAAACGCGCTTACGCCCGGAAATTGAAAACCACGCGGCCAGATCAAGATCCGGAAGGCTATCAGCGGCTGAGGGAGGCGTTCGAGCAGGCGAAGGGTTATGCGGCGCGCTCTTTGCAGAGTGACGTTGTCACGGAGATTGTCGATGAATCCCCTTCTTTCACCTTACCGATGCCGGTTCGCATAGAGCCTTTAAAAGAGCTCACGCCAGATATTGATGATGCGCTGGAGCAGGAATTAGAGGCGTTAAAGCCGGTGACAGAAATCATTGATGTCATGATGGACGATGAAACCGAAGGCCTGAGCCTGCTGAAATCCGCGCTATCCAGCGGGCTTTTACAAAATCTGCGTCTGCGGGAAGTATTCAGTCAGGAACTGGCTGCGCAACTGAGTGAGCGCGAGGGACTGTATTCGGCCCTGCTTATTCGTGTTTCAGAGGTCATGGGTTGGGATATTGATCATTATCTGCCGGAAGGTATTTCCCCATACCGGCTGGCGGCACTTCAGCATCAGGTTGAAATGACCGGTGCAAACTATTACTGGTCGCTCATGGAACGGGAGTATCAGAATTCAGCGCTTAACCGTTTGCGCCTGAGACTTCTGACCGTTGAAGGCGCTACGTTGCCGTGGTGGGCCAGACTGGTGCCAGATTTTATGACATCGCTGCACGACAAGCTCAGAGACATCAGGACTTATTATCCTGCACTGTTGCCGCGTTTAAATTCAGTTTTACTGAAAACGTTGTCTGAAACCCGAGTGGTTTTGCGCTGGGGAACGGTATTTCTGACGGGCTTCTGGCTGTTGCTCATCATGCTGGCGACACGCGAACATCCGGATCCCTGGCGGCCACGCATCATACTCATTGCCATCATTGGCTTGTATATTCACGGCTACAGTTTTCTTGAACAAAAACTCCGTCAGTGGCCGCGAATATTGTGTGGCACGGTGTGCGCGTTCTCGCTGCTGTCGGTCGGTATTATCGTGAAGATAATGTTGGGCTTTTTCACGATGTTTAAGCCTGAAACGGGAAACCTGGCTATGGCCGTCACCAACTACGCGGTACTCAGTGCCAGCAGTTTTTGCGTGCTATGGATGATGGCGCCAAAACACTGGAAGTGGTATGGCGTTCCACTAAACTCGATGATTATTTTAGTGATTTTCCCCTGGGAGTGTATGAAAAAAGCCTCAGGAGTGGTGGGTGTTGTGGCCTTCATTTTGCTGCTGGCAATGTATTCTCTGCTGATCGCTTTCGGCTTCCGTTAGTTATTGCGGGCGAGCTGCTTTTGATAAGCAAGCCCGCCCGGACACTTATTCTGTCAGCACCCAGACACTGACACTGCCCCCGGCGCAGAAGAATACTGCCGATCCTTTTTCGTCAGTTTCAATGATCTCTTCGCGGTTACCCAGCAGGTCATGCCATTTTTTATGGCCGAAATTATCACCCATTTCGATGGCTTTTTCCCCGGCTTCACTGTTTGACATCACGACGACACAGCCCGGATGCTCGGCGGTACCGCTGCGGCTGAAGGCCAGACAGTTCGGGTGATCAAAATAATCGGTCTGAACGCCCCATGCGTGGGTTTGCCGCGCCTTGATCAGCGTTTCGAGTCCAGGGATCACCGGCATGTCGATGGTGTAACTGTTGCCGTCATCGCCTTCATCTTCGTAATTCGCACCGCACAAGTCCGGATAAAAGACGATCGGCACGCCCTGTTCACGCAGCAAAATCAGCGCATAGGCCAGCGGTTTGAACCAGGGTTCAATAGGCGCTTCCAGTGACTGCAACGGCTGAGTGTCGTGGTTTGCCACCAGCGTGACGGCGTGCGCGGGATCGGCGGCCACCAGCGTATTGTCGAAAATCTGGCTCAGGTTGTAATCTGCTCCCTGCTTTGAGGCGTGATGAAAATTCAGCTGCAACGGCGCATCGAAAAGCATGGTTTTGCCTTCGACCTGCTCAATATAATTTTGCAGCGTCGGCACATCGTGCGACCAGTATTCAGCCACGATATAAATCGGTTCTTCAGCCTCATTCTGGACATGATCGATCCAGTCTTTATAAAACCATGCCGGTATGTGCTTGACCGCATCCAGACGGAATCCGGTGCAACCGGTTTGTTCCAGCAGCCAGCGCGCCCAGTATTTAAGCTCTTCGCTGACTGCATTGTTGCGAAAATCGACGTTGGCGCCCATCAGATAATCGTAGTTACCGAATTCGTCATCGACCTGATCATTCCAGCCGCCGCCGGTGTAATCATTAATGATTTTGAAGATGCCATTCTCGTCAGGATTTTCGATATGATCGACGCCGCTGAAGCAGTGAAAATCCCAGATGAATTTCGAATACTGGCCGTTGCGGGCAGCAAATATAAAGCGCGTCCAGGCATCGGCCTCAATGATGTCGTCACTGATTTCTTCACGATTATCGATATTGACGCGGTTTACCTGCACGCGTTCTTTCTCATCCGCACCCATTTTGTGATTGAGCACCACATCAAGGATCACGCCCATTCCGTTAGACTTCAGTGCGTCGATGGCGGCGAGTAAACCCTCTTTGTCGCCGTATTTTGTTGCGCGGCTTCCCTTCTGGTCAAACTCACCCAAATCGAATAAATCGTAGGTGTCATAACCAACCGAGTAACCGCCGGAATCCCCTTTATAAGCAGGCGGGAGCCACGCGGCGGTGATACCGGTTTCGGCCAGCCATGCGGCCTTTTCGGCCACTTCCGGCCAGAGTTGTCCACCGTTCGGGTAATACCAGTGAAAGAACTGAAACAACGTAGGATTCTGCATACAGGCTTTCCATTCAGATGACCGGGAAATGAAGTATGGAGCAGGAATGGAAAAAATGCGGCGCGGAGCAAAAAAAAGCCGGTCAGTGAGGTGACCGGCTTTGAGATTACGCGGGAGTATGATCAGTCAATATCAGGATGCTGCGCAATCAGGTTCTTTCTTTTAGCTTCAAGTTCAACAATCTGCGTGTCAATATCTTCGATTTTCTGTTCGATATTGTCGTGATGTTCCTGAAGGATTTCTTTCGCTTCTGCACGATCCGATGCAGCCGGCGTTGCGCCTTTCAGCGGACGGTTAGCCGTTTCTTTCATGAAGATACCGGTCACCAGGCCGATGATTGCCACCACCATCAGGTAGTAAGCAGGCATATACAGATTACCGGTGGCTTCGACAAGCCAGGCGGCGATGGTCGGTGTCAGACCGGCAATCAGCACGGAGATGTTGAAAGCAATCGCCAGCGCGCTGTAGCGGATGTGCGTCGGGAACATGGCCGGCAGTGTCGATGCCATGACGCCGATGAAGCAGTTCAGCAATACCGCGAGGATCAGAAGTCCGGCAAAAATCAGCCCGACAACACCGCTGTTAATCAGAATGAAGCACGGGATAGCCAGAATGAACAGACCCACGCTGCCGATCAGAACGAACGGTTTACGGCCAAATCGGTCACTCAGCAAGCCCATGAACGGCTGTACAAACAGCATACCGACCATGATGGCGATGATAATCAGCACGCCGTGATCTTCTGAGTAATGCAGGCTGTGAGACAGGTAGCTCGGCATGTACGTCAGCAACATGTAGTAAGTGACGTTAGTCGCAATCACCATCCCGACGCAGACGATCAGCGGTTTCCACTGCTTGGTCAGAATTTCACGGAAAGAGACTTTCGGCGGCTCTGCAATGTCCTTACGGGAATCGCTGTCGATTTTATCAACGTGCTGCTGGAACGTCGGGGTCTCTTCCAGCGCATGACGCAGGTAGATACCGATCAGGCCCAGCGGTGCGGCGATGAAGAACGGAATACGCCAGCCCCATTCGAGGAAGTTGGTTTCACCGACAATGCTGGAAATCAATACCACTACGCCCGCGCCGAGGATAAAACCGGCGATAGAGCCGAAGTCCAGCCAGCTGCCGAGGAAGCCACGTTTTCTGTCAGGGGAATATTCGGCAACGAAAATCGCTGCGCCGGTGTATTCACCCCCGACCGAGAAGCCCTGTGCCAGTTTAGCCAGTAACAGCAAAATCGGAGCCCAGATACCGATGGTGGCGTAACCGGGGATCAGGCCGATACAGAAGGTACTGACCGACATGATAATGATGGTGACGGATAATACTTTTTGACGGCCAAACTTATCGCCCAACGCACCAAAGAACAGGCCGCCCAGAGGCCTGACGAGGAACGGAACGGAGAAGGTAGCCAGAGCGGCAATCATCTGAATGCCCGGATCGGCGCCCGGGAAGAAGACCTGACCCAGTGCAAAAGCGACAAAGCCGTATACACCGAAGTCGAACCACTCCATTGCGTTACCTAACGCAGCTGCGGTGATCGCCTTCTTGAGCTTGGAATCATCAATGATAGTAATGTCGTTGATTTGCATCGGTTTAACGCGTTTCTTTCTTAATCTAATCATGTACATCCCTTTTCTAAAATAACTTCACTGTGTAAAGCGTGAGGTATGTGTTCAGCACCCTTAATCTATTTTGGGTATCAATTGTTATTTACGAAACCATGACATTATAGAATGTTTTTTACAGAAGGGAAAAATGTGATCAATGTTGCATTTTCGGCAGCGATCGCCGCCAGTGTGCAACGGTAAGTGGTAATGTGTTTTCAATTTAATGAAATTGCATTTCAATTAATAAACAAAAGCCCACACAAGGCTGATTTTATTGCCACTTATGAGGTGAATCATGGCGAAAGGTTCTCAGATTCAATTCAATTTTCACACGGTTCAGGACGCACAGACCGGCGCGCGCGTGACGCGTCTGACCCCGCCCGATGTTCTTTGCCATCGCAACTATTTCTATCAGAAATGCTTTACCCGTGACGGCGGCAAGCTGCTGTTTGCTGGGGAGTTTGAAGGTAACCGCAACTATTATCTGCTGGATCTGCAGACGCAAAAGGCGGTTCAGCTGACGGAAGGGCAAGGTGACAATACCTTCGGTGGCTTCCTGTCGCCAGACGATCAGTGTCTGTATTACGTGAAAAATGAGCGCAGTTTGCAGTGCGTAAAACTGGACGATTTCAGCGAAAAAACCGTTTATACCGTGCCGGAAGATTGGGTTGGATACGGCACCTGGGTGGCGAACAGCGAATGCACCAGTCTGGTGGGCATTGAAATCAGTCGTAAAGACTGGACGCCGCTGTCTGACTGGAAAATCTTCCAGGAGTTTTATCACAGTCATCCCCGCTGCCGCCTGTTGCGTGTCGATCTTATCAACGGCAAGTCCCGCGTGATACACGAAAAGAATGAATGGCTCGGGCATCCGATTTATCGTCCCTTTGACGACCATACCGTCGCATTCTGTCATGAAGGGCCGCACGATCTGGTGGATGCCCGCATGTGGCTGGTGAATGAGGATGGCAGCAATGTGCGCAAGGTGAAGGAACATGCACCGGGTGAAAGCTGTACGCACGAATTCTGGGTGCCGGACGGCTCCGCGCTGATGTATGTGTCTTATCTTAAAGGCCAGCATGACCGCCATATCCGCCGTTTTGATCCGCAAACCGGCGAAGATATTTGCCTGATGACCATGCCTGCGTGTTCGCATCTGATGAGTAATGAGAACGGAACGCTGCTGGTCGGTGACGGTTCCGGCACGCCGGTTGATGTGAAAGATACCGCCAGCCATACGATTGAAAACGATCCATGGCTGTATATTTTCGACGCCCGTACCCGTCAGCATGCCCCGCTTGCTGCCCATAACAGTTCATGGCGTGTGCTGGATGGCGACCGTCAGGTGACGCATCCGCACCCTTCTTTCTCGCCGGACGACCGCCACGTGCTTTTTACCACTGATTACGAAGGCCTGCCGGCGCTGTATCTGGCAGAAATTCCGGATGCCCTGCTCAGCTCGTTAAGAAAGGACTAACCGATGTTTGTATTTAAAAATGAGATCCCCTTACAGGATTTAGGTGACGGTGTAAGCCGTCGCGTTCTGGCACATAACGGCAGCATGATGGCCGTCGAAGTGTATTTTGAGGAAGGCGCAGTCGGGCCAATGCATAACCATGTGCATGAGCAACTGACGTACGTGCTTTCCGGTCGCTTCAAATTCACTATCGGCGAGGAAACTCACGAAGTGACCGCGGGCGACACGTTATACAAAAAACCGTACATCATGCACGGCTGCGTGTGTCTGGAGAAAGGGGTGTTGTTAGATACCTTCACCCCCCAAAGAATGGATTTTCTGTAACCCGTCATCTTTTGAGCCGTCTCTGCGTTGGCTGCCTTGACTCACCCCGGTCACTTACTTTAGTAAGCTCCCGGGGATTCGCTCAGTTGCCGCCTTGATACAACTCAAAATATTTAGGGTTAAACGAATAGAGCTGCATAAAAAACCGGTGCCACATGGGCACCGGTTTTTTTGTCATCAAGAAAACGAAATCTTACGCGAGGATTTCACGCACGAAGGTTTCGATCTCTTTGTTCTGACAGTTCTCGAAGAAACATTTCTGGAAACGTTCACCGGTCACGGCGGTTTTCACCAGTTCCGGATCGATGGCACGCAGCGTATCGAGATAGTTTTCTTTCACTACCGCGGCTTTCACCTGGTTCAGAATACCGGCGTTGCGTACCTGAGGTTCTTTACGATCAGCCGGATAACCCTGGCCTTTCTCGCCGGTAAAGGCTTTCTCGAAGATGAAACGCACGTTGAGTTCTGCGCCCCAGCCGAAACCTTTGGCGAATGGCAGTGACAGTGCGTTGCCGTTGTTGATTTGCGCGAACAGGAAAGCATCTGCAGGATCAATACAGTAACCGCAGTTAACGCCCGGATGAATGTTCAGTGACATCAGCGCGCCCTGTCCGGTGCCGCAGCCCGCCACGACAAAATCAACCGCTTTGGAGTTGAGTAAAATGCTGGCCATGATACCCAGATGGATGTAAGTCAGGTGGTGATCCTGCTCATCAGACATGCCCACGTTGTACACCGGATATTCTTTCTCAGATGCCACTGCGTTCAGTTCTTTCAGGATAATCGCGTTTTTAGCGGCCTGACTGTTTTCCATCATCAATGCAATTTTCATGAGATTTCCTCTTTGGGCAGCGGTGTGACCCGCCGCTGTCGGTGATTATTGAGCAATAATTGGCGTAATTAACGAGCCAGCCAGCCGCCGTCAACGGCAATCGTGTAGCCATTAATATAGTCGGATGCCGGAGAAGACAGGAAAACAACCGGTCCCAGCAGATCAGATGGCAAACCCCAGCGACCTGCAGGAATACGCCCCAGGATTTCTTCGCTGCGCGCTTCATCGGCACGAAGTTGCTGAGTGTTGTTGGTGGCCATGTAGCCCGGTGCAATGGCGTTCACATTGATATTATGTTTCGCCCATTCGTTCGCCAGCAGACGGGTGACGCCCATCACGGCACTTTTCGATGCGGTGTAGGAAGGGACGCGGATGCCGCCCTGATAAGAAAGCATCGACGCAATGTTAATGATTTTGCCGCCGGTGCCCTGCGCGATGAATTGTTTCGCCACCGCCTGTGACATGAAGAAGACAGATTTGATGTTCAGGTTCATGACGTCATCCCAGTTCTTTTCGCTGAACTCAATGGCGTCTTCACGGCGGATAATACCGGCGTTATTGACCAGAATGTCGATATGGCCCATTTCCGACACCGCACGTTCGAGCAGCGCCGGGATCACTTTAGTATCGCTAAGGTCGGCCGTCAGGCTCAGGAAACGACGCCCTGTCGCGCCGACACGTTCGATGGTTTCAGCAGGTTCGACAATATTGATGCCGACAATGTCACACCCTGCTTCAGCAAGACCAATGGCCATGCCTTGCCCCAAACCGGTATCGCAACCGGTGACGACCGCGACTTTTCCCTTCAGAGAAAAATTATCCAGAATCATGATGTTTCCTTTTCATAAAACGGAGGCGAATGCGCTTTTCCGTAGGATTTTTGGTTGTCGGGCTGTGCCCGGCTCCTGAGTCATGAAAGGAGTTTAACGAGAAAATTCTCTCAACTCAACAAAATGAAACATCATTTCAATTTAGATGAACTTTGATGTCGTTTTTTGTTGGGTTGATCACGTCCTGAGAAATGCCGCTGTGCGGATGCCTGAAATGGTCATCATAAAGTGAGGTAAAAAGAAGAGATAAGTTCGACGTAAAGCATCGTGAGAATAACTGTGAGAGATGATGAGACACGCGAGAAAACAGAGTTCACTGCCCGGCAGGAAGCCGGGCCAGCGGTACACACTTACCGGGAGTAAGTGGAGAGAAGAATCAGTGCAGGCAACCCTGACATTCCGCAGACATATTCAGACCACGGCGCCAGTCACCAGGCGTCTGACCGAACTGACGTTTGAAGCTACGTGTGAAAGATTGTTGGGAGTCAAAACCCAGCGAAATCGCCACGCTGACAATCGGCTCACCGCTGCTGGCCAGCATATCGGCAGATTTCTTCAGTTTTTTCTCACGAATGAATTCGCCCATCGGTAAACCGGTGTGCTCTTTGAACATTCTCTGAAGATACCAGCGCGAATAGCCTGCACGTTTGGCAACGGTTTTAATATCCAGTCGCTCTTCCAGATTGTGATCGATCCAGTCGATCAGGTCGTGAATGAAATCCTCGGTTCTCATGGGCAATCTCCTGCTTTTTTTTTGGTTTGTGCGCCCCGAGGGCGACTCGTCTTTTTATAAACTGACCTAGTTTTCGCTTAAATGCAAGTTTTACTATTGCATTTAATTTGTCATTACCGGATAGTCACCCACCCCGAAGTAAACATTCTGTAAAATAGCACAGAAAGTGTAACAGTAATTCTTGCACTTTAGTAGACGCATCCCTACAATCCCCTCGAATCAATTGTATCAGTATTTGATACATTATTGTGCTGATGAACGGCACAAGTCCCAAAAAAGTCAGATCAGGCAAAGGACGTTACCCGGCGGACAGGCCGTGTATTGCCTGGCAGCACTTACTCACTGGAAATAAAAATAATGATTAACCTGCAAAAATCACAGGTTGTTGCACGCGGCCGCTTCGATGGCTCGCATTTGACGTTGCGCCTTTCAGGGATCGCGCTGATGGTTGCCCTGCTTGCCGGGTGTGATAACAGCGTGGCACAAAATTCGGCTCCACCTGCCCCGCAGGTCAGTGCCGCAGATGTTTTGATTAAATCTATAAGCCAGTGGGATGCGTTTAACGGACGCGTGGAAGCGGTACAAAGTGTGCAACTGCGCCCTCGGGTGTCCGGTTACATTGATAAGGTGAATTATCAGGAAGGGCAGGAAGTGAAAAAAGGTCAGGTGTTATTCACCATTGATGACCGCACTTACCGCGCTGCACAGGAACAGGCTCAGGCAGAACTGGTCCGTGCGCGTAATCAGGCCGGTCTGGCGAGAAGTGAATCGGCACGTACCGAAGCGCTGATGGGCACCCAGGCGGTATCAAAAGAAATCGCCGAGCAGCGCCGTTCCGCAGCATCTCAGGCGCAGTCAGATGTGCTGGCCGCTCAGGCACAGCTGGATATGGCGCAGCTTAATCTTGATTTCACCCGCGTAACTTCCCCCATTGATGGCCGCGCCAGCCGCGCGATGATCACTTCAGGAAATCTGGTGACCGCCGGTGACAGCGCCAGTGTGCTGACCACGCTGGTTTCGCTCGATACCGTTTATGTCTATTTCGACGTAGATGAAGGCACTTTCCTCCGTTATCAGGCGCTGGCCCGCGACGGTAAATTCAATGACAACCCGCAAAATCGTCTGCCGGTTCACGTGGGCTTAGTTGGCGAAAACGGTTATCCGCATCAGGGCGTGGTGGATTTCACCGATAACCAGCTCAATTCCGGCACCGGCACCATCCGTATGCGCGCCCTGCTCGATAACCGCGACCGTACTTTTACGCCTGGATTATTTGCCCGCGTTCAGATGCCGGGCAGCGCGCAGTTCAGCGCCATGCTGGTGGATGATAAAGCCGTGCTGACCGATCAGGACCGCAAGTTTGTGTATGTGGTCGATAAAGACGGTAAAGCCCAGCGTCGCGATGTGGAAGTCGGCAGGATGTCCGGCGGATTGCGGATTGTGCAAAAAGGTCTGGAAGCCGGTGATCGCGTCATCATTGATGGTGTGCAAAAAGTCTTTATGCCGGGAATGCCGGTGAATGCCAAAACCGTCAGCATGGCCGCCAATGTTGCCGCGCCTTCTCCTGCTGCCGTTCAATAAAAGAGAATCCTGACTCATGGACTTTTCCCGTTTTTTCATCGACCGGCCTATTTTTGCGGCTGTTTTGTCGATTTTGATTTTGGTCACCGGGGCTATTGCGATCCCTCTGCTGCCGGTCAGTGAATATCCTAACGTCGTGCCGCCAAGCGTGCAGGTACGCGCCGAATATCCGGGTGCCAACCCGAAAGTGATTGCTGAAACCGTGGCGACGCCGCTGGAAGAAGCCATTAACGGCGTGGAAAACATGGTGTACATGAAATCTGTCGCTGGTTCGGATGGCGTGCTGGTCACGACCGTCACTTTCCGTCCGGGTACCGATCCGGATCAGGCGCAGGTTCAGGTGCAAAACCGTGTGGCGCAGGCGGAAGCGCGTCTGCCGGAAGATGTCCGCCGTCAGGGGGTGACCACTCAGAAGCAATCGCCAACGTTAACACTGGTGGTGCATCTGGTGTCCCCTTCCGGCAAATATGATTCCCTGTATCTGAGCAACTACGCCACGCTGAAAGTGAAGGATGAGCTGGCGCGTTTGCCGGGTGTCGGGCAAATCCAGATTTTTGGTGCGGGTGAATATGCCATGCGCGTCTGGCTGGATCCGAACAAAGTTGCGGCCCGTGGCCTGACGGCTTCTGATGTGGTGAAAGCCATGCAGGAGCAGAACGTGCAGGTTTCAGCCGGTCAGCTTGGCGCAGAGCCGATGCCAAAAGACAGCGATTATCTGCTGTCCATCAATGCACAGGGACGGCTTAAAGACGAAGACGAGTTCGGCAAAATCATCCTGAAAAGTGGTGATAATGGTGAAATTGTTCGTCTGCGGGATGTCGCGCGTATCGAAATGGGTTCCGGCAGTTATGCGCTTCGTTCCCAGCTGAATAATAAAGATGCCGTGGGTATTGGTATCTTCCAGTCGCCGGGCGCTAACGCCATTGATTTGTCGGACGCGGTGCGTGCCAAGATGACTGAACTGTCGACCCGCTTCCCGGAGGGCATGACCTGGCGTGCGCCGTACGACCCGACTGTGTTTGTGCGCGATTCGATCAGTGCCGTTGTTCATACGCTGCTCGAAGCCGTGGTGCTGGTAGTGCTGGTGGTTATCCTGTTCCTGCAAACCTGGCGTGCGTCGATCATTCCGTTACTGGCAGTGCCGATTTCAGTCATCGGGACATTCAGTATTCTGTATTTACTGGGATTCTCGCTCAATACGTTAAGCCTGTTCGGGCTGGTGCTGGCGATAGGGATAGTCGTTGATGACGCCATTGTGGTGGTGGAAAACGTCGAGCGAAATATCGAGGAAGGACTCGCCCCGAGAGAGGCTGCGCATCAGGCAATGCGGGAAGTTTCCGGGCCGATCATTGCGATTGCGCTGGTGCTGTGTGCGGTGTTTGTGCCGATGGCGTTTCTGTCCGGCGTAACCGGTCAGTTCTACAAGCAGTTTGCAGTGACTATCGCGATTTCTACCGTGATTTCCGCCATTAACTCGCTGACGCTCTCCCCCGCGCTGGCTGCACTGTTGCTAAAACCACATGGCGCGCCGAAAGACTTGCCGTCTCGTTTGATCGACCGTCTGTTCGGCTGGATTTTCCGTCCGTTCAACCGTTTCTTTAATGCCAGTTCTCATCGTTATCAGAGTGCGGTGTCGAAAACGCTCGGGCGTCGTGGTGCTGTATTTGGTGTTTATGTTCTGCTGTTGTGCGGCGCGGCATTTATGTTCAAAGCGGTGCCGGGCGGCTTTATTCCGACGCAGGATAAACTGTATCTGATCGCCGGTGTGAAGATGCCTGAAGGGGCGTCGCTGTCCCGTACAGACGCGGTGATCCGCAAAATCAGCGCCATGGGACTGAGTACCGACGGGGTGATTGATGCGGTCGCTTTCCCGGGACTGAATGCGTTGCAGTTCACCAATACGCCAAATACCGGCACGGTCTTCTTCGCGCTTAAACCCCTGAGCGAACGTACCCGCACGGCGGCAGAGATTAACGCGGAAATTAATGCCAAAATCTCGCAGATTCAGGAAGGATTTGCCTTCTCCATTATGCCACCGCCAATTCTCGGATTGGGTCAGGGTTCGGGTTATTCCCTGTATGTGCAGGATCGTGCAGGGCTGGGCTACGGTGCGTTGCAGACGGCGATCAATACCATGTCCGGTGCCATTATGCAGACGCCTGGCATGGGTTATCCTATTTCCTCTTATCAGGCTAACGTGCCTCAGCTCGATGCGCATATCGACCGCGATAAGGCCAAAGCTCAGGGCGTGTCCCTTGATGACCTGTTCAGTACGTTGCAGGTTTATCTCGGGTCGTCGTATATCAATGACTTCAACCGTTTTGGTCGTACCTGGAAAGTCATGGCGCAGGCCGATGGCCAGTTCCGTGACAGCGTGGAAGATATCGCTAATCTGCGTACACGTAACGATAAAGGCGAAATGGTGCCGATTGGCAGCATGCTGAATATCACTACTACTTACGGGCCTGATCCGGTGATCCGCTATAACGGTTACCCGGCGGCAGACCTGATTGGCGATGCTGATCCGCGCGTGCTGTCTTCTGCGCAGGCGATGACGGAGCTGACTGCAATGTCTAAAAATCTGCTGCCGAACGGGATGAATATCGAATGGACTGACCTGAGTTATCAGCAATCGACACAAGGTAACGCGGCGCTGATCGTATTCCCGATGTCGGTATTGCTGGCGTTCCTGGTGCTGGCGGCCTTGTATGAAAGCTGGACGCTGCCGCTGGCGGTCATTCTGATTGTTCCGATGACCATGCTGTCTGCGCTGTTCGGCGTCTGGCTGACCGGTGGCGATAACAACGTGTTCGTGCAGGTCGGGCTGGTGGTGCTGATGGGACTTGCCTGTAAAAACGCGATTCTTATCGTCGAATTTGCCCGCGAGCTGGAAATGCAGGGTAAAGGGATTATTGAATCGGCTCTGGAAGCATGTCGTCTTCGTCTGCGACCTATCGTGATGACATCAATTGCGTTTATCGCAGGGACCATACCGCTGATCCTGGGACACGGCGCCGGCGCGGAAGTACGCGGAGTGACGGGGATTACCGTGTTCTCCGGTATGCTGGGCGTAACGCTGTTCGGGTTGTTCCTGACGCCGGTATTCTATGTGGCGCTGCGTAAGCTGGTGACGCGTAAGAAAGTCGTCGTGGAAACACAACCTGCCTGATCTGAAAATCAGAACGCAAAAAGCCGGGAAAATATCCCGGCTTTTTTATGTGCTTTTTTAAGGTTTCCCGGAAGGAAACGTTGAACGCTATTTAGAGCAGACCGAACCTTCTGAGTATTCAGCGGCTAAGTCCTTGGTGCATTTGTATTTGCCACCACGCTCGAATTCCGCCAGAGCATCTGCGACCGTGTGGCGAGCCAGAACCTGGAAGGAGGCTTCTTCTGCTTCGTTAACGATATTTTTGAAATACGTACAAGCATTGGCGCTGACAACACAACGGGCAGGAACGTCAGGACGTGCGGCCCACAGGCGCTTGTCTTCTATCACCGCGCAATAAATATCACGAAGTGTGATTTCTTCCGCGGGACGACCCAGTGTGATTGAGCCGGTGCGACCGAGTGTGGAAACAATAATGCCGTGCTGCGTCAGCGGCACCATCAGTTTGCGGATAAAACTGGAGTTGGCTTCCAGACCCGTTGCTAAAATCGCACTGGTGCACCGCTGTTCAGCCTTTTGGGACTGAGCGATACAAAACACCATCTGCATAGCTGTCGGAAAGCGATAATCTAACATGTCATTGTCCTGAGAAACCAAGTCTTAGGTTAAGCACCCTATCACAGAGGAATTACCCTGTCCGTGATCTGGTCAATAATATAACAAAAAGACACGCCGTTGTACACGCGATTTATCAATACATTTCAATCATGTAGGGCACAAATCGCTTAATAAACAGCCCCGTCAAAATCCCCTTTTCACCTCTTTAAATTCAAGCGCTTGTAAGAAAATTCAGTAGGATCAGGCAAGCATTTGTGGAGTTTTTAGACGAATACAGCACGCGATACTTAACCAAAATATAACACGACGTTCATCACACCCCTTTCTGGCAGCCGCCATACTCCTGTATGCGTATTTATGGTACAAAGTATCGGCTATTCACTTACCCATTCAGAGACGCGCAATGGCCTTCTCCATCGACATTATTTCCTGCATCACCGACCGCTTTGTGGAACTTACCGCGACGGAAAAGCGTATCGCGCAATTTATTCTGGATGACGTGCAGTTCGCCTCCACGCTGCCGATTGCAGAAATGGCGCATCTTACCGGGACAAGCCAGGCGTCGGTCACCCGCTTTGCCCGCGCTATCGGCTGCAAAGACGTGCGTGAACTGAAAGTAAAACTCGCGCAGTCACTGGCGGTAGGCCAGCGTTTTATTCTGGACGTGCCGGATCTGGACGGCGTTCAGGGGATCTACGAAACAATCATTAATGTGCTGGACATCAACCGGCGCGCGCTTAACCCGGATTCACTCAAAAAAGTGGTCGGATGGCTCAGTAATGCCCGGCAAATTCTGGCGATTGGGATGGGCGGTGGCTCTACGATTTGCGCTCAGGAAGTCCAGTACCGCCTGTTCCGCCTTGGCCTGCCGGTGGTAAGCCAGAGCGATGGCCTGCTGGTGCGCATGATGTGCTCAGCCGTTGCGCCAAACGACGTGGTACTTGCGCTCTCGCTGGGAGGTTACACGCCGGAAATCATTGAGAGTGTGGCGATAGCCCGGCAGTACGGGGCCAAAGTCATCGCCATCACCACGCAGGATTCACCCCTGGCGGCCAATGCCGACATCGTGCTGCCGCTGATCGTGCGGGAAAATGACTACATTTTTAAGCCAAGTACCTCACGCTACGCCATGCTGGCGATGATCGATGTGTTGGCCACCGAACTGGCGATGGCCAACAAAACACAGGCAAAAGACCGTCTGAGACGCATTAAGCTTGCGCTGGACGGGCACCGGGGCGGCGTGGACCGCCAGCCGTTAGGGGATTAGGAAGAGATGACGTGCGCTTCGCGGGGTTTTAACTCCGCCATGCTGCCATAAACCGCCGTGCCTGAAGGCGGGTGGTTTCGACATCCTGACCGGCACGGTACAGATCGCCGCCGAGCCCTGCCCCGGCACAACCGGCACGTAAATATTCCGCCAGAATATCCGGCGTGACGCCTCCCACCGCCAGTACCGGGACTTCCGGCGGTAACACCGCCTTAAGGGAGGAAATGTACGCCGGACCGAATGCCACCGAGGGGAAAATCTTCAGCCATTGTGCCCCGGCTTCCAGCGCGGTAAACGCTTCGGTAGCGGTGGCGCAACCGGCACAAACCCACATTCCGGCATCGACAGCCCGACGGATCACCTTGGGCTGCGTATTCGGCGTCACCACCAGCTTTGCCCCGATATTCGCCAGAAAATCGACCTGTTCAACCTTCAGCACCGTTCCCGCTCCGATGCACGCCGAGTCGCCGTAACGCGTGACCATTTCAGCGATACTTTTCTGCCAGTCCGGCGAGTTCAGCGGGATCTCAATGTAACGGAAGCCCTCTTCAATCAGTGCGCCGACATGATCACTGGTCTCATGAGGATAAATGCCGCGTAAAATCGCGACCAAAAGTTTAGCGTCGTGCATCAAGAATGCTCCTTATTCCCTGCTGGAAAGCGGTGTCACCCGCAATTTCATTCACCGTTATGCCCGCCTGTTCACAGGCCAGCCAGTAACGACGACAAAGCGACTCACCACCGACCAGAGTGACCTGACTGACGGATAATTCACTGCGCATTGCCACCACTTCCGCACCTATCAGCAACCCGGACAACCAGTCGCCGACCGATCCCGGAGCCAGTTCGCCAAGCACCCGCCGCGCACGCGCTTCAAACAGCCTGTTCACTAATGCAGGCGATTCCAGCCCGCGTTGCAGGCCAGCCTGAAACGCCCGGTTATCATCTTGCTGTGCCGGCAAGCCTCTGCCAATCAGGGAATGCTGCATCAGCAGGTGATACAGTTCGCCCGTCATCGCCGTGGTGAACCCGCTGACTGCCCCCTCTGCCACCTGCACCCATTTGCTGTGCGTACCGGGCATAACGTAACAGGTGTCAGGGGCCAGCTGCATCGCGCCGAGCAACTGCGTTTCTTCACCGCGCATGACGTTGTGCGGCGTATTCAGACCCGGCACAATCCAGACCTGCGGCGCGACCTCAAAAAGTTGCGCGCTCAGTGTTTGTAACGACACCGGGCAAGCCAGATAAGGCACCGTTTGCCAGCCTGCATCGCTGCCGACCATACCGGCCATTATCACGGGAAGAGTTTCTTTACCGCGCCACGGCTGGATATATTGCGCGAACACGTCACAGGCGGTTTGAGCCACCAGCCGGCTGATGCCGTAAGGCAGTTGCAGGCTATCCGCGCACTGCCCGTTCAGGTATAACCAGGCGCGCAGATGCGATGATCCCCAGTCAACGGCAATATAATCCCCGCTCATCGTGCGCTCCCGGTGGCGCGTTTGCCCAACGGCACCGGTACCGGCTCAGGCTGGCTTTCGCGTTCGCGGGTGATCATCTCCAGTGCCTCTTCACGGCTCATTTTGCTGGCCGGCGTTACCAGCGTCACGACCAGCGCGCAGCCCAGACTCATCAACACAGACGGCACCACCGGGTTACCCCAGAAATTCATCCAGCTGTCGTTTACCAGCATCGCCAGTGAGGTCCCGGCGCCGCCAATCAGCGCAGCCATCGCGCCCTGCCAGTTAAAACGTATCCAGAACCGCCCCAGTATTGAGCAGATAAACAGGCCGGACATGATCATCGAAATCATTTTGGTGATGTAGCTGATGATGTCGTTGGAGGTCAGCGCGAAGATCAGCGCCAGCCCGATCACCAGCACAAGGGAAATACGCGACATGCGGATAGCCTTTTCTGGTGCGGGCATATGACCGGTGATCAGAGTGTAAAGGTCACGCAGCATGATTGAGACGGCGGCAATCGCGTCAGAACTGCCCGAAGACATATTGGCTGACATACCCGCAATCAGCACCGCCATTCCCAGCACCGGTGGCAAAACTTGAGTGGCGAACAGGAAGGCAAAGCCGCTGTTTGCCAGTGCCGGATTCATCGTGTAAGCGGCCATACCAATGATCGCGGGCAGGAAGGAGAAGCCCAGATAGAGCAAACCGGTGATCACAAAGGATTTACGCACCGTGCCTACGTTTTTGGCGGAATAAATACGCTGGCGGTAGGAAGGCGTGGCCAGTACTCCGACGCCAATTACCATTGCCAGAGAAAAAGCAGGCAGGATGCCGAGTTTATCCACTCCAAACAGGCTTTGCTTTGCCGGATCGACGGCCTGCTGGATATGGCTCCACCCGCCAACGTGATGTACCGCCAGCGCTGCCATCAGGATAAAACCGATAAACAGAATTAACGACTGCACGGTATCAATCCATACCACTGCGGAATATCCACCAATACCGACGTAAACTACAAAAGCGGCTGCAATAATAATTTTCGCCGTATTAATATCAATTCCGCTTGCCCATGAAAGATATAAACCACCACCAAGAATATGCGCCCCCAGCCAACCAATAGATGCAATGAAGATTAATATTGCCACGACATTTTTAATGATTTTATTGCCGCCAGTGTAATAAGAGATCTCTTCGCTCATGGTCATAAAACGCATTTTTCGCACCGGCGCAAACAACCAGGCCAGCAGCAGAATGCCTACCGCACCGCCCAGACCATACAGCATGCCCGCCCAGCCGTTGGTGTAACCGAAGCCCACCGCGCCGACGCTCGACCCCGTACCGACCATCGTGCCTACGGTGGATCCCAGCGTTAAAATTAAGGGTAATGAACGTCCGCCTAATAAAAAGTCATCGCCATTTTTCTGATTACGTGACACATACCAGCCCAGTGTAATCATGGCGCATGCATATATTGCAAACCAAATAAGAAAAGAATAATTATTCATGGCTCACTTCCAGATTAATTAAGTTGCAATGGCTCCCTGAAAAAAGACAAAGAAAGCCCGTTGGCACGTTCGTAGCGCACCTGAGTTATTTATAAATATATTTTAATAAGCCGGATGCACGCAGAGGGCATCCGGCCTGATCACGGAATAATTACTTCACGCGTTCAGCGTTATAACAGGTCAGGTCCACTTCTACTTTGCAATCCACCACCAGATCCGCTACGCAGCAGACGCGGGCCGGAGGATGGGCGGAAAAAAACTCGCTGAACACTTTGTTAAATGACTGGAAATAACGCGCGTCGGTCAGGAACACCTTCACATGCACCACATCCGCCAGGGTGTAGCCCGCGCTTTCCATGATGTCCACGCAGTTTTGGATAGCCAGCCGCGACTGCTCGATAATGCCCCCTTCCACCACTTCGCCATCTTTCATCGGTGTTTGCCCGGAAACATAAAGCCAGCCTCCCGCCTCTACGGCTTTGGCAAACGGCAGTGGCTGCCCGCCCGTTCCCGTACTCCCGCCCACTCCGTAACGTTTAATACTCATTATTGCTCCTTATGCATACGTATAAATGCGTGCTCAGGGGACAGCGTCTGGCTCTCCCCGCAAAATTCTACCGGCGTAAAAAACGCCCGGCGCGACCGATAACCTTTTTATCCCGGCCATAACTCATTACGCCGTTGACCAGCACCGCTTCGATACCCGCCGCAGGCTGCTGGGGATCGCTAAAACTGGCCACATCGCGCACGGTTTGCGGGTCGAACATCACCAGATCGGCGAAATAGCCCTGTCTGACCAGCCCGCGTTCAGCAAGCTGGAAACGTGCCGCGGACATGCCCGTCATCTTATGAACCGCCACCATCAGCGGGAAAAGTTTCTCGTCGCGGCTGTAATGGCCAAGCACCCGGGGAAATGCGCCCCACAGACGCGGATGCGGCATCGGGTCGTTTGGCAGTCCGTCGGAACCCACCATCGTGACCGGATAACTCAGCACGCGCCGGACATCGCGCTCGTCCATGTTGTAGTAAATGGCTCCGGCGGGCATCAGTAATTTTCCAGCTTCGTGAAGTGACATCGACCAGCTTTGCGCAATCTGCTGTAACGACTGTCCGGCCACTTCCGGATGCGGCTCAGACCAGGTGATGACTATTTCAAACTCGTCGGTGATTTGTTTGAGATCCAGCGTAGAAGAGCTGGCCGAATACGGGTAGCAATCGCAGGAGACATCCTGCGTTTCGCGCACTTTATCGAACAGCTTCAGTGTTTCCACCGTACGCCCCCAGTTCTTCGCTCCGGCACATTTGTGGTGGGACACCACCACCGGCACGTTGCCGTGACGACCAATGCGAAACGCCTCATCGAGTGCCTCCAGAATCGGCTCAAACTCGGAACGCAAATGGGTGGTATAGATGCCCTTCTGTGCAGCGAGTTCCTCTGCCAGCGCCATCACTTCTTCCGTCGAAGAGTGAAATGCCGAAGCATAAGCCAGGCCGGTGCTCAGTCCCAACGCGCCCTGCTGCAACGCCAGTCTAAGCTCTGCGCGCATCCCGCTGATTTCTTCTGCCGTCGCGGTGCGAAACAGGTCATCCATATGGTTATTACGCAATGCCGTGTGGCCGATAAGCGTACCGACGTTAATCGCCGGTCTCGCCTGCTCAACGGCCTGAGCGTAAGCACTCACCGTCGGGTAGATAAAATGCTTTGCCTCACCGAGTAAATTCATCGGGTCTGGCACGTGGCCTTTGATGGTCGCCGTGGCTGCACTGATACCGCAGTTGCCAACAATCACCGTAGTAATGCCCTGACTGATCTTAGGCAGATACTCCGGCAGCCGGATCACATTGATGTCGTCGTGTGTATGCACGTCAATAAATCCCGGCGCCAGCACGCGGCCGGTACCGTCGATTTCATGCACAGCCTGACCACGGATTGCCGGTGCAATTTCAGCGATACGGTCGCCCTGCACTGCAACATCGGCGCGGTATTGTTCCCCTCCGCTGCCATCAATGACCGTAACGTTTCTGAACAGATAATCAAACTTCATACGTTCCTGCCCTTCATAGTGTTCTGGGTTAAATTTAACCATTTACAAGGATGGAAAACAGTGGAAGACTACACAAAACACACATACTTACCTGATACTTTTATTCATAAAATTGCTTAATTAAAATAAAAATACCTATTTTTCATTAAGTTAATATTGATATTTATAATGAAAGATTAAAAAAATGAAAGGAACTATGTTATGAAATACCAAGAAGGTAACCTCGTTCCGCACAAGTCAGCGCTCCTGGTTTCCCCAGCCAACATGCTGAATGAAGACGTCTGCCTGCCCGCCGCTGTGATCAAAAAATCCGCTCTGGAAAATAACATTCAGTGGATGCAACGCTATGCCGATACCCGTGGCGTATCGCTGGCACCTCATGGCAAAACCACTATGACGCCGTGGATTTTTCAGCAACAGCAGCGTGCTGGCGCCTGGGCCGTTGGCGTGGGCAGCGCCTGGCAAGCCAGTATCGCGATGGTAAGCGGCATGAAGCGGGTTTTGATGGTTAACCAGCTGGTGGGCAAAGCGAATATGCAGCTGATTTCAGCGCTCAAAAATGAATATCAGGACGTCGATTACCTCTGCTGCGTTGACAGCCTTGCCAATGCCAAAACCCTTTCGGCATTTTTCAGCGCGCAGAACCAGCAGCTGGATATTTTGATCGAGCTCGGCGTACCCGGCGGGCGCTGCGGCTGCCGTACCACCGCGCAGGCCCTGCTGCTGGCAGAAGAGATTTCTGGCTTGCCGGGCTTACATTTACGCGGCCTCGAACTTTACGAGGGGGTGCTGCACGGTGACAATCCGCAGCCCAAAGTGGAAGCGTTGTTACGTGATGCCGCAGGCCTTGCCTGCCAGCTTGAACGCTATGTCGAAGGGGAATTTATCCTCACGGGCGCAGGATCAGTCTGGTATGACGTAGTGTGTAACGTCTGGCTGGAAGCACAAAGACCGGCAAACTGCCGTGTGGTGATTCGCCCCGGCTGCTACATCACCCACGACGCAGGCATTTATCAGCAGGCACAAGACGACCTGATGGCCCGCGACCCTGTGGCCTGTGATTTGGGTGGTGATTTGGTTTCAGCGCTGGAACTGGTTGCAATGGTGCAATCGGTGCCGGAAAGTGGCCGCGCGATTGTGAACTTCGGCAAGCGCGACAGCGCCTTCGACGCAGGTCTGCCGCAGCCGGTGGCGCATTACCGTCAGGGTAAAGCACTTCCGTTGACGGCAAAAAGCATCAAAACCACGGGGATTATGGACCAGCACGCGATGCTGGAACTGGCTCCTGAGGCCGACGTGCAGGTGGAGGATATTCTGGTATTCAGCACCTCTCACCCCTGTCTGACCTTCGACAAATGGAAAGCGCTGCTGCTGGTCGATGAGAATTACAACGTGCTGGAGACACTGGAGACCGCATTCTGACGGGAGCCCAGGTTGCTAATCTGTTATTTCATGGGCAGCATCGCTGAAGCTTACGTAACCAGTCACTCGCACACATTCATTCTTCAGGCTCCTGAAGAAGAACTCCATCGGGCTTCTGGTTATTTCTGGGCTTTGTCTATCACAAGCTCACTGGCTCGAGTGAAAAGGATTGTGCGGATAAAGGGGGAAACAGAAGAGTGTTATTATGATTAGACTTATCAATATAATATTAACAAACTGTTCATGAAAATCAGTAATGCGAAAAAAAAGCCCATCCGTATGGACTGCACCCCAAAAGTTGGACACCCAACTGAGTAAGGTGCAGTTTTTTATGGCGAAGCCAAAATATACCCTCGAAACCAGAATGGCTGTGGTCAGCCATTACCTCTACGGCAATGACGGGACACAACGGACCGCAGAACGTTTTGGTGTCGAAAGAACATCCGTTCGTCGCTGGGTCAGAGCCTGGCAATTACACGGTATTGATGGCATTACCTGGAAAAATGACCGCCATTCTCCGG
>Ga0308164_10000105_pt1 | contig 236190 bp, 201 predicted proteins | sample PhyTR2_FD_201031 | JGI IMG/M metagenome (GOLD analysis project Ga0308164, IMG submission 201031) | Phyllosphere microbial communities from UC Gill Tract Community Farm, Albany, California, United States - DLSLT.R2 | ecosystem: Host-associated > Plants > Phyllosphere > Unclassified | place... | reverse complement strand
TGGGTCTTGGAAGACGCCACCTGTGTTGCAGGTTTCGGCGGTCTGTATTCGTAATACAGCAAAAGGGATGACAGAAAAAAGCTCTTTGACAGTTTTTTGAAGTTTATTTCACAGCCTGACGAATAGGACTTGGCGGACGTACCCCGCACGTTTAAAGTCGGAAGTCCACCCACGCCGAATCTGCCTTCATTCCCCTTCCGGCGCAGCCTCTTCACTGCTCTGCAGCCCTTGTTCTTCGGGCGCTTCAGAGATATTTCGGCAATCGTCCCAGATCAACTCGCTTTGCGCGGTATTGGCCAGCAGCAGTGGCAGCGCCGACTGCGCCTTGTTGGCCACATCGTGGAATACCACCGTCCCTTTGCGCCAGAGCAGCATGAGGGTCAGTACACGGTCGCCCACCTGCTCTGCAGAAAGCCTTCCGGTGTCGTCTTCGGCGTCGATATTCCACAATGACACGCGCAAATGCTCGGTGCGGAAGAAGTTGCCGCTGTCGGCACGTCGATGGCCATAAGGAGGGCGAAACAGCGGCACGAAGTTGTCCGGCAACACCTGCTGAACCAGTGCCGCGCTGCGTTGCACTGAATTCTGCCAGTCCAGCCACTGACTGTGCGAACGGTACTCCCAGCCCTGGATACCCACACACTGCTGGCGATACAGCGCCTGCAAACCTGCAACCGACGTGCTGTCGAGACGCTCCTGAAGACTCTTGCCCAGCACGAAGAAGGTGGCGGTCATTTTCTGCTGGCGCATAAAGTCAGCCAGCCAGTCGGTACCACCGTCGGCCGGGCTCGGGCCACTTTCGAAGTTGAGCATGAAGGTGCGATCCGGCATCTCGTCGCCGCTCATCTCATCGGAGTTGTAGCGTTCGATCTCGCTGCTGGTCTGCGGAAACAGGGCTGCCATGAACAGCAGCTCGTTCAGGTAACGCTGGTGGAATGCGGCGCTGGGTCTGGCCCAGTTGGCATAGAACGAATCGTTGGATACCTGGTATTCCTCGGCGCGCTGCCGCAACTGATCCATGTCCTCGACCAGCACACAGAAATTGGCGTCCTGCTCACAGCTCTTCTGTGCGTTCTGGTAGTTCTCCAGCAACCGCAGCCACAGCCGATGACGAACCACATTCAACGACGGCACGTTGACGAAGCGCAGGCCGAGGCGCTGCTTGAGGCCCTCCTCGTCGAGCTTTTCGCTCAGGTACAACTCGTGGGCAAAGGCGAGGATCTCCGCACGCGACGCGACGTCGAACAACCCCGGCGTCTCGAGCCGTTCAGGCCAGACGCTGCGGTCAATGGTGGCGATGACCGGCGCTGCCGCCTGCGCCTGAAGCCAGAACAGACCTGCACACACTGCTAAAACGATACGCAAACCCGATGTCCTCTCGATCAACCATTAACGTCATGACCAGCGCGCCACTATAGCTGATATGCGCCGGCCTTCTTATGTCGGCGCGCATACAAAGCCGCAGGTCATGCTGCCATCACCCGCGGAACGGTCTCTATCGCCACCATAGCTGGAGTCGCAGGCTGTCAGCCCCTAGAATCCACGGACGATAAAAGGAGACGATTTCATGCTGATGGTGATTTCCCCGGCAAAAACCCTCGATTTCGAGACACCGCCCACGACCGGCCGCTTCACTCAGCCGCAGTACCTGGACCATTCCCGGGTGTTGATCGAGCAGCTGCGTGAACTGACGCCGGCGCAGATCAGCGAACTGATGCACCTGTCCGACAAGCTGGCCGGATTGAACGCGGCACGCTTTGGCAGCTGGAACCCGGACTTCACCCTCGACAACGCCAAGCAGGCACTGCTGGCCTTCAAGGGTGACGTCTATACGGGCCTGGAAGCGGAAACGCTGAGCGAAACGCAGCTCGACTACGCGCAGGGCCACTTGCGCATGCTGTCAGGTCTGTACGGCCTGTTGCGTCCACTGGACCTGATGCAGCCCTACCGGCTGGAAATGGGCACCCGGCTGGCCAACGCTCGCGGCAAGGACCTCTACGCCTTCTGGGGCACGCGGATCAGCGAATGGCTGAATGAAGCGCTGGCAGACCAGGGCGACGACCTGCTGCTCAACCTGGCCTCGACTGAATACTTCTCTGCCGTCAAACGTTCGTCGCTCAAGGCAAGGATCATCGACACCGAGTTCAAGGACTTCAAGAACGGCCAGTACAAGATCATCAGCTTCTATGCGAAAAAAGCCCGCGGCATGATGAGCCGCTTCGTTATAGAAGAGCGCATCAACGATCCCGAAGCATTACAAGCGTTCGATGCACAGGGCTATCGTTACAACCGCGAACAGTCGACCCCTGACAAGTTGGTGTTTTTGCGCAACATCGCAGAACACTAGATGATGTAACCGTCGTGTAACAGAGCGCTGTTACACGGCCTGTCCTACGATCCAACACCAAATGCCAACTTCATGACGCCAGACAAACGTCAACTTTTCGACTCGCCACTCACGTGCGATTTTTTCTTAAAAAAAAATCCATTTTTTTAACTAGTGGCGTTTCAGCTTTTTACAGTAGTGGCACTTTCATATTCACCCCTCTACACCCCTCGTAAATCGAGGCTTTTAAGAAAAAAGCCATCATCTCGATACCCTCCCTGTGACAAATCGGATACCGCAAAATCTGCAAATCAGGACGAGCGGCCAGGAACTAAATACGAATTCATACGCTCCTACATCCCGTAACAATTCTGGGCTGACGTGTAAGAGATCACTTACAGGTCGCCTCGAAAAACGGGAAGTTACCGACACGGAAGCCAGGCCCACGTGATCCTGGCGTCAGGTACCAGAACTAAACTCACATCACTAGTTGATGTTGTAGACAGGCGAAGCGCCGAACCGGTGTGATGCGCAGGATTCGAACAGGACGGCCCTGGCTTGCGCCAGAGGCATGCTTACCGAGGTCCGCCGTCAATCGTCGAACAAGGAGTGGTTTACTGCATCCAAGGAGAGCAAGGCCCTGACCGAACGGACAGGTTACTTGCCGCTTGCACTTAGTGTCATTTGAGTTCGCCTTACTTGTTTTGGGCACTCACTCATTAAATATGCCTGCGTTAGTTCCACGGCGTTGTTAGCCGTGAGGGATGGCGCGTGACATCTGCTGGCCAAAATTAATATCCAGCCAATTTATGGCGTGAAAAATCGAGGAGAATACGATGCGTATCAGCATATTTGGTTTGGGTTACGTCGGTGCAGTCTGTGCCGGTTGCCTGTCTGCCCGCGGTCACGAAGTAGTTGGTGTGGATATTTCCAGCACCAAGATCGACCTGATCAACAACGGCAAATCACCTATCGTTGAACCGGGTCTGGAAGAGCTGTTGCAGAAAGGTATCAGTACCGGAAAACTGCGCGGCACTACAGACTTCGCCGAAGCCATTCGCGCCACCGACCTGTCGATGATCTGCGTCGGTACGCCGAGCAAGAAGAACGGCGATCTGGAACTGGATTACATTGAATCGGTGTGCCGCGAAATCGGTTATGTCCTGCGTGACAAAGCCACTCGCCACACTATCGTGGTTCGCAGTACCGTACTGCCGGGCACTGTTGCCAACGTTGTTATCCCGATTCTGGAAGACTGCTCCGGCAAGAAAGCCGGTGTTGACTTCGGCGTCGCCGTCAACCCTGAGTTCCTGCGCGAAAGTACTGCGATCAAGGACTACGACCTGCCGCCAATGACCGTGATCGGCGAGTTCGACAAAGCGTCGGGCGACGTTCTGCAATCGCTGTACGAAGAACTCGATGCACCGATCATTCGCAAGGACATCGCTGTTGCCGAGATGATCAAGTACACCTGCAACGTGTGGCACGCCACCAAGGTTACTTTCGCCAACGAAATCGGCAACATTGCCAAGGCCGTCGGCGTCGATGGCCGTGAAGTGATGGACGTTGTCTGCCAGGACAAGGCGCTGAACCTGTCCCAGTACTACATGCGCCCTGGCTTCGCATTCGGCGGCTCCTGCCTGCCGAAAGACGTTCGTGCCCTGACCTACCGCGCCGGCAGCCTGGACGTTGAAGCTCCCCTGCTCAACTCGCTGATGCGCAGTAACACGTCGCAAGTACAGAACGCTTTCGACATGGTTGCCAGCTACGACACCCGCAAGGTTGCACTGCTGGGCCTGAGCTTCAAGGCCGGCACTGACGATCTGCGTGAAAGCCCGCTGGTAGAGCTGGCCGAAATGCTGATCGGCAAGGGCTTCGACCTGAGCATCTTCGACAGCAACGTTGAATATGCACGCGTTCACGGTGCCAACAAGGACTACATCGAATCCAAGATTCCGCACGTTTCCTCGCTGCTGAACTCGGACTTCGACCAAGTCATCAATGACTCCGACGTCATCATCCTCGGCAACCGCGATGAGCGTTTCCGCGCCCTCGCCAACAAGACCCCTGAAGGCAAGCGCGTCATCGATCTGGTGGGCTTCATGGCCAACGCCACCAGCGAAGACGGTCGTGCCGAAGGTATCTGCTGGTAAATCAGCCGCAAGCCACAAGCGCCAGGCTCCAGGCCACAGGCTCAAGCAATGTGCTTGCAGCCTGGGGCTTGAGGCTCGCAACTGACTTAGGGATACGATTATGCAGAGGCTCAAGCACGGCCTGTTACAGGCCGCAGGTTGGCTGTTCTATTTAAGTTTACTCATGGGCCTTGCCGCGGCATTGCCTACCAGTATCTTCGACTCACAGTCGAAGAACTTTATATTCCTGATTGGCGCCGTTGGTATCTGGCGCTACTCGATGGGGATCACGCACTTCGTGCGCGGGATGATTTTCCTGTACATCGTCTACCCGCACTTGCGCCGCAAGGTTCGCAAGCTGGGCAGTGCAGCAGACCCGTCCCATGTGTTTCTGATGGTCACCAGCTTCCGCATCGACGCGTTGACCACCGCACAGGTCTACAACTCGGTTATCCGCGAAGCCATCGACTGCGGCCTGCCGACGACTATCGTCTGCTCGCTGGTGGAAATGTCCGATGAGCTGCTGGTCAAGAGCATGTGGGCGAAGTTCAACCCACCGGAGCGCGTCAAGCTGGACTTCGTACGCATTCCGGGCACCGGCAAGCGCGACGGTCTGGCCTATGGCTTCCGCGCCATCTCGCGTCACTTGCCTGACAGCCGTGCCGTGGTTGCAGTGATCGACGGCGACACCGTGCTCAACGAAGGTGTGGTCGCCAAGACCGTGCCGTGGTTCCAGCTGTTCGACAACGTCGGCGGCCTGACCACCAACGAGTTCTGTGAAGTACGTGGTGGTTACATCATGAGCGAGTGGCACAAGCTGCGTTTCGCTCAGCGTCACATCAACATGTGCTCGATGGCCCTGTCCAAACGCGTGTTGACCATGACCGGTCGCATGTCGGTGTTCCGCGCAACCGTGGTAACCGACCCCGAGTTCATTGCCGACGTGGAAAGCGACTCGCTCAATCACTGGCGTCTGGGCACCTTCCGCTTCCTGACCGGCGACGACAAGTCCAGCTGGTTCAGCCTGATGCGCTTGGGTTACGACACGTTCTACGTGCCGGACGCAGCGATCAACACCGTGGAACACCCGCCCGAGAAGAGCTTCCTGAAAGCCAGCCGCAAGCTGATGTATCGCTGGTACGGCAACAACCTGCGTCAGAACTCGCGTGCACTGGGTCTGGGCGTACGTCGCCTGGGGATTTTCACCAGCATCGTACTGTTCGACCAGCGTGTGTCGATGTGGACCTCCATCCTCGGTCTGACCGTCGCCCTGATCGCCAGCTTCAAGTATGGCGGCGCGTTCCTGTTGATGTATCTGCTGTGGATCGGCATGACCCGTCTGATCCTTACCCTGCTGCTGTCCCTCTCGGGACACAGGATCGGGCCTGCCTACCCGATCATTCTCTATTACAACCAGATCGTCGGCGCGCTGATGAAGATCTATGTCTTCTTCCGCCTGGACCGCCAGTCCTGGACTCGCCAGGACACCAAACTAAGCCGCGACATGGCCAGCTTTCAGGGCTGGTTCAACACGTGGTCGTCCCGAACCATGACTTTCTCGGCTGGCACCATCTTCGTCGCTGTGCTGTTGACGATGGTTTGACCGGGCCAACGGATTAATCGCTTAAGTAGGAAAAATAGCCATGAATACAGCCGTGAATGCGAACGTCGTACATGAATCCGAAGCCCAGCGCCAACACGCGCGGATCAAGATCCCTGCCAAGCTGCGCCTGCTGAATGATCAGCCCAACGCGCCACTGGTACGTGTCGAAGACCTGTCGGCCGGTGGCCTGAGCTTCGTTGCTCCGTCCGGGCAGAAATTCAGCGAAGGGCAGATCGTCAAGGGACGCCTGCAATTCATCATCGACAACCTTGGCCTGGCCATGGACGTCGATCTGCAGGTGCGCTCGATCGACAACGCCAGCAACCGCATCGGTTGCCAGTTCCAGAATCTGGAACCTCAGGACATCGCTACCCTGCGCCACCTGATCACCTCGCACCTGTCCGGCGAAGTCGTCACCCTGGGCGAAGTGCTGGCCACGCTGCAGCGCGATAACTTCACCAAGGCACGCAAGGTCAAGGGCAAGGACAGCGGCATGAGCGCCATGGGTCGCCTGCGCGCCGTGACCTTCAGCCTGGGCGTGTTCATTGTCGGTCTGGCCGCTTTCGGCTTCATCTTCAAGACGATCTACGGCCTGTACTTCGTCAGCCATGCATCGGCTGGTCTGGTCACCATTCCAAGCATGGACGTGACCATGCCGCGTGAAGGTACCGTACAAAGCCTGGTCGCCCAGAATGGCGAAGCCGCCAAAGGCGCGCCACTGGCGTCCTTCAACACCAGCATGCTGGAAATGCTCAAGGGCAGCCTGACCGGTGAAGACCTGCAGCCAGCTAAGATCGAAGAGCTGTATGGCAAGCAGATGAGCGGCACCATGACCAGCCCGTGCGATTGCGTCGTGGCTCGCCAGCTGGTTGCCGACGGTCAGTTCGCGTCCAAGGGTCAGGTGATCTTCCAACTGGTGCCACGCAACGCGCCGGCCACGGTTGAAGCTCGCTTCACCTATCGCCAGTTCAACGACGTCAAGCCAGGCACACGTGTCAGCTTCCAGATCGCTGGCGAAGACAAACTGCGCACGGGTCAGATCATCAGCAGCACCAACCTGAGCGACGCCGACCTGTCCACCGACATCCGCGTGCAGATCAAGCCTGACGAAAGCCTGAGCAGCTCGCTTGCCGGTCGCCCTGTCGAAGTGGTCAGCGATCGCGGCCCGTCCGTGAACTGGCTGATCGATAAAGCAATGGCTGCGGGTCTGTAACCATGAACAGCCCACTACGACGCCTGTCGACCCCCACGCTACTGAGCCTCGCCGTCGCGCTCGGCCTGAGCGGCTGTGCCGGCCTGCCTGATCAACGCCTTGCCAATGAAGCCCTGAAAAACGGCGACACTGCATTGGCGGAGCAGAACTATCGGCAGCTGGCGGACCTGGGCTACAGCGACGCGCAAGTCGGCCTGGCTGATATTCAGGTCGCGACTCGCGACCCGGCTCAGCTCAAGCAGGCCGAGGCTACCTACCGCGCTGCCGCGCAGACCTCCCCCCGGGCGCAGTCGCGCCTGGGCCGTCTGCTGGCTGCCAAGCCCGACGCTACCGAAGCCGAACATCGCGAAGCCGAAGGCCTGCTGAAAAAGGCCTTCGCCAATGGCGAATCCGGCACGCTGATCCCGCTGGCGATGCTGTATCTGCAATACCCGCACACCTTCCCTGAAGTGAATGCGCAGCAGAAGATCAGTGAGTGGCGCGCTGCCGGTTATCCGGAGGCAGGTCTGGCCCAGGTGCTGCTGTATCGCACTCAAGGCACATATGCTCAACACCTCGATGAGGTCGAGAGCATCTGCAAACAGGCGCTGTCGGCCACGGATATCTGCTACGTCGAACTGGCCACTGTCTACCAGACACGTGGCCAGGCCGAGCAGCGCACGGCCTTGATCGAAAAGCTCAAGAGCGACTACGCCGCTGGCCGCGTCAATGCTCAACGTGTGGACAGCGTCGCGCGTGTACTGGGTGACTCCACCATCGGTACGCCAGACGAAAAGACCGCTCAGCAATTGCTGGAAAACGTTGCGCCGGGCTACCCGATCTCGTGGGTCACGCTGGCCAAACTGCTTTACGACTTCCCCGAACTGGGTGACGTCAACAAGATGATGGAATACCTGAACAACGGCCGCGCGGCAGACCAGCCTCGCGCCGAGCTGCTGCTTGGACGCCTGTACTACGAAGGTAAATGGGTCACGCCCGATGCCTTCAAGGCCGAGGAGCACCTGAAGAAAGCCACCGCCACGGAAATCTCTGCCCATTACTACCTGGGTCAGATTTACCGTCGCGGCTACCTGGGCCAGGTCTACTCGCAAAAAGCCGTGGACGAGCTGCTGACCGCCGCCCGTGGTGGCCAGAACAGCGCCGACTTCGCCCTTGCGCAACTGTTCTCGCAGGGCAAGGGCACTATGCCCGACCCGGTCAACGCCTGGGTGTTCGCGCAACTGGCGCTGGCCAGTCAGACCCCGCAAGCGACCGAGCTTGCCGAGGCCCTCAATACACAACTGCCGCCTGAAAAGCTCGCCACCGCCAAAGACCTGTTGGCACGCGAGCAAAAAGTCCGGGGCGCTAACGCCACTCAGAACGCGATGGCATTGCAGGCCCTGCAAGAAGAAAAAGACGGTGAGGAAGCATTATGAAGTTGAATCCCCTGATGGCCGCCGGCATGGGCCTTGGCTTCACCCTGTTGTGGGCCTGCCCGACACTGGCAGCGCTGACCGAACAACCGCAAAATTTCGGTATCGAAATCAAAGCCACGGCGCAGGCCGAGGATGATCGCGATCTGGGCACCCGTTCGGGCGGCGACGTCAACGGTGTGGGCCTGGATCTGCGTCCCTGGGTCTATGGCGAGCGCGGCGACTGGAGCGGTTACGCGATGGGCCAGGTGGTCACCGCCACCGACATCATTCAGACCGACCCGCTGGAGCAGAGCAACAGCGACGGCAGCGGCACCCAGACTTCGCGTGGCACGGCCAGCGAGCGCGAAGCCGACAAGACCTACGCCGCACTGCGTGAGTTCTGGATCGGCTACAGCGGTTTCACGCCCTACCCTGGCGAGATCCTGAAAGTCGGTCGTCAGCGTCTGCGCAACGACGACGGTCAATGGCACGACACCAATATCGAGGCCATCAACTGGTCGTTCGATACCACGCTGCTGCGCGCTGAACTGGGTGCTGCCCAGCGTTTCAGCGAATACCGCACCGACCTGACCGAACTGGCACCTGACGACGAAGATCGCAAGCACCTGTTCGGCTCGGTCAGCTACCAGTGGACACCAGGCCATTGGGCCGGTATCCGTGCTCACCACAGTGCCGACGACGGCAAGCTCAAGTCGCAGGGCCAGGTGCTGGATGATCTGGACAAGACCTCCAATGGCGATCTGACCTGGGTCGGCCTGCAGGCTGACAGCGATGCCTACAACTATCGCAGCAACACCAATCAGCTCAACTACTGGGGCAGCCTGACCTGGCTGAACGGAACGCGCGACGAGATCGGCGTGACCTCCGCTCCCAACGACCAGTTCATCGCCGGCGAAAAGAACAGCCGTGACATGAATGGCTGGGCCACCGACCTGGGCCTGCGCCTGCGTCTGGACCCACAATGGCAAGTCGGCGCCGCCTACTCGCGCGCCAGCAAGGACTACGTCCAGAACGGTCTGGAAAGTAACCGCTCCAACTGGACCGGTACGCGTTCGCGCATCCATCGTTTCGGTGAAGCCTTCCAGGGCGAAATGGCCAACGTGGAAACCGGCTCGCTGTTCGCCTCCTGGCAGATGAACGAGGAATACGACGCGTCGCTGATCTACCACAAGTTCCGTCGCGTGGACGGCAACACCGGTATCGGTGGCTCGGGCATCAACGCGGTGAACGACAACCAGAACGGTACGTTCAGCTCGCTGCCGCTGGAAGACGGCAGCAAGGACCTGGGTCAGGAAATGGACCTGGTCGTCACCAAGTACTTCAAGCAAGGCCTGCTGCCGGCTTCGCTGAGCCAGTCGTTCGATGAACCTTCGGCACTGGTGCGCCTGCGCGCAGGTGTCTTCAAGCCAGGCGACGCGTATCAGAACAACGTGGACAGCTACATGCACCGCGCTGTTGTCGACGTCATCTGGCGCTTCTGATGCGAACCGCCAAAGGAGTGCCAGAGATGAACAGTCATACAAGCAACGGGCGTAGCCGACACTGGCCGCACACCCTGCTCGAAAGCGCACTGCTGACCAGCGCCCTGCTGCTGGCCAGCGGTGTGGCGCTGGCCAACGCGCCTGTCGTACCCGACACACAGAAGGCGGTGGTCAAGGAGTTGCACCAGGCCAAGACCTACACCATCACCAGCCCGCCGACCGAGCCGTTGGAAATGGCCAAGCCGGTGTTGCCCGACCTCAAGGGCTACACCGCCGAAGCCGCCCTGAAAAAGATCGTGCGCAACAAACCGGGCAAGGTCACTGTTTCACGGATGATGGAAGAAACCGGCCTGAAGGAATTCATCGGCGGCGATAACAAGATGGCCGAATGGGTCAACCGTCAGCGCGGCATCCCCCAGGCCATCATGATTTCCGACGGCTACGTGAGCCTGCAGGACCTGGCCAGGAAGGTGCCCAAGCAGTTCCTCAACGAGGTTTCGCCAGGTGTCTACGTGGCGCGCCTGCCAATCCTGATCAAGGAAACCGGGATCTTCGAGATCGACAGCAAGACCAAGGAGTTGCGTCTGTCTCAGGAAAAGGGCTCGTTCATCGTCAGTGAAGGCAAGATGCTGATCACTCACACTCAGGTCAACGCCTGGAGTGAAACCCGCAACAGCCTGGCGACCTATCGCAAGCCTGACGAGTTTCGCCCTTTCCTGCTGACCTGGGGTGGCTCGGAAACCTGGATCGCCAATACCAAAATGGCGAGCATGGGCTACGACCAGAGCAAGTCCTATGGCATCAGTATTTCCCAGTACACACCCAACACCGCGAAGATTCTCAAGCGTGCCGAACCGACGGGCTGGATCATCGATTCAGAGTTCTCGGACATGTGGTACGGCTTCTACTGCTATGAAACCCGCGACTTCGTGGTCAAAGGCAACACCTACCGCGACAACATCATTTACGGCATTGACCCGCACGACCGTTCGCACGGTCTGATCATCGCCGAAAACGACGTTTACGGGACCAAGAAGAAGCACGGGATCATCATTTCCCGGGAAGTCGACAACAGCTTCATCTTCCGCAACAAGAGCCACAACAACAAATTGTCCGGCGTGGTTCTGGACCGTAACAGCGTCGGCAACATCGTCGCCTACAACGAGATTTACCAGAACCACACTGACGGCATCACCCTGTACGAAAGCGGCAACAACCTGCTGTGGGGCAATCGCGTGATCGCCAACCGCCGCCACGGTATCCGCGTGCGTAACAGCGTGAATATCAAGCTGTACGAGAACGTCGCCATGGGCAACGGCCTGATGGGCGTTTACGGCCACATCAAGGACTTGAGCGACACCGACCGCGACATTGAGCTCGATCCGTTCGACGCCCAGGTCTCGCTGATCATGGTTGGCGGCGAACTGTCCAGCAATGGTTCCGGCCCGCTGTCCATCGACTCGCCACTGAGTGTCGAGCTGTATCGCGTCTCGATGCTGATGCCTACCAAAGAAGTCGGCATCAGCCTCAACGGCGTCCTCGGTGAGCGCCAGGACGAAATCCTCGACCTGCTGGTACGCCAGAAGAAAGCCGTATTGATCGACCCCGTCGAAAGCCAGACCGAGCTGCGGGAATGAGGAAGGGTATTGTTATGCACGCACATCTGATCAAGCTGTTGAGCCTGTCCAGCCTCACCGCCGCCTTGATGGCCGCCGCTGGTGTCGCTCGGGCAGACGACTCGCAAGCGCCGACGTTCAAGGCCGAGCCTTGCTGCTCGCTGTGCCCGGCCGCGCATGATGCGAAAAACTACACCACGCGCTATCAGCAGAACTTCACTACGCTGGTCCAGGCTCAGGGTGACTGGCTGTTCCGGACTCAGGAAGACCTGCGCACCGAGTTTGACACCACGCCTGCCGGCTATCGCCGCATGAAACAACTGCACGATGCGTTCAAGAGCAAAGGCGTCGAACTGGTCGTGGTATATCAGCCGACCCGTGGCCTGGTGGATCGCAACAAATTGTTCCCGGCCGAACGCGACAAGTTCGACTACGACAAGGCGCTGAAAAACTATCAGGCCATGCTTGGCCGCTTCAGCAAGATGGGCTACTGGGTCCCTGACCTGTCGCCGTTGACCAACGAGCAGCAGGCGCATGACTTCTACTTCCGCGGTGACCAGCACTGGACGCCGTATGGCGCACAGCGTACGGCGAAGATCGTCGCCGAAACCGTGAAAAGGATTCCGGCCTACGGCGATATCCCCAAGCGTGAGTTCGAAAGCCATATTTCCGGACGCATGGGCAAGACGGGCACTTTGCACAATATGGCAGGTCAATTGTGCGGTACCAGCTACGCGATCCAGTACATGGACCAGTTCACCACCGAGCCCAAGGGTGAGGCGGGCGACGGCGACCTGTTCGGCGATTCCGGTAATCCGGAAATCACCTTGGTCGGTACCAGCCACAGCGGTAAGAACTACAACTTCGCGGGCTTCCTGCAGGAATACATGGGCGCTGACGTGTTGAACGTGGCGTTCCCTGGTGGTGGCCTGGAAGGTTCGATGCTGCAGTACCTGGGCAGTGAAGACTTCCAGAAGCGTCCGCCGAAGATTCTCATCTGGGAATTCTCGCCGCTGTATCGCCTGGATCAGGAGACCATCTATCGCCAGATGATGTCGCTGCTGGACAACGGCTGTGAAGGCAAGCCTGCCGTCATGAGCGCCAGCACCACGCTTAAGCCGGGTACCAACGAATTGCTGGTCAATGGCAAGAATGGCATCAAGGACATTCGCAACGGCAGCAATCAGATCGACATCAAGTTTGACGACACCTCGGTGAAAGTCCTTCAGGCCAGACTCTGGTACATGAACGGTCGCCATGAGGATCTGAAAATCGAGAAGCCGGAAACGTCAGACACCGATGGACGCTTCGCCTTTGAATTGCGCGAGGATGAGGATTGGGCCAACCAGCAACTGCTGGCGCTGGAAGTCCAGGGACCGGAAGCAGGCACGGCACCACAAAAAGTCGAAGCCAAAGTATGCAAACGCAACGTGTTCCCGAGCGCTGCGACACACACCGCTCAAGCCGGACTATGAGGTGACTTATGCAGACTCCTAAACTGATACGCCCTACCCTGCTGTCGATGGCAATCCTGTCATCGATGGCCTGGGCCACGGGCGCGTCCGCCGCACTGGTTCCACCCAAGGGCTATGACGCCCCGATCGAAAAAATGAAGACGGGTGATCACAACTTCAGCTGTGAAGCCATTCCAAAGCCCTACACCGACAAGCTGGTCTTCCGCAGCAAGTACGAGGGTTCGGACAAGGCACGCGCAACGCTCAATGCGGTATCCGAAGAAGCGTTCCGCGACGCGACCAAGGACATCACCACCCTTGAGCGTGGCGTCAGCAAAGTCGTGATGCAGTACATGCGCGACGGTCGTCCGGAACAACTCGATTGTGCGCTGAACATGATGACCACCTGGGCCAAGGCCGATGCGCTGGAGTCGCGCGAGTTCAACCACACCGGCAAATCCATGCGCAAATGGGCACTGGGCAGCATGTCCTCCGCCTACCTGCGTCTGAAGTTCTCCGAGTCGCACCCGCTGGCCAATCGTCAGCAGGACGCGAAGATCATCGAGACCTGGTTCAGCAAGCTGGCCGATCAGGTGGTCAGCGACTGGAGCAATCTGCCGCTGGAAAAAATCAACAACCACTCGTACTGGGCTGCCTGGTCGGTGATGGCAACCGCTGTCGCCACCAATCGTCAGGACCTGTTCGACTGGGCCGTGAAGGAATACAAGGTCGCTGCCAATCAAGTGGACAAGGACGGTTTCCTGCCCAACGAGATGAAGCGCCGTCAGCGGGCACTGTCGTATCACAACTATGCACTGCCGCCGCTCGCGATGATTGCCAGCTTCGCCCAGGCCAATGGCGTGGACCTGCGTCCGGAAAACAATGGCGCCTTGAAGCGTCTGGGCGACCGGGTGCTGGCCGGCGTCAAGGATCCTTCGATTTTCGCTGAACACAACGGCGAGAAACAGGACATGACGGACCTGAAGAAAGATCCGAAATTCGCTTGGCTCGAACCGTACTGCTCGCTCTACACCTGCAGCCCGGATGTGCTTGAAGAGAAACACGAAAAGCAGCCATTCAAGACATTCCGTCTGGGCGGTGACCTGACCAAGGTCTACGACCCGACGCACGAGAAAGGCGACAAGGGCGATAACGACGGTTCGTGATTCACAGAGTTCTTTGTGGGAGCGGGCTTGCTCGCGAAGAGGCACGCCCAGGCGCTGAATCCGTAAGACCGGACCTCGCCTGAGCTGCCTCACCGACAAGCCGTAACGCGACGTGTTTTACCCCCCAATTTCAACGGGGGGTTTGGGGGGGCTTTGGCCCTTGAATGTTGGACAAACGGAGAGATAAGGATGGTTTTCTCATCCAACGTGTTCCTGTTCCTGTTCATGCCGATTTTCCTCGGCTTGTACTACCTGAGCGGGCAACGCTATCGCAATCTGCTGCTGCTGATTGCCAGCTATATCTTCTACGCCTGGTGGCGAGTGGACTTTCTGGCGCTGTTCGTCGGCGTGACCGTCTGGAACTACTGGATCGGTCTCAAGGTAGGCGCAGCAGGTGTGCGGACCAAGCCGGCACAGAAATGGTTGCTGCTTGGCGTAATAGTGGACCTGTGTATTCTGGGCTACTTCAAATACGCCAACTTCGGCGTGGACAGCATCAACGCAGCCATGACCTCGATGGGTCTGGAACCGTTCATCCTGACTCACGTGCTGTTGCCGATCGGTATCTCGTTCTATGTCTTCGAGTCCATCAGCTACATCATCGACGTTTACCGCGGCGATACTCCGGCCACGCGCAATCTGATCGACTTCGCTGCATTCGTCGCGATCTTCCCGCACCTGATCGCCGGCCCCGTGCTGCGTTTCCGCGATCTGGCCGACCAGTTCAACAACCGTACACACACGCTGGACAAGTTCTCCGAAGGTGCCACGCGCTTCATGCAGGGCTTCATCAAGAAAGTGTTCATCGCCGACACCCTGGCGGTGGTCGCCGATCACTGCTTCGCCCTGCAAAACCCGACCACCGGCGATGCCTGGCTGGGTGCGCTGGCCTACACCGCGCAACTGTATTTCGACTTCTCCGGTTACAGCGATATGGCTATCGGTCTGGGTCTGATGATGGGTTTCCGCTTCATGGAAAACTTCAAACAGCCCTACATCAGCCAATCGATCACCGAGTTCTGGCGTCGCTGGCACATCAGCCTGTCCACCTGGCTACGTGACTACCTGTACATCACGCTGGGCGGCAACCGCGGCGGCAAGTTCGCGACCTACCGCAACCTGTTCCTGACCATGCTGCTCGGCGGTCTGTGGCACGGTGCCAACGTCACCTACATCATCTGGGGTGCCTGGCACGGCATGTGGCTGGCGATCGAAAAAGCGGTCGGTATCAACACCAAACCCTACAGTTTCAACCCGATCCGCTGGGCACTGACCTTCCTGCTGGTGGTCATAGGCTGGGTCATCTTCCGCGCTGAAAACCTGCATGTCGCCGGTCGTATGTACAGCGCCATGTTCAGCTTCGGCGAGTGGCAGCTGTCGGAACTCAACCGCGCCAGCCTGACCGGTCTGCAAGTGGCAACACTGGTGGTGGCGTATCTGACGCTGGCGTTCTTCGGTCTGCGCGACTTCTACCAGAACCGCGAAAAAGACACCGGCAAGAGCGCCAAGGCTGACGGTCCTGCGACCGCTCAACCGGGCACCATCAAGGCCGTTCCCGGCGATGCTCCCGGCAGTCTGCACCTGCCAGGCTACACCGTGGGCAGCGAAGCTCAGGTGCAGCCTGCGTACTGGGTTGCCGACTGGCCACGTTACGCCATGCGTGCACTGATCCTGCTGCTGTTCGTGGCTTCGATTCTCAAACTTTCGGCGCAAAGCTTCTCGCCGTTCCTTTACTTCCAGTTCTGAGGAGCCTGACATGACGCGTTCATTACGAATCCTCTACATCGCCATCTTCCTGGCCATTCTGCTGGTCCTGGGCGTCTGGTCGCTGCGCAGCTTCAGCACCTTCTCGACGTCGGCCGAGACCACTGTGCTCAACGGCAAATGGACCAAGGCGGCGGAAACTCATTACGACGATGAGTTCCCGATCAAGCGCCTGGGCACCAACCTCTGGGCGGCGCTGGATTTCAAACTGTTCAACGAAGGTCGTCCGGGCGTCGTGCTCGGCAAGGACCAGTGGTTGTACACCGACGAAGAGTTCGATGCGGTTGCCAACGGCGAGCAGAACGAAGCCGACAACCTGGCGATCATTCAGGGTGTGCGTGACGCGCTGGAAAAACAGGGCACCAAACTGGTCCTGGCGATCGTTCCGGCGAAAACCCGTCTGTACCCGGAACACATCGGTGACAACAAGCCTGCCAGCCTGCACACCGACCTGTATCAGCAGTTCCACGCTCAGGTCGCCAAGGCCGGGATCTTTGCCCCGGACTTGCTGGTGCCGCTGCAAGCTGCCAAGCAACAGGGCCAGGTTTTCCTGCGCACCGACACCCACTGGACGCCAATGGGTGCCGAAGTCGCCGCGCAGCAACTGAGCGCCGCGATTGCCCAGAAAACACCACTGGAAGGTGAACCTGAGCAGTTCGTCACACAAGCCAAGGGAACCGAAGCCTACAAAGGTGACCTGACTACATTCCTGCCGCTCGATCCGTTGTTCAGCAACATGCTGCCCAAGCCGGACGAGTTGCAGAAACGCAGTACCGATCCGGTAGCAGGCGAGGCGGCAGGCGGTGACGCACTGTTCGCAGACAGCGACATCCCGGTGGGTCTGGTGGGCACCAGCTACAGCGCCAACCCTAACTGGAACTTCGTCGGCGCCTTGAAAGAAGCGCTGCGCAGCGATGTCGTCAACTACGCCGAAGACGGCCATGGCCCGATCCTGCCGATGCTCAAGTACCTGCAGACCGATGCCTTTAAGAACACCCCGCCGCAAGTGGTGATCTGGGAGTTCCCGGAGCGCTACCTGCCGGCACACAACGATCTTGGCGAGTTCGATCCGAAGTGGATCGCCGAGCTGAAGAAATCGCGTGACACCCAAGAAAACGTGGCGCTCAACGCCAAACAATCCGAGTCGCCCAACCGGGCGCAAAACTGAGAGGACTGACTCATGACTTTCAACACTACTGCCAACCGTTCGGCCGCAAAACGCATTTTCAAAACCTGCGCAATGGCCGCAGGTCTGGGCCTGATGTCCCTGCAGGCTTTCGCCGGTGACTCCGCCCTGTACGGCCCGACCGCACCGAAAGGCTCGACCTTCGTGCGTGTCTACAACGCCAGCAACGCTGAAATCAGCGCCACCGTTGGCAACACCAATCTCAACGAAGTGGCGCCACTGGGCAGCACTGCGTTCAGCTTCATGCCGCAGGGCGACTACACCGCCAAGCTGGGCAGCCAGAGCCTGCCGGTGAAACTGGCGGGTGATCACTACTACACCATCGTCAACAACGCCAGCGGCAAGCCACAGCTGGTCGAAGAGCCACCGTTCAAGAACAAGCAGAAATCCCTGGTTCGTGTGCAGAACCTGAGCGACAAGTCCCTGACCCTGAAAACCGCTGATGGCAAGACCGACGTGGTCAAGGCTGTAGCGGCCAAAGGCACCGGCGAGCGTGAAATCAACCCGGTCAAGGTCAGCCTGGCGCTGTACGACGGCGACAAGAAAGTCACCGATGTGAAACCTGTGGCACTGGAGCGTGGCGAAGCCGCTGTGCTCTACATCACCGGCAGTGGCAGCAGCCTCTCGCCAGTGTGGGTCAAGCCACCGGTCGCTACCCGCTAAACGGATTATGCCGGTCGGTTCAGGGCGTCAGCACTGAACCGGCCAGCGCGGAATAAGAACAAGACAGAAACGACAGACACCTCGTACGGCCCTAATTGAATGCTTTTGGAGAAACAAAATGATTCCAGTTATCTTGTCAGGCGGTAGTGGTTCACGACTCTGGCCGCTTTCGCGTAAACAATTCCCTAAACAGTTCCTGGCGTTGACCGGCGAGCACACCCTGTTCCAGCAAACCCTGGAGCGTCTGGTGTTCGAGGGCATGCAGGAGCCTATCGTGGTCTGCAACAAGGACCACCGTTTCATCGTCAACGAGCAACTCGCTGCGCTGAACCTGGAAACCCAGGCGATCCTCATGGAACCGTTCGGCCGTAACACGGCACCCGCCGTTGCACTGACTGCCATGAAGCTGGTCAACGAAGGCAACGACGGCCTGATGCTGGTGCTGCCAGCCGACCACGTCATCGAAGACCAGAAAGCCCTGCAACGCGCACTGGCACTGGCGACCGTCGCCGCAGAGCGTGGCGAAATGGTGCTGTTCGGCGTACCGGCCAACAAGCCTGAAACCGGCTATGGCTACATCAAGTCCACCGCCGATGCCCTGCTGCCGGAAGGCGTCAGCCGCGTGTCGCAGTTCGTCGAAAAACCTGACGAAAAACGCGCCAAAGAATTCGTCGAAGCCGGTGGCTACTACTGGAACAGCGGCATGTTCCTGTTCCGCGCCAGCCGCTTCCTGGAAGAACTGAAAAAGCATGATCCGGACATCTACGACACCTGCCTGCTGACCCTTGAGCGCAGCGTGCAGGACGGCGACGCCCTTGAAATCGACTCCTCGACCTTCGCCTGCTGCCCGGACAATTCCATCGACTACGCGGTCATGGAAAAAACCCAGCGCGCCTGCGTCGTACCGCTGTCGGCCGGCTGGAGCGATGTCGGCTGCTGGTCGTCGCTGTGGGAAGTCAACGCCAAGGACGCCAACGGCAACGTCACCAAGGGCGACGTCGTCATCCAGGACAGCCGCAACTGCATGATCCACGGCAACGGCAAACTGGTGTCGGTGATCGGTCTGGACAACATCGTGGTCGTCGAAACCAAGGACGCGATGATGATTGCCCACAAGGACAAGGTCCAGGGCGTCAAGCAAATGGTCGCCACCCTGAACGAACAGGGCCGCACCGAGACACAGAACCACCTCGAAGTGTACCGTCCGTGGGGCTCCTACGATTCGGTGGACATGGGCGGTCGTTTCCAGGTCAAGCGTATCTCCGTCAAGCCGGGTGCCTGCCTGTCGCTGCAGATGCACCACCACCGCGCCGAACACTGGATCGTGGTATCCGGTACTGCGCAGGTCACCTGTGACGAGAACGTGTTCCTGCTCACCGAAAACCAGTCCACCTACATCCCGATCGCCTCGGTCCATCGCCTGCGCAACCCAGGCAAGATCCCGTTGGAAATCATCGAAGTACAATCGGGCAGCTACCTGGGCGAAGACGACATCGAGCGTTTCGAAGACATCTACGGTCGCTCGAACGCGCTGGAAGCGGGTGTGAAGACGCAAACTATCGCTCGTTGATAGGGTTTTAGCTGCACGCTACAGGTAACACAGCCCTCGACAACTCTTTGCGTAGATTTATACGCAGAGAGTTGTCGGGGGCTTTTCATTTGCGCGACGTCCCCCTCCCAGGTTCTGTAGGATGTCCAGCATTACCTTTGCTGGAGACCTGCATGTTTATCGGCATCCTGTTGATCCTGACCTGGCTCATCCTTCTGCTCCGCTACCCGGCGAAGGCCTTGCCCGTCTCGCTGGCTGCGGCGGTCGGGCTTGGGGCGGTGGCGGCCATCGTCATCTGGCAGGACAGCCGAGAAACACGCCAGCTTGAGCGTCTGGATATCCGCCTGAGTTACGATCCGCAAAACTGCCCGGCAGATCGTCCGTTGCAGGTCAGCATCACCAACACCAATCAGGTCACCCTGCAGGAACTGCGTTGGCGAATAGCGGCCTATGCACCTGGTGATTCAGTGAATCTGATCGACAACACCTACGCATCCGCACGCTATCGCGGCCCCGGTGAACTTCAGGCCAAAGGCACGTGGCAGGATTGCGTGCCGGTGCCGGCACTGCGCAACGGGTACCGCCCGCAAACCCTGGAATTTCGCGCAGAACATCTACAAGGCAGTTTCTCGGACTGACCACAAGGATCTCCCTCATGCCCATCGCTTTGATTACAGGCTGTTCCAGCGGAATCGGCCGTGCTCTGGCCGACGCGTTCAAGGCCACTGGCTATGAAGTCTGGGCCACTGCGCGCAAGACCGAAGATGTCGCGGCACTCAGTGCAGCGGGTTTCATCGCCGTACAACTGGACGTCAACGACAGCCTGGCGCTGGAGCAACTGGCCGCCGGTCTGGAGCACAGCGGCCTGGATGTGTTGATCAACAACGCTGGCTATGGCGCGATGGGTCCCCTGCTCGACGGCGGTGTGCAGGCCTTGCAGCGACAGTTCGAAACCAATGTGTTTTCCGTCGTCGGGGTGACCCGGGCGCTGTTTCCGGCACTGCGCCGCAACAAGGGGCTGGTGGTGAACATCGGCAGCGTATCCGGTGTGCTGGTCACGCCGTTCGCGGGCGCTTATTGCGCATCCAAGGCGGCGGTGCATGCGCTCAGTGATGCGCTGCGTCTGGAGTTGGCGCCATTCGGCGTACAGGTGATGGAGGTTCAGCCAGGCGCGATCGCGTCGAGCTTTGCGCAGAATGCCAGCCACGAAGCCGAGCAGCTGATCAGTGAGCAATCGCCGTGGTGGCCGATTCGCGAAGGCATTCGTGCACGCGCCAGAGCTTCACTGGACAACCCTACCCCCGCCACAGCATTCGCTCGTGACTTGCTCAAGGCCGTGCAACACTCCCATCCGCCACGCCTTCTGCGTCTTGGCAACGGCTCACGCCTGCTGCCGCTGATGGCGTGGTTGCTGCCCAAAGGGCTACTGGATATGGGCCTGAGAAAACGCTTTGGATTGAACACCGACTTGTGACGCAGAGCGTCACGAACTGCATTCCCACGCTGGAGCGTGCGGAACGATCACCTGCCTATCGTGCGACGCTCCGCGTCGGCATGCCGTTCTGGACGCTCTGCGTCCTCAAGCATCAGCCGTCTACCGGCCTGACAATCACTGTGCAGGTCATTCCCGCTGCCAGAAGTACACCTTCAGGTATAGCGTCCAGATGGATACGCACCGGCACTCGCTGGGCCAGACGCACCCAGTTGAAAGTCGGGTTGACGTCGGCGATCAGTTCGCGGCTTTGCGGGTTGTCACGGTCGTAGATGCCGCGTGCAATGCTTTCGACATGACCCTTGAGCACCTCGCCGCTCATTAACTGCATATCGGCAGGATCGCCCACGTTCAGGTGCGGCAATTTGGTTTCCTCGAAGAAGCCGTAGACCCAGAACGAGTTCATGTCGACCACGGCCATCTTCGCTTCACCAATACGCGCATAGTCACCGCGATGGACATTGAGGTTGGTGACGTAACCGTCCACCGCCGCCAGTACCCGCGTGCGTGACAGGTTAAGCTCGGCCGCCTCCAGTTGCGCCTGGGCCAACTGGTAATCGGCCAGGGCCGAGGTGGCTACGTTACTCGCGTCGTCACGATTTTCCGCCGAGATGACCAGTTCATCCATGTCGGCACGCCGCCTGGCATTCAGTTTGCGCATCTCCCAGGTTGCCTTGCGTGAAGCCAGTAACGCCTGCGCCTGCTTTACGGCGATCCGGTAATGCTCCGGGTCAATCTGCATCAGCAGATCGCCACGCTTTACCCACTGGTTGTCACGCACCGGCACCTCGACCACAGTGCCGGACACATCGGCGGCCACGTTGATGATATCGGCGCGCACCCGGCCATCGCGGGTCCATGGGCTATCCATATAGTCGATCCACAGCGTACGACCGATCCAGAGCGCGACGGCCAGCACCAGCAACGTGGCAAACAGACTGAAGAACTTTTTCATCCAGAGATTTTTCCCGACTCAGGCGTCAACGATAAAGGGGCAGCGCCAACGCGCCGAAGATGCAGATAAACAGGCTCAGACGCAGCAAGGCCGGGTGCCAGAAATGCCGATACAGGTCAAAACCAGCCAGCAGACGATCCAGCGCCCATGCCAGAACCACGGCCAGCAGAAAGATCAGCGTGAGGGTCGGCATATACAGACCGTGGAAGGCTATTTCACGCTGCATGGGCGACTCCTGAAGCGGTTCGCGCAACGCCATAAGCGGCCAGCGGCGATTGCGGGTCTAGCAGTGACGTGCGGATAAAGTGCAGGTAGCTTTTTACCCGGCGCAGCACCGACGTATCGAAATGCGAGGCGAAGGGTTCATCGGCCTCCTGCACCCGCTTGATGGCCTGATCGACTGCCGAGAGACAGCGCTGCAGATTGACCGCATCAGGCTGGATGAACAGCCGCACCAAAGCGCGCCCCATGACTCGCAGCGCGATGCGCCAGGGCTGGTACTCGGCGTAGGCAGGGTGAATCGGCAGCAGCGCCTGTTCATGGCGCAGCTCGATAATGGCGTGGCCGATTTCCAGCACCACGAACATCCAGCGCAACAACTCGCGCTGAACCAGCGGTTTGCCAATCGCCAGGCCGTACGCCTGATGCATCAGGTCGCGCGTCTGGCTTTCGAAGCTTGAACCCAGACGCTTGAGCGGCGCGCTGATCGCCAACACCACTTGATTGCGCAAGGCCTGTTCCAGGCGTTGCCACATCCAGCGGCTGTTGGGCGGCAGGATGATTGCTCCGGCAGCGGCACAGATCAGCATACCGACGACCATCGCGAGGTAATCGTTGATGAAGGTGTAGGGGTCGTAGACCGTCAGGTTGTCCGGCACCGAGCCCAGGCTGAAAAAAATCAGCAGCCCCAGTCCGTATCCCGTCCACTGTGGACGTGAGCCCAGGTATGCACCGAGCACAAACACCGGGGCCAGCAGCAGGCACAGCAACGGAAAACCGTCGATGTGCGGGAACAGAAAAAAGGTCTCGATAAATCCCGACAGCGCGCCGAGCAATGTACCGCCAGCCATTTGCAGCGACATGCGTCTGGGGTTGTGGGTGGTCGACGACAGAGCAACGGTGGCCGCCGAGGCCAGGACCATGCTCGCGCCGCTGGGCCACGCCGTCAGCACCCAATACACACTCATCAGACCGACCACGCAGGTCGCCCGGGCGCCGGCTGCCAGCGCGGTCATCCAGTGGGTACGCGGTACGAACGAGCCCTTCCACTGTTCACGCTCATGGCTGTGGTCGGCCAGTGATGCGTGGGTTCGTGCGTAGTCGAGCAACTCGCTGAGCAGGCGGTACAGCAGCTCGAACGAGGTGTGAAAGTCCAGTCGTTCGGCGTCGCTGGGCAGGGTGTGCTCCAACTCGGCGCGCAGGCTTCTGACCCGTTCGGGGAAGTGCTCCCTGCACGACTCCAGACGCGTGACCAGCAGCGCCGCGTCATCGTTGGTCAAGGCGCGGTCGGCGAACCCGTCAAGCAGTGCTGCAAGGTTTTCAAGGCCGGGATCGATATGCTTCAACACCTGTTCGGCCTGCTCGAGACGCAAACGCTCGAGCAATTGGTGCAGGGCATTGAAGCGCGTGGTAACCGCCATGAATTCGCTGTTCAAACGGTTGAGTCGACCGTTGCGGCGACGCATGTGCGGGTCTTCGAATACCGTGACGCTGCGCAGCCCTTCAAGGCCGATGGCCTCGGCCACAAAACGTACATTGCCGGTTTCAAATTCAGCGCGTGAAATATCGCCGCGCAGGCCGTTGACCACGAAGCGCGCGAACCCGCCGAAGCGCAGATAAAGCGCGTTGCGCATCGCTGCGCTGGAGCTCTGCGGCAGCACCGCTGCGCTGATGGCCGTGGAACACAGGATACCCAGAGTGATTTCCAGTACCCGCCACACCGCAGACATGAACGAACCTTCCGGATGCGCCAGGGCAGGCAGCCCCACCATGGCGGCGGTGTACCCGGCCAGCACAAAACCGTACGCGCGAAAGTTGCGATAGCGCGCCGCACCGGCCGAACACAGACCGACCCAGAGCGCGAGGCTGCCGAGAAACGGCAGCGGGTTCTGCGCAAACAGGGCCATCAACAGCACCATCATCGCCGACCCGGCCAGCGTCCCCAGCAGGCGATAAAAACTTTTGGCGAACACCTGTCCGCTCTGTGGCTGCATGACGATGAACACCGTGATCATCGCCGTGTGCGGCTGCGGCAGTTCCAGGCGCAGTGCCAGCCAGTAGGTGAGGAATGCGGCGATCAGCACCTTGAAGATGTAAACCCAGGTCACCCCGTCACTGCGCGCCCAGCTGTGTAATTCGCGACGCCACGGCAGGTCGGTGATGCGCTGTAGGGAGGCGATCATTGCCCGCCCCCGGACTTGGCAGCAGTGTCAGCGGAATGACCAGTGGGATTGCCACTCTCGCCACCGTCACCGCCCAGCGCCACCACCAGCCCGGCGTAGGCTTCCAGCCGCGCGGCCTCGACCTGCTGCTGAATCTGCTGCTGGCGGAACAGCTGCGTGCGCGCATTGAGCACGTTCAGGTAATCGGTCAGGCCGCGCTGCCAGGCGATCAACGCGATGTCGTAGGTCTTTTGCGCAGACGCCACCGACTCGGCAGCGAGTGCCTGCTGCTTGTCCATCGAGGCACGCCGAATCAACTGGTCGGAGACACTTTTCAGCGCCATCACCAGCGTCTGGTTGTAATGCGCAACGGCCTGATCGTAAGCAGCCGACGCCTGCCCCAGTTCCGCCCGCAAGCGTCCAGCGTCGAAGATCGGCAGGCTGATGGCCGGCCCGACCTTGTAACCCAGTTTGCTGCCGGTCAGAAACTCCAGCATGCCGCCGCCCGTGGCCATGTAGCTCAGGCTGCCGACCAGATCGACATTGGGATAAAAGCCCGCATGCGCGACGTCGATACCGCGCGCCTGCGCCGCCACCTGCCAGCGAGCGGCCACCACGTCAGGCCGCTGGCCCAGCAGTTCGGCAGGCAATGTCGAGGGCAATGTGAGTGAGGTGTGCAAGGACAGCGCAGGCCGCTGCAAGGCCGCACCCTGCCCCGGCCCCTTGCCTGCCAGCGCGGCCAGCTGGTTTCGACCCAACGCGATGGCCTCTTGCAGCGCGTCGATCTGCCGATGCGCCTCAGGCAGCGGGGTTTCGGCCTGACTGACATCGAAGTGCGTACCGATCCCGCCCTTGAGGCGACGCTGCGCCAGGTCGAGTATCTGTTGCTGCTGGGCCAGTGCCGCCTCGGCGATATCCAGTCGGGCGTAGTCGAGGGACAGCTGGATGTAGGCGCGCACCACGTTTTCCTGCAATTCGAGCTGCGCCTGACGCTGCTCGGCAGCACTCACGTGCGCCAGATCAACGGCCTGCTCGCTGGCGTTGCGTTCACGTCCCCACAGATCCAGCGCGTAGCTCAGGCCCAGTGACGCATTGTTGTCCCAGGTGCGAGTATCGGCCAGCGCGCCGGGGCCATAAAACTGATCCTCGGGCCAGTCGTGACGCATCAGGCTGGCGTTGCCTTGCAGTTGCACAGCCTCGGCGGACTCGGCGACCTGCGCCATCGCTCTCGCCTGACGCACACGAGCCGCGGCAAGTGCCAGACTCGGGCTGCCCAGCGTCGCCATATCGACCCAGTGGTCCAGTTGCGCATCGCCGTAGGCACGCCACCATTGCGCTGCGGGCCAATGGGCGTCGAGGGCAGCGCTCTGAATCGCCTGATCCGTGGCCAGGCTGTCGGCGTGCAGGACAGTGCCCTGCGGTTTGATTCCATGTGTTCCGATACAGCCGTTGAGGACCAGCGTAAAAGCCAGGATACCGACGGGCCAGAGCCCTCTGATGATGCGACGCGGCACAGCTGCAAGTTCCCGAACGAAGGTGACACACCTTGAATGGCGGCGATTCTAGGCGGCGCTCGACGCGGCGATAAGCGGGGAGATTTGTGAATCTTTGTTACTGAAACGGCGATAATCCTTTGGTCTGGATACATGCATCCGTTACTTCATGTCACAATTTGCCATCTACTCAGAGAAGTACCCATGGACACCCTGCAAAACATGCGTGCCTTCAGCTGCGTGGCGCAAGCGGGCAGCTTCACTGCCGCCGCCGCCGTGCTGGACACCACCACCGCCAACGTCTCGCGCGCGGTCTCCAACCTTGAAGCACATTTACAGACGCGCCTGCTCAATCGCACCACCCGACGCATTGCCCTCACCGAAGCAGGCAAGCGTTATCTGTTGCGCTGCGAACAGATTCTCGCCTCGGTAGAAGAAGCCGAGGCCGAAGCCAGCGACGCTCATGCCCGCCCGGCCGGGCAGCTCAAAGTGCATTCGATGCCCGGCGTCGGCCAGCATTATGTGATCGACGCCATCGCCCGTTACCGGCGCAGCCACCCGGACGTCGCGTTCGATCTGACCATGACTCACCGCGTGCCGGACTTGCTGGAAGAAGGCTATGATGTGTCGATCGTGCTGGCCAGTGAACTGGCTGACTCGGGCTTTGTGTCTCAGCGCCTGGGCATTACCTACAGCATCGTGTGCGCGTCCCCCGAGTACGTGAAAACGTTCGGCATGGCCCACAAGCCTGCCGACCTGCTGAATCATGCGTGTCTGCGTCTGGTGAGCCCGGTGTTCCCGCTGGACAAGTGGCTGTTCGACGGCCCGGAAGGCCAGGAAATGGTCACCATCAACAGCTCGCCGCTGCTGGTCAACTCTGCGGATGCGATGAAAACTGCGATTTCCAGCGGCATGGGGATTGGCATTCTGCCGATCTACTCGGCGATCGAGGGGCTGCGCAACGGCACACTGGTGCGCGTATTGTCCGATTACCGCTCGCAAGAGCTGAACCTGTACGCCATCTACCCTTCACGCCAGTATCTGGATGCGAAGATCAGAACCTGGGTTGAATACCTGCGCGGTTCCCTGCCGGAAATTCTCGCTGCCGATGAAGCCGATCTGCATGTGCAGGCTCTCAAGTCATCGTACTGACATCGTACAACTGCAAAAAGCGGCTGCCAAAGAGCGGGGAGGAATGTTAGCGTGCTACTCATTCAACCGCTCAAGAGTGACTGCCCAATGAAAAAAACCGTACTCGCCTTCAGCCGTGTTTCTCCTGAAATGGCCGAGCGCCTGGCGCAAGACTTCAACGTGATCGTGCCCAATCCCAAACAGGGTGATATCAACGCGCAGTTTGCAGAAGCCTTGCCTGAATCCCACGGGCTGATCGGCGCAGGCCGCAAGCTGGGTCGCGAACAACTGCAGAACGCCACGAAGCTGGAGGTGGTGTCCAGCATCTCGGTGGGCTACGACAACTACGACGTCGACTACCTGAGCGAGCGCGGCATTCTGCTGACCAACACGCCGGATGTACTGACCGAAAGCACCGCCGACCTGGGCTTCTCGCTGATCATGAGCAGCGCTCGCCGGGTCGCCGAACTGGATGCCTACACCAAGGCCGGACAGTGGACGCGCAGCATCGAACCGCCGCACTTCGGCACCGATGTGCATGGCAAGACGCTGGGTATCGTCGGCATGGGTAACATCGGCGCAGCCATTGCCCGCCGTGGTCGTCTGGGTTTCAACATGCCGATTCTGTACAACGGCAACAGCCGCAAGACCGAGCTCGAACAGGAGCTGGGCGCACAATTTCGCAGCCTGGATCAATTGCTGGCCGAAGCGGATTTCGTCTGCCTGGTCGTGCCGCTGAGTGAAAAGACCAAACACTTGATCGGCCGCCGCGAGCTGAGCCTGATGAAGCCCGGCGCCATCCTGGTCAACATCGCCCGCGGCCCGATCGTCGATGAACCCGCGCTGATCGAAGCGCTGCAGAACGGCACCCTTCGCGGTGCCGGTCTGGACGTCTACGAAAAAGAGCCGCTGAGCGAATCGCCGCTGTTCCAATTGAAGAACGCGGTGACCCTGCCGCACATCGGCTCAGCCACCACCGAAACCCGCCAGGCCATGGCCGACCGCGCCTACGGCAACCTGCGCAGCGCGCTGCTCGGTGAACGACCACAGGATCTGGTCAACCCGCAGGTGTGGAAAGGCTGAAGCCCCGCGCCTGCGGATCTACCGGAAAGGCACGATAGCCACCAGCTCAGGCCAGTTTGCCGCCGACCACGACGGCAACCGGTCTGATCTTCCTGAACACCAGCACGTTGCCGACCATCACCAGCACCAGCCCCAGCAAGGCAGCCAAGGTCCATTGATAGCCTTCCACCCAGGCGGAGATATTCAGCGCCACGACCGGGAACAGCACCGTGCAGTAAGCCGCACGCTCCGGCCCCATGCGCCCGACCAGGGTCAGGTAGGCAGTGAACGCAATCACCGAGCCGGGGATCACCAGAAACAGCAGTGAGCCTACGTAGCGCGTGTTCCATTCGAAGGTGAACGACGTGCCGCTCAGCAGGCAATACATGCCCAGTATCGTTGCCCCGTAGAACATCCCCCACGCATTGGTGGTCAGCGGACGCAGACCGGCTTTCTGCTGCAGGCTCGACAGCATGTTGCCCGCCGAGAAGCACAGCGTGCCGAGCAAGGCCAGTCCCAGGCCGATCAGGGTCTGCCGGCTCGCGCCATGCCCGGACATTTCAGGCCAGAACAGACAGGCCAGACCGATCAGGCCCATGGCGCCACCGGCCAGTACATTGCTGGCGATTTTCTGGCGAAAGAACACCCGTGCGTTCAGCGCATTCCACAGTGTCGAGGTCGAGAACACCACCGCGATCAGGCCACTGGGTATCCACTGGCTGGCCGTGTAGAAGCACATGAAGTTGACGCAGAACAGGCACACGCCCTGCGCCAGGCAAATCAACTGGCCACGACGATTGACCGGCTGCAGACGCTTGCTCAGCAACAGGAATGCAAACAGCACCAACGCTGCTAGGGCAAAGCGATAGACGATCGATACCGGAATCGCGACATCGCCGAGTTGAAGTTTCAGAGCGATCCAGGTGGTGCCCCAGATCAGCACGGTCAGCAGATAAAGCGAGAGGTTCATGGTGCAGGCTCCTTGATGAGCCATCAGTCTGCTGCGTGCCGGTCTGCCAGCGCTTGCACAATCTTGCGCATTTGCTTCAAGCGCTACTGGCAGCGGCGTCGCCAGCGAGTAGGATACAAATCCTAGAGGAATCGTCATGCCCACCATTGAATCCATCCAGGTCTTTCAGGCCCTGAACAGTTCGCCCAATGCCCATCTGGAGCAAAGCGCGCCGCTGGGCGACGGGTTGGTGGCGGCGTTGTGGAACAATCGGCATGACTCGCAGGAATATCACGCACCGACCCACCATACGCTGTCGTGCTATATCGAGGACGGTACCGGGACCTTTCGCCGCGGCAGACCCGACCAGAAAGGCGCGCCGGGCAAACTGTGCATCTTGCCTGCCGGCCATGAGTCCGCCTGGGTAGTGAATGGCGAGATCCGTCTGGCGCATCTCTATTTCAGCCCGGAACAGTTTGCGCTGGGCTGCGTGACCCTGCTGGACCGTGAGCCGCGCGAGATGCAACTGCGGGAAAACACCTTTCTGGAAGACCCCGCACAGGCGGCACGCTTCCGGCAGCTGATTCGCCTGAACTGGGCAGAACCCGGCGAGCGCCTGCTGACCAGCAGCCTGGCGCACGAGATGGTCAGCCATGCGCTGCTCAGCCAGGCTGGGCTGCGCGAAGGGCTGCGCTTGAAAGGCGGCCTGGCGCCGCACCTGCGCCGGCACCTGGTGGACTTCATCGAAATGCATCTCGCCGACCCGCTGAGCCTTGGCCAACTGGCCGGCCTGTGCGCGCTGTCGGAATACCACTTCGCACGCATGTTTCGCGAAAGCTTCGGCTTGCCGCCGCACCAGTACCTGCTGGCGCGGCGTATCGAGCGGGCGCGCCAGTTACTGCGCGGCACCGGCAAGCCGCTGGGCGAGATCGCGCTGGCCTGCGGGTTCGCCAGCGCCAGCCATTTCAGCAACCGCTTTCGTCAGGCCACAGGGGCGACACCGGGTGAATACAGAACGGCGTTAGGCCAATAACTGACCTACCGCGGCCAACGGGCTCAACAGCGCCCCACACCCCGCCAGTGCCAGCACCCAACGCGGACGGAACGACAGCAACGCAACCAGCAACACCGCGCTGCCCATCAGCGCAGCGAACCAGTACACCGTCCCCATCATCCAGCCACAGTCATGAACCGCAGCCCACGACGACAGTAACAGCGCCCCCCAGCCAGCCAGTTTGAGCAGCCGTCGCCGCTGTTCGGTCAACGGCCCCTTGAGCAGTTCACCGTAATGTCGGGCCATGGACAGACACAGGCACGTGAACCCCACATAACAGAGCAAGGCCGCCAGCAGCATCAGGGGGCCTCCTGAGGTACGACCGGCAACGAGACGCGGGAGGTTTTACCGGCAGGCGCAGCCTTGAACTTCAGCGCCGCCCAGCCCAGGAACAGCCCGGTGCCCAGCACCATCAGGTCAAAAGCCGCCAATACCCGGTTTCCTGACATCAACGCATCCAGCAGATAGCGACCGCAGGTCAGCAGATCGAGCACCGGCAGACCGGCGAACAGCAGCGCGCCGAGCCACAGTTGTTCTCGCCATGCGCTACGCCCCTTGCGCAGCGCAGCATGCATGACTGACACGGCCCAAACCGTGAAGAACACGCTGACCTCCCAATCAGCACGCCCGGCGAATCCGCCAGGCAGCAAACGATTGGCCCAGAAAAAGCTGGCCACGGCGATCATCAACCCGGACATGCTGGCAATGTTCAGCACTTCGACCACACGCAGTTCCAGCGGCAGCACGCCGGTCTTGGCGTGTTTGAGCTGACGCTTGCCCAGCCACATCACCAACCCGGTGCCGATCATTGCAGTCCCGGCGACACCAAAAATGAAGTACAGCCAGCGCAGCAACGGTTCGGCGAAATGGCCTACGTGCAGGCCATACATCCCGCTGGAAATCAGCAGCGCCAGCGGGCGCTCGGGCACTTCGTTCAACAGTTCGCCGCTGGCACCGCTGAACGTCAGCGCCCCGCCCCGGTCCGGCACAATGCTGCCCTTGTCGTCACGCGTCAGCAGAATCGAAGCGGTGCTGTCGCCCGGATTATCAACGATAACCCGACCCACCTGACCGCTGTCCCATTTCGCATTCGCTGCGTTGACCAATGGCGCAAGCGCCACCAGCGGCGCAGCGGTACCGTCGCGCTTGACCGTTTCCGGAAACGGATAGGCTTCGCTGTAGAAAGCCTGGACGGTGTCGTACTGGCTGAGAATGCTCGCGGGCATCACCATCGACATGAAGATCACCAGACTGCTGTAAGTGATCATCAGGTGAAACGGCAGCACCAGCACGCCCAGCGCGTTATGCCCGTCCAGCCAGGAACGCTGGCCCTTGCGCGGACGAAAGGTGAAGAACTCCTTGAAAACCTTCTTGTGAATGATGATGCCGGTGATCAGCGCGACCAGCATCACCATCGCGGCGCTGGTTGCCAGCCAGCGGCCCCAGGGATATGGCATCTGCAGTTGATAGTGAAACCGGTAGAAGAAATCGCCACCGCGTGTGTCACGCGCCTGCATCTCACTGCCGGTCTGCGGATCGAGCAGCTTGCGTACGAAGTTGTTGCGCTGGCCCTGTTTGCCTTCGGGCAGCCAGCCGACCATCAGGCCGGGCGTGCGCTGATCGGGCAGACTGATGAACCAGCGCGTAGCCCCGGCGGCATGGCTTTGCAGATAAAGCTGAGCCTGTTGCACGCTGGCGCCTGCATCAAGGGCGCGCACCGGAATCTCCGGCTGCATCCAATGGGTAATCTCGTCCTTGAAATAGGAAAGCGTGCCGGTCAGAAAAATCGCGAACAGCAACCAGCCAAACAGTAAACCGACCCAGGTGTGCAACCAGGCCATCGACTGGCGAAAACCCTCCTTCACAGCAACCACCGACCACAGGCGTAGGCCGCGCCCAGCAGCGCACAGGGCGTCAGCACCCCGACCCACGCCTGCAGCGCCGTGCGGCAGGCAAAACACCAGAGCACCGCGCCCAGATAGGCGAGAAACGAGAACATCATCCCCGTCACCACCGCTTCGGCGCGGGTAATCGGCAGCCATTGTGCGATGCAGGTACTGAACAACGACGCCAGCAGGTAACCGGCAAATACCGCAGCCAGTGTCCGCGAGACAACGGCAAGGCGATAGGCAGCCGTCACGCCCCTGGTTCTGGCTTTTGCCGTGCGCTTTTCCGGCAACGGGCGGCTTGCGGTGGTGACATCCATCAAAGGTTCTGCATTGATTCATGAAACCAGGGAAGCCGGTCACAAGCGGCCAGGAAGGGGTCGCAACGAAAGCCGGCGGTGTGCGCCATTCATCCCGAACGGGACAAATGAACCGCAATATTAATGATAAATATTCTCATACGCAAAAGAGTCTGCCAGAATCCACGCCATCAATGAGTCCCCGTGGATTGTTTCCCGTGATGCCCGTCGCCCACTCCGCTCTCAATCACACTGTCGAAGGCCTGTACAGGGCGCACAACGTCTGGCTGACGACCTGGTTGCGGCGCAGGCTCGGCTGCCCGCACAGCGCGGCAGATCTGGCGCAGGACACCTTCATCAAGGTCCTGGGCGCACGCGATACGTCGCAGATTATCGAACCGCGTGCCTTTCTGACGACGATTGCCAAGCGCGTGCTGTGCAATCACTACCGGCGTCAGGACCTGGAGCACGCCTACTATCAGGCACTGGCCGCACTGCCGGAGAGCGTGGCGCCTTCGGAAGAAGAGCGGGCGATCATTCTCGAAACCCTGGTGGAACTCGATCAACTGCTGGACGGCCTGCCGACCCTGGTCAAGCAGGCGTTTCTGCTGTCGCAGGTCGACGGTTTGAGCCATGGCCGGATCGCTGCCGAACTGGGTATTTCCATCGCCACGGTCAAGCGCCATCTGCACAAGGCCGCCCTGCGCTGCTATTTCGCCCTATGAACACCAACAGCGAGTCCCTGAACAAATCCGACATCTCGCCCGCCGTGGCACAGCAGGCCGTTGGCTGGCTGCTGGAAATGCAGGAGGGCACGCTGGATGCCCGCCGTCAGCACGCCTGGCAGCTGTGGCTCAATGGCAACGTCGAGCATCAACGGGCGTGGGCGCACATGCAGCGGGTCAATCAGCGCCTGAGTGGACTGTCCTCGCCGCTGGCGCACGCGGCACTCAATGCGCCGAAGTCCGCCAGCCGTCGGCATGCGTTGAAGCTGCTGTTGCTGCTCGGCGCAGGCTCGGCAGCGGGCTGGAGCCTGCGCGAGCAGATCGCCCTGCAACCTTTGCTGGCCGACTACGACAGTGGCGTGGGTGAACAGCGCAAAGTGGCGTTGAGCGACGGCAGTCAGGTGCAGTTGAATACTGCCAGCGCGGTGGATGTGCGTTTTGATGCTCAGCAGCGCCTGATCGAACTGCTGCAGGGCGAAATCCTCATGACGGCCTCGGCGGACACGCGCCCGCTGAACCTGTTGAGTGCCGAAGGCTCGGTCAGGGCGTCGACAGGCGCCAGTCGTTTCAACCTGCGTCAACTGAATGGGCGCACGCAGTTGGCCGTGTTTGCCGGAGCCCTTGAAATAGTCCCTGCCGGCAAGAGCGGCCCCGGTTTGATGCTGCTGGCCAGCCAACAGGTGACGTTCAGCCGTGATGCCTGGGACAAGGTTCGTCCGCTGGACGCAGGCAGTGGCGCCTGGGCGGACGGGATGCTGGTGGCGTCGCGCATGAGGCTGGTGGATTTTCTCGCAGAGTTGGGCCGCTACCGCCGCGGTCGTCTCAATTGCGATGCGAAGGTTGCAGGGCTGCTTATTTCCGGCAGTTACCCGCTGGCCGACAGCGAGCGCATCCTCGACATGCTCGAACGCGCCCTCCCAGTGCGCGTGCAACGCTTCACGCGGTATTGGGTGAACGTGCAGGCGCGGGTTTGATCGTGATTGCTCGTTTCCACGCCGGGTCCTCATGGTGACGTACACATCCTGAAGAGCCCGAAATACGGGACTGAAACTCCGCTGACTATCGTCCCCATGCTCCGCGTGGGAATGCCGTTCGTGACGCTCTGCGTCACACATCGGTTTTTGGATGACAGCTGGATTTGCGCTGGCCGGCTAAAATTTTTCAAAAAGCGTGAGCCGTTTTTCGACCCTCGCGTGACAGACAGGGAAAGCCTCTCTCAACCTTCCGGTCAAAGGACTCCTGCATGTCAGCCCGCCCTACTCAACTTTCACCGCTGGTGCGCACATTGCGCCATGTCATTTTCGGTGCCAGCCTCTCGGTCGGCAGTCTGTCGATGGTGCAGGCCGCAGAAGTCGCACCCAAGGTGTATCACATTGCGCCGAGCGAGCTTGAAGCGGCGCTGAGCCAGTTCGGTCGTGAGTCTGGCGTGCTGATTTCGTATGGTTCGCAAATCACCAGCGGCCTGAAAAGCCGTGGCCTGGAAGGTCAGTACACACCTGAGCAGGGCCTCAACGCCTTGCTCGAAGGCACCGGCCTGCAGGCCATGGCCGATGGCAATAACGGCTTCACCCTGCAACCGGTCAATGCTGTTGGCGCGCCGATCGAACTGGGTGTCTCCACGGTGGTAGGCGACTGGCTGGGCGCGGCGCAGCAAACCAACGTTTTCGAACATCCCGGCGCACGTGACGTGATTCGTCGTGAGGAGTTCGAGCGGGTCGGAGCGACATCGGCGCGTGAAGTGCTCAATCGCATTCCGGGCGTCAATGCGCCGGACAACAACGGCACCGGCAGCCACGACATGGCGCTGAATTTCGGCATTCGCGGCCTCAATCCACGCCTGGCGTCGCGTTCTACCGTGCTGATGGACGGTATCCCGGTGCCATTCGCGCCCTATGGCCAGCCGCAACTGTCGTTTGCACCGATCAGCATGGGCAACATGGACGCAGTCGATGTGGTGCGTGGCGGTGGCGCAGTCCGTTACGGTCCGCAGAACGTGGGCGGCATCGTCAACTTCGTGACCCGCGCGATCCCTGATGCACCTACTCTCAAGGGCGGCATACAAACCGAGACCAGCCCGTCGTCCAGCCACGACGGCTTCAAGACCACCGGCAACCTGCTGGCCGGCGGCACCGCAGACAACGGCCTGGGCGGTGCGATTCTGTATTCCGGCGTGCGCGGCGGTGACTGGCGTGAACACAGCGATACCGAAATCGACGACCTGATCCTCAAGGGTAAATACCAGATCGACGAAGCCAACAGCCTCAACGCCATGGCACAGTACTACGATGGCGAAGCGCAGATGCCCGGCGGCCTGAGCGTCAAGGACTACGACGCCGACCCTTACCAGTCGACGCGCCTGAAGGACAAGTTCTGGGGCCGTCGCACGATGTTCAACTTCGGCTATCGCTACGAACAGGACGCGCGCGTCTTCACCGCCAACACGTTCTTTACCAAGACCCTGCGCAGCGGCTATCTGGATCAGGGCAGCTTCGTTTCCCTGTCGCCCCGCGAATACTGGGTACGCGGTCTGGAAACGCGCTTCTCGCAAGGCTTTGCGCTGGGCGAAACCTGGCATGAAGTCGGCGTTGGCTACCGCTACGTCAACGAAGCCGGTCACGAACTGCGCTACCGCGAACCGGTCACCGGCAACCTGCCGACCACCGCCAGCCGCAACGACCGCGACACACGCGGCGCGACCGAAGCGCATGCGTTCTACATCGACGACCGCATCGATATCGGCAAGTGGACCATCACGCCGGGCGTTCGCTACGAGATGATCGACACCGCCCAAAATAACAACCTCACCAACGCACGCTACCAGGGCGACTACAGCACTGCGTTGCCGGCGTTGAACGTGCTTTATCACCTGACCGACACCTGGAACCTGTACGCCAACACCGAAGGCTCGTTCGGCAGCGTGCAGTACAGCCAGATGCCTAACCGCGTCACCGGGGATGAAGTCAAACCGGAAAAAGCCCGCACCTGGGAACTGGGCACACGCTACGACAATGGCAACCTGCGGGCCGAGATCGGCGCATTCCTGATCAATTTCGACAACCAGTACGACAGCAACCAGACCAACGACACGGTGATCGCACGCGGCGAGACGCGCCATCAGGGCATCGAGACCAGCGTCAACTATGCACTGGAAGGCCTGAGCCCGATGCTGGCCGGCTACGATATCTACGCGACCTACGCCTTCGTCGACGCCACGATCCGCGAAGACGGCCCGAACAAGGGCAATCGCGTGCCGTTCTCGTCAAAGCACAAGGGAACGATGGGCGTCAGCTACACCGAAGGGCCGTGGAAGCTCAATTTCGACAGCTCCTTCCAGAGCGACCAGTTTGCCGACAACGCCAATACCTCGACTGAAAGCGCCGATGGCAGCACCGGCAAGATCCCTGGGTACATGCTGTTCAGCACCCGAGCCAACTACGATTTCGGCCCGCAACTGTCTGACCTCAACGTAGCGGTCGGGATGAAGAACATCTTCAACCGCCAGTACTACACCCGCTCGTTCGACGACAACAACCGCGGCAAATACGTCGGCGAACCGCGCACGGTGTACGTACAGACGTCGGTCGCGTTCTAGTTTCGGACGCCAGAGCGCCAGAGCAGTGTTCTCCCGGACACCTCTCGTTCCTCACGCTCCGCGTGGGAATGCCGTTCTGGACGCTCTGCGTCCGTTCCTGATTCGTAACCTCGCGCCAGGGCAGCCATTTTTTGCTGCGAAATATTTCTTACACATTGGGGTTGAATTGTCAGGCCATTGCCGCCAACACTGTGAATGAGCGCAAACGAAATCGATTCCGCCAGGAATCGTGCAGTCCAGCCTCGCACGAGCAAGCCCTAATAAGGATTAACTATGCAAATCCAGGTCAATAGCGATAATCACATCGAAAGCAGTATCCGACTGGAGGAGTGGGTTCGTACCACCGTTGAAAGCACGCTCGAACACTACGATGAAAACCTGACCCGCGTGGAAGTCCACATCCGCGACGAAAACGGCGACAAGCCTGGCCCGCACGACATCAAGTGCCAGATGGAAGCTCGCCCCAAAGGACACCAACCCATTTCTGTTTCCCACAAGGCCGATACGGTAGATCAGGCTGTGGATGGCGCTGCTGTAAAACTCGATCACGCCCTCGAGCATCTGTTTGGCAAACTGCGCGGCAAACGAGGCGCCGCACCGACCATTGCCGAACAGGATGAAGATCCGGTCAGTCCGGACGCGCTGCTCGAAGAAGAATTTCTGGAAAAAGAGCAGGAGAAAGAAGCCGCTCGTCTGACCTGATGCTTCACTGACACGTTTTGCAAGAAAAGGGCGAACCGGCAACGGTTCGCCCTTTTTGTTCGCCATGGGTTCACGCCCCAATCAGTACGCACCACAAACGCTCGCTGCACAGCTTTGGCCGCCTTGACCCGTCGCTAGCCTCGCCGCCATTTCGATCGCCGGGTGCCGTCCATCGAATTTAACATTCAGCACCGTGCAGCCCGAGCGGCTGTACCTGAGCACCATCGGCGAGCAAAAAAACATGCTGCTCGCCTCCATGAGCAGGCAAGTCAGCCAGTCATACCGACAAGCGTTCAACACTCATCCCGCAGCTCCGCAGCACGACGCTCAACGTCAGAACCTGGACAGTGGGCGAGTACGGTTTCGACCCCGTCTTTACGAATCTCTGACGTCAAGATTCGGTTGTCGGAGTGTCAGACAATCACTCGAAAAAGTCATAAGCAAAACGCATTCGCGAGACGAGCAGGCCATGTCCGGGAGCTGTTTTTCGCCCGGCTTGGAAAGCACTTTTCTCAACCGAACTGAACGGCTCGACCTGTGGCAAAGCCAACCAGGAAGCGGCTGCGGAGTGCACCCGCTCGGCGGCTTCTAGCGCATCGCCCCTGCAATATGGCCCGAACCATGCAAAGCCCTGTAGTACGCGCCACGAGGCAGGCCATCAGGACGGCCACTTTCTGGCGCGAACTGAACGTCGTGAATGCGTCAAAGCTTCTCTAAACGAAACCCTGTCATCAACGCGAAAGACGACAGCAACACCGTCAGCAGCAAGCGCAGGAGTAACGCAACCGCTGATCAGTCGTCGAGAACCAAAAGGACTAATACCCGGTCAACTTATGCAGACCATTGAGCAGGTGAATGATATGGACAATCCTTTTCAGATGATCACGGACACGTTTCACCCTGACTATCGGGTGAATCTGAGCATTCAAGGGCTGGACGGCAGCATCATGCTGACCTTGTCCAACGAATGCGGCGTCGTTGCCAAGCGCTTGATCAGCGCAGCCCAACGCAATGACCCACAACGCCTGCGCAAGCTGATAGAAAGCGTGCAATTCGGCATCGCCATCGAACGTGGCGACAGCGCGATCAAGATCCTTGCAGCGATGACTGACGGTGCGACGCTGAAAAAGACACCTGTCCCGGCCAATGGTCTGTGGCCACAGAGCCAGGCAACGGTGAATGCCGGGGTTTGATGCACGCCTGCCCTTCCCCGCTGTGCAGTGCCGTTGTTGGCACTGCACAGAGCAACAATATCCCGATGCCGCTCAATATTTTCCAGCCTGCTTGAACGGGCTTTCCCCCCAATAAAACCGGCCTTTCGCTATCATTCCCCCTTCCTCCTCTTCAGCAAAAGTACAGATACATCCTGCTACAACAATCCTTGCGCAGAAACATTCGAGCGACTGGGCACTGAGCTCAGCGCCACTGCACCTGCGGTTGATTCCGAGGAGGCAACATGTACTTACGTTATGGGGTATTGATCGCATCACTTGCGATAGCGTCAGGCTGTGTCGAGGAGCGCGTGGTTCATGAACGGCCGCATGTCCATCACGAATACGTTGAAGAAGTGATCGCGCCACAACCGCCACCGGAACGCGTCGTCGAGGTGGAACCGGCGCCTCGTCCCGGCTATATATGGGCACGCGGTTACTGGCACTGGAACGGCCAGCGTTTCGTGCCGGTGCATGGCCACTGGGAAGCAGAGCGTCCCGGCTATCACTATGTACATCCGCACTGGGAAAGCGCCGGTGACGGCTGGCACTGGCGTGCCGGGGTCTGGCTGAACTGATTGGGCTCCTGTCCAACAACATTGCTGGCGGCATCTTGCACAGATGCCGCCACTGCCTTCGATCAGATCTCGCCCTTTTCTTCCGTCACTGCACCTTTGACGGTGCTGGACGAATCGGGAATCTTCGCTGACGGGTACTTGTACGACGCATAACGCACCACCAGAATCGCAAACGCCAGCAACAGGATGCCGCCACACAGGTAGATGATGCCGATGTCCGGGGGGTTGTGATGGGACACGTCGGAAATCAGCAGCCGGGTCAGTGCAGTGATCGCAACATAGATCAGGAAGCGCACGGGCATGTGGTTGGTCTTGAAATAAATCCCGGTCATCGCCCCCAGCTCGAGGTAGATGAACAGCAGCAGGATGTCATCGACCGTGACGTTGCCTTTCTCGACCATCCCCAGGAATGCGACCACTGACGCCCAGGCAGTGATCGCGCCGATCGCGAACAGGGCGAGAAAGTGGAAGCTCTCCACACACAGGTTGCCCAGTGACTCGGCCTGCGCATGTACGCGGTGTCTTATCTTTACTGCCCATTTATTCCCCATGACGCGTTACCTCTGAACCTTCGTTTATGCCGACCGGATGATGCCGGGTACTCGTGACACCCTTGTGGCCTGCTTTTTAAAGCAGGAACAGGGCCATAGGCTATGGTTGAGAGCGCGGCGGGTTGTCGCAAGGCACATTTGCAGCGCAAAAAAGATGCGTAAACGCCACTATTCAGGCGGGGCTTGATTGGCACATGGCTTTTACTGTATAAAAACACAGTAATCGAGAAATCGCTTCTGCTGTTGCGTCGCAGGCCAGCCTCCCTAAAGGTCTTCACGCAGTGCCCCGCTACACCTGACCGGCGCGCTGGTCATGCACGATCAATGCTTTGCATACCCGCTGGTCAGAGCACGACGCCCTGAACGTCCGGGTCTAGCCCTTTCAACACTGGATAAGACGACGAGGCCAAAATGGCTGTTGAAACCCTTTACCGCAGTACCCGCGATCTGGAGACTACTTTCGTGGACCGTAAACTCGCCGATGCGCACGACCAAATGCTCGAGCTGGCCGAGCTTCTCACCGACGTCCTGATCAAGAACGTGCCGGGGATCTCGGAGAAGCATGCAGAGGACGCGAGCATTTACATGGCCAAGAATCGCGCCGTGTTCGCCGCTGCGTTCAAGAACAACGCGACCGCGCTCAGCGAGCTGTCGGAACCGGCCGAGGCGAAAGACTGATTCCGCTGTGGGCTGCGACTCCCCTCATTGCGAGGGGGTCGCCAATCATTCTCATTTAATGGCTGGGCAATCACCCGTATTGCTGCTACAACTCAATACTGTATATGCCGCACAAACTTGAACAGCATCTAAGCTAATTCCTAACATCCCGTCTGCCGCTCAGCGTGTCAAACTCGATACATTATCAAAGTTCCCAAGCGTCATTATATCAGCGTCATTTTTGTGAACCCCTTCTCTCTTCCTGTCATTAAACAGGCGTCAGGATTCTGCTGTAGTGACGCACACCTCGCTGCTGATATTTTTGTTGGAACTTTTTGCCATCATCCAGAATTACAGCGGATAACCCAGCACTCAAAACAGCAGGAAAGGCGTTACCAAAAGCCCCGGAAGACCCCGTATTCATTGGCCAAAGCGCCTTTTTTCAAAAAATACAACCCTGTACTGACCGTGGTAAAAAACTAAAGTTCCTACCCATTGTTACTTTGAAAAATACTTAATAAAACGTTTTGCTTTATTATCTTGCTCTGCTAATAATCCCGACAATTCCGGGTAACAAGGCATATTGCTACATTCACACTGAAGTGAACATCGAGCCACAAACTCCGATCTTTCCGCCCGAGAAACTCATCAACTCGCAGTCTCACCAAGCTGTTCTCAGCCTGGTTTTTGCTGCTGTGCGGCGCGCTAAAGGCGCGGGAGGAAATAATGGCTGGTCTGCACCCCAGAATGAAGGTCCTTTCCATTTTCGGTACTCGTCCGGAGGCCATCAAAATGGCTCCCCTGGTCAGAGCATTGGCTGCAGAGCCGGGTATCGACTCAAGAATCTGCATTACCGGGCAGCATCAAAGCATGCTGCAGCAGGTGCTGGACATGTTCGAGCTCAAAGCCGACTACAGCCTCGATGTGATGCGCCCGGATCAGACGCTGAATTCTCTGACGGCTGCGCTCTACGCGGCGATCGACCCGATTCTGGACGAGATGAAGCCGGACAAGGTGCTGGTTCATGGCGACACCACATCAGCGATGGTGGCAGCCATGTCGGCCTTTCATCGCCGCATCCCCATCGGCCACGTCGAAGCGGGTCTGCGCACCGGCGATATCCGTCAGCCATGGCCTGAAGAGATGAATCGTCGCTGCATCGATCTGATTTCCGATCACCTGTTCGCGCCTACCGCCGAGTCGCGCCGCAACGTGCTGGGCGAACGCCTGCAGGGCATCTCGTTCGTGACCGGCAACACCGTGATCGACGCCCTGCACCTGACGGCCCAGCGAATCGACAGCAATCGCCAGTTGCGTCATGCCCTGGATCGCCAGTTTTCGTTTCTGGTGCCCGAGCGCAGGGTATTGGTGGTGACCGGGCATCGCCGTGAGAACTTCGGCGACGGCTTCCTCAACATCTGCAAGGCGCTGGGCGAACTCGCCAGGCGTGACGACATACAGATCGTCTACCCGGTGCATCTGAACCCCAACGTATTGGGGCCGGTGACCGAGCACCTGGGCGACCTGCCCAACGTGCACCTGATCAAACCGCTGGACTACCTGTCGTTCGTGCGCCTGATGCAACGTGCCCACATCATCCTCACCGACTCCGGTGGCGTGCAGGAAGAAGCGCCGTCGCTGGGCAAGCCGGTGTTGGTCATGCGCGATGTCACCGAGCGCCCGGAAGCGGTCGCAGCGGGGACCGTGCGCCTGGTGGGCACCGAAACGGACGCCATCATTCGCGGCGTGAACGCCCTGTTTGACGACGACGCCCTGTGGCAGAACGCATCCCGCGCAGCCAATCCTTATGGCGACGGCAAAGCCAGCTCACGGATCGTCGATGCCCTGATGGGCCGTCCGGTGGATGAATTTGTCGCCGAGCTGCCGCGTCAGCGCCAGGACCCGGTGGACATGCAACTGGATACGCGAATCAAGCCTCAGCACGAACATGCAGAGTTGCGCTCGATGGCCAGTTAGCAAAAAGGACGCGCAGGCAGCGCAAACAAACCCTAAAACAATCCGCAGGAAGCAGTCCGCAAACGATACGGGCACCCGGTTCAGACCGAGTGCCCGAAAAACGTTGTAGCAGACCGGCAGCCTGTATCAAGACCCAATGGCCTTGAGCCTTTACCGAGATCTGCACGATGAAATCTTCCGTTGCCGTAAACATGGGCGCGTTTGGCGTACTTGCCTGCGGGATGAGCCTGCTGGCGCTGATGCCTGCATTCGCCCTGGCTGCCGAAAGCCCCCTGACCCAGGCGATCAACCGAATCACTGCCGACAATCGCCAGGAGCGCGTGATCGAGCTGAGGGAGCTGGGTATCGATCGCCCGATCATCCTCAATGCTACCGACGCACGCCGCGAACTGTACCTGCCGGTGCCGGCCAATGTGCCATTGACCGAGGCCACGCTGAATTTCGATGCCAGCTACCTGAACGGCGAGGCTGGCCGCAACACGCTGCTGCTGTCGCTGGACGGATATCCGGTACGCGCGCTGGGCCTCAATGAAGAACAGGGCAATGCCAGCGCAACGCTGGGTGTCGACAAGGCAGCACGGGAAAGCGGTTCGGTACGACTGGGGATCGCCTGGTCGTCGGTGATCTCGAAAGTGCTTTGCGAAGACGAACGTGCGATCGGCAACGTGTTGCGCATCGACCCGCACACGCGCCTGACGTACAGCTATGACGCCAGCCAGTTGCAGGACGTCGGCGCGGTATGGAATGCACTGCCCGGCAAACCCGGCCTGCTGGTCGCACCCGGCACATTGTCGAACGCCAGCTACGATGCCGCCTGGCGTCTGGGCGTAGCGCTGGAGCGCATCGGCAAGCAGGCACGCATCCTGCCGTTTCCTGCGGTGCAGGACAGCGTGGACCTGAGCGGCCTGACTATTCCAGCGGAACTCAAGCAGATTCCGGCGTTTGCAGGGCTCGAAGGCAAGGGCCAGTACACCCTGCGCGACCCGGCGGAAATCGGTGCATTGTTGATGCTTGGCCAGACACCTGCGTTGCAGGCCGACCTGGCGATCAGCGATCCACAGCTGCTCAAGGCCATCGACGACGCCATGGAAGCTCTCCAGGCGCAGGTGCAGGGTCTGGATGCTTCGGCGGCCAGCGCACTGGGCCAGTGGCGCGAGCGTCACATCAAGAAGCCGCTCGCCAACAGCACCGGGGATGACGTAAGCCTGGCCCTGCTGGGCAATCGTGCGCTGCTGATGATCAAGCCGGAGTCGGCCAACAAGGCCATTGGCCTGTTCAGTTCGGCGTGGAACAAACTGGCGCGCAATCGTCAGCTGACCATTGGCGAAGAAGCCGCCATGCCGCTGAGCGAAGACGGTCGCGTCGCGCTGACCCGTCTGGGCGGCAAGCCCGGCACGGTGGATGTGCTGGCAAAAACCGACTGGAGCGCCTCGTTCCCGCTGGGCAGCGTTGCCTATGACGGTCGCGTACCGGTGACTGCGATGATCGATATCGCTGCCGCCCCGGGCGCATCGGGTACACCACCGGTTGCCACGCTGTTCCTCAACGATTACCTGATCGGTGCGATGCAACTGACTGCCGATGGCAAGAAAGAGCGCATCGAAGCCCGCATTCCGCAGTACGCACTAGCGGCGCAGAACGTCCTGCGCGTGTCCTTCCAGCGTCAGCCGGTCAGCAACCAATGCCTGGAAACGCCGCAAGCGTTCCCGATCTCGGTATTGCCGACCAGCCACATCGTGCTGGACAAGGTCACGCCTGACGAAAACTTCTCGGGCATGGCGGCACGCTTCGCCACCGACACGCAGATCATGGTGCCCAAGGGCTACCTTGAGCGCCCGGCCAGCAGCCTGCCGCAAGTCATCCGCATTGCCAGCGCTTCCGGCGTCTCGCCGTTGCGTGCACAGCTCAGCGTCAGCGATGACGCCAGCGTCGCCGTGACACCGGCCAAGGCGTTCCTGGCCTTCGAACTGCCGGTCAAGGACGGGGCCGAGTCGGTCAAGGCCAGCAACGACGGGCACCTGCTGATCAACCACAAAGAACAGACGCTGCTCGACCTCAAGTCGCTCAACCACCTGGCTTCGCTGCAAGTGATCGAAGCCGGCGGCCAGCACGGCATGGTCTATCGCTCGTTGGGCGGTCAGGCCCCGGTTTTCGAACGTCCGTTACTGCTGGAACGTGGCAACGCCGCGGTGCTGGCTGACAGCGGCCCGATCGCCACCTTCGACGCCAAGGACCCGACCGGCAGCCAGATGATCGAGGAGGAGGAAAGCACCGGCATCGACGCCTGGCGCAAACCATCGCTGCTGTGGCTGATCCCGGCCGGCATCGTACTTTTTCTCATTCTGTTGCTGGCTGGCCGTAGCGCCCGTCGCAATCGCTCGTAACAGGCCGCCGCAATGACGTCGCTCTATTGGCCTTACTGGCTGGCCCATTACTACAGCGTGCTGGAAGTCGCGACGATCGTTGTCGGGCTGATCATTCTGGTATCGAGTATCGATGACCTGTTCATCGATATCTGGTACTGGTCGCGGCGGCTGTACCGCAAGTTCACCGCCGAACGTCGCTACCGGCCACTGACTGCCGAGCAGTTGATTGCCCGCGACGAGCAGCCGCTGGCAATCATGGTCCCGGCATGGCTGGAATACGACGTCATCGCGCCGATGATCGAAAACATGGTGTCGACGCTCGACTATCAGAACTACGTGGTGTTCGTCGGCACCTACATCAACGACCAGCGCACCATCGATGAAGTGGAGCGAATGCGTCGCCGCTACAAGCAGTTGCACCGCGTGGAGGTGCCGCACGCCGGCCCCACCTGCAAGGCCGACTGCCTGAACTGGGTGATCCAGGCGATTTTTCTGTACGAAAAGACTCACGCCGTACAGTTCGCCGGGACCATCCTGCACGACAGCGAAGACGTGCTGCACCCGCTTGAATTGCGCCTGTTCAATTACCTGCTGCCGCGCAAGGACATGATTCAGTTGCCGGTCGTGTCGCTGGAACGCAACTGGTACGAATGGGTGGCCGGCACCTACATGGACGAGTTTGCCGAATGGCACGGCAAGGATCTGGTGGTACGCGAAAGCATGACTGACACCGTGCCTTCGGCTGGCGTCGGCACCTGCTTCTCGCGGCGTGCGCTGATGGTGCTGGCGGATGAAAACCAGAACCAGCCGTTCAATACCGAAAGCCTGACCGAGGACTACGACGTCGGCGCGCGATTGGCTAAGTACGGTATGCAAGCGATCTTCGTCCGCTTTCCGGTGCAATTTCGGGTGCTGCGCAAGTCCTGGTTCCGCAAGCCTTATGAATCGACGCTGGAAATGCCGCTGTGCGTGCGCGAATTCTTCCCGGACACTTTCCGCACCGCCTTTCGCCAAAAGGCGCGCTGGACGTTGGGTATCGGCTTGCAAGGCTGGGAGCAAATGGGCTGGACTGGCTCGTTGGCCAACCGTTACCTGCTGTTTCGGGATCGTAAGGGCGTGGTGACATCGTTCGTCAGCATCCTCGCTTACTTTATCCTCATTCAGTTGCTGGCGTTGATTGTGCTGCGTTCCAGCGGACTGTGGAACACCAGCTTTCCGACCCCGTTTGAAACCACAGGTCTGATTCAGTACCTGCTGGTGGCCAACGGCATCGCGTTGCTATGGCGAATCCTGCACCGCTGCTACTTCACTACCGTGCTTTACGGCTGGCAGCACGGTTTGCTGTCGATACCGCGCATGGTGGTCGGCAACTTCGTCAACTTCATGGCTGCAGCGCGCGCCTGGCGGATGTTTCTGGTGGGCAAGGTGCTCAACCGCAAGCTGGTCTGGGACAAGACCATGCATGACTTTCCGTCTTCCGACCTGATTGCCGTAGCGCCACGCCGTCTGGGTAGCGTGCTGCTGTCCTGGCAAGCCATCAACGACGAAAAACTGCAGACCGCACTGGCTGAACAACAGACCCGTCAGCTGCCGCTGGGCAGGATTTTGCTTAGCCACGGCTGGCTCGACGATGAAACCCTGGCTGAGGCCATCGCTTTTCAGAACGACCTGCCACGGGTATTCGACATTGCCGGCAAACGTGCGACAAACGATGTGCTGGCCGATGAGTTCTGCCTGCGCTGGCGTGTCGTGCCGTTGCAAATGAATGCGCTGGGTCGCCAGGAAATTGCCGTGGCCAGCCCGCTGCCGCCTGATGGTCTGCAACAGATTACCGAGCAACTGGGTGCCGAGCCGGTGCAGTTGATTGCCCGTGAAAGCGACATCGTCGCGCAGTTGCGTCAGCTTCAGGTGGTCGAGGGTCAGCCGCTTCCAGCCAGAGCGCCACTGCTCGGCGATCTGCTGATCGAGCAAGGCCTGCTGGACCGCGAAGTGTTCCAGAAAGCCATGCTCGGCTACCGCCCGCATGTGCATGGCCGGATCGGCGATTACCTGGTCGACATCGGCGTGCTGTCCAGAGAAACCATCGAACAGGCTGTGGCACGTCAGCACAACCATTACCGATCTGACGATCAAACGGAGCAGCCACTATGAAGCGCCCCTTCATCCTGTCGCTGCTGGTGAGCGGCCTGGGTCTTGTTGCACCGCTCAGCCAGGCGGAAACACTGCCCTTGCCGTTGACCGGACCCGCCTATGCCATCGCCAACGAAGCCTACATGGCCTACAACCGCAAGGACTACGACCTGGCCATCGCCAAGGCGCGCGAAGCGTTGCGTCAGCGTGCGGATGCCGATCAGTTGCGTGATCTGATTGCCCTGGCAGAACGTGACAAATACCGCCGCGATCACCCGGCCCGCTTCCCCAAGGCGCGCCCCAAGCCTGGCTACCTGGAAGGTAATCAGGCGCTGCGCGCCTACGCCAACCGCGACTACGACGGCTCGGCCAGTCATGCACGCAAGGCCATTGCCCAGGCACCTAAGAATCTCGATTACCGCATGATGCTGATCGAGGCACTGCAACGTCAGCAGCGTCTGGATGAAGCGCAGGCAGCGATCAACGATGCCGAACAGGCACTGGGGCCGCAACAGGTCCTGACGCGTCGTCGGCAGGCGATTCAGGAGCAGGTGGCAGTCGACAAGGCAGCCACTGGCTATAAAGCATTGGCACGCGGCGATAACGACACCGCAGTCAGCGAGGCGCGGGAGGCTGTGCGCAGTTTTCCCAAACAGATGGCCTACCGCAAACTGCTGGTCAGCGCATTGATCGCTCAAGGGCAGTATGCCGAAGCGCGCTCTGCGGCCACCGAAGCGCTGGCGCTGAATGGTAACGACGCTACCCTGCTCGTCCAGCGCGGACAAATGCGTCAACGCCTGGGCGATCAGGATGGTGCACGTCAGGACTTCGCTCAGGCAATGGCGGTCGGCAACCTGCCGCTGCGTGAGCAGGCCTCGTTGTATGCCGCCATGGGCCAGCCGAGTGAAGCACTGCAACGTCTGCAGCAAGCTCGCGATGCGGGCGAACTGCAACCCGGCGATGAAGTGCAGATTGCCTATTTCCTCAGTCAGGCGGGCGATGATCAAGGCGCACTGGATACGTTCAAGCGTGTCGACCGTCAGTCCGGTCTCAAGCCCCGCGAAGTACAGGATGCCGCCTACAGCGCGATGCGCACATCGGATGATGCGCAAGCCATCGCCTATTTCAAACGCGTCCTCGATTATCAGCAGACCGGCGATCTGCAGATGCCCGCGCAACAGGTGTTCGACACCCGACGCGCCGTGTCTGATCTGTCCCGTGAATGGGGCCTGACCAATACCACGACTTATCGCGGTGCCAGCACCAGCAACGGCCTGAGCGGCGCGCCCGGCGGCAGCAATGACAGCGTGCAGAACAGCACCGAAGTGTTCTGGCGCCCCTTCGGTTACCGTAACGCGCGCTTCGTCGAGCTTTACGGACGCGTCACCGACACGCTGTGGAGCAAGGAAGGCGACTCCGACACAGGCGCGGACGCCTTGCAGGGCGCGCTCGGTATCCGGGTCAAACCGTTCAGCGCAGTCAACGTGATCGGCGCCTTCGAACGCACCTTTCCGCTCGGCAACTCGAACGCCGACGGCGACTGGCTGGTGCGCCTGGGCTACGGCTCGAGCATCGGCACCGACCTGCGCGTCGATGTACCGAGCTGGTGGACTTCGCAGTTGTACGCTGAAGGCGGGCGCTATCTGCAGGACAAGCGCAACTATTTCAACAGTGAATGGCAGGTCGGGCGCAGCTTCCGTCTGGACAGTATCAGCCCGCGGCTGGTGGTGTTTCCCCACGTAGTCGCCGCAGTGGACTACGATTCAAAGATGCGCAGTGAAGTCGACAGCCTCGGCCGTAGCAGCACATCCTCCGGTAACGCTGGCGGTCTTGGTGTCGGTACGGGCGTGCGTTACTGGTTCCGTGAGGACAAATACAAGGCACCGCAGTCGTATGTCGATTTCTCCGTGCAGTATCGCGAGAAGGTATTTGGCGATGACCGTGCAGAAGGCGTCTTCGCGCGCATGACGTTCTCGTGGTGATCCACGCCCGTCATCCATCAGGGAGTAATGTTTGAAGGCTCTGGCCGCACTGCTGCGACAGGCAACATTGATCAAGACCTCGGTGGCCGCCCTGCTGGTGGGGGCGATCGCCCTCGGCACCAGCGAGCTGTATCTGCTGATCCAGCCCAAGGGCCCGGGGGTTGTCGGCATCGTCTGGCAACCGGATAACGCAACGGTAGGCATAAGCGGCAACTGGGACAGGCTCGGCGCACGGCAACTGCTCGTGCAGTGGACGGCGGTCGATGATCAGGCGTTCATACCGGGCACCCCGATGACCAGTGTGCCGGTGTTGCCGGACTGGACACGGATCGGCAAGGAGCCGTGGGCCCAGGAAGTGATCCTCGGACTGGCCGGGTATTTCAGCGAAACCCGCTCGCGGGACAATATCGAGCAGCTGGCGGTGCTTTCGGCGCAACTGGCCAAGGTGAAAACGCCGCTCAATGTCACCGGCTGGTACTTCCCCGCCGAGGTCGACCCCAGCTGGAGTCGTGCCAAGGAGTTACCGGCACTGCTGGCGAAACTGCCCAGACCACTGTGGATCAGCGTCTACGACGGCGCCAATATCGGGCCCGCCGCCACAGCGGACTGGCTGAAAACCTGGCTGCCGGACGATATCGGTGTGTTCTTTCAGGATGGTGTGGGTGTCTATGCCCGCACCGCTCCGGTTGCCCGCACCTACGCCGACGCCCTGCGCAAACGGCTGGGCAAGAATCGCGTCAGAATCATCGTCGAAGCCTTTCGCCCGCAGGTAGGCGGCGGCTTCCGCCCGGCAACGGCGGCCGAACTGAAACCGCAGATTGCAGCTTTCGATGGCTATCCGCTGTACCTGTTCGACGGTCCTCACTATGTGACACCCGGCCTGATAAAAGCCCTGAACAAGTAGAAACACGTGGCGCTGGACGAAATTCGCGCACAGGGCTACAAAGAGTCTTCGCATTGGGTTTCGAGCCGCACGGAGTGGTCCATGACGCCACGTCAGCATTGCCTGGCCTGCCTGCAACAGACACCGCCCTCGGTGTTTGAAGCTGCGTTATGGGTGTCGACCGAACATGACGCACATTTCGAGTGGCATGAGGTAATGAGCGAAATGGCCCAGTTGCAGCGCCAGATAAATTCAGCGCTGCCTGTCCTGCCTGCGCCTGAACTTGCCCAACCGCTGTTACGGCAACTCAATGCCCTGGGCTTTCAGCAGAATGACTGGAACCCTCCCAAACCCGATTCGGCCCTTCTGCACAAGATCGTGCTGCAGCGTCGAGGTCAGCCACTGGGGCTGGCAATGATTGCGCTGGAGATCGCACGGCGCCTGGACATTACCCTGGAAGGCGTGAATTTCCCGGGTCACTTCCTGTTGCGCGTGCCGGGTGCCGATCATCTGCTTGACCCCTGCAGCGGGCGCAGGCTCTATCCCGCTGACTGCCGCGAGCTGTTGATCAGGCAGTTCGGCCCAACCATGCAGCTGCGCGCCGAGCATATGACTCGCGCCACCCCGACCAGCATGCTGCAACGGTTGTCGCGCAACCTGCGGCATCTGCACCAGATCAACGATAATGTTCTTGCGGCGCTCAAGGATGCCGACCGCATCGTCGAACTGGGCCAGGCCACCAGCAGCGATCACCTGGCCCGCGCCAGCCTTTATCAGTTGCTCGAATGCCCGCAGGCCGAACGTTTCGATCTGGAACGCGCGCTATTGCTCAGTGAAGACCCGATGCAAAGACTCCAGCTTGCCGAGCGCCTGAGCCGCTTACCGTTAAACCACCGCGTTCATTGAGCAACCTGCTCATTCGCTGCGAATTGTTACCCGCCAGGTAATGCTGCATATCCTGTGCGGGGATTTTTCGGGCGCGTGATGGCGGTTAACCTGCGCGCGTTAAATCGACGTGGATTTGCAAGCTCCCTTGATCCTGCGTTTTGTTTGGCCGCCGTGCAGGTCTCTGTGCAGCGGCCTTTTTTATTGCCCGCAGATTAATACTCTCCGCGTTATATCGTGCAGCCTGCCTCAGCCCTTGGCATCCGGCGTTCTTTTGATCAGCCCCTTGTTTTCCATGTCCTTGATCTTGCGCATCTCGTAACTGTCGCCCGACTCGGCAAACACCTGAAGATTCTGCATGATATGGATGGTCCTGATGTAATCAGGCAATAGCGCCTTGGCATATGGATCGCCGCTCAGCGCCTTCTCTTTCATATCGATGATCCGATTGGCAAAAAACTCCAGCGCGTTGATTTCCTTGCTGGGGTCGACCAGTTTGCCTTTCTTGTCGAACTCATCGCCTGCGCGACTCATCAACTCGGCGGTGTGATTATCGATCATGCCGAACTTGTATAAAATCATCCCCGCTCTGTTGAGATCCTTGGGGGTTATCTGTTCGGGATTGAAGCCCTTGAACAGCGGCTTCATCTTGCGCTTTTCCATCGCCAGCGCATTGAGCGCAATCGAATTTTCACCCACCTCCTGAAGCACCTGGGTTACCTGTGCCGCAGCCTTCTTGACCTTGACTCGTTCAGGAGGCGCGGCGACGCTTACCGGTGGAAGTTCGCCCCATATTGATTTGGCCATGTGTTACTCCAGATATGAATGTGTTCGAACTTCATATCGGAGTGGAAGATGCTTAATTAATAGACCTGCAAAAATCCATACTCGACCTACAGGGCAAAAAGACAGTTCTTACATAACACAGTGAAACTTCCCATATACAATTAAGCAACCCGCTTAAAGATGCGCACACGTTCAACAAACACTCTCGTCTTGCGTCAGCTAGCAAAGGCGGGTTATTTAACGTACTTCTGCAGGTTGACCATCATCTCTTTCAACGCTTCGCCAGTGTCGGCAGGATGCGCTGCGTTGGCGAAATCACCAATCGCCTGCCACTGCTGCGCAACGTCTTGCGGGCTGAAACCTGTCTGCGGGTCGAAGCAGGCCCCCTGACTGCGCTGCCAACGGACCTTGCCGATCCAGCCGCCGCCCACTTCGAACAGGTCGCCACTGCTCTGACATTGTTCGCTGCACAGGTACACCACCAGCGGGCTGACCAGTTCGGGCTTGAGCAGCTCGAAGACATTAGCGGGGATCAGGCCCTCGGTCATGCGTGTGCCGCCCGTTGGCGCTATGGCGTTGACGAAGATGCGGTTCTTGCGACCTTCCAGCGCAAGGGTGCGGGTCAGCCCGTAAAGCCCCAGCTTGGCCGTCGCGTAATTGGCTTGCCCGAAGTTGCCGTAGATACCGGACGTCGATGACGTAAAGATCACCCGTCCGTAGTTCTGCTCGCGAAGGTAAGGCCAGGCGGCATGGGTGACTTTGTAAGCACCCTCGACATGGACGCGATAGACCAGATCCCAGTCGGCGTCCTGCATGTTGGCGAAGGTCTTGTCACGCAGGATGCCCGCGTTGTTGACCAGCACATCGATGCGCCCGAATGCGTCCAGCGCATGCTGCACGATGTGGCCGCCCTCGGTCACCGAATCATGATTGGCTATCGCTGTGCCGCCTGCCGCGCGAATCTCGGCGACGACGCGATCTGCGGCAGACGCGCTGGCACCTTCGCCATGCGCCGAACCGCCCAGGTCATTGACCACCACCCGCGCGCCATGTTTCGCAAACAGCAGCGCATGAGCCCGACCCAGCCCACCCCCTGCGCCGGTCACAACCACGACTTTATCGTCAAAACGTACTGACTCGCTCATCGCTGGCTCCATGCCTCAGGAATACGTTGCGATGAGTGTCGTCCACGTCCGGCACAGCCACAATCAACACTGCTGTGCTGAATCATGCCCGATAAAGACGCGCGATGTTTTCAGCCCAGGTGCTTGATGAACGCTTCCAGCCAAGGCTCGGCGTCGGTTTCCGGGGTGACGCTTTCGCTTCCGTCCAGACGCAACATATCCTGGACTTCGGTAACGCCCATTTCAGCGAACAATTCGCGCATCTGCTCACCGCCCGCGCAGAAGGTGTCGCCGTAACTGGCATCGCCCAGTGCAATCACCGCGCCGGGCAAGCCGCGCAGTTCGCCTGGCAGACCGTCGCGCAGCGCTGAATAAAGAGGCATGAGGTTGTCGGGCAACTCACCCATGCCGGTGGTCGATGTCACGGCCAGGATCGCCTGAGGCTCGAAGGCGAGCAGCTCCGGCAACATGAGCCGGGGATTGACGAGCGTCTCATGGCCGGCGGCACGCAACAATGCAGCGGCGTGTCTGGCGACTTCCTCGGCCGATCCGTAGACCGTTCCACACACGATGGCGACTTTCATGGTTATTCCTGCAGCAGCTTAAAAAAGTGAAACATTATGCCTTAGAATGCCGTCTGAATTTTCTACGGACCATTCTGCCTTCGGTATGCCCGGAGAAACACAGCAGAGTTGAAACACTTGAATGAAAAAATATGATGAATGGTCCGAACACATTACGGAATCAATGGTCTTTGTTCTCAATAACCGGTTAGACCGAGCCTCCGCCCATGCAACCTGATTCACTACTCACCCAGGCTGAGCTGGATTTTATCCAGAGCATGCACCGCAACCCTCAGCTGAACGTACGTGACAGTACGCGTAGCCTGCTGGTCAACGGTGGCATCCAGATTCAGGATCTGCTGACCCGACTGGCCGCTCATGAGCAGGTCACGATCCATGCGCAGTTCGAGAATCAGCAGATGAATTTCCCGCTGCATCTGGTCGAGGACGAATTCCACGCACTGCATCTGGAGCTCGGCGCGCCGAGTATTTTCGAGGAAGGCCCGAAGATCCGCCCATGGCGGCTTGTGCTGGAAGAACCCATCCCTCTCGAAACAGAAAAGGGTGCATTGACGGCACTCTGGGTTCATGAGTTGTCGTTCAAGGGTGTGTTGCTCGAGTACCGCAAGGAAGGCAAGCTGCCGAGAAACTTTTCCGCCTGGTTCAACCCGCCGGGTCAAGCGCCCATTCCGATGCGCGGCAAGCTGGAGCGAATGATCGGGCAAAACGTCGGTGCCTATCATTTCAGCAAGCATGGCAAGGACGATGCCGAGCGCTTGCGCCAGTACATCCTGCAAGAGCATCGTCGCAAGCATCCATCCTTGCACAAGTAACCTGCCTGCCCGACAACGCTCTACCGGTCTATCAGCGTTTCAGGAATAATCCTTGCTTGCTGTTTACGTGAAGCTGTCGCGACCCACCATCCCGGATCGCGGCATGTGACCTCCCTACCCGGGAATTTCACGCCTCTACCGGAGATATACAATGTCTACCTCACCCGTCACCTTGATGGTTGCACGCCGCGTGGCGCAGGGTCGCTACCATGAAATGATGGCCTGGCTGCACGAAGGCGAACAGTTGGCCACGGACTTTCCAGGGTATCTGGGTTCAGGGGTACTGGCGCCGCCGCCCGGCGACGACGAATTTCAGATCATTTTCCGCTTCACCGATGAACACACCATGCACGCCTGGGAGCATTCCGCCTCCCGACGCTCCTGGCTGGTGCGCGGCAGCGGTCTTTTCGCACAACCTTCGGAGCATCGGGTCAGCGGCATCGACGGCTGGTTCGGCGCAATCGATCAGCGTCCGCCACGCTGGAAACAGGCTGTCGCGATCTGGCTGGCGTTTTTTCCCGTGTCGCTGATCTTCAACTTTCTACTCGGCCCGCTGCTCAATCATCTGGACCTGTTACCGCGCATCATGATCAGTACAGCGGTGCTCACCCCGCTGATGGTCTACCTGTTCATCCCGCTGTCCACGCGCCTGCTCGCACCCTGGCTGCAGAGCACGCCTGCACCGGCACGCCCGACGCAATCACCTTCCCCTCGCTAGACTCATAAAGACCTGTACACCTTTACACCTCGGTACAGGTCTTGGTCGCGTCCCAGCCCCGCTCGTTCCCTCAACCTCCCCGTGCTCAGCGCCTTCGAGCACTGCCTCGGCGAGTTTCATGATGTCCAGGGTTGTACAAAAAAATTCTCTGGTATAACTTTGCCTGTAAACCGGAAGAAACAATCGACCGTACAATCCCCGTCCACTACGGATAACCGATACGTGAGCTGTCGATGGCAATGTCTTCTGCACCTATCCTGATCACCGGCGCCAGCCAGCGCGTGGGCCTGCATTGCGCCTTGCGTCTGCTGGAACACGGGCAACGGGTGATCATCAGTTATCGCACCGAGCACGAAAGTGTGACGGAACTGCGCCAGGCCGGCGCGGTGGCCATCCACGGGGATTTTTCCTGCGAAGCCGGCATCATGGCTTTTGTCGAGCTGTTGAAAACCCAGACCTCGAGCCTGCGGGCCATTGTCCACAACGCTTCCGAGTGGCTGGCAGAAACACCGGGCGATGAAGCCGACAACTTCACACGCATGTTCAACGTGCACATGCTGGCGCCCTACCTGATCAATCTGCATTGCGAGTCGTTGCTGACCGCCAGTGAGGTCGCTGACATCGTGCATATCAGCGATGACGTGACCCGCAAGGGCAGCAGCAAGCACATCGCCTACTGCGCAACCAAGGCCGGCCTGGAAAGCCTGACGCTGTCCTTCGCCGCCAGGTTCGCCCCACTTGTCAAAGTCAACGGCATAGCACCGGCGCTGTTGATGTTTCAACCCAAGGATGATGCGGCCTACCGCGCCAACGCCCTGGCCAAGTCGGCCCTGGGCATAGAGCCTGGTGCAGAAGTGATCTACCAGAGCCTGCGTTACCTTCTGGACAGCACCTATGTCACCGGCACAACACTGACCGTAAACGGCGGACGGCACGTCAAGTAAGCCGCCCCGAGGATCATTCTGATGAGTTCGTCCCTGCCCCAGCACTATCGAGACATTCTGCTCGGCCTTGGTGAAGATCCAGACCGCGAAGGTCTCCTGGATACGCCGAAACGCGCCTCCAAAGCCATGCAGTATCTGTGTCATGGCTACACCCAGAGCGTCGAAGAGATCGTCAATGGCGCCCTGTTCGCCTCCGACAACGATGAAATGGTCATCGTCCAGAACATCGAGTTGTACTCGCTTTGCGAGCACCACCTGCTGCCGTTCATAGGCAAGGCGCATGTGGCGTACATTCCGACCGGCAAGGTACTGGGCCTGTCGAAGATCGCACGCATCGTCGACATGTTTGCCCGCCGTCTGCAGATTCAGGAAAACCTGACCAAACAGATTGCCGATGCGATTCAGAAAGTCACCGGAGCCGCCGGTGTGGCTGTGGTCATCGAAGCCCAGCACATGTGCATGATGATGCGGGGCGTCGAAAAGCAGAATTCAACCATGAACACGTCAGTGATGCTGGGGGCCTTCCGTGACTCGAGCACCACACGCATGGAGTTTCTGCAATTGATCGGACGGAGCAGACAATAATGGCAAGACTCGAACCTGGCACCGCGCGCATCCGGGTCAAGGACCTGCGCCTGCGTACCTTCATCGGCATCAATGAGGACGAAATCCTCAACAAACAGGACGTGCTGATCAACCTGACGATTCTCTATGCCGCTCAGGAAGCGGTCCGGGATAACGACATCGAGCATGCCCTCAACTATCGCACCATCACCAAGGCCATCATCCAGCACGTCGAGGGCAATCGCTTTGCCCTGCTGGAAAGACTGACCCAGGAAGTGCTGGATCTGGTGATGAGCCACGAGGCGGTGACCTACGCTGAAGTGGAAGTCGACAAGCCGCATGCCCTGCGCTTTGCCGAGTCGGTATCGATCACGCTCGCCGGTCAACGCTGAAACTCTTATCATGACGTCAACCGTCTACTGAAAAGAGCCCGTCATGACCGAGCAAGAACGCCTCGAACTCGAAGCCGCAGCCTTCCGCCGACTGGTCGCGCATCTGGACAGCCGCAAGGATGTCCAGAACATCGACCTGATGAACCTGTCCGGCTTTTGCCGTAATTGCCTGTCCAAGTGGTACAAGGCCGCCGCTGACGAAAAGCACATCGACCTCAGCCTCGATGATGCGCGCGAAGTGGTTTATGGCATGCCATACAGCGAGTGGAAAGCCCGCTATCAGAAAGAAGCGAACGCCGAACAACAGGCGGCGTTCGTCAAGGAAACCAAACAACATGACTGATCTGAATTCCCTGCGCACCCGCCTGCGCAGCGGCAAGCATGCGTTTGCCGACACCCTGGCGTTCATCGCCGAAGGCTACGACTACCAGCCTCAGGCCTTCAGAAACGGCGACGTCGACAATGCTGCCGGGCAAAACGAAGGGTCGTGCAAGACGCTGGGCCTGGCGCTACTGGAAGGCTTGACTGACGAGGAGGCACTGCTGGCGTTCGGCGAGCATTACCGCTCGGTACAAGCCACACCTGAAGGCAGCGACCACGGCAATATCCGTGCGCTGATCGCGAATGGTCTGGCGGGTGTGAAGTTTGAAGGCGAGCCGCTCAAGCGCAAGGCTTGATCGGCTGGGTTGAAATCACATCGTTCTAGTGCCCATACCTGGGCACTCCACGCTATACACACGTCCTGGTAAGCCCGGAAAACGGGGTTGAACACAGCATGAGGCAGAGTACAGCCCACTGTGGGAGTGAGCTTGCTCACGAAGGCATCGGTTCAAACACCCTGTTTCCGGGGGATGTACTGACCTCTTCGCGAGCAATGCGGATCGCTCCCATAAGATTTGTGTATAGCAGTGAGCGCTAAGGCACGAGAGCAAATCAGAACGATACGTCAGCCAGCCCGTCCAGGTAGCGCTCGACGTCCAGTGCCGCCATGCAGCCGGCACCGGCCGAGGTAATGGCTTGGCGATACACGTGGTCAGCCACGTCGCCGGCAGCGAATACGCCTTCGACGCTGGTCGCCGTGGCGTTGCCTTCACGGCCACCCTGCACAACCATGTAACCGTCTTTCAAGGCCAGCTGACCGTCGAACAACGAGGTGTTTGGTGTGTGGCCGATCGCGATGAACACACCGTCGACTTTCAGCTCGCTGCTGCTGCCGTCGTTGTTCTTCAGGCGCGCACCGGTCACACCCATGTTGTCACCCAGAACTTCGTCCAGTGTGGCGTTGAGCTTGAGTTCGATCTTGCCCTCGGCGACACGTGCGTGCAGCTTGTCGATCAGGATCTTCTCGGCACGGAAGGTTTCGCGACGGTGAACCAGGGTCACCTTGCTGGCGATGTTGGCCAGATACAGCGCCTCTTCAACCGCCGTGTTACCACCACCCACCACTGCGACTTCACGGTTGCGATAGAAGAAGCCATCGCAAGTGGCGCAGGCAGACACACCCTTGCCCATGAACGCTTCTTCCGATGGCAGGCCCAGGTAGCGGGCGCTGGCGCCGGTGGCAATGATCAGAGCATCGCAGGTGTAGGTTGCGCTATCGCCCTGCAGGCTGAACGGCTTGCCAGCCAGGTCAACGGAATTGATGTGGTCGAAGACAATTTCAGTCTCGAAACGCTCGGCATGCTCGCGCATGCGTTCCATCAGCGCAGGACCGGTCAGACCGTGCGGGTCGCCTGGCCAGTTATCAACTTCTGTAGTCGTGGTCAATTGGCCGCCAGCCTGCATGCCGGTGATCAGCAGAGGCTTGAGGTTGGCGCGAGCGGCGTAGACCGCAGCGCTGTAACCGGCAGGGCCGGAACCGAGAATGATCACTCGGGAATGACGTACGTCTGACATGACACACTCCTATCGACCGACCGTTTACGCCGCGGTCGGGACGGCTGGATAAAAAGGACCACCGAAACGCTTGGGGAAGCGTCGTTTGGTTCGGCAGGTCCTGAAAATTCTGACCTGAAGGACAGGTCCTAGATTGCCGAACAGCCTATCGGGGCCGCAGAGGTTAAGGAAATATCGTTTCACAATCCACCCTATAGGTCACTTCTATAGCGCGGGCGCTTGAAAGCGGCGCCATCCGGATATTCTTCGTCGCCAAGGATACGCCACAAGTCTGACATGCTCAAAAACCGTCGGCGCTCCGCTCTTTCATGGCCATCACAAAGCCGGTAAGGTCACGCCTTTCAAGCACTCGGAGACTCCCATGCCCGCTCCCGCCCTTACCGGCCCGCAATACCTGAGAGAGGGCCTGAAACTGGTCCTCAGCCCTGGCTTGCGCTTGTTCGTTCTACTGCCATTGAGCATCAACGTGGTGTTGTTCTGCGGCCTGATCTATCTGGCGGTGCACCAGTTCGAGCTGTGGGTCGACACCTTCATGCCGACCCTGCCCCACTGGCTGAGCTTTCTCAGTTATATCCTCTGGCCACTGTTCGTGGCGCTGGTGCTGCTGATGGTGTTTTTCACTTTCACCATGGTCGCCAACATCATTGCCGCACCGTTCAACGGGTTTCTGTCCGAAAAGGTCGAAGCCGTGGTTCGTGGCGTAGACGAATCGCCCGATTTCAGCTGGGCCGAACTGGTTGCCATGGTGCCCCGCACCCTGGCCCGCGAAGCACGCAAGCTGGGCTACATGCTGCCACGCATGCTCGGCCTGTTCATCCTGTCGTTCATCCCGGTCGCCAACATCATCGCCGCCCCGCTGTGGCTGTTGTTCGGGGTGTGGATGATGGCGATCCAGTACATCGACTACCCCGCCGACAACCACAAGCTGGGCTGGAACGAAATGCTCGGCTGGCTGAAAAGCAAGCGCTGGCAAAGCCTGAGCTTCGGCGGCATTGTCTACGTCGCCTTGCTGATCCCGGTGGTCAACCTGCTGATGATGCCCGCGGCAGTGGCCGGTGCAACGCTGTTCTGGGTGCGCGAGCGCGGCGCGGATGCGTTGCCGGTGACCCACGCACGAGGCTGAATGCCGACCTGCCGGGCCGCGCCATGCGGTTCGGCACACCCGAAGAAAAATCACACGCATATAAATATGCACCGCAACTCACCCCGCCAACCAAGGCTAAATGGGGCCTCAATCAATCCGTTCATGTGAAGCCAGCTTCCATGAAACTCAGCGACACATGAACTTAACAAGGAAGTTAAATCATGAATGCTCAAGTAAATCCTGCTGCACTGACCACCGACAACGCAACCGTTCAGGAAAAGATCCGCGCCTTTCTGGTCAGTGAACTGGCCGAATGGTCGATCAATCCGGACGACGTATACATCAACGGTGTGAACGCCCCTGAAGAAGGCGTGGTCATCAGCTCCAATTCGCTGACAGCCGAAGCCGCGAACCGTGTTTTCGAGAAAGATGCCCCTGCCTATTCCACCCGTACCGCCGGCCTGTTCACCGTCGCCTATTCGTATGCCGATGAACATCGTCTGGATGCACCGGACCTGGCCAAAGTGGGCGAAGTGATCGGCCAACTGGTTCGCGATCTGGGCTGATCGCCCTGCTTGACCGGCTAAGTGACGACGACGCCTGAGAGCGTGCCGAACAGATAGTGAGTTATCTGTTCGGCACTCCAGCATTAAAAGGGAAACTTCTTACAGCTAAATATCAGCACTCTTACAAGCAGCTTATAGAACTCCATTCCGTGTAACGGCAGCGACTTGCCGCAACCCGACACTGCTTGCCGAGATATGAAAAAACATTACACGTAGGAATATTGCGTAGGACATATCTTCCCGACCTCTAATACAAGACCGCAACGACGTAGGAACAACCAATACATTAAATATGGCATTACCCTTGCTTTCCTGATTAAAAAACAGGAGTAATCGCTATGGAAATAAAAGCAGAATCTGCCGCAGAACAACTGTCCTCCTACCGACCCGCATCCCTCGAAAGACTACCGGAAAACCGTTCAGGTCAGTTTGCAAGTCTGTTGAACGCTGCCATCACACAGACGGAGAAAAAACCTTCAGCCGCATTACCCGCAACACTCGGCAGTTCGGCAATGTCCCGCTCAACTCGCTTCATGGATAGCATGACGATCGAACAACGCAGATCCATTGTGGAGGATAAAGAATTCGTGCCTATGCCTGCAGCAATGGAACGTGCGCGAGGGATTTTCAAATGACCCACACCGACAATGTTTCGCCATTCCTGAACGTTACACCGTTAGGTGTACGGTACAAAACAACACCACGCCCCCCGGCATCAACACCTGAAAGCTTCGCTAGCGTACTTCAAGAAGCCGTCCGCGAAAAAGAAACACCTCACTGCGCAAGGACAATCCTGCGAGGAGGAGAGCTCAGGCCCAAGTTGATGGCACAAGCTCAAAGCAGTCCGGTCGAAGCGAGCTTCCTGGCCAGACACTATGCGTACAATTCATTGACTGGCGAGGGAGTGGATCTATCTGATTACCCCGTGATTCGTTACTGCGCCACGGGCAAGATAGTCACACCCGAGTCGAGCGCTTACTTTCAGAAAATCGGGGGGTGTATGCAAAAAGAGCGAACAGCCCTTTATGAAGAAGAATATTTGAAAGGTACGCCTGCGGCCAGGATACTTGAAAAGATACTAAACTTTAACGACGCTCTTCCTCTCGCATTTCGTGACATGGCAAATTGGTAGCCTGAGCGCCCTCCCTGTCTGGGGGAGGGCGCTTGTGAGATTACCAATCGACAGTTATTCGCCCTTGCTGTCCAGCGACTGGCACCCTTCCCGCCTCTCCAACCTTCATCGTGTAATAGAACTTGCGACGTGCAGACTGATTACCGAAAAACGTTGTGGACCCCGTTCGCTGACGTGATACGTTCAGGCATACGCTGACACCTTGGCACAAGTAGACCTCAAGCCCCTGAGGCCAGCCCAACACGCTCCAGTTCCAACTGACACTTTTGATCGTCGCTGTCACAGGCGCATGCCTGCTTACTGGCAGCTCAGCGGTGTGAACATAGCCTTTTGAATGAATAACCGGCAGAGCAATCGACGATTGATAGTTTCCAGCCAGTGCAAGGTTCGAAAAGGCTAAAAGTGCCAAAGCAATTCCTGAAGCCGAACGAGCCCATTTCAATTTATTGTCGTTAAATTTCATTTCACTTCCCTAGTATATTGATAAGCAGGAACAACTAAAAATCCAGCCATTCCAAACCAACGTTAACGAACCACACGATTCGATAACCCGACATTACTAGGCAAACAGATAATATCAACACGTATCAGAACGGACTACACGCTTTTAGGAAACGATGTGAACACCTGTAGGAAGCCAATTAACTTTATCGTGAGTTTTATTGAAATCATTGTACAGCTTATGCGTTTACCTATTAACTATCCCGCGCAGCCTCACACCAACCTCCTCACCTTACCGACGCCCTATCACCAATCCATCACACAACCGCCACATAACCGAAATGTAACCCGCCGAAACTGCTCCCATGAGCCAAATTCTTAATGTCACCCTGATTACTGAAACCTTCACTCCCGAGATCAACGGCGTTGCCAATACCCTGGGGCGTCTTTGTGAAGGGTTGCGGTTGCGCGGGCACCGGGTCGAGCTGGTGCGGCCACGTCAGAACGACGAGATCGGCGCGGGCGCTGCGGAGGACCTGCTGCTCTGCCGGGGCTGGCCGATACCGGGTTACCCGGGGTTGCAGTGGGGTCAGTCTTCTATGCACAAGCTGTTGCGCCGCTGGCAGCGGCGTCGACCGGATGTGTTGTACATCGCCACTGAAGGCCCGCTGGGTTTGTCGGCGCTACGGGCAGCTCGGCGCTTGGGAATAGCGGTGATCAGCGGCTTTCACACCAACTTTCCACAGTACACGCAGCAATACGGCATGGGGTTTATCACTCGGCTGCTGACCCACTACCTACGCTGGTTCCACAACCGCTCGCGCATGACGCTGGTGCCGAGCATCAGCCAGAAGGTGGAACTGGAGCGGCGCGGCTTTGAAAGGATCGAGTTGTTGTCTCGTGGTGTCGACAGCCAGATGTTCAACCCGTCCAGGCGTTCGCAGGCTCTGCGCGAAAGCTGGGGCCTGCAAGCAGGTGATATCGGCGTCATACACGTCGGCCGCCTGGCACCCGAGAAAAACCTGGGCTTGCTCAAAGCCAGCTTCGAAACCCTAAAGGACAGTTACCCGCAACGTAATATCAAACTGATTGTTGTCGGCGATGGACCGCAGCGCCAGCAGCTTGAGGAGCAGATCCCGGATGCGATCTTCTGCGGCACTCAGCGCGGTGAAGTGCTGGCCATGCACTATGCCTCGGCAGATATGTTTCTGTTCCCCAGCCTGACCGAAACGTTCGGCAACGTGGTCCTTGAAGCGCTGGCCTCAGGGCTGGGTGTGGTCGCTTACGACGAAGCCGCTGCCGGGCAGCATATTCGTCATGGCCACAATGGGGCCTTGGCCATGCCGGGTGACGAGGCGGCATTCATCGATGCGGCGCGCTGGTTGCTGGAAGACAGCGAAACATTGCGCCGGGTGCGCCTCAATGCTCGTCAACACGCCAGTCGCCAGGGCTGGACGGCGATAATCGATCAGTTCGAACGGCAATTGCGTGAGGCCTGCCCGGGCGAAAAACCTGTAAATGCCAAAGAGATCAGGCCGGTAGCCAGCAAGAAGATCAGACCAGTGTCATCAGTGCGTCTCGACTGAAAGGCAGGATGTCCTGCTCGCGGCCCTCGCGCACTTTCAATGCCCAATCCGGATCGACCAGCAGCGCACGTCCCACCGCCACCAGATCGAACTCGTCGTTGCCCAGCCGCTTCATTAGATTTTCCAGGCTGGCCGGCTGAGCGACCTTGTCGGTGTTGACCATGAACTGCAGGAACTCGCCGTCCAGTCCGACGCTGCCGACAGTAATGGTCGGTTTGCCGGTCAGCTTGCGCGTCCAGCCCGCCAGGTTCAGGTCGGAGCCTTCGAACTCAGGCTCCCAGAAACGCCGGGTAGAGCAATGAAAGATATCCACACCAGCATCGGCCAGAGGCTGCAGAAACTCGCCCAGCGCCTCGGGCGTTTGTACCAGACGCGCGGCGTAATCCTGCTGCTTCCATTGTGAGAAACGGAAGATGATCGGGTAGTCCGGGCCCACTGCGGCGCGCACGGCCTTGATCAGTTCGAGGGCAAAACGTGAGCGGTTGGCGAGGCTGCCGCCGTACTCGTCGCTGCGCTGATTGCTGCCTTCCCAGAAGAACTGATCGACCAGGTAACCGTGAGCCCCATGAATTTCGACACCGTCCATGCCAATTGCCTTGGCATCGGCGGCAGCCTGGGCGAAGGCCGCCACGACTTCGTCGATGTCCTGCTTGCTCATGCCATGCACCAGCACCTGACCGTCCTTGACCTTCTCCATCGGCCCGTAGGCAGGCACGCTGCCATCCGGCTCGGTGCCAGGACGGCGAACTGCGCCGACGTGCCAGAGTTGCGGAACGATGCTGCCGCCCTCCGCATGTACTGCCTCGACCACCTTGCGCCAGCCGGCCAGTGGCGCGTCACCGAAAAATTGCGGGACATTCGGATAACCGTTGGATGCCTTGTGATCGACCGTCGTACCTTCGGTGATAATCAGCCCGACACCTGCCGCCGCGCGCCGCCGGTAGTACTCGACGACCTTCGAGTTGGGCACGTGCCCTGGCGAAAACGAACGGGTCATGGGGGCCATGACCACACGCGATGACAGCTCCAGGCTGCCCAGACGGAAAGGCGTGAACAAGGCTTCTGCCGACATGCGCAACTCCTGTGAAATGGTCGATTGTCATCAGGCGCGCAGAGTATCGCCGGGCGTCTGCGGTGGCCCAGTACTATTGATCTGGCTGATTTGAGTTCAGAAGCGACGAGCGCGCAAGAAAGCCGGGCGAATGCGAAATGCTACCCCGGCTATACGATCAGCCTTGCGCCAGGGCCTTTTCAATGGCCTGGATCACGGCAGGATCATCCGGAGTGGTACGCGGAGAAAAACGTGCGCTGACACCACCGTTCTTGCCGACCAGAAACTTTTCGAAGTTCCAGGTGATATCCCCGGGAAACTCGGCACCCTCGCCCGCCAGCAAACGGTAAAGCGAGTGACGATCAGGGCCGTTGACGTCGAGTTTTTCACCCAGCGTAAACGTCACGCCATAGTTGAGCTGGCAAAACTCGGCGATCTCTTGCTCGGTACCTGGTTCCTGCCCGGCAAACTGGTTGCACGGCAGACCCAGTATCTCCAGGCCTTGGTCCTTGTACTGCTGATAGAGGTTTTCAAGTGCCGCGTACTGCGGTGTCAGCCCGCATTTGGACGCGACGTTGACCACCAGAACCACTTTGTTCCTGAAATTCGCCAGCGGCAGTTCCTGGCCACCCAGCGCTTTCAATTTGATGTCGTGAAAAGCACTCATGAGAACCCCTTTTGAAACAAGTCGCCCCAGGCTACAACCCGAAAAAAGGCACCGTGACCGCACGCGTAACGAAAGTCGTCATCGCAGAACAGCCAGGGCGCCTTTTCAGTGCCTGAGCTTAGCAGCACAAATCAGTGTTGATGGCCGCCTTCACCATGAACATGGCCGTGCGCCATTTCTTCTTCACTGGCATCACGGATGGCCACAACCTTCACGTCGAAGTTCAGACGCTGACCCGCGAGCGGATGGTTGCCGTCAACGGTGACATCGTCGCCTTCCAGATCACGGATAGTCACGATCTGCATGCCGCCATCCGGGCCGGATGCGTGAAACTGCATGCCGACTTCGAGCTTGTCGACGCCTTCGAACATGCTGCTGCTCAGGGTGCTGACCAGTTCGGCCGAGTACTCACCGTAGGCGTCTTCGGGCTCGACGGCAACGTTCAGCTGGTCGCCTACTTCCTTGCCTTCCAGTGCCTTTTCCAGGCCCGGGATGATGTTGCCTGCACCGTGCAGGTAAACCAGCGGCGCACCACCGGTAGAACTGTCGATGACCTCACCAGCGTCGTTGGTCAGGGTATAGTCAATGGAGACAGCCTTATTGGCGGCGATCGGCATGGGGACAAGACCTTTTGCTTAAGATTGAAGAACGGGCAAGTTTAACCAAGCAATCGCCCGAAAGCGAACGCAACTCTGACGGACGGCCCGCTTTGAAAGGTTCAATCGTTATCGATCTGAGACAGGACGAGCACGGGCACTGGTTCGCGCTGCTGTCGTGCGGCCACACCCAGCACCTGCGTCATGATCCTCCGTGGCAGTCACGCCCTTGGGTACTCGACCCTGCACAGCGTCAACAGATGACCGGTAAAGCCTTTCGTTGCGGCTGGTGTGCGAACGCCGCAGATAACGATAGTCTTGCCGCAGAGAAATCGCGTTAGACGGTTTCCGGACTTTTTCGGTCGGCAGCGCTTCCCTATGTGCTGCGACCCCTTGCACTGCTCAATCGAGAAGCCAGTATGCAGACTTTTTTTATCGCCCCCACTGACTTTGGCGTGGGGTTGACCTCCATCAGCCTGGGACTGGTGCGCACGCTGGAGCGCGCCGGCTTGAAAGTAGGCTTTTTCAAACCGATCGCCCAGCCACACCCCGGCGATCTGGGCCCCGAGCGCTCGACCGAACTGATGGCTCGCACCCACGGCCTCAAGCCACCCAAGCCTCTGGGGCTGGCGCATGTCGAGCGCATGCTCGGTGATGGTCAACTGGATGAACTGCTCGAAGAGATCATCAATCTTTATCAGCAGGCAGCGGTCGGCAAGGATGTGCTGGTAGTCGAAGGCATGGTCCCGACCCGCAGCGCGAGCTATGCCGCGCGGGTCAATCTGCATTTGGCCAAGAGCCTGGATGCCGAAGTCATTCTGGTCTCCGCCCCGGAAAATGAAGTGCTCGCCGATCTGTCGGGCAGGGTCGAATTGCAGGCCCAGCTGTTTGGCGGCCCCAAGGACCCCAAGGTGCTGGGGGTGATACTCAACAAGGTGCGCACCGAAGAGAGCATGGAAGTCTTCGCCTCGCGCCTGAAAGAGCACTCGCCGTTGCTGCGCAGTGGCGACTTTCGCCTGCTGGGCTGCATTCCGTATCGCGCCGAACTCAACGCACCGCGTACCCGCGATGTGGCCGAGCTGCTCGGCGCGCAGGTGCTGAACGCAGGCGACTACGATCAGCGCCGCATGACCAGAATCATCATTTGTGCCCGTACCGTGCTCAACACGGTTCCGTTGCTCAAGCCGGGTGTGCTGGTGGTGACGCCGGGCGACCGCGACGACATCATCCTGGCGGTGAGCCTTGCAGCCATAAATGGCGTACCGCTGGCCGGCCTCCTGTTGACCAGCGATACCGTGCCCGACCCACGCATCATGGAGCTGTGTCGCGGCGCGCTGCAGGCGGGGCTGCCGGTGCTGTCGGTCAGCAGCGGCTCGTATGACACGGCCAATCGCCTGAATCAGTTGAACAAGGAAATCCCCATCGATGACCGCGAGCGCGCGGAAAACATCACCGATTTCGTTGCCAGTCATCTGGACGCCAGCTGGCTGCACCATCGCTGCGGCACGCCCCGCGAGCTGCGCCTGTCGCCCGCGGTGTTTCGCTATCAGTTGATCCAGCGTGCGCAGGCGGCCAACAAGCGCATCGTACTGCCTGAAGGCAACGAGCCGCTGACCATCCAGGCCGCCGCCATCTGCCAGGCGCGCGGTATCGCGCGTTGCGTGTTGCTGGCCAGACCCGAGGAAGTGCACGCCGTTGCGCAGGCGCACGGCATCGAGCTGCCGCAGGGGCTGGAAATTCTTGATCCGGACCTGATTCGCGAACGCTATGTTGCGCCGATGGTGGAACTGCGCAAAAGCAAAAGCCTGAATGCCCCCATGGCCGAGCAACAGCTCGAAGACCCGGTGGTGATCGGTACGGTGATGCTGGCGCTGGACGAGGTAGACGGGCTGGTGTCCGGCGTCATTCACTCCACCGCCAACACCATCCGGCCAGCCCTGCAACTGATCAAGACCGCGCCAGGCTGCACGCTGGTGTCTTCAGTGTTCTTCATGCTCTTTCCCGAGCAGGTGCTGATGTACGGCGACTGCATCATGAACCCCCATCCGAGCGCCAGCGAGCTGTCCGAGATTGCCTTGCAGAGCGCCGATTCGGCCACTGCGTTCGGCATCTCGCCGCGCGTGGCGATGATCAGTTATTCCAGCGGCAACTCGGCCAGCGGCGAAGAGGTCGAGAAGGTCCGCGAAGCGACGCAACTGGCACGCGAAACCCGCCGCGATCTATTGATCGACGGGCCGCTGCAGTATGATGCGGCCGCCAACGAACAGGTCGCCCGACAGCTGGCTCCGGACAGCGCGGTCGCAGGACGCGCCAACGTGTTCGTGTTCCCGGACCTGAACACCGGCAATACCACGTACAAGGCGGTGCAACGCAGTGCCAACTGTGTGAGCCTCGGCCCGATGCTGCAAGGCCTGCGCAAACCGGTAAACGATCTGCCGCGCGGCGCGCAGGTCGACGACATTGTCTACACCATCGCGCTGACAGCCATACAGGCCGACACGCTGTCCTGATACCTGACACGAGTGCCGCAGAGCAGTCTGCGGCTTCCGATAACTTGCGGAGCCATCTCCTTCATGGATTTCCTGCCTGCCCCGTTACGCGGCGTCATTGCCTCGCTGTTGCTGGCGCTGAACACCATCGTCTGCTGCACGGTGCTGTTCGCGGTCACGATCCTCAAGATCTGCCTGCCCTTCTCTGCGGCACAGCGTTTCACCGACTGGCTGATGAGCCATATCCATGAAACCTGGATCGGCAACAACAATGCCTGGATCAAACTGCTGTGCCACACCCGCTGGCACCTGAGCGGTCTGGAAGGGCTGGATTACAAGCACTCGTATCTGGTCACCAGCAATCACCAGAGCTGGGTCGACATCATGGTCTTGCAGTACGTGCTCAACCGGCGTATTCGCCCATTGAAGTTTTTCCTCAAGCAGGAGCTGATCTGGGTTCCGGTGATCGGTCTGGCGTGGTGGGCGCTGGGCTTTCCATTCATGAAGCGCTACTCCAAGGCGTACCTTGCCAAACACCCGGAAAAGAAAGGCAAGGACCTGGAAACCACCCGCCGCACCTGCGCGAAGTTTCGCCATAACCCGGTGGGGATTTTCAACTTCGCCGAAGGCACGCGCTTCACGGCCGGCAAACACGCGCAACAGAACTCGCCGTTCCGCCACCTGCTCAAGCCCAAGGCCGGCGGCATTGCTTTCGTGCTGGATGCGATGGGCGAACAGCTGGAATCGATCATCAACGTGACCATCCATTACCCTGGCGGACAACCCGGCTACTGGGACCTGCTATGCGGTAACGTGAGGGAAGTGGTTGCGCACTTCGAAGAGATCAAAATCCCGCAGCAGTTTCTCGGCAAAAATTACGACCAGGACGACGAATACCGCCTGGAATTCCAGCAGTGGATCAACACGCTCTGGGAACAGAAAGACCGGCTGCTGGACAGCCTGCATGAGCAGTATCCGGCGCAGCATGGATAGTGACTCGTGGGAGCGAGCTTGCTCGCGAAGAGGCCATCACCTTCGCGAGCAGGTTAGCTCCCACTTCTTTGCCCCGCCGTCAACCAGCCTGCGAGCGGAGCGGCATTGATCAGTACTGCTGACCCGGAATCGGCTTGAGGTTTACCTCGACACGGCGGTTCTGGGCGCGACCGTTGACGTCGGCGTTGCTGGCAATCGGTTGGTCAGGCCCTGCACCGCGCACTGACAGGTGCGATTGATCGACGCCTTGCGAAGTCAGGTAAGTCGCGACGCTCTGGGCACGCTGTTGCGACAGGTCCATGTTGTGCTGGCGGCTGCCGGTGCTGTCGGTGTACCCGACGATTTCAATGTTGTTCTGGTTGAACTGCTTGAGCGAACTGGCCAGGTTGTTGAGCGGCGAATAGAAGCTGCTGGCAATGGCCGAAGAGTCCGTCGCGAAGGTGATGTTACCCGGCATGATCAGTTTGATCTGGTCACCCTGACGCTGTACCTCGACACCAGTATTGGCCATGCTCTCGCGCAACGCAGCTTCCTGCTTGTCTGCGTAATAGCCGTAACCCGCCGATGCGGCACCCGCCACTGCAGCGCCGATCAGGGCACCCTTGCCGCGATGATTGTGATCGATGGCCGCGCCAGCGACCGCACCCGCCAATGCGCCGAGCCCGCCGTACTTGGCCGTTTTGCTCATACCACCGGAGCTTTGCGCCTGGCCTTGATTGTCATAGGGATTGGATGTTGCACAGCCGGAAAGCATGGCTACGGCGGTGGCAACAATGATCAAACGACGCGAGGTAAACATTCAGGAGCTCCTGGTTTTGACGAACGCTGGTAACCGGATTAGAGCATAACCGCTATCAAAAATTCCTTAACCCGTGCTGAACCGCCCGTCTTGCGGGCTTCTGCGCGCATCGCTCAGCGACGCTCCTCGCGAATGTAAGGTTCACCCAGCGCACCGGGCTGGCTGCTCGATTGCCGCTTGCCGCTCGCCACCCAGACCATGACCAACAGGGTGACCGCGTAGGGCGTCATCAGGACGAAATACTGAGGCAGGCGCACGCCGGTTGCCGCCAATTGCGGAATCAGTGCCTCGATCCCGCCGAACAGCAAGGCGCCAGCCAGCGCACGCCAGGGCGACCAGCGTGCAAATATCACCAGCGAAACCGCAATCCAGCCGCGCCCGCCAGTCATGTCGGCGATCCACATCTTGGTGCTGAGCACGGCAATGAAACCGCCGGCCAGCCCCATCAACGCAGAACCAACGACAATCGCTGCCAAGCGGTAACCAAGTACGGAAATACCTGCGGCATCGGCGGCCTGCGGGTTCTCGCCGACCGCGCGCAGACGCAGCCCGGTGCGCGTACGATCGAGCAGCCAGACCACCGCGATGAAAATCACCACGGTCAGGTACACCAACGGGTTCTGCACAAAGACCCGGCCCACCACAGGCAGCTCGGACAACGGCCACAGCTCGACCGCCTGCAAGCCGCTGACCGGGCGGTTGGTCCAGCCCAGCAGCGTGCCCAGCAACCCGGTCAAGCCCTGACAAAAGAACACCAGCGCCAGCCCGGCGATCACCTGATTGATCCGCAGCACCAGCACCATCAGCGCGAACAGCAACGACACCAGACCTGCCGCCGCCATCGACGCCAGCAGCGAAAGGCCAGGCGAGCCGAGGCTCAACTGCATGCCGATGCCCGCCAGTGCGCCGACCAGCATCAGCCCTTCGACGCCCAGCGCCAGTACGCCGCTGCGCTCGATGAGGATCAGGCCCAGCGCTGCCAGGGCGAACGGCACGGCAAAATCCGGTGCGCTGCCCAGCCAGTGGGAAATAAGCTCCATCAACGTTCTCCTGCCTGAATGCGCCGCAGGCGATGGCGGATGAAAAAGTCCGAGGACGCGACGCAGATCACCAGAATCGCCTGGATCAGTTGCACCATCGAAAACGGAATCTGATAGAACACCTGCAGATTGCGTCCGGCGACGAACAGCATGGCGATCAGCAGCGCGACCACGGTTGCGGCCACTGGATTGTTGCGGGCCAGAAAAGCGATGAGAATCCCGGAAAACCCGTAGCCCTGATAGAACGACTGGGTAAGGCGCCCCTCCTGCCCCGAGGTCACGACAAAACCTGCGAGCCCCGCCAACGCGCCCGACAGCAGCACGGTGCCGATGATCATCTTGCGCACCGGGACGCCCACGGCCCCGGCTACCTTAGGGTTGGCATCGACGAAGCGCAGGTACAACCCCGCTCGCGAAACACCAACGAACCACAGGGTCAGACCGGTGACCAGCAGCGCCAGAGGGATCGCCGCGTTATACCCGGCGAACAGGTCGGGCAGCCGCTCGAAGCTCTGGAACGCGGGGGAATAGGGAAAGTTGTCTCGCGGGTCCTTCCAGCTGCCGTACACCAGGTGCAGGAGGAAATTGGCGGCGATGTAATTGAGCATCAGCGTCGAGATGATCTCGTTGACCTGCCACTTGAGCTTCAGCAGCACCGGGCCCAGGCTCCACAGCAATCCGCAGATAACGGCTGCCGCCATCATCAGCGGCAAACGCAAGGCCTCCGGCCCCACCTGAAACAGCGAGATCCCCGTAGCGCCAATCGCCCCCCAGATCATCTGGCCTTCCAGCCCCAGGTTCCAGAAACGTGCTCGAAACGCCATGCACCCGGCGAGCCCGACCATGATCATCGGCGATGCCTGAAACAGCACTGCCTTGAAGTTTTGCCCATCGAACACCGTCTGCACGACGAATTCGTTGAGCAACTCGTCAGCAGGCACGCCAGCAAGAATCAGAATGGTGGTGCAGATCGCCAGCCCGATCAGCAACGCCAGGGCAATAATCAGCGCCTGCAATAGCCAGCCGGTCTGCTGACGAAGTTCCAGGGTGTAGCGCCGCGCCAGCAACGGTTGCCGTGCGGATTTCATCGGATGTACTGATTCAGTCATGGCTCACCATCGCTTTGCCGATGGCTTGCCGGTCGGCAGGGTGCGCGAACTCGGCGACGATGCGCCCGCCGTTCATCACGCCGACACGGTCAGCCAGGGCCAATACTTCGTCCAGATCCTCGCTGATCACAAGCACCGCAGCGCCCGCGTCCCGAGCCGCTCGCAATCGGGCATGCACCGCCTGTGTGGCACGCACATCCAGGCCCCGGCTCGGGCTGTGCACCAGCACCAATTGCGGGTCACGGCTGAATTCGCGGGCGATCACCAGTTTCTGGGCGTTGCCTCCCGACAACAACGCAGCTTTCTGATCGAGAGAGCGCACGCCCTGTACGTCGAAGTCCGCCACGGCGCGCTGCGCATCCTGTTTCAGACGCTTGTAGCCCAGGCGCCAGAAAGAGCCGTATTGCCCGCTGTGGAGGTTGCCGATGGCAAAGTTCTCGGCCACCGACAGCGACCCGGCCAGCGCCGCGCCGTAGCGGTCGGCCGGGATCGAGGCAATGCGCAACTGCCGACGCTGATCGGCCGACGCGCCGCGCAGATCGCCAAACCCGGCCACGTGAATTTCACCCTCAGTGGCTTGCGGCAGCCCCATCAGGGCGTTGGCCAGTTCAGCCTGACCATTGCCGCCCACGCCTGCGATGCCGTAAATCTGCCCGGCGTGCAGGCTCAGGTTGACACCGTTGAGCGTACTGCTGCCGACGCTGCGCAAGTCCTTGACCTGCAAACGCACCTCGCCGGGTGTCGACGGTTGATGTTCGGCAACCGGCACCGATTCACCTACCGTGAGCTGCACCAGTTGCTCGACACTCACCTTCTGCGGGTCAAGGGTTTGCACGGTGCGCCCGCCACGCATCACGGTTACCCGGTCGGCATAGCGTTTGACGTCAGCCATCTTGTGCGTGACCAGAACCACCGCCGCGCCTTGTCGGGCGAATGCCTGAACGGTCAGCAGCAGACGCTCGGCCTCCTGATCGGTCAGCACTGCTGTCGGTTCATCGAGGATCAGAATCCGCGCACCGGCCAGCAGCACCTTGAGGATCTCGACACGCTGCTGCTCGGCGACTGACAGGCTGTCGACGGTACGCGCCGGATCAATCGCAAAACCCAGCGCCTCGGCCTTGCCGACAATCTCCTGTTCCAGCGCACGCAGACGCTTGCGATAGCTGCCTTCGCCAGGTTGCTCGGGCAGCGCCAGGAGAATGTTCTGCGCCACCGTGAACGGTTTCACCAGCTTGAAGTGCTGGTGAACCATGCCGATCCGGTAGCGGCTGGCGTCCCTCGGTCCCTGAAGCTGAACCGGGTTGTCGTCCAGCAGCAGGGTGCCGGTTTCCGGTGCGTACAGCCCGGCGGCGATGTTCATCAGTGAGGACTTGCCTGCACCGTTTTCGCCCAGCAGCGCATGCACTTCCCCCCAACAGGCGGTGAAGTCGGCATCGATCAGCGCCTTGAAGCCATCGAACGATTTGCTGATGCCGGTGAGTTGCAGCGCATTGACCTGACTCATTGCTGAGTCTTCACGCCTTCGACGAACCAGTCCATTTTCCACAGGTCCGGGTCAGACAATTGCTGACCGGCCGCCACTCGCTCCTTACCGTCACGATCGGCCAGCGGACCGCTGTAGATGATTTTCCTGCCCGCCAGCAGCTCGGCGCGCTCGGCCTCGATCTTCTTGCGGTCTGCATCGGAAATGATCGTGTCCGCAGTCAGCTTAATATCGGTACCGCCCTGTTGCATCGACAGCAGCGCGCCGTTGGCGGGCGGCGTCCAGTTGCCGGCAATGATTTTCTTCAGCTCCGGCCCGAGGAAGCGATCCCAGACCCACAGCGAAGAGCAGACCGTCGCCTTGGGAGCGAACTCGCTCAGGTCACGATGGTGGCCGGTGCCATGAATGCCCCGCTCCTGTGCGACGATCTGCGGTGTCGGGCTGTCGACGTGCTGACCGACCACATCGGCACCGTTGTCGATCAGCGCCATGGTGGCCGCGCGCTCCTTGACCGGATCGTTCCATGCACCGGTATAGACCACGTTGACGGTGGCCTTCGGATTGATTTGCCGGGCGCCCAGTTCATAGGCATTGATGGTCCAGTTGACCTGGCCGAACGGGTTAGCGGCGACGAAGCCCAGCTTGCCGGTCTTCGAGGCCGCACCAGCGGCCATGCCGCACAGGTACTGGCTCTCGTAGGTACGCCCATAAAACGATTCGAGGTTGGGCGCATTGGTGGTGCCCGAGCCATTCAGGAACGCGACTTTCGGGTATTTTTTGGCCAGTGCAAGAAAGGTGTCGGAGTAGCCGAACGCAGTGCCGACGATGATGTTGGCACCGCGTGCGATGAGGCGGTCGACCACCGGCGTAATGGCCGCGGCGTTCTCGGGCACGCTCTCGACGTACTGGATCTTGGTGTCCAGATCCTTTTCAAGCTTCACACGTGCTTCGTCGAAGGCCTGAGTCCAGCCGCCATCATTGCGCGGGCTGATATACACCATGGCGATTTTCGGCTTCCCTTCGAGGGTCAATCCTTCAGCCTGAGCGAGGCCGACCGCTCCCAACGCTACGGCCGCACATAATGTCCCGGGCAACAGTTTCTTGTACATAGACGTTTTCCTGAGGGTAATGGCCGATGAGGACCGCACACGCAGGCATTAGCAGCATCCATGCCAGTACAGGAAAAACGCTACGGAACAACGACCTGACGCCATCGAGACGAATAAAACAGATCAAATGGTCTGAATCAGAGCACTTGGTTTGTGCAGGACGTCCGCGCACTGCGCAGGCGGGGTGCGCGGGTCAGGGCCGGCGCCCCCTGTTCACACCTTGCGCGGCAGGATCCCGTCCAGAACCATGCTGCGCAGGCTCGCCAGCACTTCTTCGAAAAACGCCGGATCATCCAGCGTCTTGCCGGTCACGGCCTCGACCTGAGTGCGGAAGTCGGCGTAATGCTGAGTGGTCGCCCACAGAGTGAAAATCAGGTGATGCGGGTTGATGGGGGCCAACTGGCCGCTGTCGATCCAGTGCTGAATCACCGCCACCTTGGCCTGCACCGTGTCACGCAACGGGTGCTGCAACTCGCCCTGAATCAGCGGTGCGCCCTGCATCACTTCCATGCAGAACAGCCGTGATTCGGCCGGATGATCGCGGGACATCTCCAGCTTGGCCTTGATGTAGGCGCTGATCGCCTGCACCGGCTCCTTGTCGGCGGTGAAGTGCACCAGCGGGCTCAGCCATACCTCGAGCAACTGGCGCAGCACGTTCAGGTACAGGTCGTCCTTGCTGCTGAAGTAATACAGCAGGTTGGTCTTGGAGACGTCCGCCAGGCTCGCGACCTGATCCAGGCTGCTGCCGTGCACGCCATAGCGGGAAAATATCTCCAGCGCCGCATCGAGAATCAGCGTGCGCTTGCCTTCCATCAGGCGCATGCGCCGCTTCAGGGATGTCGCACTGGGTTCGCGGGTCGTCTTGACCACGGTCTCCGGCTTGACCTTGCGTACGCGCTTGTTCACCGGGTCCACCAGGGGAGGTTTCTTGTTCACGCACATCCATCCAGTGATGCCGAAATGAGCGGGCATCTTAACGGGCGCAGCTGTTTTGTCGATACGGATTGCCTGCGCCGTCAGCCCTGCCCCATCTGCGTGCGCCCTGCACAAACCAAGTGCTCTGATTCGGACCAAATGGTCTGAAATAAACCATGAAAACTTTCAAGCCTTTGAATAAAAACAACAAAATTTTATGGCCCGCTTAATGCAGAAGGTGATCAAGAGACGATTGAAAGGCGATTCAAGTGCCGCCAGTCGCGCCTTGGCACGCATCGACCCACGCAGAGAGGCCTCATATGGACATTGGTATCTTCATCCCCATCGGCAATAACGGCTGGCTGATTTCCAGCAATGCTCCGCAGTACATGCCGACCTTCGAGCTGAACAAACAGATCGTGCAGAAGGCCGAGGGCTACGGCTTCGACTTCGCGCTGTCGATGATCAAATTGCGTGGCTTCGGCGGCAAGACGCAGTTCTGGGAACACAACCTGGAGTCGTTCACGCTGATGGCCGGCCTGGCCGCAGTGACCAGCCGGATCCAGCTGTTCGCCACGGTTGCCACCCTGACCATCCCGCCCGCCATTGCCGCGCGCATGGCCTCGACCATCGATTCGATCTCCAATGGCCGCTTCGGGATCAACCTCGTCACCGGCTGGCAGAAGCCGGAATACGAGCAAATGGGCCTGTGGCCGGGCGACGAGTTCTTCCACACCCGCTATGAATACCTGGCCGAATACGCTCAGGTTCTGCGCGACCTGTGGGCCACCGGCAGCAGCGACTTCAAGGGCGAACATTTCAGCATGCAGGACTGCCGCGTCAGCCCTCGCCCACAGGCCGACATGAAGCTGATCTGCGCCGGTCAAAGTGAAGCGGGCATGGCGTTCTCGGCGCAATACGCTGACTACAACTTCTGCTTCGGCAAAGGCGTCAACACCCCCACGGCCTTTGCGCCAACCGCACAGAAACTGATCGAAGCCAATGAAAAGACCGGCCGCAACGTCACTTCCTGTGTGCTGTTCATGATCATCGCCGACGATACCGACGAAGCTGCACGGGCTCGCTGGGAGCACATCAAGGACGGTGCCGATGAAGAAGCGATCGCCTGGCTGAGCGAGAAAGGTTCGGCGGATAAAAGTGCCGGTTCCAATCTGCGGCAGATGGCCGACCCGACCTCAGCGGTCAACATCAACATGGGCACGCTGGTGGGGTCGTGGGCCACAGTGGCAAGAATGCTCGACGAAGTCGCCAGTGTGCCGGGGACCCAAGGCGTGATGCTGACGTTCGATGATTTCGTCAAAGGGGTCGAAGACTTCGGCGAGAAAATCCAGCCGCTGATGACCAGTCGCAAGCACATTGCGCAACTCAAGGAGGTGGTCTGATGACGACCTCGACAACCGTCGCAGGCGTTGACCTGCCGGACGTGCAGCCCGCCCGCGAGCTACCCGCACGTCCCGAACCGCTGCGCATGAAACCCGGCGAAACCGCGCTGGTGGTAGTTGACATGCAGAACGCCTACGCATCGCTCGGCGGGTATCTGGACCTGGCCGGGTTCGATGTCAGCAGCACCGGGCCGGTCATCGCCAATATCAACAAGGCCTGTGCCGCCGCACGTGCGGCAGGCATTCCGGTGATCTTTTTCCAGAATGGCTGGGACCCGGCCTATGTCGAGGCCGGTGGCCCCGGCTCACCTAACTGGCACAAGTCCAACGCCCTGAAAACCATGCGCAAGCGCCCTGAACTCGAAGGGCAACTGCTGGCCAAGGGTGGTTGGGACTACCAGTTGGTCGACGAGCTAACGCCACAGCCTGGCGACATCGTGGTGCCGAAAATCCGCTACAGCGGCTTCTTCAATTCCAGCTTCGACAGCGTGCTGCGCAGCCGCGGCATTCGCAATCTGGTGTTCACGGGCATCGCCACCAATGTCTGCGTCGAGTCGACCCTGCGCGACGGTTTTCATCTGGAGTATTTCGGCGTGGTGCTGGCTGACGCGACCCATCAGGCAGGCCCCGAATTCGCTCAGCAAGCCGCGCTGTTCAACATCGAAACCTTCTTTGGCTGGGTTTCCAGCGTCGATGACTTCTGCACCACTTTCAGCCCTGTCGGGCAACCTTCGTGAGGACATCAGTATGACCAAAAAAGCGATCATCCCTGCCGGCACCAGCAAACCCATCGCGCCGTTCGTTCCGGGCTCCATGGCCGACGGCGTGCTCTATGTCTCGGGCACGCTGCCGTTCGACAAGGACAACAACGTGGTACACGTCGGCGACGCCACCGCGCAGACCCGTCACGTGCTGGAAGCCATCAAAACCGTGGTCGAGACCGCGGGCGGGACGATGGACGATGTCACGTTCAACATGATCATGATTCGTGACTGGGCCGACTACGCCAAAGTCAACGAAGTGTATGCCGAGTATTTCGCGGGCGAGAAACCGGCCCGTTACTGCATCCAGTGCGGCCTGGTCAAACCCGAGGCGTTGATCGAAATCGCCAGCATCGCCCACATCGGCTGAATCGCGACTGTGGGCAGTTGACGCCCACCCGGAGAAAACCCATGTTCCATGAGTTTCATGCCTGCCAGCATGCCGATGCACCGACCCTGGTGCTCAGCTCCGGGCTGGGCGGGTCCGGTCGCTACTGGGCGGATGACCTGGCACTGCTGACCCGCGATTACCGCGTGCTCGTCTACGACCATGCCGGAACCGGACGCAGCCCTGCGGTGCTGCCGGCGGATTATTCGATCCGGCACATGGCTATCGAGTTGCTGGCCCTGCTCGATTCACTCGGTATCCAGCGTTGCCATTTCATGGGCCATGCGCTGGGCGGCCTGGTGGGTCTGGAACTGGCCCTGCTGCGTCCGGAACTGTTGCAAAGTCTGGTACTGATCAATGCCTGGAGCAGCCCGAACCCGCACAGCGCGCGCTGCTTTTCAGTGCGCAAGAAACTGCTGTTGAACAGCGGACCTGAGGCCTACGTACAGGCTCAGGCGCTGTTCCTCTACCCGGCGGACTGGATCGCCGCCAACGGCCTGCGGCTGGCCGATGACGAAGCCCACGCGCTGGCGCATTTTCCCGACACCGACAACCTGCTGCGGCGTATCCATGCCCTTGAAACCTTCGACGTGGAGGCCAATCTTGCACGCATCCACACCCCGACCCTGTTGATTGCCAACCGCGACGACATGCTGGTGCCCTGGCAGCAATCCCGGCACCTGGCCAACGCGCTGCCGAATGCAACGCTGGCGCTGCTGGACTATGGCGGCCATGCCTCGAACATTACCGATCCACAGCCCTTCCAACGCGCCTTGTTCGATTTTCTCGGCACACAACCCTGAAAGGACTCATTTCATGACTACTTCCTCTGCAGCTCCCACCATTCTGCCTATCGCTGCTGTCAGCCAGCTGGCGTTTCGCGAGGCGATGTCCAGCCTGGCCGCCGCCGTCAACGTCATCACCACCGATGGCCCTGGCGGACGTGCCGGCTTTACCGCGACCGCCGTGTGCAGCGTGACGGATCAACCGCCGACGCTGCTGGTCTGCATCAACCGCAGTGCGTCGGTGTATGACGCCTTCATGGAAAACGGCACGTTGTGCGTCAATACGCTGGGCAACGGTCAGCAGGACTTGTCCAACCTGTTCGGCGGCAAGAGCTCACAGCAGGAACGCTTTGCCTGCGACCAGTGGGAACCCGGAGTGACCGGCGCGCCGATCCTGGACAGTGCGAAACTGGCGCTCGACTGCAAGGTGAGCCAGTCGATCAGCGTCGGCACGCATGACATCCTGTTCTGCGAAGTCGTGGATATCAGGCATCAGAGCGGCGCAGACGCATTGGTGTACTTCGGCCGTCGCTATCATCACCTGCCGAGCGAAACGCCAGTGTCATGAAGGCTTTGCCGGCTGACTGGCGGACTTTCAGAATGGACCCACCGGAATGCACCAAATAGGCATGATTTTTTGCGACACCTCCGTATACTGGCATTGTGAGATCAGGATGATCCTTGCAGTCAATGAGGTGAAGTCATGTCGGTCCATAGCGCCTGCATCCTGCTGATACCCGCCAGCAGCCCATCGTATGCTCGTCGCGCTTACCCGCCGCCAGGCATGCCTATGCGCGCAGGTGGCTGAGCATGCTGAAGAAAATACCTGTGGCTGAGCTTGCCCTGGGCATGCACATCCACAAAATCTGCCGCCGCTGGACCAATGATTCATTCTGGATAGGCCTGGTCGAAGTCATGCTCGATGACATTGAAGTGCTCAGGCGCATCCAGCAATCGGGCACCCAGGAAGTCTGGATCGAAACCGGCAAAAGCCGTGTACTGGCACCCGAGCCCTCGGCCGCCTGGACAGCGCCATCGGCCAGCGACGATACGACTCCGACCAGTCTCGAAAAGGAAGTTCTACGCGCCAGGGTGATCTGTGGACGGGCCAGAGATGCGGTCATGTCCATGTTTACCGAAGCGCGCATGGGCCGGGCCATGGATGTCGGCAATGTGCAATTGCTGGTGGAAGAAATCTCCAACTCGATCCTGCGCCATCCGCACGCGCTGATCAGCCTGTCACGCCTGAAGACATCCGACGAATACACCTACATGCACTCGGTGGCGGTCTGCGCGTTGATGGTTGCGCTGGCCAAACGCATGGGCATGCCTGACGATCAGGTCCGTGAGGCCGGTGTGGCCGGGCTGATGCACGATGTCGGCAAAATGATGATCGCCCCGGCGGTGCTCAACAAACCGGGCCGCCTGACCCGCGATGAATTCGAGATCATGAAGGCCCACCCCGAGCTGGGTGTGAAGATCCTCATGGAGACGCAGCCCGTGGCAGCGTCGGTGATTGACGTCTGCCTGCATCACCACGAAAAGGTCGACGGGTCGGGCTACCCGCATGGCCTGAAAGGCGACCAGATCAGCATCTTCGCGCGCATGGGCGCGGTCTGCGATGTGTATGACGCGATTACTTCCGACCGCCCTTACAAAAAGGGCTGGGGCGTTGCCCATTCGATTCGCGAAATGGCCTCGTGGAAAGGGCACTTTGACGATGTGGTGTTTCAAAGCTTCGTCAAGACCGTGGGTATTTACCCGATCGGCACACTGGTACGCCTGGAGAGCGGGCGCCTCGGCGTGGTGGTCGAACAAGGTCAGGCATCGCTGCTGAAACCGAAAGTGAAGGTGTTCATGTCGGCGCGCACCGGCAAGACGTTCGCCGCGCAAGTCATCGACCTGACTTGCCCTTCCGACCCGGACGGGATCGTCAGAATCGAAAAACCCACCGACTGGGGGCTGGAAGAAGTCGATACGCTGTGGGCGGGCAGCCCGGCCTGAGCGGCCCGGTGAACGCCACCGCCGTCAACCCAGCAAGCCCAGCGTCTTGGCCCTCGCCACCGCTTGAGTACGACGCTCGACCCCCAGTTTGCTGTTGATATGACTGGCGTGGGTCTTGACGGTGTGCAGAGAGATGAACAGCTGCTCGCTGATCTCCTGATTGGAACAGCCCTGTGCAATCAGTTGCAGCACTCCCAGTTCACGCACGCTGAGGCAATCGCCGCCATGTGCCGGCTCGTGCAACGGCGTGCAACAGACCGGGAGTTTTTCCAGCAGCGCAGCTCGAACCCGACAGGGTGGCAGTTGCAGCAGTTGCTCATGCAGCCACTGGGGGTGCTCGGCAATCAGCGCCTTGAACGGTATCAGTGCGCCGCCGGACGCTGCGGGCAGGCTGCGCAGCAACAATTCCCGCGCCTCATCGCGTCGCGCCTGGCTCAGCAGCAGGCCGATCTGCTGGGTCATGGCGATCAGTCCCAGCAGTTTCGCCCCCACCTCCTGAGCGCGCAGCTCAAGCGCCCGCAAGCGCTGCTCGCAGGCAACGCCGTCACCCTGTAGTCGTTCGAGTACGGCACGCTGCAACTCGATGTGTTGCGGCAATTGTGGATGGCATTCAGGGGCCGCAGCGCCGAGACCGCCGTTGTAGGTTTGCGTCAGGCGCAGCAGCCACGCTTCGGCAAGGTCCATGCGCCCCTGCAACAGCCACAGCTCGCATTTGACCAGGGTAATCATCGCCAGGTAGTAGATCGGCGGCACGTCCCAGATGTGCATCAGACGTTCGGCCTCGGCAAGTTCGGCGAAGGCTTCGGCAAAGCGGCCGGCGCAGCCTTCCATGGTGGCGATCACGCAATGACCGATCAGCACGCTGATGTCGCGGCAGGCGCGCGCCTCGGCCAGCCCGGCCAGCAATAACGCCCGCCCCTCGTCCACCTGCAGACGCAGGGTCAGCAAGTAGCCTTCATACAGCGTCAGACGCGCGCGGACCGCGTACAGCCGAACGGTGGACAAGCCCTTGAGGCGTTGCTGCCCCTGCCGTACTTCCTCGAGCGCGCGCAGAATCTCGCCCCGTGCCTGCAGGACTCGGGCGCGGTCGTAATGCGCCAGCGCCTCGAACAACGGATTGGCGACCCGCTGAGCCAGCTCCAGCGCATCACGATTCAACACGCGGGCGCGCCACAGATCACCGTTGGCAACTGCGAGGTTGGCCAGTGTCGACAGGCACACCAGCCGCTGCCCATAGCGTTTTTCCGGCAGGCTCAGCAGGGCTTCGGTGCAATAGCGCTGAGTCTTTTCGCTGTCTCCACGGCCACGGGCGATGATGCCGCTGAGCGCCAGCCACTGGGCGAGCATGGATTTCTGAGCGGTTGCCGAGGGCGCCGGCAGAAACCGGCTCAGTTGATTGGCCAGTTCTTCGGCGGCATCCAGCTGGCAGGCCAGCCCCAGCGCCCAGGCGTAGAGCACGATCAGGCGTGGCGTGCTGGTCAGCAGGTCATCCGGCAAATCCATCTTCCAGCGCAGCAGCATGCCGACGTTCTGTTCGGCCAGCAGTTGCTCTTCCGAGAGGTTCTGCACCAGATTGGCCGCCACATCCAGATGCCCGGCGCGTAACGCCTGCTCGACCGCTTCGTCCAGTTGGCCCTGAGCGCTGAACCAGCGGCAGGCATTGAGGTGCAGACGGGTCGGTGGTGCACCGGCCGCCTGACGCGCGCGCAACAGATCGGAAAACAGATGGTGATAGCGAAACCAATGGCCCTGCTCGTCCAGCGGCACCAGAAAAACCTGATGCGCCTGTAGATAACCCAGCATCTCAACACTGTCATGGCTGTCCCGCGCGGCGTCGCACAGCTCGGCGCAAAAGCGTTCCAGGCAGGCGGTATCGTAGAGAAACGCCTGAACATCGGCAGGCAGGCAGTCGATCACTTCTTCAAGCAGGTACTCGCGAATCAGCACCTCACTGCCACGCAGCGCCTGGGGCAAGGCGCTTTCGTCGCCGGCTTCGGATGCCGCCAGCAACCAGAAGCGTAGCCCGGCGACCCAGCCTTCGCTGCGCTGAATCAGGCTTTGCAACGCCTCGCTGTCGAGCGACCCGCAGTGCCGCTCCAGCACTGCCATGGATTCGGCGTGCGTGAGGCGCAGGTCCTGTTCGTTGATTTCCAGCAACTGCCGCGTCAGACGCAAGCGTGCCAGATGCCAGTCCGGGCGCTGTCGGCTGGTCACCATCACCACCAGCCCGGCCGGCAGATGATTGAGAAGGAACTGCAGGCAGCGATCGAGTACCGGTCCCTGGGCCAGATGATAGTCATCGAGCACCAGCAGCAGCGGCTTGCTCAGTATCAGGTGCATGGCCAATTCGTCGAGCAGGCCGTCGAGCCACTCCTCGAAGGCAAACGGCTGGTGGCGCTGGCGCATCTTCAGCAGGCTCATCGCCTGCACGCCCAGTTGCGGGAAGAACTGTTGAAGGCTGGCCAGCAAACGCTCAAGAAAACGGCCCGGGTCGCTGTCCCGCGCGCTCAGACCCAGCCATACGTTTTGCCAGTTGTCCGGCAACCCCTGACAGAACTCGACAGCCAGCGAGCTCTTGCCGAACCCGGCCGGGGCGCAGATCAGCAGCAGTCGGCCGCCAAGCCCTGCATCGAGACGCTGACACAGGCGCGCACGGGGAACATAACCCTCAGGCAGAGGTGGACGGAAAAATCGCCCTTCCAACGCAGGAATCGCGCCGTCTGCAAACCCTTGCATTCGGGACAGATCAGTCATGGCCGGCTCGTGTAGGAATCGTTGTTTCGGCATCGCGGTGTTCGGAGACTAGCGGGTAAATCGCTACTTTTGAAAGGCCATCACCGAAAAGACTGTAACAAAATTCCTACAGCTTATAAGGCCGCTTTCCACAACTGAAAAAGCCCCGGTCAAGGGGCTTTTCAGGCGCACAAGGCAGGCGCTGCGCTACAGCGTGTATCGATCAGGTATCAACGAACCCCTTCCTGACGCAGCGCGTTGGGGGTGAAGTCGCTGGTGCCGGCCGTGAAGCCGAACTCGTAGGCTTTCTTCTCTTCGTTCTTCATGCCCAGCGCCACGTAGCGACCCGATTGCAGGTCGTACAGTGTTTCTACCGCGTACCACGGCACTTGCTTGTCGTAGTAGTTTTCCGAGTGTGCCTCGGCCACGCGCCACAACTGACCACGCCCGTCGTAATGGTCGATGACCGCAGCCTGCCAGGTGTCTTCATCGATGAAGAAGTCACGCTTGGCATAGATATGACGCTGCCCTTCCTTGAGGGTAGCGGTCACGTGCCAGACGCGGCGCAGTTCGTAACGGGTCAGGTCCTGGTTGATATGGCCGGCCTTGATGATGTCGGCGTACTTGAGCGTCGGATCGTCCAGCTTGTGGCTGTTGGCGGCGATGTACATTTCCTGCTTGCCGATCAGTTTCCAGTCATATCGATCCGGCGCGCCGTTGTACATGTCGAGGTTGTCGGAGGTGCGCAGCCCGTCGGACGCGGTGCCCGGCCCGTCATAGGACACCTGTGGTGCACGCCGGACGCGGCGTTGCCCGGCGTTGTACAGCCAGGCCGAACGCGGCTCCTTCACCTGATCGAGGGTTTCATGCACCAGAAGCACGCCACCGGCCAGACGCGCCGGGGCGGTGACTTCCTGCTTGAAGTAGAACAGCACGTTGCCCGGATTTTTCGGGTCGAAATCCCTCATCTTGTCGCGAAACACGAACTGATCGGAGAAATACACCAGGCTGTAGGAGCCGTTGGGCTGTGGCGTGGCCTGGGTGACCAGACGCTTGACGCTGCCGCCCCGATAGCGGGTGATGTGGTTCCAGATGACCTCGACACCGCTGGCCGGGATCGGGAACGGGATGGCCGTGTCGAAGTTTTCCAGACCACTGCCGCCGCCGACCAGCTTGGTGGTGGTGGCATTCTTTTTGATCGCGGCGAACACGTCATCCGGCACGGTGGCACCGCGATGGGTCGGGTACACCGGAATCCGGTAGCTGTCCGGGTAACGCTTGAACATCGCGTATTGGCCCGGCGCCAGCTTGTCCTTGTACTGCTCGACATTGGCCGCAGTGATGATGAACAGCGGTTTTTCACTGGCATACGGGTTGGCAAGGAAACCCTTGCTGTCCACCGCCCCGGCGTTTTTCGGCATCGGGCTCCAGGCTGGAATGGTGTTGGCCGCATTACCGGCCTTTTCCGCGCCCATCGGCGTCAGCGAGGTGCCCAGCTTTGCCGCTTCGGACTCGGATACCGCAGCCATCACCCCTGTCGCCAGCAGCGACAGACTCAGAACCCCGGCTTGCAACAGACTTTTTGTTATTTTCATGTTCATCGTCATCCTGAAAACCATGTTCTTAGAAGTTCATGCCGAAGCTGAGCGCCACGAAGTCCCGGTCATCGACCGTGGTGTACTTGCCATCAAAGAAGTTGGTGTAGGAAAGATTCGCGGTGTAGGTGTTCTGGTACTCGGCATCGAGCCCCAGGCTGACGGCCTTGCGCCCCTCTTCGAAGTTGCCGCCAGGGCCGGGTGAATAACCTTTGACGTCATGCGACCAGGCCACGCTCGGCTTGAGGTTGACCCCGGCAAACACGCTGTTGTAATCCCAGATGGCACGCGCGCGGTAGCCCCAGGAGTTGGCAGTGGTAAAGCCGTCGTCTTCGCAATAGCGGGTCAGGTTGTTCTGCTCGGCACCGGTCAGCGTGCCGGCGTTCAGCGTTGCGCATTGACCGCCAGGCAGCGGCCCAGGGCCATACACCGGATCGCGTCCGTAACGGATTTTGGAGGTGCTTTCGAGCCCGCCCACGTGCGTCCAACCCACTTCACCGACCACCGTCAGACGCTCTGCGCCCATGACCTGATCGAAGAACTGGGTAAATGTGGTCTGCATCTGGGTGATTTCTTTGCGGCGATAACCGGCTTGATCCGTATTCGGCTGACCGCTGAGCAGCGACACGTTGGGGTTGAGCGGCGAAATGCCCGAATAGAGGATGTCGGTGGTGTTGACCTGAATCGGTGCGTTGGGGCGGTAGCTGATCTCGCCGCTCCACGCCGTGCCGGTGGGCAGCGTGGTCGAGAAGCTCAGGCCGTACAGGCGAATGTCTTCGGGGTACTCAACGTAGTAACTGGAGTTGCCCGCCACCACCACCGGCAGCAGGCTGGGGGCCAGCGCGGCGGCCGTGCTGGCAGGAATGCCGTTGCGAACCAGCGAACCGACCAGCCCTTGCGGACTGAACGAAGCGGCCGAGCCGCCGCGCCCGCTGAAAATCGGTGCACGGCTGTGGTAATTCATCATGTACGCGCCGAACTCGGTATCCAGCGGTTCGAAGTTGTAACGCAAGGCGAAACCGAACTGGCCGCTGTCGCGCGCATCGCGGTCAGGGCCTCGACGCACCACCGCGCCCTCATCCGGGTTGCCGAACACCACGCCCTGCTGCGACAGCGAATTGAACACCGCACCGCGCGCGCCGGCTGGCAAACCGGCCGCCGTCAGCGAGCTGTTCAGGCCGCTGCGGCTGCGCAAGACCGCCAGGTTGTTGTTGCAGCCATCGGCAATCACATCGGGTTGCGAGAAGAAGGTGCCGCAGTTGTCGACGACCGTCTGATCCCATTCCAGCTGGTAGAAACCTTCGGCAGACAGGTTGTCGGTCAGGCTCTGGGACAGGTAGAACATGTTGACCGGAATCAGGCCTTCCTTGATTTCCGAACCGGGCCGCCGGAACGCCGAGACATCGATCGGGTTGACGCTGTTGATGCCGCCCTGAATGAAGGTACTTTCACCCCAACTGATGACCTGCTTGCCGAAGCGCACCGCGCCGGGCTGATCGGCAATCGAATAGTTGTGATAGACGAAGGCGTCGAGCAGCTGGAACCCGGACGACTTGGCGCCCTCTTTGCGGCCCGAGTCGCTGATGTCCTTGAACTCGCGGTTTTCATCCTTGAGTTCGAAGTCGTACCAGTATTTGCCGCGCAGGAAAACGCCGGTGTCGCCGTATTTCAATTCCAGATCATGAATGCCCTTGAAGATCTTCGAAAACGTCTCCCCACGCTTGAAGTTCAAGTGACCGTCATCGGACGTCTGCGACAGACCACGCCCACCGTTGTTGGCGCCGATCAGGTTCTTGTTGGGATTGGCCGTCGACCAGCTCGCGCCCACCGACAGCGAGGAGTCGAAACTGCCTTCGATCTCGCCAACGTTGAAGGTCACGGCAAAGGCCGGGCTGGCGAGCGATGAGGCAAGGCTGACAGCCAGAGGCAGCCTGGCCCGACGCCAGAAGGGGGATGTGCTTGTCATCGACGCTACTCCTTGTGTTTTATTGTTATGGCGGTGGGGAAATCCAGAAACGAATCAGTCATCGAATCAACACACACGCCAGGTCCGCTCTTGCCATTCCCGGTGCTGACTATAGCCAGCACACTCTGACGCTAGATCCCTCTAAAGTGTGATTTGCACGACCAACGCCTCTGGACCGCCCGTTTCCGGGAGGCCGCCAAAAAACATGTGGCGGGGAGGATGGCGTAATTTGCAAATTTGGCAAGTCACAGAGCAGGACCTGCAGCGCAGACACGTGCCGTCGCCGACGGATACGGCACGCCCGAGGTGTCAGAGGGTCGACAGAAAGGCACTGTTGCTGCTTTGCCACTCCACGATGTCCAGGCGCATGCGTTTCTTGTCCAGCTTGCCGACGCTGGTCTTGGGAATTTCGGTAACAAGCGCGATCTGGCTGGGAATGGCCCACTTATTGATATGACCTTGCTCGACAAACGGCTTGAGGTGTTCCTTCAAACCCTTGGCATCGAGCTGGTGGCCATCACGAATCACCAGCAAGGCAAACGGCCGCTCTCCCCATTGCGGATCGGCGATGCCGACCACCGCCACTTCGCGCACTGCCGGGTGGCGACTGCACAAGTCTTCGAGTTCCAGCGAGGAAACCCATTCGCCACCGGTCTTGATCACGTCCTTGATACGGTCGCGAATGTCGATGAAGCCCATGCCGTCCAGCGTCGCTACATCGCCGGTGTGCAACCAGCCGCCCGCCCACAACTCGGCGCCTTTTTCGGGCTCGCGAAAGTAGCTTCCGGTCAGCCAGGGCGCACGCAAAACCAGCTCGCCTTGGGTTTCGCCGTCGGCCGGGAGGAAGTTGCCCTGTTGATCGATGATGGCGGCCTCCACCAGCATCCCCGGCACGCCGGCCTTGATCCGGTAGGTGATGCGCTCGTCTTCACTGCCCGCTTTCAACTCCTCGTTGATGTGCGCTACGGATATGAGCGGTCCGGTTTCGGACATGCCGTACGCGGCAGTGAGCTGGATACCCTTGGATTTGGCGGCCTGATACAGGCTGCGGGTCAGGGAGCTGCCGCCAATGATGATCTTCCAGCCGCGGAAATCGACATCCTGGGCAGACTTGGCGTTCAGGAGCATTTGCAGGATGGTCGGCACGCAATGGGAGAAGGTGACTTTCTCCCTGCGCCAGAGCTCTACCAGCAACTCGGGATCGTAGCGGCCGGGGTACACCTGCTTCAGACCAAGCATGGTTGCGGCATAGGGAATACCCCAGGCGTGCACGTGAAACATCGGCGTGATCGGCATGTAGACGTCATCGCTGCCGAGCAGCCGGGTGCTGTCGATACAGCCCATGATGGTCGCCACGCCCATGGTGTGCAGCACCAGTTGGCGGTGGGTGAAATACACCCCCTTGGGGTTGCCGGTGGTGCCGGTGGTGTAAAACGTGGTGGCGACCGAGTTTTCGTCGAAATCCTCGAACACGTATTCGGGGCTGGCCGCCGCCAGCAGGGTCTCGTACTCGCCCACGAGGTTGGGCAGCTCGGCGGTCTTGTCTGGCAAATCGGTCAGCAGCAGGGTCTTTTCGACCGTATTCAGATGTTCGGACATCGCCTGATACAGCCCGGTGAACTCGCTGTTCACCAGCACCAGACGGTCATCGGCGTGATTGATGGTGTAGGCGATCTGCTCGGGAGAAAGCCGCACATTGACGGTGTGGATGACCGCGCCAATCATTGGGATGGCGAACATGCACTCCAGGTAGCGGTGGCTGTCCCAGTCCATCACCGCCACGGTGTCGCCGGCTTTCACGCCCGCCGCGGTCAGTACGTTGGCCAGGCGGCAGATGCGTTCGTTGAGGGTGGCGTAGGTGTAGCGGACCGAATCACGGTAGATGATTTCGCGCGTCTTTTCATAACGACTGCCGGACAGCAGCAGGCGCTTGATCAACAGAGGGCACTGATAAGCGCCATCGGCGGGCGGAAGAACGCGAGTCTGTAACATATGAAGCCCTTTTCAAAGTCCACAGGCGTGGCTGGAAATATGGACTCTAGGGCCTCGGGCTGCCAGTGAAATCAGTAAAAGGGATGATTTGGCGAGACGCCCCGTGCTGTCTGCAAGGGGCGTCCGGGTTGCTGCATATGCTCGGTGTTAGGCGTCCTGAATTCAGGTTTCAGCGGACCTCGGTCAGCGCCAGCTTGATGCCCAGCGCGATCAGCACGCCGCCCATGGCCCGATCGAACCAGTGCCCCATGCGCGCGAATCCTGCGCGTACTCGGGCCTGGCTGAACAGTCGCGCCACCAGACAGAACCACGCCGCCGTCGCCACCGCGAGATACACGCCGTAACCGCCCTGCACCAGCAATGGCGTATGCGGATTGATCACCACGGTGAACAGCGAGAGGAAGAACAGCGTCGCCTTGGGGTTCAGGCCATTGGTGACGAAACCGCTGATGTAGGCACCGCGCGCCGTGCGCTCGCCGGGAGTGGCCTTGATGGCGGCATCGCCCGTCGCAGAGGCCGGTTTGGCGCGCAACGCCTTGATGCCGATGTACAGCAGATAGGCAGCGGCTGCCCATTTCAGCGCGTTGAACAGCACGATGGACTGGGAAACGATAATCCCGATCCCCAGCAGCGAATAGCCCACATGCAGAAAGATCGCCGAGCCGACGCCCAACGCCGCCCAGGTCCCGGCCTTGCGCCCATGAGTCACGCTTTCACGCACCACCACCGCGAAATCCGGGCCGGGACTGGCAACCGCCAGCAAGTGAATCAGCGCAACGGTAAGAAACTCTGCCCAGTACATGTGGGACCTCCTGGAGGATTGACGTCTGACCCGGCAGATTACGCTGTCTGGTGTGTCCGCAACAGGTGCCCGCATTGATGCGACGCAGGGCTTGCTCTAACTATCGTGCGACGCTGGAGCCTGGGGAACGATCATCGCAACTATCGTGCGACGCTCTGCGTCGCATGCCGTTCTGGACGCTCCGCATCCTGCTGGCCCATATCCTGTTAGACTGCGCGCTTTTTCAGGAGCCATTCCATGGACCCGCGCAGCGAAGTGTTACTCCGTCAGGCCGAGCTGTTTCAGGGCTCGCTGTTGTTGGTCGGGCTGCCCGCCGATGACCTGCTCGGAAAACTGCCGGATGCCCGTGGATGGTGCTGGCACGCCGGTGATCAGGCGGCGCTGGACGCACGTTTTGAAGGGCGCGTGGATTTCGGCGTCGAAGCGCCACAGACTGCTTTTGAAGCCGCCGTGCTGTTCCTGCCCAAGGCACGTGACCTGACCGACTACCTGCTCAATGCGCTGGCCTCGCGACTGGCCGGGCGCGAGCTGTTTCTGGTCGGCGAGAAACGTGGCGGTATCGAAGCGGCTGCCAAGCAACTGAGCCCGTTCGGTCGCGCACGCAAGCTGGACAGCGCCCGCCACTGCCAGCTGTGGCAGGTGACGGTCGAGCACGCACCGCAAGCCGTCAGCCTGGAAAGCCTCGCCAAGCCCTACCAGATCGAATTGCAGGACGGCCCGCTTACCGTCGTCAGCCTGCCCGGCGTGTTCAGCCATGGCCGCCTCGACCGTGGTTCAGCCCTGTTGCTGGAAAACATCGACAAGCTGCCCAGCGGCAACCTGCTCGACTTCGGTTGTGGCGCCGGAGTGCTGGGGGCGGCGATCAAGCGTCGTTACCCGCACAACGAAGTCATCATGCTCGATGTCGATGCCTTCGCCACCGCCAGCTCGCGCCTGACCCTGGCCGCCAATGGCCTGCAAGCCCAAGTGCTGACCGGTGACGGCATCGACGCAGCACAGATGGGGTTGAACACGATTCTGAGCAACCCGCCGTTCCATGTCGGAGTTCATACCGATTACATGGCAACGGAAAACCTGCTGAGAAAAGCCCGCCAACATCTTAAATCAGGCGGCGAACTGCGCTTGGTGGCGAATAATTTCCTGCGTTATCAGCCGTTGATCGAAGAGCACGTCGGGCAGTGCGAAGTCAGGGCGCAAGGCAACGGTTTCAAAATCTACAGCGCCAAACGCCCCTGAAATAAGCACTTGCCGAAACGTTTTCGCGGAGGCAGAATCCGCTCCGTCCTAGGGGAGTAGTCTCCCACGAGCGCCATGCTCGTCCGGCACGTATCAACATACTTGGTCCTCAGACCATGGTACGTGCGACCCGGAATCCGCTCAGACGGATCGGTGGTTTGACAAGACCTATGACACGAACACCTTACCCGGGGCGGGGAGGTCGTACGTGTCATAGCCGTGTCGGCCCGCCCCTTAGGAAACCTGATGCTGGAATCATTCTTAATCCCTACCGCAGTGGTCGCACTCGCCGAAATCGGTGACAAGACGCAGTTGCTCGCGCTCATTCTCGCTGCGCGCTTTCGCAAGCCCTGGCCGATCATCGCAGGCATCGTTGCCGCAACGCTGGCCAACCATGCAGCAGCCGGCGCTGTAGGTGCGTGGTTCAGCAGTTATCTGTCAGACGCAGTGCTGCACTGGATACTCGCCGCCAGCTTTACCGCCACGGCGCTGTGGACACTGGTTCCGGACAAGATGGACGATGACGAAGCCAGCACGGCACGCAAGTTCGGCCCGTTCATGACCACGCTGATTACGTTCTTCATCGCTGAAATCGGTGACAAGACGCAGATCGCCACGGTGATGCTGGCGGCGCAGTATTCCTATCTGTGGCTGGTCATTCTGGGCACCACGGTGGGCATGCTGCTGGCCAACGTGCCGGTGGTACTGGCGGGCAATTTCGCCGCCGAGAAACTGCCGCTGACCCTGATCCGCCGACTGGCTGCCTGCGCGTTCTTCGTGCTGGCGCTGGTGGCGGTTTACAAGGCAATGCAAGTCAGCGGCTGGGTGTAATGCTGGCCCGTAGCGTTGCAAAGACACGCACAACGCTACGGGCGACTCATTCACTCAGGATTTGGGGGCAGCCTGATACAGCGGCATGACTTTCGGAATCGCAGCCTGCAACGAAGCGATGCGACTTTCCGAGGCCGGGTGAGTGCTCATGAACTCAGGCTGCGAACCACCGGAGTTCTGGGTCATCTTCTGCCACAGGGTGATCGCCGCATTCGGGTTGTAACCGGCACGTGCGGCCAGCTCCAGACCGAGCAGATCGGCTTCGTTCTCGTTACTGCGGCTGTTGGGCAGTGTCAGGCTGTAGTTGACCACGGTATCTGCCAACGCCAGGCTGTCCTGTCCCAATCCCAGCAAGGCACCTGCGCCCTGCTTGGCCATTGAAACGCCGTATGCCTTGGACATCGCTTCACGCCCGTGCTCGCGCAGGGCATGGGCGATCTCGTGGCCCATGACCGCAGCGATTTCATCGTCGGTCAGCTTGAGGGTATCAATCAGACCGGTGTAAACGAAAATCTTGCCGCCAGGACCACAATTGGCGTTCAGCTCGTCGCTCTTGATCAGGTTGACTTCCCACTGCCACTGCGCCGAATCAGGCCGCAATTTGGGCGCCTGGGCAATCAGTCGATTGGCGATTGCATGAACCCGCTTGGCATTGGCGCTGGTGGTGTCCAGCACCCCTTTGCTGGTCGCCTCGCCAACGGTCTGCTGGTAGGACTGGGCGTACATTTTGTTGACTTCATCCGTGGAGAGCATGCTGAACATGTACTGTTTGCGCTCCACACCGACCGAGTCGCCACTCGTGGTATTGACTGCCTGACACCCGCCGAGCAGCAACGCAGCGCTCAAGGCACAGAAGGCAAATGAAGGACGCATGGTGTATCTCCTTGTGTGTAAAACGGTCAGTCCCGGGGCAGACCTCTGCGCCAGATACCGGCCAACTGGCATCTTGGTCTTTGACAGGGGTGGATGGTTCCCGCAGGTGTGTCCAGTTTGTATCAGATGTACTTCAACGCGGATATCGGATTTGTCCGATTCGGTGTTTTTTGCCGTCCCCGCCTAGCTTAATGGCGTGAGGCACTCGGGCGCATTCAGCTTGGGATCGTTGACCAGATTGGCCAGAGGCCGTTCGCGCAGCGCCGTCTGCGGGGCAGCCAATAACGCTTGCAACGTCGGCAGCGGCGTGTCGGCGGCCAGCCAGTCTTTCTGACCCTTGGCATCCAGAATCAATGGCCGACGCTGGGTCGCAGCCGCCTGGGTGACCACCGCGACGCTCAGGTAAGTATGCCCCTGCACCGGATAGGCTTCCCAGATGGCGGCGAAAAACAGCGCGGCGCCCTCCCCCGGCGTCAGCCAGAACGGACGCTTGCGCACCGTGCCGCGCCACTCGTAAAAGCCGTTGGCGGGGAGCAGACAGCGGCGATGGGTGAAGGCATCGCGAAACATCGGCTGCTCGGCCACGGTTTCGGCGCGGGCATGGGCGGGCGTTTTCGACAGGTCGGTGAGCCAGGCCGGCGTCAGGCCCCAGCGCGCGCGCACCAGCTCGATACCGTCAGCGTTTTCGGCGGCGCGCATGATCAACACCCAGTCGGCTGGCGAAATGTTCCATTGCGCCTGCTGATCGGCAGGAAAACCGGGCAAGGCGGCAAAGGCAGGGGTCCAGCGAAACAGGGCGTAGCGTCCACACATGGGGGCTAATCAGACTCTTTTAAGGTGCTCAGCACACCAGTACATCGGGGAAGTCGTCCGGCTCATCGCCAGACAGAGGCGAGGCACTATTGTACGCAGTGATCAACGCTCGTGCGCGAGCGACCTGCGCATCTTCGACCTTGAGTGCCAGCAGCCCCAGCCCCGGCAGCTCGCCCATCGCCCCGAGCAGATCGCGACCGGCCAGATGCGCCTTGATGCCTTCACTGGCGAGCATTGCCAGCAGCAACTCGGCCTCCATCAGGTTCTCGGGCTCGTAGATCTTCTGCATCACTCGTTCTCGCTGCGAACGTCCAGATTCCAGTCTTCGCCGTCGGTCTGCAGGTCGAAAATGATCGGGCGGCAACAGACCGGACAGTCTTCAATGTACTGTTGATCCCCACCGGAAAGGTCCAGTACGGCTTCGACAGGTTCGCCGCAATAAGGGCAGTCGTAACTCTGTAATTCCTGCATCACGGTCTCCGGGATCAGTTATGCGTATAATTGACCCATTCTTCAGAAGGCAGTTTTAACAAATCCGTCTTCTTTTTACCCTATTCGATTCAAACAAGAGAGCATGATGGGCGAATTTGATGCCATCCGACCTTACAACGATGCAGAAGTCCCCGCCGTCTTGGCACGTCTGCTGAGCGACAAAGCCTTTCTCGCCATTCTGACCCGATTCCGCTTTCCCCGCCTCGCGGGCGCATTCGGCTGGCTGCTGCAGCCTACCCTGGCGCGCAAGCTGCGCCGCGAGTTTGCCGGTATCGACTCGGTCGCCACGCTGCAGGACAAGGTCGAATATTACGTCGACCACACGATCGAACGCGCCACGGACGGGGTCACCTACACCGGCGTCGAACAGCTGAAGTCCGGTTGCGCCTACCTGTTTCTGGCCAACCATCGCGATATCGTCATGGACCCGGCGTTCGTCAACTACGCCGTGTACCACGCAGGCCTGCCCACTCCGCGCATCGCGATTGGCGACAACCTGCTGCAAAAGCCATTCGTCAGCGACCTGATGCGCCTGAACAAGAGCTTCATCGTGCATCGCTCGATCATCGGGCGACGCGAGAAAATGGCGGCTTATCAACTGCTGTCGGCGTACATCAATCACTCGATCACCAAGGACTGCCAGTCGATCTGGATCGCTCAGGCCGAGGGCCGCGCCAAGGACGGTGACGACCGTACCGAGTCGGCGATCCTCAAGATGTTCCACATGAGCCGCAAGGATGAGCCGTTTGGCGACGTGATCCGTTCGCTGAACCTGATCCCGGTGTCGATCAGCTACGAATATGATCCGTGCGACAGCGCCAAGGCCCGCGAGCTGTACATTCGTGCGACAACCGGCGTCTACACCAAGACGCCGGGCGAAGACGACGTGAGCATTGCCCTCGGCATCACCGGCTATAAAGGCCGTGTCCACGTGAACTTCGCACCGCCGATCACCGAGTATTTCGAGGACACCAAGCAACTGGCCATCGAGATGGACCGGCAGATTCTCGGCGGCTATCGGCTGTTCCCGGTGCATTACCTGGCTTACGCGCAGTGGAGCGATGCCGATCCGGCGCTGGAAGTGCCGAAGGCTGACGCACTGTTCCCGGCCGATGAACTCGAACGCGCCAGGGAGGAGTGGGAAAGTCGCCTGGCTGGCACGCCGATCGAGCACCGCCCTTACATGATTCAGCAATACGCGACACCGGTGCGCAACCAATACCGCGTCAAGGCAGGGCTGGCGCTTTAAGAGTCGGAACGTCTATCGCGCCCATGCTCCGCGTGGGTACGCCGTTCTGGATGCTCTGCGTCCGGTCTTGAGCGCTTCAGCGCGCCGTGACGCAGAGCGTCACCCAAGGCACTCCCATGCTGGAGCGTGAGGAGCGTGAGGAGCGATAGGTATGCGGGAGAGCACGTGTCATGCCCATGCTCCGCGTGGTCATGCGCCCCCGAAATATTCTGCATGACAATTCTCTGCCGCTGTCACCCCAGCGTCATACTTCGCCTGCATTGTGTGGCTCCTCGAGAAACGGACTTCCCTCTCTTTGGAGCTTGTCATGCTGCATGCAAAAAATCAGGATCGCCTTTATCTCATTGCCCCAAGCGATGAGCAGCAGGAGTTGATCGATGGCCTGGCCTTCAATGTTCAGGACCGCCACTGGTTGGTCTACTGCGCACTGGGCGGGCATGTTCATTATGATCTGCCGGATCTGGATCAGGACACGGGGTTGAGTTTTCTGGACTTTTACCAGCAGGCAGCCTGATACCAAACCCGGAACAGCAAAAAGCCCGGCCCCCCTCAACAGGGGCCGGGCTTTTTTTTATCGCGATGGTTAGAGGCTTACTGCGACAGGGTCGAACCGATGGTCGGGTCCTGGAACACGCGGGTCAGTGCGTCGCTCAGCACGTCGCTCACCAGCTTGGTGTTGGTTTCCTGATTCGGCGCCATACCGAAACGCTGATCCAGCGATGCGGCGTAACGACCACTGTAGGTGCGACCGTTATTGCGCACGTCAGCGCGGAACGTCGAGCTGATGGTGGCTTCAGTCACATACAGACCTTCCTTGGGCGACTGGTACTTCAAGTCAGCGAGGGTCACGGTCAACTGCGGAGCGCTGCTGCCCTGGGTCGGCGTAAAGCCCAGCAGGCGCACGGCGGCTTCAGCCTGGGCCTGGAGCTTGGGAACGATATCGGCACCGTTGACGCTGATCGAACTGGTTTCCGGGTACATGCCGCCGCGCGTGCCCAGTGTCGGGCCAGGACGGCCGTCGACGACACGCACCACCACAGGCTGCCCGCGCCCTACCGGCGCCAGCTGCGCGTTGAGCTTGGGCGTGGGGCTGAGTTGTTGTGGGCTGTGGGCGCAACCCACCAGGGTCAAACTGCTTGCAGCAAGCAAACCGAACAAAATGCGACGCAGCATGCTCATTTCTCCATGGGCCAGACACTGAATGTGCCGCAGTATAGCGGCCTGTAACAGCCGCTAACCAGAGGCCACTGACCGTTAAGCCTCGGACATTCGACACGCATCGGGGTTCACGCAGCAACGCAGGGCGAGATTCATCCGGCACGGTGTAATCATGGCGTCACATCCACGCGGCAGACTCGCCTCCATCGCACAGACGCTCATTCACGTCACAGGAGCTGCGCCATGAATCTGTTCCAGTCTCTGTTCACTGCACGCCCCCAGCATCGCCACTACGCACGTATCGATCAGGCAGGCATCTGCCGTGCATTCAAACACTGCGCGCAACGTCCGACCGGCGTGGAATGGGTTGAAGTGACCGAGCAACGGATCAGCTGGCTGAATCGACCACTGCCCGCCAGCGCACGCGTGACGCAGCGTAGCGAACGCTCAACGCGCGGCCAGTTGCTCACCGCCTGACCGGAGAGCGAATAAAAGTCATTTAAAGCGATCAATTCCTGCCATTTCATCGCTATAATCTCCCCCCGATTATAAGGACGTCTCCTGATCGGGCCTCGCAGCACTGCTAATCGCCGTATTAGCGCCTTCGTAATGCCCACAGAGAGCCGCCCACACAGGTCATTTGCGCACGAGTGTGCTCGATGAAAGGTGAAGAAAGCTCGAATCGAATCGAACCTTTCCCGCCCGTCAGCGCCTCACTCTTTATGCTCCTGACCTGCCAGCGCTGTCATCGCAGCCATTTCGAGGTTTGGTTCGCGTTCCCAAAAGGACGTGAAAAACGGGTTTCACTACTTCACAAGAGTGTGGCGAGCAAATGAATAGGTACGCGTTTGTAAATGCACCATCAGCGTCTGAACCGACTCTCTTGAACAGGACTGACCGCGACTGCGCCTCCATGACCGGAGCCTGACGCCATCGGCAGGAGCCAATTGCACAAGGGGCTCCCTGACGATGGTCGAATGGCCTCGCAGGCCTGGAAATGCGTTCATGAAGCAATGATGAACCATGACCGGACCTGACCGGGACCTGCGCTTTGGATGCGAAAAATTGCGAAGAATCGGTCAGGCGATCCTGGCAAGGCGCACGAGGGTAGACATTTGATCTAGCCCACGAACACCTGGCAACCAGCCTCAGGATCGTATGCCGTCAATTTGGTGCTGCAGATTTTGGAGACGCGTTAATGGCGCATAAAGAAGCAGTCGATGTAGTACTGGTCGGAGCGGGCATCATGAGTGCCACTCTGGCGGTATTGCTTAAAGAGCTCGACCCCGGCATCACGCTGGAAGTCGTTGAGCTGATGGATTCCGGTGCTGCAGAGAGTTCCAACCCGTGGAACAACGCCGGCACCGGCCACGCAGGTCTGTGCGAGCTGAACTACACGCCGCCTGCGGCTGATGGCTCCATCGACATCAAGAAAGCGGTGCACATCAACACCCAGTTCGAAGTCTCGAAACAGTTCTGGGCCTATCTGGCACGCAAGGGCACCTTTGGTTCAGCCAGATCGTTCATCAACCCGGTCCCGCACCTGAGCTTCGTGCAGGGCGAAAAAGGCATCTCGTTCCTCAAGACCCGTTTTGAAGCCATGAGCAAGCATCACGCCTTCTCTTCGATGGAATATACCGAAGACAAGGCAAAGCTGGCCGAATGGATGCCATTGATGATGCCGGGGCGGCCTGCGGACGAAAAAATTGCCGCAACACGCATGATGAACGGCACCGACGTCAACTTTGGCGCGCTGACCAATCAACTGCTCGGCCATCTGACCAGTGCTCCAGGCACACAGATCAAGTACCGCAGCCGGGTGACCGACCTGACCCGCAACGGCGCTGGCTGGACCGTCAGCGTCAAGGACGTGAATGGCGGCGGCACGCGTGAGATAGATGCCAAATTCGTGTTCCTCGGTGCCGGTGGCGCAGCGTTGCCGCTGTTGCAGTTGTCGGGCATCGAAGAAAGCAAGGGCTTTGGCGGCTTTCCGGTCAGCGGTCAGTGGCTGCGTTGCGACAACCCGGAAGTGGTCAAGCATCACCAGGCCAAGGTCTACAGCCAGGCCGCCGTGGGTTCGCCGCCAATGTCCGTGCCGCACCTGGACACCCGCGTGGTCGATGGCAAGAAATCCCTGCTGTTCGGACCGTATGCCGGCTTCACCACCAAGTTCCTGAAACACGGCTCGTTCCTCGACCTGCCGCTCTCGGTCCGCGTGGCCAACATCAAACCGATGCTGGCGGTGGCGCGCGACAACATGGACCTGACCAAATACCTGGTCAGCGAAGTGATGCAATCAATGGAGCAACGCCTGGAATCGCTGCGCCGCTTCTATCCGGAAGCGAAAGCCGAAGACTGGCGTCTCGAAATCGCCGGTCAGCGCGTGCAGATCATCAAGAAAGACGCGAAAAAAGGCGGCGTGCTGCAATTCGGCACCGAGCTGGTCTCCGCAAAAGACGGCTCATTGGCCGCCCTGCTCGGTGCGTCACCGGGTGCATCGGTGACCGTGTCGATCATGCTTGAGCTGCTCGAACGCTGCTTCCCGGAGAAAACCCGCACGGAATGGGCGACCAAGCTCGAAGAGATTTTCCCGGCCAGGGAAAAGATCCTCGAAACCGATGCGCCGCTCTACGAGCGCATCAGCGCGCAGAACGACGAGGCGCTGGAACTGGTCGAGAAAAGCAGCCAGGAACACAGCTTCGCCTGACCCTACCGCTGCTGCTGTGCTGTAACAAAAAGCCCCGTGAGCCTTTACCAGCCACGGGGCTTTTTATTGGGTGTATTGCAGGTGCCGGTCAGAGGCTTCGGGACAGTACGGCAATGTGCTCCGGGCCAATTCCGCAGCAGCCGCCAATGTGCGTGGCGCCGCGCTTGACCCAGTCTGCCGCCCACTGCTGATAGCCCTGCGGGTCAAGGTCTTCACGCAGCTCATCCAGACCGTCGTTGGCCGTGGCGTCCTTGGGTTGCGGCGGGAAGGCGTTGGCATACGCACCAATGGCTATGTCGACGTCCAACGACTTGAACACTTCACGCGCCGCGTCGATTGCGCCGCCGATCACCTCTGGCTGGCTGCAGTTGAACAGCAGCGTGGCGACACCCATTGCTGCGGCGGCCCTGGCGGCATCGGCGACCGGCTCGCCTGAGCGCAGACGCGGAGTTTCGTCAGTGTCCTCATCCTGCAGGGTGAACGACAGCCAAAACGGTTTTCCGTCATTGGGCAGCCCGGCGCGGATGGTCTGCGCTTCGAGAATGCAGCTCTGGGTTTCAGCCAGCCACAGGTCGACATACGGCGACAGCCCGGCAACCAGTGGTTTCAGCACATCGGCAGCCTGCTCCGGCTGATACAGGTCAGGGCGATAGGAACCGAACAGCGGCGGAATGGAGCCCGCCACACGGGCGCGTCCGCCAGAGGCATCGGCCGACTCACGCGCCAGTTGCCCGGCCAGCGCAGCCAGTGCCTGACCTTCGCGGGCAAAACGTTCTTCGCCAATATGAAACGGCACGACGGCGTAGCTGTTACTGGTGATGACCTGAGCACCACTTTCGATATAAGCGGCGTGTACCGCACTCACCGCTTCGGGTGCTTCACTCAATGCCAGAGCCGACCACTCCGGCTGGCGAAACGGGGCTCCGCGACGCTGCAGTTCACGGCCCATGCCGCCATCGAGAATTACAGTTGTGCCTTGAGTCATATGTGATCTGCTTATATGTATATGAAAAAAACTCATTATGAGTCAGTCTTGTATAACGTATTTAATACGGCCCTTTCATCAAACTACAAACACTTTTTCAGGGGAAATCTGTGAATTATCGCGCTCTGCTGGGCATCGGCCTGGTCACTCTGGCGGCCTCCACACACGCTATGGCCGGCGCCACGCTGGATCGCGTGCAGAAAAACAAAGAGCTGGTCAACGTCCTCATGGAAAGTTACCCGCCCTTCTCTTTCCTGAATGACAAGAATGAACTGGACGGCTTCGATGTCGACGTCGCCAAGGCCGTGGCGCAGAAACTGGGCGTCAAGTTGCGCCTTGAAACGCCGTCCTGGGACGTGATCGCCGCAGGCCACTGGAGTGGCCGTTATGACATCTGCGTCTGCTCGATGACACCGAGCAAGGCCCGCGCCGAAGTGTTCAACTTCCCGGTCGAGTATTACGCCTCGCCTGCGGTGATCGTAGTCAACGCCTCGGATGATCGTATTCATTCGGCCAAGGACCTGAGCGGCAAGAAGGTCGGTCTGACCAGCGCCTCCAGCTATGAAAGCTATCTGAACAAGAATCTGGTCATTGATGGCGCCGAAGACAAGCCACTGCAGTACCCGTTCGAAGACGTACAGATCGCCCCGTACGACAACGATAACGTGGCCTTTCAAGACCTCGGGCTGGGTGCTGGCAAGCGGCTGGACGCGATACTCACCAATCTGGTGACCGCAAAACCGCGCCTGGATCAGGACAAGCGCTTCAAACTGGCGGGCGAGCCGCTGTATGAAGAACCCAACTCGGTGGCCATCGAAAAAGACGATCCGGAATGGGACGCCAAGGTTCGCCAAGTCTTCGCCGAACTCAAGAGCGACGGCACCCTGAGCAAGCTGTCGCAAAAGTGGATCGGTGCTGACATCAGCAAATGACTTCCTTTCAGTCCCAGCGCCCACCCGAGCAGGCCGAGCAGAGCCTGCTCAAGCGAGTTTTCGGCTTCCGCACACGGCTTTACCTGACCTGGCTGGCCATGTTTGTGCTGTTCGCCGGTTTCTTCCTGAGCTTCGATCTGAAGCTGTCGATCATCCTCGACAAACTGCCGAATCTGATCGGGCTGCATCTGGCCCCCAACGGCTTTCTGCAGGGCGCGGCGCTGACATTGTTCGTGTCAGTGTGCTCGATCGTGGTCTCGGTGGCGCTCGGCTTTGTCACGGCACTCGCGCGGCTTTCCAGCAGCGCGGTTGCGTTCGGCATCGCCAGCTTTTACGCCTCGTTCTTTCGCGGCACGCCGCTGTTGATCCAGATCCTGCTGATCTATCTCGGCCTGCCACAACTCGGCATCGTGCCCGGAGCCATCACGGCGGGGGTGATCGCGCTGTCGCTCAACTACGGAGCTTACCTGAGCGAGATTTTCCGTGCGGGCATCATCGGCGTCTCTGCCGGACAGCGTGAAGCCGCGCTGGCCCTGGCCTTGCGCCCGGCGCAGATCTTCTGGCGCGTTACCCTGCCCCAGGCCATGCGCACGATCATTCCGCCGACCACCAACCAGTTCATCTCCATGCTCAAGGACTCCTCACTGATTTCAGTGATGGGCGTCTGGGAAGTGATGTTTCTGGCACAGTCTTACGGCCGCTCCAGCTATCGATACATCGAAATGCTGACCACCGCAGCGGTGCTGTACTGGATCATGTCGATCGGGCTGGAGTTGTTGCAGTCACGATTGGAGCGGCATTACGGCAAGGCGTATCAGGCGCGCAAATGATTGCAGCTTTCGTCCGTACGCTTTGCGTGCGGTGCAGCGTAGCCGTGTGACGCAGAGCGTCACGAAATGCATGCCAACGCTGAGCATTGGCACGATAGGTGTTCTCTGGTGCGCCTATCGTTCCTCACGCTCCGCGTGGGAATGCAGTTCCGGACGCTCTGCGTCCAGCCCTGGCAATGCGGAGCCTTGGCAGGATAGTCAACCGCAGGCTTTTTCGATCAGTTCGATGTACTCATCAGCGTTACGCTGATCCTTGATCAGGGCGATGAAGTCGTTGCCGTGCTCGTCCTTGCCGTCGAAGTCATGGCCCGCTTCCTTGAAGAACACCAGAAAGCGTTCGAAATCGTTGATGCGCAGCCCACGGTAGGCCTTGATCAGCTTGTGCAGCGACGGCGAGGTAGCATCATACGGCTCGAAATCGAGGAACAGTTTAATCTGCTCATCGCCGATCTCATCGCCAATCAACTGCTTCTTATCTTTACGCATTACAGGCTCCAGCAGGTCGCAGACACTTTCACGGTCGGGCAGTTTACCCTCCGGCGAGCGCCGCGCTCAACGCGCACGTGCAGAGGTGGTGTGCAGATCAGCCCAGATGTGCCCGTTGGCATAACTGAGGAACTGGCAATAGACCTTCTCGTTGCGCAGCAAGTCCACCAGCACACGGTATTGGGACAGCGGGTAATAAAGCGTCAACGTGCGCGACGGCTCATCATAGGTCGGCTTTTTAAGGCTTTTGCTATCACCGCCATCGAAGTGCACGAGCACCTGGGAGATGGACGCGCCCTTGTTCAGCGACTTGCCCTTGAGACGCAGCGACAAGGGCGAGGTGACCGGAATCGGCTGCTGACTCGACTGCCGCTGGTTACCGGCAACGATGGTGTATTCGGTGACACGCATCAACTGTTGCTGCTCGGGCACACCTTCGCGCAGGCTCAGGTCGTCAGGCGGCAGGTATTGATCGTGCATGGGGCTGGCCGAAACCGGCGCAGCAGGTGCGGCAACTGCCAGACCAGACAACAGCACCAACGCCACGGCGCCGGGAATCAGTAGCTTCATTGAGGGTTTCCATATAATTGCGAATCGACGACCGCCCCTGTTCGCAGAAGCGGCCGTCAGAATGCCTTACATCCCTTTGACCGCATAGATACCGGCAGCGTTACGCCAGTAGCCTTTGTAGTCCATACCGAAACCGAAGATGTAGCGGTCGATGCACGGCAGGCCGACGTAGTCGGCTTTCAGGTCCGGACGGGCCTTGCGGTCGTGGTCCTTGTCGATCAGCACGGCGGTGTGCACGGCGCGCGCACCGGCGTGTCGACAGAAGTCGATGATGGCACCCAGGGTGTGACCTTCATCGAGGATGTCGTCGATGATCAGCACGTCACGGTCCATGAACGAGACTTCCGGCTTGGCTTTCCAGAACAGATCACCACCGGTGGTTTCGTTGCGATAACGCGTTGCGTGCAGGTAGGACGCTTCCAGCGGGAAGTTCAGGTGGGTGAGCAGCTTGCCGGAGAAAATCAGGCCGCCATTCATGACGCAGAACACGACAGGATTGCGCTCGGCCAGCTCGGCATTGATCTGCGCGCCGACGCGGGCAATGGCCGCATCCACTTCGGCCTCGGTGTACAGGCAGTCAGCTTCGCGCATGACTTGACGGATATGCTCGAGATCAGCGGACATGACGCTCTCCAGGTAAGGCAGATTGAGAAAAGCGGGCAAAGGTACGCATCCGTTCAAGCCAGAGCAAGTGATTCTGGACTAACGTTGCGTGTGTCTTGCAAAAGCCGCGAACGTCGAAGCTTCGTAACGATACTGCACGTGCTTTAAGACAGTAACAGCTGAATAGATTAACCTAGACCGATTTTTGCCCCGCTGGAGCCTTTCCCCATGCCCATTCGTGAGATCCGTCACCCGCTGATCCGCCACAAGCTCGGCCTTATGCGCCGCGCCGACATCAGTACCAAGAACTTCCGTGAGCTGGCTCAGGAAGTCGGCGCGCTGCTGACCTATGAAGCCACGGCCGACCTGACCCTGGAAAATTACGACATTCAAGGCTGGGCCGGTACGGTGTCAGTCGAGAAGATCGCAGGCAAGAAAATCACCGTCGTGCCGATTCTGCGCGCCGGTATCGGCATGCTGGACGGCGTGCTCAGCCTGATCCCGGGAGCCAAGGTCAGCGCGGTCGGCGTGGCCCGCAACGAAGAAACCCTGCAGGCACACACTTACCTGGAAAAACTGGTCCCGGAAATCGACGAGCGCCTGGCGATGATCATCGACCCGATGCTGGCCACCGGCAGCTCGATGGTCGCCACCATTGACCTGCTGAAGAAGGCTGGCTGCAAGGAAATCCGCGCCATGGTTCTGGTCGCGGCGCCCGAAGGTATCGCTGCCGTAGAGCAGGCGCACCCGGATGTGATGATCTACACCGCCTCCATCGACGAGCGTCTTAACGAACACGGCTACATCATTCCGGGCCTGGGCGATGCCGGTGACAAGATTTTCGGCACCAAGCAGAAGGACGCGTAACCCGATGACGCAGCAGGAGTTCAACGATCCACTGTGGCGCACGATTCTATCCGGCGCGCAAATGCTGTTCGTGGCCTTTGGCGCGCTGGTCCTGATGCCGCTGATCACCGGGCTCGATCCGAACGTGGCACTGTTCACCGCAGGCCTGGGCACGCTGTTGTTCCAGATCGTCACCGGGCGTCAGGTGCCGGTCTTTCTGGCCTCGAGCTTTGCCTTCATCACCCCGATCATCCTCGCCAAGGGCCAGTTCGGTCTGGCCGCGACCATGGGCGGTGTCATGGCGGCAGGCTTTGTGTACACCTTTCTCGGTCTGGCCGTGAAGATCAAGGGCACCGGTTTCATCGACCGCCTGCTGCCTCCTGTGGTGATCGGGCCGGTCATCATCTCGATCGGTCTGGCGATGGCGCCGATTGCAGCCAACATGGCGATGGGCAAGTCCGGCGATGGCGTGCAGTTGATTCCTTATCAGACCGCCATGCTGATTTCGATGCCGGCCTTGCTGACCACACTGATTGTGGCGGTGTTCGGCAAAGGCATTTTCCGTCTGGTGCCGATCATCTCCGGCGTGCTGGTGGGCTTCGCGCTGTCGTTCTACTTTGGTGTGGTCGATACCAAAAAGATCGCTGACGCCGCCTGGCTGGCCTTGCCGCACTTCACCGCACCGGAATTCAACTGGCAGGCGATTCTGTTCATTGTCCCGGTCGCCCTGGCACCGGCCATCGAACACATCGGCGGGGTGATTGCAGTCGGCAGCGTGACCGGACGCGACTACCTGAAAAAGCCGGGCCTGCACCGCACGTTGTTCGGCGACGGCATCGCCACCACCGCTGCCGGCCTGTTCGGCGGCCCGCCCAATACCACCTACGCCGAAGTGACTGGCGCGGTGATGCTGACCAAGAACTACAACCCGCAGATCATGATCTGGGCGTCGTTCTTTGCCATCATCCTGGCGTTCATCGGCAAATTCGGGGCGCTGCTGCAGAGCATTCCAGTCCCGGTAATGGGCGGCATTCTGTGCCTGCTGTTCGGTTCGATTGCCGCAGTGGGCATGAACACCCTGATCCGCCACAAGATCGACCTGGCCGAAGCGCGCAATCTGGTGATTGTCTCGGTCACGCTGGTGTTCGGGATCGGCGGCGTATTGATCGGCACCGGCAACGGACCGAACGATTTCGGCCTGAAAGGCATTGCCCTGTGCGCCGTGACTGCCATCGCCCTGAACCTGATCCTGCCGGGCAATGACAGCTGGAAGAACAAGCAACTGGATGATCAGTTGCCTTGACGCTTCACTTCTTGACTATCGTGCCAATGCTCCGCGTTGGCATGCAGTTCTGGACGCTCTGCGTCCTGTCCTGAACATGGGGTGCGGCGCAGATTTGTGACGCGGAGCGTCATCCTGGGCATTCCCACACTGGAGCGTGAGGAACGATAAGCGTCTGGAAGAACACTATCGTGCCCATGCTCCGCGGTTCAGCGCATCACAACATCAACGGCGCACGCTCGCACAGCCTGTTCAGCTCTTTCGCCCAGTTGGGGTCGTCGTTCAGGCAAGGGATCAGGATCAGTTCCTCTCCCCCCGCTTCCTTGAACTGCTCGGCACCGCGGTCACCGATCTCTTCCAGTGTCTCGATGCAATCAGCGACGAACGCCGGGCACATGACCAGCAGCTTCCTGACACCTTTCGCCGCCAGTTCATCCAGATGCGCTTCGGTGTAGGGTTCGATCCACTTGGCGCGCCCCAGACGTGACTGGAACGACACCGACCATTTACCGTCAGGAATGCCCATACGCTTGGCGAACGCCGCCGCCGATTGTATGCACTGCGCGCGATAGCAGGTGGCGAGCACTTCGGCGGGCGCGGTCATGCAGCAGTCGTCCTTCAGGCAATGCTTGCCGGTCGGGTCGAGCTTGTGCAGGTGCCGCTCGGGCAGACCGTGGAAGCTCAGCAGCAAATGGTCATAAGGTCGCTCCAGATGCGGCCGCACGCTTTCCACCAGTGCACTCAGGTACTCGGGCTGATCGTAGAACGGCTGCAGAACCGAGAACTGCATCTTCAACGATTTGGCGCGCACCACGCGTTTGGCTTCTTCAATGACCGTGGTCACCGTGCTGTCGGCGAACTGCGGGTACAGCGGCGCCAGGGTGACTTTTTTGAAGCCCTGCTCTGCCAGCCGCGTCAGCACGGTTTCGATGGACGGCTCGCCATAACGCATGGCCAGTTCGACCGGCCCGTGCGACCACTCCTTTTTCATCGCCTGCTGCAGACGCTTGCTCAGCACCACCAGGGGCGAACCTTCATCCCACCAGATGGACGCATAGGCGTGTGCGGACTGCTCGGGCCGCTTGATCAGAATCAGCGAGACCAGCAGCCTGCGCACTGGCCATGGCAGGTCGATCACATAAGGATCCATCAGGAACTGGTTCAGATAGCTGCGCACGTCCGCCACTTGAGTAGAGGCAGGCGAACCCAGATTGACCAGCAACAAAGCGTGATCGGTCATGCAACATCCTATTCATTTCAACAGCGTTCAGTGGCGACCCAGCAAATCCTGCAGGGCGGTGTCGAGTTCGGTGTACTTGAATGTAAAACCAGCTTCCTGCAAACGCTCCGGCCGTGCACGCTGGCCACCGAGCAGCAATACCGAAAGCTCGCCCAGCAATACTTTCAGGGCCAGCGCCGGCATGGGCATAAATGCCGGCCGGTGCAGAATGCCGGCCAGGGCCTTGGCAAACTGACGATTGCGCACCGGTGACGGCGCACAGACATTATAAGGACCCTTTGCTTCATTCAGATTCAACAGAAAATCAATCGCGGCGATTTGATCCTGGATGTGAACCCACGGCATCCACTGCCTGCCATTGCCGATCGGCCCGCCCATGCCGAATTTGAAAGGAGGTAACAGACGCTGCAGAAAACCGGCACGATCGGACAGCACCAGGCCTGTGCGTATCAGCACCACGCGCACGCCCAGCGCCTCGGCGCGTTGTGCGGTTTCTTCCCAGGCGTTGCACAGCTGGCTGGCAAAGTCTTCCTTGGCAGGCAGCGAGGTTTCGTCGATTTCGCGCTCGCCACTGTCGCCATACCAGCCGACTGCAGAGCCGGAAATCATCAGCGCAGGTTTTTGCTCGCGAGTGCCCAGCCATTTCAACAGTTGCTCGGTCAGGCCGACGCGACTTTCCCACAGTAACAGACGGCGCTTGCGGGTCCACGGACGATCCGCAATGGGCGCGCCCGCCAGGTTGATAATTGCATCCACCGGCTGCGTACCCAGCTCATCAAGGCTGGCAATGCCACGCACCGAAGGGCCGCACAGCTCGACGACGTCGGCGGGTTTTCGGCTCCATACCGTCAATTCATGGCCTTGAGCAGACCAGAAACGGCAGAGCGCTCGTCCTATCAAACCAGTACCACCGGTCAGCAATATGTGCATGGCAGATAACCTCGCGTGGCGTAGGTGACAATTGGGTAGTCTTATTTTTACTAGTGACGCTGGTCAGGAAAACGAAACTGTCAGCTGAACCATAGGCCACAGCAGAATGAAACGCAGCGTCGAGGCCTTTGCCCGAGTCGCTGAACCGTTCGACCTTGCCAGTGGCAATGTGACTCAACCGCTAAATTCTAAAACCACTGCAAGTTATACCAAACAAGAAGATTGTACAGGTTTTAACTACGGCGTAGTCTGTACAGACAAGGTAACGAGGCCCCTATGACTGTCCCTATCGCAATCATCGGTACCGGTATCGCCGGACTCTCCGCAGCCCAGGCGCTGACATCCGCCGGGCATCAAGTGCACCTTTTCGACAAGAGCCGCGGCAGCGGCGGTCGTATGTCCAGCAAGCGCAGCGACGCAGGTTCGCTGGACATGGGGGCACAGTATTTCACCGCCCGTGACCGACGCTTTGCCACCGCAGTCAAGCAGTGGCAAACCCAGGGTCACGTCGCCGAGTGGACACCCTCGCTCTATAACTTTCATGGCGGCAGGCTCAGCCCCTCTCCGGACGAGCAGGTGCGCTGGGTCGGCACGCCTGGCATGAGCGCCATTACCCGGGCGATGCGCGGCGATCTGCCGGTGTCGTTCTCGTGTCGCATCACTGAAGTGTTCCGTGGCGAACAACACTGGAACCTGCTGGATGCCGAAGGCGAAAGCCACGGCCCTTTCAGCCATGTGATCATCGCCACCCCGGCCCCTCAGGCCACTGCCCTGCTGGCTGCTGCGCCGAAACTGGCCAGCGTCGTGGCAGGCGTGAAGATGGACCCGACCTGGGCCGTGGCGCTGGCCTTCGAAACCCCGTTGCAGACGCCCATGCAGGGTTGCTTCGTGCAGGACAGCCCGCTGGACTGGCTGGCCCGCGACCGCAGCAAACCTGGTCGCGACGCCACGCTCGATACCTGGGTGCTGCACGCCACCAGCCAGTGGAGCAGGCAGAATCTCGACGCTTCCAGAGAACAGGTCACCGAACAGTTGCACGGTGCATTCGCGGAATTGATCGATTGCACCATGCCCCCGCCAGTGTTCAGCCTCGCGCACCGCTGGCTGTACGCACGGCCTGCCGGCTCTCACGAATGGGGCGCCTTGTCGGACGCCGATCTGGGCATTTATGTCTGTGGCGACTGGTGCCTGTCCGGGCGCGTGGAAGGCGCATGGCTGAGTGGCCAGGAAGCAGCGCGCCGACTGCTGGAGCATGTGCAATGAATCAGATCAACCCGCGCAAGCTGCTGCTGTCGAAATGGACAGCCGCCACCCCGCTCAACCGGGAAAAGCACTTCCTGGTCACCGAGCTGTTCAAGGACGAAGAAGGCACTGTGCTGGAAATCGAACTGCAGGCTGTGCTGACCCAGCGCAGCGAGCGGCTGCCGTGGCAGGTGTTGCAACAGGCGGATACCTGGCGAATGGGCTGGAAGTAGCTTTTACCGCCCTCTACAAAGAATTTGACTTGTACAGTTACACCCCTATGATGAAGACAAGTTGTACAGCACGAACTATCTGTACAAGTCTTCTGTAGAGGTGACTGATGGCGACGTCCTTAATCGAAAAACCCAAACTCGGCATCAGTGCCTGCCTGATGGGTGCCGAGGTTCGCTTCAATGGCGGACACAAGGAATCTCATCTGTGTACGCAGGCGCTGAGCAAGTATTTCGATTTCGTCCAGGCGTGCCCCGAAGTCGCTATCGGCATGGGCATCCCCCGCGAGCCGATCAGGCTGGTAGGCGACGCAGAAAATCCAAAGGCGCTCGGCACGGTCAATCGTGACCTGGACGTTACCGAGGCATTGGCGGATTACGGCATACAGATGGCCGATGAGCTGGGCGATATATGCGGTTACATCTTCATGCAGAAATCCCCGTCCTGCGGTCTGGAGCGCGTCAAGGTCTACCGCGAAAACGGCGCTCCGGTCGATGGCGGTGGTCGCGGGATCTATGCGCAGGCCTTCTGCGAACGTCATCCCGATCTGCCCGTTGAGGAAGACGGCCGGCTCAACGATGCGGTGCTGCGCGAAAATTTCGTCACCCGCGTGTTTGCCTATGCCGCCTGGAAACAGCTGTTGAAGGAAGGCATCACCCGGCGCGCCCTGACCGAATTCCACTCGCGCTATAAATACCAGCTGATGGCCAACGATCCGGTGCAGTACAAGGCGCTGGGCAAGATGCTCGGCAGCATGGGCCGCACCGACCCGAACGAAATCGCGCCGTTGTACTTCAGCCAACTGATGGCGGCCTTGAAAAAGTGCGCCACGCGCAGTACGCACACCAACGTCCTGCAACACCTGTGCGGTTATTTGAAACAAACCATTACCAGCGAGGACAAGCAGGAAATCCAGCAGGTCATCGCCCAGTATCACCAGGGCATCGTGCCACTGATCGTGCCGCTGACGCTGCTCAAGCATCATTTTCGCCAACATCCGGACCCCTATGTGGCACTGCAGGTGTACATGCAGCCCCACCCGGAAAACCTCAGCCTGCGCAATGCGATTTGACTCATGAATGAAACAGACACAGAGGTGCCGGGCGACTGGCTGCCGATCCGCGAGGTCGCACGACAGACAGGCGTCAACGCCGTCACCCTGCGCGCCTGGGAGCGGCGTTACGGACTGATTGTCCCGCACCGCACCGCCAAAGGTCATCGGCTGTATTCGGACGAGCATGTGCAGCGCGTCATGAAGATTCTGACCTGGCTCAACCGTGGCGTGTCGGTCAGTCAGGTCAAGGGCCTGATCGACGACAATCGCCAGGACGCTCTGCCGCCGACCAACGACTGGGACGCATTGCGTCAGACCTTGCTGGTCGCGATCGGCGAGCTGGCCGAACGCCGGGTCGATGACGTGTTCAATCAGGCGATGTCGCTGTACCCGCCGCGCACACTGTGTGAACAGTTGCTGCTGCCGCTGCTGGCCGAACTGGAACGGCGCTGGCAAGGCAAGTTCGGCGCACAACTGGAGCGCACGTTTTTCTACTCCTGGCTGCGCAGCAAGTTCGGCGCGCGCATCTATCACAACAACCGTCAGCTCAATGGCAGCCCGTTGCTGCTGGTCAATCAGTCCGATCTGCCGCTGGAGCCGCATCTGTGGCTCGCGGCCTGGCTGGTGAGCAGCGCCGATTGCCCGGTCGAGGTGTTCGACTGGCCGTTGCCGGTCGGCGAGCTGGCGCTGGCAGCCGAATACCTCAAGCCACGCGGCATATTGCTGTATTCCAGCAAGTCGCTGAACGTGACCCAGCTGCCACGATTGCTGGCCAATATCACCTGCCCTGTCGTGCTGGGCGGACCAACGGTGCAGATCCATAATGCCGAGTTGCTCGTACAGGCCAACGAGATATCTGGACTGACCCTTGCCCACGACGTACTCAGCGCTCAGATCGAGCTGGGCAAGCTCGGACTTATCTAAGGACTTCTCATGCAACTGATCTGGCTGCGCAGCGACCTGCGCGCTCAAGACAACACTGCCCTGACCGCCGCCATGGAGCGCGGTCCGACGCTGGCGGTTTACCTGCTCAGTCCCACGCAGTGGCGCAGCCATGACGATGCCGACTGCAAGGTCGACTTCTGGCTGCGCAACCTGGTCGAGCTCGAGAAAGCGCTGGGCGAGTTGAATGTTCCCTTGCTGATCCGCGAGGCGGACACCTGGGACCAGGCGCCTGAAGTGCTGGCAAAGCTGTGCACACAGTTCAAGGTCGAGGGCCTGCACCTCAATCAGGAATACGGCATCAACGAGACCCGTCGCGACCAGGCAGTGCAGAAGGCGATGGAAAAAGCCGGTGTGCACTTCAACAGCTATCTCGATCAGCTGTTATTCAAGCCCGGCAGCATCCTGACCAAGACCGGCAACTATTTTCAGGTATTCACCCAGTTCAAGAAGGTCTGCTACACCCGACTGCACGAGGCCATGCCACACCCGGTGCGCACCCCGAAAGCGCAGCCGGCACAGTCGATAAAAAGCGATCCGATTCCCGATCAGGTCAAGGGCTTTGCCACGCCAGCGAAAGCGTTGCGTGACCTGTGGCCAGCCGGTGAGGCGGAAGCCAGACGGCGCATGGACGCCTTCGCCGACGAGCAGATCAGCTACTACAAGGACGAACGGGATTTTCCGGCCAAGCCCGGCACCAGCCAGCTGTCGGCCTATCTGGCGGCCGGGGTGATTTCGCCGCGCCAGTGCCTGCACGCGGCCCTGGCCAGCAATCAGGGCGAGTTCGAGACCGGCAACGTGGGCACCGTGACCTGGATCAACGAGCTATTATGGCGAGAGTTCTATAAACACACGCTGGTCGGCTACCCGCGCGTCTCGCGTCATCGCGCCTTTCGCCCGGAAACCGAGGCGTTGAAGTGGCGCGATGCCCCCGAAGAGCTGCGCGCCTGGCAAGAAGCGCGCACCGGGCTGCCGATCATTGACGCAGCGATGCGCCAGTTGCTGGAAACCGGATGGATGCACAATCGGCTAAGGATGGTCGTTGCGATGTTTCTCACCAAAAACCTGCTGATCGACTGGCGCGAGGGCGAGCGCTTTTTCATGCGCCACCTGATCGATGGCGACCTGGCGTCGAACAATGGTGGCTGGCAGTGGAGCTCGTCCACCGGCACTGACTCGGCGCCCTACTTCCGTATTTTCAATCCGTTGTCGCAGTCGGAACGCTTCGACCCCGAAGGCGTGTTCATCAAACGCTGGCTACCGGAACTGGCGGATCTGAATAAAAAGCAGATTCATGACCCGTCGTTAATCGGTGACCTGTTTGGCGCGGCTGACTACCCGAAACCCATCGTCGACCTGAGCAAAAGCCGCGCCCGCGCCCTGGCAGCGTTCAAGGCCCTACCGGCTCGACAGCCGGCCGCAGGAGTCGAACATGGCTGATTTCCTGCATCGCTTCGCCGAAGGTTTTGCCGCGCTGAACAAGGACAACCTTGACCAGGTTGCCGAGCTGTACAGCGAAGACGTGTCGTTCAGCGACCCGATGCACGATATTCACGGCCTTGCTGCCATGCGCCGCTATTTCGGCGAGCTGTACGCCAACGTCCAGGACCTGCACTTCGACTTCCACGCCTTCGACGAGGTGCGCCCCGGCGAGGGCTATCTGGTCTGGACCATGAGTTATTCGCATCCGCGTCTAGCCGCCGGCCGGACAATTCAGGTAGAAGGCTGTTCGCACCTGAAGTGGCGCGACAAGGTTTATCGGCACCGGGACTACTTCGATGCCGGTGCATTGCTCTACGAACATCTGCCCATCATGGGCCGGGTCATCCATTGGTTGAAGAAGAGGTTGGGATGAGCACTCCTGTTGCACGACGCATCTGGTTGACCGGGGCAAGCAGCGGCATTGGCCTGGCGCTGGCCAAAGAACTGCTCAACGCCGGTCATCGGCTCGCGCTGACCGCCCGCACGCTTGAGCCATTGCAAAATCTCGCAAACGTTTATCCCACGCAGGTGCTGCTGGTGACCGGTGACATCACCGACCCCGAGCAAGTCAAGGCGATTGCCGGCGATATCGCGCAGCAATGGGGAGCCCTGGACACCGCCATCTTCAACGCGGGCACCTGCGAATACATCGATGCCCGGCAGTTTGAAGCGGCCATGGTCGAACGCGTGGTGCGCACCAACCTGCTGGCCAGCAGTTACTGCATCGAGCACGCATTGCCGCTGCTGCGCAAAGGTCATCAACCGCATCTGGTCGGCGTCGCCAGTGCGGTGACCTACCTGGCGCTGCCCCGCGCCGAAGCCTACGGCGCGTCGAAGGCCGGCCTGCGTTATCTGCTAGAAGCCCTGCGTCTGGATCTGGCCAGCGAAAACATCGACGTGACGGTGGTCAGCCCTGGATTCGTCGACACGCCGCTGACGCAGAAAAACGATTTCCCCATGCCGATGCGCTGGCCGGTCGAGAAGGCCGCCAAACATATCGCCAGCAAACTGGGGCGCAACAAACGCCCCTTGGATATCGCCTTTCCGGCGTTGTTCATCTTCAGCATGAGCTTGCTGGCCCTGCTCCCGGCACGCGCCCGACTGGCCCTCGGCAAACGCATGGCGCGCAACGAATCGTCGAATAAGGACGCGCAATGAAGATCGCAGTCATTGGCAGCGGGATCGCTGGCCTGACCAGTGCCTACCTGCTCAACCGCGCGCATGAGGTGACCGTGTTCGAGTCTTCGGACTGGATCGGCGGGCACACTCACACGGTGGACGTGCAGGTCAAGGGCCGCGCCTACGCCATTGACACCGGTTTCATTGTTTTCAACGACTGGACCTACCCCAATTTCATTCGCCTGCTAAGCCAGCTGGGTGTCGGCTTCAAGCCCGCCGAAATGAGCTTTTCGGTGCATGATCCGCGCACCGGCGTGGAATATAACGGCAACAACCTCAACAGCCTGTTCGCCCAGCGCAGCAATCTGCTGTCGCCACGGTTCTGGGGCATGCTGCGCGATATCCTGCGTTTCAATCGCCAATCGGTCGATGATCTGGAAAACCAGCGCATCGCGGCGGACACCACGCTGGGCGAATACCTGAAGACCGGCGGTTATGGCCAGCGCTTCATCGATCATTACATCGTGCCTATGGGCGCGGCGATCTGGTCGATGTCGCTGGCCGACATGCTCGGCTTCCCGTTGCAGTTCTTCGTGCGTTTTTTCAAGAATCATGGGCTGCTCTCGGTCACCCACCGCCCGCAATGGTGCGTGATTCAGGGCGGTTCCAGAAGTTATGTGGAACCGCTGACAGCCTCGTTCCGCGAGCGCATTCGTCTGTCGTGCCCGGTCACACGTGTCGAGCGTGACAGCGAAGGTGTGACACTGCACAGCGCCATGGGCAGCGAACGTTTCGACAAGGTGGTGTTTGCCTGCCACAGCGATCAGGCCCTGGCCCTGCTGGCGCAGCCATCGAGTGCCGAGCAGTCGATTCTCGGCGCCCTGCGCTATGCCGAAAACGATGTGGTGCTGCACACCGACACGCGACTGCTGCCCAAGCGCAAACTGGCCTGGGCGAGCTGGAACTACCGCTTGGGCGGCGGCGAACAGCAGTCGGCCGCCGTTACCTATGACATGAACATTCTGCAAGGGATCGAGAGCGACACGACGTTCTGCGTCAGCCTCAATCAGACTGCCGCCATCGACCCGGCCAAGATCCTTGGCCGCTACCGCTATGCCCATCCGCAATACAGCCTCGGTGCGATCGCTGCACAGGCGCGCTGGGAGGAAATCAACGGTGTCGATCACACTTGGTACTGCGGCGCCTACTGGGCCAACGGTTTTCACGAAGACGGCGTGGTCAGCGGCCTGCGTGTCGCCCAGGCCTTTGGTGAAACGCTGTGAACAGCGCCCTCTACAGTGGCTGGATCAGCCACCGGCGGTTTGCACCGCGCGCCCATGAGTTCACCTATCGGATAGGCCTGCTCTATCTGGATCTGGATGAGCAGGACAGCGTGCTGGGGCTTTCCCCACTGGCAGGTCGGGGGCGTTTTGCGCCGTTCTCGTTTCGTGAGCGAGACTATCTGCCAGAGCTGACCGGGCAAGGGCTGACGCTCATCCAGGCGGTCCGCGAGCGGGTCGGCAAAGCGTTGGGCCGCATTCCGTCGGGTCGCGTCTGCCTGCTGACCCAGGCACGCAGTTGGGGCCTGTCGTTCAACCCGGTGAGTTTTTTCTACTGCCATGAGGCCGACGGCACACTGGCCGGCATTCTGTGTGAAGTCACCAACACCCCGTGGGGCGAGCGCTACAGCTACGTACTGCCCGCCAACGGTGAAGGCCATCAGCATTTTGCCGTGGCCAAGGCCTTTCATGTTTCCCCGTTCCTGCCACGTGATCTCGAATACCGCATGAGCTTCAGCCAGCCCGCCGAACGGATTGGTGTACACATGGCTGACTGGCAAGGCGAGCTGAAGATGTTCGACGCCACGCTCAATCTGACCCGCCAGAATCTGAACCGCAAGACGCTGCACCGCTATCTGATCGCTTATCCATGGATGACCGCGAAAACCTGTCTGGCCATTTATTGGCAGGCCATGCGCCTGCTGGTCAAACGCATACCCATCTTTTCCCATCAGGCCGCTGACGGCGAGTACCGTGCCGCCGCGCAATCCAAGGACTCACTCCATGAAAAGCAGTAGCAGTAGTTTTTCTGCCAATCTGGGCACCAATGGTTTGACTGCCAACCTCTTGCGTCGAGGCGTGCTGAGGCAACTCGCAGGACTGCGTAACGGCCAGTTGGTAGTAATCGAACGGGGTGAGCGCCATGTGTTCGGCAAGAACGGCGCACTGATTCAGGCTGAAATCCACATTCTCGATTCGGCAGCCTGGGGCATGGTCGCCAGCAACGGTTCCATCGGTGCGGGTGAGGCCTTCATTCATGGCTACTGGACGACACCAGACCTGACGGCGGTGGTCCGGGTGTTTGTCAGCAATCTGGATGTGCTGGATGCGATGGAGGGCGGAATGGCACGCCTGACCCGCCCGCTGATTCATGCGCTGCACTGGCTCAACCGCAACACGCGCGAAGGCTCGCAGAAAAACATCGCGGCCCACTACGACCTGGGCAACACCCTGTTCGAGCAGTTTCTCGACCCGACGATGATGTATTCGGCCGCGCAGTTCCTCAGCGAAGACGACACGCTGGAACAGGCGCAGTTGAACAAGCTTGAGCGTATCTGCCAGAAACTTGCCTTGAAACCCACCGATCACCTGCTGGAAATCGGCACCGGCTGGGGGAGCATGGCTATTTACGCTGCGCAGCACTACGGCTGCCAGGTGACCACCACGACCCTGTCCAAAGAACAGTTCGCCTACACCGAGCGACGGCTGATCGAACTGGGCCTGCAGGATCGCGTGACGCTGCTGCTGACCGACTACCGTGACCTGACCGGTGAGTATGACAAGCTGGTGTCCATCGAGATGATCGAAGCGGTCGGCCATCGCTTTTTGCCCACGTACTTCAAGCAATGCGCGAACCTGCTGAAAAGCAACGGCATGATGCTGTTGCAGGCGATCACCATCCGCGAGCAGCGTTACGCACAGGCCAAACGCAATGTGGACTTCATCCAGCGTTACATTTTCCCCGGTGGCGCCCTGCCCTCGGTGGCGAAGATGCTCGACATCGTCGGCAGCGATACCGACATGAACCTGCTGCACATGGAAGATTTCGGCTTGCACTACGCACGCACCCTGCGCCTGTGGCACGACAACTTCAAAAACGCTCACGGCAAACTCGCTGAGCTGGGTTACGACGAGCATTTCCTGCGCCTGTGGGAGTTTTACCTGTGCTACTGCGAAGGCGGCTTCCTGGAGCGGACCATTGGCACCGCGCAACTGCTGCTCGCCAAGCCCGAAGCGCTGCGCGAACCCTTGCTTGGGCGCTTCAATGCTTAAATCCATCGCCAATGCGCTGTTGTTTCAGATCGGCTGGTTCGCCTGCGTACTGGGCGGCAACAGCTTCTGGCTGCTGATCGCCATCGGCGTCCTGGCGGTGCATTTTATGTGGATCAGCTCATGGGCAGCCGAAGGCCAGCTGATTCTGACCGTGACCTTGATCGGTATCGTGCTGGACAGTGCCTTGATGACACTCGGCGTTTTTGATTTCGGCACGGGCGGCTATCTCTTGCCGCTGTGGCTGGCGCTGTTGTGGGCGGTGCTGGGCACCACGCTCAATCATTGCCTGGCCTGGACGGCGAAGCCACTATGGCGCGCAGTCGTGCTGGGCGCTATTGGCGGCCCGATGTCGTACTATGCCGGCTCGCAACTGGCACAGGTCCATCTTCCCCTTGGAGTGTGGCCAGGCATGCTGGTGCTGGGCCTGGTCTGGGCGGGTGTATTTCCCCTGCTGCAATGGCTGGCAGCCCGCGCCGCCAGACACTCGGGAGAACCGCTCTGAACGCTACACTCATCCCGCTCGCAGAGATCCACGGCGAAGAACCCGCGGTCACGTGTTCGACCTGCGCAGCCTGCTGCTGCCAACTGGAAGTGATGCTGATCACCGATACGGGCGTGCCTGAGCGTTACATCGATACCGATGAGTGGGGTGGCGAGGTCATGTTGCGTCTGGATGACGGCTGGTGCGCTGCGCTGGATCGCAACACGATGATGTGTACGATCTACGAGAAACGCCCGTTGATCTGTCGTGAATTCGAAGCGGGTGCGGAAGATTGCCTGAATGAACGCAAAGGGATTGCGACGGCTTATCTTTGATCAGTGTTGCCTGGTTGATAACTATCGTTCCCACGCTCCGCGTGGTAATGCATTTCGTGACGCTCCGCGTCACACGGCGGTTCTTCGACATCAGGTGAATTGGTGCCCGACTCAGGTCACCTTTTCGCCCCTCGGCGAGTTACTTTGATAAGGCCAAAGTAACCAAAGCCTTTCGCTCCTGTTTCCGGCCCGACTTCGTCGGGTTCCTTCGCCCTGACACTGATCCGGGGGCCGCCGCAACGGGCCATCCTTGGCCCGGTGCGGCTTGCTCGGCGTCCTGCCTCGCATCCCCCGGATCAGCGCCAGAACTCAGCCGTCACTAACGTCGCACTCTGCGTTGTCAGTGCCATCGCGATAAAAAAGCATTTTGTGCGCAATGGCTTTGGGCAGGGCATTACGTTGTGCTGTAGCGAAGCGTTGGCACGAATGCCAGTCAAATCAGAACGGCATCTTGTAGTGCAGTGCGTAGCTTTCTATACCGTCGTTCGGCTCTTTGATGCCGGCGTTGGAGTAGTGGGTCGCACGGATACCGACTTCATGCCCGCCCGCGAAGCGCAGACCAAAACCGATACGGTCTTCGAAGTTGAAGGCAGAACCGAACTTGCGGTCTTCAACCTGGGTGTTGGAGAACACCGAGACGCCGATACCGGCTTCTACGTATGGCTTGACGTTGCCGTTGCCGAATTCGTAGACCAGAACAGGGGAGAACGAAAGGCTGTGGTTATCCTTGTAGTCCTTGCCATCCCAATAGGTGTAAGCGCCATCCCAGTAGCCGGTCAAACGGCCGATGTCGCTTTGCAGCCAGGTTTTATCCCAATCGAACTGCACGCCCAGACGATAAGTCATGGTCGACTCGCCGGTCTGACCGACCGAAAACTCAACACCATCAGCCTGCGCGATTGAAGCTTGCCCTGCCAAAGCGGCCGCAATCACGGCCAGGCAAAAGAGTCTCTTCATGAGAAACGTCCTAAATATATTAAATTGTACGAAAAGTGTTGGAATTCATCAGCCGCTTTTATAGAAGCCGCGGAGGCGACGTTAGTTCACCCCAAAAGCGCCTTTTTTCACGTTTTTTTTACAAACGGAAGCTTCTCACATCGCCGACGTTTTGCGACAAAAAAGGTAGGATTTTTCTGAAATTGTCCGGTATGTCACTAGACCAATACACGGTGTCGCGCGCGACACCACTGGCAAGCAGGCCGGACCGTGCCAAAAGACGCTGCAGCTGTCGCGCCACTGCGGCTCCGGTGTCGATCAGGGTGACCGATTCGGGGAGCATTTCGCGCAGCAATGGCCTGAGGAACGGGTAGTGCGTGCAGCCCAGAATGATCGTGTCACAGCGCGCTGCCAGTAGCGGCTCTACATAGTGCTGCAGCAACTGACGGATTTGCGGGCTGACCAGATCGCCGGTTTCGATCAGTTCGACCAGCCCGGGGCACGGCTGGGTCACGACCCGCACATCGTTGGCAAAACGGTCCAGCAAGGCCGCAAAGCGGGCGCTTTGTAGCGTTCCGGTGGTCGCCAGCACACCGACGACACCGCTGCGGGTCGCCTCGGCAGCCGGTTTGACCGCTGGCTCCATGCCTACAATCGGCCAGTCCGGGTAGCGCTGACGTATGTGCGACACACCTGCTGCCGTGGCCGTGTTGCAGGCGACGACCAGCGCCTTGGCACCCTGCTCGCGGAAAAACCCGGCAATCGTCAGGCACCGCTCGATGATGAATTCGGGAGTCTTTTCGCCGTAGGGAATGTGCCCGCAGTCCGCCAGATACAGCAGCGACTCGCTGGGCAACAGCTGACGGACTTCATTGAGCACTGACAGACCGCCAACCCCGGAATCAAAGATTCCGACCGGCGCATCGCTGCCATGGCTCATATGAACGTCAAGCATGCTCGCCCTGCACGCTGGCCGGACCACAGACGCTGCACGCCGGGTCTCGCTTGACCTTCAGTTCACGAAAACGCGTGCTCAAGGCGTCGATCAATAACAGTCGACCAACCATGGGTTCGCCAAAACCGGCCAGCAGCTTCAATGCTTCCAGCGCCTGCAAGCTGCCAACCAGACCGACCAGCGGCCCGATGACACCCGCTTCGCTGCAGGTCAGCTCGGCTTCGCTGCCATGCCCGTACAGACAATGGTAACAAGGGCTGTCCGCACGACGCGGATCGAACACCGACAACTGCCCTTCGAGCCGGATCGCCGCTCCGCTGACCAACGGCTTGCCGGCAGCGACACAGGCGGCATTGACCGCTTCGCGGGTGGCGAAATTATCCGAGCAATCCAGCACCAGATCGACAGCCTGCACCGCCGCGTCCAGTGAGTCGGTATCCAGCGCTGCGCGATGAGCGACAAGGGTGATCTCGGGATTGATCGCGCTGAGCCGGGCGATGGCCGAATTCACCTTGGCCTGCCCGATGCTCTGAGTGTCGTGGATGATCTGGCGTTGCAGGTTGGTCAGGTCGACGTGATCGAAATCCGCCAGATGCAGCTCACCAACCCCTGCGGCGGCCAGATACAGGGCCACCGGCGAGCCAAGCCCGCCGACGCCCACGATCAGCGCACGACTTTGCTTGAGTCTTAGCTGGCCGTCGATATCGACGTGTTGCAGCAGAATCTGGCGACTGTAGCGCAGCAGCTCCTGGTCACTCAGCACGGCTTGCATCCGAACGTGATGCGCTCATGCTCGCCCAGATCACGGCGCGTCTGAATACGCTCGAAGCCCTGGCGAATCAGCAGTTCACGCACCGCAGGCCCCTGATCGTAGCCGTGTTCCAGCAGCAGCCAGCCATCCGCATTGAGGTGTGCAGGCGCCTGTTCGATGATCGTGCGCAAGTCATCCAGCCCGTCGGAACCGGCCACCAGCGCACTGCTCGGCTCAAAACGCACGTCACCAGCCGACAGATGCGGATCGGCGTCGGAGATGTACGGCGGATTGCTGATGATCAGGTCGAACTGTCGACCTTGCAGGCCACTGAACCAGTGACTTTCGAAGACTTCGGCGTTATTCAGTTGCAAGCGCTGCCGGTTGCGTTCGGCCAGGGCGACGGCCTCTGGCACACGGTCAACCGCGGTGACCTTCCATTGCTGGCGTTCGTTGGCCAGCGCCAGCGCAATCGCGCCGGTGCCGGTGCCGAGGTCCAGCACCTGAGCGGGTGCGAAGGCAGGCACCAGTTCCAGAGCGGCCTCGACCAGCATTTCGGTCTCGGGACGCGGGATCAACGTGTGCGGCGCGACTTCCAGATCAAGCTTCCAGAAGCCCTGCTGGCCTAGAATGTAAGCGACCGGCTCGCCCTTGCGGCGGCGCTCCATGTAACCGGCGAATGCCACCGCGGCTTCGGTGCTGACGATGCGCTCGGGCCAGGTGTGCAGAAAACTGCGCGGTTTGCCCAGCGCTGCCGCGAGCAGCAACTCGGCATCAAGGCGTGCAGTCGGTGAATCGGGAAGCTCGGCGTTTCTGAGTACACTTGCGATGATGGTCATTTACTCACCCAGTGCCGCAAGTTGATCAGCCTGATATTCAGCGAGTAGCGGCTCTATCACTGCATCGACCCCGCCCGCCAGAACTTCATCCAGCGAATACAAAGTCAGGTTCACGCGGTGATCCGTCACTCGCCCCTGAGGGAAATTATACGTACGTATGCGCTCGGACCGGTCGCCCGAGCCAACCAGCAGCTTGCGTTCGCTGGCGATGGCATTGGCCGCCGCGCTGGTCTGCTGATCATTCAGTTTGGCAGATAGCCAGGACATTGCCCGGGCTCTGTTCTTGTGCTGCGAACGCTCTTCCTGACACTCGACGACAATACCCGACGGCAAGTGGGTAATGCGGATCGCTGAGTCGGTCTTGTTGACGTGCTGACCACCGGCACCCGAAGAACGATAGGTGTCGACCCGCAGGTCGGCTGGGTTGATCTCGATCGCCTGCTGCTCGTCAGGCTCCGGCAACACCGCCACCGTACAGGCTGAGGTATGAATACGGCCCTGGGATTCGGTCTCCGGCACACGCTGCACACGGTGCGCGCCGGACTCGAATTTCAGCTTGCCATAGACGCTGTCACCCTCGACACGCGCGATGACTTCCTTATAGCCGCCATGCTCGCCTTCGTTTTCGGACAGAATCTCGACCCGCCAGCCACGCCGCTCGGCGTAACGCGAATACATGCGGAACAGGTCGCCGGAGAAGATCGCCGCTTCATCGCCGCCGGTGCCCGCGCGGATTTCCAGAAACACGTTACGACCGTCGTTCGGGTCCTTGGGCAACAGCATGCGCTGCAATTGCGCTTCCAGCTCGACCAGTTGCTGCTTGGTTTCGCGAACTTCCTCGACGGCCATTTCACGCATGTCCGGATCGCTGTCCTTGAGCAGCGCCTGTGCGCCCTCCAGGTCACCCTGCACCCTAAGCAACTGCGCGTAGAGCGCAACGACCGGCTCCACTTCAGCGTATTCACGGGAATAGGCGCGAAAGCGTGTCTGATCGCTGATGACTTCCGCGTCGCCGAGCAGCGCGGTCAGTTCCTCGAAACGGTCGCTGAGCACATCCAGCTTATTGAGCAGTGAAGCTTTCATTGCGGGGTTTTATCCGTCGAGCCCTCACCGAGGGCAAATAGTTCCTGGGCCATGGCCAGCGCATCGACGCGACCTTCGGCAGACAGCTTCTTGAGCTGCACGCTCGGTGCATGCAGCAATTTGTTGGTCAGGCCACGCGCCAGCTGGATCAGTACGTCCTCGGCATTGCTGCCGTTGGCCAGCATACGTTGCGCCTTGCTCAGCTCTTCGTCACGCAGCCGTTCGCTTTGCTGACGATAGGCACGCAGCACATCGACTGCGGCCAGTTCGCGCAGGCGCGACATGAAGTCCTCGGCACCCACGCTGACCAGTTGCTCGGCGGCCAGCGCCGCGCCCTGACGGCTCTTGAGGTTCTCTGCCACCACTTCATGCAGGTCATCAACGCTGTACAGGTAAACATCGTCCAGCTCGCCGACTTCAGGCTCGATATCCCGCGGTACGGCGATATCGACCATGAAAATCGGTTTGTGCTTGCGCAGCTTCAGCGCACTTTCCACGGCGCCCTTGCCCAGAATCGGCAACTGACTGGCCGTCGAGCTGATCACGATGTCGCTGTTGACCAGTTCCGCCGGGATGTCCGACAGCAGCACTGCGTGCGCGCCGAACTCGGCGGCGAGCATGCTGGCGCGTTCCAGCGTACGGTTGGCGACCACGATACGCTTGACGCCCAGATCATGCAGATGCCGGGCGACCAGCGTAATGGTCTCGCCTGCACCGATCAACAAGGCCTGGCTGCGTTGCAGGTCACTGAAAATCTGTTTCGCCAGGCTGACTGCGGCAAAGGCCACAGAGACCGGGTTCTCGCCGATGGCGGTGTCGGTGCGCACCTGTTTGGCGGCGCTGAACGTCGCCTGGAACAGTCGACCGAGCAATGGCCCGACCGTGCCGGCTTCGCGGGCAACCGCGTACGCGGACTTCATCTGGCCGAGAATCTGCGGCTCGCCGAGCACCAGCGAATCGAGCCCCGAGGCGACACGCATCATGTGCCGCACAGCAGCGTCATCTTCGTGCACGTAAGCACTGGCACGCAGTTCTTCAAGACTGAGGTGATGATAATCGGCGAGCCAGGCAAGAATACTGTCCGCGCCGAGGTGCTCGTGTTCGATGTACAACTCGCTGCGGTTGCAGGTCGAGAGGATCGCAGCCTCGCGGCTTTCCGTCAGTTGGCAGAGCTGCTGCAATGCCTCGACCAGCTGTTCCGGGGTAAATGCCACACGCTCGCGAACGTCGACCGAGGCGGTCTTATGGTTGATACCGAGTGCAAGGAAGGCCATTCAGGGTCGCAGGTGGTGACGTGAAGCCGGTAATTGTCCTACTTCGATAAGCTCAGAACAACCACCACATATTATTGTCCCACTACAATCGCTCGTCGCAGACCGTGCTTTCGGGTCCGCGACACTGCAAACACACGCATTGCATCAGTTTTTCCGACGGCTGTGGGTTTTGCCAACAGCCTTGTGTCATGATGCTCACACCGCAGGTAAGCCGCCCTTCTTATATATGAATAGATCCTCCGCGTTGTTCCTTGCTCTCGCCTTTCTGGGCGGCTGTCAGTCCATGACTCCCGCATCGTCACAGCCTGTGCCCGCTCAAAAGGACGCCCCGCCCGCGCCTGAAGCCAAGCCGCAGGTCTATGGCTCGTTCACTCAGGACACCCTGGTCAGCCTGTTGAGTGCGGAGCTGGCTGGCCAGCGCAACCGCTTCGACATCGCCCTGGACAACTACGTGACCCAGGCGATCAAGACCCAGGACCCGGGGGTCTCGGAGCGCGCTTATCAGATCGCCGAATACATGGGCGCTGATCAGTCGGCGCTGGATACCGCATTGATCTGGGCGAGGAACGCACCGGGCAATCTTGAAGCGCAACGCGCCGCCGCCATTCAACTGGCGCGCGCCGGGCGTTACGACGATTCGCTGGTGTACATGGAGAGAGTCCTGCAAGGCCAGGGCGACACCCACTTCGATTTCCTGGCCCTGTCGGCGGCCGAAACAGATCCGGACACCCGCAATGGTCTGCTCAAGAGCTTTGACCGATTGCTGGGCAAATACCCGAACAACGGTCAGCTGATTTTCGGCAAGGCGCTGTTGCTGCAACAGAACGGCGATTCCGAACAGTCGCTGAAACTGCTCGAAGACAATCCGCCTAAAGAAGGTGAAATCGCGCCGATCCTGCTGCACGCCCGTCTGCTGCAAAGCATGAACCGAGGCAAGGAGGCGGTGCCCCTGCTGGAAAAAAGCATCAAGAAATACCCCGACGACAAGCGCCTGCGCCTGACCTATGCGCGCATGCTCGTCGAGCAGAACCGGATGGAAGACGCGAAAGTGCAGTTTGCCGCACTCTTGCAGCAGTATCCGGATGACGACGAGCTGCGCTTCTCGCTGGCCCTGGTGTGCCTTGAAGCCAAGGCCTGGGACGAAGCGGCGGGCTATCTGGAAGAACTGATCGCCCGTGGCGCGCATGTCGATTCAGCGCACTTGAATCTGGGCCGCATCCACGAAGAGCGCGATGACCCGCAAAGCGCGCTCAACGAATACGCTCAGGTAGGCCCCGGCCCGGACTTCCTGGCGGCGCAATTGCGCCAGGCCGATATTCTGGTCAGCAACGGCAACGGTGCCGAAGCCGCCAAACGGCTGTCCGAAGCCCGCGCCGAAGAGCCCGATTATGCCGTGCAGCTGTACCTGATCGAAGCCGAAACCCTGACCAGCAATGATCAGCTGGATCGTGGCTGGCAGGTATTGAATCAGGCGCTCAAGCAATACCCGGATGACGCCAACCTGCTGTATACCCGCGCCATGCTGGCTGAAAAACGCAATGATCTGGCGCAGATGGAAAAAGACCTGCGGACCATCATCAAGCGCGAGCCGGAAAACGCCATGGCGCTGAATGCGCTGGGCTACACCCTTTCCGATCGGACCACGCGTTATAGCGAAGCCCGCGAACTGATCGAAAAAGCTCACCAGATCAGCCCTGACGATCCGGCAGTGCTCGACAGCCTTGGCTGGGTGAACTACCGCCTGGGCAATCTGGACGATGCCGAGCGCTACCTGCGTCAGGCCCTCGAGCGCTTCCCCGACCACGAAGTCGCCGCTCACCTGGGCGAAGTACTCTGGGCCAAGGGCGAGCAGCGCGAAGCCAAAAAAGTCTGGGCCAAGGCCCTGGAACAACAACCCGACAGCACCGTCCTGCGCAGCACACTGCGACGCTTGACCGGATCAGAGACCCTTTGACGTTATGTTTTTGCGCCATGTAATCGTATTCAGCCTCATCGCCCTGCTCACCGGCTGCGCCGGCCTCACCTCCCGCGAAGCCGTTCAGGGCAAGGGTGACCCCGCGCAATGGCGCGAACACAAACAACAACTGAGCAGCCTCGATGGCTGGCAGATCAACGGAAAGGTCGGTATCCGCGCGCCGAAAGACTCCGGCAGCGGCACCCTGTTCTGGCTGCAACGCCAGGATTATTACGATATCCGCCTGTCCGGCCCGCTCGGCCGTGGTGCAGCGCGGCTGACCGGCAGGCCCGGCGCCGTGGTGCTCGAAGTCGCCAATCAGGGCCGCTACGAAGCCACCTCGCCAGAATCACTGCTGCAGGATCAACTGGGCTGGAAGCTGCCCGTGTCCCACCTCGTATGGTGGGTACGCGGTCTGCCGGCACCGGACAGCAAAAGCAGCGTGACACTTGATGGCGACAGCCGGCTGGCCAGCCTTGAACAGGATGGCTGGCAGGTGGAATACCTAAGTTACGTCGAGCAGAACGGTTATTGGCTGCCAGAGCGCGTCAAGCTGCACGGGCAGGACCTGGATGTCACGCTGGTCATCAAGGACTGGCAGCCTCGCAAACTGGGGCAATGACCATGAGCACGCCACAACTGGTTTTGCCTGCCCCGGCAAAACTCAATCTCATGCTGCACATTCTGGGACGTCGCCCTGACGGCTATCACGAACTGCAGACGCTGTTTCAGTTTCTCGATTACGGCGACGAACTGGGTTTTACCGTTCGCGAAGATGGCGAGATTCGCCTGCAGACCGATGTTCCCGGCGTTCCGCATGACAGCAACCTGATCGTCAAAGCTGCCCGAGCCCTGCAAAAACAGTCCGGCTGCACACTGGGCATGGATATCTGGCTGGAAAAACGCCTGCCCATGGGTGGCGGTATCGGCGGCGGCAGCTCGGATGCAGCGACCACCCTGCTGGCCCTGAATCATTTGTGGCAGCTCGGTTGGGATGAGGATCGTCTGGCGCAACTGGGGCTGACGCTGGGCGCCGATGTACCGGTTTTTGTGCGTGGACATGCCGCTTTTGCTGAGGGCGTCGGCGAAATTCTCACCCCGGTGGACCCGGAAGAACCGTGGTATTTGGTGCTCGTTCCGCAAGTCGCTGTAAGTACAGCAGAAATTTTTTCAGATCCGTTGTTGACACGCGACACGCCGCCCATTAAAGTGCGCCCCGTTCCCAAGGGAAACAGTCGAAATGACTGTAAGGCGGTTGTAGAGAGGCGTTACCCAGAAGTACGTAACGCTTTGAATTTGTTAGGTAAATTTACCGAAGCAAAATTAACCGGAACTGGAAGTTGTGTGTTTGGGGCCTTCCCAAACAAAGCTGAAGCTGATAAAGTCTCGGCCCTTCTTACAGAGACCCTTACGGGGTTCGTAGCGAAAGGAAGCAACATCTCGATGTTGCATCGTAAGCTGCAAATTCTGTAGCAGGAATTGAGTGCCAGGCACTCGATTGATTCAATACAGGGGCGTCGCCAAGCGGTAAGGCAGCAGGTTTTGATCCTGCCATGCGTTGGTTCGAATCCAGCCGCCCCTGCCATTTTCTATACTCATCCAGGTTACCCTCAGCCTCTAGGTACTGCGCGTGTCCAAGATGATGGTCTTTACGGGGAATGCCAACCCCGATCTCGCTCGGCGTGTAGTACGTCAGCTGCATATCCCACTGGGTGATGTTTCTGTTGGAAAATTTTCCGACGGTGAAATCAGCACTGAGATTAATGAAAACGTCCGCGGTAAAGACGTCTTTATCATTCAGCCGACCTGCGCACCCACGAACGACAACCTGATGGAACTCGTCGTGATGGCTGATGCCTTCCGTCGCTCCTCAGCGTCCCGAATCACTGCTGTGATTCCCTACTTTGGTTATGCCCGCCAGGATCGCCGTCCGCGCTCCGCACGTGTTGCAATCAGCGCAAAAGTTGTCGCTGACATGCTGACCGTGGTGGGAATCGATCGTGTACTCACGGTTGATCTTCATGCTGACCAGATTCAGGGCTTCTTCGACATTCCGGTAGATAACATCTACGGCTCCCCCGTTCTGGTGGATGACATCGAAGATCAGCGCTTTGAAAACCTGATGATCGTTTCCCCGGATATCGGCGGTGTCGTGCGTGCACGTGCTGTCGCCAAATCCCTGGGTGTCGATCTCGGGATCATCGACAAACGCCGTGAGAAAGCCAATCACTCCGAAGTGATGCATATCATTGGTGATGTCGAAGGGCGTACCTGCATTCTGGTTGATGACATGGTCGATACCGCCGGCACGCTGTGCCACGCGGCCAAGGCCCTGAAAGAGCATGGTGCTGCCAAGGTCTTCGCCTACTGCACACACCCTGTGCTGTCGGGTCGGGCGATCGAAAACATTGAAAATTCCGTGCTGGACGAACTGGTGGTGACCAACACCATCCCGTTGTCCGCCGCCGCTCAAGCCTGTGGCCGTATCCGTCAACTGGATATTGCCCCGGTAGTCGCCGAAGCGGTTCGCCGCATCAGCAACGAAGAATCGATCAGCGCGATGTTCCGTTAACTGACATCACGCAGACGAAAAGCGCCCCGCCCTGACATCCGGTCAGGGCGGGGCTTTTTTGCCCATACCATCCGAGCGCTGGTCGCAAACGCAACGGTGGATGTGGTTAATTTGGAGATACAACATGAACGAATTTACCCTGAATGCAGAACAGCGTTCCGACCTGGGGAAAGGTGCGAGCCGCCGCCTGCGTCGTCTCGCTAGCCTGGTTCCAGCTGTCGTCTACGGTGGCGACAAAGCCCCCGAGTCCATCAGCATGCTGGCCAAGGAAGTTGCCAAACTGCTGGAAAACGATGCGGCCTACAGCCACATCATCGAGCTGAACGTTGGTGGCAAGAAGCAAAACGTCATCATCAAGGCGCTGCAACGTCACCCGGCCAAAGGCCACGTGATGCACGCTGACTTCGTGCGCGTTATTGCCGGCCAGAAACTGACCGCAATCGTGCCGATCCACTTCCTGAACGAAGAAGCTCCGGTCAAGAAAGGCGGCGAGATCTCGCACACTACCACTGAACTGGAAGTGACCTGCCTGCCGAAAGACCTGCCAGAGTTCATCGAAGTTGATCTGGGCACGCTGGAAGTAGGTGACAACGTTCACCTGTCCGAACTGAAAGCCCCTAAAGGCGTTGAGTTCGTCGCTTTGGCACACGGTACTGACCTGGCAATCGCCAACGTCCACGCACCGCGTATCGTCAAAGACGAAGAAGAAGGTGAAGCTGAAGAAGGCGCTGCCGAGTAATTCATTACTTGGTAACGTCGGAGTTGCTCAGGAGACATCGCGAGCGATAGCAGGCAAAGCGGGCGAGATCGCTGAGTTTACATCATGGTAAATGAGCAGTTTTCGTCCACATTGCCGCTGTCGTCAGCGGTTCAACCCTCAACTCCAAAGGAAGAGCCCCTGTCGTGACCGCCATACAACTGATCGTGGGCCTGGGAAATCCAGGCGCCGAATACGAACAGACCCGGCATAACGCAGGGGCTTTTTTTGTTGAGCGTATTGCTGCGGCGCAACGAGTCAATCTCGTTCCCGAGCGCAAATTCTTTGGCCTGACCGGGCGCTTCACGCACCAGGGTCAGGATGTTCGTCTGCTGATTCCCACCACTTACATGAACCGCAGCGGCCAGGCTGTCGCGGCACTCGCCGGCTTTTATCGCATCCCGGTCGAGTCGATTCTGGTGGCGCATGACGAACTTGACCTGCCTCCAGGCGTCGCCAAACTCAAAGTGGGCGGCGGCCATGGCGGTCATAACGGGCTGCGCGACATCATTGCGCAGCTCGGCAATCAGAACACATTCCATCGCTTGCGGCTTGGCATTGGCCACCCGGGCGATGCCAGCAAGGTATCCGGCTTTGTCCTGGGTCGAGCGCCACGCGCCGAACAGGAAAAACTGGACGCCAGTATCGACTTTGCCCTCGGCGTGCTGCCGGATATCTTCGCCGGTGAATGGAACCGGGCGATGAAAAACCTGCACAGCCAGAAGGCCTGACATCACTCGAGGGGAAACACCATGGGATTCAATTGCGGCATCGTCGGCCTGCCTAACGTCGGCAAGTCCACCCTGTTCAACGCCCTGACCAAATCTGGTATCGCGGCCGAGAACTTCCCCTTCTGCACCATCGAACCGAACAGCGGCATCGTGGCCATGCCCGACCCGCGTCTGGCGGCCCTGGCAGCCATCGTCAACCCGAAACGCATCCTGCCGACCACCATGGAGTTCGTCGACATCGCAGGCCTTGTGGCAGGCGCTTCGAAGGGCGAAGGCCTGGGCAACAAGTTTCTCGCCAACATCCGCGAGACCGACGCCATCGCCCACGTGGTGCGCTGCTTTGAAGACGAGAACGTGATTCACGTTTCCAACAGCGTCGACCCCAAGCGCGACATCGAGATCATCGATCTGGAACTGATCTTCGCCGACCTCGACAGCTGCGAGAAGCAACTGCAAAAGGTCACCCGCAACGCCAAGGGCGGCGACAAGGACGCAGTGGTCCAGAAAGGCCTGCTCGAGCAGTTGATTGCACACTTCAGCGAAGGCAAGCCTGCACGCAGCCTGATGAAGAGCATGAGCAACGACGAGAAAGCCACCATCCGTGGCTTCCACCTGCTGACCACCAAGCCGGTCATGTACATCGCCAACGTCGCCGAAGACGGTTTCGAGAACAACCCGCTGCTGGACGTGGTCCGCGCCATCGCCGAAGAAGAAGGCGCAATGCTGGTGCCGGTCTGCAACAAGATCGAAGCCGAAATCGCCGAGCTCGATGACGGCGAAGAAAAAGACATGTTCCTTGAAGCCCTGGGCCTCGAAGAACCCGGCCTGAACCGCGTAATTCGCGCTGGCTACGAAATGCTCCACCTGCAGACCTACTTCACCGCAGGCGTCGAAGAAGTCCGCGCCTGGACCGTCCGTGTCGGTGCCACCGCACCACAAGCCGCAGGCGTGATCCACACCGACTTCGAAAAAGGCTTCATCCGCGCCGAAGTGGTGGCGTATGACGACTTCATCCAGTTCAAGGGTGAGTCAGGCGCCAAGGAAGCCGGGAAGTGGCGTCTGGAAGGCAAGGAATACATCGTCAAGGACGGTGATGTGATGCATTTCAGGTTTAACGTCTGATTCGAGTCTTCGGTTTCAGGGGCATCCTGAAACACTTCGAACTGCACACCTCGATAAAACCGCGCCCTGACGCGGTTTTATCGTTTTTGGGCTGCCTGCGAGAAACGCGCCTTGCGCCTGATACGCTCCATTTTTGTGTTGCACTAAAAGCAACAAAGTTTTCAGTTTGTGTTTTTGCTCGCTCTTCGACCCCATGTCCATACTCCCCTACCGACACAGGAGATGGATATGAGCCCTCTTTGGCAGCGCCTTCGCGAACAGGCTCACCAGTTGAGCGAACGCAATCCAGCATTAGGCGAATACGCCAAAAGCCACCTGCTCGACTACGAAACGTTCGAGGCTGCGCTTGCCGCAAACCTCGCGCGTCAGATTCAGGCTCAAGCCAGTAACGTAGCACTGGAGAGCTGGTTCAAGTCGATCATCGACGCCAACCCCGGTATCGCAGAAGCGGCCGCAGCCGATATAAACCACCTGGAAATCGTCAATCCGGCTTGTCCTGACCACCTCACCGCTTTTCTGACCTTCCGCGGTATCCTCGCTGTGCAGGCTTATCGCATCGCCCACGCACTCTGGGCTGAAGGAGACGTGCAAAGCGCGGTGCTCTTACAGAACTGGGCGGCCAATACCTGGAGCATCGACATTCATCCTGCCGCTCGTCTGGGCCGGGCGCTGTTCGTCGATCACGGTATTGGCCTGGTCATTGGCGAGACCGCTGTAGTCGAGGATCAGGTAAGCCTGTGGCACGGCGTCACTCTGGGCAGCACACTCAGCGAGGCGGGCGACAGACATCCCAAGATCCGCCGGGGCGCATTGATTTGCGCCGGTGCAACCGTTCTGGGAAACATTGAGGTGGGAGCGCGTGCAATCGTGGCGGCCAATGCGGTGGTACTCAAGCCGGTAGCCGCAGGAACCGTGGTTGCGGGCGCTCCAGCCAAGGTAGTAGGCGACGCTCCCGCAGCCCTCGCTACCTTTAAAGCAAAATCCCGACGCTAACAGGAGATCCCGCCATGACAGCTACCGCGCAGTTCCCGCAGGGTATCGATCATCCCCTGGTCACGGTACGCAATCACTCCGAGGCACTGGAACTCTATCGCAAGATGGGGTTCGCGCCCTCCCCGGTCAGCCGTCACCCTTGGGGAAGTGTCACATCCCTGATGATGTTCCCGGGTAACTTCATCGAACTGATCGGCGTAGAGGATGCCTCCAAATTCGGAACTAACGCGGTAAACGGCTTCTGTTTCGGCCGTCAGTTGGGGCAATTTCTCGACCGCGGTGAAGAAGGCATTTCGTTGGTAGCACTGCACAGCAAAGATGCCGATGCTGACCACGCCCGTCTGGTGCAGGCTGGTCTGGAAAGTCAGGGTCGTATCGACTTTCGCCGCAAGATGACCTTGCCCGATGGTCGTCAGGATGAAGCGGTGGTTTCCCTGGCCTTGTTTATAGACCCTGAACTACCGGACGCCTCCAACTTTATCTGCCATCAACACAGGCCCGAGCTGATATGGGTTCCAGGCTGGCAAAACCATCCCAATGGCGCGGACGCAATCCTGGCGATCACCTACCTTGCAGAACCCCGGTTACTGGAGACCCGCTGGAGAGCGATCTATGGCGATGCGGTGAAGTACAACGGCGAGGTACTGGAAGCAGATACACGATGCGGCCTGCTCAGGGCCATAGATGCAGCCACGGCAGCCCGAGAGTTTGCAGGCATCGAACTGCCCGGCAGCGTTGAAGAGCGTCCCCACGCGATTGCCATCCGGCTGCACACCAAACGCCTCGATGCGCTGCGCGCGATCCTCGAAGACAACAAGGTTGCGCATCGAGAAGCCTCGGGGCGCATCTACGTCGCACCGCAAGCCGCCGGCAACGTCATCCTGGAGTTCACTCAGAACTGCTAGACGAGGCTTATCCAAGGACCTGTCACTGTCCTGAGCGATCAGGAGGCAAATACGTGGACAGAACAACCACCCTTTCCCAACGAAAAACGCCCCGCAAACAGGTTTGCGGGGCGTTCGGACCAACATTCAGCGGATGCCGGATTATTTCTTCAGACGACCGTAACGGTCTTCAAAGCGCACGATGTCGTCTTCGCCCAGGTAAGAGCCGGACTGCACTTCGATCAGCTCCAACGGCACCTTGCCAGGGTTGGCCAGCGAGTGCTTGACGCCCAGCGGGATGTAAGTGGACTGATTCTCGGACAGGATCAGTTCCTTATCGTCGCAGATAACCTTGGCGGTACCGGATACAACGATCCAGTGCTCGGCGCGGTGGTAGTGCATCTGCAGCGACAGGCACTCACCTGGCAGTACGCTGATGCGCTTGACCTGATAACGCTCGCCGAGATCGATCGTGTCGTAGTGGCCCCACGGGCGGTTGACCAGTGGATGAGTGACGAACTCGGGACGCTCTTCTGCCTGCAGACGCTTGACCACGTCCTTGACCTGCTGGCTGTTGTGCTTGTTGGCAACCAGAACGGCGTCCTTGGTTTCGATAACGATCAGGTCCTCGACGCCAACAGTGGCAACCAGTCGATGGTGCGACTGCACCAGGCAGTTGCGCGTGTCGATTGCCATCACATCGCCTTCCAGGCGGTTGGCATTTTCGTCGTGCGGGCCCACGTCCCAGATCGCTGCCCAGCTGCCCAAATCGTTCCAGCCTGCATCCAGTGGCACGACCAGACCAAGGTCGGTGTGCTCCATGACCGCGTAGTCCACGGACTCATCGGCGCACAAGGCAAACTTCTCGGCCGAGACATGCAGGAAGTAGTTGTCGGCATCGGAGTCAGCCAAGGCTATGCGGCAGGCAGACAATATGTCGGAGCGATGCTTTTTCAGCTCAGCCAGGAACACCGAGGCACGGAACATGAACATACCGCTGTTCCACAGATAAGCACCCGAAGAGAGGTATTCGGCAGCCATTTCCGGCGACGGCTTCTCCTTGAACGCCTCGATCGCGAAGCCACCCTGAGCAATGGATTCACCACAGTGGATGTAGCCAAAACCGGTCTCAGCGTGAGTCGGGGTAATCCCGAACGTCACCAGACGACCCGCCTCGGCATGTACCTGTGCAATCGCTACCGCTTGTCGGAAAGCTTCTTCGTCATGGATATGGTGGTCGGCAGCCAGCACCAGCAGGATCGGGTCGGTGCCATCAGCCATTGCTTCGAGCGCAGCCAGAGCGATGGCAGGCGCCGTGTTGCGGGCGAGCGGTTCGAGGATGACACGACGACTGCCCATCTTCGCTACACGCAGTTGCTCGGCGACGATGAAGCGGTGATTTTCGTTGCTCACAACAACTGCGGGCGCGTGTTCAAGGCCTTTCAAGCGGCCCAGCGTGCGTTGAAACATGGTTCCCTGATCCTGGCCATCAAGGGCAAGAAACTGCTTCGGGAAACTCTGCCGCGACAAAGGCCACAACCGCGAACCACTACCGCCAGCCAGAATTACAGGGGTGAACATAGACGCTCCATTCTTGGGCCACAAAGGCGTAGCAAAGCCCGTATTATCCGGGTGCCCCAGCCGCTATGCAACATGAAGGCCACTACAATATGCCTACCATTCAGCAACTCCCCCGCCGCAACCATCCCGCACCCAGTGCGAGCCGGGCCTACCCATGTTAGTCTTCGCGCCCGATTCCGTACCTGCCTTTATATATCCACCGCACGCAAGTGCAAATTTGCTGCCTGAGTACGCCATTGAGAAGTGATGCAATTGATCGACATCGAGAACGACAGAACATGGATATAGGCTTGAGCTGCACGGTCTGGGCAAACGGCGAGCGCGCCGGGCATCTGGACGGCATCGGCATCTATTCCAGAGCCCTCTGGCAGGGTCTGGACAGGCTTGGTCAGACTGAAGATATGCATGTGAAGCCATATGCCTTTGGCCATGACCTGCCAGTCATCGACTGTGGCAAACCGGAACAGCTGGCCAAGGATTACCGCATCCATGCGGTGCTCAGCGGCGTACTCAAGCTGCCATTGAGCAACTCGGCGAACATTGCCAGAAACGTGCAGCTCTTCCATGCCACTGACCACCAGATCCCGCTGATCAAGGGCGTGCCTGTAGTCGCCACAATCATGGATGTGATTCCGGTGTTGTATCCGGAATGGATCAAGCAGGACCTCAAACGCCTGAAAAGCTGGCTGTTCACCACCAGCATCGAGCGCGCCGAGCACATCATCACCATCTCCGAATACAGCAAGCAGGACATGGTTCGTCACCTGGGCATTGCGCCAGAACGCATCAGTGTCACGCCACTGGGCGTGGATCCTGTGTATTTCGAGCGCATCGACACTGCCGAGCGTGACAGAGTGCTGGCTACACACGGCCTCAAACCTGGCTTCTTTCTCGTGGTGGGCACCCTGCAACCTCGCAAGAACCTGCAACGCGTGCTTGAAGCCTTCCAGCAACTGCCCGCGCAGGTGCGCAAAGAGCACCCGCTTGTGATCGTCGGTCGTGACGGTTGGAGCAACGAAGAACTGCTACCGCAGCTTGAGGCGTTGCAGCAACGTGGCGAAGGTCGCTGGCTGAGTTACCTGCCACAGAATGAGGTGCTGGCGCTGCTGCAAAGTGCCGGAGCGCTGGTGTTTGCTTCGCTGTATGAAGGGTTCGGTCTGCCGGCCATCGAGGCATTCGCGGCGCAGTGTCCGCTGATCGCGTCCAACAATTCTTCATTGCCGGAAGTGACGGGCGATGCAGCATGGGCTGTCGACCCACACAGTGCAGAGAGCATCAGCACTGCAATGCTCGCCGTACTGGAACAGCCTGAAGAACGTGAGCGCAAGGTCCAGTCAGGGCTGGGACGTGCGCGTCATTTCAGTTGGGATGCCTGTGCGCAGAAAACGCTGGATGTTTATCGTATGGTCTTGGCTAATCAACGTTAGTCGAGGAAGCCAAGCAGGGATGAAAGGTTTCTTTTCAACGTAAACCCAGTAGCGGGCTCGGCTGCTGAGTTGCCTCCAGGTCATCGCTGGCACTGACGATGCTTTTCTTCGGGAGCAGCATGCCTATAGCATGGTGAACGCGAGGCTGCTTTCAACGACCGCAAATCAATTTGTTGAGTGATCAACACCTGCGAACGGCAGACGGGCACCGCCCTGAACGCTCTGGTAATTCAGCTAACGATCCAACGTTTCAATGCCCCCCCAACTGCAGGACCACGATCCTGGAACGAGGCATCTCACAAACTGGCATCTCTCCAGCGCATCAAAAATACCATCGACTGAATCGACTAGGCGTTACACAAGCTTTCTACTTATCTGATAATTCGTTTGTCCGGTCGCGAGGATAATTATCGCCGCTATGCTGGTAATGCATCCATGTTCTATTGCGGGTGGTGTGGAACACAGCAGAAACCCTCGATACAGGCATTCGTAAAACAGTACAGTGGTATCTGGCCAACCAGGAACGAGGTAAGTGGAGTCATGGCTGAATGTTATCTTGACTGGATCGTGCAACAGTATGAGGCCGCTGACGCATGAAGATTTTGCTGTTGGGAAAAAACGGGCAGGTTGGCTGGGAACTGCAGCGGGCTCTGGCCCCATTGGGTGATGTGATCGCGCTGGATCGTCAGGGCACTGATGGCTTGTGCGGAGACCTTACCAATCTGGAAGGCCTGGCTGCCACCGTTCGAGCACTGGCCCCGCATATTGTCGTTAACGCAGCTGCCTACACGGCTGTGGACAAGGCGGAAACCGAGCAGGAACTCGCTATGCTGATTAACGGCGACGCACCTGGGGTACTTGCTCGTGAGGCAGCGACGCTGGGCGCGTGGCTAATCCACTATTCCACTGACTACGTGTTTAACGGCAGTGGCGAAAAACCATGGTACGAAAACGGGCATACGGGCCCCTTGTCAGTCTATGGCCGAAGCAAGCTGATGGGTGAGCAGGCGATTCAGGCCAGTGGTGCAAAAGCGCTGGTTCTGCGCACCAGTTGGGTGTACGCGGCCAAAGGCAACAATTTTGCCAAGACCATGCTGCGTCTGGCGACCGAGCGCGACTCGCTAAACGTGGTGGCTGACCAATACGGCGCGCCGACCGGTGCTGAGCTTATAGCCGACGTGACAGCGCAAATTCTGCACAGGGTATTGAGAGATCAGGACTCGGCGGCGCTGGCCGGCATTTATCACCTGGCCGCAGCCGGTGAAACGTCATGGCATGGCTTTGCCCGGTTTATTCTGGAACATGCCGAGCGTAGTGGGGTGCAACTAAAGGTTTTGCCCGACAAGATCGGCGCGATTCCTACAAAAGCGTATCCACTGCCTGCACCGCGTCCGAACAATTCCCGTCTGGCTTTAGATAAACTTGAAACCACTTTTCAACTGAAAATGCCGCCCTGGCAACAAGGCGCGCAACGCATGCTGGATGAAATTCAGCACTAAAGGACTTCTATGGCTCGTAAAGGAATCATTCTGGCTGGTGGGTCGGGTACCCGTTTGCACCCGGCCACGCTATCTGTCTCCAAACAGCTGTTGCCGGTGTACGACAAGCCGATGATCTACTACCCACTGTGCACGCTGTTGCTGGCCGGGATCCGCGACATTCTGATCATCTCCACACCGCAGGACACGCCACGCTTCTCGCAGCTGCTGGGCGACGGCAGCCAATGGGGTCTGAACCTGACCTACGCCGTGCAGCCAAGCCCGGATGGCCTGGCTCAGGCGTTCACCATAGGCGCAGACTTCATCGGCAACGATGCATCGGCGCTGGTACTGGGCGACAACATTTTCTACGGCCATGACTTCCAGTCGCTGCTGCTCAATGCCAGCAACCGTGAGTCGGGTGCCTCGGTCTTCGCATATCACGTGCAGGACCCCGAGCGTTATGGCGTAGCCGAATTCGATGACAGCGGCCGAGTGCTGTCGCTGGAGGAGAAGCCGCAGGTTGCCAAGTCGAACTACGCCGTCACCGGCTTGTACTTCTACGACAATCAGGTGGTCGATCTGGCCCGTCAGTTGAAGCCATCCCCACGCGGCGAGCTGGAGATCACCGATCTCAACACGCTGTACCTGGAGCAGAAGCAACTGCACGTCGAGATCATGGGCCGTGGCTATGCCTGGCTGGACACCGGCACGCATGACAGCCTGCTGGAAGCCGGCCAGTACATCGCCACGCTGGAAAGGCGCCAGGGCTTGAAAGTCGCCTGTCCGGAAGAGATCTGCTACCGCGCGGGCTGGATTGATGCCGCGCAGCTTGAAAAGCTCGCACAGCCGTTGATCAAAAATGGCTACGGCCAGTACTTGAAGAATGTGCTGAAGGAACGGATATTTTGATGCTCTCCTCCTTGCAGGCATGAAGCTGCTAAGATAACCGCAGGCCTTAAAAAGCCTGCGGCGGCAAGAAAATATAATAAACGCAGTTCCCTACTATGAATGGCTTTTAAATATCAACGGTCAACTGTTAGCGCATCCATCGTATCGGTTCTTAGGCTAAAGCAGTTCAGCCAATGTATTTGAAAGCCGCAAAGGTATTTGCCGTTTGAACGCCTGTGAAGCGTCTCAGTTGCACATGACTGTAATTTATGGAGACAACTGAAAAATGAGCGTCCCCCCCAATCCCAGGCTCAATCTATCGAAATATGCCACCTACGCCACTATTCTTATATTTGCGGCGACGGCACTGGCAATTTTGATCCAGTTACTAACAGGTTCCGATCAGGTCTTATATTGGAAAAGTGATTATGCAATTTTCTTGATAGACATGTATCACGCCTCAAAATTTGACCAGGAAATAGGCATATCGTCACGATTTGGCTGGGCACACCCGGGCCCTTTCAATTATTACATGCTGGCCCCTTGGTATTCGCTTTTTGGTGAAAAGGAAATAGGGCTGATACTGGGCACCTTCCTCTACAACATAGGGTTCATTGCGGCATCTACCTGGACAGTTGCAAAAATCAGCGATAGAAAAACAGCGGCTCTGTTTTTGACCACCCTGGTCATCTACTCAACTATTGCGTTAGGGGCAAAGGTTTTTCTAGATGTTCTACTTCCCTACTCAACGATTTTTCCATGGATATTTGCCCTGTGCATTTCCATTGCCATCATACAAAAACACAGTTATTTCATCCCCCTACTCGCTTTAACGCTGAGCTGTGTCACGCAAATGCACGTTGCATTCTGGATGCCCGCAGTCGTGTTGGGATTGAGCACATTGGCAGGTTCGCTTCTACATAAAAAGCCTGAAAGAAGCGAAATACTATTGTGGATAGCCGCTGCCTGTTTATTCGCAATAACCTGGATACCGCCCCTCCATGAATTCAATAATATCTCGAAAATCTTTGGATTCTTTACCTCAAGACCAAGCTCAGATCACTCCCTGCTGGACGCAGCTCATGCGCTTGCAGTTCTGATGGGAGAGCCCATTCGCGGGGCTGTTTTGAGCTATGGAGAGGCAAGGCCCGGCGGCTTACCGCTGTATTTGGGATTCCTGGCGATCACCGCCTCGATTTTCTGCACCCTTGCAGCGTGGAAAAACAATAATAAAACGGCATTGATACTGGGATACCTGGTGCTGCTTCAACTGACAACCTATCTTTATGCGTTATCAAAAGTCGCAGGGCCCATACTGCATCACAGCATTACTTTCATCCCGATGATCACCGTATTTATCGCATTGCAAGCTCTGCTATTTATAAACCAGAGCTTTTCAAGCTCTCAAGTAAACACCACATTGACGGTCATAGGCAGCCTGGCAAGCGTGTTATTTATAGCAACGCATTACCAGCAGATAACGAATACGGTTGCCAATGCCAAAATACCCGATGAGAAAGTCGCACGCTTATACAAAGATTTGGAGGCAGCAACGCACAGCTGTACGAACACACCAACCATTAATATGAATCAAGCGATATGGGAGCCTGTAATCGGTGCGGTATCTGCAGCCTACCGAAGTGGACAACCCTTTAACATCACACCTTCATTTTGGTCTATTATATTTGGATGGCGCGTCCCCACACAGCCTACCGATTGCATGATAAGTTTTACCCAACAAAATGATCGCATTATTCTGGACGTGAAAGATTATGAAAAAATCAACCAAGTCAAAGGCTCCGCTGTTATCCGGCTCGACACATTAACGTTCACGCCGTACGGCATCGCCTTATTCGACAGGGAGCATTTGCGCGTATATTCTGAGCCATTTACTGATGCTGGCTTTCAATCCCAGGAACTGACACTAGTAGCCGGGCAGTATAGAATAAACGCCACTTTAGACTGGGCAGCAACGCCTGAAAAATCCAACACCAATGCGGGACATCTTTCATTTCACGGCAACAGTATCATTTATGCGATAACCGAACCTGCCGCCAAAGACAAAACTATCACTGCGTATTTTACGTCGGATGGAAAGCCATTCAGACTTTCGTTTGGGTTAGGCGGATGGTCTACCGGAAAAGGTTATGTTCAGCTGAAAGATCTGCACGTAGAACTGTTAAACCAGCCATAATTGACTGCAAAACCATACCGCCCGCAGCGTAACTGTCGGGCAGTATGGAACGACGATTGAATTAATCAGCCTACGGCTTCACTTGAACGTAATGGCCTTTACAAACACGCTCAAAGAGCGTGCATCTTCACTCATGCCTAATTGATGAGGAGAGACCGCATCCGGCGTCGAAAAAGTGACAACCATTTTATCACTGCCAAGACGGGGCAGTTTAATTTCCGTGGTAGTATCTGCCGGATCGCTCAACACAGAACTATATTGCTCAACACCGTTAACGAGAATTTTCACAGCCTGCTTCGGATGCTGGCTGCTGACAAACGGTCGCCAGTCTATAACCATAAGGCCTGGGGCCTGAGCGTCGACAATACAATTGAACTCCGCACTTCGTCCCACAATCCAGGTTCCAATGCTTTCTGCCGAGCCAAAGCCTTTCAACCGACGCTGATCAACTATTCCGTTTGTTGAGAAATCAACGCGCCCGCGACAATAGCTTGATTGGTCAGCTCGCTCAGACAAACATGGAGCACTGGTAGCTGATACACCGGCACCCGAGAACGTCCGGCACGCTTCCGTGTCGTACTTTTTGACACCCGAACTGGTAATCACTCGACTGTACTTGGTGTAGTCCTGCAAGGAGTGAGCGATGAGCACATCTGATATCGCCAGTTCTCTCTGCGTTTTGAAAATAGAGATCGAAAAGAGGTAGTCGATAATTGGCGACCTGCCCTCCAACCCAATCACCACATCATTTTCTCCATGCTCTGTAGCAGGCAACTGCAGTGCTAACGCGTCCAGTTTCTTCTCCAACTGCACCAGCTCGGAGAGATCATAAGCCTCGATATTCTGTATCGACGCATTGAAAACAGCATAAAAGCTGACAGCGACAAATAGAGCATACGCGAGAGAATAGTTATTGGAGGTCTCCGCATCCTCAGTCCCTTTGCGACAAAACATAAAACCCAATAGAATCGCAAGCGAGATAAAGAGATGAGTGACGATGCCATACACATATTTTTTTACAGCATAATCCGAGCCCATCCCATACTTCACAAGTAACATCTGCAACAAGCACAGGCAAGAGACCGCCGCGCCGTAGATAGCAAGGTACTTTACAGCCGGATAGCCCAGCATTGGCTTATTCTTGACGTGAAGCGTTAACATCACGATTGAAAGAATAATCCCTAGCACGCACAACGTCGCGATGCCTGTCGGGTAAGTGATAGTGACAAAGCTTAGCGTGCCGTCATTTTCTGAAATCTTTCTCATTGAAGAGAACGCCGGATTCAGAACAACGCCCCCTAAAGCCACAAGGGGAACTAGCAGACTCGCTACTGCAGCAGGAATGCTCAGTTTCTTGTCGAGAAAGTCAGAGTAAGCATTGAATAGAATCAGCCCGCCCAAGAGGCCCAGCAGCTCAAGAGTCGGCAGCAAGTGAACGCCCGTATTGATGGCGATAACACCTATCAAAAAGACATAGGCCGTGCCCCTGCCCCTGCGCACCTCAAGAAAAACAGCGACAGCCATGCCTAAAATAGCGACAGCCTGGCCTACCAACTGGGAATAAAAATAGTTGCTGACTATCTCGCCGCCGTGCACATCGAAATGGAATGCGTACTTATTGACGACAAGCAGTAAAGCAAGCGTGAACGTGGAAGCCGCCGCAACACGCCTTGGCAACGTGTTGAGCATATAGATGAACGCCCCCCACAGAGCAGCGAGCGACAGCAGAGAAACGATTTGCAACCCTAAAAATGTCGAGTGCATCGGCCAGCCGACTATCGCAGCGACAATATGGCTGAGCCTAGGATAATAATTCATCTCTCCCAAGGTAGGATCGTTTGAGTTTATCAGATTGAAATTTTCAGCTATACGATAGGCCAGCGCATAGTGATGTGCCAAGTCGACAGACTGACTCCACAGGACATCAATATTTGACAGCATCAGCCACCCTGTCACTAGAAGCAGCGTATAGCAGAAAAATCGCGACGGTAATGGTTGCATTTGATTCACTCAGACGATCCCTTTCAGATTAGAGCTTTTGGGCGATCAAACGACCTTCACGAATCGCGTAATTCGTTCCCCGGTCCTCTGGGTAAATCTGAGCCATCGTCGAGATCAACGCATTATCGAATGGGGTGGATGCATCAGGTACGTACTGAGAGTAATTACGCTCGGTTACCGGCTGAGCATACTCGGAACGCCAGACCTTGAAATCGACGACCCAGTCTTTTTCGAAGTGAGGGAACATCCGCTTCAAATGCGAGAGGGCGAAATCAAGGTACTCATCGTCACTGTAGGCCCACACTGGATCTTCAGTGGCCAGGTAGCGAGACAGATAGGCAATGTGAGTGCCCTTGTAATTTTCCGGCGTGTCAAAGTTGGTGTGTTCGATAACACCCACAAATGGGAAGCCCGGATCATTGACATTGAGCCAGTAGGTATCCGACAGGCTGTGCTTGAGGCGCAGCACCAGGCACATGTTGCCCAGGTACTTGACCCTGCGCAATTTTGCCAGCCACGCATCGTCTGCGGAGTTCTGAAACATGTCCGCAATCAATGGGAACGAAGGCGTAAACAAAAACTTGTTACCCGCCACTTCACCATCGTCGGTAGTGACGGCAGTGAGCTGTTTACCTGCGGTGACCAAACCGGTGACTTTGGAGTTGAAGACCACCTCGCTGCCATTGGCACGAATGGCCGACACGAGCGCCTCTGCAAGTCGGCCGAAACCGCCTTTGAAGTAAGCAAGCTCTTCGCCGCCTTTATCGTTGCGCGTGCTGCCGCGCAGTACCAGCTTCTTCCACATCCAGACAGCGTTGACGGCTTCTGCATAAACGGAGAACTTGGAGTTGATCAGCGGCTCCCAGACCACCTTGTAAACAGACTTGCCGCACATGCCTTCCAGCCATTCACGGATGCTCAGATGCTCGATTGTCTTCCAGTCTTTGATACGGCGAACCTGAAAAACAAGAAGCCCGAGACGTATACGGTCTATCAGGGAGAGCGCCTTGAAGCGAAGCAAATCCAAGGGAGTGGACAGCTTCCACATTCTCCCGTTGAAGTACATGCCGGTTCGCGTTGGAAGCAGAATAACATCGCCTTCCAGCCCCAGTTCCTTGACCAGTTCCGGCACAAAGACGTCGTTATTGAACCAGTGGTGATAAAACTTTTCTACGCGAACGCCATCGTTGAATTCAAAAATTCCGGCCAATCCGCCTGGCGTGGAGTCAGCTTCAATAACCTTCACTCGCTTGCCCTGCTTTGACAGCACGTAAGCAGCTGTGAGACCTGTGAAACCGCCCCCCACTATCACCACATCATAGTTATTCATTTACATTTACCAAGGTAGAATTTTTCATAATTATGTCCGCGCTGCTTTGAATAACGCAGGGCGCGACCATATCGCCAATGCCCCAACAATCGTTGTCGGTAGCCAGAGGGCCAGATGTACAATTATCGCGTAGCTGCCTGCTTGAGCAGCAGAACCACCAATAAGCGTGACGGCAGTGAACGCCGCGAGATGAAACGGGCCTACATAGCCGGGTGACGAAGGTGCCAAGGTAGAAAGCGTTGCGATTGCCATTACCAGCAAGGCCATAAGGGGACTCGCGTCCAACCCCAGGCCCATCAGTGCAAAATAAAACAAGCCCGCCTCACCAACCCATACAAGCACTGACAAACCAAGCATCGTGCCAAGTATGCGAGGCCGCGACATCACATCGAAGCTCTCGAAAAGCCCTGCGACTGCGTGAAATACCTGCTGCAACCTGGAGGGCTTGACCGAGCCTGACTGTTCGCCCGCCAATGAATGAAACAGGCGCGCGAAGCTGCCGGAAAAGAAAAAACCGACCGTAAGAGCCATACCGCCCAACAAGGCAAGAATGACAGCAGTCTGTCGCAGTGCCGGGGGCACCTCTATCGTTTGTATGGCAAGCACGCCAAGCGCCAGGCAGGCCAACAGAGTGACCAGATCGATAAGCCTCTCCACAACCAGACTTGTCGTCGCGGCGGTCTTGGTAACGCCCATGGCATAAGGAAATACCAGCGCGCGCACGACGTCGCCCAACCGCAACGGCAGCACATTATTGAGCGCGATAGCGCCCAGAAAAGGTGCCGCACAGTTCTTGAATCCTACGTGGGTCCCTGTCGCAGAAAGCATGACAGACCATCGAAAGATACGCACGGCATAGCCCAAGCCCAACGATAGAATTCCCAGTATCAGGTAGCGCCATTGGAAGTGCTCAAGGGCTTCCATAACCTCCGAGAACTTCACCAGCCGAAAAATTGCGATAAGGCAAATGAGCGTGATGCCCCCGCCAATCACATGTTTTATCCAGCGCCTCTCTTTGGTCTGCGACTTCTGTGTCATGTTTATCTCAAATCCGCCAAGGGGCATTGTTGGTTGCCCACAACGCTTCCAGTTCGCGCTTGTCGCGCAAGGTGTCACAGGGCTGCCAGAAGCCATGATGCTGAAAGGCGCAGAGGTTGCCGTCTTTGGCAAGATTAGTCAGCGGCTCGCGCTCCCAGGAGATGCTGTCGCCGTCGATATACTTGATGACCTCTGGCTCGAGGACGAAGAATCCGCCATTGATCCAGCCAATTTCATCGGCAGGCTTTTCAGAAAAGCTGGACACATTGTTCTCGGCATCTATGTTGAGCACGCCGAAACGCCCAGGAGGCTGCACGGCAGCCACCGTCGCCAGTTTTCCATGCTGACGGTGAAACGCAACTTCTGCACTGATATCAATGTCTGAAAGGCCGTCGCCATACGTGAGGCAAAAGGTTTCATTGTTCAGATACGGAGCCACGCGCTTGAGGCGACCGCCGGTCATGGTTTCAGCACCGGTATCGACTAGCGTAATTCGCCAGTCTTCGGCCTGGCTATTCAGAATTTTTTGATCCCCGGTTGCAAGATCAATCGTCATGTCCGACATGTGATTGTAGTAGTTGGAGAAGAACTCCTTGATCACATAGCCTTTATAGCCCAGGCAGATGACAAAATCCTTGATACCGTGGTTAGCGTATGAACGCATGATGTGCCAAAGCAGAGGTTTTCCGCCGATCTCCACCATGGGCTTCGGTTTGGTGTCCGATTCTTCCGCGATGCGAGTTCCCAAGCCACCGGCCAAAATTACAGCTTTCATGTTTTCTCCTTATAACTTGAGATCGGAAGTTTCAAAGTTAAGACTTTGCTGAATGACAGCAACGGGGTCTGCACGCAACACGAGGTAAATACGCAACAGGTATTCACCGATGATGCCCAACAGAAAAGAATTCAGGCCGATGCCGAAGAGAACCAAAATATGGATACTGGCCAGCCCAGGCGGCAGTTCCGGATGAAACAGGCGCAACAACACATAATAAAGAGCGCCCAACACACTGACAGCCAGAATTATCAATCCCAAGAAAGAAGCCATACGAAGCGGCACTGTCGAGTGATTGAACACCGCCGTCAGGCCCAACTGAAGCAGCCTGCTGATGTTGAATTTACTGACGCCTGCAATCCGTGCATCCCGATCATAAGGAATGCCCGTCTGATTGAAGCCGATCCCCGCAATCATCCCTCTGAGATAGGGATTGGCCGTCTTGGTCTTGAGCAATACATCGACGACTTTCCTGTCAATCAGACGGAAATCACCAACGTCTCGCGGTATTGGGTGCTCGCTCACCTTATCGATTGCCCAATACCCCAGGCGACGAAAGTTGTTCAGCAACCAGCCTTCCGGCCTTTTGCGACGGACCCCATAAACCACCTCATGGCCTTCCTGCCAGCGGGCAAAAAACTCTTCGAGCATTTCCGGTGGGTCTTGAAGGTCGGCGTCAATCTGCATCACCGCATCGCCCTTGGTGTGCATGTAATTGGCGAGAATAGAACGCTGAAAACCGTAGTTTCGAGAGAAACGAATGGCCTTGACCCTTGGATCTTTCGCAGCCAGCTCTGCCAGCATCATCCACGTGTTGTCATCGGAGTGATTATCTGAAAAGACAAACTCCAGATCGCATCGATCTTTCATCCTGGTCGCCAGCGCGTCCAGCCGACTGTAAAGGGCTTCGATATTTCCCGACTCATTGAGTACCGGGATCGAGATTGATACCAGGGGGCGCTTGCCTGACATTAAATTTTCCATAAAGAATTCTGCACTCAGGCGGTTATCTGTTTTTTCATGTAATCGACGACCGACTCTATGCTGTCGCGAAACACGATGCCGTCCAGCGCATCAGGGCGCTCAAAGACATGGCTAAAATTTTCTTGAGTCGGCTCGGGTAATGCGCCCAGACGAAGTAGATGAGTTTTGTCAAATGCCTTGAAGATAGCCTTGGCCAAATCCCCAAGACTGACAGGCATCCCATGACTTAACTCAATAATGCCCTCGGCATGATTATCCACCAGCGATTTAATGGCCACAGCGTCGTCCAACACATGATGGTACTCACGCAGTTGCCGACCTTGAGTCATCTCGAAAGGTGTGCCTGCGCGCAAAGCGCTCAGAATCTGTCCGAGAAACATGAAAGGGCTTGGCTCAGCTGAACCATAAAGCGTGTGAATCCGGATATGAGCCGGGCTGAAATCGCTTCCTCCAGCGCTTTCCACAAACTGACTCAGCAACAGTTTGCTTTGCACGTAGGGATTGGAGGTCAGCGTTCGCTCCATTGCCGTTCCGAACGTGACAATACGAATGCCTGCAGACGCGACAGCGGTGATTATATTGTGTGGCAGTCTGAAGTTTACGTCGTGCAACTGCTCGGCAGGCAGCCGAGGGTCGAGTAAGCCAGAACAGATGTACACCACAGTACCGGCATGCGCATATTCCGAAAAATAGGCGGTAATCGCCGCTATCGACTCAGGCTCGGCCCATCGCTCATAGACAGTTCGATCAATACAGGTTACTTCATTCGCAGGGTATTGCTTTGCGATAGCCTGCCCAAGTCGACCGCGGCTGCCAATGATGAAGTTCATTCCTGAATGCCCGCTCGCCACCCATCGATTTGAGCGAGTGTAATATCCCGGGCACTACCAGGACGGGCGTAGAAGTCTCGATACCAAGAAGCCGTTTTTTCCACAACTTCTTCCGTGTTCCATACAGGAATCCAGTTCAGTTGGTTTCTTGCGATAGAACTGTCCAGCGCCAATGCGCCCGCTTCAGGCAACGGATTGTCCATGAATTCGAGATTCGGACGCTGCCAGTCAGCACTCATCAACTCAAGAACATCTCTTACAGAATACTGCTTGAGCTCTTGGGGCCCTAGGTTCCAGGCTTTCGCAACGCGACCAGGGTTTTCGGATAGAAGCCCGGCAAGAATGACGAGGTAACCATGCACGAGTGCCAGCACATGCTGCCAAGGCCGTGTGGCATCGGGGTAACGCAGGGTCATGACCTGTCCTTCGTTCAAAGCACGAACGAAGTCAGGAATCAGACGGTCTTCAGACCAGTCCCCACCGCCGATTATATTGCCGCCTCGTGCGGTAGCAATGGCAGGACCTAGACCTTGAGAGAAGGGGTAGGAAGCGCCATAGCTTTGGATAATCATTTCCGCAGCCGCTTTTGAAGCGCTGTAAGGATCTTTGCCACCCAGCGGGTCATTTTCGCGGTACGGCCATGCCCATTCGTTGTTTTTATAGACTTTGTCCGTCGTCACACAGAGCACACCGCGGACACTTTTCACCAGCCGAGCGGCTTCAAGAACGTGCGCCGTTCCTTGGGCGTTGACCATGAAAGTCTGCACGGGCTCGCGGTAAGACCTGCGAACGAGAGGTTGAGCCGCCAGGTGCAGGATCAAATCCGGCTTAAAGGCTTCGACAGCCTGCAGCAGCTTGTCGAAGTCACAAATATCCCCCAGCACGCTGGTGACATCATCCTCAAGACCTATCTCTTCAAAAAGAGAGGGCTTAGTCTCGGGCGCAAGCGAATAACCCGCAACTTGAGCGCCGATAGACGTTAGCCAAAGACATGCCCACCCCCCGGTGAAGCCGGTATGACCGGTGACCAAAACCTTTTTCCCGGCAAGGCTGTCTTCGAACTTAAGTCTGGATGTCATTTTCCTACGCCATCGGAGGTATGAGAATAACTCATCCCCAATCAGCAGTGATCAGGGATACGAGCAGTAAAATTAGCGAGCAAGAATACATGGCTATCATTGTTTTGTGGAGATAAAGACCAAGGAAGCATCAAATCGAGCGCGCTTTGCCCCTCTCCACTCCGTAAATCACCATGGGGTCAAAAGCAGTTTGACCACTAGAGCAAATACAACACCGCTCCCCGCACTCATCAATGCTGATGCTCCAAATCAGTGGGTTTATGTTTTGACTGGAGCGTGCTTTCGCGTTATCCGGTAATCTCACCGAGAAGCTGCTGCGCGCTTTCTTCCCACGTCAGCCACGGCATCGTCATCGACGTCGGGTGCTCGCCACGATCAAACAGTTGCAGCCAAGCCAGGATGGAGGCCGACAGCTCGCTGGCAGTCATGCCCTCAAAGTAAAACGCGTGCTCGCCAGCGATTTCCCTGAAGACAGGGAGATCACGAATGATCATGGGCATATGGTGCTGAGCAGCTTCAATCAGCGGCAGACCAAAACCCTCGCCTTCCGAGGCGGCTATCAGGCAGGTTGTAGCCGAGTAGATCTTTTCAAGGTACTCATCGCTAATTCCCTCCAGCCAAAAAAGCCTGTTGCCTTTTTCGGGATGTTTTTCAAGACGCTTGACCAGATCGTCGACAAGCCAGCCTCTTTTACCGACGATAACCAGATTGATGTCCTGCCCCTGTTCCCAGAGCTCTTCAAAAGCAGACAGGGTCTGTGCATGCCCTTTGCGCGGCTCGATAGTGCTGACCATCAGGAAGCTTGGCTTTTGCGCCAGACGTGCCAACAGGTCCCATGCATCATCAGGCAGACCTGCAGAAGGCAGGCTGTTGTCGATGTCGGCCCCCAAGTGGAAGCTTTTGACACTCGGCTTGTTGCCCGCGCACTTGTCCACGTTGTCCGTCAGCCATTGTTTCATTTCATCTGCCACAGCGCCTGAGATGCAAATCAGGTTGCTGGCCACCATGCTGATCTTCTGCAGCCAGTCGTTGAACAGCTCCGCATTCGGCGCCATCCACCAGTCCGGGCGATGAAACAACAGCAAGTCGTAAACGATGTAGCTGACCTGGACACCCATCTGACGCATCTGGCTGTGCAGCGGATAGAGCTGGCTGGCCAAATGCATGTTCAGGTCCAGAGACAGATAAATGTCACCCTGGGCGAAATCGATAATGGCGTCGGTTGCGTCAGGGAACTGAGCGTAAATCCGCGACGCGAAGGCGTTGGCGTAGTAATACTGGCCGTCCGCGTAGTAAATCGGCCGAACGTTCAACCCTTCAGGCTGTTCGTTTAGAAACTCGTGAAGCAGACTGCGCACAACGCGTTGAATACCCGATTTCGCATCACTATGGACGATACTGGAAACGTCCAGCAGCAACTGCCGCTGATCGGCACCGGCGAAGTCGAAAGCGATACTTTTTGCGATCTGGAACAGTTCGATATCCGTAGGCGCACTGTCCGCCAGCGAAACCAGACGCTCCAGCAGCTCGGCACCGGGATCAGGCTGATCAACCGCATCATCAACAACCGGAGAATGCCTGAGTTCAAGCGCCGCAATCGCCTTCTTGGCAGATTCATCCCACGAGAACTTCGTGCATTGCTCACCTGCATTGGCAAGCAATCTGGCCCGGAAGTCTTCGTCTTCCAGTCCTTCGATCATTTTCGCCGCAATGGACTTCACCGACAGCGGATCAAACAGCGCATCGGCAAAGCCGATTACTTCCGGAACACTGCTGCAGTCGGAACCGATAACCGCAGCGCCGCATGCCATCGCTTCCAGCACAGGAAGGCCAAAACCTTCGTGGGTGGACGGAAAGACAAACAGCTTGGCCAGCGAATACAAGGCAATCAGGTCTGCATCATTCACGTAGCCGGTGAGTACCAGCTCCGAGGTCTTGACGCCATATTGCTCTGCAAAGGCGAGCAGTTCCATTCTCTGCTGAGCATGCAGCTTGCTGGCGATAACCAGTTGGTGTCTGGCTTTAAGCGCGCTGGGTAGTGTGCTATAGGCCTCAAGCAGCCGCGCGAAATTCTTACGCGGATCGAAGCCGCCTGGCGCATAAAGAATGAAATCGGTTTTCACACCCAAGCGCTCAAGCATCGCTGTGCTTTTGCTCAGATTAACTTCATCCGGGATGAACTGATCGCCGATGGCTGCCGAGATATTGGCTATTTTTACTCGGTCGATGCCCAAGTGGGTAACCGCTTCCTGGCGCGAAGAATCGGAAATGGCCAACAGCGTATCGGCGTTTTTCAACCAGTCTATTTTACGGTGGTAGTAATCCTTCAACTCCGCCGTCGGGAGATAGACATCCTCATTCATGAAGGGAATCAGGTCATAAAGAATAACGGCGGTCTGATACGTTGCGGGAATAGCCCCGACTGACGTTACGGCATTGGCCCAGTACCCCTCAAACAGGCTACTGACCAATACGACGTCTGGCTTGAGCGTGGCCATGAAAGACTCACGCACAACTTCGGATGCTCGCGCCACCCACGGGGTTGGGTTAGCGTCACTGGGCACATCGAAGATACGGATGCGGCTTTCCGGGATAAGACTTGAGAATGCGGCCCTGATATCAGGAATGCTTTCGGCCATGCAATTGTTGAGCGCCAACCATATCTCATGGTCCCCCGCGTTGCGGGCCATGGCTTGTGCCAGAGAAAGAGAGTAGCGACCGATACCGCGAAAACGGCTTTCAGACTGAGCGCCCTGTAGATCAATGACAATACGCATTAACGGTTTTCCTTGCGCTCAAAAGCCAGCTTCAAATCAGAATAAACACGCGCCACTCTTGGGCTTGCAGTCGGAAATCCATCATCGGATGCCTCTGTTGCCGCGGTAACAGGACTCACTTCATGCGGCTGAGGCGGAATAACTCCGTGCCGCACGGCAAATTGACGGACACTGTTGAACAGGTTCGGGTAAGCACGAGCCTTGATGGCCAAGCGTGCCCGCAGACCAGGCCTGTTCAGAACAAAGGTCAACGAACGAGCCAACACCGATCGCGCTGCGCGCTTGGCGATACGGAATGGAAACCTTGCAGCGGTGCCGGAAACCTTGGCAGAAACACGCAGGGGCCGAGTGATGCGCCAGGACTTACTATTTTCGAATTCGGCAATGCGCGCTTCATAAGCGGTCGCCTTGAGCCACCAGTGATGCGCATTGATCAGCGAGTCATTCAGGCGAACATGAAGGTCGTGCAGTTCCTGATGCTGGGCTTGCGCGGCGGACGCCTTATGCGAACCGGCATCCTGTTGCAACTGCTCTATCTGAGTCTGCACATGCTGGAACGCCGTGAGCGCCTCACTCAGACGCCGTTCCGACTCACGGGCACGCAACTGAGCCGCATCCTGATTAAGTTGCACGGAATGAAACCTTGATTCGGCCAGTTCGGCACGCAGCGTCGCTTCCCGTATCTGGGCTCCCATGCTTTCTATTTGGGTACCCAATACCCCTACTTGGGTACTCAAGGCCCCTACGTGAGTTTCCATGCCCGCTACCTGAATAACCAGGTCATCGTTTTCTTCCAGCGCACGCACAGCGGATTCAAGATTCTGCCCCTTTTGCCGGACCTGATCCAATTGCTCACGCAGATCAGCGCTGGACGCATTGCTTTGCTCGACCCACTCTGTAAGCCGAGCGTCATAACGCCTGGAAAGGGACTCGAGCGACAATCCGTATTCTTTACTAAAAACAGCATCGAACATTTGCATCTGTTCGGGAGCAGCCTGCTTCTGCGCAACGATCGCATAGTCCGGACTGACACCGTGCAGCACGCTGAACAGGTCGACAGGCCCACCGTCGGAAAGCGCTGCCGACTCTTGCAGACGAAGCAACTGCGAACGATTGAACCCGGAGTATTCAGCCAGGAAGCTCAACAGCAAATGCGGTATCGGACAGTTATGCGTAGGGTCCAGATAGAACGTCTGTGTTCCGACCACCAGGTTTTCCGAGTTGGGCGTCTCAAGAATCAGCAGCCCGGCAGGCTTGAGGACTCGAAGCGCCTCGGCGACCAGTACTTTAAGGTCGTCGAACGGAATATGTTCGGCGATGTGAAAACCCGAGACTACGCTCAGACTCTCGTTCGGCAGGCTCTTCAGTTTTTCCAGCGCATCGACATGCTCAACCGGCAACCCCAATGTGCTACAGGCCTCAAGCATGCCAGCATCAAGATCGATGCCCAGCGCCTGAAACCCATTCTGAATCAGAATCTCCAGCCACTCACCACGCCCACAGCCCAGATCCAGCGCCGAGCACTCCGGGTAGAGCTGCTTCAGGGGCTCAAGAAACGGCACGTAGACTTGCTGCCGCTCGTGAATCAGTTCACGCGAGCCGCGATAACGGTCTTCAAAAGCACGGTAAAACGGAATACTCATCGGCTGCACTCCACCTGAGGTGGCAACCAGGCCATGCCGACAAACTCGCTTTGTGAAATATTGACTACGTTGAACACGAGCGTTAAATCCACCCATTCATAGTTGCGTGATAAATGACTGTCGGTGGTATGCAGTGCCACGGCAACCGAATACGAACCTGGCCCGAGATTGGCCGTGAAGTTGAAAGAATAATCCAGTGACTCACCGGGCTGCAGGTCGCTGACCTTGCATCCCATGTGATGGGTATTTGTGCCGTAAACGGGCTGCCCCAGTCGGTCCTTGATCAAGTACCCCACTACCAGTTCAGGAATGGCACTGTTGACCCGGGCATTGATGCGCAGGGACACAGGCTCGCCAACGGGTACGTATTCAATGCGCTCACCAGCCGCGTTGTGAAGGCTGACGGGGCCGATGGTTGCCTCGCCACTGCCAGATCGGGTCTGTACCGAGCCGTCTTCCAGCTCACGAAGCTGGACTGTTGCGTTCTCTTTTTCAGCGATCAGGGCATTGTAGAAATCCATGACCTCTTCAGGCTTGCCATCTTTTATGACGGTGCCTTTTTCAAGCAGGATCGCCCGATTGCACAAGGCCTGAATCGAGCCCCGGTCATGGGAAACGATGAGCAAGGTCGTGCCCTGCTGCTGAAATTCGCGAATCCGATCGAAACTCTTGTGCTGGAAGTAACTGTCACCTACTGACAACGCTTCGTCGACAATCAGGATTTCAGGCCTGATGGCAGTCGCTACGGCAAACGCAACGCGCATTTGCATGCCGCTGGAATAGGTGCGTACAGGTTCGTCGAAATACGTGCCAATTTCGGCGAAAGCTTCGATCTCCTGAATGACGTCATCAATGCAGTCAGAGTTGAAGCCCATAAGCCCGGCAGCGTGATACACGTTCTGACGACCGGTGAGATCGGGTGTAAAACCCATGCCCAACTCAAGAATCGCGGCGATGCGACCATTGACCTGCACGCTGCCTTCAGTCGGCTGCAATGTGCCGGTAATCATTTTCAGCAGCGTCGATTTGCCCGCACCGTTCTGCCCGACGATACCAATGGCCTCGCCGGCCTGAATCGAAAAATTGAGGTGTTTGAGGACCCAGTGCTCTTCTTTAGGCTTGGTACTTATCCCGAACCAGCGACCTATGCGCTGAAACTCGGACGCATACACACGATAGGCCTTGCCCAGGTTCTTTACAGTCAACAGGCTCATAGTACGTCCACCATTTCCGGCGCCGCCCGGCGAAACATGAATAGGCCCAACAGCATCAGGCCAACGGCAACCGCAGCGGTTACAGCCATGCTTTGCAGATCAGGCGCTCGTGCATAAACCAGAACGTCGTGGTAGGCAGTGACGATCGGAAGCATGGGGTTGATGCCCATGACACTTTTGAATTGCTCGGGAATGATATTGACCGGGTACACGATCGGGGTGAACCAGAACCAAACCTGCAGCAGAATTGGAATGACCTGACCGACATCGCGCACAAATACGTTCAATACACCCAGGATGAGACCCAGACCAACGGCCAACGCGGTCACTACGAGAGTCAGAGGAATGAGCCAGAGCATTTGCCAGTGCGGCCACTGCCCCAAAGCAGCGAAGACCAGCAGTATCGAGGCAAACAGCAGGACATAATTGAGCAGGCATGAACCCGCTACAATCACCGGCAGGGTAATGCGCGGAAAGCGCATCTTTTTCATCAGATTGCCCTGATCGATAAACAGCGTCAGACAACGACTGATGATCTCCGCAAAATAGCTCCAGGCCAGCATACCGGCCATCAAATAGACCGCGTACGCGTACTTGTTATCGATGCCGGGTAGTTTGGCTGCCAGAACGTTGGACAGAACCAGCGCGTAGATCGCAACCTGTGCCAGAGGGTTGATGATCATCCACAGCCCGCCCAGGCGGCTACGGGAGAATCGTGCGGAAAACTCGTTACGTATAGATGAAAAGACGAATCCCCGGTAACCCCAAAGGCTTCTGAACAGCTCCAACATTGATGACTCCTGAAAAGGGTGAAGTCGTGCTTACCCTGAGTGTTCCTGTTTCGTGCAGTTAACATGCAAGGTCCCGACGACAGTGCGCGGGGCGATGGTTTCACCTGACGACGAAACGCAAAAAACAGAAAAAGGTTTCTGGGGGCGCACTATATCGCCTTCGCTGAAATAGTCACCGTTTAGTCTATAAATCGGCACCTTGCAGACGAATTATTCATGAATCCTGTCGGCGAAAAATGATGAAATCCATCTGAAAATCAGGCAATTGGAGAACACCTGCGCATCCGCACCATTATGAGTGGCGACGAACGGTCAGGTCACGGTAATGTCCTTTGGCCACATTAATAATTACGGCAAGCGGTCGATAGCAAAGGGTTGCGGTGTTCAAATTGGCATAATATCTGCCAGACAACCGGGTGCAACAGTCGTCTACACGCTTGCTAACCTGTATCATGACCCGCCTCGAATACAGCACAAGCCCCCCCGTGAGCAAGCTGGGGCACCCGATCTTTGATGGAGTTAAAAAATCTAGCATGAAAGCAATCATTACCGGCATTACTGGTCAAGACGGCGCTTACCTGGCTGAGCTGCTGCTCGAAAAAGGCTATACCGTTTACGGCACCTATCGCCGTACCAGCTCCGTCAATTTCTGGCGTATAGAAGAGCTCGGGATCCAGAACAACCCTAATCTGCATCTCGTCGAGTATGACCTGACTGACCTGTCTGCCAGCATTCGCTTGCTGCAAACCACGGGCGCTACCGAGGTCTACAACCTCGCGGCACAAAGCTTCGTGGGCGTGTCGTTCGAACAGCCGTTGACCACTGCCGAAATCACCGGCATCGGCGCAGTCAACCTGCTGGAAGCCATTCGCATCGTCAACACCAAGATCCGTTTCTACCAGGCATCGACTTCCGAGATGTTCGGCAAGGTCCAGGCCATCCCGCAAGTAGAAAGCACTCCGTTCTACCCGCGCAGCCCGTATGGCGTCGCCAAGCTCTACGCTCACTGGATGACCATCAACTACCGTGAGTCGTACGACATCTTCGCCACCAGCGGCATCCTGTTCAACCACGAGTCGCCGCTGCGTGGCCGTGAGTTCGTAACCCGCAAAATCACCGATTCGGTTGCCAAGATCAAACTGGGCCTGATCGAGTCGTTCGAACTGGGCAACATGGACGCCAAGCGCGACTGGGGTTTTGCCAAGGAATACGTCGAAGGCATGTGGCGCATGCTGCAGGCTGATGAGCCGGACACCTTTGTCCTGGCCACAAACCGCACTGAAACCGTACGCGACTTCGTGAGCATGGCATTCAAGGCCACTGGCGTGACTATCAAGTGGGAAGGCGAAGCCGAGTCGGAAAAAGGCATTTGCGCAGACACTGGCAAGGTACTGGTTTCGGTCAATCCGAAGTTCTATCGTCCGACCGAAGTCGAGCTGCTGATCGGTAACCCTGCAAAAGCCAAGGAAGTCCTGGGCTGGGAACCGAAGACCAATCTGGAAGAGCTGTGCCGCATGATGGTCGAAGCGGATCTGCGTCGTAATGAAAAAGGCTTTTCGTTCTGATGAGTATTGCCGGCAAGCGCGCACTGATCACCGGAATCAACGGCTTTACAGGCCGTTTCATGGCGAACGAGCTTGCCGCCCAGGGCTGTGAAGTCCTTGGCGTCGGCAGTCAGCCTTCGGACAGTCCAGGCTACTACCAGGTGGATCTGGCAGACGTGGCAGGTCTTCGCAAGCTGCTGGCAGACACTCAGCCGGATATCGTCGTGCACCTCGCAGCATTGGCGTTCGTCGGGCATGGGGCAGCGGATGCTTTCTATCAGGTCAACCTGATCGGCACCCGCAACCTGCTCGAAGCGATCGATGCCTGCGGCAAGGTGCCTGACTGTGTGTTGCTGGCGAGCAGCGCCAATGTCTACGGCAATGCTTCATCCGGCATGCTGGATGAAACGACTCCGCCCGCACCGGCCAACGACTATGCCGTGAGCAAACTGGCGATGGAATACATGGCGAGCCTCTGGCACGCCAGGTTGCCCATCGTCATCGCCAGGCCGTTCAACTACACCGGCGTCGGGCAGGCAGAGAACTTTCTGCTGCCCAAGATCGTTTCGCACTTCGCACGCAAGGCCAGCACCATCGAACTGGGCAACCTTGATGTGTGGCGTGATTTCAGTGATGTGCGCGCTGTTGTCAGCGCCTACCGTGGTCTGCTGGAAGCCTGCCCGGTCGGACAGACGATCAACGTCAGCTCCGGCGTGACGCACTCGCTGCGCGAAGTGATCGACATGTGCCGGGAAATCACTGGCCAGGATATCGACGTTCAGGTCAACCCTGCGTTTGTCCGGGCCAATGAGGTCAAGACCTTGTGCGGCAACAACGCTCGCCTGCGCGCGTTGGTCCACGACTGGGAGACCCCGCCGCTTCGGGAAACCCTGAGCTGGATGTTGCCCTCCGCTTGATTGGTGGGCAGTTACAAAATAAGGCCTGTCTACCTGGTAGACAGGCCTTTCCTTTTTAAACACCCTTAAAGCCCGTGGTGAACGACTCAGCACGCATGGCTGAATCAGGCAGACGATGATCAAGGTTCTTCACTTCTTCAAAACCTACTACCCGGACACCACCGGCGGGATAGAGCAGGTCATTTTCCAGCTCGCTCAGGGCTGCCGTGCGTTGGATGTAGAAAGCCAGGTGCTGACGCTGAGCCCATCCCCCTCCCCCGCTCGCCTGCAGGTCGCAGACCACCAGGTCACGCGCGTGAAGGAAAACTTCAATCTGGCGTCCACGGGCTTTTCTGCAAGCGTCTTCAGTCAGTTCAGGGAAATGGCCGCGGAAGCCGATCTGGTCCATTTTCATTTCCCCTGGCCGCTGATGGATCTGGTGCATTTCGCCACCCGCCATGGCCGGCCAACGGTGCTCAGTTATCACTCGGACATCATCAAGCAGCGCACACTGCTGAAGCTGTACAGCCCGTTGATGAACCAGTTTCTCAAACGCATGGACCGCATTCTGGTGGCCTCGCCTAATTACCTGCAGACCAGCGAGACCCTGAAACCCTTCGCCGACAAGACCGTGGTCGTGCCGTACGGGCTGGATCAGTCGGCCTATCCGGTGGTCCCGGCGCAGAAACGTTCAGAATGGCAACAGCGCGTGCCGGGCAAGTTCTTTCTGTTCGTCGGCGTGCTGCGCTATTACAAGGGCCTACATACACTGCTCAGTGCCTTGGAGGGCGTTGATTACCCGGTGGTGATCCTCGGTGGCGGACCTCAGGAGGCCGAGCTCAAGGAACAGGCCGAGAAACTGCAACTGCGCAACGTGCTGTTTCTCGGTCGACTGGACGATGAAGACAAGGCGTGTCTGCTGCAGATGTGTTACGCCTTGGTCTTCCCTTCCCACCTACGCTCGGAAGCATTCGGCATCTCGCTGCTTGAAGCCTCGATGTACGGCAAGCCGATGATCTCCTGCGAGATCGGCACCGGCACGACCTACGTGAATATCGACGAAGAAACCGGCCTGGCAGTACCACCGGAAAATCCGCTGGCGTTGCGCGAAGCGATGCGCCGCTTGTGGGAAGACCCGCAGAAAGCGGCCCGCTTTGGCGAGAACGCGCTGGCACGCTTCCATGAGGTGTTCACCGCCGAAAGGATGTGCGCGTCGACTGTGCAGGTCTATCAAAGCCTGCTGAAATGAATGTCATCTCTCGATGAATAAAAAAGCCCCATCACTGGGGCTTTTTACTGACTATTTGGCGTATCACCCCAACCGAAACCGCGCCGTATTGTCATTCAACGCCCGACTGCCCTGACTCAAGGTATCCGCCGCCTGATTGACTGCGCGGGCACCTTGCAGCAAACGCCCTGCGGCCTGATCGACCTGCTGGATGTTGCTGCTCACTTCATCAGCGGTCGACGCCTGTTCTTCCACGGCGGTCGATATCTGCGCCAGCGTATCGGTCACACCCTGCACTGCCGTGGCGATTTCGCCCAGGCGGACGCCCAGCCCGGTCACCGACTGCGCATCGTTGACGGCTTGCCCGCAGGCCGCTTCCATCAGGTTGACCGCCTGCGTCACGGTGGAGCGCAAGCTGTCGACCGTGCCGGCGATCTGGGCGGTCGAGGCCTGGGTACGCTGGGACAGGCTGCGCACTTCATCGGCAACCACGGCGAACCCGCGCCCTTGTTCACCGGCGCGTGCCGCCTCGATGGCTGCGTTGAGGGCCAGCAGGTTGGTTTGTTCGGCGATGCCGCGAATGGCATCCACCACCGATTGAATCTGCTGGCCCTGCTCGCTGACCCGACCCAGCGCGGCGGCAGTCTCGGTCAGACGCTGGTTGAGCTGCTGGATACTGTCAGTGGTGCGCTGGCTGTCCTGACTGCTTTGCTGAGCAATCTGACGCGTCTGCCGAGCGCTTTCCGATGCCTGCTCACAGCTTCTGGCCACGCCTTGGGAGGTGGCGGCCAGCTCGGTGGCTGCTGCGGCGATCTGACTGATCTGTTGTTGCTGGTCTTCGACCTCGCTCAGCGTTCCACTGGACTGGGCATTCAGCGTCAGCACCGCATCGCCGACGCGAACCGTTTCCTGATTGACGCCCAGCAGGCTGGTACGCAGTTGCACCACCGCGACATTCAGCGCGCGGCTGATGGCAGCAAGCTCGTCACGGCCCTGCACAGCCACTTCCACACACAGATTGCCGTCACGCATGGACTCAGCCAGCGTGGTGATGCCTTTGGCACTATTACGGATCGAGGATTGCAGACAGGCGAACAGATAGATTGCCATGATCACCAGGACACAGAAGATCACTGCCATCGGGATGAACTCGGTGTTGGAGCTCTCGTGGTAGTAATCGAGACGCCCATTGAGCGCGTCAAGCGATTGCCTGCGCAAATCTGCCGTGCTGCCGGTCAGGGTGTCGATGCTCTTTTCGAACTCTTCAGGCTTGAGCTTGATGCTGCCGCCGAAAACACCGTCATCAATGACCTTAAGCTGTGTCTCCAGCACTTGTATTACTGCAGCGTACTTGTCCGCCCAAGGCTGCAACTGCTCGGGAAGCTTGGACAGCAGCAGGCCGGCAGCCTTTTGCATCTGATCCTTGGAGTCATCGATGCGACCGCGCAGATCGCGCATTTGCAGACGGCTCTGCAGACTGAACTGACCCGATGCCACCGACGTCTGCCCGACACTCGACAGACGGCCGATACGCTCGATCAGGTCCGGCACTTGCTGGGTGGAGAGCTGCATGAGCATGTAGGTTTCAAGCCAGGGGTCGAGAATCAAACCGCTGTCCATCGCGATCTGCTCGCGCAGCGCCTGGACCAGATTCAGCACCGTAGTGAATCGGTCATAGCCATCAGGCCACCAGCCCACTGTGCGCAATGATGCCGTGTCCAGACCGGTGACAGCGGCTTGAAGCGTCTTGAACCGGTTCATGGTATCGACAGGCGCCTTTTCCTCGACCAATGCGGCCTGAACGCCTTCCAGCGCCTTGGCAATGCGAGGGATCCCCGCATCGACGTTGGCCATCGCCGCCTTCGCTGCCGGGGTCGGCTCGCGCAGGATATCGGCGGCTTTCCAGCGTGCGGCATGATCGCGCTGGGCGGACAGCTCGATGTTCAGATCGTCGAGCGCCAGCAACTGACGCACGCCGGATTGCTCCCCGGAAATGACATCGAGCTTGTTGCTGTACTCCTTGGTGATGACCCACGCGCTGCCCGCCAGCGGCAACATGAACAGCAGGAACAAGACCTGAAACTTGCGAGCAAAACCAAAATGTCCCATCAGGCGCATGCCTGGTGACAAAAGACTGTTCATGTCCTGCGACTCCCCGTGAACACCTGCCAGATCTGCACAAACAGAGGCGATGCCTTTTGTTGGAAAAACACTAGCAGCAAAATGCCATGTTATTGTTTCAATGACGATACGCGTCGCCTCAGATTGATACGCAAAGTGTCGCCATTCGTTGTTTTTGGCGTCAAAAAGCTTCTCAAACGAGCTATCAGGCACAACCAAGCAAGAACCGGACCGCCCAGCCGACGGGAAAAGCGCTTTACGGCAGTCATTTTCTCATCCCGTAAAAGCTCGAAACCAGGTGCAAGCTTTTGCAGCAGTGGCTCGCGATTTCAGCAAGCCGCTAAAAGATGTGGATCGAAGAGTTGATTCCGATGCTCGGTAAGCAGGCCTAGCAGGCGCAAGGCTCACTGAAGCCAAAAAAGCCGCAAGCTGGCCAGCGCGCTGCACCCGGACCGTGAACAGGATGCCGATGAGCGCGACCGGACAACGGCGCCAAGGCCTGGCTCAGGGAGCGAAGGGAGATGGCCGAGTGCTATTCGATGACCTGAAGATACTCGACACCCTGTTCCGGTAAGCGCCCGGAAAGACGTTCCGACAAGTGCTGCCACCTAACCGGTTGATCGCACGCAATTATTTTTCACAACAACGCTTGACACATATGCGTTCTCCGAGAATAATGCGCGCCACTTGGCTACATAGCTCAGTTGGTTAGAGCATAGCATTCATAATGCTGGGGTCCGGGGTTCAAGTCCCTGTGTAGCCACCAAGTACCGATTCACAGTTTTCTTCTGATCACTGTGAATCAACAAGAAGCCCGCCTCGTGCGGGCTTTCTTGTTTCTGGCCTTCCCGTTTTGTCACACCTCTTATGCCTCCCAGCCCCCCCCAGCGTGTGCTTAAAGCACGCCTCCGGGATTTCAGGACGTCGTCGGGAGACGGGTTTCCCTAGCGAGCGCCAACCAGGCCTCGGCCGCAGGTGACAAGTGCGCGTTCTTGCGCCACGCCAACACCATATGCCAATCCGTATCCGGCTCGTCCAGCGCAACCAATCGAATCCCGTCGTGATAGTGCTTCTGCGCCAGCATCCTCGGCAAAAATGCGACACCCAGCCCTGCCGAGACCAGATCCACAATAAAGTCGACCTGACCACTGCGTGCAGTCACTTTGGGCGTAACGCCCTTGCGGTCGCAGGTCAGTTTGATCATGGTGTTCAGTGCAAACCCCGCCTCGAAGAGGATAAACGGCGTTTCGGCCAGGTCTTCAATGACGACTCGTTTGCGCTTGGCCAATGGATGGTTCTCTGCCATGACCGCCACCACCGGCTCGATACGCACATCCTGGTAATCGAACTCTTCACTGAACGAGTTCATCTTCAGCAGTGCTGCCAGCTCGACTTCTCCTGAAGCCAGGCACTCATGCAGTTTGCTCGCGCCGTGTTCGGTGAGCTGAATATCGATATCCGGATAGCGGGCGCGGTATTGAGTGAACATGGCGGCGAAAAGCGCACCACTGCCCACGGGTGGCAGACCGATGCGCAACACGCCGCCCTTCAAACCACGCAGGTCGTTGAGCTCGGTCAGCAGATCGTTGCGCTCGGCCAACAGGGTCAAGGCGCGGCGGTAGACGATTTCACCGGCGGCGGTCAGTTCGCTGCGGTGGCCAATGCGGCTCAACAGCGGCGTGCCCAATTCGTCTTCAAGGGTCTTGACGGCCTTGCTGACGGTGGACTGAGTGAGCGATACCACGTCAGCGGCCTGGGAGAAGCTACCCTGACGCACCACTTCGACAAAAGTGCGTAATGTTCGAAGGTTCACAAGTATTCGATTTCCGACTGAATTTAAGTTGTATTAGTTGTTTTGATCATAGTCGGTTTTTCCGTAATCTGAATCTGCCGCTCACCCCTGGCGGCCTTGGTTCGTAGATTTATTCGCTCAGGAAAACGTCATGATTATTTCTTCGGCATCCGATTACCGTGCAGCGGCCAAACGCAAACTCCCGCGTTTTCTGTTTGATTACATTGACGGCGGTGCGTATGCAGAGCACACGCTGCGTGCCAATGGTTCGGACCTGGCCGATATCAGCCTGCGCCAGCGGGTCCTGAAAAATGTCGATAACGTGAGTCTTGAAACCAGGCTGTTTGGCGAATCCCTGGCCATGCCGATTGTCCTCAGCCCCGTGGGTTTGAGCGGAATGTATGCGCGCCGCGGTGAAGTTCAGGCAGCCAAGGCCGCGGCGAACAAGCGGATTCCATTCTGCCTGTCGACGGTGTCGGTGTGTTCGATTGAAGAGGTAGCGTCGCAGAGCAAGCAGGCGATCTGGTTTCAGCTATACGTGCTCAAAGACCGTGGCTTCATGAAAAACGCTCTGGAGCGTGCCAGGGCAGCCGGCGTCACGACGCTGGTCTTTACCGTCGACATGCCAACGCCCGGCGCGCGTTATCGCGATGCGCACTCGGGCATGTCCGGGCCTTATGCCGCGCCTCGACGCATTCTGCAAGCCATGACCAAGCCGGACTGGGCGCTGAATGTCGGCCTGCTCGGTCGCCCTCATGATCTGGGCAATATCTCCAGATACCTGGGCAAGGCCACCACGCTGGAAGATTATGTGGGCTGGCTGGCGAACAACTTCGACCCGTCCATCAGCTGGAAGGATCTGGAGTGGATTCGTGAGTTCTGGGAAGGCCCGATGATCATCAAGGGTATTCTCGATCCGCAGGATGCCAGGGATGCGCTGAGTTTTGGCGCGGACGGCATTGTGGTATCCAACCACGGCGGACGTCAGCTGGATGGCGTGCTGTCCACCGCCAAGGCCTTGCCGCCTATTGTTCAGGCGGTCGGCAGTGACCTGACGGTGCTGGCCGACTCCGGCATTCGCTCGGGTCTTGATGTGGTGCGCATGCTCGCTCTTGGCGCCAAAGGCATGTTGCTCGGACGCTCGATGGCCTATGCGCTGGGCGCCGATGGGCAGCGTGGCGTCGAGAATATGCTGGATATTTTTGCCAGGGAAATGCATGTGGCGATGACGTTGACCGGGGTGACATCGATTGAGCAGATCGACGAAAGCATCCTTGTTAAAACAGTTGCTTGAAGGCCGGGACTGGATCGTTACTCGAGTCGGCCTTTCGACGAACTGCATTTTTCACTCTGAATGCCTGGTCTATGCTCGAAAATGATGGCTCAAGACGAGCCAGCATTTCTCATGAAGGAGCGAAGCATGCGTAAACTCGTACTCTCAATGACCGCCGCCCTCTTCCTGGCGGGTGCTGTAGCGCCCGTGGCCTTAGCAGAGAGTGAGCTCGAAAAGGGTGTCCGACACGATAACCGTGAGCTGGATAAAGGTGTCGATCATGACGCCAAGGAAGTGGACAAAGGTGTGAAGCACGACGCCGACGAGGTCGACAAAGGTGCAAGGCATGACGACAAAGAGCGTCACAAGGCTGACAAGCATATCGATAAAGAAGTTAAAAAAGATCTCTGACCAAAAAGCCTGCCATTGAGCAGGCTTTTTTATGGGCGGATGACGCTGTAACGTCCGGCGGGTTTGATAAAACACCTACGCACAGGTGCTTCTAGCCCTCACCCTTACAGACCGGGCCATCTACTCAGGGCAAGTGGCCCGGCCTCTGTCACTGGATATACGGTCAAATCTTGAAACTGTCGACCAGTTGTTTCAAACGTCCGGCCTGTTGCGAAAGCGCAGCACAATCCTTGAGCGTTTCATTAAGGTTGGCCACGCCTTGTTGATTGAGCGTGTTGATCTGATTGATATCGATATTGAGTGTTTCGACAACAGCGGTCTGCTCTTCTGTCGCCGCAGCGACGGATTGATTCATGCCGTCGATATCGCCAATGCGCCGCGTTACATCGCGTAGACGACTACCGGCCTGATTGGCAACTTCGACACTTTCCTGACTCGACGTCTGACTTTCATTCATGTTGAGTACGGCGTGCTGAGAGCCGGTCTGCAGGCCGCCAATCATCTTGTGGATCTCGTCGGCAGATGTCTGGGTGCGATGCGCAAGGTTGCGCACCTCGTCGGCCACTACCGCAAAACCGCGTCCGGCTTCACCCGCGCGGGCAGCTTCGATAGCGGCGTTGAGCGCCAGCAGGTTGGTCTGCTGCGAGATGCCTTTGATGACATCAAGAATGTGGCCGATGTTTTCGGTGCTGGCGTTGAGTTGCTCGATCTGCGTGCAGGAATCACTGATCTTGGCCGACAACGCGCTCATGGCGTGGATGGTCTTCTCGACCACTACCTGACCGTCTTCTGCCTGATTGCGGGCCTCACTGGCCTGGATCGAGGCGTCCGATGCGTTGCGGGCAATCTCCTGGGTTGCAGCCCCCAGCTCGTTGATCGCTGCAGCGACGCTGTTGGTCCGGGCGCTCTGCTCATCGAAACCGACGATGGACGAGTTGGAGGAGTTGACCACCCGCTGCGACAGGTCATGCACCTGAAGCGTTGCGGAGGAGACCTCAGCGATGGACGCATGCACGCGCTCCACGAACTGATTGAACGAACCACCCAGTGCGGCGAACTCGTCCTTGCCCTGAATACTCAGACGCCGGGTCAGGTCACCCTCGCCTTGGGCGATGTCCTGCATCGCACGGCCCATGTCGGTCAGCGGGCGCATCAGCGCGCGAATGAGCAGGCTCAACAGCAACGCAATCACGGCAACGGCAATCAGCACGGCAACCATCGCCGAGCTGCGAAACTGGCTCAAGGGCGCATAGGCCTTGTCCTTGTCGATCGACAGACCGATGTACCAGTCAGCCGAGGGCAGCCCGGTAATCGGGGTGAATGACAGCAGCCGTTGCTGACCATTGAGGGTCACCTCACGCAGGCGCGCGTCCAGGCTGATGGCCTGTCCGGGGTAGATGTCCTTGAGGTTTTTCATCACCTGTTCCTTGTCCGGACTGACGATGATCTGCCCGTCGCCACTGACCAGAAAGGCGTAACCCAGCCCACCGAATTCGACCGAGTTGATGATCTTGACCAGCGTGTCGAGGCTCAGATCGCCACCGACGACACCGGTGACCTGACCTGCCGCCTTGACCGGGCTGGCGATCGTTACCACCAGGCCACCCACGGAAGCCTGATAAGGCGCGCTGAGAATGGTTTTGCCCGCGTCGACAGTGGACTTGTACCAGGGCCGCTGGCGAGGGTCGTAGCCCGCAGGCATGTCCACGTTGGGCCGCTGAGTGAACGTGCCTTTGCTGTCACCGACATAGGTGAACTGGAAGGTCGATACCAGCGCAGACTGCGATACCAGCCCGCTGAGATCGGAATTGACCCCCTGAAAGGCTACGTTCTGGGTGAGATTTTCCAACACCAGAATGCGTCCGCTCAGCCAGTTCTGGACGCTGCTGGCAGTCAGCTGACCCGCTTGGCCCACGGAGGACTCAAGGTTCTGGTTGATCGTCTTACGTTGCAGATAATCGTTGTAAAAGGTGAACAAGGCGAACGCCAGCACCACTACACCGGCCGCGGCCAACAGGATCTTATGACGAAACTTCAAATTCATGACAAGGCATCTCAAAAGGACTGCTGGAAGAAGGCTCAGATGCCAGAGCAACTTGCGACACAAAAAATGTCATGCCCTGCACACACAATGAACCTACAACGAATAGGGTTTTAATCGCGTAAACACAGCCAATAGCGTGCCTTTCCCGTGAAATGCTGCGCTGTACTCCAATGACGTTGGCAGTGCTTTATAACGGTGTGCCGACGCAATTGATATGCCTGAAAAAAATACTCGGCGCGTCTTGGAACTTTCTTTATTTTTTATTTCAGCTTGGCCGGTCCCTGCCGATAGCGTCTGTATACCTCACCCTGCCCTGACCTGTATGCCATACCTTTCAGGGATAACACCGTTTCAATGGCAGTTGTTGGAGAATTCAATGAGTAGCTGGTTTGCAAACATCAGCGTGAATATGAAACTGGCCCTTGGGTTCGGTCTAGTACTTGTTTTTACAGCCATTCTTGCATTGACTGGCTGGACCAGCATGAGCGGGCTGATCAATCGCAGCAACTGGATGAGTGACATTACTTCACTCAATGCCCAGTTGACCAAACTGCGCGTGACACGCCTCCAGTACATGGTGGCCGACGGCGACGAGAAGGTTGCCGAAACCGTGCAGACCTCGCTGGACAGCTTCAAGGCGTATCAGGAAAAACTTCGGGCCTCGTTCAAAAGTCCCGAAAACGTGAAAATGCTCGATCAGTTGGGCATCGTGATCGCTGACTACCAGAAGTCCCTCAACAACATGCGCAGTGGCTACAAGGCCAGCACTGCGGCTCGTGATGAGCTGACGACCCATGCTGTCAAAAGCCTCGCGGTATTCGAGCAGCTTGTGACTGAAGTCAAAAACATGGACCCGGCTGACGCCAACCGCTTCGAGCAGTACCGACTTGTCACCGACGCAAAAGATGACTTGAGACTCGCACGCTATGAAGTGCGCGGTTACACCACCAATGCCACACCCGAGACCGAGCAGGCAGCCGTCTCGAAACTGGATGCGGCCATCAAGGATCTGGATGCGCTCAAGGCAACCTTCAGCGGCACTCAGGCCGATCAGCTCAGGCAGCTGGAAACCTCGTTGATGGCGTACCGGGCGACCTTGCAGAACTTCAAGGCCGCCACGGGCACGATTGTCCAGGCGCGCAAGGAAATGACCACGCAAGGCCAGGATATCGTCAAGATCAGCGAGGACATGTACAAGCTGCAACTGGATCGCCGCGATCAGGAAAGCGCACAGGCACGTACCACTCAGATCGTCTGCACACTACTGGCGATCATTCTGGGCATCATCGCCGCAGTCATCATTACCCGGCAGATTACCCGTCCTCTGCAGGAAACCATGGCGGTGGTCGACCGTATCGCATCCGGTGACCTGACCCAGACCCTGGCCGTGACACGCCGAGATGAGCTCGGCATTCTGCAGCAAGGCATCCAGCGCATGGGCACCACACTGCGCGAGCTGATTGGCGGTATTCGCGATAGCGTCGTACAGATCGCCAGTGCCGCCGAAGAACTGTCGGCGGTTACCGAACAGACCAGCGCTGGCGTCAACAGCCAGAAAGTCGAAACCGACCAGGTCGCCACTGCCATGCACGAGATGTCGGCGACGGTTGCAGAAGTGGCGCGTAACGCCGAACAGGCCTCGCAAGCCGCTTCCAACGCCGACCGCGAAGCGCGTGACGGTGACAAGGTGGTGGGTGAAGCGATCGCCCAGATCGAGCGACTGGCCAACGAAGTGGGTCGCTCGGCCGACGCCATGACTCAGTTGGAGCAGGAAAGCGACAAGATCGGCAAGGTGATGGACGTCATCAAGGCGGTGGCGGAACAGACCAACCTGCTGGCGCTCAACGCTGCTATCGAAGCAGCGCGTGCGGGTGAAGCCGGACGTGGTTTTGCCGTGGTTGCCGACGAAGTCCGCGGCCTGGCACAACGTACACAGCAATCCACCGTGGAGATCGAAACACTGGTCGCTGCGTTGCAGAGCGGTACGCGCCAGGTGTCCAGCATCATGCTCAACAGCCGCGAACTGACCGTCAGCAGCGTGACCCTCAGCCGTAAGGCTGGCACGTCGCTGGGCAGCATCACGCAGACGGTGTCGAGCATTCAGGCGATGAACCAGCAGATTGCCGCCGCCGCTGAAGAGCAAAGCGCGGTTGCCGAAGAAATCAGCCGCAGCATCGTCAACGTGCGCGATGTCTCCGAGCAGACCGCTTCGGCCAGCGAAGAAACCGCTGCGTCCAGCGTCGAACTGGCGCGCCTGGGCGGGCAGTTGCAAACGATGGTCAGCCACTTCCGGATCTAATCACCCGGCGTTGACATCAAGCCCGGTCTTTACCGGGCTTGATTGTTTCTGCACTCCTGACCGTCACGCCTGTGGCGGCTGCCCGTTGGACGCCGACAGGCCGCCATCGACCGGGAGGTTGACGCCGGTCACGAAGCGCGCGTCGTCACTGGCCAGGAAAGCGATCACATCGCCGACGTCTTCGGCTTCACCCGGGCGACCCAGTGGGATGCGCTCCATGAACTTGGCCATCAACGCTTTGTCACCGAGCATATCTTCGGTCAGCTCGCTGCGGGTCAGTGAGGGGCAGACGGCATTCACGCGCACGCCGTCAGCACCATGGTCCATGGCCAGCGAACGAGTGAAGTTGGTGATCGCGCCCTTGGCCGCGTTATAGAAACTCATGCCCCAGTCGCCGCCCAGACCGGACACCGACGAGACGTTGATGATGTTGCCTTTGCTGGCGATCAGTGCAGGCATGGCGGTGCGGGTGCAATAGAACACGCCGTCCAGGTCCACGGACATCAACTCTTTCCAATCCTCTATGCCCAGCTCGGTCACTTTGCCGGACTTGACGATACCAGCATTGTTGACCAGCACATCCAGGCGCCCGAAGCGCGTCGCCACTTCCTTGAACAGCGCTTCCACGTCGCTCGGGTCGGCCACGTCCGCGGCTCTGACCAGGTGCCCTTCGCCCTTCAGTTGGGCGGCTACTTTGGCCAGCTTGTCGTGATTGCGGCCGACCAGCACGACGCTTGCGCCTTCCTCGGCAAAACGTTTGGCGGTCGCTGCGCCGATTCCGGAACCGGCACCTGTTACGACGACGACTTTCTGGGTGAAACGATTCATTCGGCAGTCTCCAAAAAAATGAATGGGATTATCGGGTGGACTGCACACCCGGCCGCAGCGTTCACTCGCATTTGATTTTGGTGTCAATGGCGCTGTAAATGACCGGTGAATCGTTAAACCTCGACCATGGGTGCGTTGACAACGCCGCAGCGGTCTGCAAATAATCCCCACGGTTGTACGACAACCTATAACGCCAAAAATAAAAACAACACCGAGGCCAGTCCATCATGAACACTCTCGCCGCGCCTGCTCGCTCGATCAGCAAGGGCTCAATCATTGAAGCCCTGATCAGTGACGCCTTGTTTACTGAAAACTCGCACTACCAGACACCCTTCTCGATTCACAACATTCGCTGAAACACAGCGAACGGTACTCGGCCGCCTGCAGGTCGAGGCCATGCCTGGCGACAGGCATCACGTAATCCTCGAAGGTGTCGGCCGCCGCTTGCGCGCGGCCAGGAAAGGGGACGGTTTCACTAAACAAGGGAGCACAACAATAATGACATCTCACACTACCCGCTCACGCATCCTGCTGGGCTTCGGCGGCATGACGCTGATTTTCCCGATGCTCGGCATGGCCGAAGGTTTCGTCGACGACACCAAGGCCACACTTACCCTGCGTAACGCCTACTTCAACCGTAATTTCACCAATCCTGCATACCCGAGCAGTGCCGCGCCACAGAGCAAGGCCGAGGAATGGACACAAAGCTTCATTCTCGACGCCAAGTCGGGCTTTACTCAGGGTGTGGTGGGTTTCGGGGTTGATGTGCTGGGCCTGTATTCGCTCAAGCTCGATGGCGGCAAGGGTACGGGCGGCACTCAGCTGCTACCGATCCACAGCGACGGGCGTCCGGCCGATGATTTCGGGCGCCTGGGCGTGGCGGGCAAGGCGCGGGTTTCCAAGACCGAACTGAAGGTCGGCGAGTGGATGCCGGTGCTGCCGATCCTGCGCTCCGATGACGGTCGTTCGTTGCCGCAGACGTTTCGCGGTGGCCAGGTCACGTCCAAGGAGATCGACGGCCTGACGCTGTATGGCGGCCAGTTCCGCGGCAACAGCCCACGCAACGATGCGAGCATGGAAGACATGTCGCTGAACGGGCGAGGCGCGTTCACCTCGGACCGCTTCAACTTCGGCGGCGGCGAGTATGTCTTCAACGACAAGCGCACCCAGGTAGGCGTCTGGTACTCGGAGCTGCAGGACATCTACCAGCAGCAATTCTTCAACCTGCTGCACAGCCAGCCGCTCGGCGACTGGACCCTGGGCGCGAACCTGGGTTACTTCATCGGCAAGGAAGACGGCAACAAACTGGCCGGCGACCTGGATAACAAGACGGCCTACGCGCTGCTCTCGGCCCGCTATGGCGGCAGCACCTTCTATGTCGGTCTGCAGAAGCTGACGGGCGATACCGCGTGGATGCGCGTCAACGGCACCAGCGGCGGCACCCTGGCCAACGACAGTTACAACTCCAGCTACGACAACGCCAAAGAGAAATCCTGGCAGCTGCGCCATGACTACAACTTCGCGACGCTGGGCGTACCCGGCCTGACCCTGATGAACCGCTATATCAGCGGCGACAATGTGCACACCGGCAACATCACTGACGGCAAGGAATGGGGCCGGGAGTCTGAACTGGCCTACACCGTCCAAAGCGGTGCGCTGAAGAATCTGAACGTCAAATGGCGCAACTCCAGCCTGCGTCGTGATTTCAGCACCAACGAATTCGACGAAAATCGCGTGTTCGTCAGCTACCCTATTTCGTTGCTCTGAAAGCGTGGCAGAGCCTGTTGGCCACGGCAGGTTTTGCCTTGTTACAAATGTATCCGGCCAAGTGCGTGCACAGCCCGTTTTTAGACCTTGGCCGCGTTGACAATCAGCGTATGCGGTGCCGATAATCCGGCAAGTCATACGACAACAGATGACAAAAATAACAATCGGGACTTCTCTCATGGCATCGGCTCATACCACTCAAACTCCCTTCAATCGCCTCCTGCTGACCGGCGCGGCAGGTGGCCTGGGCAAGGTATTGCGCGAAACTCTGCGCCCTTACACAAAAGTGCTGCGGCTTTCCGACATTGCCGAGATGGCGCCCGCTGTCGACGGCAGTGAGGAAGTTCAGGTCTGCGATCTGGCCGACAAGAACGCCGTGCACCAACTGGTCGAAGGCGTCGACGCGATCGTGCATTTCGGCGGTGTGTCGGTCGAACGCCCGTTCGAGGAAATCCTCGGCGCCAATATCTGCGGCGTGTTCCACATCTACGAAGCCGCCCGCCGGCACGGCGTGAAACGCGTGATCTTTGCCAGCTCCAACCACGTGATCGGTTTCTACAAGCAGACCGAGACCATCGACGCGCACTCCCCTCGCCGCCCGGACAGTTACTACGGTCTATCCAAGTCCTACGGCGAGGACATGGCCAGCTTTTACTTCGATCGCTACGGCATCGAAACCGTCAGCATCCGTATCGGCTCATCGTTTGCCGAACCGCAAAACCGCCGAATGATGAGTACCTGGCTGAGCTTTGCTGACCTGACTCAGTTGATCGAACGCTCGCTGTACACGCCAGACGTGGGCCACACCGTGGTCTACGGCGTCTCGGACAACAACACCGTCTGGTGGGACAACCGCCTGGCCAGCAAACTGGATTACAAACCGAAGGACAGCTCGGAAGTGTTCCGCGAGAAGGTCGACGCCCAGCCGCTGCCGGCAGCCGATGACCCGGCAATGCTTTACCAGGGCGGTGCCTTTGTGGCTTCAGGACCGTTCGGCGACCAATAAGCAGCGCTTTCCCCTCGCAGCACTCTGGAGACACGAACCGTCATGGATGCCGAACTGATTGTCGATGCACAGAACGCCACCGGCGAAAGCCCGGTCTGGAGCGTGCGTGATCAAGCGTTGTACTGGGTGGATATTCCCAAGGGCGAGTTGCATCGCTGGGATTTCAATCAGGACAGCACGCGCAGCTGGAAAGCGCCGCAGATGCTGGCCTGTATCGCCGCCGACAATCGGGGTGGCTGGGTGGCGGGGATGGAGAACGGAATCTTTCATTTGCAGCCCTGCGAAGACGGCAGCCTGATCAGCACGCTTCTGGCCAGCGTCGAACACGCGCAGGCAGGCATGCGCTTCAATGACGGCCGCTGCGACCGACAGGGTCGTTTCTGGGCAGGCACCATGTTTATGGACATGGCCGCAGGGGCGACGGTGGGGGCGTTGTATCGCTACAGCGCCGGCCAGACCACGCTGAACGCACAACTCAAGGACTTCATCGTCCCCAACGGCCTGGCGTTCAGCCCCGACGGCAAGGTCATGTACCTGTCCGACTCGCACCCCGGCGTGCAGCAGATCTGGGCCTTCGATTACGACACCGACAGCGGCACGCCGCGCAATCGCCGCCTGTTCGTTGACATGAACCATCACCTGGGTCGTCCCGACGGTGCGGCGATCGACACCGACGGCTGCTACTGGATCTGTGGCAACGACGCAGGCCTGGTTCACCGCTTCACCCCCACCGGCAAACTCGACCGCTCGCTGGTCGTGCCGGTGAAAAAGCCAGCCATGTGTGCCTTTGGCGGCCCCAATCTGGACACCCTGTTCGTAACGTCCATTCGCCCGGGTGGCGATATTAGCGATCAGCCACTGGCTGGCGGCCTGTTCGCCCTGCGACCTGGGGTTCAGGGCCTGGAGGAACCCACGTTTCAGGGCTGACAGCGCCCTGCCGAAAATCCCGTAGCTCTACCAAAAATAACAAAATCGGAGATATCCATGGACTTCAAACGCAAGCTTCTCATCGCAGCACTTCCGCTGGCCTTCTGTGTGTCAGGCATGGCCCACGCTGACGTCAAAATCAAGTTCGCCGAGGTTCACCCTGCTGGCTATGCGCCGGTCGTGGCAGAACAGAACATGGGCAAGAAACTCGAAGAACAGTCCAAGGGCGAGATCAGTTTCAAGATGTACGCGGGTGGCGTACTCGGCTCCGAGAAGGAGGTCGTTGAGCAGGTGCAGAGCGGCGCCGTGCAGATGACCCGCGTCAGCCTCGGCATCGTCGGCCCGGTAGTGCCGGACGTCAACGTCTTCAACCTGCCGTTCGTATTCCGTGACCAGGCGCATATGCGCACCATCATCGATGGCGAGATCGGTCAGGAAATCCTCGACAAGATCACCAATTCGCAATTCAACATGGTCGCCCTGGCCTGGATGGATGGCGGCACCCGCAACCTGTACACCAAAAAGCCCGTACGGCAGATTTCCGACCTCAAAGGCATGAAAATCCGCGTTCAGGGCAACCCGGTGTTTATCGAAACCATCAACGACATGGGCGGCAACGGCATCGCCATGGCCACCGGCGAAATCTTCAGCGCGCTGCAGACCGGCGTCATTGACGGTGCGGAAAACAACCCGCCGACGTATTTCCAGCACAACCACTACCAGAACGCCAAGTTCTTCACCATCACCGAACACCTGATCCTGCCCGAGCCCATCGTGATGGCGAAAACCACATGGAACAAGCTCAACCCCGAGCAGCAAGCACTGGTGAAAAAGCTGGCGCGTGAAGCGCAGATGGAGGAGCGAGCGCTGTGGGACAAGTCGTCAGCCGATGCCGAGACCAAGCTCAAGGCCGCAGGCGTGGAATTCATCACGCTGACGCCTGAGCAGAAGAAAGCCTTCTACGACGCGACTCAACCGGTCCGCGACAAATTCGGCGCGCCTTACAAGGATCTGATCAGCCGCATCGAAGCGGTCCAGACCAATCCGGCACTGGCTGCACCCAGTACCCCAGCGGCCCAATAAGCCTGTCCGATTACGCAGCGGGGACGAGCACCAGCTCGTTCGCCGCCGCAGTGGTGAGCCTTATGAAAAATACGCTTTTGCGCATCAACGACACGCTTTATCGGGTCTGCATCGGCATTGCCGGCCTGTCGGTGCTGATCATGACCCTGATCATCCCCTGGGGCATCTTTGCCCGCTACATCCTCGGCAGCGGTTCCAGTTGGCCTGAACCCACCGCCATCCTGCTGATGGTGGTATTTACCTTCTTCGGCGCCGCCGCCAGTTACCGGGCCGGTGCGCACATGGCCGTGTCAATGGCTGTGGAGCGCATGCCGCAGCAGGTGCGCAGAGCCGCCAGCGTGGTGGTGCAGATTCTGATGGGGATCGTGGCCCTGTTCATGATTTTCAAAGGCTTCAAGCTGTGCGCCACCACCTGGAATCAATTCGTCGGCGAACTGCCGTTTCTGCGCGTCGGTATCTCTTATCTGCCGATTCCTCTCGGCGGCCTCGTGACGCTGGTCTTCGTTCTGGAAAGGCTGTTGCTGGGTGACCAGAGTCATCGCGCGGTCATGCATTTCGACGTCGTTGAAGAAAGCGAAGGTGCCGCATAAATGGACGCTTTTATACTGTTGGGCAGCTTTATCGCGCTGATCCTGATTGGCATGCCGGTGGCCTACGCCCTGGGCCTTTCAGCCCTGATCGGCGCCTGGTGGATCGACATCCCGGCCGATGCACTGATGATCCAGATTGCGGGTGGCGTGAACAAATTCTCGCTGTTGGCGATTCCGTTCTTCGTGCTGGCCGGAGCAATCATGGCCGAAGGCGGCATGTCGCGACGTCTGGTCGCGTTTGCCGCAGTGCTGGTGGGCTTCGTGCGCGGCGGCCTGTCGCTGGTCAATATCGTGGCTTCGACCTTCTTCGGCGCGATCTCGGGTTCCTCGGTGGCCGACACGGCCTCGGTGGGTTCGGTGCTGATCCCGGAAATGGAACGCAACGGCTACCCGCGAGACTTCTCGACGGCAGTGACCGTCAGCGGCTCGGTGCAGGCGCTGCTGACACCCCCCAGCCACAACTCGGTGCTCTATTCGCTGGCGGCAGGCGGCACGGTGTCGATTGCGTCGCTGTTCATGGCCGGGATCCTCCCGGGTCTACTGCTCAGCGCAGTGATGATGGGCCTGTGCATGATCTTCGCGCGCAAGCGCAACTACCCCAAGGGTGAAGTGATCCCGCTGCGCCAAGCACTGAAAATTGCCGGTGAAGCGCTTTGGGGCATGATGGCCATGGTCATTATTCTCGGCGGCATTCTGTCGGGGATTTTCACGGCCACCGAGTCGGCAGCCATTGCCGTGCTCTGGTCGTTCTTCGTCACCATGTTCATCTACCGCGACTACAAATGGCGCGACCTGCCCAAACTGATGCACCGGGCGGCACGCACTATTTCCATCGTGATGATCCTGATCGGTTTTGCCGCCAGCTTCGGTTACATCCTGACGCTGATGGAAATCCCGATGAAGATCACCACCGCGTTCCTGACCCTGTCGGACAACCGCTATGTGATCCTGATGTGCATCAACGTGATGTTGCTGCTGCTCGGTACGGTCATGGACATGGCGCCGCTGATTCTGATCCTGACCCCGATTCTGTTGCCGGTCATCGTCGGCGTTGGTATCGATCCGGTGCACTTCGGCATGATCATGCTGGTCAATCTGGGTATCGGGCTGATTACCCCGCCGGTGGGCGCGGTGCTGTTTGTCGGTGCCGCTGTGGGTAAAGTCACCATCGAAGCCACGGTAAAAGCACTGGTGCCATTCTATGTCGCGCTGTTTCTGGTGCTGATGCTGGTGACCTACATTCCTGCCATCTCGTTGTGGCTGCCGAGCGTCGTGCTCTGACGTCTCCAGTTGCAAGGCTGCCGGAGCGCTTGAAAGCGCTCCGGCATGCACCTCTGTTGTCCAGCCAAGGAGGCTGGTTTGCGTATGTCTGCCCCTGCCCTGTTTCCGCGCCACATTGCCGTGCTGATCCTGGCGCTGCTGGCCTGCTCGTTTGCCGGCAACCACATCGCGGCGCGCATTGCCTTCGATCATGACACCGGCCTACTGCTGGCCATTCTCTGTCGCTCCGGCGTGACCTTGCTGGTATTGACCAGTCTGGTGCTCTGGCAGCGTGAAAGGCTCAGCCTGCCTGCCAGTACCTGGCGCTGGCAGCTGCTTCTGGGGTTGCTGATCGCCACGCAGAGCTTTTGCATCTACTCGGCGGTAGCGCGTATTCCGGTGGCCCTGGCCTTGCTGGTGGTCAATGTCTCGCCGATCCTGCTGGCGTTGCTGACCTGGGCATTGGGCGGTGCCCGGCCAACGCGGTGCGCAGCCGGCCTGATGGGCCTGATTCTGTTTGGCCTGACGCTGGCGCTGGATGTGCCACAGCGCCTGTCGAACCCCGGCAGCAGCGAGCCGCAATGGCTGGAGGGTGTCGCCTACGCGTCGACCGCGGCGGTGGTGTTCGCCTTTGCGCTGTGGATTACCGATAACAAACTGGCGGGCATGCGCGGCAGCGTACGCAGCATGCTGACCATGGCCGTGGTGTTTGTCGTCGCAGCCATCGCCGGCAGCAGCGGCGTGCTGCCCGGCGGCGTGGGTCTGCCAAAGAGTTCTGTCGGCTGGACCGCACTGGCCAGTCTGGTGGTTTTGTACGGGCTGGGTTTCTCGCTGCTGTTCATCTGCATGGCACGGCTGGACATCGCCCGCAACGCGCCAGTGATGAACATCGAACCGGTGGCCAGCCTGCTGTTTGGCTGGCTGATTCTCGATCAATTGCTCAGCAGCGGTCAGGTGGTCGGCGGGCTGATCGTCGTCAGCGGCATTGTGCTGCTGACCTGGCGTCGCGCCCAATCGCCTGACTCTCAATCATCCAGAAGGCTTTGAAGCATGTCCACGAACGTACTGACCCTTGAAGATGGCCTGACCCGCCTGACACTGGCCCCCGACATCGGCGGCAGTATCGTCAACTGGATCGTCCTGGCCAGTGGGCAACCCCTGCTGCGCCCCAGCGACGAACAGGCTCTGGCGGCCGGGACGCCTCGTCGGCTGGCCTGCTACCCGCTGGCACCCTGGTCGAACCGGATCGGCAACGGCGGTTTCGAGACACCAGACGGCTGGCTGGCCCTGGAGCCGAACAGCGCCAACGACCCGCTGCCGATCCATGGCAGCGCCTGGCAGCAGGCATGGACCGTCATCGAGCAGAGCGCAGAGCAGGTCTGCCTGCAACTCGACAGCCAGACGCCATTCGCCTACCGCGCGCACCTGCGCTACACCCTGCACGACGGCAAACTGAGTATCGAACTGACCACCACTCATCTGGACAGCCGCGCCATGTGGCACGGCCTGGGCTTGCACCCTTACCTGCCACGCACGCCTCACACACGCTTGCAGGCCAAAGCTGCGCAGGTCTGGCTGTGCGACGAGGCAGGTTTGCCGAATGAGTTGCAGGATCTGCCCGCCGAATGGGACTTCCAGCACAGCAACAGGCTGCCCGAAGCACGGCTGGACAACGGCTTCACAGGCTGGGACGGCCACAGCGTCATCAGCCAGCCGGACCTGGGCTATGAACTGCACTGCCACGCCACCGGCAGCGAGTACTTTCTGGTGTTCTGCCCTCCGGGACTGAATTTCTTCTGTTTCGAGCCCGTCAGCCACCCGGTGAATGCCCATCATTTGCCTGGGCATCCGGGGTTGAAGCTGTTACGGCAGGGGGAGTCGATGGGGCTAGGGGTCAGTCTGCATCACAAGCCCTTGTAGCAGGCTGTTTCATGCCTTCCCTGGCCATCTGTTACTGGGCAATCACCAGTGTTGAAAGACCCCTAACGCTGGTTACGCCGGTCGTCTTGGCGCAATCGTTGCTCAATGTGGACTCGATATCGCCAAGTACAAATGTACTCATCGCCTTGGCATTCTTGTACCGGCCATCGACGATTTTTCCAACACCCACAATGGTCGTATTCAGATTACCGATATTATTGAGCGTCGCACTGAACTCGTAAGTACTGGTGGCGCCATCGCTCCAGTTGATGACCCATGTAATGGTCGGCGTTTGCAGCAGCAACGACTGACAGGAAAAATTCGCCTGAAAGTTTTGACTGGACGAAGCGCTGACTGCCAGAGGAAATGAAGGAGAAACACAGGGCCCCCAGTTGCTTGTCGTCGATACATTGACCAACTGATCGGTGTTGGTCAGTCCCGGCGACCAGTTGGCAGTGTGAGTCCCTGTCAGACAGGTCGCCAGGTTCGCAACCTGAGCCTGTGATCGCTCAGGCGCAAAAATAAGCCCCATGCAAACGATGATCAACAACAGGGTGGCCAGCGAAGATGAAATGCGTGCAACGCGAGTATCCATGTTTGTCTCCATGACATTGATGACATCCAGAACACAAATTAATCATTTAACGTTAATGACTCTACTGTCAGAAATGACAGTGGCCAAAGACGGCAAGATCTGGCCCGCGGCCACTGCCATGGCCGGATCTGCAAGTCAAACCACCACTCATCACATCCTGTGATCCACTCCCCACCCCGGTACGTAACACCTCTGCATAGCGAACCAAACCCACACAATGGTGATCAGAAGGTGGATCATGCGCATAACTGCCAGTCTCAGGACCTTCTGTCACTTGTCCCCCTCTCACAGCGAATCGACAATCACCCGACTTTGGATCGATGAAGTCACCGCCGTGGCCCGCCAGAGGGACCGCGATAGCTTCATGCGCATTTACGATCACTTCGCTCCGCGCCTGTTGCGCTACCTCACCGGGCTGAATGTGCCAGAAGGTCAGGCCGAAGAGTTGGTGCAGGAGGTACTGCTCAAACTGTGGCACAAGGCCGACTCGTTCGACCCGGCCAAGGCCAGCCTGGGGACATGGTTGTTTCGCATCGCACGCAATCTTTACATCGACAGTGTGCGCAAGGACCGTGGCTGGGTGCAGGTGCAGAACTCGCTGGAACAACTTGAGCGTCTGGAAGCTCCGGTAGATCGAACACTCGATTACAGCCAGCGCCAGGAACAACAACTCAACATCGCCATCCAGAACCTGCCTGCCGATCAGGCCCGAGTGTTGCGAATGTCGTATTTCGAAGCGCTCAGCCACCGGGAGATTTCCGAACGCCTGGGTATGCCGCTCGGCACAGTAAAGTCCTGCCTGCGCCTGGCGTTTCAAAAATTGCGCTCGCGGATAGAGGAATCATGATGGGTCCACAACATCATCCGGACGACGCCACGCTGGTCAGTTATGCCGCAGGGGCGCTGTCGCAGGTCATCTCGTTAGTCACTGCCGCGCACCTGGAGCGCTGTGCCGAGTGCCGGGCGCGGCTCAGGCAGGCCGAGGCGATTGGCGGTGTGTTGATGCAGCAGCACACCAGCAGTGTGGTGCCGCTCAAGGGCAGATCGGCCATGCTGGCGCGGCTTGACGAGCAGCAAGCGGGGCTTTTACCCGCCCTGCACTCGATGCCGGCGGCCAATCAGGACCCGGACCTGATGCCGGTCTGCATGCAGGCGCATTTTGGTCGACACCTGAGCACATTGAAGTGGAAGACCCTGATCCCCGGCGTACAACGAGTACGCGCCGAAGGCATCGAACAGGGCAACCTGATGCTGCTGAAAATCGCCCCCGGCGTGAGCATGCCGGTCCACAGCCACGAAAGCGGCGAGATGACCATGGTCCTCAAGGGCGCGTATTACGACGTGCAGGGGGAGTTCGGACTCAACGATGTGGCCGACCTGGACAGCCATATCCATCACCAGCCCATCGCCTACCCCGACCGGGAATGCATTTGCGTACTGGCCACTGAATCGAAGCTGCGTTTTCACGGGTTGCTGGCGCGGATGATGCAGCCGTTTTTCGGGATTTGAAAAACGGCCGCTGCGCCCGCGGTCAGCGCTGGACGGTGACGCCCAATGAGGCCAGCGCATCCCAGTAGCCCGGGTAGGTCTTGCCGACGCAATCAGGGTCGAGAATGCGGATGCCGGCGATCTTCAGGCCCGCCAGCGCAAAGCACATGGCGATACGATGGTCGGAGTGGGTGTCGATCAAGGCATCGACCGTAGTGCCTGCCAGCGCCGGGTTGGCGTTGACGACCAGATCGTCACCCTCCTCGACCGCCAGGCCGGGTGCGATGGCGCACAGTCCGTGGGACAGTGCCGAGATGCGGTCGCACTCCTTGACCCGCAGGTTGGCGATACCGACAAAGCGCACCGGCTGACGATTGAAGGCGGCCAGTACGGCCAGCGTCGGAATCGCGTCCTGCATCTGCGAGCCGTCGATCACGGCCGGCATGTTCGGGAAACTGGCGATGATCTGGCTGGCCAGCGCATCGGGTTGCGTGAACGCGTCGCTGGCAACGCCCAGGTCGATAGCGCCCTCGGTCAGGGCCTGCGCAGCCCACAGGTAAGTGGCCGCCGAGGCATCCGGCTCGATGTGGAAATCCGTAGCGCGATAACCGGTAGCCGAGACTTTCCAGGCGGCGTCGCCGATGGCCTGAACCTCGGCACCGAACGCCTGCATGGCCGCCAGCGTGAGGTCGAGGTAACCACGCGCGCCGATCTCGCTGCCTGTCAGTGCAACTTCCACAGGCCCCTTGCCACAGGCACCGGCCATCAGCAGTGCCGACACGTACTGGCTGGACAGGTTGCCGTCGATTTCGATACGACCGGTCTCAAGACCGCCCTTGCCCTTGATCGCCACCGGCGGGCAACCGCTGGGTGCGCTGACTTCCACGCCCATGCGCTGCAAGGCATCGACCAGCGGCCCGATCGGACGCTTGCGCATGTATTCGTCGCCATCCACCACGAAGTCGCCTTCGAAGTTGGCCAGTGCCGCGGTCAGAAAGCGTGTCGCCGTCCCGGCGTTGCCGAGGAACAGCGCCTGCTGCGGCGCCTGCCAATGCCCGCTGCTGGTGACCACGAAGGTGCTGTCATCCGGCTCGTCGACCTGCACGCCCATCAGACGCAGGGCTTCGGACATCACGCGCGTGTCGTCACTCTTCAGCGCGCCGGTCAGGCGGCTGGTGCCTTTGGCCAGCCCGGCCAGCAACAATGCGCGGTTGGTGATCGACTTGGAGCCCGGCGGGCTGACACGCCCGACCAGCGGGCGCTCGACAGGCAAAACAGTGAGGGTGGCTTGAGGTCGCATGATGTCCCTGAGCGTCAGCGGAAAAATCGCGATCCTAGCACGAGCGGGATCAAGCCCGCAGTGCCGGTTTCATTCATCGCCAAGCCCGGGCGAGGCTCAGCTTTTCGCTGAGCCCGACAGTTGCTGCAGCTTGCTGTTGGCCGCCAACAACTGATTGCGGTTGGCCGCGACGTCGGTGACGTCATAGATCACCAGACACACATGGCTGATCGCCCCGGTGGTCGAGCGCAGCGGGAACAGGGTGGTGTTCTGATACATGAACTCCTCCTGCCCGGTGATCGGCTGATAATTCTTGAAACGCACCAGATACGGCCGCTGCTCCCAGATGGTGAACGCCGGCGTGCCGAGGGTCACGACGTTATCTATTTTCTTGCTGAACCACTTCGCGTTGACCTCCGGAAAAATCTCGAAAAAGGTCTTGTCGACTGCCACGTAGGGCACCACACCCGAGCGGTTTTCCATGAAGGTATTCCAGACCGTCACGCGGTAGTTCAGGTCCAGCACCACGATGCCTACGTCAATGTTCTGCGTAACGGCCAGCAACCAATGAAGCTCGTTGATTTCAATAGCGTTGCTCATGGGTCAGCTCATCATGTAGGCAAGTTTTTTGGTAAGCAGCTCGACCGAATCTTCGGTGAACAGCATCAGCAGATCGAAATGCAGATTGTGGCCTTCCACGCTGTAACTGATTTCGACCGCCAGGGTCTTTTTCCAGCGCTGTTGATTGATGCGGATAAGCTCGTCGATGCCGCCCTGTGCACCCAGCAACTGGGGATGGCCCTGCGAAAAGGCAATGTCGATCTGTTCGGCAATGCCGCTCAGGCAGGCGCCGATCAGGATCGTGGACAGATCGAGCAGCATCTCCATGTCGGAACTGTCGGAGTGATCGCCGCCCATCAGTTGCGAGATTCCGGAGATTTCCGAATCATGAAAAATCAGCAGCGCTTCACCAGAGATACCGCCACCGATGTAGCCCTGACACACCGCGGTCAGACGCTGGTCGCTGTGAGCGTCGGCCAGCGCCATGTGCAACTCGCCAACTTCAAGCATGTTGACGTTGGGCACCGGCAGTTGCACGAACACGCCCAGCACCTTGGCCAACAACGCCGCTGCACGGCCCATGGCGACGTTGATGGTTTCGCGGAAGGCATCCTGAAAGCTGATCACCCCGCCCTTGTTGTTGAGGGCCGGCAGTGCAACCGGTGACGCGGCAGGCTTGCCCAGCAGGCCAAGGCGCTCCAGTGTGCTTTTGAGTTCGTCCGGGTCGGCGGGTTTTTTCAAAAACGCCAGCGCGCCCAGCTCCATGACCCGACGAACGGCCTCGTCCTGCACGTCGCCCGACACCACAATCACCTTGGCGTCGAGGTTTTCGGCACGAATCGCCGTCAGCGTCTGGTAACCGTCCATCACCGGCATGGTCAGGTCGAGCAGGACCACCTGGCCCTGACCTTTACGAATCGCTTCCAGGCCTTCCTGCCCCTGGGTGGCCAGCGTGACCGACACATCCCAGTCTTCAGGTAGCGCGCGCAACAGCTGCTTTCGCGCCATGTTCGAGTCATCGCATATCAATAGCGCAAGCGTGGACATCGTGTGGTTCTCACTGCAGGAAAATCAGGCTGACCACGGCGGACAGCACATATTCGTTAGACGGCACCATCGGAAGCGACTGACATCGAGCCTATAACGCGAGATCAGCAACATTCAAACTAAACCTATAGCCTAAGTCGGTGATTTTTGAAGTTTCTGTAGTTTTATTCGCAATTAGTTGCTGCGAATCACTATCACGACGTCTGAAACGTGCCTATTATCAATTGATAGATTCAATAGCAATCACTCGATAGACAGGTGTGCCATGTCTTTGCCCATAAGCGACTACCATCCGGCCCTGCCCCGGCAGGACGATTTCTGGCAACACCTGGGTATCCCCGCACGAGGCGCGCGGCTGTACTCGGCGCTGCATGACGGCTTGCCGTATGAAGTCTTCGAACGTCTGGCGCATTACACCGACCTGAACCGCTCGACCCTGGCCGAGCATCTGGGCATCGCGCCGGCAACCTTGCAGCGACGCCTGAAGGTGCGCCGCTTCAACGCCGAAGAAAGCGATCGGCTGTTCCGCCTGGCAGCGGTGTACAAGGCGGCACTGGACCTGTTCGAAAACGACGCCGAAGCGACTCGCCTCTGGCTGGCCAACCCGGTCTACGGGCTGGGCAATCGCAGGCCACTGGAAATGCTCGCGACCTCGGCAGAGGCTCAGGCAGTGCTCGACCTGATCGGCCGCCTGGAACACGGGGTCGTGGCGTGATAGCGGTCTATCGACTGGTCAAGCGCAAATGGCTGGCACAGGCCTTCGATGGCGAGGGCGCCAAGCTCTACGGCGGACGCTGGAACAGCAAGGGCAACGCCTGCGTGTACTGCGCGGGCAGCGAGTCACTGGCGCTGCTGGAAGTGCTGGTGCACCTGAACAACGCCACTGTGGCTCAGCACTACACGATGCTTGAGCTGCAGATTGCCGAGGAGCACGTCCTCAATGCGCGCCCGGACACCCTGCCCCGCGACTGGCGTGAAGAACCCGCGCCACCGGCAACCGCCTCGTTCGGCGACGACTGGCTGGCCTCCGCTCAGAGCCTGGCACTGGCAGTGCCCAGCGTGATCATCCCGCGCGAGTCCAACTACCTGCTCAACGTCCAGCACCCGGAGTTCAGGGCGGTAGTGGCAACGGCCAAAGAACTGGAGTTTGTGGTCGATCCGCGTTTGGGGTGAACTGGCCGAACGGTTAGCTCGGTTATGGGGGGCTCTTGCTGTCCCATGGGTTCAAAGCAACGTACGCCGCGACCAATGCATTCAGCACCAGAAGTAACGCCTTAACACTGCGATGGATTACAAAACCGGCAACACTACGTGCGGCCGCTGACCAGTCCTACACCAGCATGCGTTTCAATTGCATGCCTGAAAGCCTGAACAAAAAAACAACTACCTATACCTATGTACCGCACTTCGTGACTATTAATACTAGCTAATATCAAGGAGATATTATTCGGCGATTTAAACCTTAAGGATAAGCACATGCCGCAAAACGTCATTACTCTTCCACCCACAATCGTAACACCTGGCCAGCCGTTGCCCAGGCCATTAGGCCCGCTATCGGGAGCCGGAGTAATCGCCAGACCGCTGCGATGGGACGGCAGTATTCCTGCAAACCATGAGATGGATGCATTCTTCAGTAAAAGGGGTATAAGAAACGAACAGTACACGATATCCATTATCGTGACGGCCTCTTCAACACAGCAAAATATCCATCAGTCTTACATAGACTTTTTGCCCCTCCTTCCGGCTGACGTTGACGCGGAAATTTCTGCCGGTGTAGGAGATTACCCCTTCTCTGAGTTAGAAAAGTCTACGATTGAAAAAAACGTGGTGGACAGCCTGATTTCACAGCGCGCTGCTGAGTTAGCCAAAAGCAAAGAAGGCGCTCATGCTTTCTTTGGCAGGCATGCATTGGCGGTAGATATTAAAAAAAACGCTGTGGATTTTTTAAATATCTTTCAAACAAGAAGAGACCTGGGCTCTCCCCTTGACGTTTATAAAAGCTGGGAAGCCTCAGTTACAGCAGCCTACAGAGCAAAAATTCTTGAAGAGAAAATCAGGATTCTCACAGAGAGGTCTGTATCACTGAGCCATACTATTGCTGCAGCGCAGGCCAGGGAGGACGCACGTATCGCGGCAGAAACCGAGTCGACGAGGCTTGCCGTTGAAGCTGCAGAGCACGCTCGACTTGCTGCCGAAACCGCTGAACAAGCCCGAGTTGCAGCGGAGGCTGAAGCCAAGCGAGTAGCGGATGAGCAGGCTCTTCTTGCTGCCGAAGCAGAAGCTCGCCGAGTAGCTGCCGAAGCGGCTGAACAAGCTCGTATGGAGGCAGAGACGCAGGCCCAGCGTGACGCTGACGAGCACGCGCGCGTGACGGCAGAAGCTCAAGCGCTAGAAGCGGGCAAGACGCTCAGGCTCCCGGAAGCTGGTACACCGCAGTTGGGTGCAGTTGCAGGAGTCATTTCCGTTACGGCAGGATCCGGTCTCTTTCTGGACGCTACCATTCAAGCCGCTATCGAAATATTAACGGCTCTCGCAGGCACGGCTGTCAGCTCTACCACAGCCGTAGGCATCGGCACGTTGCTGTACTCCCCTTCGCTTGGCAATGGAGAGTTACCGGAAAGAATGCTGGACCTTCCGGCCAGAGTTCTGATGCCTGATCTGTCCGACGCCTTGAATGACGTGGCGGCAACGGGTGGAACGGTCGATATGCCCTATAGAATTTACGGCGATCAGTCGAAGTATTCAGTCGTGGCAACACAAGCCGAAGGCGGATTTTCTCCCAAGGTGCCTGTGAGGGCTCTGATACTGGACCCAGTGGCCAACGCCTACACCTTTAACACTTCGGACACCCCGCCCATCACCTTGACGTTTCCAATCGCAGCACCTGGAAACAGCTCAACGACGACGGTGGCGCAACCAGTCGAAACTCCGGCGTACGCTGGAATTACACTGGAGCCTATCGAGGTGAAGGCCGAACCTTTACCCGGCACCAGTCAGATGGACATTCGGGATGCCATTTATGTTTACCCGCTAAATTCGGGTCTGCCTCCGGTCTATGTGGTGTTCAACAGCCCCTATGAAGGGGCAACAACCAAAGGAGAGCATAGCGGTCGAATGTACGATCCTGAAAAAGCGGGCGGCCCCACCCAGAACCTCGACTGGACAACCGCCTCAGTCACTCAGGACGGCATTGATCTCGTTAAGCTGCACACAAGCCGATTCGGCTCATCAGATGCAAATACTATAATGATCAATCGTCTGGAAAAAATTTTGCGTGGCGAGTTAGCCGTGACGGATACTGATAAAAGATTTTACACCCACGAGCTCAGGGAATTAGAACGTTACAGGGCACTGGGGGTGGCTGATGGCGTGCAAGGTAACGTATGGAATAACGCTCATACGGCAGCCCTTGAGGATTATAGAATTAACGAAAATCGTGATTTTCTTTACACCGAAGCGGCTCTATCGGCTGGAGACAAACAAGATCATGCAGACGCATTGAGAGGCCAATAAAATGACCAATATCAAAGACATTATCATTAATGAAACCGTGGCAGATGTATTGGCAGTCTTTGCTCTAAATTTGTCCCAACCACGAATAGACAGACTCTACACCGCTTATAAATTTGAGGCTCTCCAGTCCGGTGAGCTCTGGGGCACTTATACCAGACTTTTTCGTGAAGGCATTCTGGCTTTAGATGAAAAAGGTCGCACGGCTAAAGGCCCCCACTGGAAGGAACCCGCTTTCATCGCTGAGAAAAAATATACTGTTGAATAAACACCACCCTGCCTAAAGAGCGCCCGGCTTCGGCCGGGTGTTCTTCCATCTAAAGTTCGATATTCGTAACAGCAGCTCTAACAGGGTATGCCCGACGTTTATTTTACAGGTATATCTAACTTTTCGATCGCCACATAAGGCGTCTGCAGATCCCGTTCGGGGATTTCCCATATGAGCAGTTTGGGCGGCGTCTGGCGGAAGGCCGGGTTGTCGAAGTAGACGTTGGCAGCGCCCGAGAACTCGCCGCCGTCCCTGGCGAAGTTGCCAATCGGGGCGCCGAGTTCGCGCTGTAGAAACCCGACAAAACCCGAATTGCGCGAGAACGACGTGCCGATCAGCGCGACATTGGGCAGGTTGCTGTCGCCGAACAGGTCGTCAAGGTTGTCGCTGCCCGCCGCCGATTCACTGGCAAGCTCGGTGATCTGCGTGGCGGCTACGCTTTGCGGCGCAGGTTGTAATGACGACGGCAACCAGTCGAGTCCGGCGAGGCGCACCAGATCGCCGGGGCGTTCGGCAATGGGTAACGTCTGAATCTGGAATTGACGCTGCGGAGTGGCCTGAATGCCGGTTTTTTGCACTTGCAAGCCGATGGCTCTGGCGGCGCTGTTGGCGCCACTCTCGCTCCAGTGCGTATCAGTACGCAGGTAAGCTGTTTCGCCCAGCGGTTGAAGGGTTGCGGTCAGGTCCAGAGCATCGACGCCAGCCGCTTGCAAATCATGCGTCCATTGCTCGACACGCGCCTGCAATACGTCAGGCCGGTAAAGACCACACAGTCGGGTGGCGGCAATGCGGCTTTTGTCCGGCACCACGGCGACCAACAATTCGATACCGCGTTTTTTTAGGCTGCGCTGCACAGCGATCACCGCCTGGGCTTTGCGCTGTGCATTGGCCTGTGCGTCGCGGTTGAGCCTGAACTCATCGGTCAGGAACAACCAACCCGGACACCCCTGGCGCACACGCGGGCCGGTGTCGTGGAATAGCAGCCAGCTCGCACCGCGCTCGATATTGGCCGCATGCTGGCTCAGAAAGCTCCCGGACAGTTGTTTCGCCAGTTGGTGAGTCACTTCGCCGTGCAGCGCTGCGTCGAGGGTCAGCGGCCTGGGTAGCAGCTCGACCTTGCCGCTGACCAGCAACATGCCCGAGGCCAGCAAGCCAACGCCGAGGAACAGCGCCAGGGTAATGCCCGCCACACCACAGGTGCGCACGGCCAGTTCACTGGGTGGAGGCGGTACAGCAGACGGAGTAGTCATGGGCACCGGCCTCAGAACTGGAAGTACAGAAACGGAACCGTTTCGCGGCTGGCAATCAGCGCGAACGACAGCAGAAATCCGGCCACCGGCCACAGCGCGGCGCCATAGACGAATAGCGTCCGGTTGCCGAAACGCTGCTCACAGCGAGCCTGCAGCAACGGCGCGAGCACGCAGGCCACGCCCAACAAGGCGGCCATGCCGTGTGCCGGGCGCAGGGTCACGGCCAGCGCATCGCCCAGGCCCAGGCCGTGCAGGCCGAACTGCCCGGCATACATGTTCATCGCGGTGGCAAAGTCCGGGGCGCGAAACAGCGTCCACGCCAGGCACACAAACAGCAACGTCAGCAGGTGCGCCAGCGGCCTTGGAACAGCAGGCAGACTCGAGCGCGACCAAGCGCGATCGACGCACAACGCCACACCATGCGCCGCGCCCCAGAGCAGGTAATTCCAGCTGTCACCGCCGTGCCACAGACCGGCGATAGCCATGGTCAGGAACAGGTTGCGGTAGGTGTTCCAGACGCCGTGCCGATTACCGCCCAGCGCGATGTACAGGTAGTCGCGCAGCCAACTGGACAGCGACAAGTGCCAGCGTCGCCAGAAGTCCTGAATACTGCGGGCCAGATAAGGCCGGTTGAAGTTTTCCGGAAAGTGAAAGCCGAGCATCAGTCCCAGGCCGATGGCCATGGCGCTGTAACCGGCGAAATCGAAGAACAGTTGCAGCGAGTACGCCAGGCAGCCAAGCCACGCATCGATCAGCGACGGGGCAGGCAGGTGAAAGGCCACATCGACCAGCGGCGACAGGGTATCGGCCACCAGCACCTTCATGCTCATGCCGATCATGAAGCGCCGCGCGCCCAGGGCGAAGTTCTGCCGGGTGAAGTAACGCTGCACCAGTTCACGGCGCACCCAGTCGTAGCGAATGATCGGCCCCGCAATGGAATGGCCGAACATCGAAATGTAGGTCGCGTAATTGATGAAGCTGCGCTCGACCGGCACGGTATGCCGGTGTACGTCCACCAGATAGGAAATCGCCTGCAAGACGATGAACGACAGCCCGGCCGGCAGCGCCACCCGCTGCCAATCGAGCGGCATCGCGCCATACCAGGTGATCAGCGCATTCCAGGTGCCGACGACGATGTTGGCGTACTTGTACCAACACAGCACGGCGGTGTTGAACACGATCAATGCCACCAACAGCCGCACTCGCCCTTTCGAGCCTTGCCGCGCCCGGTCGACCAGCAGACCGCCGACCCAGGCCACCACGGTCAGCAGCATGTGCAGCGCCAGAAACAACGGGCTCAGCCAGCCGTAGAACAACCAGCTGCCGATCAACAGCACGACATTGCGCCACGCCGCAGGGCTCGCCGTGTAGGCCAGCAGAAAAGCGGGCAGGAACACCATCAGAAACTCGAGCGAGGCAAATACCATGACGACGAAAGAGCCTGATCAGTTGGACAATGTGTCCGTGGCCGACAACAGACGCGGGCCTGTGGCGGACGGCACCAGCAGCACGCTGTAGCGCTCGCCGGCCTTGAGCTCGCCCAGGTCCAGCGGCGCGCCGACAGTGGCGTTGGCGCAGACCAGTTGCACGGAAAGGCTGACCGGGTTGATCGAACGGCGTTGCAGGGTGCCCGTGGCAACCGACTTGAACAGGTCGGCGCTGCGACCGGCAGGACGCAGGCTCGCCTCACTGCACCCGGCATCCAGGCTGAAGAACGCCAGCGAGGCTTTCAAACCGTTGAAGTCATCGGGCTGTTCACGGACAGTCACCGGCTGGAGGCTACCGTCGGACTGTGCGGTGAGTACGACGGTGGCGAACTCGCCGGGCTCGACGCTGACGTCCATCGGCAGTTTTTTGTCGCCGCTGACCAGTGTGCCCTTTATCGAACTGCTGGCCTGCACCGGGAAAAACAGTGAAACCGGTTTTGCGCTGTCCAGTTGCAACGGCGCCTGGCCTTCACGAGCGATCACTTGCAGCGGCGCGGTGGCCGCATTGACGAAGCGAATGAACGCCGAATCCTGCGCAGGGCCGGTGGGATACAGGGCGATGTCGGCCGCCTGCGCTTGCATGCCCAGCAATACGGCAACCGCACTGGCGGCGATCAGGCGCAAGGCGATCATTGCCTGGCTCCTGCTGCGCTGACACTGCTGACCGGTAGTTTGCCCAGTGCATCACCGATCGCAGTGCCCCAGGATTTGTAACCGGCCACGGTAAAGTGCTGGCCGTCGGTGGTGATCCACTGGCCTGGCTTGGAAAAGCTCAGCGAGTCGATGTAGGTGCAGGGTGCCACGTTGCTGGCCAGGAACTGCGACATCAACTGGGTCCGTGCGTCGTTCTTCTGGTACATGCCGCCCGCCTTGCCCCACGCCGGGCCGACCCATGCGCATTTGGTGCCGGTGGCGGCAATGGCCTTGGTCAGGCCGGTTACGCTCTGCCACGCCCAGGCTTTGGGAAACGAAGGCTTGTCATACGAAGCCATGGTGTCACCGATCACGATGACCACCAGGTCGGGCTTGTCGGCAGCGATCAGTTCGCCAATCGGCGTAGTAGTCGCGTCACGGCCCTTGATGACGATCTTGCCGTTGCCTTTCTGTTCGGCACCGCAATCGACCTTCTTGCTGATCAGCCAGTCACCGGCACTGGCCCCGCAGGCGCCAATCGAATGCACGATCGCACCCTGACGGGTCAGGTTGTCATGCAGCGGCTCCATCAGGTGGTCGGCCAGACTCATGTGGCTTTCTCCCAGGACCAGAAGGGTCATACCGGCAAGAACGGAAGGCATCGAATTTCTCCAGAAATCAGTTGGAATAAGGTGAACGGTAAGGGCTGACCGGCAGCTCCATGGGGCCAGTCATGTCCTCGAACATGTAGCGCAGGTAAAGCGCTCCGCTGAACTGGCGATAGTCGCGGGCATTGTCCAGGCCCAGGTTGGCGCCCAGGAACAGGCTGGAATCGAGCTTGTATTCCCCCGCCGCGCTCAGGTTGTAGCCCACACCGGTCTTGCTCTGCCCTGAGTAACGCTGGCCGGAAGCGGCTTGCAGAGTGCTGTCGTCGGGGAAGAATGCGGCGCCATCCTGCTTGAAGTGCTGCACGCCGACCGAACTCTTGACCTGATAGCTGAAGCGCTCGGTGCGCTGCGCCCACATCACCGGCACGCCGATGGCGTAGAAGTTCTGCGGACTGAAATAGCCACCATGACCGTAAGTGAAGTAACTCTGGTCGTTGGCGTAACTCATGCCCATCAGACTCAGGCCCGCGGTCAGCTTGCTGTCCTCGGCATTGCGCAAGTACCAGTAGACACCACCACCGACTTCGCCACGGGTGTTGGATTTGACGTTGGTGCCGACCAGCTTGTGCCAGGAACCGTAGCCATAGCCGCCAATGGTCTGATCGTCATAGCTGATCTGCCCGCGGCCGCCGTTGGCGGTCACCCCGCCCCAGGACAGACCGCTGCGCTCGTCGGTGGAACCGGCAAACGAAGTCACGCTGTCTGTCACCGGACGCCGTGACACGTTGAGGCCGTAACGCAGATCAGGGTTATTGCCCAACGGCCGGTCGACGCTCACGCCGCCTGCGACCGTGCTGTATTTGAAACCCACGGGGGTGGTGCCGATATCAGCCTTGAGGCCCTCTTCGGGGCGTTCGAAGGCGACCGCCAGACCGACGCCCTTGTCGCTCTGCGAACCTGCTGCGCCGGCCGTTCCACCGCCAAAACGAGCGCCCGCATCGGATTTCACACTGCCTGCATTCAGCGACACCGGCGTGACGCGCACGGCCACGCGGTTATCGCCGGCCGGCACGTTGATCTCCAGCGGCGTCTCGACCACAGTGAGCTTGCTCAGGCCGGACTCGCTGTTATTGCTGCGCACGGCGAGGCCCTGACTGACGAAGCCGCTGCGCTGTTCGAGAATACGATTGAGCGCCTGCTGTGCGCTGCTGGCCTGATCGCGGTCGCCAGCAGCCAGAAACGGATTGCCACGCACGCTTTGCGCACGTCCGGCTGACAACGGTTGCTGCGCAGCGCTCTGGCCGGGGTAGGCCGTTTCACGCGTGGCCGGCAAGCTCGTCGCCGCCCCGCCGCTGAGCGACACCTGTGCCGGTGCCGGGATGGCAGACGCTGCGGCCAGGTTGCGTGAACCGCCCGCCGCGAACGGATTGGACGACGTCACACCCGACCCGCCCTGCGTAGCCATCAGACGCTGTTTTTCGCTTTGTTCGATGGCCACAGCCTTGCGCAGCAACTCGGTGGCCGCGCCGGTCTGGCCCATGCTCTGGTAGATGCGCGCGGCCTCGGTGAGGGTCTGCGGGTCGTTGCGCTGCAACGCGCGGAACTGGCTCAAGGCCTTTTCGGCAAAGGCATAATCATGAGCCTTCACGGCCGCGTCAGCAGCCCCCAGGAGTACTTGCGGATCGTTGGGCTTACGCTGCAACAACGGCTTGTAGAGTTCGAAAGCCTTGGCGCTGTCACCGTTGGCGGTGTACATCCGGGCGAAGGCCGACACCGCCTGAATGTCGTCCGGACGCTGGGCCAGGGCCGGGGCCAACGTGTCGTACGCGCCAGCCAGATCGCCGCCCTCACGCAGCAAATCGGCCTGACGAATTCGGTAGCGATACAGCAAGTCATCGAAGCGTTTACGGGTCTGCACGCCCATGGGCTGGCCCTGCACAGTGCGCAGGATCGCATTGACCTGCACGTCATCCTCCGCCGCGAGCAACAGGCTGGCGTATTGCAGCAGCAGATCAGGTGACTGCACAGGTGCCTGAGCGATGGCTGCGCGGGCCATTTCCCGGCCACGCTCCGGCTCGCCGGCGTCGATGTAGGCACTGGCCAGCGTGAGCTGACGCTCCGGGCTGCCGCTGGCGACCGGTTGCAGGCGATCGAGCAGCGCCAGCGCTTCCTGACGCTGACCGCGCCGGGCGATACCGATGGCCAGGTTGATCTGCACGGTCATGTTGACTTCGTCGGCAAGCGCCTTCATGTCCGGGGTGCGCTGGTCGACAGGAATGCGCGCAAAGGTAGCCTGCGCGTCCTGCCACTGGCCCATTTCCACCGACAGCAACGCACTGGTGTAGAGCGCGTCGATATCGTTGGGCCGAGACCTGAGCAACTCGTCGATCAGCACGCGGGCCTTGGGCGCCTCGTCAGTCTTGAGGTACAGACGCGCCAGGTCGAAACGCGTCCAGACACTGTCTGGATCATTTTTTACTGCATCCTTCAGGGCCGCCTGAGCGGCAGGCAGATCGCCACGTTGCTCGGCCAGCCGTGCCGTCTGCGTGGCGCGCAAGGCCTTGAAGCGACCGCTTTCGCCCAGCGCTGCCTGTTCGGCAGGCGACAGGGTATCGAGCAGGCGCAGCGCTTCATCGGCCTGGCCGCTTTGCGCCAATACGTTGATCAGCCCGCGCACGGCTTGCGGATTGCCGCGCTGGGTCGCCAGCACTTGACGATAGCCCGCCTGGGCCGCGTCGAGTTGACCGGCCTGGGCCTGCAAATCGGCCTGAGTCAAACGTACATCGATGCTGCTGGGGTTCTGCCGCTGCACCTGAGCCAGCAACTCTTGAGCCTTGCCGATCTGCCCCTTGGCCTGCAGGTCGCGGGCCTGTTGCAAGGATGTCCAGAGCTGAACACTCTCGAGGGCGCTTTTCCAGCGTGTGCCACCAGGCTGGCGAGTCGCGCGGGTCAGCAACTGCTCCGCTTCGGCCAGTCGATTCTGTTGCTGGCGGACCACGCCCAGCCCACCCAGCGCATCGGCATCGTCGGCCTTGATTTTCAGGCGCGCGGCAAATGCTTGTTCAGCAGCGGCATGATCATTTTGCTCCAGCGCCTTCAGCCCACGCGCCACCAGCGGATCCTGCTGCCAGCCTGAGGCGCCGCCACCGGCGTGCTGCTGACGTCCCTTGTTGAGTTGATCACGAATGTCCTGATCATCGGGATGGACCTTGAGGAACGCCTCGAACAGCGGCACTTGCGCCGCCGTAGGCGGACCGATCCAGACCAGCGCCATGCGCCAGCTCTGATCGGCGTCCCCGGCGATGTCCGGGTGCGTACTCAGGCGCGCCAGCGCAGCGATCCCTTCGGCCCGGGTGTCTTCGCGGCGGGCCAGATGCTTGGCGAAAAACAACGCCAGAATCGAGTCGTCCGGATTCTGCCGGATCAGGCGTTCGAAGCCTTTGCGCGCTTCAGGCCAGTCCGCGCTGTTGAACCCCAGGTTGGTGTAGTACTCGCGCCCGATCGTGCCCTCGGGCAAACGGCCGTTGAACAGTTGGCGAAAGACCCCGGTCGCCTTGTCGCGCTCACCGGCATCGGCGAGGCGTCGGGCCTCATCCAGCAAGGCCTGATTCTGCGGCTGAGCGAGGGCGATGTCCTGCTCCAGTTGCACCGACTGCCACGGCACTGGCGACAGGGCCTGCAGACGAGCCAAGTAAGTCTGCGCCTGCTGCGGCTTGTTCTGTTTGACGCCGATCAGCCCCATGCCATACAACGCGTCGATCTGATTGGGGTCGATCTGCAGCACCTTCTGCCAGACCTCGGCAGCCCGCACCGGGTTCGAGCGAGCCTGCCAGTACTGGCCCTGCTCGATCAACTGCGCCTCGGCGGTGGCGGCCTGAGCCTGAGAAACGCTGGCTGCGATCGCGGCAACCAACCCGATGACTAACGTGTGGCGGCGCGCGGGCATGACGTCTCCCAGGATAATTTGAGGGTTCCGTCTTCACGGAACTGATAGCGTTTTTCGACCCAGCCCAAGGCAAACAGGCTGAGCATGAGGTTGTAATAGGCCGGTTCAGTGCGGTCTTTCGGCTCACGGGCCAGCGCCTGGCTGACCCCGGCTTCGACCCTGCGCTGTTGCTGCTTGGCCAGCCAGGTCTGACCCTTGGCGTGGAAGTACGGCAATAGCGCCGCCGAATAACCGAAAGGCCCCTGCCCCTCGCGTGCACCGCTGACCACCTGGACCTTTTCCGGCGGCGTACCACTCGAGGCAGTGCTGCTCGACATCCCGTCGAGACGGGCCAGCAGGCGTGCTGCCAACGGATCGGACGCAGGTGTCATGCCCGCCCAGAGGTAAACGCGAATCGCGTCATAGCTGCCCAGTTCGCCTGTGCTCGGATCGACCACGAACAGACCGCTTTTCGGGGAGGTCCCGCGGTAGCCAACCCAATCGGCGATAAAGCCCTTGGGGCTCGATGTGGCGATCAGCTTCGCGGTGTTGTCGGCAATTTCCTTCCATGGCCCGCCGGGTGCTTCTTTCGCCAGGCGCCGTAGCAGCGGAATGGGCAGGTAGCTGGCGTTCAAGCGCCATAGATGGTCGGGCTGCGCGAAACCTTCGGGGCCGGGCAGGAGCATTTTGCCGAGCCCCGGCAGATTGACCACCAACCGCGACTCCACGTTCTTGAGCAAGGCCAGCGCATCGTCTCGATAAGCCGGGTGCTGCCAGACGCGCGCCGCTTCGAGCAGCGCGTAGATGATCCACAGGTCGGCATCGGACGCGGAGTTGGCGTCCTGAAGCGTCCAGTTGCCATCCTCGCCCTGCCCCCACAACCAGCCCGGCAGACGCGTTTTGACATCAGCCCCCATCATGTTCGCGGCGGTCCACGTCCACAGCGCGTCGAAGCGCGCGCGGTCATTGGCCACCAGCGCAAAGAGCATGCCGTAGGACTGACCTTCGGAGGTGCTGTGGTTGACCTTCAGGCTCGACTCCAGCATTCGGCCGTCGGCCTGCACATAGCGCGTGGCATAGTCCTGCCAGAACGGCCAGGCCACAGCATCGCACGCGCTGTTCGCCAGCACCGGCGTCAGGGTCGCCGACGCCAGCAGGCCGACCAGCCAGCCCGAGGCGCGGCGCAGTTTCAGTGCACGGAGCGGCATGGCTTATTCCTGCTCCAGACGGCGCTTGGCGAGCGAGCGCAGGGTCAGGTAGGCAACTCCGGTCACCAGCACCACACCCACGGCAACCACCAGCAGCAGCCACAGCACGTTGCGCGACATCAGCCACTGCACGTATTTGATCGGCCCAAGGTCACCGACGTAGTACTTCTGCTCGGCAACCAGCGCCTCGACCGAATCGCCGCGTACCACTACCAGGCTGCCCTGTACCTTGTCGCTGCTGCTCAGCGCACGGGCAACGTCGCTCATGCCGCCGGGCTGACCGCTGGAGATCAACACGACACTGCGCCCCTTGTGCAGCGGCGATTCGAAACCGGTCAGGAAGGTGCTGCGCGCGTCACTGGAAAACGCCATGGCCACCCGCGCCCGACGCTGGTTTTCATCCGGGTCCGGGCTCATCCAGTCGCGCAGACGGAAGGCCAGATCGGAAAGCTCGAAGCCCTGTTGCTGAGCATTGCCGGAAATCGGCAAACGGTCGGCCCACTGTTTGAGCAACGGCTGATCGCTGCCCGAGGACATGACCAGAATGTCCTTGTCGGCGGCACTGGCGATCTGTGCAGCGTGAATAACCGACACACCGGTCGCCGGGTAACCGGTCGATTCGCCGAAACGGCCCAATACGCTCAAGTAAGCGCTGACATCTTCAGTACTCGGCTGATCGGCCAGCACCACAGCGGTCTGCGACAGGTCCGCCAGGCGTGTGAACGGAAACCCGGAATCCTTGAACACACCCAGGTTCGGCATGGCCATGAAGTGGTCGTAACCGCTGAAATCCAGCGTCGATTCCGGATCGATGCTGCCGCGCATGTTATCGATGATGATGTCGCCACATTCGCCCTGCTTGAGGTAATCGAACATGTAGCGCAGTTGCAGGCGCGATTGCAGGGCCACTGAGTTGAGCGGCAGGTACACATGCGCTTCACGGCTGATCGTGTCATCGCCGCCCGTCAGTCGCGAGACGATCGAGTTGTTCAGGTTCTCGATCGACGGCAGCGGCTCGGCCTTGATCAGCGTGTCGTTGAGGCTGACCATGATCGACGAATTGTTCGAGCGTTCCTGCGGTGTGTAGCGGTATTTGAGGTTCAACGGCACGCCGTCTTCACGCCAGCTGAACAGGTCTGGCGGCAGGTTCAACGGCACGGTGATGTCACCCGGGTCGTAACCGGAGACGTTGAGTTTGTTGGCAGGCATCAGCTCGCCCAGTTTGATCGGCCGATCACTGGGCAGCCAGTTCGGCGCGTCGTACGGTTTGCGCGGCGCGAGCAGGTCGACACGCTCGATCAATGCGCTGCTGCCGACCAGACTCTGACCGCCGACCACCAGCGCATTGACCGCCCGCTTGAGTTCCGCCGAATCACGCCCGGTGATCACCAACAGCTTGCTGTTCGGGTCGTTGGGATGGGTCACCATCGTCAGGGTCGGGCCTTTCGGCGCAGGCATCGTCAGCGCGCCGAGCTGCAATGGACCATCGCCCTTGAGCAATACCAGTGCGTTGCCCTTGGCCGGCAGCTCATTGAAGTGCGCCGGGAAGCTGGCCATGCGCGAGCGGGTCTTGGCCGCGCCAATCCATGAAGCCAGCGCGCCTGCAGCTTCGAGCGTCGCGTTATCGGGTGCCGCGCCCATCACCACGGGCAGATTCACGTCACGGTCATCGCGGCGGTCGAAGAACGGCAGCGGCAGAATCGCCAGGTTGTTGGGCAGCGCGAATGGCGTGACACGGATGTCCAGACGCGTGTCATTGTTGATCCGTGCCCAGAGGCTGGAATGCTTCGGGTCTTCGCAGCTCATCGTGTAATGGCCGATGAACTGCAGGCTCAGGCGGTTGAACTCGGTGATCATCTGCGGCGGAATCTCGATCACCTGCGTCTGCGGCTTGCCGGCACCTTCCTTGGGCAACGGAAGGGTCGCGGCCACTTCATCGTTGATCATGACGTTGATCTGCGACAGGTCCGCCAGCAACGCCGGCGAATAGCTGTAGCTCAGCGACAGGCTTGCGCCGGTCACCACCTGATCGGCACGCACATTGAAGTTGACGCTGTCGGTGGCTTCCACACCGCGCAGGTTCATCGGGTAATTGCGCCCCAGTTGTTGCAGCGTCACGCTGTAACCCTCGTTGGCACCCGTCGTTTCAGCAGCGCTTGCCCACATCCCGGTGGAGAGCACGGACAACGCACAAGCCAACAGGGCCCATGAGCGGCGAACGGCGAAGCGTTCGGCACCGAGAAAATACCGTTTAGTCATGACTACTCAATCCATCAATTTGCGGGAGGTGGGGAGATTTTTTTACGGGTCGGCAGTAACCGGCTGAAATCCTTGCGAGTGGCCTTGAGCAACTCGACGACGCCACGAACACCGATGTGGCTGACTTCGCGCAGCGCAGACAGCGGTGTGTCCGGCTTGCCGCGGCCCCAGGTCGACGCCCAGGTGTCGGCACGGCCAAAGGTCAGGCGTACCAGCTCGCTCTGCTGACGCAGCGACAGATCATCGAAACGAGTGCCCAGATAACCGTCGCGGCAGAACATTACCGTGGCAGGGAAATGGCTGGTCTGCGTACCGCGATACAGCGACACCGTGATGCTGTCGCCACTGTCGATGCCCGAATCGGCGGGCATCACCAGTCCGAGGCCGGTCTGGGAAAAATCCTGAGTCACGGCGTCGAATACCACGCCATCGGCGCGGGTAACGCGAATCGGCAGTCTGGCCTGGACCCGCGGCTCGGTACGCACCTGACGGATCTCGCTGGCCACCGCAATCGCAGCGCTGGTGATGATGATGTTGTAGATCGTCCAGGCCATGTTGATGACGATGGTCAGGGTGATCGCATCGTTATTCCAGCCCAGTTGGTAGAGGCTGTAGATACCGAGTGCGAAGACCACTGCGTTCAGCGTCAGCAGCACGATGTAAGGCCGCGCCAGCGTCCAGTCGAAAAACTTCTCCTCGACCACTCCGCCCTTGTCGGTCACGTTGAAGCCACCGAATTTCGGATTGACCAGCGCCATCAGCACCGGGCCCATGATGTACCACGCCAGCACCGCCTCGTAGACCTCGTTCCAGAACGAATGGCGGAAGCGGCCCTGAATCCGCGAATTGGTCAGGCTGGCGTGGGCAAGGTGCGGCAACACATAGGCGGTGATCATCAGCGCCGAGGCGTGCATGACCTCGGCGCCGAACAGCAGGTACGCCAGTGGCGCGGTGAGAAACACCAGACGCGGCAGGCCGTAAAAGAAGTGCAGCATCGAGTTGGCGTAGCACAGCCGCTGGCCCAGTGACAGACCTTTGCCCAGCAGCGGGTTGTCAGTGCGAAAGATCTGCGCCATGCCCCGCGCCCAGCGAATACGCTGGGCAACGTGACGTGACAGACTTTCCGTCGCCAGCCCCGCCGCCTGGGGAATCGCAAGGTACGCCGTGTTGTAGCCGGCCCGGTTCAGCTTCAGCGCTGTGTGCGCATCCTCGGTCACGGTTTCAGTGGCCACACCACCGATGTCCAGCAACGACGAGCGCCGCAGCACCGCACAGGAGCCGCAGAAGAAAGTCGCGTTCCACAGGTCGTTGCCGTCCTGCAGCAAGCCGTAAAACAGCTCGCCCTCGTTAGGCACGCTGCGGAATGTATCGAGGTTCTTTTCGAACGGGTCGGGCGAGAAGAAAAAGTGCGGCGTCTGCAGCATCGCCAGTTTCGGGTCCTTGAGAAACCAGCCCATGGCGACCTGCAGAAAGGAGCGGGTCGGCACATGGTCGGCGTCGAACATGGCGATGTACTCGCCATTCGTGGCCTTGAGCGCTTCGTTCAGATTGCCCGCCTTGGCATGTCGATTGTCGCCGCGGGTCAGGTAGCCGACACCGATCTGTTCGCAGAACTCGCGAAAATCCTCGCGACGACCATCATCGAGCACATAGACCCGCAGCTTGTCGCGCGGCCAGTCGATGGACTGGGCGGCAAAGATGGTCAGTTTGACGATGCTCAGCGCCTCGTTGTACGACGGAATAAACACATCGACGGTCGGCCACTGGCTGGAATCGCTCGGCATGATCACCGGCTTGCGCTGCAACGGCCAGGCCGTCTGCACGTAACCCAGCACGATGACGATCAGCGTGTAGAACTCGGCGATGATCAGCCCATAGCCCAACAGGCTGTCGAGCCAGTTGTCGAAATCCAGGGTCGAGGTCAGACGCCAGTACATGTAACGAAACGAAGCCAGCAACGACAGGGTCACCAGCGCCAGTACCGAAATACGCCCAGGTATCCGGCGAATCACCAGCATCGCAGCGAAGCATGCCAGGGCAAAAAAGCACTGTGCATAGAGGTCCAGCGGCACGGTGACGACCAGCGCCATCAGCAGCAGGCCGACGACAATCGCCACGCTTTTCAAGGTGCGTCGCAGGGTCGTCGACAGACCACCGAACCACGCCAGCAAAGCATGCAGCCACAATGATGAGCGCGTCCGGGGTACGGACGCGTCGAGCGACAGGTTGGTCATGACAATCGGTTCTCTTCTACGTCCTGAGTCAGCAGTCGGGCAATCAGCACATTACTCAGCACGCGAAGGTCTTGGGTGCCGGGAGAGGCACTCGGAACCTGGACCGCGTTGTGGCCGTAGGCCAGCGCTTCTGCGAGCGCGTAATCATCGCGAACGACGCCCAGCAGGCGCTCGCCCAGACGTCGCGCCAGTACGTCGTACATGTCGCGACTGAAGGTGCGCGAAGCATCGAACCGGTTGATGACGTAATGACAGGCCGGCGGCTGCGACCCCGCCAGAACCGGCTCGAGCCAGCCCTGCATCTGATCCAGTGTCACGTAGCACGCCGCATCGGCGGTCAGCACCACCAGGACCTGACTGGCAGCAGTCAGCGCCTGTTGCAACATGCGCAGGTCACCACACGGTACATCGAGAATCACCACGTCGCGGGCATCGAGCTGCATGCGGGCGATCTGACGGACCAGCCAGTGTGGATCGTTTTCCTGAAAATGCTCGAGGGAACGACGCTCATCGAGCGGCAGCGCGCCATATGGCAAAACCTGCGTGTCGCAGGAGCCGGTCAGCAACAGCGTGCGCCAGTTTTCGCCGCTCAGGCTGGCACCGCCGAGGCCGGCCACATCCGGGCTGGCATTAAGGTGGTGCATCAAGGCGTTTTGGGGGTCGAGATCGATCGCCAGTGTCTGCGCGCCGGGCACTCTGACCAGGCTGGCCATTGCCGCGCTGAGCGTACTTTTACCCACACCGCCCTTGGCCGACACCACCGCAATCACGCGCGCCGATGTTCTCGGCGGCTGGCCCTTGAACAGCGATTGGACCAGCGCTTCGTTGTTGCGTGCCTGCGCTTCAGCCTGGCGTGCCTGTGCGGCCTCGGCAAGCAGATTTGCCAGGACGCCGGAGGCTGCACCTTTGGCTGTCGGGGTCATCTGAAGGTCAGGTGCCGTGTCGGGCGTCTCGGCCGGTTGCGCCGCACAGGTCTGCTCAGGCACCGGTTGATCGGTTACGCGTGGCGGCGTAGCAGGAAAGACACTGTCTACGGGCGTTTCGTGGTAGTCCAGGCTGTCGTCGATCTCCAGATAACCCTCGGAGCTCGCGCCAAAACGCTGAAACAAATTGGCCACATCGTCAGCTCGATTCATCCGGAACGACCTCAAAAGGGGCCGCTACGCACGATCCCTGTGTAAATGCATTAATACCAATGTGTAATGTCATTATGACAGTGTCAAGAAACCGATATATGTCGTCCACAATTTACCGATGAACGGTAAATTGTTCTTTTCTTGACATATTTCTGGCGTTGAAAAACCGTGCATTTGGCTGTTTCAAATGCGTTTGGAAGGAAAACGGGTGCGAAAAGATAGCTACCTGTCCATTGAGCAGGACGGTAGCTATCGAGGTGAGAGGATGTCAGTGGCTGGCAGGAGCCGGGGTTGTTGCAGGAGCTGTTTCTGCGGACTGAGGCAGTGGCATGCCCTTGGGCCACAGCAGCCAGATATTGCCTTTCTGCTTCATGTCGCCAGCCAGCTTGCCCGCCTCATCGCCGGTCCCCCAGAACAGGTCGGCGCGTACCTCACCGGCAATCGCACCGCCCGTGTCCTGCGCCGCGACCGGACGGACCACGCTGCTGCCATCCGGCCGCGTCGTGGAGAGCCAGAGCAGACTGCCCAGCGGAATCACCTTGCGATCGATGGCCACGCTGTAACCGGGGGTCAGCGGCACATTCAACGAGCCGCGCGGGCCTTCGTTGCTGTCGGGGTTACGGGCGAAAAACACGTAGCTGGGATTGCTCGCCAGCAGCTCGCTGATACGCTCCGGATGCGCCTTGGCCCAGGCGGCGATACTGCCCATGGTCACGTCTTCCTTCTTCAACTGACCCTGCTCTACCAGCCAGCGACCAATCGCGCGATACGGGCGACCGTTCTGATCGGCGTAGCCCAGACGCAGCTGCGAGCCATCCTCCAGACTCACGCGCCCCGAGCCCTGAATTTGCAGGAACTGCAGATCCATCGGGTCGGTCAGCCAGGCAATCACCGGCGCGTTCAAGCCTTGCGCGCTGATCGTCGCAGCGTCGTCGTAAGGCTTGAGCACCCTCCCCTCAAGCCGACCGCGCAGCCGCTTGCCTTTGAGCTCAGGGTAAATGCTGTCCAGATTGACCACGATCAGATCGTCCGGGATGCCATAAACCGGCACATTGGCGGTGGTGGTCTGGGTCAGGCTGCCCGGATAAACAGGCTCGTAATAGCCGGTGATCAAACCATCGGCACTGCCTCCATCTGCGCGCAGGCTGTAGACCTGCAACTGCTCCTGCAAAAAGGTGCGGATCTGCGCCGCATCCGGTGCGGCCGCGAGACTCACCGCCGCCGCACACGTCGGCCCCCACACCGCATCGGCTTTCAAACGAACACAGGCGCTGCGCCAAGAGGCAAAACCGGCCTGCAAATCCGCGTCGGACACCGCTGGCAACGCGTCCCAGCCGGCCTGGCTATAAGTGGTGTGCGGCGCCGCAGGCGGCGTCACCGGCTTGTCGGACTTGTCACACGCGGTCAGCAACGCAGCCAGTGGCAAAACCAGCGCCAGGCCCCGCAACCATGGTTTGAAAGAGAGCATCATCAGTAGCACCAATCCTTTTACAGCCCGCAGCAGGCTGGTGGGTGAAAGGTGTCATTGTGGCTGAAGCGGGCGTTGAGACCTAGTGGGGAGCTGCATTCAACTGGCCCGGATGCGGCTCCGGATAGTCGCGATTGATGTCGATGGGCTTGGCGTACGGCCCGTCCCAAAGCTGCTCGTGCAACTGGCCGATGCGTTTGGCCATCGAGCCGTCGTGTATCACTACTTCCAGATTGCGCGAGTTGTCGAGGTAGCCGCCCAGCCAGTTGCTGGTGCCTACCCAGGCCACCTGATCATCAATATCCATGGTCTTGCTGTGGATCACGCGTGCATAGGGGATAAAACCCTGAGCCGCCATCGGCAATGTGACGACGCGCACCTGCACGTTGGGCACCAGCGCCAGACTCTTGAGGTAGGCGACTTCGGGCATGCCGGTGTTCCAGTCGGACACCATGAGCTTAATCGACACGCCGCGGGCGGCCGCGCTGCGCAGGGCATTATCGATGACCGCATAGTAAGGCCGGGTTTTGTCGGGCCCGTGGGACAGAGGCGCGTAATCCAGCAACTGGACACGAACCTCGCTTTTGGCTTGCGCCAGCAAACGCGGCAGTTCGGCCTGGGAGTCGACGACCCCTGGCGGGTTATAGCGCTGCGGGCTGGCGGTCAGGTAGTTGCCGTTGGGCGATGGGCTATCGATCGGGTGCGGCACGGGAGCCGGTTTGCCCTCGGTAATGGCAGCCTGGGCAAGCCAGTCCTGATCGAATATGGCCTGCGTCTGGCCCACGATGATCGGCTCGTCAATGCGCAGGCCGGTTTCGTGGATGTGCTCCAGTGAGCGCCAATCGAAATTCTGACTGCCGATGAACGCCTGTCGGCCATCCACGACCAGAAACTTGGCGTGAATGATGCCGCTGCCCGTGAGCTTTGCGTAGGGCAGTACGCGCAGGGTGAGATTGGGAATGGCTCGCAGTCGCTCAAGGGTCTGCGGGTCGGAAAGTTTCAGGCCTTTTTCTTCCAGCAGAAAACGGATTTTCACTCCGCGCTGCCCGGCTGCCGTCAGGCTTTCAAGCACCTTGTCCATGACCGAGCCTGCGTGGTCTGCGACATAGAACTGTTCGATGTCGATACGCTTGCGAGCCCCGTCAAACAGCTCCCGCCAGACCTCGTCGGGTGCTCGCAGGTCAGGCGTCTGCAGGTCAGACCCGACCGGCACGGTGTGGACCAGCTCGAAACCCGGAATGGCGAAATCTGCCTGCGCGCACGAACTGCCCAGCAGTAACGCTGCGGTCACGGCGCGGTAGCTCAGGGACAGTCGACGATACGAAGGGTAATAGGGCATTGCGAACCTCATCGCCAGACACAGACAAGATGGCGCATGCCATAGGCACGCGCCGCCAGGTGGATCAGGCCGTCCGGTATTTCGGTTGAGCCGAAGCAGCCGGATGCTCGGCTTCGTCATGCACACGTGCTCCGCTGGAAGCGCGGATCAGCAGGATCTTGAGTTGGTCGTTGATGCGTTCCAGGCTGTCCTGAAAGTAGTTGTGAAAGACCACGCAGAACAAGGCAATGGCAATACCCAGCCCGGTCGCGAACAGCGCTGTACCGATACCGGCGGAAATCTGCCCGGGATCGGATACCCCGGCACTGGCCAGGGCCTTGAAGGTATCGATGATACCCAGAATCGTCCCCAACAAGCCCAACAGTGGCGCAGCGGTGGTGATGGTTTCGATCAGCCAGAGGCTGCGGGCCAGCGGTGCGCGAGTGCTCAGGTACTGGGTTTCGATGACATCATCCAGATCCCTGCGCGAGCCCTGCGCATTTTTTTGCGCCAGCACCGGCAGGACCATTTCCAGCGGCAGGCTGGTCCGGCGTGTCAGCGTCTCCGGCAGATCCTTTTCACTGTGCACCGAAGCACCGAGTGCCGTTTGCAGCGCCCGCGACTGGCGACGCACGTAAGCAAAGTAGATGCCTCGTTCGATCGCGACAAAGATCGCTATCGCGATGGCGGCGTACATCACATAGAACGTGATGTCGTGAAGCTGATTCATGTCCATGGCACGGACCTCTGGTCAATGAAGATTAGAAATTGGCTTCAAGAGAAACGGTAACGGTACGCTCGACCCCGACGATGTAGGCCGGGTCGCCGTCGCGGAAACCGCTGTAAGTGCCCGCGTTGGTTTTGGTGGTGTACACACCGTCCAGGTATTCCTTGTCGAACAGGTTGTCGACGTTCAGACGCAGAGTGGCGTCCTTGACGATTTTCTTGTCCACCGGAAGGTAGATCCCCGCGCCCAGATTGAAGATGGTGCGCCCCGGAATGCTTTCGTCGTTGGTCAGGTCGCCATACAGCTTGCTGGTGAGCTTGGCGCCAAAAGTCCCGTAATAACTGCCGTCGTCGTAGCCGATGTTGGCGGCCAGCATGTTCTTCGGCACGTTGGTAAATTGCTTGCCGCTGGTGGGCAGCTCAATGGCGGTGCCGTTATTGAAGACGGTCAGGTCATCTTTCTGTTTGGCGCGGGTGTAGGTGTACGAGGTGTAGTAATTGAAATGGTGCGGCAGCAAGCCACTCCACTCCAGTTCCAGCCCGCTGTTGTCGACTGCACCGGCGTTGATGTCGGCAAAGTCGCCGTTGATATCTTTTGATGACACCTGCCGGTCCTTGAACTGCAGGTAGAACAGCGTGGCCGCCAGCGTCATGTCCTGTTCGGTGTAGCGCCAGCCCAGTTCGTGGTTCCAGCTGGTTTCTGGCTTGCTGTCGATGGAGCCGGTGCCCGGGTCATACAGAACGTAGTTCTGCGGCACGCGCATGTTGCGTGACAGGCTGTAGAACAACTGGTCGCGCTCATCCAGCTGGTATTTGAGGCCGACGTTCGGCAACAGCTTGTTGTAGGTCTGGTCCCGTTTTTCCGGCCGCTCGGTCAGGCTGCCGTGGTTGGTGCCTTCGCGCTCGACATTCATGTAGGCCAGGCCGCCGACCAGCGTCCAGTCCGGGGCGAAATACCAGGTGTCCTGAGCCCAGACTTTTTGGGCAGGCGTCACGGTATAACGGTCACGGCCCTGGATCTCGTTGCCGTTGGCATCGACCATGTAGTCCGAATCCGGCTGGATGCTTTCAGGCTTGCCATTGCTCTTCAGGCGGATGAAAGGCTGAGTCTGCGACTGTCGCGCGCGTTCATACCAGTAGCCGACCTGTACGCTGTGTTCGTCGTTGACGTCCCAGTTCAACTTGGTGGTGATCCCCGGACGCCACGTCTGGGTGCGCGACGGCCGGTAATAAACGCCAGTGGTCGATGATCCGTCTGCGTTATAAGCCGCCGCCGTCGGCAGGTTGCTCAGGTCGAACACACCGTTCTGGTTCGAACCGCGGTTGAGCGCATAGGAAGAACTGTTCACGCCGCTGCCATTACCCCAGAAATAATAGGGGATGACGGAAAGAGACAGGTTGTCGGCCAGTTTGAATTGGGTATTGAGCACGCCGGTGAACGTCTGGAACGGGTTCTGCGCCAACTCGTAGTAGCTGGACAATTTACCGTTGCTGCCCAGCGCTGGCGTCGAAGGATAAGGGTCAAACTTGCGCCCGTTCTGCTGGAACTGACTCTTGGTGAGCTGGCTGTAGCTGTTGTTGTCCTGCTCGTGGTATTTGAGGATCAGGTTGGCGGTATTGCCCGAGCCCATGTCGAAGAAACTGTTCCACTCAACCTTGTCGGCACGCACCGCGCCATCGCCGCGCCATTTCTGACCTTCGGTGTGAGACATCGACAGCCAGTTGCTCAGCCCGTTGATCTCTCCGGTGTTGAGTCGCGCGAAGGTCTTGTAAGTGCCATTGCTGCCCGCCACCTGCTTGACGAATGCGCCGGTTTCCTTGGTGGGCCGGATGGTGACGATACCGATGTTGCCGCCGCTGGAACCGATGTGCGGGCCGTCACTTTCGGCAGAGCCTTGAGTCACGAAAATCTGATCGATGTTTTCCGGATCCCCCAGCAGATTGGAATACAGCGCGTAGTTACCGGAGTCGTTGATCGGCATACCGTCCACCGACATGCCGACCTGATCGGAGTTGAGCCCGCGCATGGTGAATTTGAAACCAGAAAGACCTGTGGCGTCTTCGCTGGAGATATTCAGGCCCGGTGTGTACTTGAGCTTATCGATCGCATTCCCGGTCGCCGTCTGCTTGTCGAGCGCTTCCTTGGTGACAGTGGAGCGCGCCTTGATGCTCTCCTCCTGCACCATGTAGCCACCCCCAACCGTCGCCTTGCCTTGCACACCAATGGTGCCGACATCACTGCCACTCGAGTCGGCCATAACCATGCCGTGACTCATGCCCGCGGCGACCAACGCAAGGTGAATTCTGGAAAACTTCATCACTCTGTTCCTTGTCAGTGCTATTGCACGCTGTAGTTGAAGGTGGCGGTGAAGCGCTGTTCGCTGCGTCCACCAAAGGCTTGCTCGGGAAACGGCTTGACCTGCTTGATGCGTCGCAGACTGTTGGCGGCTGCGCGGTTGAGCAGCATGCTGGAGGCCTGGGTCTGAATGCCGGAGTCCAGCACTCGCCCCTGGCGGTCGACCAATAACCACACCACAACCTCGCCACTCGGACGCTCCAGTGAGGCCTGACGACCAGTCGGGTATTGTTTGTAACCGTCCAGCTCACTGCGCAGCCCTTTGAGGTAGCCACCTTCCATACCCTGGGTGTCGACCTTCGGCGGTGCGGGTGGCGCAGGCGGTGACGGCGGCGCAACCGGGGCGTTGGCGATCGGCTTGCTGGGTGCCTGAACCGGCTCGACGGGTTTTGCCACTGCCGGTTTGAGCAAGGGCTTAGGCCTTGGTTCTGGCTTGATCTCCGGCTTGGGTTTTGGCTTGGGAACGGGCTTGGGCGGCGGTGGAGGTGGCGCCGGTTCGGCTTCTTCGCTTTCGACTACAGGCGGCGGAGGTGGCGGCTCGTCAGGTTGTACCGGAGGCGGTTCGGGCTGCGTCAATGGCTCAGGGGCGGGCTGCTCGGGCTCGACCAGCGCCAGCTCGACGGCAGATTCGTCGTAGACCGGCTCCATTTTCAGAGGACGGGTCTGTACACCAATCACGATTGCGATGAGCGCCGCCAACGCAGGCAGGCCACCAAGCCACTGACGTACACGAAACAGGAAATACATGGTCAGGATTTGCGCGTGGCGATGGAGACTGACGTGAAACCACCCAGACGCAGGGTGTCCATGATCTCGACCAGACGAGCGACTTCCACGCCCTTGTCACTGTTAACGATGATCGTGGTTTTAGTGTCGGGCTTTTCCAGCGCTTTCAAGGCAGGCACCAGGGCGTCGACCGTGGTCGCCTTGCCGTCGAGCTGTAATTCGCCGTTGAGCCCCAGAGTCAGGATCGATTTGTTCTGCGGTTTCAGTTGCTGCGAACTGCTGGCACTCGGCAGCTGGGTTTTCATCCCCAGCGCCGGAATCACGTTCAGGCTTACCAACACGAAAAAGACCAGCAGGAACATCATCACGTCGATCATGGGGATCAGTTCGATGTGCGCCTTGCGCTTTTTAGGTTCGTCCCACGTTCTCATGCCAGCCTCTCGCTTTCTTGTTAGAGGCCGAGAATCTAGCAACCGAACATGACCGATCGGTTGGTTTTACAAGACCGATACATGACTGTTACATGGCTGTTACCTGTACATCTCATGGCACTTAAATGATTCTTGAGGCCGTCACGGAAATGCCATAACAACGCGCCAGCGTTTGAGCATTCAACCCGACGGAAAATACGGATGAGTCACCCCCTGCCCACCATCAGAACCTCGCGTCTGCTGCTCGCCGCGTTGCAGCCTGAACAGGCACTCACCTTGTCACGCCTGGCCGACGAGCCGACGATTGCGGCCATGACTTCTGCACTGCCCAGCCCTTACACCCTTGAGCATGCGCGGGCATTCATTGCACAGACCCACGACCAATACGCCGCCGGTCAGATGTTGAGCCTCGGGGTTCACATTCAGGAAACCGGAGAGCTGACCGGGATCGTCTCGCTACGCCTTTCGATGCCGCATCGCAGCGGCCATCTGGGTTACTGGACAGGAACGCACTATCAAAATCAGGGTTACGCCTGCGAAGCGGCTCAAGGCTTGCTGAGGCATGGCTTCACGGACATGAACCTCAACCGCATCGCCGGCCAGTGCTTCAGCGACAACCCGGCCAGCGCCAGGGTCCTGGAGAAGTGCGGGTTATCGTATGAGGGCTGTACCAGAGAGGCATTTCTGAAAAACGGTGTGTTCAAGAATATGTTGCTGTTCGGACTGTTGCGCTCGGAATACCCATCGTCGGAGGCCACGTCATGACCGATTTCAATCCGGATCGTCGACGCATCATTACCGGAGTCGCCGGTGCAACATTGCTGTCGATCCTCAGCCCATTTGCGCGCAGCGCGGGGGTCGATTATCCATTCACGCTCGGCGTGGCATCTGGCGATCCGTTGCCGGATGGCTTCGTGATATGGACACGTCTGGCGCCCAAGGTGATGACGCCCTCGGGCGATGGTGGCCTGAACAAACCCGTCGAGGTGCGCTGGAAGATCGCCAGCGATGCGGCCATGCTTCACGTAGTCCGCACAGGACAGGCCACCGCCCACCCGCGCCTTGCCCATTCGGTGCATGTTGAAGTGAGCGGCTTGCAGCCTGGACGCCCGTATTGGTATCAGTTCGAGAGCCTGGGGGCGCAAAGCGCTGTCGGGCAGGCCTGTACTGCTCCGCTGGCAAGTGCCATGGTCTCGGCGCGGTTCGGCTTCGTGTCGTGTTCGCACTGGGAGGCCGGGTATTTCAGCGCCTATCGACACCTGGCGGCAGAGCGCCCGGATCTGGTGTTCTTTCTTGGCGACTACATTTATGAGATGAACATATCCCCGGAAAACCCTCGGTTCCCGCGTCACCACGCTACACCTGATCCCATGGACCTGGAGGGCTATCGTAATCGCTACGCTCAGTACAAGACCGACCCCGACCTGCAAGCGCTGCATGCCTGTGCGCCGAGCGTGGCCACCTGGGATGATCACGAAGTACAGAATGACTACGCCGCGCAGTGGTCCCAGGACCCGAACGTTCCGGTGGACAGTTTTCTACGTCGCAGAGCCGCCGCTTATCAGGCGTTTTACGAGCACATGCCCTTGCGCGCCAGCAGCCTGCCCAAAGGACCGGACATGCGTATTTACCGGAACCTGGACTATGGCCGCCTGGCACGCTTTCATGTGCTGGACGGTCGGCAGTATCGTTCCGAACAGGCGTGCATCCAGGCCAACGGCAGCCGTCGAGGCTACGTAGCGCCCAGCGACTGTCCGGATCTGAGTGACCCCAAACGCACCATGCTCGGCTGGGAACAGGAAGCCTGGCTGGACCGCAGCTTCGCTGAATCACCTGGACAATGGAATGTCATTGCCCAGGACTTGCTGGTCGCTCCACTGGAACAGCGCAATCTCAAGACCCAGGCGCTGGGCCACTGGACCGACGGCTGGGACGGCTACGCGGCGACCCGCGAGCGCGTGCTGGCATCCCTGCAACGCCACCAGACCCGCAACCCGGTGTTCTGGGGTGGCGATATCCATTCGTTCTGGACCACCGACCTGCACGCCGAGGCAGGCAATCCGGATTCAGCCATCGTCGCCACCGAATTCGTCGGCACCTCGGTAACCTCCAGCGGACCACCGTTCGACGCCTTCAACAGCATTCTCGGCCTCAACCCACACGTGAAGTTCTTCGACAGCCGTCAGCGCGGCTATGTGGCAGTGGACCTGAACGAACAGCATATGCAGACCCGCTTTCAAGTGGTGTCGGATGTGCTGGACCCTGCGGCGAGCGTGTCAACGCTGAAGCGTTTTGTGGTGGAGGCTGGCAAGGCGGGGGCTGTTGCCGGGTAGGTGACGTTTGGATTGGCCATATTTTGGACAAAATTGTCCACTGTGAAGAGACAGTAAAACCCGCTTCAGACGCTTTTTCCCTTTCCGGTGAGCTACTAACCTGAGCCCATGTTGCACGCCAGACCTCACCGACCCAAACGAAAGGACTTGACCATGACCCACACCACCTACAACCGCCTGAACAAAGATGACGCCATCGTTTTGCTGATCGATCATCAGACAGGCCTGATCTCGCTGGTGCAGGACTTCTCGCCGAACGAGTTCAAGAACAATGTTCTGGCCCTGGCTGACCTGGCCCGCTTCTTCGAACTGCCGACCATTCTCACCACCAGTTTTGAACAAGGCCCCAACGGCCCGCTGGTTCCGGAACTCAAGGCAATGTTTCCCGATGCGCCGTATATTGCCCGGCCGGGTCAGATCAACGCCTGGGATAACGAAGACTTTGTAAAGGCCATCAAGGCGACCGGCCGAAAACAGTTGATCATTGCCGGGGTAGTGACCGATGTGTGCGTGACCTTTCCGACCCTGTCGGCATTGGCTGAAGGGTTTGAAGTATTCGTGGTCACCGATGCCTCCGGCACCTTCAACACCACGGTTCAACAAGCCGCGTGGTCGCGCATGACGCAGGCAGGTGCGCAACTGATGAACTGGTTCTCGGTGGCCTGTGAGCTGCAGGGCGACTGGCGTAACGATATCGAAGGACTGGGTAACCTGCTTTCCGAGCGCATCCCGAACTACCGCAACCTGATGAACAGCTATTCGGCGCTGACTGCTCGGTAGAGGCTGTCGACCAGTAGGGTGATAGGCGTCTGTAAGAACACTATCGTGCCCATGTGTTGGCATACCGTTCAGGATGCTTCGCGTGTCCGATCTTGATTGCGCGACGAGGCGTAGAGGTGGATGGCCAGACTGCAAGGACCGGCCATTTCCACACCGCACAACACACCGCAGAGTCCGCGAAACCAGAAAGACTACTTCAACTGATTGGCAAACCGCCCCACGGCACCCACCACCTGTTTGGCTCCTTCCTGAATCTCGACGATCACGGCACCGGCCTCGTTGGCCAGCACCAGACCCTGTTCCGCCTGAGTGCGGCTGTTGGCCATGCCGCGCACTGCCTCATCGGCCAGCGACTGGTTTTGCTGCACGACGCTGACGATTTCTTCGGTCGCGGCGCTGGTGCGGCCTGCCAGCTGGCGGACTTCGTCAGCCACCACGGCAAAGCCCCGGCCCTGCTCACCAGCACGTGCGGCCTCGATGGCGGCGTTGAGCGCCAGCAGGTTGGTTTGCTGGGCAATCCCACCAATGGTCTGCACGATGGAATTGATCAGCAATGACTGTTTGCCCAGCGCTTCGATGCCCGAGGAGGCTGACTGCATCTCTTCGGAGATCTTGCGCATGGTCTTTACAGTGTTTTGCACCACGTCCGCGCCGCGCTGGGCGCTGACGTCGGTCTGCTGGGAGATTTCAAACGCCACGCTGGCGGCCTGACTGACTTCTTCTTCGCGGGCCACCTGGTCGGTCACCATCGTGGCGAACTTGACCACCTTGTAAAGTTTGCCCTGAGCATCGTGGACCGGGTTGTAGGTTGCTTCCAGCCAGACCTCACGCCCGTTGCTGTCGATACGCTTGAAGCGCCCGGCCACGAACTCGCCACGGTTGAGCATCGCCCAGAATTCCCGGTACGACGCCTGAGAGGTTTCCGCAGGATCACAGAAGATGCTGTGATGCTTGCCCTTGATCTGCGCCAGGTTATAACCCATGCCGCGCAGGAACTGATCGTTGGCGGTCAATACCTGGCCGCTGAGGTCGAACTCGATCACGGCGGTCGAGCGTAACAGCGCCTGGATGAACGCGGAGTTCTCGGCAGCCGTTTCGACGATCTGGGTGATGTCCGAACCGTAGCATTGCAACGTCATCAGCCTGCCTTGCTCATCCAGCACTGGCTGCCAGAGGGCGCGAATCCACACCAGCCGGCCATCGGCATGCAGAAAACGGTACCTGTCGATGACCGACTCGCCCTTCTGCACCGCCACTTTGAGACTGCGGTAGCAATCCAGCTGTTTGACGTAAGTAGGCACCAAGTGATCGAGATCCTTGCCCTGCAGTTGCTCCAGCGAATAGCCAAGCGCATTGAGAAAGTTTTCATTGGCGTGGACGATGTGGTGGCTGGCGTCCAGAGTCAAAGACACCATTTGCGCATCCATCCCTTTCTGCATCTGCCGGTACATGGATAACTCGGCCTTTTGTGCCTGTAATTCCTTTTTCAAGCGAGCGTTGAACATGACGGCACCCATAGTGAGGTTGTACGTATATATCGACACAAGCGTAGACGGGATTAAGGCATTTCGTCTGATGGTGGCAGGATGAATTACAGGGCGTTTGCGACAGAAGAAACGACCGTCTCAAGGCCATCTCGCGCATTGCTGAGAGATGTTCTCAGCGATGACAGCCCGCGGCCATTTGTCACCCAGGGCACGCCGTTAGCCACCATCGGTCGACTTTGGACTGGCGGCACGATACATTGATGGCACTAAGACATCACCCGTGATGTCCTATGTCTCTCGATGTTAATGTCCCGGTGTCACATGCTTGTTTCTGCCCTTGAACGTCCCAATCTTGAAGATGCGCAACTCCTTGCCGAGGTCGAGCAGACGATCACTTCAGGTGTTGGCTCGTTACGCTTCAGCCGTGTTCTTGAGCAACGCTATCAGGAAGAAACCCGGCTACCGCGGCGCGAGTTCCTGACGGCGGTAGGGATTGGCGGCAGTCTGATCTACAACCTGTTTCTGATCAGTGACTGGTTGATACTGCGGGATGTGTTTTTCTATGTAGCCGTGGGCCGTCTGTGCCTGATGACGCCGATGTTTATCGCGCTATTGATACTGGCTCAACGCGTTACCACGCGCTGGGCGATGGAAACCATCGCTGCATTCGCCACGGTCGTGTGCTCGCTCATGCCATTGCTGGTCATGATTCACAGCGACAGCCCTTATCAGATCTTTTATCAACTCGGCATGCTGTTGATCATGGTCTACTGCACCATGATCCAGCAATTGCCGTTGCGTCATGCCGCTGTCGCCATGTCATGCATGCTGATCATCCAGTTAGTGACTACCTACATTGCCGACTTCGCCGACTTCGTGATCTGGCAGGCCAACGCCGTGTTGTTCGTCTCGACGGTGGCACTGCTGCTGATGGCCTCCTACTTTCTGGAGCGGGCAGGCCGCATGAGCTACCTGTTTGCGCTCCGCGGGCGCCTGCTTCAAGTGCAATTGATGGAGTTCGCGCGTACCGATGGGCTGACCCGGCTGTTCAATCGACACTACCAGGATGAAGTGATGACCTCCGTCTGGGAGCACGCCCGCAATACGCCGGCGAACGTGGCGATCATCCTGCTGGACATCGACCACTTCAAATCCTACAACGACAACTACGGGCACCCGCAAGGCGATACCTGCCTCAGATTGCTTTGTCAGAAAATCCAGCAAAGCGCGCATGAGCATGGCGCTGTGGCGTTCCGGTTCGGCGGGGAAGAGGTTCTGGTGCTGATGATCGGCGATGCCGTGCAGGCCAGAGAAGTGGCCGCGGCCCTGCAGAGCGCTGTTGCCGAGCTTAAATTGCCGCACCCGGTGCTGGGCGAAAACGCGCTGGTCACCATCAGCCTCGGCGTGGCGTGTGCGACAGCGCCCCTGACCAGCGCCGAGAACCTGATTGGTGCGGCTGACAATGCCCTCTACGCGGCCAAGCGCGCCGGACGTAATTGCGTGTGCTTTGCGTGAAATGAAACACCGCAGGATCCTGCTTTACGCCACGCCCCTGCCACTTTAATCTCGGCGCACACCCAGGCTGGGAGCCATCGCATGAGTATTCACATTGACGTCAACACCAACCCTACGGAAGAGGATCGTCTGGCGATTCTGGAACCACTGAAACGGTTCAACGCCGAGCAGGCGGGCGACGGCAAGTCCGGGAAAGTGGCGATGTTCATTCGCGATGATCAAACCCGGGAAGTCCTCGGCGGCCTGCACGCTCGTATTCTTTATGAGTGGCTGTTCATCGAGCTGCTGGTCGTGCCGGAACAAGCCCGTGGGCAAGGCATGGGCTCGCGTCTGATGCAGATGGCCGAGGATCTGGCGGTTGAAAAGGGCTGCACGGGAATCTGGCTGGACACCTTCGACTTCCAGGCCCCCGACTTCTATCGTCGCCACGGTTACACCGAGTTCGGCCAGATTGACGACTATCCGCCTGGCAACAAGCGCTTCTTTTTCCAGAAGCGCCTGCCGAACACAACGGCCTGATGCTTGCGTCAGACCTTGAACTTGCCTACCAGATTGTTGAAGGAAATGGCAAGACGCGACAGCTCCTGGCTTGAAGCACTGGTCTGGTGCGCACCTGCGGCGGTCTGGGTGGAAAGGTCCTGAATGTTGACCAGGTTGCGATCCACTTCGCGCGCAACGTGGGACTGCTCTTCGGAGGCCGTCGCAATCAACAGGTTGCGGTCGTTGATCTCGGCGACGCTCTGCGCAATGCGCTCCAGCGACTGCCCCGTGGCCTGAGCCAGGGTTTGCGTGTTGCTGGCCAGCGTGCGGCTGTTGCCCATGGCCCGCACGGCCTGATCGGCACTGGCCTGGACACTGCCGATCATGGTTTCGATTTCGCCAGTGGATGCCTGGGTTCGAGCGGCCAGCGCCCGTACTTCGTCCGCTACCACAGCGAAGCCGCGCCCCTGCTCGCCTGCACGCGCAGCCTCGATGGCGGCGTTGAGGGCCAGCAGGTTGGTCTGCTCGGCGATCCCACGGATCACGTCCAGCACCTGCCCGATCTCACGAACGCGTCCGGCGAGTTCTTCGACCATCGTGGTCGAACTGCTGATCTCGGCACTGACGGTATTGATCGCATTCACGGCATCACGGGCCTGATCACGACCGGCAGCCGCATCGGTGCTGGTCTGTCGGGACGCTTCCGACGTCGACATGGCGTTACGCGCGACCTCTTCGACCGCAGCGGTCATCTCGTTCACCGCCGTAGCGGCCTGCTGAATCTCATCGTTCTGACGGATCAGACCGCGACTGCTTTCTTCAGTCACCGCATTCAGCTCTTCAGCGGCCGAGGCCAACTGGTCGGCAGCGCTGGATATTTGCCCGATCGTGCTTTTCAGGTTGTCCTGCATATCGCTCAGGGCAACCAGCATCATGCCGGCTTCGTCGTGATATTGGCTGGTAATCGGCAGGGTCAGATCACCGCTGGCAATTCGCCGGGCATTGGTCACTGCCGTATTGATTGGCGTGCTGATGGCGCGACTTATGAACAGACCCATCACAAACGCGGCCAAGAATGACAAACCAATGCCGATGTACAGGTTTCGTTGCGCAGCGTCCTGTGTCTGGTCGGAAGCGACAGCGGCCTCCCCCGCCTGACGATTATTGGAGTTGACGATGGTGGTCAGCTGATCCATGACCTTCAGGTAACCGCTGCGTACATCACCGTCGATGATCGCTCTCGCACCCGCAATGTCACCGGACAGGGCAGTGCCTTTGGCCTGCTCGATGAGTGCCTGATAGCCAGGCCAGTCTCTGTCCATCTGATCACCGGCGGCGCGCTCGTCATCCTCAAGCGGCGTAGCCCGGTAGGTGGCGTAGCTTTTTTCAGCCTGAGTCCTGTTAACGGTCATGCTCGCGAGAATATCGTCCTTGACGCTTTGCGGGGCGTTGCCTGCCATGGCGGCCAATAAACGATAAAGATCACGGTTCTGAGCAATGACCGAGGCCTTGACCTCGCCGGTTTTTGTAACCGACAGCAGGCTGTTGGTAAACACGTTATCCAGGCTGACGGACAAGGCACTGATGCCTCGACTGCCTATTACGCCTACCCCTAGGGTGAAAAGCGCACATAACGCAAAAGACATGAAAAGCTTGGCCGACAGCCTCGCGTTGTAGAACCATTTCATAGCTGAAACCCTCATGAGCAAATATGGCACAACGCCATAAAAACTTTATGGAATTCAGATGCCTGTTGCATAGTCATGTATCGGCATTTTCAGCGCACTCTGCAGGCGGTTAACAAAGTCTTCATACGGACATGGTCGAGCGGGCCGCCTCGCATGCCTGCAATGTCCGGAAACACGCGCTCGCGTGGTGTAACAAGAACTTTCCAGGCCCGTTGCGTTACCATTCCCGCCTGTGTCCCGCCAGAGTCATGAGTCAGGATGTCTGCTTCTTCCATCGAACAACTCACTTCGTTACCGTCCATCCTTGCCGGCCCGCTGTTGCGCCGTCAGGAAGCCGGCCGCCTGGTGTTGTGGCTGGCAGGGTCTCGTCCGTTGCGCCTGACCGTGCGCCTGCGCCATGCCGCTACCGATGCCCCCACGGCGGGCTTTAACGATTACGTACTCGACGACCGGCAATGCCAGGTCATCGCAGTCGGGCGCCAAGCGTTCATTCACCTGATCGATCTGCAACTGGAAGCCGAACTGCCCCGCGACACCTGGATCGAGTACGACCTGCTGGTGGAAGGCGAAGGCGGCATTGCCGAGTGGGCGCCGCACCTGCTGTACGAGGGCAACCGCTACCCGAACTTCGTGGTGCGCAGCAGCATTGATCACCTTTTGCATGGCTCGTGCCGCAAGCCGCACCACAGCGCGGCCGAGGGTCTGCTGTGCGTGGACCGCCTGCTGGCCGACGTCAAGGAGCCGCTGCAACGCCCTGCGCTGTTGATGATGAGCGGCGATCAGATCTACGCCGACGATGTCGCCGGGCCGATGCTGCGCGCCATCCATGTGCTGATCGAGCGGCTGGGGTTGTTCGACGAGCGACTCGACGGGGCCATCGTCGATGACAGCCCTCGTCTCTATGCGCATCCGGCCAGCTATTACCAGCGTGCCGACCTGCTGCCGGCCCTGAAAAGCAACGACACGCTGCGCGAGCGTTTTTTTGGCGGCACCAGCAAGCCGGTATTCACCAGCAGCACAGCGGATAACCATCTGGTTACCCTGGCGGAAGTCATGGCGATGTACCTGCTGGTCTGGTCACCCACGCCCTGGACCCTGATCGAACCCGGCAGGCCGCGGCTGGAGGACGGGGAAGTCGAGCGCTACGCGAGGGAGCAGCAACTGGTCGAGGCATTTGCCGAGGGCCTGGGCGGCGTAGCGCGGGCGATGGCGCATCTGCCGTGCATGATGATTTTCGACGACCACGACATCACCGATGACTGGAACCTGTCGGCGAACTGGGAGCAAACGGCTTACGGCCACCCATTCTCCAAACGCATCATCGGTAACGCCCTGCTCGCCTATCTGCTTTGCCAGGGCTGGGGGAATAACCCGGATGCGCTCAACGGGCTGGTCAGGCAGGCTCACGCACTGAGCACCGAGGCCGTGTCGAACGACAACTGGCTGGACAGCCAGGCCCAGGACCAGCTGATTGATCAGCTGTTGAAGTTTCAGCAATGGCATTACGTGTTACCCACCAGCCCGGCACTGGTGGTACTGGATACCCGCACCCGGCGCTGGCGCAGCGAGTCGAACTTCAACCACCCGTCCGGCCTGCTCGACTGGGAAGCGCTCAGTGAACTGCAACAGGAGCTGATCGACCATAAATCAGCGATTATCGTCTCACCTGCCCCCGTGTTCGGCGTCAAGTTGATCGAGGCCATACAACGGATATTCAGTTGGTGCGGCTATCCGTTGCTGGTCGATGCGGAAAACTGGATGGCGCACCGTGGCGCCGCCAACGTCATTCTGAACATCTTTCGCCATTCCAGAACACCGGGCAATTACGTGATCCTGTCGGGCGATGTGCATTACTCGTTCGTCTACGAAATCCTGATTCGCCAGCGCAGTGGCGGGCCTCATATCTGGCAAATCACCAGCAGTGGTATCAAGAATGAATTCCCCCGTCGTCTGCTGGACACTTTTGATCGGCTAAATCGCTGGTTATACTCTCCCCGCTCACCTCTTAACTGGTTCACCAAGCGCCGCCTGATGAAGGTTGTTCCGCGCACGCCCGAGCACAGCAAGGCCGGTGAACGCTTATGGAACTCGGCAGGTGTCGGGCAGGTACTGTTCAACGAACAGGGCCAGCCGACCCTGATCAACCAACTCAATGCCAACGGTGACCCGCCTACCTGTTTCGTCGAACCGGAAGAATACAGAGACCAGCGATCTGACCCAGAGCGTGGCTTTATGGAAAACAACCGGAAAACAAGGGAGAGTCACCGCTAAACTTATCGGCAATTGCCGGGTCGATAGTTGCTACCGGTCAGGTTGCGGCACACCCTGGCAAGCATTATTTCCTGGAGAGCGCCCCCGTGATAACCAATCAACGCATAGCCAGACTCAACGCATGGGGGGCGCATGGCTTCACCGCCACCGGCGTAGTCCTTGCGTTCCTGGCGACCATTGCCTTGTTCAACAATGAACCCAAAGCCTGCCTGTTGTGGCTGGGCGCGGCCCTGATCGTGGATGGAGTCGACGGCTCACTGGCTCGCAAGGTCAACACCACGTCGGTCCTGCCGCACTTCGATGGCTCGGTACTGGATCTGGTCATCGACTACCTGACCTACGTGTTCATCCCGGCACTGTTCATCTACCGCTATATACCGGTACCGGATTACACGCTGCTGCTGAGCGTCTCGGTCATTCTGGTTTCGTCGCTGTTCTGCTTCTGCAACGTCGACATGAAAAGCAAGGACAACTACTTTCAGGGCTTCCCCGCTGCCTGGAACGTCGTTGCACTGTGCCTCTACATTCTGTCACCTGCGCCCTGGCTGACGTTCATCACCATCATCGCTCTTGCGCTGCTGACCCTGACCCGCATGAAGTTCCTGCACCCGTTCCGCGTGCGCCGCTTTATGCCGATCAATATCGCTGTGACCACCGTATGGTTGCTGTCCAGCGCACTGCTGATCATCAACCACCCGCACAATGGCCCGGTGGTCATGGGGCTGTGGCTGGCGATGTCGGCGTATTTCCTGGGGATTTGTATCTGGAGAACGTCGCTGGAGTGGCTGGGTCGGCTTAAAGCCTGACACTCAAGTCAGACCAAAAAGCTCGCTGAACGCATTGCGCGGTCAGCGAGCTTTTTTATGCGCGTCCTATTTGCTCTCGGCCTGCATCTCGGCAGTTGGCCGGACCTTGCCGAAGTGATGCGTTGTATAGCAGCAGAACCCCAGCCCGCCGAGGGCCAGCAGGCCGCCGACGATACCGACATTGGCAACCCCGAGATGGCTGCTGACCACACTGCCGAGCAGCGCGCCGCCGCCAATACCGATATTGAAGATGCCCGAGAACAGCGCCATCGCCACATCGGTTGCATCGGGTGCCAGCGACAGCACGCGCGCCTGCAGGGTCAGGCCGAAGCACATGATCGCCATGCCCCAGATAATGGTCAGCGTGCCGAGCGTCACGGCGTCACCGGAGAGGGGCAACAGCATCAGCAGGCAAACGGTCAGCGTACCAATGGCGGTGATCAACAGTCCGTTCGGGAAGCGGTCGCTGAACAGGCTGAAGATGATCGAGCCCATGATCCCGGCACCGCCAAAGACCAGCAGCAGGATCGTGGTCATTTCGCCGCTGAGTCGAGACACAGTCTGGGTGAACGGCTCGATATAGCTGTAGGCGGTGAAATGAGCGGTCACCACAATCGCCGTCAGCAGGTAGATAGCCATCAACCGTGGGCGCTTGAACAGGATCGGCAGGCTGCGCAACGAGCCGGAGTTCTGGCTGGGCAGCAAAGGCAGCGCGCGAGCCAACAGGAAGACTACCAGCGCAGCGATGCCGGCGATGCCCAGAAAGGTAGTCCGCCAGCCCAGTGCTTCACCCAGCACGCGGCCCAGCGGAATACCCAGCACCATCGCCAGCGACGTACCGGTCGCCAGCAGGCCCAGCGCCTGGACCTGCTTGCCAGGCGGCGCGATGCGCACGGCCAGCGACGCCGTGACCGACCAGAACACCGCATGTGCAAAGGCGATACCGACCCGACTCACCAGCAGGATCGCGAAGCTGGGGGAGATTGCCGAGAGCACGTGGCTGACCACAAACAGGCCGAACACGAACATCAGCAACTTGCGGCGCTCGATGTTGCGCGTCGCCAGCATCATCGGCAACGACATCAGCGACACGACCCAGGCATAGATCGTGAGCATCAACCCGACCTGGGCCGGGGTCATTTCGAAGCTCTGGCCGATGTTACTCAGCAGACCGATCGGCACGAACTCGGTGGTATTGAAAATGAAGGCCGCCAAGGCCAGCGCGAATACGCCAAGCCAGCTACCTGCCTGCTCGTTTGGAGGTGAAGTTATCAAGAATCACAACGCCCTGAAAATGTTCCGACCCGAAGGCCGATCGCCACGCGTGAACACGCACGCCTGACACCTGTATGGAAAACGGCGGCTCGCCCCACTGAAAAACCAACGCAAAAACGCTCCGCTCGACCTTGTGAATCGGGCGCAGTGTGCAAAGTGGATTATTGTGGATATGGGGAGTGAAGCCAGATGACACGAATTCTACGGATCGCCAGAGTGGATCACAACCCGTGCACTCATAACAGACTTTACAAATGACCGCCGGTCGTCAGCCGTCGAGGAAGCGCTGCCGGTCCTCAGGCAACGGCAACAGGCAGTGATCATAGCGCCCGAACAGTCGATATCGGTTGAGCGCGATACGGTTGTAGGCCCAGTCCCTTAGAAAGCGTGGAAAAATCCCCAGCACTTTCAGCAGCGGCCACGGCGCAGGCAACAGCCCCATGATGTGCAGAAAGGCATCCGAGCGTACGAACACCCGATTGTTGACGATGACCGCGATGGTATGAAAATCGTCGAGTGGTAGCCCGGCCCACTTCAGCAATGCCTGCCCTTGCTCCGACTGCACGGCGGCCAAGCGCAGACGCTGATGCGGATCATGGCGAATCAGAAACTTCACCACGCCATTGCACAGTTTGCAGACGCCATCAAACAACACGACACATTCATCGGGTTTCAGATACGGGGCGGGGGTACTCGGCACGGTATTCACCTGTTCAGGAAAAACAGCCCTGGCGCGCCCGGAAACATGAACGCCCCGCCAGTCGAAGGACCAGCGAGGCGTTCAGGCTAAAGCCATTGCCCGACAGAATCAAACCTTGCGGACGAACTCCGACTTCAGTTTCATCGCGCCGATGCCGTCGATCTTGCAATCGATGTCGTGGTCGCCATCGACCAGGCGGATGTTCTTGACCTTGGTGCCGACCTTGACCACCAGCGAGGAGCCTTTGACTTTCAAGTCCTTGATCACCGTGACGGTGTCGCCGTCCTGCAGCACGTTGCCCGTTGAATCCTTGATGACTTTTACGTCGTCGGATGCATCGGCGCCAGCGGCGTCGGCAGACCATTCATGGGCGCATTCCGGGCAGATCAGCAGGCTGCCGTCTTCGTAGGTGTATTCGGAATTGCATTTCGGGCAGGACGGTAAGCTCACAATGGTTCTCGCATCGAGGAGGGTAAAACCATGCATTATAAAGGGCTTTTCCTGTTTCAGGTGGGAAGAGACTGATCTGTCGTCATAAACCTGCTTCAGTCATTGGACAGAAGCGAAGACCTGAACTAAAAAATACAGCACGCTCTGTCCTGCAACTCCTCTTCGACCTCTCCCTACACGACCCCTGCGCCTCGCGTTGGCGGTAGCTATTGCAGCGTGCACTTACCGTCTCTTGCCACTTACTGCACTGAGCACATCACATGGGCATGCCTCACAACCCGGCACTCGGCTATCGGCCCGAGATCGATGGTCTGCGCGCGCTCGCGGTCATCCCGGTCATTCTGTTCCACGCGGGCTTGCCGCTGTTCAGCGGCGGGTTCGTGGGCGTCGATATCTTTTTCGTGATTTCCGGCTATCTGATCACGTCGATCATCATCGCGGAGAAGATCAAAGGGCGTTTCTCGCTGATCTACTTCTACGAACGACGCGCGCGGCGCATCCTGCCTGCGCTGTTCGTGATGATGCTGATCTGCCTGCCTGTCGCGTGGTTGACGCTCGATCCGTCTGACCTGAAATACTTCGCCAAGAGTCTGGTGGCGGTGCCGACCTTCTCATCCAACGTGCTGTTCTGGCTGGAAAGTGGCTATTTCGACGCCACGGCAGAACTCAAACCGTTGTTGCATACCTGGACGCTCGCGGTGGAGGAACAGTATTACCTGTTCTTCCCGCTGCTCTTGATGCTGACCTGGGGCCTGGGCCGCAAGCGGCTGATTGGGCTGCTGATGGTCGTCGCCCTGGCCAGCCTGGCGATGGCGCAACCGAGCGCCCATCAAGACACCAGCAACGCGTTTTATCTGCTGCCGGCACGCGGCTGGGAATTACTGTCGGGCTCATTCATAGCCTTCTACTTTGCTTGGCGACCGCGCAGCACCGGGGGTGCTAGCGTTATCGATCAGACGGCAGCGGCGTTGGGGATTTTGCTGATCGGTTATGCCGTGGTCGGTTTCGACAGCAGCACGCCCTTCCCCGGCCTTAATGCACTGGTACCCGTGCTGGGTGCGGTGTTAGTCATCGTCTTCGCGCATGGCAAAACCTGGGTTGGAAGCGCGCTGAGTACACGTGTGCCGGTCGCGATCGGCATGCTCAGCTACAGCGCCTACCTGTGGCATCAGCCCGTTTTTTCCTTCGCCCGCCAGTACAAGCTGAATGAACCGGGCCTGCTGTTCATGCTGGCGCTTGCCCTTGTGTCTCTGATGCTGGCCTGGTTGAGCTGGCGTTTCGTCGAGCAGCCGTTTCGCAAGGCGGGCACCTTCAATCGCCGTCAGATTTTCACCACGGCAGGCGCTGCCTCAACGCTGTTTATCGCGCTGGGGCTGGTCGGCTATGTGAATAACGGCTTTCCCCAGCGCTTCGCTGTCGACCCGGAGCTGCATCAGGCATTCGCCGATCCGTTGATACGCGACAAATGCGACCCGCCCTTGGCCGGCAAAGGCGGTAACGTCGATTTTTGCCTGTTCGGGCTCGCTGACAGTCAGGCAGTGCCTGACATGGCGCTGTTCGGCGACAGCCACTCCGAGGCGCTGTTATCCACGTTCGACGCCGCCGCTCGGGATCAGGGCAGAACCCTCGCGCATATCGGCCTGGGCGGCTGCCTGCCCTTGCTCGGCGTGGACGTGGCCAACGGCAACTATGCTGCGGGGGTCTGCGAAGCGCTGGCCGATCGGGAGTTCGAATACGTGAAACAGCAGCGGATCAAGAAGGTCGTGCTGGTGGCGCGCTGGACGCTGTATACCGGCGACGATTACAGCGAGAGGACGATGAGCAAATATTTCCTGACCTCACGCGCCGATCCGCAGAAAAGCCGGGAAACCTCGCGCAGGGTATTCAGCCAGGCGCTTGAACACACGATCGAGGCCTACCGCAGTATCGGCGCCGAGCTGTTCATCGTTGCGCAGGTACCACAGCAAATGATCAACCCTGAAAGTCTTTATTACCGCTTGGCGCGGGATGCTTCGGACAGCGATGCGCAGGCATTACAGCGGGTCAGCGAACTGTCGGTGCCGGTCGAAAAACACGACCTGTTGCAGCGTTTCACCCGCCAGCTGTTCCTGCGCGCTAGCCAATCGCAACACATCAGCCTGATCACGCTGGATGAAGCCTTCTGCAAGGACAGGCAATGCCTGATCGGCGACCTGCATTCGTACTACAAGGATTTCAACCACCTCAACGCCCGGGGTGCAGGGCTGCTTGCCGGCCAGATCAGCCATATTCTTGAGCAGTGACAGGGTTTTATCAGGCGGCATTGTCTGTAATGCTGATGCCTGACCAGACGCCCGAGGACCACCGCATGACCGCCGCCAGCTTCACCCCCTTCGAGGATCTGGCCAACCTGCTGATACCCCACACTCACGCAGAGAAAATCGACGGCTCGCACGATGTCTCGCACTTGCTGCGTGTGTGGAAAAACGTCTGCGCCATTCGTGACCGTGAAGGCGGCGATGCCCGCGTCCTGATTGCGGCGACACTGCTGCATGACTGCGTTTCAGTCGAGAAAGACTCGCCGTTTCGCGCCGGCGCATCACGACTGGCGGCAGCGCGGGCCAGCGAATTGTTGACCGAGATGGGTTGGGATGAACAGAGCATCGCCTCCGTCGCCCACGCCATCGAAGCGCACAGTTTCTCGGCGGCGATCACGCCCTTGACCCTCGAGGCGAGAATACTGCAGGACGCCGACCGTCTGGACTCGCTGGGCATGATTGGTGTGGCACGCACCTTCTATGTATCAGGGCGGCTCGGCAAAGCGCTCTACGACCCGAATGACCCGCATGCCAGCCGGCGCCCCTATGACGACCTGAATTTCGCCGTCGACCACTTCCACACCAAGCTGCTGCACCTGGCTGACGGTTTTCAGACCGATACCGGCGCACAGATGGCGAAAGTCCGGCACCACCGGGTCAAACGCTTTCTGAACGAACTGATGGAGGAAGTTGCACTTCCTCAGCCTTGATTCGTCAGTCACACGGCAACCCTTCAAGAGATGTCATAAAGACATCACACAATTGCCCTATAAACGGCTCTCCGAGAAGGTCCGTGTGTTTATAGGGGTTGTGTGCCGTGAAAAGATTTATGCCTCGTTTCCTACGTCGGCAAGCCACAACGACAACACTCTTGCGCCGCTTCAAAATCACGCTGCGCCTGGTGATCTGCTTCGCTGTCACCTCCCTCTTGATGGTCGCGCTTGGCGCATTCTGCCTGTTGCAGATGCAAGCTATCCGCACCCAGGGCGAGGCGGTCGAGAGCGGCGCCCTGCCCAGTATCGCCACTGCAGATGCCATCGCCATCGGCCTGGTCAAACTGCGCAGCGAAACCACCCGTCTGATCGCCAACGCCGACGATCCGGGTGCCGTCATCAACAGCAAGATCAATGTCGAGCAACTCAGGAATGAGGTAGAGAAAGGCTTCTCTGAATACCTCGCACGCGTTCAGTCGGGCACAGAGCATGACTCCATTGTCGCGTTGCAGGATGCCTACAAGGCCTTCATGCCCGGCTTGCAGGATCAGATCGCGCTGATCGAGCAGAACAAGCTGGACGAGGCCAGGATGCTGGCCAACACCATGCTCTCGCTGCAAGGCGACCTGATGGACATGCAAGTGCAGCTGTTGCGCGAACTGAACAAGCAGAGTGCGGCCACCGCTGTAGAGGCCGCAAGCGCCAGCTACGAGCAAACGCGGATCATCGCGCTGAGCGCCATCGGCCTGGTTCTGGCACTGACCCTGTTGCTGGCCTGGCGCCTGAGCGTCAGCATCATCCACCCGGTGCGGCAGGCTTTACACATCGCCAGCACCATTGCCGATGGTGACCTGAGCGAACACCCGATACCGGACGGCAAGGACGAGACCGCGCAATTGCTGATCACCCTGGGGCGCATGCGCACCAACCTGCACAGCACGATCGACCAGATCTACGCGGCGGCGGCACAGTTGTCGCAATCGGTTCAGGAAATGGGCAGCATCGCCGAAGCCAGTGCGCTCAATCTGCAGCTGCAGAACACTGAAATCGAGCAGGCTGCTGTCGCAGTCAATCAGATGAGTCAGGCGGCCATCGAAGTGGCAGGCAACGCCAGCAATACCGTGACCGAATCAGAGGCGTCGACCCAGGCGGCAGCACAGGGGCAGGAAAAGCTGTCGGCAACCATTCTTTCGATCAAGGAACTGACCAGGAATGTGCTGGATTCGTCGCATCAGGCTGAAGGGCTGGCCGAACGCACCCAGAGCATCAGCAGCATCCTCGATGTGATTCGTGCAATTGCCAATCAGACCAATCTGCTGGCCCTGAACGCAGCTATCGAGGCTGCACGGGCAGGCGAAGCCGGGCGCGGCTTTGCCGTGGTGGCCGATGAGGTCCGCTCACTGGCGCAGCGCACCAGTGCCTCCACCGCGGAAATCGAGGGGCTGATCAGCGGCGTGCAGCAAAGCACCCAGCAAACCGCCAGCTCGCTGCGCCACACGGCGACGCAGGCCAACCTGACGATGGAACAGGCCGCCTCGACCGGCGAAGCCTTGCAAGTGATCATCCAGTCAACCGCCACCATCAACGACCGCAACCTGCTGATTGCCAGTGCCGCAGAGCAGCAGGCCCAGGTGGCGACTGAAGTGGACCGCAACCTGAGCAGTATTCGCGACCTGTCCAGCCAGACCGCATCAGGCGCGCAGCAGACCACCGTCGCGAGTAACGCACTGTCGATGCTGGCCAATGACCTGAACCTGATGGTGCAGCGTTTCGTGCTGTGATGAGTTGAACGTCGCCAGCCAGCCTGCAACAACAGGCTGGCTGGCGACGATCGGCTGTCAGTCCTGCGGACGCAGACGGTACTGCGGCGGCAGTTGCTCGAAACCGCTGATGGTCACGTCGAGGCTTTTCCAGCGGCCATCCTTGATGCCGTAGATGCAGCCATGCACAGACAGGCTCTGCCCACGGTGCCAGGCGTTCTGCACAATGCTGGTGTGACCGACGTTGGCCACTTGCTGGATCACGTTCAATTCACACAGGCGGTCGACGCGCTCTTCCTCGGTCGGCAGCTTGGCCAGCAACTCGCGGTTTTCGTAATACAGATCACGAATCGTGCGCAGCCAGCCGTCGATCAGGCCGAACTGGCGGTCCTGCATGGACGCCCGCACGCCGCCGCAACCGTAGTGGCCTGTGACCAGAATGTGTTTGACCTTCAACACGTCCACTGCGTATTGAATCACTGACAGACAGTTCAGGTCGGTGTGCAGCACGACGTTGGCCACGTTGCGGTGAACGAACAGATCACCCGGCAGCATGCCGACGATTTCGTTGGCCGGCACGCGTGCATCGGAGCAACCGATCCACAGGAACTCAGGGGTTTGCTGGCGGGCCAGTTTGGCGAAAAACTCAGGGTCTTCCTGCTTTATCGCATCGGCCCAGCGTGCATTGTTATCAATCAGGTCTTGTAGCTCGTTCATGCTTTGACGCCTCGATAATGATGCCCAGCCTTGGACTGGAGTCGAATCCTTCAAGTCACGCCTGTTTGCCACTACTGGCAAAATTCACCAACGCTCGTCGGTCAACAAAAAGGAATCTTCAAAGTCATGGCCGGTCCACTTTTTACGACCACCTGACATGAGGATTTCCCATGAACGATTCACGCCGTCCGTTCGGTGCTACCGAACCGGAACCCATCGACGATAACGAAGACCGTATGGGCTCCATGGAAACACTCGATTTCGACGAGGAAGAACCGGGCCGTATTGGCGATCTTATCCCTGAAGGCGAGCTACAACATGAAATTCCGGATCAGCGCGTGCGTGAGGCAGGTCTCACGGGTGCTTCCACGGATGATCATCACTCGACTGACGATGATCTGTCTCCGGAAACCCTGATTCGTGAAGACGGTGCTCGTTCACCGTCCGAGCAGGGCGATGGCGACCCGGCTGATCTGGACCTGACCGTAGTCGACGAAGACGACATCGGCGGTGGCAACGGCCTGGACGAAGAAGAACTGGCATTCATCGACCCGCTGGACGGCAACACCCAGCGCTGACAGCCAGTATTACTCGAAAAGCGTGCAGGCCATGACCACTGCGTCTTCACGGCCGCCCACTGCCGGGTAGTAATCGCGACGCCGGCCTATCTCGTTGAAACCGTAGTTTTCATACAGACGATAGGCTGGACGGTTGCTGTCACGCAGCTCCAGAAAGCATTCCCGTGCGTTGAGCTGATAAGCGCGTTTCATCAGATGGTCGAGCAGTAACAAGCCAAGACCCCGCCCCTGGTTTTCAGGTTTGACCGTGATGTTAAGCAGGTGCGCTTCGTCGATGATGACCTGAATGACGCCGTGCCCGACCTGCTGCGCGCCCTCGAACATCAGCCAGATCTCGTAGGACTTGAGCCCGTCGAGAAAGATGCCGCGTGTCCAGGGATGACTGAACGCCGCGTATTCGATTTTCAGCACCGCGTCCATGTCGGCTTCGGTCATGCGGCGGAAGGTTACGGCATCACTCATCGATCGATTTCCAGCGCGTCATCAGCCGACGCATGGCTTTCCAGACATCCGCCTTGCGCTCAGGCTCGTCCATCAGTAATTCAAGACCTGGCAGCGCCCAGGCCGTGCCCAGGCCTTCAATCTGCAGTTCACGGTGGTAAGACTCGGCATCGGCTTCACCGGCGTACTTCATCGACGGCAGCCCGATCAGCCACAGGCAGGCGCAGGGCTCGTCCTCGAGCCGCGCGCCGACGAAGCCCTGCACGAAATCACGCGCGGCCTCCGGGCCCTGGTCCATCTGGCCGCGGACCAGCAATGGCCAGCGCACGGGCTCGCCGATGATCTGTGGGCTGTCGGGCAGACCGGCGGCGCGCAGCATGTCCTTGAGCAGCAGGTAGGAAGGATCACGGCTCTGAAACGGCTGACCGGTGGTGAGTTCGACCAGCAACATGCAGCGTCCGGCACGCAACAATTGCAGGGCAAAACGCGGTGGCGGTACCACCGGCGCCTTGGGCGGCGCCGGCTCGGCCTCTTCGGCGGCCGGGGTGGCTGCGCGCGTGCTGGCCAGTGAAGGGCGCGGCACCTCGACCCTCGGGCGTTCGGGCTGCCGTGCCATCGGCTCGACGTTCGACGTTTCGGCAGGTGCAGCGTGCTCCGCTGGCGAAGCAGCAGGCGCGACACGTTGCACCTCGACCGGCAGCGGCAACGGCACAAGCAGCTGCGGGCGCGACGGCGCGGCGAATGGCAGTTCTGTGCGCGGCAGCCAGTTGACCACCTGCATGGCAGTCAAATAAGCGCGGCGACGGGACTCGTTGAGCAAGGGTCAGCCACCTGTGGATAAGTTAAGCGCGCAATTCTAGCGTTGTTCGCCTTTTTGCGCTGCAGCATATCGCCCGCAGGTGAAATATCAGTCGGCTGATGCAGTACAATTGCCGCTTTTCACTTGCCAACAGTCGGCCTAACGATGATCGAACCCAAGCGCGTTCTGCGCGCCCTTGCCGAGCACTGGGCGCTTCTTGAGCCCTTATGCGAACATTTCGACCAGGGTACGTTGAGCCTGAGCGAGCTGCGCCTGCAACTGGGCGCTCAGCAGCAGGACAGCACTCCGCAAGACATCACCAATCTGCTGGACGTGTGGATCCGTCTGGACATTCTGGTGCCCGTCGCGAAAAGCCCGAACCGTTTCGAGCTCAACGCACAGATCCATGACTTCCTGTCGTACCTGCGCCGCGAGCACCGTCTGGGCCTGTGCCTGGAAATCGAGGCCTACCTGCGCCATCTGGAGCGACTGGCCGGTTACATTCAGGACGCATTCGAGGTTCGCGACGCCAACGATCTGGCCAGACAACTGCGGCTGCTGGACATGCGCGTGCGCGACGTACTCAAGAAGCTCGCCAACGACGAACAGGCGCTGGTCGCCGTGGCCGACCGGGCCAAGACCAGTGACCGGCAGATCCCGTTGCGTCAGCGCTATGCCGAAGTCTTGGCGACGTGGGACGAATACGTCGAGCCGATGATTCAACTGGTCAACGCAGACGGTGCGTTCGAACAGGGCGTGCGCAAGGTCGAGAACGTCCTGCTGCGCCTGCTGACCGAGCAACAACGTCTCGGTCACCTGGTCGACGACGACATGCTGCTGCGCACCCACGCGCGCATTCTGGAAATGCAGACCAGCGCCCAGCTGACCTTGCGCCATGCGCGCGAACTGCTGCTGCCGTTGCGCGAAGAAGCGCGTCGCCATAATGCGGTGACCCGTGGCGCAGCGCTGGCCTTGTCCGCCATTCGCCGCAAGGGGCTGGATGCGGTGCCGCAGGCTGCCATGCCGATGTTCACCCGTCCGCAAAGCACGTTCCTGGGCAGTGCCAGTCAGGTCGAGGCCTACGTGTATGCCCTGGCGCGTTTTGAGCCGAAACCCGCGAGATTCCCCAAGGCCAGCGGTACCCGCAAGGGCCAGGCGCCACGCGCACCGCGTACGGTCAAGGAGATGCTCGAACGCTGCGAAGACGCCTTGCCGATGCCTGACCTGATGGTCTGGTTGCTGGAGCAGGAGCCGACCGGGGAGACCGACGAGCTGCTCTACTGGTTCTCGCGCCTGTCGCGCGACAAGCGCTTCGCCCGTGAACGCCTCGAGCGTCGCGAATATTTCACCCGGGAGCACCGCGTCAGCCTTCGCTCCTTTGCCCTGCTCGCTGCAAAAGACGAGCAGGCCGAGCATTCCGAGAGCACCGTTCATGCATCTTGATCTATCCGAAATGTCCCAGCTCGCGCCGATCTTTCGCGAGCTGTTCAAGGGCTATCACATCAGCCGCCGCGACCCGGAGCTGTACACCCAGCTCTCCAATTGCCAGGACCAGTACCGCACGCTGTTCAAGGCACTGGGCTTCGAACTGGTCTGCGACACGCGTGGCTTTTATTACTTCGTGCCTGAACTGGCTGCCGCGCAGGTCAACAAGACCGCCCAGCGCCTGGCACTGTTCACCTTCATCCTCGTTGAACATCTTGCAGATCAGGGCCGTGACCCCATGTCGGTGCTCGACGGTGGCAGCCTGGGCCGCGACGAGCTGCCTTCGATGCTGGAAAAGTACCGCGACCTGTTTCTCCAGGCTGAAGTGCAGACCCCGGAAGAGCTCGAAGAAAAGATCATGCGCCGCATGACGCAGTTGGGCTTTGCCAGTGAGGAAGTGGGTATCTACCGCTTCCTGCCGCCGATGCACCGTTTTCTCGATGTGTGCCTGTCGGTGCAACAGGATCGTGATCTGGCCGCCAGCCTGCATAGCGCCCTGCCCCTGCCGACGCCTGTGCTCATCGATGACGACAGCGACGAGAAACTGCTGGAAACCGATGACCCGCTGGACCTGGCTGAATTCGGTGAAGAGACCGAGGAAGAGGCACTGGCCCGGGCAATCGCCGATGAGCAACGACAGGAGATGGACACATGAGCCAGGAACGTTATGGCATCCGCCGCTTTGCCCTGTTGAACACTGCCGGTTACAGCCTCGGCCTGTTCCCGCTGGAAAATCCGCTGTCGGTATATGGTGCGAACAACCTCGGCAAAAGCGCCTCGATCAACGCCCTGCAATTCCCGATTCTGGCGCGCATGTCGGACATGAGCTTCGGCAAGTACAGCCTGGAACAATCGCGGCGCTTCTACTTCGCCTCCGACACCAGCTACATTCTGGTAGAAGTTTCCCTGCCCCACGGCCCGCATGTCATCGGCGTCGTGGGTCGCGGTCCGGGCGGCGGCTTCGGCCATCAGTTCTTCGCCTATGCCGGCGAGCTGGATCTGGGTCATTACCAGAAGAACGACACCTGCCTGCGTCAGAAAGAGCTGTTCAGCAACCTGGAAAGCCAGGGCCTGAAAGCCTACGAGCTGAAACCTGACGAACTGCGCCGTCTGCTGGTCGGCGGCCACACGTCGATTCCGCTGGACCTGACATTGATCCCGCTGCGCTCCACCAGCGAGCAAAGCCTCAAGACCTTCCGCGCACTGTTCATCAACTTGCTGCACATGCGCGAAATCACCGCTGCCAAACTCAAGCAGCTGTTTCTGGATGCCTTCGAGCACAGCCTGCGTTCGGGCAGCGTCGACTACATTGCCGCCTGTGAAGAAGCCTTCCGCGATGTGCGGCGTATGGAACAGGACTACAACTCGCTGGTGCTGGCCGGCCCTCTGGTCGAGGCGCTGGCCGCTGGCGTCAAGCAGCGCGATGTGTTGCGCGGCAAACTGCATCGTCTGTCACCGATCCTCGATTCACTGCTCGGCACCTGGTCGGATTACTCCGGTGCGCGCAAAGAAGAGTTGGTCATCCAGGCTGAGCATTACCGTGCTCAGCAGGATGAGATGCAAAACGATCAGCGCAGCAGCACCCAGGAACTGATGCGCCTGGAGCGCGAGATCAGTAGCATCCAGCGCTGGGTCGGCGAGCTGTCGGTGCTGAAGAATCGTTTTGCGCTGGTCGATGACGTCAAGGTGCTGGAGCAACAGCTGCTCGCCGCCAAGGACGCTCATGATGAGCTGGCCGGTGCGCTGGCCCAGTCCCGGCAGTTCAGCGCCGAAGACCTGGACGAGCGCCTGCGCGATCTGGAAAAACGCCTCAAGTCGGTCAAACAGCAGCTCGATCATGCGGACAACAACAGCTATGCCCGTCTGCGTGAAGAGTTTTCCCAGCCGGACGTCGAACGTCTGATGCGTCTGTTCAACAGCGCACTGTTCAGCTTGCCGTTGGGTGAGCAAGGTATTGCGCTGGATGATGGCGATGCGTGGGTCAAGTCGCTGGAGACCATTCTGGATGGCTTCAAGGGCGATCAGTTTGCAGTACCGGGGCTGACCATCAACCTGTCGAGCATCGAGCCGCCTGCCCTGCAGGCGCTGGCCGATCGTGCCGCGTTGCGCGATCAGAAAGAGCGACTGGAGAAAGAACTCAAACAACTGAAAACCCAGCAGGCTGTCGCTGCCGACCGTTCGGCGAGCAAGACCCAGACCGAAGCGCTTTATCAACAAGTGCTGGATGCGCAAAAAGCGCTTGAAGACTTCCGCCGCTGCCAGACCTTGAGCGCGGAGGAATCCACCAAGCTGGAAGAACTTGCGCAGATGGAAGCCGCTCAGGATGAACTGAAACGCTCCAGCGACGCGTTCACTGAGCGCGTGCAGCAACTGTCAGCCAAGCTGCAATTGATCGCACGTCAGATCGGCGATATGGAATCCAAGCAACGCACGCTGGACGATGCGCTACGTCGCCGTCAGTTGCTGCCCGCGGATCTGCCATTCGGCACACCGTTCATGGACCCGATCGACGACTCCATGGATAACCTGTTGCCGCTGCTCAACGACTATCAGGACAGCTGGCAGGGCCTGTTGCGCAGCGACGGGCAGATCGAGGCGCTGTACGCACAGGTTCGCCTCAAGGGTGTGGCCAAGTTCGACAGCGAGGACGACATGGAGCGTCGCCTGCAGTTATTGATCAATGCCTACGCGCACCGTACCGACGAAGCGCTTACGCTGGGCAAGGCGCGTCGCGCTGCGGTCACGGATATCGCACGTACCCTGCGCAACATCCGTAGCGACTACGACAGCCTTGAGCATCAACTGGCGCTGTTCAACCGCGAGATCAACAAGCGTCAGGTCTCGAACCTGGCAAGCTTCCGTATCGTGCTCGCCCCTAACAAGGAAGCGCTCAAGCACATCGACCAGATCATCCACAGCGCCGGGCAGTACGAGGAAGGCGAGACGCTGTCGGTCTTCGACCTGAGCCAGAGCGCAGAGCAGGACAACAAGAACGAAGAAGCCAAGGAATATCTGGCCCGTCTTGTGGCTGCCAACCACAACCAATTGGGCTTGAAAGACCTGTTCGAACTGGCATTCGAAATCACCAAGGTCAATGGTCAGCCGGTTATCCACACCGATATCGATGGGGCTGCCTCCAACGGCACCACGATGACCATCAAGGCATTGACCAACATGTACCTGCTGTTGCACTTGATGGATCGCGATCAGGCCGGGCGGGTGCGTTTGCCTTACTACCTCGACGAAGCCGCAGACATCGACGAGAAGAATCAGGCTGCACTGCTGGAAACCAGCCTGCAACTGGGCTTCGTTCCAATTCTGGCCAGTGTCAAGCCGCAGGTCTCGGCTCACGTCGCCATCGATCTGGAAGGCGGCAGTGGACCCAATGGCATCTACATTGATGAAGCGGACTGGAAATACATTCAGCGTCGTGACGATGTGAAACCAGAGGTTCCGGAACTGGCCTCTTAAAGGCTGATTGCTGTGAACAGAAGGCCGCATGAAAATGCGGCCTTTTTTATCGTCTTTGAATTGAGTGAGGCCCTGTTGCGGGCCTCAGGCGAGCAGACTCTTTATTCATCGAATTCATAATGAGGTGCAGCAAACACGCATACGATTACACCAGGCAGGCTTGGAGTGATCCCATGAGAACGATACTGCTGACGGTCTTGCTGGTCGTCGCTGCAACAGCGCATGCAACTGACTACTACGTGGCCCCCAATGGCGATGATCACGCTGCCGGTACCAAAGGCGCACCGCTGCGCACCATCATGCGCGCACAGCAAGCCGCAAAGGCCGGCGACACGGTGTACTTTCGCGGCGGCACCTATGCCTACACAGCCGGCATCAACCGCTGCGCTACCCGCACAGACACCGTGAATGCCATCACCCTGAACAACAGCGGCAGCGAAAACGAACCCATACGCTACTGGGCCTATCCGGGCGAAACACCGGTTTTCGATTTCTCGGCCATGAAAGACGATTGTAGGGTGAAAGGCTTCAACGTTACCGGTAGCTGGCTACACCTGAAGGGGCTGGAGGTGACCGGCGTACCGCAGCAGCCGGAAAACCATCTCAACCACGAGTCATGGGGCATCTGGAACAGCGGCAGCCACAATACCTTCGAGCAACTCAATCTGCATCACAACATGGGACCCGGCCTGTTCATTCAGAACGGCGGCTATAACCTGGTGCTGAATTCCGACTCTCACCACAACTACGATCCTTACACCTCAAACGGCGCAGGTCAGAGTGCAGACGGCTTCGGCGCACATATCAAGGCGGGCCATCCAGGTAATGTATTCCGCGGCTGCAGAGCGTGGGCCAATTCCGACGACGGCTTTGACCTGATCAATGCCTTTTCGCCAGTCACCATCGAAAGCTCATGGGCATGGCAGCAGGGTTACCTGCCTGGCACGCGAACAAAACTTGAAGCAGGCAATGGTAATGGCATCAAGGCCGGCGGATACGGTGGCAAGTATGTGCCTGACGGCGTGAAACACATCGTCCGTAATTCAGTTGCCTTCGACAACAAGTCCGCTGGTTTCTATGCCAATCACCATACCCTGGCACTGGACTTCATCAACAACACGGCTTTTGCAAATGGCGTGAACTACAACATGGCAGGTATCGCCCCGGATGGTTCACTGATCCCTCTCGGTAACCTGCTCAACAACATCGCCTACAAGGGACGGTTGACCGTTAACACCGAAGGACTGGATATGGCACACAACTCCTGGACATTGCCAACGCCGGTAACTGACGCAGACTTTGAGGATGTTTCGGAGACGGGGTGGGATGCGCCACGTCAGCCGGACGGAAGCCTGCCAGTGCTGCGCAGCTTCCACCTTCGACCTGGCAGCAGACTGGCAGGGATGGGGGCGTTTCACTAAGTCTTGGGGTCTCTAGCGCCTATGCGGCTGCATTGCAATAGACAGAGGATGCAGAGATTTCTGGAACCCCAGACAAACAAAAACCCTCAACACGTAAGCGAAGAGGGTTTTTGGAATTCAATCTTGACGATGACCTACTCTCACATGGGGAAACCCCACACTACCATCGGCGATACATCGTTTCACTACTGAGTTCGGGATGGGATCAGGTGGTTCCAATGCTCTATGGTCGTCAAGA